>TARA_R110002095_G_scaffold152237_4_pt1 | contig 417050 bp, 295 predicted proteins | sample TARA_R110002095 | Tara Oceans TARA_R110002095 (sample SAMEA4397255) | marine metagenome | biome: Polar Biome; feature: [SRF] surface water layer (ENVO:00010504); material: water (ENVO:00002006), including particulate matter (ENVO:01000060) such as... | depth 5 m | reverse complement strand
GAAACAGCAGAAACAGCAGAAACAGCAGAAACAGCAGAAACAGCAGAGTAAGAAAGGCAATAAAATCATGACAGACGACCCCCTATCCAAACCCCGTTTTCAAATTCCCAGTCTCAAAGAGCTCCGGAAGCAAGCCCAACAACTCAAACGATCGCAGGCCAACGAACGAAGCAGAACCGAATGGAATTTCGCATTAGCTGCCGAACACCGTCGCCGCACCAGACAGCGTGACACAACAAACGACTGGCACCCACAACAGCAATCCATCGGAAAAGACCAAAACGAACACCGCGCCGAAGCCTACGCCTTCTACTGCAGCATCCTCAGAGACCCAAACGCAACGGTGCACGAACAACTAGCCGCCCGCGAACGCATCGACATACTATTGGGCCTCGACCAGGGATAAGATACGCATCCCCACGACCAGCACAATATGACATCCCAGGAAAACCAAGGCAGAGTTAATTAAAGACGGGAATGATAATTAGATAATCCGTCCGGGTGCCACTGTTGGCTTGCCAACAGTGAATGGGAAAACGCACTACTTACACAAAAAACACTACAAAGGTGGGTGGGCCTGAATGTAATTCGGGCCGAGCGGAGCGAGCAGAAGGTTTCGGGGCAAACGTACGGTTCAGGAAAAACCAGCATAGGGCAGGGGAGATGGACAATTGGAAGTAGTGGATGAGCAGTAACAAATTCGCAAAGAAAGAAACCTTAAAACACTTCGTGATTTTATGGCTGTTGTATCATGTGTCCTATCTAATTGAAATCTTAGCAGCGACGTACGGGGGTGCAAGTGCTAATGGCTATGCACGATAGACCGCAATTGGAGTGATCGCAATCTCTGGAAAAGTGATTGGTTTTAGAGCAGATTCGATATCTCTGACCGAACCAAACAAAATTTCAAGCTGCTGTTCAATACTATCGCTACTTGGTTGAGTGACTGAATTATCTTGTTCTCGTGATTGGGGAGGTATCGCAGCAACTTGAGCAAAAATATGCCACGATTGTACTGGAGCTGTACTGTATTTAAAAACAACACTTTCAATCTCCTCGCGTAGGTATTCTTTTTTGAGATTACCAACGAGTTTGACCTCAGGGCATGAGTTATATGGAGTTGTTTTTATCACAATTCTATCTTCATAAAAAGTATCGAGAATACTTCGAAAACCAGCTAGTATTTTGGGGTCGATAGTATAACTGTCCTTTGTTTTTTGCTGATTATATGACTTTTGTTTTTTGTTTTTTGAGTTCTTGAGTAAGTTGTTTTTCTGTTCTTGAGTTTCAGCGTGACCTAAGAATTTACCAATATCGTTAAATCGATCAATTAATCGTCGAACCCGACCGAAATCATTTAGTGTGACCATTCCCGTAATTAATACAAAAGACGTTTCGGTTAAAGTGTTTCTGAAATCTTCGACCGAAATGTTGTCAGGAATTCGAATGAGTAAATCCTTAGAAAGTAAATGATGTTCTACTTTTGTAAAAATGAAGTCGTGAAGTGTTTTAGTTTCAGATGCTTCTCGGCGCCACAGGTATGAAGCGCCACCAGTACCTTTAACCAAACCAAGGAGTGAGGCTCCAACATCGGATTTCAACGCTGCATCACCGTGCGAACCTGATGATGAAGTATTAATGAGCCCTTCTTCTAATTGAGAAATAATAGATCGTAACCGATCAGAATCCAGATAGATAAAATCACGTAGCTCTGTCATGTTAAAGTCCTAGGACCATGTGCTATTGTAACTGAAGATAGAGACTAAAGGACTTACCGTATGTCACCTGTCGGCTTGCCTGATAGTGATTGTGATATGGCATCCACCCACTAAAAAATTGGTATGTGAATTAACCATTCCCCGTCTCACCACCATTCGATACCTCACCCGTATAAGGCTTACCGTTTCCCTCATACTCACCGATCACAGCTTTCACTCGTTCCGCGTGTTTGAAGATGCCATCTACGTTATCGATCTCGACTTTCTCTTCGTTTTTGTTCGAGAACAGGCCCAGGTATTTCTGGGATGTATTAAACCGCAGGCGGCAGATTGGTTTGCGGTTGTTGTCGTCGAGCAGGATGCCGCAATAGCTTTTGGTGTCGCGCATGGTGACGCGTGATACGTCGACCACTTCTCGCAGAATGGCTTTCACGACGTTGAAGCCGTCCAGTTCGTCCTGTGTGGTTTCGATGCCGTCACGGGATGATGTGTCTTCGTCGGTTTCTTCTGATTCGGTAACGTCTTCCGCCGTCGAATCTGACTGATCCGCTGAGAGGGCCGTCTTCAGTCGTTCGTTGATGCGTTCGTTAATGAACTGGGTGCGGGCCTCTTTGACAATCTTGGTGAACTGTTCTACCACTTGCTGTGTCAGTCGGCCTTCATAAACCTGCGAGGCGAAGAATCGGACAAACTCTTCTGAGGGCGCTTTGAGTTCTTCATCCAGAATTTTTTTGATCGCTCCGGCATACTTCAGTGTGCTGGCGGTTGTGAGGATATCTTCCAGAGAAAATGCCGACTTCATGAATTTTTTGAGTTCATTGATCTGATGATCTTCAAAGTGCAGCATGTTGAACACGAAGAAGGGCTTCGAATCCATTTTGTTCGGCTCATCAATGTCCGAATAGAATTGGTATTCAATGCCATTTGTCAAAATTGCAAACCGGGCCGATGTGACCGAGAAATAACGGTAGAGTTGTGAGGCATGCACTTTACCCAGATCCGCGCCCGACCATTTGCATTCGACGAGAATGATGATCTTGTCATCCTTCTTGATTGCGTAATCGACTTTCTCGCCCTTTTTGGTGCCGTGATCCGAAGTGAATTCGGGAATGACTTCGAGTGGGTTAAAGACGTCATAGCCCAGCCCACTGATAAAGGGCATGATGAAGGCGTTCTTGGTCGCCTCTTCAGTCTGGGTGTACTCCATCTGTTTGGGGATGCGTGCTGCAATGTCTTTCATCCGGTCAATCAGATCCATTGTTGCTCCTGTCGTCGCGTCAGAGTTGAAGTTACATGCCAGCCTGCTTTTGTTTCACAAACCGCACGTCGAAGGTGCGGAGAGAATTTCACGAAGAAAGAGTCGTCATCCGTAGGAAAATGATCCCCTGTGTTCGATCAGAGCGTTTGGTACGAACTCAGATGTGGGTGAACAATTATTATGATGCATTGTGTTCTAATGTCAACAAAGGTGAAAATGTGAGTGTAAAACCTCTGGCTGATTACGACATTGGGTGGCACTGTTGGCTTGCCAACAGTGAATGGAAAAACGCATCACCAACACAAAAAACACCACCCCATCCGATAACTTTCGTAAATTTCGTGGAAGTAAAAAACAGAAGCCGAAAGTAACGGCGGCTAGCGCCGAGCCGCTCATTTTTAAGAGACAATTTGCAATCCGGATCTAACTCGTGCCAGCACCGTCGGGCAAGCCGAGCGGTGGCACGCGGGAAGATGGCTCTGGTTGTATGATGAAGTGCGAAATGGTTTCACTGCTTCCTTTGTCATTGTGATGCCAGATTGAATGTCGCCAGGCGGGTCGACACATGGATCGACCCCTACGATGAATGTCGTTCCGTTGTGAGGAGATCACTCGCGTTCTCTGACACCTCCTGTTGCCTGCAGCAATCCCGAATTGGATTCGGGACCACCCTGTCTGATCGTTTTCGTGTTTTTCGTGGTAGAAATCAAGACAACAGAGAACCGGCTCGAGTCCCAGCGGGTTGCGTAATGCGCTGAGAGGAGCAATTAATCTTAGAGGCATTGATACAATTAGCCCAACGGTGCTGGTACAATTAAGGTTCGGTTTTGCTCTGGAAAATATACGTCGCAAGTTCCTGATCTTAGCTACCATGAAAATCTCGATATACACGAAAATTAATAACGGCGGCGAGAGCCGTTCCGCTGATAGGAAACAGGATTCATGCAACAAATTCCAGCGATACTGATCATCCTGGCGTTGATGTTGACCACACAGGAGCGAACATTCGCAAACGAACCGGCTCCCAAACGAAAGCCGCATCCCGATGCCATCGCTAACACCCATCCTCCCGGCGAAGTCGATAAGCCGGAACTCGTTCCGTTCATCGTGGCGGACCCTGCAACAATGAAGGGAATTGTCGTTGATGAAACCGAGGCGAAACTGGTCGGCGTCTGGCAGTATTCAACGCACACGCCCCCTTACGTCGGTGTTGGTTATCTGCACGATCAGAAAAAAGGGAAGGGCGAGAAAGCGGTCATCTATACTCCACAGCTTCCCAAAGCGGGCCGCTACGAAGTCCGGCTCGCGCACTGTTATAATATCCGCCGCTCTACGAATACGCCGGTCACCATTCACCATGCCGACGGCGAAAAAACGATCCGTATCAACCAGCAGGACATCCCCGAGCATCAGAAACTGTTCCGCACGCTGGGTGTGTTTCGTTTCAATAAAGGCAAATCAGGCTGGGTCAAAATTTCCAACGAAGGCACCGACGGCAAATATGTCATCGCCGACGCCGTCCAGTTTTTGTATATGAAAGACTGATCAAGAACAGGAAATTAGCTCACTGTGAGCGGCACAACGCTAGCCGCCGTTTTTAACTGTTCGAGTTTTTTCGTGCTGTCCGTGGTAGTAATAAAGCAGGTATCAAGAGACGCAGCACGTGTTTCCCGCAATATCCAGCTCACCGTCAATGAAACCAAAACCATTGCGATTTCGGTTGTCAGCAAGCAGGAATTCTGTTGTAAATATGACAAAATAAAATAATTCATCGATCAAATACCTGTCTCGTACTATAAAAATAATAACATGAGATATTTCACGCAGAACCCCTCTCTCCATTCTAATTGCGTTCTCTTCTTTACCAAAACGGATGTCACGGACGACAGATGTTATCGCTACGTCTCTTTTTAATATTCTCTATGATCGGATATACCCTCGGTATTCAGCAGAGCCTGCATGCGCAGACTGAAACGCCGGCATATGCTTTCCCTTCAGAACAGTCGGAAACCGTTCTGGCTGGATTTTTGCCAATCGACCGCAGCTTACGGGTGGAAGATGGCCTTCCTCTGGATCAAGTAATCCCTCCTTCGGACGATCCCATGGATGAACCCTTTGACTCTGAGAGTGATGAATCACCCTCTTCTGAGAGCCCGCTTGATTTAAAATCGCTCATGAAGCCGCGGTTTGACAGCTCAGCCGAATGGGAACCTAAGGTCAATGGTGTGGGAATCAGTTCCTATGACTTGTCAATGAAGATACCGGTCTACCCGATTTTCGGGCCTCCGCCTCCGTTCTTAAATTTTGGCTATTCATTTACTCAGATTGATGCTCCGGCGGCGTTGGATTTACCTCAGAGTCTCAATGAATTTTCGTTTGGGATGTCATGGATGCGCCCGATCAATAAAAAATGGATGGCTCGTTATATGCTCAATGGCGTTTTTGCATCAGACATGGACAACACCAGCAGTACCGCCTGGCAGATTCGAGGCGGCATGTTTGCCATGTACCGTCCTAACGAAACCTGGAATTTTGCCTTCGGAGCGCTCGCCACAGGCCAAAGTGATCTTCCGGTCCTTCCGGTCGTGGGAGCGATTTGGCAGCCGCGGCCTTCACTCAAGATCGATTTAATGCTTCCCAATCCAAGAATATCTCTGCTCTTGTCTGAGACAGAGCAGCGCCAGCATTGGGCCTATGTCGGCGGTGGCTTCTCGGGAGGCACATGGGCCTATCGACGTGCCAACGGATTAGGGGAACGGCTTAACTATCGCGAGTTTCGATTTGTGTTGGGATGGGAATCGACTCCCCCTAAAAAGCCGGGCAGCTTTGGTTCCAGTGGTACCCGGTTGAACGCAGAGATCGGTTACGTCTTCGGCCGGAAGTTTGAATTTGATAACAGTGTGCCTGACATCAAGATTGATAACACACTCTTACTTCGCTCAGGAGTCAGTTTTTAAACAGAGCAATCAATAACAAGCCTGCTTGCTTTCATCAACTTGGCACGCACTCCCACTAGATCCTGCTCGCTGCGCTCGGTCCGAATTACATTCGGTACCCATGATTATGTTTTTTTGCGTAAGGGATGCGATTTCCCATTCACTGTTGGCAAGCCAACAGTGCCACCCAAAAGCAGCCTCTTTTTTCTATGTTGAAGACCAGACAGAACAGGAAATTTGCCCCATAGTGAGCGGCACGGCGCTAGCCGCCGTTTTTCTTTTTCGTGCTTTTCGTGATCGTAATAAACACAGCGAAACTTCAACTAATCCAGCTGCGGTGGCAGGCTGCCATAGGCCCAGGGATTATTCTTGAATACCGGAGCAGTAGGGCGCTGAGACAGTTTATCGGGCGTTAACTGTTTGGAAAGTTCAATCGCAGCGTCGACCATTTGCGGGCCGGCGGTGATGATCAGATTGCTGTAACCGGTCAGGCGGGTCTCATAACCGCCGCCGTTATTGTCGAACGCTTCTTTCGTTGGCACATAACCGACACAACCGTTCGCCAGTGAGACCGGAAACGTCATCGGAAAGGGGCTCCCCTGTTTGATGTCCAAACCGAGTTGGCAGAAAAATTCGGCGGGGTCGGTCAACAGAACCACAGGACCCAGTTGCACCGCCTGCACTTCCACCTCGGCTACCGGTTCTTTTTGCAGACGGGCATCGAGCAGAACGGTTTCTTTGGCAAAGACCCAGTCTGTCGCATTCGACTTGGCCGGTCCCGCTTTGACGGTTTCGATCGCTTCTTTGAGATGTTCGGGCGTTGGTTTGCGGCGGGGAATTTCCAGCATTTTTGTTTTGCTGGCGATGGTTTCAAAGTTACCGCGGGACATTGAGAGCAGGACCTTCACTGCTTCGGCTCCCACACGACCGCCGACAAATCGGGCCGATTCTTCACTCGGACGCCGCTGAAACTGCGACAAGTTATCGACCTGCGTCACATCACCGGAGGCACCCGCTAAGAAGACGAGAATCGCATCTTTCCCGAAGACGCCGCGAATGACCTGCTCGACATAATAGATGTAGTTGGCCGAAATACCGCCTGGATTCGTGGTCGCGTGGCAGACGAAATTCACGATGCAGCCTTTGAGTTCTCCCTGCTCATCCCACACGCCGATCACGCCCACTTCGGGATCAACGGGGCCGGCGGGTTTCACGATATCGGGGTTACCGGGACGTGGATGTGTGAACGTCAAACCGTTCCGCATGAAGAACCTCCGATTAAAGGCGACCTGTTCTTCAATGCCCATGCCAACACCACATTGAGAGGCGTTCCGTTTCTTAAACGCTTCACAGATGGCTTCCACACACTGATCGACGACTGTTTCCAAATACGCGGCATCTGCCGTCGATGATTTTTCATATGCCAGCTCTTTCACGAAGTCAGACGCATGATCGTATTCGCCAGGCAAAATCATGCCCATGGGACCTGATGAGTGTGAGTGCGTCGCGTGCAGCAGAATCGAATTCGCCGGGATCTTGCATTTGGCTTCCACCCGTTTACGGATTTCGTCTACCGTGACACGTCGAATGAACAGCGCGTCCAGACTCACAACGGCGACCACATTCTTGCCGTTATCAAATACCGCCGCCCGCGTTTTGCAGGGATCGTGAAACGAACGGTGATACGATTTCCCATAACCGCCGGGCTGCTCCATGCCGATCTGGGGAGTGATGTCTCGTTCGGCAAAGCCGACTTTGACTTGCGGTGTTTCCGCTGCGTGGCTGAGCGTTGTTGTGAATAACAGGAGCGAAAGAGTGATTACTTTGCAGTACAGGGAGAGCATGTTCATGACGAAAACTCGATCTCAATCGGGGGTAGGAAACGTGAGGAAACGGTCTCTTTTTATTAAAACAGAATCCGAATCAGGTTGCTACTGAGGAAAGTTAAGAAATTCGCGTTCGTCTGAAATCGGGGTAGTCGCAGGCAACAGGAAGTCTTAGAGAACTCCTGTGGTCTCTAAGCAACGGAACGAATACATCATCGTAGGGGACGGTCTATGTGCCGACCCGCCTAGCGGGGTTCGAGACAGGATTCACTCTTTCGAAGGAACCAGTGAAACTTTTTTATCGGTCATCCCACCACCTCAATCCATCTTCCGGTGTGCCTCTGTTCGGCTTGTCCGACGGTGCTGTTACGAATGACGTGAAGTCCTGCCCTGTGTGAGATTCTGCTGAATCAATCGCTGAATTTAGGGGTTTCCTGCTCGCTCCGCCCGAATGACATTCGGGCCTACCCATTCTCATAGTGTTTTGGGTGTCTGGGTACGCCTTCTTATGGATGCCACACGCTACCGTGATATATTCTTTTTTACTACCACGAAAAGCACGAAAGTACTCGAAAAAAGAAGTGGGGGCGGATGGTCCCGAATGCGATGGCTTACACTATGTCGTATGGTTTGCGATATTCTTTCGTGAGCCATTTGGCTGCTTCGGCATCACCTACGATAGTTTCCTTTTTCGGATCCCAGTTGATTTTCTTTCCCGTCCGAACGGCGATATTACCGAGATGGCAAACGGTAGCAGAACGGTGTCCGATGCTGATGTCTGCGGCTGGCTTCTTTCTTGTCTTGATGCAGTCAATGAAATTGTTGACGTGTGCGATGTTCGCATACCGACTGGCAAATTGTGGCATTTCAACCGACTTCAACAGCTCGGGTGGGTTGGCGATGATACCACCACGATAGACAAACAGGCTTCCCTTATCGCCGACAAACTCGGTTCCCTGTTTCTTACTCTTTGTGCCGGGATTTTGTCGACAGTTCAAAACGACACCGTTATCGTAAGTGTATTTGATATCGGTTGAGTCTGGAGTCTCATACCAGCCATCAGGATTAAAGACAGCCGATCCTTCAGCACTCACAGGGCCACTGTCATCCATTCCCAGTCCCCACTGCGCGATATCCAGATGGTGGGCTCCGAAGTTCGTTTGTTGACCACCACTATAATCCCAGAAAAAGCGGAACAGGTAGTGCACGCGATTTTTGTTGTAAGGTCGCAGTGGCGCCGGGCCAAGCCAGCGGTCAAAATCAAAACCTTGTGGCGGGGTACTGTTAGGTACTGGTTTGCCAGCCCGAGCGATCCAGTTCGGACCAGGCAGCGTCACGTTTACAGTATGCACCTTGCCCAGTAATCCTGACTGCACCAACTCCACAGCCAGTTTGAATTCCTTACCACTGCGTTGCATTGTGCCTGTCTGGACTACCCGATTGTTTTTTCGGGCAGCATCGATCATCACTGGTCCCTCACCTACGACCAGTGTGAGTGGTTTTTCGCAATAGACATCTTTGCCGGCCTTACATGCTTCTACGGTCATCTTGGCATGCCACTGATCGGGAACTGTTACGACGACCGCATCGAGGTCTTTGGAATCCAGTAGTCTGCGATAATCATCAGTCATCATTGACGACCGGTTGGCATTTTTCTGAAGAAAGGCGCCCGCTTCAGCAAGATAGTTTTGATCCAGATCGCATAACGCATCAATATTGTTGAGGAAGTACTTCATGTTGTTGCGTGGGCCGCCCTGATTGCCAACGCCGATCATGCCAATTCGAACTCGCTCGCTGGGCGGTACTGCCGCAAATGTGGAGCGATAGCTCTTGGCACTCAGCCCCATGAACAGTCCACCGAAAACAGATTTTTTCAGAAAGTTACGACGAGAGAGGTGGGACATGGAAAGACTCCTTGAGCGACTGAACAATAAACAGCATATTCTGTAAATTCCGACTAGGAATCAGACAGAATATTGCAAGACAGAGATCGTTCATAATAGCATCACACTGACCTGTGTCAAACGGCTCGAAATGGTACGGATCATCGATTGCTGATGCAAAATGGGAAACTTGGAATTAGTCTCTGAAGTGCTTTTTCGACTACTTCTCAAACATATTGTCGACGATCTGATTGTCTTTGCCGCCGATGACTTTGATCGAGTGCGCGTTTTCACTGTTCGGCAGATCACTTTGAATCAGACAATCCGAGACGCGGCTGTACGAAACATTTTTCAGCAGCAAGCCCTCTTTGGCATAATCGAGAATCGTGCAGTTGGTGAGATTCATGCGGCGGGAATCACGAATTTCGAGCGCCGCCGTCTCATCACCCGTTCCGCTGATGTGATTGCCGCTGATTGTGCAGCCATCGCAGTTGGTAAACAGCGCGCCGACTTTCGCGGTGCTGCCATCGCCGTAATGGTAGCGGGGGTTACGATCGAGCACGTTATTGGAAACGAGAATATTTCGGCAGTCATCGATGCGAATATTGTGTGTGTAGCCTTTCCACATCGTGTTTCCAGTAATCGTCACGCCGCGTGCGCTGGTGACTTCGATATTGGTCTGTACGTCAGAAAGGACATTGTCGGCGATCGTAATGTTCCCGTCGCGGTATTCGTCTGAATGTGGTCGAATGCGCGCGTGTTCGTTAATACGGATGTTGGCAGAACCGGGGGCGTTATGATCGTGTTGAATCGTACAGCCGACAATCGCGATCTCGCCGACCGAAGCGCCTTCGGAATCGATCAGCACATTCGCCGTGGGTTCGGAATTTTCATCGCCCATATTACCTTCAATGTCACAAGTGCCGATGTGAATGTTGCGGATATCTCCCTTGCGCACAACGACACCGCCGCCGGCATTATAGGAAATATGACAACCAACAATATTGGACTGATGAATGTTGACGTGATCATAAAAGATACCGGCGCCACGGTTCTGATAAATATGGCAGTTGGAAACAATCAGATTTCGATTGCGTTTCACAAAGTGAATGCCGTGCAGCGCGCGACGGATGGTGAGTCGGGTAAGGGTGATCTGCATCGTTCCCGTCGCTTCGACGCCGCAGGCTTCTGGGTGATCACCGACAATTTCCAGACCGTCAATGAGTGGAGAACGTTGATTCAGCCAGACATTTTCTTTGACCGTATGCGGACTGGCGGTTCCTTCGTGCGTGCCGATGAAGCGGAAGGCAGGACCGGCGCCCGCCATGATGATCGTGGCGGTTCCGTCCGAACTGATCGAAGTTGGCCCCAATTTTTCCAGATCGACGCTGATCGTTTTCGTGACGCGATAGATGCCTTTGGGGAACGTAATTGATCCCTGTCTGGAATCGACGGCACGTTGGATGGCGGCCGTGTCATCCGTTTTCCCATCTCCGGTCGCACCAAATGATTTGACGGACGGCGTTGCTGAAGCGGGAGCCGGTGAGTTGTTGTTTTGTGAATTACCGGGTTGCGATGAAATCACCAGAAAACCGATGACCAGAAGGGTTGAGAAACTAATCACGATGCCGCGCATGAAGGTGTACCTTGACTGAAATGGTGAAGTTCTGAGTGATTCACTGCAACGCTCATTGTAAACAGAAAGGCTGCAGAATCTCAAATCGGAAACCATTGATTGATTGAGCCAGTCTGCTTTTCAGTCAGCATGGGAATCAGGTTTTCAGGCCGGATAATGCCTCACCCCGACTTTCTTTCCCGTCAGATCTGGTTTATGTTGTGCTGAAGCGAGGAATATTTTTTCTTTAAGAAATATAGTTAAAGAACCATAATTAAGATGATCGACCGACCTGACGACCCCAATTTTTCTCCCGGTGACCGGGATTTGCTACAGTTGCATACGCGCTGGATGCGGTATGCATACGACGAAGCACGCGCGGCATTTGAGGAAGATGAAGTCCCGGTCGGCGCTGTGATTGTGTATCAGGATCGGATCATTGCCGCCGCACATAATCAACGCGAAACGTTAAGCGACCCGACGGCACATGCCGAGATGATTGCCATCACGCAGGCTGCTGAATCGCTCGGTTCATGGCGACTCTCCGACTGCATTTTGTATGTCACGCTGGAGCCTTGTCCGATGTGTGCCGGTGCGATTATTCAATCGCGCATTCCTTTCGTTATCTATGGCACGCCCGATGAAAAAGCCGGCGCTTGTCACTCGTTATTTCAGATCACCAGCGACAAACGATTGAATCATCAAAGCACAGTCATCAGTGGCGTGATGCAAGAAGAGTGCCGCACGATTCTGCAGGAGTTCTTTCGTCGCAAACGCGCGGAAGGGAAAAAATAATGACTGCGTGCCTCGTTTTTTTTATCGGTATGAGCGCGAAGTGGATCGCTTGAAGTTTGTTTTTTATTTCTTGTTTTGTGCGCGACAGGAAAACATCAGGTGAATGATTTGGTTGATGTATCATGCATTAAATCGCGACATGTGAAAATCTGAAGGAATGATAAAACTGAATTTGTCAAGTGAATTTCGCAGAAAAGAAACAGCATTAAATTCGTTTCATTTTTTGTTTAGTTTCAGCTTGTCCTTCCGAGATCAGTTTGACAAAATGTGGTCTACAATAACTTTTCACAATGTCTACAGATTCATTTCTGAATTAACTTTGAGGCGAGCGAATGCATATTATCTCTCGTGAAGCGAATGAGAGTATCCTCATCGGGGAACATACGGTTGTTAAAGTGCTTGAAGTATTTGGGGATCGTGTAAAACTATCGATTGAATCTTCCGGGGCCGAACCTGCCTACTGGGAGAAGGTTGTCTATCTGGATCAGTCTGTTGAAGCAGAGGAACTTGAGTCTGTTCAAATCGGTGGGTGATTTACCCCATAAGAACAGAAACTACTGTAGATGATCTGAACTGGGGAATATCCCCCAGTCATTCTCTAAAGAAGCGGCGCTTTCTCGCCGCCCAGCCTTGGCGTTTTTGTGATAATGTCTCACAATACGGATATGTCAGGAGAGTTTTCTCTCTACTCGTATTCTGAAGCCTGCTAAAATCAGGCAAATACGTCGTTCAATCTATCAATCACTGTGAGGCAAATTGTGCCCGCCATATCGGAACAGGATGGGGAATCGCTCGGCCTAGAGTCCCGACAACTACCCAGGCATATTGCCATTATCATGGATGGCAATGGCCGGTGGGCGTCGCGTCGCGGGTTTCCACGCATCGAAGGACATCGCCAGGGCGTCAATAGTGTACGCACTGTCGTGGAAGAATCAACGCGTCTGGGAATCGAACAACTGACGCTTTACTGCCTCAGCAGTGAGAACTGGAAACGGCCCGCATTGGAATTAAACCTGCTGATGCAGCTCCTGAAAAAGTTCGTCATCGGTGAGCGGGAAGAGATCATGCGGCAGAATATTCGCTTTGCGACGATTGGTCGTCGCAGTGATCTTCCTAAGGATGTGCTCGCGGAAGTCGACAAAACAATCCGCGAGAGTCAGGAAAACACAGGCATGCAACTTTGCCTGGCCCTCAATTATGGCAGTCGATCCGAAATTGTGGACGCGGTCCAATCGATCGTCGGCGAAGTGGAACAGGGAAATCTCAAAGCAGACGAGATCAACGAAGAGGTAATTTCGTCGCACCTGTATACCGCCGGCATGCCCGATCCCGATCTGGTGATTCGTACGGCCGGCGAAATGCGGGTCAGCAATTTTCTCTTATGGCAGATCAGCTATGCCGAACTATGGGTCACCGAAACCTACTGGCCGGACTTCGCTGTTTCTGATTACTGGCAGGCACTGCGTGATTTCGCTGCCCGTGACCGCCGTTTCGGTGGGTTGAAAGGATAACGCAGCATGCTTGGCTGGCGGTTACTTGTTTCTGCAATTCTGATTCCGCTGTTGTTTGGATTGTTCTACCTCGATCAACGTGCGGGAGTTAGCGCTCCCTATCTGTTGGGACTCAGCTGCCTGTTGATTATCAGAGGCAGTTGGGAAATCACAGATTTGCTTACGGTTCGCAATCTGGCCCCCAGTTTTCGTCTGGTCTGCGGCTTATCATTCCTAATCTGCATCGCGGCCTGGTTTCCCTTTCTGCAGGGGCAGCATTCCGATCCACAGATGTTTTCACTGGCGCTGATGGCGGTGATGTATGCGGTTTCGATTCTGATCATCTTTCTAAAAGGGGCCATCCGGTTTCAGGAGCCCGGTCAGAGTATGGAAACGATTGGTGCCGAAATTCTTTCCGTTTCCTACATCGGTTTTTTGCTCGCGATGCTGGCAGAGCTGCGCTGGGTGGCAGGACCAGAGACCGGCTATCTGGCACTCGGTTCGCTGATCATCAGTGCCAAAATGGGTGACATTGGCGGCTACACGTTCGGTCGTTTATGGGGTAAGACGAAGCTGGTGCCGCGACTCAGTCCGGGAAAAACCCAGGTCGGCGGATATGGGGCCATTTTTGGCGCCGCTTTAGGAGCGTTTCTCTGGCTGCACTTTACGCCGTCGCTGTTTCACTCGGGGTGGACGGCTTCTCCCTGGTACTGGTCGATTCTGTTCGGGGCGATCATCGGTGTCATTGGTCTGGTCGGCGATTTGTGTGAATCGTTGATCAAACGGGACGTTGGGAAAAAAGATTCCGCCGAATTATTGCCCGGCTTTGGTGGTCTGCTGGATTTGTTAGACAGCCCGCTTTATGCCGGCCCGGTTGCATTTTTGCTCTGGAAACTGCTGCCACTGGTGACCGTTGCCAACTGAGTAGGCTCTGAATCGGCTCTCAAATTACACCAGCGCAGACAGGGCAACGAATCTGCAAGTGTCGGTAAATAGGCGTCGACGAACCCCGCTTCCGCGAGTTCAGGAACCGTCTTCTCCTGTGCGAGATCGACCGATTTCAACAGAATCAGTTCGGTCGCAGGCCAGGTGAGCGAAACCCAGGCTGCGATGGAATCGCTGGTCACGTCCCAGGAAGCCGGCAGGTCTGCAAAATCGGAAGATGAGTTCTGCGTTAAGTAGTCGTAGGAACAAAGCACGGGAATACCACCTTCATTCCAGACGGCGATCGCTTCCGACTGTGAAGAGACCAAACTGGCATCGGGCAGAATCGTTGAGAGCAGACGGTCATTCAACATTAACGATTGAATCGCAAGCCAGTGCGCTTTGGTTTCACTCAAATGATGCGTCCGGTCCCAGTCGCGCACCAGATCTGCGGCGCTTCCACCCCCTGAAATCAATAGCGGCCGCGAATCGTTTAACTGCGCCAACAGGTCGGACAGCCTGGCTCCCAGGTCCGGCAGATCAAACAGACTGCCGCCGACTTTGATGACGGTGACGTGCATACTGCATTCCTGTTTCTGCCGGAGCGACTTGAAGCCATCGATCAGTCGATGATTTTGGAAATCTGATATTCCACCAGACCACACGCGCCGGCAGACTTCAGTTTGGGGACAATCGTACGCACAACGGTTTCATCTATGATCGTACTGATGGCAACCCAGTCTGGATCGGACAGAGATGAAACGGTGGGCTTCTGTAATGCGGGAAGTAGATTGAGCACTTTTTCGAGATCCGCACGTTCCACATTCATCAACAGGCAGACTTTGCCCTCGGCTGCCAGACAGGATTCAAGCATCATCGCGATGTTCTCAAGCTTCTCACGTTTCCAGGGATCTTCGAATGCTTTTTTGTTGGCGATGAACCGGGTCGTGCTCTGCATCAACTCTTCCACGATTCGCAGATTATTCGCTCGCAGCGAAGAACCGGTTTCGGTCACTTCCACAATCGCATCGGCTAACTTGGGTGGTTTGACTTCAGTCGCACCCCAGGAAAACTCGACATTGGCTTTGACGCCATGCTTTTCCAGATATCGTTCGGTCATGCCCACGACTTCCGTGGCGATGCATTTTCCTTCCAGGTCTTTGACGGTCTGGATCGGCGAATCTTCAGGCACGCACAGCACCCAGCGAACGGGGCGGCGGCTGACCTTCGAGAAGATCAACTCACAAATTTCATGCACATCTGCGCCAGTTTCCAGAATCCAGTCATGGCCGGTAATCCCGGCGTCCAGAATCCCCTGATCGACATAGCGGGCCATTTCCTGAGCCCGAATCAGTAAACATTCGATTTCTGTGTCATCGATTGTAGGATAATACGAGCGGGAAGAAAATTTGATGACATAGCCGGCGCGTTTGAACAGTTCCGCCGTCGAATCCTGTAAACTTCCTGCGGGAATACCGAGTTTTAAGACCTTCTCAGACATGGTTTTGGTTTTCTGAATGCGTTGGTTTAGTGCGTAATGTGTATAATATTAACGGTTTATGTTCATGGTCCCGCTTTGAACTGGCATCACGAATCTGTCAGATCAATGAGTGTCTGAAGGACACGGCTACCAAACAATGGTTCCTTGCGCGTACTCTAACAGCTCAAAAACCTCAGTTCCAGTAGTCCGGAACGAGAATGTTCGTAGAAATTCCCAATCTGTGGACTTCCATCGAGCGCGGAGTTTCTCTAGGATCGTGCAAACATCGACTCAGGATATACGATTCCCGCTCATTTTTCACTGCAGGAATCTGAATATACAAGTTGTTTCCACAGATATTTCCACAGCTATTTTTTATGAGTAAGGAGAATTTCCTCGATGGCCGAGCAAAAAGCCACTAACGTGACCTGGCATGATCACCGTGTTACCAAAGAAGAACGTTGCAAACAAAACGGACACAAAGGTGCCGTCCTTTGGTTCACCGGATTAAGTGGTTCTGGCAAAAGTACCATTGCTAATACCGTAGATCACAAGCTGTTCGAAATGGGCAAGCACACTTTCGTTCTCGATGGTGACAACATTCGGATGGGGCTCAACAAAAACCTGGGCTTCTCTCCTGAAGATCGTACCGAAAACATCCGCCGCATCGGTGAAGTTTCCAAATTGTATTCCGACGCCGGCATTCTGGTCATGACTGCGTTCATCTCCCCTTATCTCGAAGACCGTAATCAGGTCCGCGAAATCATGGGTGAAGGCGAGTTCATCGAAGTTCTGGTGCAAGCTTCTCTGGAAACCTGCGAAGAACGCGATCCTAAAGGGCTCTACAAAAAAGCCCGCGCTGGTGAGATCAAAGGATTCACTGGAATTGACGCTCCTTACGAAGCTCCTGAAAAACCAGAACTGGTTCTGGATTCAGACGCAAAAGGCATCGATGATCTGGCCGACGAAGTCATCGCTTACCTCGAAGCCAACGGATACCTTTCAGTATAGGTAGACCGTGACAGCAGAAATGCTGTTGCAACGAAAATTGAAACCTCAGGAAGTGTTATGCTTCCTGAGGTTTTTTCGGTTTACGTGTGCGATCATTTTATTACGACCGCGAAAAGCAGTAACCGCTGACAAGTTTAATATCATCGGTGGCCCTGTTGGCTTGCCAACAGGGATTAGAAAATCACGTCACCTGAACTTGTAATAGAAGTATTCAGAACCCGCTGATTCATGATACGAGTGGGCGAACACATGGTTTCACCCCTACCCAACAGGCTAGTAGACTGGATCTTGCTTATGTACCAGCACTGTCGGACAAGCCGATCAGTGGCACACCGGAGTGGTTTTCTGGTGTGCCGGAGAACAGCATGGCAATCAAACGTATCAGGCAATCGGGAGTGGCATCAGGACGCTGGGTTCGGGTTTTGCTTCCGGGATTTCTTCTGCCAGCACGGTTTCGCAGAAGAATATCAACAGTTGTTTGAAGTCTTCGTTGTCGACGCTCTCGGCGAGTTCTTCGGCACGAGCCCGTGATTTATCAACCAGCGCTTCGGCTTTGGTGAAGACATCGCAGTCCTGATAGATTTTGCGTAAGCGGCCGATTCGCATGCCGTCGGAAGGGTGGCCTTGCAAAATGTCTTTGAGGTCGGCGGTCTGCTGCTCGTCTGCCGTTTGTAGCGCGAGTGCGAGGAGTAACGTCGGCCGCATCGCGAGGGCATCCTGACCGGTGATTAGTTTGTTATTGTCATCGCCGTTCCAGTCTTTGAGGTCGTTCAGAATCTGGAAGCCGACGCCGATATGTCGTGAGAACGAGGAGATCAGCATTTCGTACTGTCCGACCGAACCGGTCATGCGAATTCCCGCGTAGAGGGCGGCTTCGAATGCGGGTGAGGTCTTCAGGGCGTAAATCTGTAACGCGTCGATCGGTGCGAGTTCAAAGGTTTCGCTTTCCTGCCACGCCATTTCGGCGCCCTGTCCTTCACAGAGTTTAAGATGGGCGGCTGCCATGCGTTCGACCAAATCACCGGCCGCTTCCGCACCGATATCGGCCCGGGCTTCGTTTAGCAGGCGATAGCCAATCCCGATCAAATAGTCACCGAGGTTAATCGCCATGCCGGTACCATGCTGGCGATGTAGTGTTTCACGTCCGTAGCGGTATTGATCATCGTCTTCGATGTCATCGTGAATCAGCGACGCTTTGTGGAAGACTTCGATGGCCATCGCCGCCTTCTGTACGCCCAGCGGGTACGTCAGACCAGCGTCTGCTGACTCGGTTGACGGTTGCTCTGCTTTCATCAAGGCATCGTAAGCGGCCAGTGTGATGAAGGGGCGGAAACGTTTGCCGCCATGCTTCAGCCAGTCGTAAGCGATGGCTTCGGTTTTGCCGAGAGGTGTTTGGGCGGCGGCTTCTGTTTTGGTTCGCAGGGGAGGCAGGATCTCGTCGAAGTTGTCTTCGAACAGGGAATTGGCGGCACGCATGGTCGGTAGATAACTGCGGGTCAGCGGCTTTTCCAGCGGACGATACTCTTCGAGCACTTCCCAGATCCAGGGTTCATCCATCTTTGTATTTTTACAGTCACCGGAATGCAGGGGTACCGCGTACGAGGGGACGCCGGCAATCAGGACTTTATCGATCGATTTTTCCAAAACGTTCAAACAAGCAACGCCTAGAATTCCATCAACGTAACCGCCGATGATAATTTTGAGCACAACCGGCGAACCTTCTGCCACGAGTACCTTGTATCCCAGCTTTTCGGCTTTGACTTTGTAATCGGCAATCGAACACGCGCCACACTTTTCACAGTCCAGGCCAAACTCATCGTATTCAGCGGGGCAGCCTTCGGCATGTTTCAGGCAGTGGGGCAGCAGTAACAGTCGTCGCTCGAATGGGATCGCCAAGAACTGTCGCTTCCAGAAGAAGTTGCCGATCAGCACCATTATGAAGCCTAAGAATTTCTCAGGTTGATTCATCTGATCCAGCAGTTCGCGTGACCACTTTTCCAACGTGGTTTTGGTAAACGGATTCGCGCAGTCGAGAAACTCCACGAACTTTTCCGCTTCGGCCTTCATCTCTTCGCGCTGCGCAAGTGTTTCCGGAACTGCTTTGAGGTGGCTGGTGCTCTGACGTTTTCTTTTGACCGGTTTCTTTTCTGCCGAAGAGTCTGCTGCCGACTTCGCTGAGCCTGCTGCAGTTTGTTCTTCAGAGCTTTCCTGATCTAAAGGCGCAATGGACACGGAAGACTCCTCTATAGTAAATAACTCATTCGAGCGATGATTCAGTAATTGAATACAAGTTTGGTTTAGGAACGCAGGGGGCTCTATTTTTCTTGAGCGTTCATTATACGGTAATCCTCTTCCTCAAGCGACGATCTTAATTTGTCATCCGCACTTTTTTTCAAATCCGTTTCCGCTCGATGCAGGGCGGAAACAGTAAAGATAATTGGATAAAGATGTTCGAAATACCACAGTTTGGCAAAGTAGAAGCCGATCGGCGTGGATTCGGTGAACGAGCCGTTTTCTACCCGTTCCAGCAGCCAGTTCAGGCCCTGAACAATCGTGGGACTGTCATCCTCGACGCCTATTAGGAGTAAGGTATCGACGGCCAGAGCCGTTTCTTCGACACTGGACGGAGCCGTGGCATCACCGCCCCAGCCGCCATCGGTATTCTGTACCGATTTCAAAAAGTTGATCGCCTGTTCCGCTTGGGGGGAATCCCGGCGGTCAGCAGTCGCATAAGCGGCTAACACGCGGGCGGTGCCATACACGGGATTCTCTTCGTTGTGGATGTGCTGATTGCCAAACCAGAGCGGCAGCCATGAACCATCGGCCCGCTGCACGGAAGACAGATAGCGGAATGAACGTGTCATCGCGCGTGCGGCGCGCTTCCGCAGAGATTCTTCCTCAGGCAGCGATTCGGTTTCGAGCCAGGCTTGCAATGCACGAATCACATGCGCCGAAATGTCGGCGGCACTTTGATCGAAGGGGAGCGTGCCCCAGCCGCGACAGAACGTAGGCCAGCCACCATTGCTGTTTTGCAGATCGAGTAACCACTGCACGCCATTAAAAAGTGAAGTCCGCAGTTCGGTTGAGGGTTCAGTGTCGGTGTCTTCCGGCTGCAGATTCAATAACGCTAAAATCGCGCCGGGCGTATCATCGGCATCAGGAACGCCGCCGGGCAGATCGGTCCAGGCCCAGCCTCCCGGTTCGGCTGAGGTGTAGGGGTGCAGTTCTTTGTATTGTTGATTTAATAACCAGTCGCGAATCGGTGCTTTTTCAAATTCGGACAGCGTTCCTTGCATCGCATTCACTGAGAGCGTAGTCGTCCAGGTCGCCAGATTCGTATCGATGGGCCAACTGCCGTCAGGCCGGGCTGAGTCTAGCAAAAACTGCAGCCCTTTTTTCACGACCGGATGATCGACGAGTCCCATGCCTGCCAGACTCATGGTGACGAAACTGGTCAGGGGGGCCGCTTCGAGGAAGCCACCATTCGTGGGTTGAATTGAAATCAGTTTCTTGAGGCTCTTCTTGATCGATAGATTGCGAATGACGCGTGCGATCGGATTTTTCGGTTTGCAGAAATGATGTCTGACCTGGCCGATGGCGATCAACGCGGGCAGCGCATAACTGACGACCGGCAGCCGCACTGTTTTATAAAATTGGGCCGGCAGACAGGAGAGTTCAAAGGGGAGTGCGGGAATCGTATTCCAGTCGACGAGTCCCGCCAGTGCACAGTGTGTGAGGATCGGCACGGAAAAGGTTTTGTCTTTTCCATAGCGGGCGATGACCGCTTCCACGCCGCCAATGCGATCAATATAATGCCGGGCATTCACAATCACGGATGCAAAGTTAATCGCGTTCCCTGTGGCATGAAAGACGGCATGACACAGCATGCTGGTGGAAATGTTGCTGAAGCTTTTTATGGTATCGCCCCAGCCGCCATCTTCATTCTGATGTGTGGCGAGCCAGTTGATTCCCTGTTTGATATAGGAATCGAGTGAATGATCGTCGTCGGGGCGATGGCGGCGAATCATCTCCAGTGCCATCACTGCTGTCGCGGTGGAGAGTGCCGAGGTGGAAAGTTCACCTTCCCAGTAACCGGCAGACGTCCGTGCGGAAAGCAATTCCTCACGTGCCCGCTGATAACCTTCTCGAACTCTCTGGCTAGAGACTGTTTCACTCATTCGGAAATCTTATTTGTAAGCGTGGTAGGTCAATAAATCGAAGGTCTATAACTCCATGGCATCCAGGCTGTCGATCAGATCGTCCAGCTCATCACTCGTCTCTTGAGAAACTTTTAAGCGATTGGGAACTCCCACGCCGATACCTAAAGCATCCCTCCCCTCGGCGACCAGTTCGACATCGCGTTCTCGGGCCGCCATTTCCAGTGCATCAGGGGCACCGAACAGTTTGGAGAGATCAATTTTCAATCCAGCTACTTCACCATCGGCGCCGGCAATACCCGGTGTTTTGTGACCAGGGAAAATAATCGCATTTTCGGGACAGACACGACTGCAGGCAGGACAACCTTTTTTGCAGCTGTCCTGCTCTTCGACCAGAATTTGTCCTCCCTGATCGACGCCGTAGACGCCGAACAGACAGAAGTCGATGCACTCCATGCAATTGGTACACAGCCCGTAATCGATGACCGGGTACCAGCGGCGTTTGGTCGGCTCCAGTTGGCTGGCTTCGTTGGCACTTCCGTTATTCTTTTGAGCGTTGATGATATCCAGCGGCTTCAGATACTTTTCGAGCTGCGCCGGCTTGGGACTTTCCTGAATCATATTGCCCAATTGGAACGTCTGCACCTGCGCGTCCTGGGTGATGCGTTTGATTTCGGTCAGGTAATCATCGACATTGGAACTGACGCGTAAATCGATCGAATAAATTTTCCGATTCGGAATGCTCTTGTTTCGTTCGGGGTTGTCATAGGGAACCGAGTTGCTCTCGTCTGCTTCGGGATCTTCCGCTGCTTCATCGATCTCTTCTTTGAGCAGAACCACTCCTTCCTGACCACGAATTCCCTGTCGGTCGAGGACCCAGTGTCCGGCACGAGGGTAAAGCCACGATAACACGACCAAGTCGCCGCGAATCGCCTGTAGAAACATCGTTCCTGTGTGGTCGGCTGAGAGATCGTAAAGGTGAGGCACCAGCGAAATTTCCACATCCGGTTCCATCAGGAGCGCTGCTGCCAGTGATTCTTCCAGCTCGCGTTTGGCAGGATTTTTTCCCTGCGCCTGCGAGATCACCACTGTCAATTTTTTATCCGCCATTCCGAACACCTTTTCAACGCTAAACTGAAACAGGGAAGCGTTTTGTCGTTGCTTAGTTGAGTTGCCCTTTAATCATCCGCTGGGTCTGCTCCCAGCCGTCCTCTAATACTTGCAGATACTCTGTCGGCGTCAACCATTGCGCCTCGGTCTCCATCTCAAATAACCAACCCTTTTCGTAATTATCTGCCTGATTGATGGCAGAAGGATCGTTTAACAGTTCTTCATTAAATTCCAGAATCTGACCCGCTGCCGGGGCATACAGATCGGACAATGCTTTGGAGCTTTCGATCTCGCCGATCTTCTGTTTTTCCTGAACATGGGTGAATGGATCAATGGCCCAATCCAGAAAAAAGACATCCTGTAATAAACGTACGGAGTACGCGGTAAAACCCACGCGCCAATGGTCTGCCACCGGCATCAACCACAGGTGTGATTTACTATAAACACGGTCCTGAGGAATTCGGGCCTCGAAATTCCCCATCATAAAGACAAGATCGTCAGGCATGGTCATTTTATTGTGGGCGTCGCTCTCACTAAGCCCATGGTGAAAAGGGAGTTAATCCCGATCTCCAGGTAAGGCAGGAATTTTCGCAATATACACTACTTAAATAGTAGAAACAGTTTTTTCACGGGATGCAAGCAGGATTCTGTTCTGAATGTCATGAAGACCGAATTTTCTCAGCAGTACACCAGAAAATTGTCCCTGCCAGAAATTCCAAGCGGGGGCAGTCTGCGAAATTCGGATGCCCTGCGTATTTCTTCTGCCCTCTCATCATAGGCAGAGCACAGGCGGTTCCCTACCGGAAATCTTCAATTTCCGTTTGTTTGAGTCCGCTTTTTCTCATGGGGATACTGTTATTGTATGGTAAATGTACCTACATCTTACTCAGGTGAAATAGTGGGAACTTAAAAGAAGCAGGAATGAGATCTTATCAATTCTGTCATATTATCTTTAAAGGAAGTGTATAAAGGACATTATTTATTTGACAGGTGTAAATTCCTTTATACGATACAATAATCAACGTAGTGATGAGTTGTACGTACCTGTTGTGGGTTCTGTCACGGAATGAATCGAATTTATGTCAGAAATCAGCGATTTAGATCTCTTATCCCGAAATGCATCTCCTGCGACGACAACAGAATCCATTCAAGGGAGTCCGGATTTAACCCGTACTAAATACGAGCGAATCCAGGAGCATCTCAAGAAACAGATCAAAGAGGGACAGTTGGAGCCGGGAACGGCACTCCCTTCGGAGCAACAGCTGGCCAACTTGTTTGAAAGTGCCCGTAGTACCGTCCGACAGGCGATGGGCATGCTGGAGCGGGAAGGCTTAGTCGATCGGGTTCAGGGAAAAGGGACTTTTGTTCATAAAAATGCCCGCCAGCGCCTGGCGAGCGGCCTCGATATTCTGGCTTTGGTGATTCCGGAAGTCCTTTCCGGTTTCTATCCGTCTTTGCAGCACAGTTTTGAAGAATCGGCCAGTCGCTCACAAAACCAAATGCTGGTTTGCTGCACGCGCAATAATCTCGACAAGCAGGGTAATGTCATTCTGCAGTTGATCGACAATCAGGTGGGCGGTGTGGCGATTGTGCCTGCCAGCACGCCGCCGACACCCGCGTATCAAATTCGCCAGCTGCAGAAAGCGGGCATTCCGGTTGTCCTCTGTCACCGTCCCGTCGAAGGCATTATCGCGCCGCTTTTGGGCTTGCCGTTCCAGCAGATTGGCAGACTGGCGGGGGAAGCACTGCTCCAGTGCGGTCACCGCCGTTTCGCGTTCTTTGCGCCGCATGTCACACGCACTACAGATCTGTACCTTGATGGTTTCCGAAAGGCGCTTGCCGCGCAAGATTGCAAATTATCTCAGGACGATTCCTATTTTGGTGCCGACGGCGTCATCGACATGCAGGAACTCGATGCCGACATCGCCGCCAATTTAAAAATCATGATGGAAAAACCGGATCGACCAACGGCCATCTTTACCAGCTTTGATTCCATGGCCGAGCGCATCTACCTGCACTTGACCAAAATGGGGCTGCGTCTGCCGGAAGACGTGTCGCTGATTGGCGTCGGTGATCAGGTACGTCACAGCGTATTACAACAACAGATTGCTTCGGTCACCGTCAATGAGACCCAGTTGGGACGTCGCGCAGCCGCGCTATTGAATCAGATGCGCAGTGGAGAGCTTCCCATTGAATCGGCGGTTACTGAGATCATCCCTGCGGAAGTTTATCAGGGAACCACACTAGGCCGCTTGCAGGAAAACAGAGATACCACTTCAGTCTAAATTAGGGAATTCTGCTTATTGAACGCGTTTACTTATCTCATTTCTATCGCTAACAGGCTTTGGTACGCCATAAAGAGCGCCAAGTGTCAGGCGGGCCTGTGTTGCATCTTAAATCTGCTTGAGAGGAAAAAAGATGAAAAACAACACTTTGACGAATCGGGGATTTACGCTCATCGAACTACTGGTTGTGATCGCGATTATCGCGATCCTGATCGCACTGTTACTTCCGGCAGTACAACAGGCGCGCGAGTCAGCGCGGCGCAGTCAGTGCAAAAACAATCTCAAGCAGATGGGGCTGGCGATGCACAATTACCATGACTCCCATTCGGTCTTTGCCATCAGCCACGGCGATACCGGTAACTCGTTCGGCTGGCGTGCGCAAATTTTACCCTACATCGATCAAGCACCGCTGTATAATCAGATCGACTTCAATGGAAACATTGTGGATGCGGGAAACCTCGCTGTCGCGCAAACGACCTTACCCGTTTATCGTTGTCCCAGTGACCCCACTCCCGAGCGTGTGAGTGGGAGCAATCAGGTCTGGTCGAACTGGTGCTTCCCGGCTTCCTGCCCCTCTGCTTCACGGAATGACATTGCTGTCACCACGTATAAAGGAGTTGACGGTCGCGGTTACGACCAGACGCTCGCCAATTCGCCTATGCCCCAGGGAATGTTTGACCGGCGAATGGGACTGCGTGCCAGCGGAGGCGGCAATAGTCTGATTACTCCAAATCGCACGATGAAAATGAGGGATGTGCTGGATGGAACGTCGAACGTGCTCTTTGTCGGCGAAAACTCTCCCGGCTTTCACGCCTGGTCTTCCTGGGCTGCCTGGCATTCTCCGATGACCACCGCATACCCCATCAACCACCCCTTTATCGTCTGGGGCAATGCGCAGACCCGCATCAGTTCCGGCGCGCATGGCTGGAAGGATGGGTTTGCCTCTTCCAGTTACCACGTGGGCGGTGCGCACTTTCTGATGGTGGATGGCAGCGTGCATTTCCTGAGTGAAAACATGGACTTCCTGACCTATCAGCAACTGGGACATCCTCAAGACGGTTTACCCCTCGGCGGACTCGCTCAATAACGATTCACTAAGATCGATCAGGTTTGATTGTCGCTCAAACTGGATTTTCATTTTTATGCGGGAGAGATTTATGATGCGGGCCCCTCATTTTTCAAGCGTGGTAATGATCCTACTCGGATCGATACTCTGGGTTGGATGTGGCGGCGGGAAAGATCCCGATTTACCAGAGACGGTTTCGGCTGCGGGTATTGTCACTTACCAAGGTAAACCGGTGCCAGAAGCGACCATCATGTTTTATCCAGTGCAAGGGCGAAAACCGGGTTCAGGAAAATCGGACGCGTCGGGTAAGTTCACGCTGACCACCTTCAGTAAAAACGATGGCGTGATCCCCGGCGATCACAAAGTGACGATCAACGCATATGAATCGACGCCACAAGGAGTCTCGATGAAAAGTTCCATTCCGGAGAAATATTCCAATCAAAAGAGTTCGCCGCTGACGATGAGCGTTTCTGAATCGCAGCCTGAGATAACACTGGAACTGGTTGATTAATTTGACTGCTAAAAACCGTTATGTTGCGTGAGTATCGAGATTCTCTGAAACAGTCTGCATAATGACCGGCCGGTTCACGAGAGACACCAGCACGAAACTCAGTAGCATTAACAAATACCAGGCGACAAGTTTGGAGGGGCGCACCATTTGCCAGTGATCTGTCTGATCGGGATAGATCCAGACATTGGCATAGGTTGCCAGGTTTTCGGCGAACCAGATAAATAGTGCGACCAGCAGCCAGCCCGCAATCAGCGGCATACGGCGGTGGACACGGTTCATTTTGAAATAGATGCTGATTTTGCCGAACATCAACAGGCTGGCGAGAATCAAAAGCCAGCGAATATCCGTCACAAAGTGATGCGTGAAAAAGTTGGCGTAGATCAGTGTCACCAGCACGACCGTGCTCCACAGGGGTGGGTAACTGGAAAATCGAAAATCGAAAATCCGCCAGACCCGTGCGATGTAACTTCCCACCGCGCTATACATGAAGCCGGCAAACAAAGGCACGTTTCCAATGCCGATCACAAACGGTTCCGGGTACTGCCACGAGCGAATGCCGTCGGAGGTCTTAAACAGTTCCATCACCGTCGCTACGAAATGAAAGATGAGAATCACCACGGCTTCCCGCGGCGACTCGAGACGAAAGCATAACAGGAAAATCTGAAATGCGACCGCCGCCAGAAACAGAAAATCATAGCGATACAAAAACTCGAACGGGTACCAGTACCGGGTGATGATCATCATCGCCAGCAGAAAACCGCCGAAGATGCAGGCAGACGCCTGCTTGATTCCAAACAGCCAGAATTCGTGGAGAAATGTTTTCAGGGGAACGACCTCGGAACGCACCAGTCATAACAAGCAGATATCACCGACCCGAATTGTAGTGCAAACCGCGCAGTCTATCTACGAAAAAAGGGAGCAGACACTTTGTCTGCTCCCTGCTCGGAACTTGGGATGGCTCCAAGCCATCCCTCGCACACTTCCGTTACTCTACGATGATGGCAGCCACCTGTGGTGCAAACTGCACATCAACCGGATTTGAAACGGCTCCGTCGCCGCGAACGACAACCAGAGTCGCTTCGGATACATCCAACAGGGGCAACTCGGGCATCTTGACCTGCACGCCCAGGTCATACCAGCCGTAGATTTCCGCTTCAAAATTCATTCCATTGAGCGAGACCAGAACTTTTCCTGGCTCTGGTCCCAGACCTTCACCGGCCAGATTGACCAATGCGCCACTAACAACAACATCCGTATCCGTTGAGAACAAAGCAGGGTCAACAGGCAACACGTCAACGCGTGCCATGACGGCTCCGTTGTTTTCTTCGAACGCTTCCGGAATTTCACGATGTGAATCGATCAAAACATGCAGTTGTTCGAAGGGGAGTTGGTTTCCTTCTTCGTCTGTAGACATCAGGCTGGCGGCGAACGGCAGACGGATATCGACTGACTGAATCTGTCCCGCAGCGATGTTATCAACGCGAGATCCTGCTTCCGGCACACCTTCTTCTAATTCGTATGCATTGGAAGCGAGCAGCATGACATTGAACGGTGCGTTGATATCAACATTACTGTTGTTACGGAACCAGACGCGGAACCGAGGTCCAAGTTCCTGCTCAGCATGTCCCGAGTCAACAAAGCGAACAGCCAGCATCTGCAGATCGAGACCACTGTCGATGATGATGGGGTCAATGTCGATCCAGGTACCACATGCCACAACAGGCAGTGGTTGCCAGACAGGGCATTCATACCAGCCCCAAGGGGCACAAGGATCACAGATGGTTGGACGGCAGATCATAGGACGCGGGTCACAGATGGGGTGACACCAGTCCCACCAGCACCAGTCAACCCAGGCACTCCAGTGAGGACTCCAGCAGTAGTTGGGGTAAAACCCAGGGCCGGCATACCAGGCACCAAAGTGTGTTTTTGTGAAGGAATTGGACATCTTTCCAAACAGGCTTCGGTTTCGCCAGCCACCCTGCTTCTGCAGATTCTTGTTCAGATGAAGCTGTCGTGCGACGTCGCCTTTTTTGTGCAGCTCAAACTGCTGCTTCATATTCCAGTGCTTCGTATTTTTACTGTGGATCAGGGTGTTTAGTTTTCCGACTTTCAGTTGTTTTTCTAGACTGGGATACAGCGGTTTGATATTTCTATCTTTGAACAAATCCTTCTTCAAAGGCACGCCGTTCTTGCCGAGCCACTTGTGTGAAGGTCCCGTATGCTTCCCTTTCCCTTTAGAAAGACCGTTGAGCTTCGAGGGATCGATCACGCCGGGGTATCGGGTCTTGCCTGGTTTGGGATCAAACTTTCCTTTGCCGGGCTTGAATACATTGTTATTGCTGCCCGGTTTTGAAGGGCGTGTATTCTTTCCTGGTTTGGGAACGAAATTTCCTTTGCCTGGTTTGAACGCATTGTTATTACTGCCTGGTTTTGAAGGGCGTGTATTCTTTCCTGGCTTGCGATTGGGAACCTTGCGATTCGGAACGCGCGGCTTGAGGTCTTTCGTATCAAATTTGATCCCACTCGTTTTTCCGAACTGAGGAATTCTGGTATTTGGCCGTGTGGTTTTCGGTGCGACCTTGAAAGACTTCGGAGGTTTTCTGGAACCGCGATCGATGACTTTGGGTGTCGACTTACTAGAACTGTTTTTGAATGAGTTTCGTGAAGGACGCGACTTACTCTGCGAAGATGACTGGGGTCGGCTGCTCTGTGATTGACTGCTTTTTGGCCGACTCGAATTTTTTGAGCGGCTGGGCCGGCTCGAAGATCGTCGTGAACTGTCACGGTCGTTGCGGCTGGATGAACTACTGCGACTTGAAGATTTTTTCGAAGATTTGTCGGCCGCCATTAATGGTGCACCGCAAATTCCCCCGATCAATGCCATAGACAGTAGGACGCGAAACGGCCGCTTTAACAAACTGACTCTATTTTGGATCATCATGACTCTCCCCTTTTGGCTAAATCGTTACTGCCCGCGTTGTGATGTGAACGATTTAAGAGAAGAGCGTAAAATATGCCAATTATGCCGGTTTGGTGTCTGGCGGCAAGATGGTTGTTCCTAAATCCTTTTTATATAGTGGCTTATGGGTTTTTGAAAGAAAAGGGGGCGATCGAGTTCGACATTGTAAAATCAACCAGACTCAGGTCTGCGCCATCATTATGATTTGATTGCGAAATCATTAATACAACAGTCAGTGTTGCTTTTAGGAACTTTTTGCTGAAACGAGAGAGGCATCGTTCTGCTGCTTTCGCCAGGCGTTTAATTTGCGATGCAGCACGTCGCGGGTCTGCAGATACTGTGCGTCTTCAGAAAGATCATGCTGTTCGAGCGGGTCCTGTTTCAGGTCGAACAGCTGCACGCGATTGAGATGCGGATAGACAATCAGCTTCCAGCGATCAGTGCGGATCATTCGCTGCGCATTACGGAAGTAGCAATAGACTTCGTCGTAGATCGCTTTCTTGTCGCCAGTCAGTACGGGCTTGAGGCTCTTGCCTTCCACCGTCTGCGGAATCGGAACGCCGGCCAGATCACAGGATGTGGGATACAGGTCGCGCAGGTAACATTGGGCAGCAGAACGTTTGTCCGCAGGAATGCCCGGGCCGACCATAATCAAGGGGACGCCGACCGTGTGCTCGTACATATTCTGTTTTCCCCGCAGACCATGACTACCCATTGCCAACCCGTGATCGCTGGAGTAAATCAGAATGGTATTCTCCCACTGCCCTGATTTTTTTAATGCATCCACAATTCGTCCGACCTGTGCATCGAGATGCGAAACAACCGAGTAATACAGGGATAAATCGTTTTGCACGATCTTTTTGGTACGTGGCCAGGGAAGCAGCCTTTCATCGCGGCCGTCAAAGTTTCCATGATCGAATGGATGTTCGGGCTGAAAATTTGCGGGAACAGGGATTTGATCTGGATTGTAATATTGTTCATAGCCAATCGGCATCAACAGCGGATCATGAGGAGCCGTAAAGCAGACATGCAGAAAATAAGGCTGCGTATGCTTGCGTTCGATGAATTCAATCGCGGCGTCCGCAAAGTGCTCGCTGATGTTCGAACTCAGCCCGACTCCTTTCTGAGGAAACATGTTCCGTTTGTCGTCTTGAAAGATCCAGCCACGATAACCGGTCACAAGCAAGCCGTTGCCGTCATAAGAGGGGACGGCCCAGCGTCCGCCGCCACCAGTGAAGAGTCCCAGCGTTTCATCATAGCCGCGAATCACCGGCTTGCCGTCGTTATGCCATTTGCCGACATACCAGGAATGATATCCCGCCTTGTGCATCGTCTGTGACCAGGTTGGCAGTTCCGGTTTGATCGGTTTGCCGAAATCCATAGAGCCGTTATGAAACCCGCTTACTCCGGTCAGAATTTCCGCTCGGCTCGGCGTACAGATCGGATTCGCACAGACAGCCCGGGTGAAGCTGGTCCCTTGTTTGACCAGTTGATCCAGGTGCGGCGTCTTGATCACGCTGTTTCCTAACGCCCCGATCGTATCTGGCCGCTGGTCGTCACTGAGTAAAAAAACAATATTCGGGCGTGAGGCTGCTTTTTTTGTCGCCTCTGCTACCGCTTCACTCTGTAGGTGAGATATTAAACAAAAGACTGCCAAAATAGCCTGAAACACTGTTTTCATTGGATCTCCCCATGGAAAAGAGAATCGTCCTTTGAGGGCCGAATTCGTCTTTCACTAAATCTCTATTACTGATAACTTTTGCATCTCAAAAGTATCATGAAACCGCTATTCGTTAGTTTTCTTTATCTATTCTGGGCCAAGTCGTCATGCAGGGCAAGCGTTATATCAGCTGGATGCTGGGAATTATGATTCTCGCCGGGACCGGCTGGTCATTCTGGACCAAACAACAGAACGAACAACCAGAGGAAGCGGAGAGCAAATCTCCCGCCGAAACAACGGCCGCCCAACCGTTGCAAACGCCGCTGGAAGTACAGAATGCCTCGTTGCAGAATGAAAAAGTGGAAGTGCTGGAGCTCAATCTGGCCGTCAATCAGCGGTTTCCGATGATCAAAACAGTGGAACAGAGTCTGTCGCAGGCCTCAGCGGCAGGAATCGTAAACAGCAAATCAAAGCTGGAACTGGTTCTGGCTCTGACAGTGGAAGAACTTCAAGACGACGGTCGCAAGCGGTTCAAAGTCCGTTATACGGGCGTGAAATATTCACACAATATCGCCGGGGAACAGGTCAACTTCGATTCCAACCGTGTGAGTGGCCCGGTGCCTCCGGAAGTACAGGCTTATCAACGTCTGGTTAACAACGGGTTTTCTTTTTGGATCGGCGCGGACAATAAAATTGTCGAGCTGGTCGGCTTTGATGAATTTATCAAACGCTGTTTGCAGAATACACCCGCCAGCCAGAGGGAAACCGTGCTAGCTAAAATTTCCGAATCGTCGGGCGATGATGGCGTGGCGAATTTCATCGACGACAGTATCGGCCTCTTGCCTTACAACATTGACGAGAACCACAAAGGGGGCGCGATTCGCGTGGGGGAAACCTGGACGAAAACCCGCCGCGTGACGCAGCCGATCCCGATGACTCTGAAAACAGAATATACACTGCGTGAGTTGAACGACAAAATCGCGACGATCAACATTGCCGGAGATATCGCCGCTTCCAAAATCAGCAGCCCGATCAATCAGAACGGCAAGTCGGTGCAACTTTACATTCGCGGCGGCAAGTCGTTCGGCACCTGCCTGATTGACCGTAAAACAGGTCTGCCTCTCGAATCAAAAATCGAACGCTTTCTGGAAACGACTGTCAAGCTGGCCAGTGGCAAACAGTTTGAACAGCAGAAGCAAATTATAACCACGATCCGCGCATTCCCGCATCAGGAGGAACGTCCCCTCGGCCCCGCAGCAAAAATCACACCCCGCGGCACACTCAAACGATCCGCAAACTGAGTTCTTCGAGAGTGAATCAAGACTACTCAATTCCCGTGTGTCACTGTTCGGCTTGCCCGTCGGTATTGTTGCGAACGGAGTGAAGATGCCCCTGTTCCTATGAATGCGTTTTCTCATGCACTGTTGGCAAGCCAACAGTGCCACCCGAGAACGTTCTCTAGTAGAACTATAGCTACTAGGAAAAGCACGAAAGCACACGAAATCGATTAGGCAGGGTAGCTCCGAATGTAATTCGGGGTTGGCGCAGACAACGGGAAACTGTCAGGGAAAATGCCCAATAGAAAAGAATAGAACAAACAGCTGTTTAACGAAAATAGATCAAATATTTCTTAAAGTTACCAAAGCAGGGTGCCACTGATCGGCTTGTCCGACAGTGCTGGTACAACTCATATTGGAGTTGATTTTTATAATAAACCCAACGAGCTCACTCTCTCTTCGAGAGACTTCACCGGAACCTCCTGCTCTGGATGCACGGCCCGAATTGCATTTGAGCCGATCTATTGGGCAAGATTACTCAGGTTTGTGCTTCTCAATTTTATAAGGTCCCAATGCGGGATCGGTCAGGAACCAGTCTTTCGGGCGTTCCTGCAGACGTTTTGAATAGACACGAATGGAGCGTTCGTCCCAGAACTTGGGGATCGAGGGGTCTTCCGGAATCCGTCCTTTGTCGTCGATTTCCACCATCCACTGATCTAATGCCGATGACAGTCGTTGTTTCGTTGCCTGATGTTCGGGTGATTCTGCCAGGTTATTGACTTCCCAGGGATCGTTCTGCAAGTCATACAGTTCCTCTTTCGGGCGGCGGTCTGCCATCAGCGCCAAGGGATGCCCGGTCAATTTACCTTCCGCGTGTAAATGACGCATCAGGCCGATAATTGGATAAGATTTTTCCTTGTAACGGTTGATCTGCAGGAACGGATGCTCCGGATATTTGTTGCTCAGGTAGCGATAACGTTTGTCGCGCACCGTGCGGATGTGAAACACGGTTTCGTCTCCTCGGTCGCGTCCACCAAACAGATACGTGCGTGGCGGCTCGGCCTGCGTTCCCAGAAAGACTTGTCCCTGCATTTTGTCTGGCTTGTTGACGCCCGCTAAGGCGAGAGTCGTTGCGCTCAAATCGATTGAGGAAATCAACTGCTCACTTTTTTCGCCGCGTGTATAACGTGCGGGATCGGGAAGTGAATCATTTCCTTCAGGCCAGTAAATGATGAGGGGAATATGCAAACCACTATCATAAGGCCACTGTTTGCCGCGGGGCATGGCGCGGCCGTGATCGCCGAGAAAAATGACAATGGTATTCTTATCGAGTTTGTCTCGCTTCAATAGATCCAGGATGAAGGCGACTTTCTTGTCGACAGCCATTACGGCGTTTAAATATTGTGCCCAGACTCCCCGTGAGACGGCATGATCGGGATAATAATCGGGGAGCTTTACTTTTGCCGGGTCAGCCTGATAGCCGATATGGTCGTGGGACGTATTCCAGGCACCACCACGATGGGTTTCTGAAAAATTGATCTGGGCATAGAACGGCTGCTGATTCTTCAGTTCATCCCAGTCTTTGACATCGAATGGTTGTTTGCCTTTGGGATAAGTGAAATTCCAGTCGGTCTTGCCGGTCCCTTTATAGAATTTTGCCAGTTTTCGATCATTGGTCAGAGTTTTAATGTTGCCCGTTGTGTAACCGGCGGGACGCAGCCAGTCGGTGATGACGCGCACGCCGTCCGGCAGTGGATTGGTTCCCTCACGGTGTGAACGATGATTCTGTGCGTCGATCGACATGGCATACATGCCCGTCATAAATGAAGAACGGCTGGTAGAACAGACGGGCGTCACCGTGAACGCGTTTTGGAACTGCATCCCGTTTTTTGCCAGACGATCCAGAGTCGGCGTTTTGACTTCGGGAGTGCCATAACAGCCGAGTTCAGGGCCCATGTCTTCGGCAATGATCCAGAGGATGTTCGGTTGTTGTCCAGACGCCTGCAGAAGCTGTTCCTGGCTGAACACCATCAAAGCCACAAGTGAGAACGCAATCACAATTCGATTCATAGATAGAGACTCTTCACCAAAAGAGGGAATACGAAAGAGACGAGAATAGAACTCTCGGTTGCTTTATCATCGGCGATGAAGGAATCATTGTCAATCAATGACCGGGAATTGTCGACGGTTTCTGATCTGTAAGGGATGCGTTTTCTCGTTCACTGATAGCATGCCAACAGTGCCAGCCGAGAACGTGATCTCGTAGAAAATTTACTACCACGAAAAGCACGAAATTACACGAACAACATCAGTTAGGGTAGCCCCGAATGCAATTCGGGGTTGGCGCAGACCACGGGAGGTTGCAGTAGACTTTGACGATTTCATAATAACGAAACGAACAAGTATTCGTAGGGGCTGGTCTGTGTGCCAGCCCGTGGGGTTGAGGTTGTTTGTGGGTGACTTTCGGAAGTGAGAACCAACTCCCACCCGAGGGTGATATGAAGTTGTATGCTACAAGGCGGGCAGGCACATAGACCTGCCCCTACATCTGAGCTAAGAATCGAGCTCCTGGTTTTGAATCGATCTTACTTTCTGTTGCAGTATGAGATCGGAAATCAGGCGCCGCTGTAATCGCGTTGCTTGAAGCTCATTTTCTGGAAGTCATCTTTAAATGGAGATTCGCCCAGCTTTTCAATGTTGGCTTTGCCCAGCTTATAACGATAGCTGTGCGTGATCGGGTCGGGCACGCGATGCACCAGACTGTTGCCCATGCGTTTCCCATAGAGAAACATGCCAAACAGTAAGCCCGGTTTGACGGCCGTCGTCAGAATGGCGACCGCTTTCATTTCTCCGCTGCCAACGCGAATGTGACCGTCTTTCATTAATTGTGTGAAGGAAAAACTCTTGGGTTCGATATGTTGGAAGCCACTCTCCTGGACCAGAATGTCATCGCTCCACAAACACAACTCATCGCCACTTTCAATTCCGAGTGGCCCGGCATCGTCCGGATGAATTTCCACAAACGCATCCGGCCAGCGATCCGTGAGATATTTTTCGCGCAAGGTATCAAAACCCGATTGCCAGGTTTCGTTGATCCGGCCCACGGTAAACCAGAATTCTCCCAGATCACGCTTTGGGGAAATCCGCTCGTAATAGTCTTCGAATAATTCCCAGGGACTTTGAATCAGCAGTGCTTTGCCCGAATGGGTGTTGAAATGTGTCAGCCACTTGGGATGTGAGGTCGGCCCTTGTGGCGTTTCCAGATTGAGTTCCGGATCATGCAGGCGTCGTGTGCCAACCAGTTCGTTTTCTTCGAGTCGGATTGGGGTCTGAATGCCTGTCGTTCCCAGTGCGCGTAATGCTTCATGACCTTTGACTCCCTCCTGTTTGGCTTTCCAGACGAGGGGATAATAATCCAGAATATTTCCACGGCTGAAGCGGGCCGCTTCTTCAAACACGGTATTGGCGTCCTTCCAGTCGAAGCCTTTGAATCCCATTTTTTGTGCGAACTGGCTGATCGCCCACCAGTCCGGTTTGGCTTCTCCCGGCGTATCACTGAAGCGGGAATACAATCGCAAACGCCGTTCTCCGTTGCAGCGGGCGCCATCGTGCTCTCCCCACTGGGCGGCTGGCAAGACAATGTCGGCTAATTCCGTATTCAGTGGTTCGACGGGATAAATATCCGAATCCACAAGTACCATGCCGCCACTGTCCACACGGTCGATGAATGTCTGGATGATTTCTTCGCGATTTGAACTGCTCACCTGATGCGGATTCTCTGTCGTCTGTTGGCGAAATTTCTTCAGCAGTTCCTGACTGGCGGTCATGGCGCCCAGCCATGTGGTGCCGATCACCCAGGCAAATCGGACTTGCCCCGCGGTGACCCAGCGGTCCAGGTCCAGTTCGAGTCTGCGACGACCGGGAAGTTTCTCTGGCGACTTCGTACGCGGATAGGGGGCCGCTCCAATCCAGCCGCGCTGGTGTCCTCCCAGACGACTGACGACGCGGCCCGGTCGATTGCCGGCGCCACATAATAGTGCCAGTGAGGCAAAACTCGTCGTATTGGTGTAATTGTTACTCCAGTAGTTTCCTTTTTCGAAACCGAAGCTGGTACGCGGCCGTTTTCCGCCGCCACCGGAAATCATTTTGGCGGCCTGTTGAATTTTCTCTTGCGGGATGCCAGTGATTTTGGTAGCCGATTCCAGTTCCGCGGGGCCGTAATTCAGCAACCAGTCCTTATACTTCTCAAAGGACAAGGCGCCGATGCTGCCCCAGGTCGTTCTCCACTGCCACGGCGTATTGCGGGTTCCCCGTCCAAAACCGCTATCAATTTCCCATTCATCGGCGATCCATTTCGAGATGAACTCTTTGTCTTCCCAGCCGTTTTCCAGAATGATGCGATTCATTGCCAGGTGCAGCAACGTATCGGTGCCGGGATTGATTTGCAGAAACAGGCCGCCGTTCTTTTCTGCATACGCGACCCCCGCAGTTCGTCGCGGCAGGACCATGATGATTTTATTGTCCTGATTCATCATCCATTCGGTAAACAGAACTGTTTTTGTTTCGTAAGGGTCGGTCCCGGAAATGAACAACACGTCCGCTTCGGACCAGTCCTGATAACTGGCGCTGAAGGTTTTAATGCCGGCGTCATCAAGTCCCGCCGTATCGTTGCCCATGCTTGGTTTATCGTGCACAGCATAAGCGGGCGTCTGAATGGCTTCGAACGCCAGCTTGGTGATAGCGTAGGTGTTTTCGAAAAACTCGTAAGAATACGTTTTCATCGCCCACGCCGATTCCCCAAATTTCTCCAGCACATGCTTGCTGACGGCGGCCATCACATCAAGTGCCAGATCCCAGCTGACGCGTTCGAGCTTGCCATTAATTCTGATTTGTGGATACAGCAGCCGATCTTTGGTCGGGGCTGAAGGGTGATAACATTTCTTAGCCAGAACTCCGCCACGAATCGAGTGGTTTCCGTTGGGGTTGACGACGGTCGCGTCGAAGTCGGGTAATATAGCGACGTGCTGATCCTGGCCATCCAGTTGCACAATCGCATGCTGATTGGGACTGATCCAGGGCCCAAACTGCTCACCCGGAAAATCGACTCCCAGCGCATTCTCCTTGGCCTGTGGCTTGCCTTCTTTGCCTAGCGGCCAAGTGTAGACTTTGTATCCACAGCCAACAATGCAGTAAGCACAGACGGTCGTGCTGACTTTGGCGTCAGCCGGGGGCAAGGGGATGGCGTCATTGATTTGCTGGTAATCTGTCATAAGATTTCCGTTGACTGAATGTTGTCGATGGTGTTCATTGGAAGCAGCAGTTACCCGATGGTTCTAGACAGGTGCCTGACGGTTATTCGAATAGCCGAAAATTAATCCCTGAATGCCGACGGCGTAGATATCATCGCCTTCGGTTTCGAGCAGGATTTGAGGCAAGCCGGCTGTGGCATGTCCTGAGATGACCATGCCGTGTCGTGTCAGATCAAAGGTCGTCCAGTGCAGATAACAAGGGCCTGCAATACATGCTTTGCCGTCAAAGTTTTCGTCGAGCCTTGCTCCCTGATGCGTACATAGGCTGTTAAACGCGACGACGTTGTTTTCAGGGCCGACGCCTCCCCCAGCAGATTCACTCAGACGAATCAGGTAATTCTCTGCATTCACATGATCCCAGGGGTAGCGAAATTTGAGAGGCTGATTTGGTTTTAGTTGGCTTAATGTACCGATTTTTTTCCGGGGATAGTCGCTGCGTAAGACCTGCGCTTCCCCCAATGTGGGGAGTGTCAATGTCAGCAGAGCGGCACCGGAGCCGAACAGGAAGTGGCGACGACTTAATTGGCCGAGTTCACCTGAGCAGCCTGCGGAGGATGTCTCACATTCAGTTTGTTTTTTCACTAGAACGATTTCCTTCTGATTTGAGACCGGCACTTTGGTATTCGGGCAGCACGGGACGCTCGATCTGAATTGGTTTCCCCGATAACGACTTGAGGAACGCCAGCAGATCGCTTTGTTCCTGCTCATTCAGACCCAGCGGGCGAATCAAACTACTTTTATTGGCAGTCGAGCCGCCGCCCGTGTTATAAAAATCGATGACTTCTTCCAGGGTTCCGAATAAGCCGTTGTGCATATAGGGTGCAGTATGTGTGAGACCGCGTAGTGAAGGCGTACGAAACTTGCCACGATCTGCTTCTCGTTTGGTGACGTAAAACAAGCCGTCATCGGTGAAGGCACTGCGATAGGTTTTTTGGGGCACACCTTTCGCCGCGAGTTCGTAGCGGAAGGTAATCTGCTTGATCGGGCTGGTGAGAAAGTCGGGATTCTGGGGTACGCCGATCGCGTAATAATTGTCATCGCTGGCCAGAGGACCGTTGTGACAGGAAATACAGCCCGCTTTACCCTGAAACAGATGATGGCCCCGTTTGGCAGCCGGCGACAACGCGCTGGGATCACCTTTCAGGAATCGGTCAAAGGGAGTCTTGTTGCTGTTGATGGTTCTTTGAAACGAAGCCACCGATCTTAAGGCGTCATCCCAGCGAGGCAGATCTGTTCCATAAATCGTCTGGAACTGTTTGACGTAGTCCGGAATTTGGGCCAGCCGTTCTTCACCCAGAGTCGGATCAAGATTGCTGGCGACGGCTCCCGTCCAGGCACCGTTGTTCTGGCTTTCGATACTACTTTTCGCGCCATCCCAGTTCAGTTTTCCATAATAGCCGACATTGAGAATGGTTTGCGAATTTCTCCAATGGCTGGTTCCGGGGCCACCCATGGAAATCGGCGTCTGAATCGTCCAGCCTGTCGTGACGGGGTGACAACTGTTGCAGCTCATCGAACTATCAGCCGACATTCGATGGTCAAAATAGAGCTGTCGCCCCAATTCGATTTTTTCGGGAGTCAACGGGTTATCGGCGGGCGTTGGCACTGCGGGCAGTAAAGTCAGCGGAGGGAACGTTCGTTCGTTGTTTGCTGGCGTTGAAGCTGGCTGTTTGGTTTGCTTCTGTTTCGCTGTTTCTGTACGCGGCAATAACTGATACGCGGGCAATTCGGGACGTTCGATGTCGACGGGTTTGCTGCTCAAACTTTTCAGGAACGCGACTAGTGCCTGTTGCTCCGGTTCAGTGAGATTCAATGGTTTCAGATCGGCTGTCTGCTGAGGACCGCCGCCCGCGTTATAGAATGCGACGACTTCTTCCAGCGTCTTTAAGCCGCCGTTGTGCATGTAAGGCGCTGTTTTGGCGACTTCGTACAGAGAGGGGGTTCGGAACTTGCCTCGGTCTAGTGGCGTAAAGGTCATCGATTCTCGGCCGGGGTCCTGTTTCCGATTGCGGTAGTTGGGAGTTCCCAAGATACGGAAGAAGCGGCGAAAGGTGACGGCTCGTTCGGGATCAGCCAGTAGATCGATTTTTGAGGGGACATCGAGGTTATGAAATTTCTGATCGGTGAGTGTCGGCTCCTGATGACAGTTCACACAACCGGCTTTGCCTCGGAACAGAACTAATCCCCATTGTGCTTGATCGGAAAGGGCAGCGGTTTGTCCTGCCTGAAATGCGTCGTAAGGTGTCTGTTGGGAATTGAGTGTTGTGACATAAGCGGTGAGTGCATTGAGAATCCGACCAAATCGCGGCGCGCCCCCATATGCTTTTTCAAACAGATCGCGATACGCGGGGACCTGTACCAGTCGTTCGACCAGCAGTCTGCCATCGCTGGCCATGAAATGCGCTTCGGTCAGATGATCGCGGACCACGCTGGGCAAGTCACCGATGCGTCCGTCCAGAAAATATTCCTTCTGAAAACGGAGGTTCGAGAGTGAAGGCGTGTTGCGAAAGAGTTTCGTGGAAGGAAAACCTTTGCTGAGCGCGCTGCCATCGGTCCAGCTTTGAGCGGGGTGATGACAGTTGGCGCAACTAAGTGAATTATTAGCAGAGAGTCGTTTATCGTGAAACAGATAACGCCCGAGCGTGACCTCAGCTGTGGAAGGCACGGTGAGTCCGCTGGCTTTCAATGGCGCAGTATTGGATTCGACCGGTAGCTTAACTTCAATTGATTTTTGTTGTGTGGGCGCATGATTGAAGGGGGACTCTGCTGCCGGTTTTCCCAGTGAGTCGAGATAATTCACGATCAGATCCAAATCGTTGGCACTCAGTGTTTCTGCGAACGACTGCAGCATGACACCCGCGGGATACTCGTCTTCAGTTCCCTCGGGGGCGATGAACGCATCGGGATTTTTAATCGACTCGCGGATGTATTGTTTCGCGTTGTGATTTTTTCTGCGCGTCGCTGCGGTGATTCCCAGGCGAGACAGATCGGGGCCCACTTCTCCATCAGCACCGGGCACGCCGGGAATGATATGACAGCCGGCACAGCCTCCCAGGTTGAAGGCGTTAATGACGGCAGAAATATTCTGCTTTGCTGTGGGATTCGGTTTTTTCAAGCTCGTTTGTGCGAAACCAGTCGCGGGACCTGCGATGCAAAAAAACAAAGCCCAGATCATGACTGACAGGGCTGTTCTCTGAGGAATCATCATTACCATATTTCGTCCACGAGTTGTGCTGGATTCGATTTATAGAAAGGTGTCAGATCGAGTATAGGCCATGCGTAGAGAGAATGGTATGCATGCACTGATGAATCATTGATGAAGGGACGCGCACACAACACGCAGCGTCGTTTCTGTTGAACTCAGAATATCTGGTCCGATTATTGGTTGCTGAATGAGTACGAATGAATTCCGAACGCTCATGACGTGTAAATACATGTACGCCGCCGCCTGGCAGCCTGTTTGTTTTTTCTGTGATTGGTAGCACCGATTCTGATCCAGAATGATGCATCACTGCAAATCAATCTCGATTTGGCAGGGGTTCATGGAGTGCGCAAATTAGGAATCATTTTTCAAATGATGATTGAACTGATGAAAAATACAGGTAAGCTAAGTTTTAGACTCTCTGTTCATGCCCGTTTGCTTGAATGAGGAGAGAGCTGGTTTTGTGAGTGGCATGCAATGCATGCAGGATCAAATTTTATCATACATCACGAAGGGGAAGATCACATGGCGCTGTATAAATATAGTGAGTGCCTCGAAAAAGCCGATCATCCGGAGTTCGACACGCTGCACAAACCGGGCGAAAACTGTCCGCATTCCGGTATCTACCGCTGCGAAGCATGTGGCGATGAGATCGCCTCAAACAAAGATAACCCGTTCCCACCCCAGAATCATCACCAGCACGCCGAAGACCTGGGACCAATTCAGTGGAAACTGATCATTATTTCCCAGCAACGATGATCCTGAAAACCAGCTTGCGATCCAATAAAAAAAGTCCTGAACCGGTTTGGGTTCAGGACTTTTTGTAAGTTGCCCGACTAGGATTCGAACCTAGACTAAGTGAGTCAGAGTCACTCGTGCTACCGTTACACTATCAGGCAATAAACTGCGTTGTATCTGAGATAGCTAAGCTGAGCAGGTAGCGATACTTGCAGCTAAGCTGGGGCCATTATACGAAATTCTGTTCGCACGCCAAGTCGGTTGGGGAGAGAATTTTCTATTCTTTTCAGTCTGTCTAGCTCTTTTCTCTTCTACCAGAGTATGACAGTATATTGAGAAAGAAGGTTCAGTAAAAGAGCGAGGCCGGAAATTCCCTTATAGGACGAAAGTGCCAGTTTATGAGACGTTTGATATTCCAATGGTGCTTTAGCGGGTTGGTTATAATGCTGTTCGTAAGCGGATTCTGCCGGGCAGCGGAACAGACACCCCAGGTCGAAGCGGTGAAAGAACAGGCCTTACTCAAGCTCAAACTCGCGCAATTGATCGAGGAATTGACGACTCAGATCAAACAAATGCCCAAGGAAAGTGCCTTGTATTCGCGGAGAGGGGATGCGAATTTCTTTCAAGGGGAGTTCAAAGCAGCCGTCGCGGACTATGACAAAATGGTTGAGTTAGACCCGACGATCAAGGCATCTCACTGGCGGCGGGGCATCGCCTGTTATTACGCCAAGCAGTATGCCGATGCGGCAAAGCAGTTTGAAATTTATCACTCATTCGACAATGTCGATCGTGAAAATGGCATCTGGCGTTTCTTTTCACAGTACAAAGCCAAAGGAGCCAAACAGGCACAACAGGGTTTATTAAAATATGAAAAAGACGATCGCGAGCCCTTTCCGGATATTTACCGCCTGTTTGAAGGAAAAGTCACACCTGAGCAAATTCTGAAGAATATTCAGACAGCCGAAATTGATGAGAATGAGCGGGAAAAGCGGCACTTTTACGCGTATCTCTATATCGGTTTGAATGAGTCACTGCAGGGGCGGAAAGAAACGGCACGTAATTATTTACAAAAAGCGGTCAACAACAAATGGGGGCCACGTGCCGGCTTTGGCCCGAATTATATGTGGCACACCGGCCGTTTAGAGCTACAATTGTTAATGGAACCTGCAGCCACAAAGTAAGCCATTCACTCTCTCGCGAACGCCCCATTTTCAAATGGCGACTATCTTAATCTCTGAGGGGATCGAACGACGATGAAATTCAGCCTGCCTGCCATCTCTCCTGTTTTGTGGTTCTGTCTGATTTCCTGCGGCTGCCTGTGGGGAACTCCATTGCAGGCACAGGAAGAAGCCAGTCAGCCGGCAGCGAGTTCAGAACAGGATCCAAAAGCAAAAGCAGCCGCGCTGGAACATGCACAGCGGGGACAGGCCTTTCTGAAACAGAAAAACTGGAAAGATGCGATTGCCGAATTTGAAAAAGCGATCGAATTACAGCCTCAAAGCAGCGCGTTACATTATTTGTTGGGCGTCAGTTACCTGGAAGATACTCAAGCCAGCAAGAGCTGGATTGAAATGCGGAAGGCGGTAGTGCTGGATTCGAAAAACAAGAACGCGACGCGTGATTTCCTGAAATTCTGGGGTTACTTTGATCGCAAAGGCATCTTGAATGTGGGGACTCCAGAGGTCGAATCACTCAAGTTGTTAGGGAAACCGGATCAACAGCGGGATCAGGCGGGTGAGACACATTTGATTTATGGATTTATGTGGCTCAATTTTCGTGGAGGCAGGCTGTATGCCGTGGTTGATACGCGGGGCCTCTCGCCAGAATACGCCAAAGCATTGAAGACAATGGAGTTTCGACTGGGGCCTCCCTGGAGAGAAGGCTACCGATTGATGAACGCAACCAATGCACTCACCGAATATGTGACAACGGGCGAGACCGTCCAGAAATATCAACAGCTATTTTCGACACAGAGATTGTTCAAATTAGGAGAGCAACTCTCAGCCAAAGAGATGATGACTCGAATGAAAGCCCTGGTCGAAAAGTCATATCAGATTGAAGAGTGGAATGTCATTCAAGAGGGGGATGATGATATTCTGTATGAATGGCGTGTGGCCCAGAGCGACAAGACTCCGGCACAACATGAGATGATCAGGATGGTCCGTGGTAAGCGAGATATGCATCGCCTGGCTTATGTGACTCGCAAACTGCCTCTCACTGAAGAGGATCGCAGCCAATGGATTGAGAGGCTGAAATCAGCAAAACTGGTTGAGGCACACCCCAAAGCGAGTCGGCTTACCGCTGCCCAGAAAAAGAATCTGGAAGAACAGTTGATCAAAAAATCCCGAGAAATCATCGCACTGCAGTTGCAATATATTCAAAAGGGAGATGTCGCAGCGATGAAGCCGTTTTTTACGAAACGCGTACGAAAGCGGATTACCGCAGAGTCCCTGGAAATGGCGAAACAACTGGCCGCTTCCGCCACTCCGGAAGAGTTGATTCATTCACTTCAAATCGAAGGTTCAGGAGATCAGATTCGTGCCAAAATCAAAATGAAAAATGGCCGGACTTTAACGACTCTAGTTCCAGTCGAGGGAAAATGGGAAGCAGACACAGTCTGGTTTAAATAACCGATTGAGTCGCACCTAGATGCACAGGGCTTCCTAAACCGACTGAATTATCAAATCGCCATGGGTGCGTGTGGTTGTTTGTTCACCTTTCGGGTGAGTTTTCAACCTGAAATCTCAGGAAAATTTTCAAGAATTTTCTAATCGCTCAGATCACGATTTCCTGCCAAATCCTATCAGGGTGAATTGGTATAAGTGTTTTATTTAAAACATGTTATGTCGCAATTCTCCACTTGCCTTTTATGTGTCTTCCCATTGGGTTTTCTACTCACCCTTACGATTAGCATAATTCGTCTCAACTTCTCAATACGATTATTCCGAAAGATCAGAGTAACCGCTTGTACCCGGATAATCGGAATAGTTTTACATCCGACCCGGCGACAAGGGGATGAGTGTCAGGTTTTACCTGCCATTCTAGTCGACAGGGATTTTTGAGTGGGGGCAACTGCCTCAGAGTACAAAAATCCCGAGAGACAGAATACGAAGTTGATCGTCTACAATCGTAAGAGACGAGTTATACATCGACGTTGGAGCTTTCGATGAACAAATTATGTGTCAGCCTGTCCTGCTTATTATTAGCATCTCAGTATTTACTGGCGTTAGCGTATGCAGAGCCGGATCAAACTGGTGGCAATCAAGCAGAGGGACGTACTACATTAGGCGAACAAGAAGGTTCCGCCATTGTAGGCAGTGTCTCTTCTGGTGTTTTCAGACATGATTTTGTGCCTGCAAATACCGTTCAGCCAAATGCGGTTCCTGGCTTTACTACAATGCGAGATGCCAGCTATCAGGATGTTCCGCAAGGTTATGCTCCTTTCAAATATCCTGATCCGCAAACCATGGTTGTCAATGAGTACATTGACGGCGGTGCCGGGTATCAACCGATGGGGCCAGAAGAGTTCCGCACCATCTTCCGCCTGGATAAAGGCATTGGAGGTGGAATTGGATATGATGATGGTTATTCTAACCTGGGAGTTCTGGTTCCCTTTACGATTAACCCGGATCAAAGCATGCTCTTTCTGGATTTAAGAGCCATGGTCACAGATCAGGGAGCCGGCGGTGTGAACCTCGGTGCTGGTTGGCGTGGTTATAGTGAAACCGTAGACAAAATATTCACTCTCGCAGCCTGGTACGATTATGATGACGGACATTTCCAGGATTATAATCAGATCGGGATCAGTGGTGAAGTAATCGGTCAATACCTCACTTCGCGTATCAATGGATACTTCCCGATCAATAATAATGAAACGGTCATCTCGAATAATCTGACCGGCGGAGCTTACTTTCAGTCAAATCGAATCCTCTTAGACCGCGCCCGGATTTCAGAATCGTCTTATGGCGGTGTTGATGCAGAAATCGGTGGTCCGCTTCCTGTATTAGGGAAATTTGGAATCGATGCGTTTGTGGGTGGCTATTATTATAACTCCGACCACGATAAAAGCGCAGCCGGGGCCAAGTTCCGTGCCGAAGCAAATATTAATGACTGGTGGCAGATGAGTGTCAGTTATGCCAAGGATTCGGTCTTCGGATCAAATGCCTGGATGAATGTGACACTTTCGATCCCTGAAGGCAGGTCCGATAAATGGATGCGTCCTAAGACACTGCGTCAGCGTATGTATCAACCGATGAATCGTAACTACCGTGTTGTCGCACATAATAAAACGACCATTAATTCTGAACTGGCGATTAACCCGGATGACGGTCTGCCTTATACCGTCGCTCATATCGATCCTGACTTCGGGGCTGCGGGAAATGGTACATATGAAACACCATTTGGTTCTGTCGCTGCTTATAATGCCTCTCCGCCAGTGTCTATGACGGATATCATATTCGTACAGGACGGAAACGAAGCGAATCTGGATGGCGGGATTACACTGCTTGACAATGGTGGTGGAATCGGTGGTGTGACAGGACAACGATTGTTGAGTGAAGCGGTAGTGCACTCATTCGACGTCCTTCAAATGGGAACTGTGTCGACCCTCACTCTGCCGGGTTACAATCCGGGATCAACGCGCCCGACACTGTCAAACACTGCAGGCGGGAATGTGGTTACCGGTCAAGGTGGTGCCTGGGAAGTTTCCGGTTTCAACGTCAGTGGAGCAAGAACAGGGGCAGTGCTCCCGCATAACACAGGCATCTTCTCAGCCGGCACGCGTGGGTTCAATATCAACCGTAACTCGTTTGTGCTCTATAACCGTGGTGTCGATGTCACCAATACTGCCAATGGTATTGGGATCGTGTCTTCGAACACATTCTCGGGAGACGGGGCCAACTCTCTGCATGGTGCCCGTATCACACAAAATACAGGGACGCTTGAACTGGCCTTCCTCAATAATACAGCAACCAACAATCTAGGTGTCGTTCCTCCTGGAACAGGAACTGGCTTTGAAATCATTGCCAATGCAGGCACGACCATTGATGGGGTCGGAACGGCCGCCGATGGTACCACGACATTGGGGATCACTGGAAATACAGCGAATGCGAACGGTACCGGTATGATCATCACTGCGAATGGCGGTGCCATCATTGATACCGACTTCTCCAATAACACATTCAATGATAACATCAATCCGAATACCGGTTTGCATGTGAATTCGAATGCCAGTACTGTGACCTTCCGCAGCTTTGATACGATCACAGCGACCGGCAACACCAACGGAACCGGTATCGCCTTTGATGCGACCGCTGGCGGTACGATCTCAGCCGTCACAGAAGATACGAATGGGAATGGGGTGATTGATCCCGGTGAAGATATGAACGGAAACGGCGTTCTCGATCTGGGGTTGACCACAATCAACGCCAGCCTCAATGCCTTAGATGGTTTTGCGGCTACCGCCGACGGTGTGGGATCTCGAATCGATCTGAGTATCGGTAGCGTGAACGCGACCGCAAATATCTTTAACACCAATGGTCAGAACGGGATTAGCCTGGTTACACTGAATTCAGGTGCCATCGGTGGTCAGATTATCAATAATACTGCCACCGGTAATACCCAAGACGGTCTGGCAGTCACATTAACGACGGGAACGGTCGATCTAACAACCATCGCTTCTCCTTCGCTTGCCTTTAATACCTTCACCGGGAATACCCGACACGGTATGAGCATTGTGAATAACAATGGTGGTGTCTTTACCACCGCTCTGATTTCCAACAATGATTTCAGCAATAACATCGAAGCGGGTCTGTTCATCGGTGGCGCTGCGTTGGGCGGTACGAATACTGCTGTGAATACGCTGGGCAGCATCGATATGAACAACTTCAATCGCAATACAGACGGGACCGAAGGGATTCTGTTTGGTTCCAGCGATGTCAGAACGACGGCAAGCATTACCCGGAATACCTTTGTCGGCCGTGTTCCCGCCTTGCCCGGTGATGCCGGTGCTGGTCCGGGTGTTGGTGGTACTGTTGACGGTACAACCACCGTTGGTGGCAATGGTGGGGTGACGCTGGCATTTGGAAGTCTGGCAGCGGTTGATAATTCTCTGACCAATACCTTCTCGAACAATGGTGATGCTCACATCGGCCTGGTGCTGGAAGGAAATACGACCAGCCAGGTAGACATCGATCAGCACGATTTCAATACCACGACAGATACAACGGTCAATACCGATTTCGATGGTCAGGGCGTCGGTTTCATTCTCAGAGATACCGCCACCTATACGGGAACCATTCAACGCAATACGTTCCAGAACAACGCCGCCTCTGGTCTATTCTTTAGCGTGACTGGAAACAATGGTGCTGACTTTGCACAAATCAATAATGTGGTCGTCGGTGGGGGAACGGCTCCCTTCGGGAATACTTTTACAGGGAACGGCGGTAGTGGTCTGGAAGTCATTCGTACTGCCAACGGTGTTGTGAATAACTTTACCGCTCAGTTCAACACGATGACTGGCAATACTCTGGACGGGATCAGCCTGACTGCCGCGAATGCGAATCTCGTTGATACCTATGTTGTGAATGATAACACAATCACCGGCAACACTCAGAACGGTATTGATATTAGTGTTCAAGCAGATGCGGGCCTGCAAGCCAATATGACACGTAATACGATTACCGGAAACAGCTCCAATGGTATCCGTACGACAGAAATGATCAATGATCCTTCTGACCTGCGAAGGGTCTCTGGTGCCTGGACATCCAATGTTATCACCGGAAATGGTGGTAATGGTATCTTACTTGCTGGCCTGTCGAACGGATTAGTAATTGGTGATGCTGCGGACTCTGCACTCGGGAACTTGATCGATAACAACGGTGGTGACGGTGTGGCGATTGCCAGTGCTGGATCGGTGACCGTCGCTCGTAACATGATCTCCAATAACGGGGTCCACGGTATTGATATGGACCTGCCCGGCGGTAATGTGACAATCTCAAATAACGATATCACCTTAAACGGTGGTGATGGTATTGAATTTACGAATTCACTTTCTTCGTCTTCCACGTTGAATATCACCGGTAACGTGATCGATTTCAACGATGGTCGTGGTTTCGATGTCCTGGCTCGTCCGGGATCACTGGGGGCATCCTCTATGGACATCACATTCAACGACAATATCGTGAATGCCAACCTCGAAGAAGGGGTGTATGTGGTCTATACCGCATCTAATACGCAAACGCAAACCGGGCCTTCCACAGATCCACTGGCGGCCGATGGAAACCTGTTCCACGATGTGTTCTTGGAATTCAATATGGATAATAACCAGATTCTGGCAAACGGATTTAACAGTGGATTTAGTACTACTGGTCTGGTGGTTCGTGTTGGTACAACGAATGCCAGCACAAGTACGATGTTCGATGGCGGCTTTGCCAGTGATGGCCTTGGAAACTTCACTAATTCCGGTGTGATCATGTCTGTCACGAACTCCACATTGTCAGGCAACTTTGGTGATGATGTCTTCTTCGAGTCGTTTACTTCAACAGTGGATCCGGTTGCTACAGCGGGAACCTGGGGAGCGACCAATGACCCTACTGCCATCACAGCGTTCCAAAGCGATGCTCTGGCTCGTTTAGACCTGAACTGGGATACGAATACGATTATCTCGTCTGATGTCAATAATACCGGTGCTTTCTATGCTAATGCTGATACCTTCAAGTCACGTTTGAATACACTGGGAGCCAACGCAGGGCCATTTACATCAACAAGTCGTCGTCGTAACGCACAACGTCAGGCTGCTCGTATCAATAACCTGATTGATCCAGGTGCAGGTACCTTCCTCTACTCTGGAACAGGTGCCAGTACCTTCCGTGTTGACAGTACCGGGGACACAGGCATCTTTATTCTTGATGGTAATCCCTATAACGCAACCACCGATGCAAACGGTGTCTTTCTGCCGGGATCAATCACCGGCGAACTGCCCTTCGGTTGGGGAGAGTATTGATCTCCCCCACTGGGCATGATTTGAAGATCTGCTGAAACAACAAGGCCATCCTGAAGCGATTCAGGATGGCCTTGTTGTTTAGATGGTGAACTCAAATTCGTTTAAGCAGGCGACAAAAACTGCTCGATTCGATTCAAGCCTTCTTCGAGGGTTTTCAAATCGGTAGCAAACGAAAGCCGCACATAACCGGGGGCACCAAAGGCATCGCCGGTGACCAATGCCACATGGGCTTCTTCCAACAGAGCGGTGCAGAACTCACTGGAGTCTTTCACCACTTTGCCACCACCCAATGGTTTATTGAAGTGGGCACTTACATTGAAAAATGCATAAAACGCGCCCCCTGGTTCAGCAAAACTGATCTCTGGGAATTTGTGTAAGCGATCCAGAACATAGCTCCGGCGTTCTTTGAAGGCTTCCAGCATTTCCGCCACGCTTTCCTGCGGACCACTCAAGGCGGCAATCGTCGCTGCCTGACTGATGCTGCAGGGGTTCGATGTTTCCTGGCTCTGCAGTTTGGTCATCGCTGCCGTCAATTCGACCGGAGCAATCGTCCAGCCAATCCGCCAGCCTGTCATTGCGTAAGCTTTACTGACGCCGCTGACAATAATCGTGCGTTCTGCAACGTCCGGTCCGAAAGAAGCGAAGCTGCGAAATTCCGAACCTTCGTAGATCAGTTTTTCATAGATCTCGTCAGACAGCACGGGGACATCTTTTTCGACGGCGACGCGTGCCAGCGCTTCCAGTGTTTCCACAGGGTAGGCGGCTCCGGTCGGGTTACACGGGTTGTTGAGCATCATCAGTTTCGTTTTTGGCGTAATCGCCGCCGCGAACTGTTCGGCATTCATACAGAAGCCGCTCGCTTCGGTCGTTTCGACCATCACGGGAGTCGCCCCCGTTAATTCCACCAGTGCGCTATAGCTCACCCAGTAGGGAGTGGGGATGATCACTTCATCGCCGGGGCCACACAGCGCGGTCAACACATTATGAATCGAGTGCTTGGCACCATTGGAAACCACAACCTGATTGGGCTGGAAACTTAATCCATAGTCGCGCTGATAGGCATCGCAGATTGCCTGTTTGACTTCCAGCGTCCCTGCGGCGGGGGTGTAATGCGTCTGGCCGGCATCCATCGCAGCTTTGGCAGCATCACAGATATGGGCGGGTGTATTGAAGTCAGGCTCACCCAGTGTGAACTCGTAGACTTTGACGCCCGTGTTTTTTAATTCTTTCGCTTTTGCAGCAGCTGCGATTGTGGCAGAGGGTTTTAGTTTCTGGACAGTAGTAGAGAGCTGCATCGCCATAATTGTGATCTTTGTAGTCTGGATGAATAAAATAGTCTGGATCTGAAATACAGTATTCAGATCACATCAAAATCCCAGCTAGTGCTTTGTCAAGCTAGGAATTGAGGGTTGGGGGTGTTGTTTACGTGCTCCGTTGTCGCACTCTCGTGATATCGATCAACCCAAAATTTAAAAATGACGCTCCACCAGGACACCGGGAATTCTAAGATGTTCGAGAACACCTGATTCTTTTCACCTGAGCAGAAAGCGTCAAGTCTCGGGTCGCTTTGTTTACAAATCGAGCAGGAATCCGGGGTAATTGCCAGACAGAACCGTTGATTTCCCCTGCAGCCAGCCTGTTCTGCAAGGGGGGACACGTGCTGAAAGTGCATGAGTCGGGACAGAACGTGCGTTGATTAGCGGGACGCGGGGAGCTCGCTCTCCGCATTTTTCCCGACTTCATGGGCCGACATCGCCACATGAATCCGAGACGTCATTTTGAAATCGGTCCGGGGTTGCGTTCCCCCCTTGGTTTCCCGTGTGATATCCACGGCCCATTTCGCCACACCAAACGGAATCTCGCTCGTCCGCCAGATGGTGCCTTCATTTTTGGAGCGGGCACTGGGGCTTTCGCTCATAAAAGTCCCTTTGTACTCGCGGGCAGAAACGGCTCCTGCGGGAGTTTCCACAGTTGCCGGTTCGCCTTCCGAATCCCATTTGCTGTAATGTGTGAGCATGGTGATCATCGGGTAAAACCGCAGCACATTCGTTTCTAAAGGTACGACCTCTCGATCACCGATTTTTCGATAGCCACGAATCATTGGGAGAAAAGTCACGGGAATCTGTCGTTTGTCAACAATCTGACCACTGATCGCGGATTCGGGGATCAGTACTTTATAAATCCGGGGACCGGAGACCCCTGGAGCAATTCCTGATTCCGTTGCCTTGCCGGTGATACATTTGAACTCAAGCCAGCGACAGGCTGTTTGTGCACCTTCGTATTCAGCCATTTCGGAACCGACGGAGCTGATAATCAAGTGTCGCGTCCAATTCAGTTTGACATTCAAGTCATTAGATTCCGGTCCCGGCATCTCTTTTTCATAAGTGCCTTCAAATCGAACCCAGGAACCATCGGGAGGCAATTCCCAGATTAGTCCTTGTGCAAACAGGGAACTCGAACAGGAAACAACCAGGACAACGGCAAGAAAAAATGATCGAAAAGACATAGTGTGAGAACCAGAGCTGAACACGGAAAACGAAGGGATACAGTTTCTGACTGTAAAACTTAAGTCTCCAGTGTGACAAAAGAGGCATCCCCTGACAACACTTTTTGGTTTTTCAGCAGGAATTTTCCCAAGCGCATCATTTTCAGAGCGTATAACGAGAGCATCAGTCAACTCTTTCTTGACCGTAGCCAGTCATTCGCCTTAGACTACTTGTAGGAATTAACACGGTTGTAACGAGTTCTGGATTGTCGGAACGCGTTGCGAAGTCGGTGATACCCCTGCAAACAATACTGCTGACAATACATACGTCCCTCTACTGGAGATTATTGATGTCGATGTCGTTTCTGAAAAGTCGATGGTTACCATTCGCTCTGGTTTTGGGGTGTAGTCTTTGTTTCATGCTGAAATCCGCTTCAGCCGCAGAGGAAGAAAAAGAGAAGCCGACGCGGGAAAACTGGGGTCACATTATTATCAAAGGCTCTTACCCGGAAGGGCCTCAGATGCCCGGCCTGTTTGGTGATGTCACCGAGTCGCTTTCCAAGGTCACCGCGCGACTGGAAAAAGCAGCCGAGGATAAATCTCTGACTGGCGTCATTCTGCATCTGAAAGGCACGCAACTGGGCTGGGCGAAAATCAACGAAATACGCGAAGCCATTTTCAAAGTCCGTAAGGCTAAGAAAAAAGTGTATGCTTGGATTGAGTCGGGTATGACGAAAGATTATCTGATCGCGACTGCCTGTGACCAGATCGTGATGCCGGAATCTGCCACGCTGATTCTGCTGGGTATGCGGGCGGAAGTCAGCTTTTATAAAAACTTATTCGACTGGCTGGATGTGAAGCCAGACATTCTGAGAGTCGGAGAATATAAATCAGCAGCCGAGCCCTACACGCGAACGGAAATGAGCCCCGCGTTTCGTGAAGAAATGGAAGCGCTGCTGGATGACTATTTTCGTCAGATTAAACAGATGATTTCCAAATCAAGGGGCATGCCCGCAGAACGGGTGGAAGCCACGATCAATGCCGGACCATATATGGCTGCGGAAGCGAAAAAACAAGGACTGATCGATCACATCGCTTATGAAGATCAACTTCCCAAACTGATTACCGGTGGCAAATCGGAAACAGAAGTCAGAGTCATCAAGAAGTATGCAAAGAAACGAACAGATACCGATTTCTCAGGGATCGCCGGCCTGATTAAATTGATGGATTTGTTAGCGGGCATCGATTCCTCACAACGCATTGGTTCAGGACCACGCATCGCCGTGATTTATGCCACAGGGGCGATTATGTCCGGTTCCAGTAAGCAAGGCGGACTTATGGGATCACATGTGCTGGGCTCTGATACCTTCATCAAGGCTGTCGAAAAAGCAGCGAAAGATGATAAGGTCAAAGCCATCGTTCTGCGGGTCGACAGTCCAGGGGGAAGTGCACTCGCCAGTGACCTGATGTGGCGTTCGCTACAGGAAGCAGACAAGCCACTCGTGGTCAGCATGGGCGATGTTGCCGCCAGTGGAGGCTATTACATTTCGATGGGCGCGAATCGCATCTTTGCCGAGCCAGGCACGTTGACTGGTTCAATTGGTGTGGTTGGCGGAAAACTAGCCGTGGAAGGCCTGTATAACAAAATTGGTATCACTACCAGTGTGATTTCGCGTGGCAAAAACAGCGGGACCTTCAGCCCCATGACCGGCTTTACAGAATCAGAACGTGCCGCTGTGACGAAGTTGCTCTATGCCGTCTACAAACAGTTTACGGAAAAAGCCGCCGAAGGACGAAAAATGGACTACACGGCTTTGGAAAAACTGGCACGCGGCCGCGTTTATACCGGTACGATGGCGGTGAATAATGGATTAGTGGATCAATTGGGAACACTCGATGATGCGATCGAACACGCTCGCAAGCTCGGTGGAATTCCGGAAGGTGAGAAATTTGATAAACTAATTCTTCCGCGACCAACCAGCCCTTTCGAACAGATTTTCGGATCTGTTGACGCAAAGGTCGGGCAGAGTCAGCAAATGTCCCGTATGCTGAATATGCTTTCTCCCGAATTATCACAGCAATTGAAACAACTGGATCTGATCAACCTGCTGTCCCGGGAAAAAGCACTGACGCTAATGCCTTTTCAGATTCGAGTGAACTAGTAACAAATTTGGTCTGATGAATTAACAACTCTGAAATGTCCTTTAGTCTAATACTGAGGACCAGAGCAGAAATATGAGAACGAGGAGACAGGATGTTTAACGGCTTACGAAAAGCAGACCGGATTTTATGCTTCTTTACCCTGGTGATTTTTGTCGTTGGCGGTAATACAACACCGGGTTTCTCTGACGAAAAAGTTAGCCTGAGCCAATTCTACGGATTCAAGCCGCTCGAACTCTTCAAGTTATCCAGCCGCTCGTCCAATATGCTGGCGGAAGATCTGAACGGCGATGGGCTGAATGATCTGATTCTGATCGATAACAGCAACAGCCGCATCGATATTTTACAGCAGCGAAGCGGCAAGGATCAGGAAGTGAATGACGACTCCAATGAAGGAGTCAACTTCATTCCCAGCGATGCGCGACTGAAGCATGTCAAGATTCCCGTAGACGTTTCGGTCTCTGCTTTGACCGTCGGCGACTTCAACGGCGATGGCCGCAACGATCTGGCTTACCTGGCGACTCCGGATCGATTGATTATTCGCTATCAGTCTGAAACCGGAGACTGGTCAAAACGCAAACGAATTCGACTGGCCGATTTGCAGTCCACTCAATGGACGATTGCCGCCGGCGATCTGAATTTCGATCAGAAAGACGATTTGATCGTACTCGGAAAAAATCATACCTACGTCATTCTGCAGGACGCACAGGGAGAGTTGAATACGCCTCGATCGATTCTGAATACCTCTCCCAAGCTGGGCCTCGCTGCGATTGCTGATCTGAACGGCGATGGACGGAACGATTTTACCTACGCCACCCGCGATGGGAAAAACCAGATTTTATGTGCCCGCCTGCAAAAACAGAATGGGAAACTGGGACCTGAAGTCCGATTCGAGCTTTCCAATCCGCGTTCCGTCACGCTGTCCAACATTGATGGTAAGCCCGGTTCTGAAATCATGACCATTGATTCACAAACTGGTCGCCTGAAAATGCAACAGCTCGAGAATTCGCAAAATCAAAACGGAAATCTCTCCAAACGACTCACTCTGTATGGATTCGGCGAAGAAGGCTCAGGCCGTAATCGTGGCTTTGATCTGGGAGATATCAACGGAGATGGATTAAGTGACGCCGTCGTTTCCGATCCAGAAACCGCGCAAATGCTCGTCTATCTGCAAACTAAAGACCGCGGTCTCGATCTGGGACAAACCTATCCCGGCCTGCTGGGTGTAGAGCAGTTACGCATCGGGGATGTGAACGGCGATGGACTGGGCGAAGTATTTGTGTTGAGCGAACGCGAAAAAATTATCGGCGTCAGTTCATTGGAAAATCAACGTTTAACGTTTCCTCAAATTCTGCCGATCATTGGAGAGCCTCTGGCGTTTGAGTTGGCTGACTTGGATGGAAACCAGACGCCCGAATTGATTTATGTTGCCAAGGTCGGGGACAAAAACAGGTATAGCTTTAAGTTGCAGGCACTCCGTCTGGGGAAAGATGGCAAGTGGAGCGAATATCAGTTCCCAAGTACTCCTCCCAGCTTGGGGGAACCGAAATCTTTAGTCAAGCTGGACGCAAATGGGGATGGTGTTTTTGAACTGATGGCGTTTTACGGACTTTCGCGAACTCCAAAAATGATCTCGCTGCCTCCAAGACAAACTCCCAAACTCATCACGCCTTCCGGCGGGATTAACTTAGATGAAATCAAACCGGAATCCATTTTCATCGGCGGCAAAAAACGCGACTGGATTCTGACCGCGCAGAACAACTTTGCCCGTCGCCTGACTTTGAATTCAGCCAATCAATGGCAGGTTGTCGATCAGTTTAACGCCCCAGAAAGCAAAGCCCGCGTCGTCGGTGCGGTTAATATTGACCTTGATGGCGAACCAGGGGACGAAATTGTACTGGTTGATCTTGGAGTCCAGAAACTTCGAATTCTGCGGAAAGAGTCCAACGTCTATCGCCCCTGGAAAGAAGTGGAAATTGGCGAGTTTCCTTTCCTCTCCGCTCATGTCGCCGATTTGAATGGCGATCAGCGGCCCGACCTGTTTTTATTCGGACGGGGGCAATTCGGGATTCTTTACTCCGGTCAGACGCCTCCTTCATTGAAAGAAGTTGCCTCGTTTGAATCAAAACTGCCCCAGGCATATTTTACCGATTCGGTCGCAGGCGACCTGAATAGCGATGGTCGCGCTGATCTGGTGATTCTCGATACGCGGACACATCATGTGGAGATCCTGAACTTTGGTGCGAAGCGGGAATTGAAGCATGCGTTAAACTTCAAGGTCTTTGAAGAGAAAACGTTTTCCCGGTCAAACCGGGCCGGAGTCAATCCGCGGGAAGCTGTGATCGCCGATCTGACCGGGGACAACCGGAAGGATCTGATCCTGTTGTGCCACGATCGTATTTTGCTTTATCCACAGGATGATGGAAAATAGGAATGAGCCAAGCGGCTAAACGTCAGATGTGTCGTGCATCGCATATTTTTGGGATAGCCGGTCTAGCCCCCAGACTAGAAAGGCGGCGCCGATTATCAGTGCGAGCGAAGCCCAGAACATGCCATCAAAACTGACAGGCCAGACATTCTCATAGATTCGATGTTTGAAGGGCACCATTTCGGGTGTCTGGTCAGCAGTGTAGGGGGTTGCGTCAATTTTGAACGGCCAAATCCGTCGTAGTGAGCCCACCATCAAACCACAGAGCACCGCCATCGTCAGCGTGTGATAACTGTGCAACAGCCACCGCAGTACTTTGCTGAACAGGATCAATCCGAGTAAACAACCCGAGACAAAGACAAACACGGTGAGCAACCCGTTCCAGTCGACGTTCCCTTTGAGCAGTTCTTTGGGAATGGTTTTCAGTAAGCCGGTGATGTCGTGATATTTTCCCAGCAGAATCAGAATCAGCGCGCCGCTGATTCCGGGCAGGATCATCGCACAGATGGCAATCATCCCGCACAGAAAGACATACAGATTCCCTTCAGGTGGTTTCACGGAATGTTCTCCCACCAGCAGATAGATGCCCACAAGGGAAGCCACAAACGCAATCACATTCGAAACCGTCCAGCGATCCACCATTTGTGCCACCAGAAAACTGGAAGCCAGGATCAGTCCGAAAAACAGCGACAGCGTCAATTGCAGATGAAAATCCAGCAAATAATGCATCAGGCTGGCCAGGCTGACGACTCCCGTCAAAATTCCCACTCCCAGCGGAATGATAAAACGCAGATCGAGATGTTGCGCCGCTTCAAGCCATTTTCGCTGGAGCAGTAGTCGAAATAACTGGGCATCACAGTGGCTGATTGCCGTAATCAGTCGCTGGTAGATTCCCAGAATCAAAGCGACGGTGCCCCCTGAAACGCCGGGAATGATGTCGGCACCCCCCATCAAAAGTCCCCGTCCGAGCTGGATCAGATCAGCTTTCGCAGGAAATTTGGGTTGGGATTGGGAAACGGATGGTTCGGAATCAGACATCAATCAACCTTGATTTAATGAACAAAAGGATCTTCGATTCAATTATTTTGACGTCAGCAATTGAACACAGGATACGAGATCAGGTATGTTTCATAGAGATCCAAAGTGTAATGTAGTGAAGCGTTTCTGAAAAGCGTTGATTTCTGATCCCCCAATAGTAAAGAGAAAAGCACTATGAAAGGCCCCGGACTGAAGCTGGACCTTGATATCAGGCGACTCTGGAAGTGTCCTCAAACAGGCGAAACGATTCGTTTGAGCGGTAATGTCACTGCTAAAACAACGCAAGTCGATGGGGAAACGGTCTTCATGCAGCTCGTCGAAGAAAAACGGAGTCTCTATCGGGATCCTTTTCACTTTGACTATTATGAACTACCGGAAGGCGATCAGTCTTCCTCAGAACGGGCCGCCGCGGCAGCGCGTTCGATTGAGGAACCGGAACCGGAAACGGAGCCGATCGAAGAAATCGTCGTGACAGAAGAGCAATCGATAGAAATTTCGTCAACGGCTCCCGAGCAGTCTGAACCGGAGACGCTTTCGAATCAAGATCCGCCGAATGAAGATCCACCAAGTCAAGATCCGGAAGAAGAAGAGGATAGCTTCGGCGGCGGGCTACTCTGAGCGACTTTGAATCGATGCGTTCGGTTTGATCACGATTTAGTTAGATATTCTTATCTCGGCATCAGCCGATTGGTATAACGCGGTCCATGTCACAAACAGATATCATTATTACGGGTGCTCGCGAGCACAATCTCCAAAACGTCAGTGTTCAACTTCCCCGCAATCGGCTGATCGTCATGACCGGAGTCAGTGGCTCCGGCAAAAGCTCCCTCGCGTTTGATACGCTCTATGCAGAAGGACAACGGCGCTACGTCGAGTCGCTCTCCAGTTACGCGCGTCAGTTTCTGGGACAGATGCCGAAACCGGAAGTCGATGCCATCACGGGCCTCGCGCCATCCATCTCGATTCAACAGAAAATGAGCGGCCGCAACCCGCGCAGTACCGTGGGGACGATTACGGAAATCTATGATTACCTGCGCGTCTTATTCGCCCGGGTCGGGCTGGGTTCTTGTGAGAACTGCGGCAAACCGATTAGCTCTCAGAGCAGCGAACGGATTATCGACTCAATTGCGCTGCTGCCGGAGAAAACCCGCTATTCGATTCTGGCTCCGTTAATCCAACAGCAGAAAGGCGAGTACAAAGACCTGTTCGAGGATCTCTCGAAACAAGGATTCCTCAGGGCCCGCGTCGATGGCCGCATTGTCCAGCTTTCCGATCAACTTCAACTCGACCGTCAGATGCGACATACGATTGAAGTCGTCATCGATCGTCTGGTGGCAGGCAAAGTCAGTCGCGCGCGTCTGGCAGAGTCCGTGGAACTGGCGTTGAAACTGGCAAACGGAACGCTGATCGTAGCCCAGGAAGTTTCAGCGAAACATCCCGACAAAGAAAATGCAGAGACGCTGCAGGATAAGATTTTCAGCTCGCGTTATGCCTGTTCCGATTGTGGCATCAGCTATGAACCGCCGACGCCGCAGTTATTCAGTTTCAACAGTCCCCTGGGGATGTGCACTGAATGTAACGGCCTCGGAATGCGGTATGATTTTCCAGTCGATGAGTTATTGAAGAATGAATCGCTTTCGATTCAAAAAGGGGCCTTCGAGCTGTTAGGTCCGATAACTAAAGTCGGCAAATGGCGACGGCACATCTACAACGGCGTGGCGCGATCCATCGAAAAAGATCTCAAACTTTCCGAAGACAGTTTTCTGAAAACGCCGTGGAACGAACTGCCTGAAGCAGCGCAACACCAGTTCCTCTATGGAACCGGCGAACGCAACATTACTTACAGTTGGCGGCATTCCGGCGGCGTCTGGAAGCATGGCGGCACCTGGGACGGATACATTGAGGAACTGCTGGAGAGTTATCGCAAAACCAGCAACCCCATGCGGCGGAAACAGCTCGAAAAGTATATGGACTTCGTGCAATGTTCCAGTTGTCACGGAGCACGCCTGAATACACAGGCGCGGCACGTTCGCATTACCTCGACCAGTTTTTCATCGAACGGCAGTCAGCAATCGGTTGCTAAAACACTGCCCGAAGTCTGTGCTTTCAGCATTGAAGAAGCAGCCACCTTCTTCGAATCACTGGAGCTGGACGAAACCGGTTTGCTGATTGCGGACGAAGTCTTAAAAGAAATTCGCGGACGTCTCGGCTTTCTTCTGCGGTGTGGCCTGAATTATCTGACCCTGGAACGGACCGCACCCACACTTTCTGGTGGTGAAAGCCAGCGAATTCGATTGGCGGGCCAGATTGGCTGCGGCTTGGTGGGCGTGGTTTATATTTTGGATGAACCATCCATCGGCTTGCACCCCCGTGATAATACGATGTTGCTGGAAAGCTTGTGTGACTTGCGCGATCAGGGCAATACGGTCATCGTCGTCGAACACGATGAAGAGACCATGCGTGCTGCCGACCATATCGTTGACTTCGGCCCGGGGCCCGGTGTGCGAGGTGGTCACATCGTCGCAGAAGGCACCTATCAGAAAGTCCTGAAAGCGAAAGACAGCGTAACGGCGCGATTTCTATCTGGCAAAGAAAAAATTGAAATTCCGGAAACACGCCGCCCACTCGTCAAAAAAGAATCAATCACGATCAAAGGGGCCAAGCATCATAACCTGAAAAACATCAACGCCACAATTCCCACCAAAGGCTTTATCTGTGTGACCGGCGTGAGTGGTTCCGGGAAAAGTTCGCTTGTGAATGATATTCTCTGGCCTGTACTTAATAAGAGTGTCAACAAAGGAAAAGGCAATCCCGGCGAACATCAGAAAGTAACCGGCCTGGAATTCATCGACAAAGCGATCGACATTGATCAATCTCCCATCGGTCGTACGCCCCGCTCAAACCCGGCGACGTATGTGAAAGTCTTTGATCTGATCCGCGACCTCTATGCCAAACTTCCCGATGCCCGCGCTCGTGGTTACAAAGCCGGTCGTTTCAGTTTCAATGTCGCCGGGGGACGCTGTGAGGCCTGTGAAGGGCACGGTGCGAATAAACTGGAAATGGACTTCCTGGCCGATGTCTGGATTCCCTGTCCGGTCTGTGAAGGCCGTCGTTTCCATCATGAAACTCTGGAGATTCGTTATAAAGGCGCCAGCATCGCCGAAGTTCTCGAAATGGATATTCAACAGGCGATTGAACATTTCCAGAACGTTCCCAAAATTCTGAAGCTGCTGGAATCACTGCATGATGTCGGTCTGGACTATCTTAAGTTAGGACAGCCTTCCCCCACACTGTCCGGCGGCGAAGCACAACGGGTCAAGCTCGCACGAGAACTTGGTAAACGTTCGACAGGCAGCACGTTTTATCTGCTGGATGAACCCACGACCGGTTTACACTTTGCGGATGTCAAACTGTTGCTCAAAGTGCTGCATCATCTGGTTGACGCCGGGAACACGGTGCTGGTGGTCGAACATCATCTCGATGTGATTAAAACGGCCGACTGGGTGATCGATCTCGGTCCCGAGGGAGGCGAGGGGGGCGGTACAATTCTGGTGGAAGGTACGCCGGAAGAAGTTGCCGCCTGCTCCCATTCCTATACCGGACTGGCTTTGAAAGAACAGACGGAACTGGTGCCTGCGAAATTGAAAAAAGGCAGAAAAAAAGCAAACGCCCTGACTCTGAGCAATCCACACTTACGATGGCAGTCGGCGAATCAAAAACGGAATGGAAAACCCAAAGGGGATAGCACACAGATCACGATCCGTGGTGCCGGCCAACACAATCTGCAGAATGTGGATCTGCAAATTCCCCGTAATCAGATGAATGTGTTCTGCGGCCCGAGTGGCAGCGGTAAGAGTTCTCTGGCGATGGATACGCTGTATGCAGAAGGGCAGCGTCGTTATGTGGAATCACTGTCCGCCTACGCACGTCAGTTTCTTGGCCAGATGCCTAAGCCGAAGTTCGAGCACATTCACGGCCTTTCGCCAGCGATTGCCATTGAACAGAAAACAACTGGCCATTCGCCGCGTTCCACCGTCGGCACCGTGACCGAAATTTATGATTACCTGCGAGTGCTCTATGCCCGCCTGGGAACCATGTATTGCCCGGACTGCGATGTGCCCGTGGAAACACAGACGACCGATGAAGTCGTCGAACGCATCCTGTCCATGGAAGCGGGGACCAAACTCTTGATCTTGGCTCCCGTGGAGATCAATGTCGGTCAGGCGTATGAGGCGTTCTGGGAAAAATTAAAGTCACAGGGGTTCCTGCGGGTCCGCATCGATGGGGTCACATACCGTCTGGAAAACGTACCGGAAATTGATCGCCGGCGTCGGCATGAAGTCGAAGTGGTGCTCGACCGAATTACCGTCGCCGCCAAAAACCGTTCGCGGATCGCTGATTCCGTAGAGTCGGCTTTGGCGCTTGGCGAAGGGCTGATGTATGCCTGCTATTGTGATGATACGATTCCGGAAGAGGAATGGGATTTCGAAACCTTCAGCTTGTTTTATTTCTGCGAACAGTGTGGGCAGAGCTTTGAAGAGTTGACGCCGCATAATTATTCCTTCAACAGTCCGCTGGGCTGGTGTGAATATTGTGAAGGTCTGGGGACCGAACTGGGCACGAATTTATCTGAATTGATTCCCGATCCGAACCGCAGTCTGCAGGACGCCGCAGTTGCGGCCTGGCCTGATCCGCGTAAGAATTCCGAATTTAACAAAACACTCGTCGCGCTCGCAAAACAGTTTCGAATTCCGCTGGATGTCCCCTTTAATCAGTTGAGCGTGAAACAGCAGCGCGTCATTCTGTACGGAGATGAAGAACGCTGGATTCCTCTCGACGATTCCGGCAGAATTCAATTTCAATTTAAGGGACTCTACCCGGCCATTGAAGAAGCATCGCGTCTCTCTTTTGCGTTTCGCAGTCGCCTGCATGAAATGACGGGGGAAGTTCCCTGTTCGGTATGTCATGGCAGCCGCTTGCGGACCGATGCGGGAGCCGTTCGATTTCAGGGTAAGACCATCGGCCAGTTTTGTGATCTCCCTTTGAGCGATGCGCTCGCGTTTATAAAAACCGCCAAGCTTGATAAACGACAAAAACAGATCGCCGGCGATCTGATCAAAGAAGCCACCAGCCGCCTGGAGTTCCTGGTCGATGTCGGCTTGGAGTATTTAACCCTGAGTCGTCCCTTGCCCACACTATCAGGGGGAGAAAGCCAGCGAATCCGATTGGCCGGCCAGGTGGGACGTTCGTTGACTGGCGTATTGTATGTGCTGGATGAACCGACGATCGGCCTGCATCCTCGCGATAACACACGGTTGATCAACACGCTCAAAAAACTGCGCGACATCGGCAATACCATTGTGATGGTCGAGCATGATCGCGAAGTGCTCGAAGCTTCGGACTGCCTGTACGACTTTGGTCCGGGGGCAGGGCGGTTTGGTGGAACGATTGTCGGCCAAGGTTCGCCCAAACAGTTAAAACGTAAAAAGAAATCACTGACAGGACAATATCTGTCAAATCAGCTCACGATCTCGCTGCCTCAGGAACGCCGCGTGATTTATGAAAAACAAGGCAAGACAGACGTTGCGATTTCACCCACCGGTCACTGGCTGGAATTAAAGGGCGCCCGCCAGAATAATCTGCAGTCGGTCGATCTCTCGATTCCACTGGGAGCATTTATTTGTATTACCGGGGTGAGTGGCTCGGGAAAAAGTTCGCTGATCGAAGAGACGTTGGCGCGGGCGGTTACCAAAAAATTGCACCGTTCCAAAGAAGCACCCGGTCCGCATGATGCCCTGCTGGGGCTGGAGCAGATTAATAAAGCGATCATCGTCGATCAAAGGCCGCTCGGGAATACACCCGCTTCGAACCCGGCCACATATACCGGCGTGTTTGATCAAATTCGAGAACTGTTTTCACGACTGCCCGACTCTAAAGTACGCGGCTATCAACCAGGGCGTTTCAGCTTTAATCGTTCGGGCGGACGATGTGAGGACTGTGATGGGAACGGCCAGCGCTGCATTGAAATGCACTTTCTGCCTGATGTCTGGGTGACCTGCGAAACCTGTAATGGCAAACGTTATAACCAGGAAACGCTGTCCGTCAAATATAAAGGCAAGTCGATCGCCGATGTGCTGGAGATGTCGATCGGCGAAGTGGCGGAGTTGTTCAATAACATTCCTGCCATCCGACGGACGATGGAAACCCTGTGTGCGATTGGTCTGGATTATCTGACGTTGGGCCAATCTGCGCCGACCTTGTCTGGGGGCGAATCTCAGCGCGTAAAACTGGCTGCGGAACTTGCCCGACCCAGTACCGGGAAAACGTTGTATCTGCTGGATGAACCGACGACCGGCCTGCATTTCGATGACATCGCCAAACTGCTGAAGGTGCTCAACAGCCTGGTCGAACTCGGAAACACGGTGATCGTCATTGAGCATAATCTGGATGTAATCAAAACAGCCGACTGGCTGGTCGATGTCGGACCGGAAGCAGGCATTGGTGGCGGACAAATCATCGCTGCGGGAACACCGGAAAAACTGGTGGAACATGCAGACCGCTATCAAAAACAGACAATCAAAGTCAGCTCACGAAAATCAAAACAGCCTCTCCTGCTCAGATCCTATACGGGAGAAATTCTCAAGCCGATTCTCGCCTCAGGTGAACGCGAGGAACGCGAAGTCTTCGACGCGCAGTCGCTGGGAAAAAAGCAGGCAGGCGATCTCGACTTGAAACAGATCGGCAGCGACGCGCAGATGCCCTGGCAGAAAGCGGGCCGACGCTGGCATACACAGGACCATGTTGCTCTCTCGGGGGCTGCCTGCCAGTGGGAAGGCGGGGCGTTGGAAGCGGTGATCGACTTTGTCGAAAACAAAGAGGGCTTTGGTGAGATCAACTGGAATCATCGCAGCGTTATCGAAGTGAACGGGCCGGTCAAAAAACAGGGTTGGTTCTTGCACGCCAATACGGGCGATGAATGGTTACTGCGGCTCAATTTTCGAGTCAAACGGAATACGTTCAAGCAGGATGATCTGCGGGACCAGTTGGCTTTGAAATCGCTGGATGATCTGGATGAACTTCCGATCTATGGGCGTTCGAATCGAGTGCGGGTTAAAAACCTGAAAGGCCCCTGGCAGGAAGTTAGTCTGACGGTTCATTGGCAGGAAGAAATCAGCACGCCCGCATTTATGGAATTCCTGGAAACGGCGTGTGAATCGTATCTCGGTTTGATCAACCAGGATCAGATCAAACCCGAAGACATCATGCCCTGGAAAGTCTTGAAGAAGAAGTGGCATCTGTCGCGCAAAGGTTTCCCTAACAACAAACGGGTTGGCTGGGATGCCGCGCTGCTGGAGTCTCTGTTCGATCTGGTGGAGCAGACTTATCCCGATTCCGAAATTCAATGGGACAGTAAATCGCTGGTCAAATTCATCCGCGCGGGTAAGAAGAAATCTTTTCTAACGATTCATACCAAACGCCGCGAAGGAGTCGATCTGACGCTGCAGTCTTCTTCAGGTCAACTCACGCTGGGTAAGATCGCCGACCTCGGCAGTGAGCGAGAAATCAAAACCGATTCCAAAGGCAAAGAGCAGGCGCGAATTCGCTTCACGAACCAGAAACAAGTACAAGTCAAAGGGTTCAAACAGCTGCTCATATCGATGGCTGACGAGTGAGTCGTTCCGAGCTGGTACTGTAAAAACGCTTTGAAAGAAAGGGGGGAAATCCCCGCTTCTTGGAAAAGATGTTGACGTTTTTTGTTTTAACAGATAGGATACTCGCTGTAGCAGTAGTCTTTAATATTGTTACGTCGTATCACAATCGAATCTTAATCAGGTCAAATCGCTCTAATCTCTCACTATCAGTGGGGACCTGTTCAATAAAACGACACTGAATTCGTTTTGGTAGGAATTATGGAAATGTGACGGATGCTCTTTTCTTACTCCAATTCGCGCTCCATTACAGTTCATACTCCTGCAAAGTTAAATTTGTTCTTAAGCATCGATCATAAGCGATCCGATGGCTTTCACGACATTACGTCGTTAATGCTTTCGGTGGGAATATACGACACTTTGGTTTTCACGGAGGAATCTTCATCAGAAGTTGAGTTGCGTGTTGTCGCAGCAAATTCTCTTCAGCCCCAACAACTTACAGCCCAAGAGTCGGTCCCGAGCGGAGAAGAAAATCTGGTAGTTCGCGCAATCAGGTTGCTTCAGGCAAAGTCGGGTAAACAGCGGGGAGTTCGGATTCAGTTAACGAAACGAATTCCCTCAGAGGCTGGATTAGGCGGGGGGTCAAGCGATGCAGCTGCAGCCTTATTTGCAGTCAATAAACTTTGGCAATTGGGATTGTCGCTAAACGAACTACGTGAGTTGGCGGCGGAACTGGGAAGTGATATTCCTTTCTTTCTGACAGAAAGCACGAGTGCAATCTGCCGGGGAAGAGGTGAAGTTATAGAACCTGTTTCAATTCCCCATTGTCTCCACTTTGTGGTTGTGCGTCCCAGTTCGGGATTATCCACTGCTGACGTTTATCGGCACTGTCGAGTGGGAATCCATTCGGAAAATCAGGTAGAGCAACTCGTAGACAATTTGGCTTCTGGGCAATTTCATTCACTATCCAGCTTGATGTTGAATGATCTGCAGGCTCCTGCTGAAACACTAAATTCAGAAATATTAATTTTAAAAGATTACTTCTCAAAACAATCTGTTTTGGGTCATATGATGAGTGGAAGTGGGACCGCCTATTTCGGTATCTGCCAGAACCGGGCTCAGGCATCTCAGATTGCGGCACGATTACGTTCCACAGTCAAAGGGCACATATTTGTCGTCCAGAACCGACTATAGATGAGCAATTCAAAATTTGGCACAAATGGAGTGAGCCATGGATATCAGTGAAGTACGCATCAAGTTGATGAATGATCCGCATGAAAGATTACTTGCTTTTTGCTCGATTACTTTCGATGTCTCGTTTGTCATAAGGGATTTGAAAATTATTCAGGGGGCGAAAGGCGCCTTTGTCGCGATGCCCAGCCGCAAGCTGATGGATCGCTGCCCCAAGTGTCATAACAAAAATCACCTGCGGGCATCGTTTTGCAATCAGTGTGGTGTGCGGCTGGATGAAAATCGGGCCGAGAAGGACGACGCGGGTCGCGCCCGACTTTACGCCGATATTGCTCACCCGATCAATTCTGAGTGCCGTGAGTTGATTCAACAAGAAGTCCTCAAGGCCTATCAGGATGAAAAGATTACTGCTCAGAAGGATGGATATATTTGCCGCTATGATGATTTCGGCGAAGAGGATTATGCCCGTCTGAGCCCTTATGAGGAAGACCACGAAGAAACAAAGGCTCCCGCCGAAACATCAGGTTCCGAATCAATCCACATCCGCAAAAATAATCAGGTTTTCAGAATCGACTCTGCCAAAACCTCTCAAGAGTCGAGTCAGCCGCATCACACTGCAGCAGAACAGCCTGAATCAGATAAAGTCTCCTCGAATGAAAGCATCCCTCGTTCAAGAGGGGATTCATTTGGTTCCGGAATTGTTTGAGTCTGAGCGTTCCCTGTAATGCTGCGTAATCCAAGCGATGCTCGCACGCTACAGTAAGCCCGGAACCAGGCGGGAAGCCCGGAACCAGGCGGGTTTCGGATTCTGCTATAAATGATCCTGTTTCATGGCAGAATCAACAACATGCTTCCTGTCTCAGATTGCCAATGAGCGGGTCTGCATCACATCAAAAACAGGCCCGCCACCATGATTGTGATGCCCGTTGCTTTGGATGTCAGCATGTGCTGCAAACGATCAATCATTTTCTCATTGGATTGCAGATCCACAATTTCCTGCTTTTCCACCTCTTTGCGTAGTTCAGAGTTCAACCATTCCAGAACCGAGATGCTCAGGTTCTGAGAGCTGTCCTCAGTTACAGCCGAAGGGGTATGGTCCAGAGCAGATGCCGCTGGTCTGATTATCTTGAATTGATCCTGCTGAGGGGAGATCATTAACTCTTGCATTCTGGCCCGTTTCTTTCTCGGTGGAGATCCGAATTCATCAACTGATCAATCTGAGCACAGGAAGGAAATGATTCCGTGATGAAGGTTTCAATCATTGTCCCTGTGAAGCGAATCAGTTTAAGGAGGGAACACTAATTCTATCGGTCAAGTTTGCAGCATCTCCCTCATGTATTGTTTACGGGATTCAGTAATTTGGGGGGAGCGTAGAAAGATGTATCGATTATAGCTGTCCTGTGCAGAAGTCAGAACAGCAGGCTTTAGTGTGTCATACGGAATCGGTATGATACGGAGACGAAACCCGATTAAGTTTCCCTGTAATGACCGATTTTAATTTGACTTTCCTGAAAGAGAATATTCGATGAAATCCCAGCTTGCATTTTTGTTACTGATGATCTCGATGTGTTTTCTGGCAAGTTGCAGTGATTCGGCATCGACCGAAAAACAAAAAGAGGAAGCCCTCAATGAAGTTCCTGCCATCGACTTGCCCGAAAAAACGTTAGAATCGTTATTTGAAGTCGAAGATGGTTTTACACTACTGAGCCTGAAGGACTTCAAAGAATTCCAAGGCAAATCAAAAGCGCCGGTCAAAGATCCAACTTGGACCGAAAAAGAGGGTGTGATCTCCTGCACGGGAAACCCGCGCGGCTATCTGTACTCGCTGGGAAGCCTGGGCAACTGCACCATACGGTTGGAGTATCGTTTCCCGAAATCGGCTGAGAAAAATGAGAACCCCAACACGGGCTTTCTGTTTTTCATCACCGGGGAAAACAGAATCTGGCCGAAGTGCCTGGAAGTGCAAGGCAAATTTGCGGAGATGGCCCATATCAAATCAAACAGCAAAGAGATCACTCTGGAAGTAACCGATAATCAGGCGGCCCGCGAAACTGCCAGACGTCCGATTGGCGAGTGGAACGCCATCGAAGTCGTTTGCAAAGATGGCGCACTGACTTCGGTCCTGAATGGCACGCCCATCGCTTCCAGCAAGCCCAGTGAACTCAAAGCAGGTTTCTTCGGCATTCAATCCGAGGGAGACGCTGTCGAGTTTCGCAACATTCGCGTGCAGGAATTAACGGATTAGGCGTTTTGCTTTGCATTGGACTGCCTGTTCTCTTTAAAATGGGCAGACTAAAAGTATTGAGTTTTATTTTACCCAACCGTGGAGCGATCACCATGCTATTTCGATTAATGACGACTTGCTGCCTCTTGGCATGTACCCTGTTGCTGACCCCCTCTCTTACTCAGGCGGAATCGGGAAAAACCAGAGTTCTGATGCTGACTCAGAGCAAAGGGTATACGCACGGTTCTGTAAAGCGGGGCAAAACTGATTTGGCACCTGCTGAAATCGCGATGTTGCAACTGGGCAAGCAGTCCGGCCTCTTCACGGTAGACTGTACTCAGGATGCGGCGGCTGACTTCACGAAAGAGAATCTGAAAAACTATGACATCGTGATGTTTTATACGACCGGCATGCTCCCGATCAAAGAAGAAGATATGCAATATTTTCTGAATGACTGGCTGAAACAGAAAGGGCATGGCTTCATCGGTTTCCATTCTGCGACAGATACCTATAAATCGTACGAACCTTATTGGGATATGGTTGGTGGTTCGTTCAACGGGCATCCCTGGGGTTCCGGCAACAAAGTCACGATTACTGTCCATAACACCGAGCATCCGGCGATGAAATCGTTCGGGAAAGAATTTCAGATCAAGGACGAAATCTATCAGTACAAAAACTGGCAGCCAGAAAAAGTCCATGTGCTGATGAGCCTGAATATGGAAAAGTGCAATCCCAAACGTCCCTATCAGGTTCCGGTCGCATGGGCTAAAGAGTGGGGGCAAGGCAAAGTCTTTGTAAACAACCTGGGACACAACCCGCAAACATGGGCCAATCCTGCATTTCAAGAATCGGTCATCGGAGCCATGAAATGGATTCGCGGCGATGCACCCTCCGCGGTTCCCGTGAATCCAGAACTTTCCAAACGGGAAGATGCAAAAGCGGCTGCTGCCAGCAAGGCGGAAACGAAATAAGTTCCGATTAAGCGAAGTACAGGAAAAGTTCATGTCAAAAGTGATTGTCGTGACTGGCGCGACCCAGGGATTGGGCCGCGCCATGACAGCCGGTTTCATCGCAGCAGGGCATACGGTGATCGGCTGCGGTCGGTCAGAAGAAAAAATTTCTGACCTGTCAAAGCAGTTTGGTGCCGCGCATCAGTTTTCAGTCGTTGACATTGCCGACAACAGTTCTGTTCAAGCCTGGGCGGCCCGCGCGATTGACCAGTTTGGTGCGCCGGACCTGCTCCTGAATAACGCAGCCCAAATCAATGAGAACGCGCCCCTCTGGGAAGTACCTGCGGAAGACTTTGACTCGATTATTGACGTGAATATCAAAGGGACCGCCAACACCATTCGTCATTTTCTGCCTGCGATGCTCGAACGGCAGACCGGCGTGGTTGTGAATTTCAGTTCCGGCTGGGGTCGCTCTACTTCTGCAGAAGTTGCCTCGTATTGTGCGACGAAATGGGCCGTTGAAGGTCTGACCCAGGCGCTGGCTCAGGAACTGCCACGGGGCATGGCGGCGATTCCCTTGAATCCGGGGATTATCAATACCGAACTGCTGCAGAGTTGCTTTGGATCGCAAGCAGAATATTACCCGTCGGCAGACGAGTGGGCGAAGACGGCGGTCCCCTTTCTGTTGGGCCTGTCTGCCAGCGATAATGGAAAACAATTGACGGTTCCCGGCTAGGAAACAGACTGGAAATCTTGATATATTCCGGTTTTATCCTCTGAATGGTAATTCACTTCGAGTTTGAGTAAACTCAAATCAGTCAGACCCTCGATACCTTCACCGTCATCAAATTTGCTTGCATAAAGTCATCAGACATGGCCAAATATTATAAATATAAAACTCCCGCCGACGTCGTTGCCGATTCAGAACGATTAGGCTGTCCGATTGAAGTGTCGGACAACTTTGACGTGTTATACCAGCCGATTCAAATCGGTCATCTGCAAGCGAAAAGCCGTCTGGGTATCCAGCCGATGGAAGGCTGCGATGGTACCACTGACGGATTTCCCGATGAATTAACGTATCGTCGCTATCAACGATTTGGTGCGGGCGGCGCGTCATTGATCTGGGGGGAAGCGACGGCCATTGGCCCTGAAGCGCGGATGAATCCACGTCAGTTGATGATCAATGATAAGACTGCTTCCGCATTAGAGACGATGCTCGCCGGCTGTCGCGATGCCCACAAAGAAGTGTTTGGTTCCGATGACGGTTTAGTCATCGGCCTGCAGTTGACCCATTCAGGCCGATTCAGTTTTCAAAAACCGCTCGTCGTGACCCGAGATCAGGTACTTGATCCGCGAACGATTGATAAATCAACGGGGCATCCCATTGATGACAGCTATCCAATACTCACTGATGACGATTTAAAACGCATCGAAGATCAATATGTGACCGCTGCAAAACTGGCAGAGTCGATTGGGGTAGGGTTTGTTGATATCAAACAGTGTCATCGATATTTGCTCTCAGAATTACTGGCAGCGAAAAACCGGCCGGGAGAGTATGGCGGCTCGTTGGAAAACCGCACACGCCTGGTACGGAATGTGGTCAAACGCATTCGGGAAGAGTGTCCAAGCCTGGTCATCGGCACCCGCATGAATGGCTACGATGGAATTCCCTATCAGGGCGCCGGCGATGACTTTGTCGGAGAACCCTGTCCTCACGAGCTGCCTTTGCAAACCGCCTTTGGTACTGATCCGAATGATCATTTGAAGGAAGATCTGACTGAGCCCTTGGAAGTTGCCAAACTGCTCAGGGAGTGGGGCGTCGGTCTGATCAATATTTCCAACGGAAACCCGTATGCCAATCCACATATTGTCCGTCCGGCGGAATTCCCGCCGACCGACGGTTATCATGCCCCCGAGCATCCACTGATCGGCGTCGCACGACATTTTCGAATTGCGTCACAGATTCAGGCCGCCGTTCCAGATATTCCGGTCGTCGGAAGCGGTTACAGTTGGCTACAGGATTTTGCGATGCACGCGGCTGCCGCGAATGTTGAACAAGGGAATATTTCCATTGTCGGCATGGGCCGCGCAACACTCTCACAGCCGGAATTTGCCAAGCTGCTGAAGGAAGACGGAAAACTCAAACGAAAAACCGTCTGCCGTACGTTTTCTTATTGCACCAACCTGATGCGCACGAAAGATCATCCACTCGGGCAGTACCCGACAGGATGTCCTCCGTTTGATAAAGAAGTGTACGATCCGCTGTGGAAAGAAGCCAAAGCGAAGCTGGAAGAAAAACAGAAACCCGCGTCTGAGTAATCAGGCAGCCTGTTGCAGGGGAGACTGTTCTGCCTGTTCATCCGCGATGATTTCCTGGACCAGACCGCCGTAGTCTTTGGCACCCGGGCAGGAGCTGGAATAATCAAACACGGATTGCCCGAAGCTGGGGGCTTCTGCCAGTTTGATGTTCCGTCGGATTCGGTTCTGGAATACTTTTGCATCTGCCCACGGTGCGTCGGGAGCGCTTGCACCCAAAAACGCACACAGGTCATCGGTGATATCCGCTGCCAGGCGTGTTCCTGTTTCGTAGAGACACAAAACGACGCCGGAGACACGTAATTTGCGATTCAGGCGACGCCGTACCAAGGCCGTTGTTTCTAACAGTTTGGACAAACCCTGCAGTGCAAAGAAGTGAGGCTGCAGAGGAATGATCACCTCGGTGGCAGCCGTCAATGCGTTGACCGTTAACACACCCAGCGAAGGGGGGCAGTCCATGATCAGATAATCAAAGGGTTCTGTTTCCGCCATTTTCTCTATGGCCTGACGCAAAACAATTTCCCGGTTGTCGGCATCGACCAATTCCAATTCAGTCGCAGCCAGATCCAGCGTCGCAGGAACGACCCACAAATTTTTCGCGACCAGTTGGCGGGTTTCTGCCAGGGTTTTAAATCCCGAGAAAACATCATAGGACGTGGGAACATTTCCCGTCGGTTCAATCCCCAGATGTAACGAGGCATGGCCTTGCGGATCGAGGTCGACCAGGCAGACTTTTTTGCCCTGCATTGCCAGCCCGGCAGCCATGTTTACGCTTGACGTCGTTTTGCCGACGCCCCCTTTTTGATTCATGATTGCAATGATACGCATCGGGAGTCCCTTCCCTCTTTCTCTTCAAAAAACTGGGTCGCTGTCTTGTTTTAAACGATTATTATATTTCACCTTACGTCATTGTGTTTTTACTGAGGACGCAGGTGAGGTTGTGTCATTTCTGACCTGAAGGTGAGGCAGTATATCGGGAAATTCCATTTATGGAAACAGGAATTAAGGCGTCGCAACCTGGAATTTTTGCACTGGGAAACGCACCGGGAAACGCACCGGGAAACGCACCGGGAAACGCACCGGGAAACAAGGGGGATTTTACCGGAAATCGCTGCAGAATTATGCGTTTTTGACGCAGACTGTTTCGAAAAAAAATCAGTGATTCCTGATCTGGTATACAGAAATGAAGCAGGGCAGTTCGCAATCGTGCTTTCGATTTACGGTCGATCGTTGCTCAAATTATTACGAACCTGGTTGGGGAGATTCAAGTTCGCTCTCTAATTTACTTTGGCTCTGCGCGGCTAAGTTTTCGTCCTGTCGTTGTAAAACATAGAGAACGTGTTGCGCACGGAGATTGGCCAGCCAGGCTCGTTCGACGGCGCGATGGTTGATAATCGGGATTTCCTGGAGAATCTCGATTCCCAGCAGCCGCATCAGATCCTGGAAGTCGTGCATCGACATCAGATGCAGGTTGGGGGTGTTATACCATTCATACGGTAAGACCTTGGTAACTGGGGCACGACCCTGTTTCAGAACCTGGAGACGAATCCGCCAGTTTCCAAAATTGGGTACCACGACCAACGCTTGTTTTGCGACACGGACCATTTCTTCCAGAAGTTGTTTCGGCTGGAGTACCTGTTGCAGCGTCTGACTGAGGACTACGTAATCAAAGGCACCATCGGGAATATCCTGCAAGCCTTCATCCAGGTCGGCTTGAATTACCGGCACGCCTCGTGCGATTGCGGCGTGATGTTGCGTGATATCGATTTCAATTCCGAGTACAGATGCCCCGCGTTCATCGCGCAATCGGGCCAACAGACGACCATCGCCGCAGCCCAGGTCTAGAACGCGACTGCCCGGCTGAATCTGTTCCAGTAGCAGTCTGTCCGTCATTTCCAGCGACGGGTCCTGCATACAGTATCGATGTTGTGCACACATGAAAAAATATCCGCGTCAATTTATGAGTATCACAGTAGCCACATGGCCACTGATCTCAGTTATGTCGTTTGAGCACTCTCAATCTGTCGGGGCTGATAGGCCTGTTCCAGAAAGGGAGTGATCATGTTTTGCAGTTGTTCAATTTCAATCAAAAAGGAGTCGTGGCCGAACGGGCTTTTTAATTCGATAAACGATACATGTTTGCCGCATTCAATCAGCGCTCGCAGAATTTCTTTGCTTTGAGTGGTGGTAAACAGCCAGTCTGAGTCGTAAGAAGCGATTAAAAACCGGGCATCGGTTTTGCCCAGCGCGTTCGTCAGCGAACCATATTGAGATTCGAGGTCAAAGTAGTCCATGGCCCGCGTAAGATAGAGATAACTGTTGGCATCAAATCGTTCAACGAATCGTTTTCCCTGATAATGCAAATAGCTCTCGACCTGAAACTCGACTTCCGGCAGCATTTCATAAGTAAAGGTATCATGATCCTGCAGACGCCTGCCAAATTTCATTTCAATCGACTGGTCCGACAGGTAAGTGATGTGTGCGATCATGCGGGCTAAGGCCAGGCCATAGCGAGGGCCGGCACCTGCTTCGTATTCGCCGTTTTTGTATTCGGGGTCTGTTTTGATGGCACGTCTGCCGACCGCGTTAAAGGCGATTCCCTGGGCTGAAAGTTGAGCCGCCGATGCCAGGCAGATAGCGCTGCGTAACTGATCTGGAAAGCGCGCCGCCCACTCCAGAACCTGCATGCCTCCCAGGCTTCCACCAATCACGGCCAGCAATTGATCGATGCCCAGATGTTGGGTCAGTGCCGAATTCACTTCGACAATATCGCCGACAGTAATAAAGGGAAAACTGAGCCGATAGGGTTGGTTGGTTTCGGGGTTGATACTGCTGGGGCCTGTTGTGCCCTGGCAGCCCCCTAGCACATTCGCACTAATCACAAAGTATTTATCAGTATCGAGTGTTCTGCCTGGTCCGATCAGATCGTCCCACCAACCCGGTTTTGCTTTTTCGTCATCATCTTCATAATAGCCAGCCGCGTGGGCATCTCCGGTCAGCGCATGGCAGATGAAGATCGCATTGTCTTTCGCAGGCGTTAATTCGCCATACGTTTCATAAGCCACCTGAATCGGTCCCAGTTCACCTCCACCCGCCAGTTTCAACCAGTGGGGAGGCACAAACAAGGTCGCCAGTTTGCTCTGAACAAAACCCACCCCTGAATGTTGGCGGGCTTCCGTTATTTCCTGTTGTGTTGCCATAGAAAAAAATGCTTTTCAGATTACCTGCAGAATCGACAGTCATCTCATTATCGTGGAGTCAGTATACCGAAGGTCTGCCCATATTTCGACACGGGACCGATTCTTTAAATCCGGAACTGTCCCCATTTTAGGCCTGCACTCGCAGTAAATGAGTCCAATTACAGAATATTTACGGAATATCAGGCTGAGACCATGCGCGGTTGAGTCGATTTCCGGTACTCATCAAGCTTTCCAACAGGAGTTGTGTGCAATGACAACAGCCTTCACTCTGCCAGTTCCAGGAAGCGATCGACGCGGCGATCGATGATATCGATACTCTTGTTCCAGAAGTCGGCTTCTCCCAACTGGTAGCCAAATGTATTAGCAACAGCTTCCTCAGTTACCTGACACCCGGTGGCAATCAGCAGTTCACGGTATTTCTCTGCAAATTCGGACGGATCGGAAAACGTATCAGCCAAAGCATAAACGCCGAGTGAGAGTAAATAGCCAAACGTATAAGGGAAATTGTAGAACGGTAATTCGCTGATATAGAAATGCAGTTTGGAGATCCAGAACTGTGGATTTAAACCGGACTCATCCAAAGCATCCGCATATGCCTCTTGTTGAGCCTGTTGCATCAACTCCGAAAAACGATCCGGCGTCAATTCGCCTTCTTGTCGTTCTTGATGCAGCCGGTCTTCAAACAGGAAGCGGGTGTGGATATTCATCATGAACGAGACCGAGTCTCCTAGCATGCCATCCAGAATTTGAAGTTCTTCTGCTTTGGATTTTGCGGCTTTCAGGCGTTGTTCCCCCAGCACCGCTTCTGCAAACGTCGAAGCCGTTTCCGCCAGATTCATTGGATAGTCACTGAGTGCATAAGGCGCGTCTTTCAGAACATACGAATGATAGGCGTGTCCCAGTTCATGCGCGAGTGTCGACATGCTGTCGGCGGAATTCGTGTAGGTCATGAAAATACGTGACTGCTTTTGAACAGGAAAGGTCGTGCAGAAGCCACCCTGTCGTTTTCCTGGCCGATTTTCCGCTTCAATCCAGCGTTCGCGGAGTGCCCGTTCGGCGAACTCGCTTAAATCGGGGCTGAATTTATCAAAGGAATTGACAATCAATTCGCACGCGCGATCGTAGGGGATCTCCGGTGATTCCCCGCCTGACAGAGGCAGTGGCGCATTCAGGTCGTACCAGCTGAGTTTGGAAAGACCCAGCATTTCCGCTTTCTTTTCCAGAAATTGAACCAGCTTCTGTTTCCGTTTTGAAATGACGGACCACATCGTATCCAGCGTGCCACGCTGCATCCGATTATAAATCAACGGTGCATCCAGATGATCGGCCACAGGCAGATGGCTGTAAACGGTGAGTCTGGTTCCCGCGAGATGATTCAGCGCATCGGCACAGGAATCCGCGATGGTATCCCAGGCCTTGTTGGCGGCGTAGAAATTATTTTCCCGGATCGACCGTTGTGGCGAATCAAAGTGAACCTGACCGGGAGAGCGTTCTACCAGTTCCCCTTTTTCCATGATCTGGATTTTGAGATCGCCCGACAGCCGATCATACAAACGCCCCCAGGCGTGTAATCCATCCACCGCTAGTTGCGATGCCAGAATTTCCTGCTCTTTAGGCAGTCTTAATTTTGCATTTCGTTTGCAGTCTTCCAGGAAGAATTGAATCTCTTGAAGGCGGGCATCCTGCTGACAGAATTGTTGCAGGACTTCATCTGAAATATCGCGCACGGTGAGCTGCAGTTGTGTTTCAATATTTTCTCGCAACGGACGAATACTGGCCAGACGCGCCATCAATACCTGATAGTGTTTATTGTTTGCATCTTCGGAACAGTAACATTCCAGGCAGGCAAACAGCCCCGCTAACTCGGAGACGGCCGACTGATAGTCCGACAGAAAGTCGCCCCAGACGCCGGCATCCGTTTGCGGATTGGTAGACGTCGACAATTGCGCGACTCGCGTCACTAGATCTTCCAGAGACGCTTTCATCTGCTTCAAACCGTTCTCAAAGTCGGCATGTTCCGGATGAGGGTACAGGGAAGCCAGGTCCCAGGTCAGGGGGTACGAAGTTGCCTCAGTCATGGTGAAAGATCCCGATCAATAAGGAAGAAGTTGCGATCATCTCAAGACTGTATTCGATTGCCGGTCATGCCGTCAATTAAACACAGCCAGATTCGAAAACTCGGTTCCACTTTCGAATAATTCAAACAAGGGGTTATTGACGATGGTATAATTAAGGTGACTGAAGCTGATTAAATAAAGAGACCTAAGTCAGGCTAACGATAAAGAAAGCGAACTGCATTGAAATATAATGCCCCCACCATATTAATGTGTCCGCCCGATTTTTACGGGATTGAGTACGAAATCAATCCCTGGATGAGTCGCAGTCAGCAGAGTGATCCGAAGTTCGCCCGTGCCCAGTGGGAGGTCTTGCATCAGCTTCTGCTGACCTTAAACGCCCGTGTTGAATTAATGACCCCTGTAAAAGGGCTACCGGATTTGGTCTTTACGGCGAACGCCGGGCTTGTCTGGAAAAATAAGGTTTTTCTGCCTCTGTTTCGGCATGAGGCCCGACAAGGGGAAACTCCCGTCGATCGAGAGTGGTTTCAAAGCGCCGGCTTTGAAACGATTGAGATGCCCGAAGATCATTTCTTTGAAGGCGCCGGCGATGCGTTGTTTTGTGGAGACACGCTGTTTGCCGGTTATCTCATTCGCAGCGATGTGAAGGCGATGCAATGGGTGGCGGGGGAAATGAATTGCCGCGTGATTCCATTACAACTGGTCGATGAGTCCTATTATCATCTCGATACCTGTTTCTGTCCTTTAAGTGCCACGGAAGCCATCTATTATCCTCCCGCTTTTGACAGCTACGCGCAGCAGGCTTTAAAAGAACACATTCCGCATCTGATTCCCGTTGTGGATCAGGAAGCGAAGCGGTTTGCTTGCAACGCGGTCGTGATTGGGAAATCGGTTGCTTTGAACACAGGCTGCCCGCAACTGGAGAAAGATCTTAAGGAACGTGGCTATGAGGCGCACAGTACGCCCCTGGATGAATTCATCAAAGCAGGCGGCTCGGCCAAATGTCTGACCTTAAGGCTGGACGGAGAGGGTGCGGCTGCTTGGCCTTGATGGCGCATTGTAATTCAAACGTTTGGCCCGGAAAACTCCTGCGGAAGTCGTTTCGGACGGAAAGAAGCGGGAGCCGCTGTTCGCCAGTGAGAGATCACGGGGGAGCGAAACGTGCTTCAAGGGAACAGCGGGAGTCGAAGCTTCGAACGTTCCGTTGCCAGGAGACGCCAGTGCGACCTGGACTTCTCCTAGAGCGTAGACATTCAGATTGTGTTCGGGAATCGGCGGTGGCAATTTGACAATCCAAGTCTGATCAGACGCCTGGCCTGCACCGAACGAGTTTCCGGCACGTGGGATTTGTGTTCGTGGCGTGGTTGCACAATTACGCGTCCACTGTGCGAGGGAAATGGTCTCGATTGGCTTTGCCAGAAACTGCTGATCCCAGACACGCAACAGCAATTGACGCTGACCGTACAGGGTGATGCGGATGTTTCCGGAAATGCGTGCGGGATTCCCCATTCGATCAAAGCCTTGCACGCGAATCGCGAGCGCGTTCCAATCTGCTTTTCCCTGTGTGTTGAGCGGCGTCGCCTGGACCGCAATCTGTCTTAGTTTTCCCGAGATCGGAGAAGATTCCGAGGGCAGCGGGTAGCCTTGAGGGGGCGGGGGAGTTCCCAATACCTGCTGGGCCACTTGCGAGCGCATCAATTCCAGAGCAAACCCGCGTTCCAAAGTCGGTACGCCTTTAGGAAAAACTTGACTCAACATGGGCTCGTAGGCACTGAGTGGATCATCGTGAATGCCAAGAATCGTGCCTCGGCTGCAGTCGGAAGAACAGGGCCGTGGTAATTTTGGTCTGGAATCAAAAGCGGGTGCGGTTTCGGTCGTCGTCGGCTCTTTTTGAATCGACGTGTAGGCGGCTGGTTGAATCAGGTCACGATTTGCCGCGGCAAGCTGAATGGTCTCCTGATCGTAATGCGAGCCATCAAGCGACAGACGCTTGATCTGTTCCAGGGAAAGTGATAATTGAACAATGCCTGTCTGGCGGGCTGTTTCAAGGAGTAATGTAGACGAATCACCCCACTCAATGCGGTCGGCAGTGACAACGCTTCCGTTTGTCAGCTCGATTTCGATTTCCGCTTGTGTGTTGGAAACCAAGCACAGGCTCACAATCAGAATGATGAGTGCATAGCTGAATCGACGTTGCATGGCGTTCCCCGGCTGAAATGTCAAACAGAACCGCCGGTTTCGGCGAAAGGAAGTTTGTCAAACAGCACTTAAGGGCAAACAGTGCGCCTGATGTCGGGGCGCGGGTCTTAGGGGAACGCTCGAAATGGATGATTTTCAAGTGGTCAGACAATTTGTCAGGGTTATGACAATTGCCACTGTGGAGAAATCAGGAAAACTGCTGGTTTCCGTGCTGGAACCGGGCTGTTGTTCTGGATTAATTCTGGTCTGCTTGAAGGAAGGCGGCTTAGCTGTTTCGGTTGTTTGACACGTTGCACACAGAGACGTATCAAAGACTTTACATAAGCGGTGTTGGACATCGCCAGCAGAGATTCTCGAAGGTACTGTCGAATTCGTGGTGACTTTTTACCTTAATAACCGGGGGATTTAGAGAACCTGAGTTTGCGAGATTACACAAAGTCTGCTGGATATGGCACTTAGACCCGGAGATTCCCGTAAACTATCTTGCGAATATGCTTGACAGCAAGGAAGGAAAGCGTGATGATCATGGATAGCCGGGAACGTGTTGTCCGGATGCAAATTGATGTTAGTCTAATGGGAATATCTGTTTAGGTGATTCCATTTTTGGTCGTAGCAGATATAATTTGTTACTTAATTCAATTCGTTTTTATGATCGATTCCGATCGGGCCAGGCAATCGTAGGTATTTTAAGTCAACGATAATGTGTTCATAGGGAATACATGAGCCAACGTCGGATTTTGTCTTTTTAGAAGAGGGTGGGCTGGAATTATGGCAGCTGGTCACCGTCGTGTTGACATCGAGGAAGTGAATGATGTCACCATTGCAAAATTTATTGACAAAAAGATTCTTGATGAGGGAAACATCCAAATCATCGGGACTCAATTATTCGGACTTGTCGATGAGGATGGACGCAAGAAGATTATTCTCGACTTTTCCAATGTCGAATATCTTTCCAGTGCAGCACTCGGAAAGTTAATTACACTGGATAAAAAAGTGAAAAAGGCAAAGGGAAAATTGAAACTTTGTTCAATTCGTCCTGATATCTATGAAGTATTCGCTATTACAAGGCTGAATCAACTTTTTGATATTGCCGAAACACAGGAGGCTGCTCTCGAAGGGTTTTAGTTATGGTTCGGGAATGACAAGTTCGAATTCCTTCCCGGTCCGTTACGAAACACTCTTGGAGAACAAAACATTGTGTGATAGTTCAGTAAGGAATACCAGCGTTCATTTTTGAAACTGATTTCCTTAGATTTGATTGAATTATCTCTGATTAGTAACTGGATAAACACCAGAAATCGTGTGCTGGCCAAATACATGTCATCGGACGAACACTTTGAAGTAACGATTCCCAGCGATACCTCGGAAGGTCAGGCTGTTCAAGCCAGGATTGTCGAGGCTCTTGAGGTACGTGAATATCCAGATCGCGATGTCTTTGCCGTGCGCCTTGCTCTGGAAGAAGCGCTGGTCAATGCCATCAAGCATGGTAATCGTATGTCGCCTGATAAAAGCGTCGATATCAGCTGTTGGTTGAGCGACGAACGAGTCCGCATCGAAATTCAGGATGAGGGCCATGGTTTTGATCGAACTGTCGTCCCAGACCCCACCTTGCTGGAAAATCTCGAACGCCCCTGTGGCCGGGGAATCATGCTAATGGGAGCCTTTATGAATCTCATCGAATACAATGAGCAAGGCAATAAGGTCACCCTGGAAAAGATCAAAGGGGTTGCCCCCGAACAGCCGGACTCAGAAGCTAAGTGATATAAAACAGTTACGATGTCCAGTCAGCCTCATTTTTCTTGAGAATTTTACCAGAACACATCTGGTTCATGATTAACATCGGTTGACTTCATTCATATCTCACAATATCTTATACGCACAAAGTGGTTGAGAGCTTTCTTTTACCACCAACATCTTCCTCGATAGCTCAATTGGTAGAGCGAGCGGCTGTTAACCGCTAGGTTGTAGGTTCGAGTCCTACTCGAGGAGCTTTCAGCATGAACTAGAAAACCCTCGATTGCAATACATTTTGCGGTCGAGGGTTTTGTTTTTCTATCACGCACACTTCATCCAGTCAGAGTTCAGGTTCCTGAAAAATCCCTGAGTGGTCTCCAACTGCACAAAGAATCGCTATTGTCACTCCGTCTTTGCCATTTCACGCAGTTCGCGAGCGACTGTCAGGTAGTAGTTTCTTGCTGTGGCATTAACCATATCGTGCGCCAACTTGGTTAATGCGTTTGCCTTAATCTGTCTGGCCGCCGAGTCTTGTTTGTTGATCGCCAACAGATAATCGGCAAGTTGCGCGGCCCATTGGTCATCGTCGGCGGCAAGCGCTTTGTGGGCAGAGGCCAGGAGCTTGTCCGTTCCTCCGGCCAGTTTTGCGACACGTTCGGCTTCTGCCTTCGGTGAAAGACGGAACAGATTGGATGGGTTGCCATCGAACCAGCCGAGGTATCCGTTGAAGACGCTGCGGACGCCCCAGTCAGGATGGCCATAGAATGGTTGTAGATAGTCTTTGCTGGCGAGGTTGTCGGGAAGTTGCACGTACTCGACCAGTTCGTTGGGCGTCATTCCCTTGTTCATTCCCTCGACCGTCTTGTCGTGAATGAATTGAACGGCATCGCGGTAGTCGCCGAGGACTTGCTTGACCTTGTCGGCTCCGAGGATTGGTTTGGTGTGCCCACCGACGAGGGCAACGGCATTGTTGTCTGCTAATTTGCTCAGGCTTTCAGCCCACAGACGCACGCTGCGATTGGGGGTGCCTCGAATCGCGTAAAGATTCGGAAACGAGCGGTAGAAGTTATCTCCAGCAAACAGAACTTTGCCAGCCGGATACCAGACGAACAGTTGATCGTTGGTCTCCCCGGGGGATGATACAAGTTCGACTTCAACCCCGGCGACCTGAATCGTTTGGCGGTCACCTTCAAGGAAGTGAGTTGGATTGGTCGCGTTGCCTGAAGCGAACGCTTTACCGCCGCGTTTGGGGTAACGTACAGGCGCAATTCCATTGTTAATCCTCTGCTCTGGAGGCAATTTGAATCCTGCCTGCCTTGCACCTCGGACGCTTTGAAAAGTGACGCCCCCGGCAACCAGTGGGCCCGCTTCGCTGCCGAAGTTTTTGTGAGCCCAGATTTGTGGACGTTCGTTTCCAAGAAACGCTTTCGCTCCGCCGGTGTGGTCGCCGTGTGAGTGTGTAAAGATAATCGCTTTGACTGGCTTGTCAGTCAGCTTGCGGAACTCTGCCATGATGCGGCTGGCGTCATCCAGCATCATGCCCGTGTCAATGATCACAACTCCGTCGTCGCCTACAATCATCGAGACATTGGAAACGCTGTATCCAACTGCCGTGTAAACATTATCAGCAACCTTGATGGTCTGTTCCTGAAACTGCTCGCTTTGCTTATTCAGCCGATCTGTTGGAGAACTGGAGTCCTGGGCTAGACCGGACGCAGTAAAAAGAAGTGAAAAAACGAGCGATAGGGTAAATTGATTCATTCTGGGCTCCTCGGTTTGTAGAACAATTGTCTTGTCTGTTCAGGGGGCAATTTTTCAGGGGGCAATTTTCAAATCTGTTTGAATTCGCACGTCCGGTCTGGTCGCAAACCAATTACCAGAAGCCCCTTTCAGGGCCTCTTTTCATCATTCCGAGTCGTATAACACGCTAGTGAGGCTTGCTTCGTTGTTTTATAAGTGTATAATACACATAAGTGGGGGTCAACCCGCATTTGAATAGATCGAAATGAAATATTCCTTTCTGGTTACCATAGAGAGAGCACTCATGCAGCAGCCCGAACGCCCCGGATTTCTGATCAGCCGTCTGGCCTATCTGTTCCGGTTGCGCATTGAAGATTTGTTGGCAGACAACGATTCCGAACTTTCGGCGGAAGAATCTGCCTTGTTAATGGTGCTGGTCGAGTCTGAGCAGCCACTCCGCCGCGGTGAGTTCGCCGAAATCATGTTGCGCGATAAGACGACCATCACACGTCAGATAGACAAGATGGAGGCGAAAGGGCTTGTGGAACGAAAGCAGGATCCAAGTGACGGCCGCGCGGTTTTAATTTACCCGACCTCCAAAGGGACCCGTCAGATGAGTAAGCTCCTGCCCCATGCTAAAGCACTCCGGCAAAGCCTGAAACGTGGATTGAGTGCCGAAGAATGGGAGATCGGCATGAGGGTCATGGGGCAAATGAAGAATAACTTGATCGCCATGGATACAAAAAAATGACGTCAACGCCGTTGTGCGTGTGTCAGCTGGAGCGATGTGCCTGGGGGAAACATGCCACGGAAACGACTGAGATTGGAATTAACGCCACCAGCAGCAAAATCAGATGGAGACCAGTACCATGAGTGAACTCACCACACGTGCAAAACACGTTCGACATCCGAAACTTGCGACATCCGCGAGGTACTTGTTCGCCTTGTTTCTGGTATTGACGGGCCTGATGACGATGATGTTCGGCGTTCAGGGCTACCCGCTTCCTGACGAGCTTTCGCCATTTCGCGACTTCATGAAGGCGATGGACGACACCGGCTACATCATCTTCTGGGTAGGGTTAATCAAGTTCATTGCGGGTAGTCTGTTGTTCGTCCGTCGAACAGTTCCGTTGGCGTTGTTGATTGCTCTGCCATATACCGTCAACATCCTGCTGTACTGCATCTTCATCGCCAACCAGTACCTGCTTCTGGGAGTGCCTGACTTTCTTTGCAACGCGTTTCTCATCTACGCATGGTTTGACTGGTACAAAGGTTGCTTTGAAGATTGACGCCGCGTACTCCAGCCTGCAGTCTCTTGAAGGTTTGACACCCCGTCGTCTGCATCCGTGTTACACTCAGAGCTGGAAGGGGAGCAAAGCAGTGATCGCGTTTCTCTCGCCATCTTCGATGAGCTGAAGCTTCTCTGATTTCTCCGCGTCTGCAAATGCTTGCCACTCACGTCGTACAGGCGAATCTGAACATCATATGTGGCTAATGATCCCTCTGTCGGACTCTAAAAATAACGTCAGGAGTATCTGTTCTCGGAGTATTTTCAGTTTCAGTTTCTACAATGGGTTGTGAGAAAACGCTTTACCATTTCTGTGGGATCTGTTTCCGTGTAAGATGTACGTTGTAGTGAATCGGCTGGAAATCTGTCGTTTCAACGGCAGTACGAATACTCTAAACAACGGGAGCTGAAATCATGGCGCGAGTGATTTTTCTGTCCTTTCTCGCTCTATTGTGGGCGAATGCATCGGCGATCGCCGCCGACCAACCCAACATTGTGCTCATCTTTATTGATGATATGGGCTGGAAGGATGTGGGCTGTTATGGCAATGACTTCGTGGATACGCCGCGGATTGATCAACTCGCGGCGGAAGGGATGCGGTTCACCGATTTTTATGCGGCTGGCGCCGTCTGTTCTCCTACGCGGTGTGCGTTACAGGCTGGACAGAATCAGGCCCGCATCGGAATTACCGATTTTATACCCGGTCACTGGCGACCCTTTGAGCGAGTGATCACGCCGCGCCCCACCATGGCTTTGCCACTGGATACCGTAACCGTTGCCGAATCATTGAAATCGGCTGGCTACGAGACTGGCTATATCGGAAAGTGGCATCTGGGGACCGGCGCTCAATTTCAGCCAGACCGACAGGGATACGATTTTTCGGCCGTCATCGGCGGGCCACATCTGCCTGGAAAGTATCGAGTTCGGGGACGGCGCGACTTGAAACCGAAGCCAGGCCAGTATCGAACCGACTTTGAAGCCGATCTCAGTATCGATTTCATTCGCAGCAATAAGCAAAAACCGTTTTTTCTGCTGCTCTCTCCATTCGCAGTGCACATTCCACTGGGAGCGATGTCAGAAAAAGTCGAGAAATACCGGCAGAAGTCAGCCAGTTTAAAACGCGAATTTCCGCACCCGGTTTATGCCGCGATGATTGAGCATTGCGATGACATGGTCGGGCGGATTGTCGATGCCATCGAAGCCGAAGGATTAACCGAGAATACCATGGTGGTGTTTACATCCGATAACGGGGGACTCTACCGTCGCTATGACTATCGGGAACAGGCTGATGACAATGTATCGAGCCTCGCACCACTCAAAGGCGAGAAAGGTTCGTTGCACGAAGGGGGCGTCCGCGTGCCTTTGATTGTTAAGTATCCGCCGCTAGTGAAACCCGGAACAGTCTGTGCAGAGCCAACGATCACGTACGACTTTTATCCTACGTTTGTTGAGCTGGCCGGTGGTTCGCTGCCGAAAAATCAGACAATCGACGGGGTGAGTTTACTACCATTACTCTCCAACCCGGACGCAAAACTGAAACGCAGTGCGCTCTTCTGGCACTATCCGCACTACCACCATGACCGACCTGCCAGTAGTATTCGCGAGCGGGACTGGAAACTGATCGAGTATCTTGATGGCACCGGCGATGTCGAGTTATACCAATTGAGCGCGGATATTGGTGAAACAAAAAATTTGGCGAATGAAAAGCAGGGGCGTGTCGCGGACTTGAAGCAAAAACTCAAAGCGTGGCGGCAGGATGTCAATGCCCGGATGCCGATTCCCAATCCGAGCTACGATCCAGACCGCGCTGCGGAATGGTGGAACACAGGCAGCGGCAAGCCGGTCGACAGCGACAAACGGAAACGTTTTCCACCGACGGAAAAAGATCTGTAATACCGGACATGTTTCTCTGCAGAGCTTGAGAGCCATCCGTCCTGATTGATCAATTCAATGCCGCTCTTGTTTGGGTGATTTGCAACATGAAATCAACGCTCTTGAAATCAATATTCGTTCTGGTTCTTTTATTCTCTGTCCAGGTACCGGCATTTGCTGATGCCCCCGCCAGACCCAATGTCGTTCTGTTTCTTGTTGACGATATGGGCTGGATGGATAGTTCGGTTTACGGATCGCAATACTACGAAACGCCGAACATGGAACGGTTGGCGAAACAGTCGATGCGGTTTACGAATGCGTATGCCGTGCCGCTTTGTTCGCCGACACGCGCTTCCATTTTAAGCGGACAGTATTCCGCACGGCACGGAATTACCAGTGCCGCTGGCCATCAGCCGCCGCAGTCGGGAGGTCCCCACTATTCGACAAAGACCTCTCCGAACAAAAAGTTTATTTATCCCGAAAGCAAACGCTATCTCGATCCAAAACTGATTACCCTGGCGGAAGTGCTCCGTGATGCCGGTTATCGCACGGGCCATTTTGGAAAGTGGCATTTGGGAGTGATGCCGCAACATTGGCCTGATAAGCAGGGCTTCGAAACGATCTGGCATTGCGCACCCGATCCCGGGCCGCCGAATTACTTTTCGCCGTATGGAGTTCACGCAGAAGGCCACCCGACGGCGAGGCACAAAGTCGGCAACATTACCGATGGTCCCGAGGGAGAACACATTTCTGATCGACTGACTGACGAGGCACTTCGGTTCATTGAGAAAAATCATAAACAGCCGTTTTATCTAAATTTCTGGCATTACTCCGTGCATGGCCCCTGGCAGCATAAGGAGCAGTACACAGCCCGGTATGCCCAGAAAAAAGATCCCCGCAGTGAGCAGCGCAATCCCGTTATGGCATCCATGCTGCAGAACGTCGACGAAAGTCTGGGACGCGTGCTGGATAAGCTTGAAGAATTGAATCTTACTGATAAAACGCTATTCATTTTTTATTCGGATAATGGCGGCAATACGCATAGTTGGCGTGCGGACGATCCGAAACTAAGGAATGTGACTCCAAAACATCCCAAGTACGAAACGATCCAAAGCTACCGCAAGTGGGCAGGACCGGAAGCACCCACCAACAACGCACCGCTCCGTGAAGGGAAAGGCCGGATCTACGAAGGCGGACAACGCGTACCTCTAATGGTCCGCTGGCCGAAACGCATTGAGGCTGGTTCACTGACAGATACGGTCGTCGGTCCCATCGATATGTATCCGACCATTCTAGAGGCTGTTCAAGTTGAACAACCGGGTCAGCATATTCTGGACGGCGTGTCTTTTTTACCAGTACTGTTGCAACAGGGAACGCTGGACCGCAAAGCATTCTTCACCTGGTTCCCGCATCTGATTCCGGCCGTATCGGTGCGTGCGGGAGATTATAAACTGATTCGCCGCTGGGAATCACATCCAAATTACCCGGACCTGTATGAACTCTATAATCTGAAAGAGGATATCGGCGAAACGACGAATCTGGCTGCAAAAATGCCAGGCAAGGTCAAGGAACTCGACGCGCTGATCGAAGATTTCATTGAAAGAACGGGCGCACTCGCGCCGAAGCCGAATCCTGATTTTAAACCGCGTCTGAAAATACCGACACGCGGTCCCTCGTTCGGACTGGTGCCTAAAATGTGTAAGCTGACGCTTGTGAAAGGTGCCGCGCGGATTGAAGCCGACGGGCGCACCCCGTTTCTCGGTACGGCACAGGTCAAGCTACCCGGACCGCTGACACTGAAACTCCGCATCCGCAGTACCGCCGGCGGCACGGGCAAAGTGCAGTGGAAGACGGCGGCTCAGAAAACTTTTTCGCGAACGGGACAGTCTGTGGAGTATTCATTCAAAGGGGGCCAACAGTGGCAGGATGTCACGCTTCAACTTCCTATCCAAGGAAATCCGGGAATCGTGCGGCTCTATCTGCCGGCAACCGCGTCTCCTGTGGAAATTCAGACAATCCGATTTACCGGTAAGGGATCGGGAGAAAAAAGCTGGTCTTTTGAAAGGGTGCAACCATGAACTTGATGACACGAATGCTGCTTGTTCTGCTTCTTTTTTCTAGCATGCCTGTTTCTGTGAGAGCCGACGAACCGACGATTCGTCAAGAGCGTCCCCCATTCACACTGTCGGAGGAGGCGCGTGCTGCCATCCGCTCAGAAATTCAGGCCGTGATCAACGAAGGTTATTATCCAGGGATCTCAGTGCTGCTCATCCATCGCGGCAAAGTCATCATGCGTGAAGCACACGGTGTTGTTGATATTGAAACAAAGCAGCCTTTTACCGTAGATCAACTCTGCTGGCTGGCCTCAACCGGCAAATTGTTCACCGCGACTTTGATGGCGTCTCTGGTGGATGACGGTCTGCTTGCGTTTGATGATCCGATCGCAAAAACGTTTCCCGAGTTTGCCGAGATCCGTCTGCTCGACGGTTCGAAACCGAAACAACCAGTCCGTTTACGTCACGTGCTCAGCCACACGTCGGGCATTCCGAATGACAACTGGCTGAAATCGGAAAAGCAGCTTGAGAAAACCAGCTCTGAACTCAAAGACTATATCTTTCCACAGACATCCCAGGACTTTGTGAATGGCTGTTTGAAGCAGGGCCTCGTTATCGAGCCGGGAACGCGGATGATGTATGGTCGCCCCATCGATCTCTCTGCCTGCGTGGCAGAAAAAATTACGGGAAAAACATTTGTCGAATTAATGCAGGAACGCGTCTTCAAGCCGCTCAATTTGAAGAATACCACCATTCAACCGACGAAAGCAGAATTGAAACGACTCGCGCCTTTGTATCAGTCGAAAAAAGCAGGCGTCTTTGAGCCAGATAACTTTGGTCTGGACGTGGCCGAACGCCAGAATCAGCGGTTTTCGACTGCTGGCGGCGGTGTGTATTCGACGCTCGATGATATCGGCACGCTGATGCAATTGCACTTGAACCGCGGAGTTCACAAGGGGAAGCAGCTCATCAACGCGGAGTCATTACAGCAACTTTACCAGTCGCAGCCCGGCACCAACGGCCGTTACGGACTGGCTTTTCAGATTAAAGAAAGCAAAGTGAATGGCAACTCGCGGATTCTGTCACATCCCGGATATTCGGGCCCGGTCGCCTGGGTTGATTTTGAACGCGAACTGGTGGGTGTACTGCTTATGCAGAGTAACACAGTGAATCGCACGAAACATCATAATCGCATCATCGATACGATCTATCGATTTATTCCAGGGGAGAAAACGCCGCGTTGAGCGTTCGTTCGAATTGAGCACGGGGACTGATTCAATTCGATCTCGATGCCACTGGTGAGAGAACATTCGGTTCTGAAGTGTTCGATTACCGGGTGTTTTGGGTTGAGCTGGCCAGGCTTTATATCTAAAAGGGTATTTACCAGCTTGGAATCTATTTCCCTTCACGTTGATTTAGTCGTTCTGCGGATCATCTGATTCGTGTGTCGTATCGACTGCGGAGCCATTCTTTTTATGTTTGATGTTCCTGTTTATGCTCTATCTGTGATTTGCAGTCTCACTGTTCTACTTTGTGTGTCCATCTGGTTCGAACTTCGGACTCGCCGCATTCCAAACTGGTTAACGCTGGCAGGGGTTATTACCGGTTTTGTGATTTCCGCTATTGACCAGCAATGGTCTCTGCATTTGTCTGGTTTCTTCCTGGGGGCTGTGATCGGTGTCTTCGCATGGGGAAAAGGGTTTGCTTCTGCAGGGTTTGTGAAATTATTGATCGCGCTCAGTACAATCATGGGGCCTGTGGTCGCTCTGGTCTCACTGATCTTAGGGGGCTTGCTCACTATCTGCGGTTATCTCTATCACAAATTTAAAGTACCTCCCGAGTTGGAATATGAAGAAGAGCAAACATCGGATGGGCTAGTGAAGGGATCGTTATTTCTTCTCGTGGTAACTCTGTTCGGGCTTCTGCTTCTGTATCAGCCTTGGAACTAGTGCTTTGTCAAGCTAGGAATTGAGGGTTGGGGGTGTTGTTTACGTGCTCCGTTGTCGTACTCTCGTGATATCGATCAACCCAAAATTTAAAAATGACGCTCCACTAGTTTTTTCGATTCCCTTTTATGAACGCGGTCTGATTCCCACGCATCGGGCAAAGCAGTTGACTGCAGTTTCGAATGCCGAAACGTTTGTCGAAAATAGGGGTGTTGAGCTACGTTTATTTTGGTATATTGCAATATCAATATGGTTGTCGTATTCTGAACCAAGTTGATTGTGGGAGCGAGCAACCGTCTTCGTTTTCACAGAGACCCCGCGCCTTTTCGGTGCTTAATATCACCACTGGAATTTAAAGCGAGATACAGGAAAAATAAATGTCGCGAAAAGGTATTATTTTAGCAGGCGGAGCCGGTACCCGGCTGCATCCGGTTACAAAAGTCATTTCCAAACAGTTGCTTCCGATTTACGATAAACCGATGATTTATTATCCGCTTTCATCTTTGATGTTAGCGGGAATCAGAGACATCTTGATCATTTCCACTCCGCACGATCTTCCCATGTTTCAGGACTTGCTGGAAACTGGAGAACAATGGGGCGTTCGGTTTGAGTATGCGGCACAACCTGCACCAGAGGGCATCGCGCAAGCGTTTCTGATTGGTGAAGACTTTATTGGTCCGGATCCGGTCTGTTTAGTTCTAGGAGATAATATCTTCTACGGTCATGGTCTGACCGAAAGTTTGCGGGCGGCTGCGGAACGGGAAACCGGGGCCACTGTGTTCGGTTATCAGGTGCATGATCCGGAACGATTTGGTGTAGTGGAATTCGACAAGGATAAGCGTGCGATTTCCATCGAAGAAAAACCTCAAGTTGCCAAGTCCAACTATGCGGTGACTGGGCTTTATTTTTATGATAACAATGTGGTCGAGATCGCCAAAAATGTGAAACCTTCTGCGCGGGGGGAACTGGAAATTACCTCTGTGAATAATACCTATTTAAAACAGGGTGAATTAAAAGTCGAACTACTAGGCCGGGGACACGCCTGGTTTGATACCGGGACGCATGAGAGTCTACAGGATGCGGGACACTTCTTTCAGACGATTGAAAAACGTCAGGGACTCAAGATTGCCTGTTTAGAAGAAATTGCTTACCAAAAAGGCTGGATTTCCAAAGCAGAGTTGGCAAAGCAGGCGGAAGTACTGGCCAATACCAATTATGGGGAATACCTGTTGAAAATCAGGGACAGCCTCACCAGCGATTAGCCCCAATTCAGCGCGATAATCTCGTTTTTCATTCCATTCTCATCCCGCATCAACGATGATTTGCTGTGGCGTATTCATAGTCTGTCTGCCCTTTGATTGCGCCGGTCCTTAGGATCGAGTACCAGGCGGTTGGCTGATTTTTCAAATAGGACTCAAGAAATCTTGATTTTCCTTACGATAGTGTGTAATATACACTAAGTGTTCAAGGAGAAACAATTATGCTGACCAAAATCTATGAAACCTCTTTAGCGCTGCTGACAGATCTGTATCAGCTCACGATGGCACAGGGCTATTGGAAATCGGGGCGATCCGAACGGGAAGCGGTATTTCATTTATTTTTCCGTAGCAATCCGTTCCAAGGGGGTTATACCATTGCTGCGGGCTTGGAATACGTACTTGAGTATCTGAAGCAGTTCCAGTTTTCAGTAGACGACATCGAGTACCTTTCACAGCTGGAAGGTAACGACGGGCAGCCGCTGTTCGCCGGGGAGTTTCTGACTTATTTGTCGGAACTCAAATTAAGCTGCGATCTGGATGCGGTCCCTGAAGGAACGGTTGTGTTTCCACATGAGCCGCTGGTGCGTGTAACAGGCCCGATCCTGCAGTGTCAGCTAATGGAGACGGCGCTGTTAAATCTCATCAACTTCCAGACGTTAATTGCCACCAAGTCCGCGCGGATTTGTGCTGCCACGGGAGGCGATCCTGTTCTGGAATTCGGGCTGAGACGCGCTCAAGGAATCGATGGTGGCTTAGCTGCCAGCCGAGCCGCTTATATTGGCGGTTGTGCGGCCACTTCGAATGTGCTGGCGGGAAAATTATTTAAGATTCCCGTCAAAGGGACACACGCTCACAGCTGGGTCATGTCATTCGATGATGAACTCACTGCGTTTGAAGAGTACGCCGACGCGATGCCGAATAATTGTGTCTTTCTTGTAGACACCTACAATACGCTGGATGGCGTCCAAAATGCGATCCAGGTTGGTTTGAGGTTGCGGGAAACAGGCCACGAAATGGTAGGCATTCGGCTTGATTCCGGTGATCTGGCCTCTTTGAGTATCGAAGCACGGCAACTATTGGATGCAGCCGGGCTCACCAATGTGGCGATCGTCGCGAGTAATGATCTTGATGAAACGGTGATCGCCAGTTTGAAAGCGCAGGGGGCGACGATTGCCGTCTGGGGCGTCGGGACCAAGCTGGTCACCGCGTATGATCAGCCCGCATTGGGAGGCGTCTACAAACTGGGAGCGATTAAAAATGAAGCCGGCAACTGGGAGCCGAAGCTGAAATTGTCAGAGCAGGCGATCAAAACCTCGACACCCGGTATGCTGCAGGTGCGGCGATTCCAGAACGAAACCGGCGCGGTTGCCGATGTGATCTACAATGAATTCAACGCCAAACTGGATGCGATCGTCATGGTTGATCCGCTGGATCCAACAAGGCGTCGAATTTTGGAAGATGATCTGAACTCCGTTGATCTGCTGGTTCCTGTGGTCCGTAGCGGCGAGACGGTATATCAACACGAGCCACTAATAACGATTCGACAGCGGGTTCAACAGCAACTCGAGTTATTTCATGTAGGGGTGCGGCGACAAGTGAATCCGCACCACTACCCGGTGGGCTTAGAGCAGGAACTGCATGATTTAAAAACAGAACGGATTTTTCGGGCACGCGATTCACATACCCTACAATGATAGAACTTGACAACTCAACCGTAGAATATGAAATGACACGACGATGAAACTCATCAAAGTCGCAACAGCAGCCCTGAATCAGACACCACTGGACTGGGCAGGCAACACAGCAAACATTCAGTCTGCGATCGCCGCAGCCCGCGATCAGGGAGCGAGTCTGATCTGTCTGCCGGAATTGTGCATCACTGGTTATGGTTGTGAAGATGCATTTCTCTCAGAGGATGTTCAACAGCGGGCGCTGCGAACGTTGCAGGATCTGGTTCCACTAACGGAAGGGATTGTTGTTTCGCTGGGGCTGCCTTTGTTTCATGGCGGCGCCCTTTACAATTGTGCCTGTCTGATCGCCGATCAGCAGATCCTGGGATTTGTCGCCAAAAATCAGCTCGCCGGTGATGGGATTCATTATGAACCCCGTTGGTTCAAACCCTGGGATGCCCAGCAGGTGAGCGAAGTTGAGATTGGGGATCGGTCCTATCCGGTCGGGAATCTGATTTTCAACTGTGAAGGCGTGCGGATCGGTTTTGAAATCTGCGAAGATGCCTGGGCGGCACGACGTCCCGCGCATGCGTTATCGCAGGCGGCCGTCGATATTATTTTGAATCCGAGTGCCAGTCACTTTGCATTTGGCAAGCAGGAGATTCGTCGTCGGCTGGTACTCGAAAGCTCTCGGGCGTACGGCGTGACTTATGTGTATACGAATCTGCTCGGGAATGAAGCAGGGCGCATTATCTACGATGGTGCCGCGCTGATCGCCAGTAGTGGAATACTGCTGGCAGAAGGACGCCGACTATCCTTTGCGGATTTTGTGGTGACCACGACGGTCGTCGACATCGATCTCACACGCATGAACCGTGCACGGCTGATGAGTTTTCAACCGCGTCAAACTCTCCAGTCAGCTAATCAAATAGATGTTCCGTTTTCATTTGTGGACATCGAACCAGAAAAGACAGAAAACAGAATTCCCGCGTGGGAACAGAGCGCCTCAATCAAAGAAGAGGAGTTTTCTCGAACTGTCGCTTTGGGGCTGTTTGATTATTTGCGTAAAAGTCGTGCGAAGGGTTTCGTGATCTCTTTGAGTGGCGGTGCGGATTCGGCTGCGGCGGCGGTGCTGGTCTGGCTGCTGGTGCAGCTTGGACTGGATGAATTGGGGACACAAATATTCTTGTCCAAACTGGCTTATATCGAAGGTCTGGCGGAGCTGAAGACGCCCGAAGCAATCGTTCAAAAACTGCTGACGTGCGTCTATCAGGCGACGCGCAACAGTTCCGAGACGACTGCGCAGGCGGCCGCATCACTTGCGGAAGCAGTCGGGGCGGAATATCTCAGGCTGGATGTGGATGCGATCGTACAATCGTACGTGGGCATTGTTTCAGAAGCGATGGGCCGGGATCTCAATTGGGATCAAGATGACATTCCACTGCAGAATATCCAGGCCCGTGTGCGTGCCCCGGGCGTCTGGCTGGTTGCCAATCTGCGCGACTCACTGTTGCTGGCGACAAGTAATCGATCAGAGGCGGCGGTGGGATATACGACGATGGACGGTGATACCTGCGGTGGGCTTTCGCCGATTTCAGGAATCGATAAAGCGTTTTTACGCAGCTGGCTGATTTGGATGTGTGAGGCCGGGCCGCAGGAAACGGGGAGTCTTCCCGTGTTGGAGTTGATCAATCGGCAGGAACCGACGGCGGAATTACGCCCGCAGAAAGCGGAGCAGACGGACGAAGGGGACCTGATGCCCTATGATCTGCTCGACTGGATTGAGCGGGCCGCGATTCGAGACAAGCAGGGCCCCGTTGATCTATTTCGCATGGCACGAGTTGAATTTCCAGTTTACTCTCCAGCACAGCTTGCGGAGTGGATTGAGCGTTTTTTTCGGCTCTGGTCACGGAATCAGTGGAAACGCGAGCGCTATGCACCCTCGTTTCATGTGGACGATGAGAATCTGGATCCGAAAACCTGGTGCCGCTTTCCGATTCTCTCCGGTGGTTATGAGCAGGAGTTGGGCGAAATGCGAGATCTATTGTAATTTCAGTCAGCATTCGACTAAGAGTATGAATTTTGTGAACCTGTTTCTTTTTTGATTGTCATGGTGTTGTATAGACACTAATATTAGTGTTTACTATACACTAAAGGTTTGAAGATGAATTATCAATATGAATATCCACGGGCCGCACTCACAGTTGACTGCGTTGTATTTGGTCTGGATGAGGAAGATTTGAAAGTCTTGCTGATTCAGCGCGATCTGGAACCGTTCGAAGGTTGCTGGGCTTTACCCGGCGGTTTTGTCCGTCTGGAAGAAACACTGGAAGAAGCGGCCCGTCGTGAATTGGGTGAAGAAACCGGCATCGAAAACGTCTACCTGGAGCAACTCTACACAATCGGCGATGTCGACCGTGATCCGCGCGAACGCGTGGTGACGGTGACCTATTATGCTCTAGTGAATCTTTCCGATCACCGCGTGCATGCCGCCACCGATGCCCGAAATGCGGCCTGGTTTGCTATTGATGATGTGCCCTCTCTCGCATTTGACCACCCCAAAATATTGAAGATGGCGCATGAGCGACTGCGAAGCAAAGTCCGCTATCAACCGATTGGGTTTGAGCTACTGCCTGCCAAGTTCACACTGCGGCAGATTCAGCATCTATACGAGGTCATTCTCGATCGACAACTGGATAAACGAAACTTCCGCAAAAAAATTCTGAGCATGGGCATTCTTGTCGAACTGGATGAAGTTGAAACGGACGTCGCCCATCGCGCGGCCCGACTTTATAAATTTGATCGCCGTAAGTATCGGCGTCTCACCAAACAGGGATTTCACTTCGAGATCTGACATGGACCATTATTCAAATTAAACAGAGTTCTAGAACGATGAAAGCATTGATCCTGGTTGACCTGCAATATGATTTCCTGCCGGGTGGGGCGCTGGCTGTTCCCCAGGGAGATCAAGTTATCTCGATTGCCAATGACTGGATGCCTCGTTTTGAACTTGTTGTCGCGACGCAGGACTGGCATCCTCTGAATCATCAGAGTTTTGCCAGTCGACATGCTGACAAACAGATTGGCGACCTGATTGAATTGAAAGGCCTGGAACAGGTCTTGTGGCCTGATCACTGTGTGCAGGGAACGCCTGGCGCGGAACTCCATGCCGATCTGGACACGGATCGTATTACGCGAGTATTTCAGAAAGGCACGGATATCTATGTCGACAGCTATAGCGGATTTTTCAATAACTGCCATCAGCATTCCACGGGTCTGGCGGAATATTTAAAAGAACGAGCCGTCAACGAAGTCTCCATCATGGGCCTCGCCACAGATTACTGCGTCAAATATACGGCCCTTGATGCGATCAAACTGGGTTTGAAAACCAGTCTGATTCTGGAAGGGTGTCGCGGGGTGAATTTAAATCCCGGCGATGTACAACGTGCCTGTGAAGAAATGCAGGCTGCCGGTGTGAAACACATTTAATACAAATAATAAATCGAAAACTAAGAAAGAAAAAAGAGTAGCAGAATGAATGAAAAAGAAGTACGAAGAAAAAGCAAATTTCTCAGTCTGGTGCTGCGACATCAGCCGGAAACAATTGGAATCAGCCTGGATGAGTCGGGCTGGATTGATGTAGAAGAGCTGCTCACTTCCATGACGCGACACGGTAAATCGATGTCGCGGGACACTTTGGAGATGGTGGTGCGGACGAACGATAAACAGCGGTTCTCCTTTGATGAAACGGGCACACGGATCCGCGCTAATCAGGGGCATTCGGTCAAAATTGATCTGGGTTATGAATCCGCTATCCCTCCAGAGATATTATTTCACGGCACGCCTCGACAGTTTGTGGATCCCATCGCTCGTGAGGGACTCAAAAAAATGCAGCGGCACCATGTGCATCTGCACCTTGACGAGCAGACCAGCCTGACAGTAGGACGCAGGCGGGGTGTGCCGGTGTTGCTGAAAGTCCGGTCACTCGAAATGCATCAGGCGGGTTGCGAATTTTTCGTGACCCCCAATCAAGTCTGGCTGACCGAGAGTGTGCCTGCGTCGTATATCGATTTTCCCTGAGCAGGCATCACTCGATTTCTTGCCTGAGTTGTTCGCGAAGTTCCACGAGAATCCGCCCCAGCATATTCTTGCCGCTCCCGTCTCCTCCATCTCCCCAGTAAGCGTCATTCGTCGTGTGCTCAACCAGCTTGGCATTACCTGTTGAAAGCAGCAGTTCGCGCAGATCTTCGTGTTGAGTGAATTTACAGATGACCGCCTTTCGCATCACAGAGACTTTGACTGACTCCCAGTCTTTTCTGAGCGGACGTTTCCGATCACGGCCCATACGCGCCGCACGCATCGGAGATTTCTCTTTACGGATGGCTTCCCGGTGTGATGCATCCTGAAATTTCATCGCCTGAAAATAATGCTCCGAGGTCGGCCAGCGCTTTCTATCCAGTTGAATTGGATACGCGGCAAAATTGGAGAACTCCCCATACTCTTCAGTTACACTGTAAAATATGATGGCATTGCCTGATTCTGACATTGTGGTCTGACTGCTCTGGGATTACGGCGTTAAAAAGGGAAGTGCTTTGGGAAGAGTTACTCGAGGAGTGACACGCTTCATTTAATGATGGTTCATTAAATGAAACTTCTATTTTACCGGGACTCTGATTACGACACCAGAGTGAACAATGAAGCTTACTATGAGAAGAAAGTTCTCTATTCGGGATACTCATGAATGCGTTAAAGTATTAGAAGAGGTCTCAAAGTGATTGAGTCTCTTTTAGAGTCCGTCTTGAGCATGAGAGTGGAGAACAATGAACAGCCTGGCCATCTATTATCATACGCAGCGGGGGCCGCTCTGTCTGTTGATCTATGCAGCCGCGGGGCTGCTCTATCTGGCAGCATGGTTCACGCAGAACGAGCCGCCTCAACCCTACATGAGTCTCTATTTCTTCGGGGTGGGGCTGTTACTGACGGTTGTCGCATCCGCCTTCCATCATTTGACGGTGGCCGATGAAATTGATTGCCTGCGTATTCGCTTTGGACCACTGCCGATTTTTCAACGAGCAGTTCCGTATGAAGACATTCTCAGTGCCGAAGTCGGCCGCACAACTCTTCTAGATGGCTGGGGCATTCATCTCAGTTTGCGTGGAGGCTGGGTCTGGAATCTCTGGGGGCGCGACTGCGTTGTGCTCAAGCTTCGCAAGGGAACGTTAAGAGTTGGCAGCGACGATGCCGAAAATCTGGCTGCGTTTGTGAAGAGCCGGATTTCAATCAATGAAGATGATTAAAATCGAATTCGTTGATTGAAAAAATCCCGGGGGTCGATTTCTCGAACCCCGGGGAGCAGATGACACCATCTGACGGTCTACAGCAGGTTGACCACTCGATCTGCCAGGCCCTTCTCGCCGAGGACGATGTTGAGCTTGTTTTTCGAAGCGATGTTTTCCAGGACTTCCAGTTCCCGCATCCGCATCAGAACCGGGTTGTCCTGCAGCAGCTTGGCCGTATTCACCTGGCTGCGGATTGCCGCCGTTTCCTCACGGCGTGCGATCAGGTTAGCCTCGGCTGCTTTTTTGGCCTCCGTGACCTTGTTCATCAGGTCCTTCATCTCGCCCGGCAGGATGACATCGCGAATGCCGACCGAAGCAATTTCCAGACCTAGTTCACTTGCACGACGACGAATACTTTCCTCGATGTCGTTCGCCAGCGCATCCTTTTCCGTCAGGAATACGTCCAGCTCACGCGTACCCAGAACCGCACGCAGCACAAGTTGCGTTTCACGGTACAGCGCCTGCCGCACATCGTCGGTTTGGCTGACCGCTTTTTGCGCGTCAATCACGCGGTACGTTACCGCAGCATTCACACGCAGCGTGACTTTGTCAGCCGTCATGATGTCCTGACCGTTCACGTCGATCGTCGTTTCCCGCATGTCGATTTCAACCACCAGTGCATTAGACTGACCCAGCCAGAAGGCGTAGAGTCCTGGTGACAGCGTGTCGACATAAAGACCGTCGATAAACAAAACACCCACGCGGTCACGCACTACCGTGCAGATATCGAGCAACTGCTTCGCCGTTGGAGAGCGCGCGATCAGTTTCAGATCAACGTGCTCGAAACGGACGTCGTGCATGTCAACCACTTCAACCCGCACCTCTTTCTGGCCCGTCCAGTAAACATAAGGGCCGGGTGATAGAATGTGTCTGAACCGATTTTCAATCCAGACCAGACCGCGTTCGTGGTCTTTCAGGTCCAGTACGATGGCGTGTCCCTGGATCGCTTTCGATTTGACGATCAGATCCAGATGCTGATGAACCAGCAATGGTTCGCGCAGCGAGATCACATCCACGTAGAAGTCTGAGAATGGTTTGAAAAACCAGTACGTTCCTTCGTTGAGCAGTCCCTGAAAATCCCCATTCTGGAACAGCAGACCCAGTTCGTAGCTGCGAATCTCATAGCGTTTGATACCAAACATCTCATACCTCCTCAGGGAATGTCCCTGGTCCTTTCGTCTCCACTCGGTTGGGAGCACATACAACATAAATGCGGCTTCAGTACCGCGAACTGTTCGATTCAGACACCTTTCGAAGACAGAATGTTCGCCGATCACACGCGCGAATCACGGAGTACGCTTGAGTGAACGTCTTCTATAGCGTCCACACACCGTCACGCGGTCGATTTTCGTCCTGGTCTCCCGCAGGATTCCATTTGGAAACTCCACTTTGTTTCGATGCGCTTCCACTACGGAAGTGCGAACACGGTATCCACGTACTGCAAAGCGTCGCCGCGTGCTGCTTCAGACAACGTTCCTGATGCAAGTCGCAAGCGATTTACATTTAGTCCGTCCTCTGAAGCCGATCTGCAAAACATCTGCCTTCGTCCGGTTTCTAGGGTAATGCTTTTTAAGCATTTGGTGAACCGGCGGTTGGCCGGCTCTGGTAGTTGGAACGGGACTCGAACCCGTACTTTCAGATTATGAGTCTGATGCTCTGCCATTTGAGCTATCCTGACGTTGACGTCATCTGGTTTAGAACCCATACACGGGACGTGCAGCGCCTAACCTGTTCGGTGGCCCGCACGCCGCTGGACAGACGACATACAACACTTCCCACTTGGACAAGCAGGGAGAGGCCGTGGTTCGGGGGCGATACAGAAGATGAAACGAAACGATGGATGCTGTTTAGAAATCAGCGGACTGGATCTAATCGTCTCGTTGAGCTTCCAAGGCCCTGATTTTTGTTTTGATCATTTCCAGCAGGCGTTGTCCGTCTTCACCGGTCATTTCAATGAACTGCTCTCGCACCGGCTGACTTGCCTGGCGGAATAATTCACGTTGCTCAGGAGTGAGTTCGGTGATGATTTTCAGTTTGGGTTTATTCTTACGAATTAAGTCCAGGCGATCACGGTTAAACTGTTTCTGTACTTCAAGAATATATCCGTTCAATTCGCCGACGACTTCAGTAATCAGCGTTTGGCGATCTGGGGGAAGCGAGTCGAAGAATTCCCGATTGGTCACCGAGGTACTAATAAAGGGGGCATGCCGGGCGAAAATCATCCAGTTGGTGACTTCGTAAAAGCTCATTTCCTGAATGGCAAACACCGGATTTTCCTGGCCGTCGATCATGTTTAATTGCAGAGCCGAATAGACTTCGGAATACGGCAGCGGAGTCGGACTTGCTCCGTAGGCTTGATACGCGGCCAGAAGTAAGGGAGACGTCATTACACGCATTTTAACGCCGCGGAAGTCATCGGGGGTTTGAATCGATTTCTTGGTGGTCCAGACCTGCCAGCCTTCTGAAAAAATGGAGAGTAGCTTCAAGTTCTTGCGGGCGTAGAGTTCGTTGAAGGTCTCGCGTAATTGGGGGTCTTCATTGAGAACTTGATTATTGATTTCGTCGTCGTCTGAAAACAGGAAGTGTAACAAAAAGACCTGCACTTCCGGGATCAGCTTGCCGAGATGTCCCGGGGATGCCATGGCAAACTGAATCACCCCCATATCGACCAACTCGGTGATCTGGTCTGACGTTCCCATCGTCCCATAGGGGTAAATCGTCACTTCTATTTGCCCCTCAGAACGTGCTTCGATGAGTTCCTTAAATTTGAGAGCGTATTTGTGTTGGACGCTGCCGATGGTTTCTTCTATCGCAAATCGCCACTGCACTGGTTTCCTGGACTGCGTCATGTTTTCTGAACTGCACGCAGGAAGCAGAGCAAGGCAGATCAGAGTACTGACGATGAGGAATAATCTGTGTCGCTGAAAAAAAACCATGGCGAGTCCACTTCGATCAATCAAAGGCAAGATTGCGCAGGAACAGGGAAATGTCGGGAAAGGCAATCAGTAACACGGCTGCAAATAACAGGATCGCAATGAACGGCGGGGTGCCTCGAATGACTTCCAGATAGGGACGCCTGAAGACGGCAATCGCCGTAAAGATATCACAGCCAAAGGGAGGCGTAGCAGAACCAATGGCGACTTGCAGTGTGACCACGATTCCGACCAGTACGGGATCAATGCCGGCTGCGGCGGCAACGGGGTGAAAGATGGGGGTCAGGATCAAAATCACCACGATCGGATCGACAAACATGCAACCGATAAAATATGCGATGGCAATCGTAAGCATGATCGTCCAGTAGCCGGAAGCGGCAGAGAGCCCCAGCCAGTCATTGATCAGTGCATCGGGAAGTTGTGCAAATGAGATCACCCAGCTGAAGGATGCACCGGCTCCAACGAGGATAAACACAACAGCGGTGACTAAACCTGTCGAGAGGGCAATCTCCGGAATGTCTTTCAACGAAAGTTCACGGAAAAAGAGAATTTCCAGAATCGCCGCGTAAAGTACCGAAACTGCTGCCGCTTCGATGGGGCTGAATATTCCTGAATAGATGCCGCCAATGATGATGACGGGGAATCCGAGTGGGAGCAAGGCTCGTTTCACTGCTGTCTTGCGTGTGGCGGAGTCTGCCTTCGGTTGTCGTGGGATTTTCATCCGAATCGAAGCGATCCAGCAATAGATACAAAACAGAAACAGCACCAGCAGTCCGGGACCGATACCGGCGATAAACAGTTCTCCGATCGAAGTACCGGAAACCACGCCATATACAATCATGCCGATACTGGGGGGAATCAACAGGGCAATATCGCTGGCATTGATAATGAGGGCTGTCGTGAAGGAATCGGGATAGCCGGCTTTTAAAAGCTGTGGGCGTAACGGGCCGCCGATCGCCACCACGGTGGCTTGCGTTGAGCCTGACATCGCTCCGAACAGTGTGCAACTGATGGCACTGGCAATCGGTAATCCTCCGCGCAGGTGTCCAACGAACGCTGTCACCAGATCCAGTAGTCGATTCGCTGAATTGCCTCGTGTCATAATGTCGGCGGCGAAGATGAACATCGGGACGGAAATCAGTGCCGCCGGCTTGATCCCACCGATCATCTGTTGAATGAGGACTGCGGGGGTGACATCCGGATGAAAGACCAGCAGAACGGCAAATGCAGCCACGATGAGGGGCACCTTCATTGGGAACCCTGTCATCAGCAGCAAGAGCATAACCCCGACGATGAGTAACGCTTCCACGAATTTACCTCAGATCGGAAAAGTTCAAGTTACACTTCTCCAACCACAGGTGTTTCATATTCGTCCTTTTGTGTGAACGAAATATAAACATCGGGAGAAATTACGTTACGTACAGCCGTCAACGTGTATTGGATACCTGACAGCGTAAACCCCAGCGGGACGCATAGATAAACCAGATACAGGGGAACCTGTAAAACGGGAGAGACCGTCCCAAGGAAATACACGGTGGAAATATACTCAAATGAGTACCAGGTCAACGCGAACATCAACAGGGCAGTGAATCCGCTGATGAAAGTCATCAAGATTTTACGCCAGCGTAGATTGAGCTGATCGTAAAAGGCAGTCATACGGATGTGTCTGCCGCGGCTGGTCGCGTAACTCAGACCGATGAATGTGACGATGATGATGAGAAATTGTGAAAGTTCGCCGGTGAATGCTAAACTGAAGCCGAGGAACGCACGACAAAACACATTGCCGATCGACAGCACGGCAATCGCGATGATCGACCAGGCAAGTAGAAATGATTCAATACGTTGGATAAAGCGGAAGAGCAGGTTCATCAAAACGGCTTTAGCTTACTTGCAGGAAACGGTTGTATTTTGTTGATTCAGTTTTCAGTCGCAGAAGCAGACGGGTAGGCGCCGTTTTCGTCGTGAACTTCCTGGCCGGTGACGGGAGGATTAAAGACACAGATCATGCGCAGCTTTGTTTTCGCTCTTAACAGGTGACGATCATTCTCATCGAGGGCATACATCATGCCGGGGGAAATCGGATGGGTGGGGCCATCGGGAATGAGTTCAATCTCGCCTTCCCCTTCAATACAATAGACGGCTTCCAGGTGATTTTGATACCAGATTTCGGTTTCCGTTTCCGGATGAATAATCGTATCGTGCAGGGAAAATCCCATTTTTTCATCCGCGAGTAATAACCGTCGACTGTTCCAGGTTTTGGCCTGGATATCGCGATCAGTTCCGAGAATTTCATTTAGTTGACGTACAATCATGATGTCTGTCTTTCTTTTGTGCTGTGCAAATCAGTCTGCGTGAACCAGGCCCAGCTCTTTTAAGGTGTTCTCGTCGTTGAATACTGCTTCAAGACTGTCGGCAACAATATTCAGACCCTGTAGCAGTTGGTCATCTTCGATGGTTAACGGTGGGAGAAATTTCAAGACATGACTATCTGTCCCGCTCGTCTCGATAATCAATCCGCGTTCGAATGCAGCGGCTGAGATCTTTTCTGGTAATGCAGGACATTCCTGACAGGCCAGTCCCCAGATCATGCCGGTACCGCGCACTTCCAGTTCAACGTCATTCACGCTTTCTGCAATCTCTTCCAGTCGATTTTGAATCAAGGCTCCTTTACGAAGGACTTCGCGTGCAAAGCGGTAATCGCTCCAGTACAACTCGATCGCTTCGGTAGCAGAGACAAATGCCAGGTTGTTGCCGCGAAAGGTTCCGTTGTGCTCACCCGGTTTCCATTGGTCCAGTTCTGATTTCATTAGTACCAGCGACATTGGTAAACCATAAGCACTCAAAGATTTCGAAAGCGTGACAATATCAGGCACAATTCCCGCTTTTTCAAAGCTGAAAAAGTTCCCCGTACGACCACAGCCAACTTGAATGTCATCGATAATCAACAAGATTCCGTGTTCCTGGCAGAGTGTTTCAAGTTGTTGCAGCCATTCTGAACTGGCGACATTCACACCACCTTCACCTTGCACCGTTTCGACAATCACAGCGGCAGGCAGGTCTAAACCGCTACTGCTGTCTTTGAGAATCGCCTCAAAGTATTCCAGCGTGTCCATGTTGGAGCCCATGTAACCATAGTAAGGCATAAAGGTCACGTTATTCAGAGGGGTGCCTGCAGCATCACGAAAATGGCTGTTTCCCGTAGCGGCAACGGATCCCAGGCTTACTCCATGAAAACCATTCGTAAACGAGATAACGTTCGTGCGCCCAGTTACTTTTCGGGCCAGTTTCAATGCGGCTTCCACAGCGTTTGTCCCAGTCGGACCAGTGAACTGGACTTTGTAATCGAGTTCCAGCGGGGAGAGAATTAGTTTTTCAAAAACTTCCAGGAAGTGGGCCTTTGCATCGGTTTGCATGTCGAGCCCATGCAGCATTCCGTCACGTTCCAGGAACTCGATGAGTTTCTCTTTCAGTTTTGGGTTGTTGTGACCGTAGTTTAAGGTTCCTGCGCCAGCAAGGAAGTCGATGTATTTGTTACCCGCTTCATCGTGCAAAGTAGCATTCTGAGCTTTCGTAAAAGTAGTGGGGAATGAGCGACAGTAACCGCGAACATTTGATTCGAGTCGATTGAATATGGACATGATACTGGTGATTTCTCTCTCTCTAATTTAGATTCAGTGAGAAGGGGCCGATCTGGTATCGTTCTTCGGGTTCGTGTTCTTCAGCTTGACCAAACAGTTCCGAAGAAAAACCGTTACAAGTTCGGCATTCTGCGTTGAGCCGTTTCGCTAGTGAGCGAAATAGTTTTTGAGACGATTGGTTGGATGGTGTAATCGTCGTTTCGAGGTGGTTCACATTGGAGTTGATCTGGCGAGATAGCAGTGCATCAAGCATACGCGATGCGACGCCGCAGGAACGCGCGTTACTATCGACGGCTGCCTGCCAGATAAAAAGGGTATTCTCTTGTTGGGGAGGATGATAGGCGGAAAGAAAACCGACAATTTTTGAATCGGATTCCGCAATCACACAGGTGTCATGAAAGTCACGACACAGCAAGAGCGAGACGTAATGGGAATTGACGTCAAGCGGGGGGCAACTCTTAATCAGGTTGGTTATTGCGAGGGCATCGGTCAACCGGGGCTCGCGAAAAATCAATTGGATGGCCTGTTCCATGGGACTTTGTAGTAATTAGCTTCTGAGAACGTTTCTCTTGCAAAAATATGTTTAGTGTCCAAAGTATATGGATGGTTTTGTTTGTTTATTACTTCTTGATAAATTTTCAGTAATAAGGGGTGTTTTATCTGTGCTGTTAAATAAAATACGGAAATTAACGTGTGTTGTCGAAGGTTTTACAGAGCGGATGGGTACAAGCGTTCTGTTTGAATGGTTTGTGTACGATGCTTTGTATGCAAATGAGTTGGGAGTGTCAACCCCCCACTGTTTTTAAATGCAGATGAAAGGAGCAAGGGTTATACGAATCGCAGTTTCCCTGAGTGCATTAATTTTGCGCAAGCAATTCCCATTGAGGAGATGAAAGAGGTTGGTTTCTCAGCAGTATGCGGAGATTGGGGCGAGGATGCCTATGGCTGTTCGTTCAGGTAAGCCGTATTTTCCTCTTCTGTGGTCGGTGTGACTTCACCTGCCGACAATACGGGCGATGCATCGAGATCTTCTGCGTCCATCATGTAAGCGATTCGTTGTAAGGTCGACAACATCTGCGTCTGTTCCCATTCCTGAAGTCTAAGCAGTTCTCGACGAAAGCGGTCTTGTAGCAGGGATGGGGCATTCTTCAGTACTGCCCGACCTTCTTCGGTGAGTTCGACGACAACAGTGCGTTTGTCTGTGCCTCTCCGTGAGCGGGAAACAAGATTGCGTGCTTCGAGTCGACTCAGGATACCGGTCATCGTGGCCTGACTCAAATGAATGGATTTTGCCAGAGCCCCCACTGTAATCGGTTGCATGCGGGCGATGGTTTGTAGTGATGCCAGTTGTGGTGCGGTCAGGCCGATTTCCTGCATCAGGCCGCGGGAATGTAAATCAATCGCACGCGTAATTCGTCGCAACGCGACAAGGACCTGGTCCTCAATACTAAGAGGCGACATGGGATGGGGTTCTCGATGTTTTCTGGAAATAAATAGAGAGCAAAGCAGATCTTACTCGATATTATGCAGACAAAGCAACGGTTTTCAACTTGGTTCAAGATCTGATGTGAAAAGCAATATGTACGATGTTCAAGATGGTTGTTCGATCAGACTGCGATTATGCCATCAGAAACAGGAACGCGTCATCGGCTTTTTGCTTTGTGTCGTCATTTTCGATGAAACGCCGGATCGTGTAATACCCATACAGCGTTTTGATGCGGTGTGTCAGACGGGCTTCGTCTCGCTTGAACATGCCTTCCCAGTAGATCGGTTCGCGGGGATCGTGTGCGGATTTGACTACGGGTCCGAGTTCGTGCTCCACATCGGGCAGTGAACGCCATAAGCGGATATGCTGATGATGTGCGGGCAACGCCAGTTGGGCGACCTTTTCGTAGCCAAAGCGGTTCAATTCGGTAATCGCAGCCGCATGGTTGATGATATGCCATAAACCGCCGAAACCTTGCTTTTTGATCGCAGCAGTCGAGATTAGCTCGGCGATCGTGACATCGACCATTGCCTGAATCGAGTCATACTTGGGAAAGTTATTGATTTCAGCAAGCTTGATCTGTTTCCCGGTCCGCCAGCCTTTCTCTTTACCATAATAGCCGCGGCCCGCATGCGTGTTGTTGAATCCTGCGGTCAGCTTGCGAATGCCGTCGATGATCTGAGGCGTGGCAAAATCAGTGTGGTCACGCAAGGCACGGACGCCGATCGAGGCGAAAATAATATTGTGACCTGATTGCCGCGTCTGGCCGACATTCTTTTGCAGGGCCCGCACAATCGAGTCGATCGCAGCTTCATTTGAGGCTTCCTGTGGGTATGGTTTAAACAGTTCGGTAGGTGTGATGCCCGCTTTTTTCGCGTTGAACCAGAATGCTTCCTCACCCGCGATGATGCGTTTCAGCTCACCGGTGATGCCAACAAAGACTTCATCGGGAAGCTCGCTTTGGTCTTCGCCAAAGAAATAACCGGCGGCGACCGCAGCGCCCAAGTGCCCGGCCATCTCTCCTGCCAGATGCGAGTGGGCCAGTCCACAGGTGCCCTTATACAGGTAATCGAATTCAATCATGGTTTGCGCTCCCATTGATGATGCATACATCAATCTTCGCCTGTCAGAGTGTCACGGTCAAGCAATTTCCGACTGGAGGTCATGAGACGAAGCTAATCGCGGACCGCATTCTGTTTGAGCACTGCTCGTAAGGCAAGAGGATAATCGGTCAGAATTGCATCGATGCCCACGGTCGCTGCACGTTGCCAGTTTTCTGGCATCTTCCCACCCACAGTCGGACCTGCGATGAAGGCCCGTTTGCCGGCTTGATGCACGCGTTCCATTTCTGCCTTCGAAGGGATATATCGCACATACACCCAGTCGGCACTGGTGTCGGCCAGCGAAGTGGGAAATTCACTGGCATTATTCGCGACGGCTGCGGTTTCTGCTTTGGGGGAAGTGGCTTTGATATTCGCGCGTACTTTGGGGTCTTGGATGGTTCTGCCAATGAAAATCAGCCGGCTCAAGATGCCATGTTTTTTCGCGAGGCGAACGACGTCCTGTTCGACGTTCTCATCTTTGAAATCAACGGCGATTAAAATGGGATGCTGTTTATAACCGGCGGCTAACTGTAGAACCTGTTCCACCGTCGGCACCTTTTCACCCGCAAAAGGGGAACCAAACCAACTCCCCGCATCAAGTTGTTTGACTTCTGCCAGCGTCAGGTCGCTCACTTTTCCCGAGCCATTCGTGGTGCGGTTGACGGTACTGTCGTGAATGCAAACCAGATGATCGTCTTTTGTGCGTTGCACATCAAATTCAAAGCCGAGCCGCAATTCCAGGCAGGCCCGGAAATTTGACAGCGTATTTTCCGGGGCGACTTTCAATAGTCCCCGATGAGCGACGATCAAAGGTTGTCCCGCAGGTGTAGAGTGAATGTTCACTTGCAAGGAGAGAGCTGCGATTACCAGAATCAAAAAGTCGTAAAGTCTTTTCATGCCTGTCTTCTTTTTTCATGATGGTTTACAATACGCGTTGTTTTTCAAACTGATTCATTCAGGGTACAGGTCGGGAATCAATTGTTCAATCATCGGTTATGCAAATCCATTCTTGTGAAATGCGGGATCGAAAATTGTGCTTACCTTGGGAGATCATTTCTTGTCTCTCGGTTTGGGGTGTCTAGAATTTGACGAGAATGCTCTCAAGAGCAGTGTTGTAGTAAGTTTTATGGGATGCCATGCAGTAAATAGACGATAGAAAATGAAGTGCTATTCTTGCGATCCATACAAGTGTCCACGTTTGTCTGTTTGCAAACTGCTTTGCATCGGATGTGACTTGGGATGGTCGTGCCCTGCCTATTGAAGATTCACTGGCTTTGTTGAACGTGTTTCAGCAGGTCAAAGTCGAAAATTTCTATATTTGATGGTCCTGTACTTACGAACTGCTCATGTCTACCACTCCACCTGACAACGCGGACATCTTGGCAGACGCTGATGCGAAGTCGGTCCAAATCGATATCAAAGCGGCTGCCTGGTTGTTTGAGCAACTGGCCGTTGATGCCGGTCATTCAGCTGATCGGACACGAATTCGACGTGCACTGATTGAAGCAGCCTCTGCGAGGGCCTCCGAAACTGACGATGACTGGTGGAATTGGTTAGTCGAAGCAAGCCGCAGTTTAGAGCTCCAATACAAAGTGATGGATTGTACTTTCCATGAACTGGTTGCAATCACCAGTGAAGGGGGGCGAGTCATCACCCGTGTAGGCGATGAGCATCGCTGGACTGCAATCCTTTCGGCAAAACGGCGTCGGTTCCAGATTCTACAACCACAGCGAGATCGAACCCGGATCTGGATCAGCTCCCGCAGGATACGGAGTGTCTTAAAGCTTTCGGATCAGGAGCAAGTGGTACGATGCCTGGTTATTGAACCAGAGCTCTCAGCGACTCATGCAGTATCAGGAGATACTCACGCCCATCGTCCGCTTGATCGAGTGCTAAAGTTGTTGAAGCCAGAGTTTTCTGACATCTGGATTATCACGGTTTTTGCGCTCGTCACGGGCTTGCTGGCACTGGCGACGCCTTTGGCTGTCGAAACGCTGGTAAATACAGTCGCCTTCGGTCGGCTACTTCAACCCGTAGTTATACTGGCGTTAATGCTGCTCGCCTTTCTTTCCTTCTCCGCGGCTTTGCTCGGATTGCAGATCTATGTTGCAGAGATCATTCAACGACGTCTCTTCGCGCGCGTGGCCGCAGATCTTTCGTTTCGATTGCCGCGCGTGGTTCCTGCTGCTCTGGATGGTCAGTCGGGGCGGGAACTGGTCAACCGTTTTTTTGATGTCATGACAGTCCAAAAAGCGACAGCTTCGCTCCTGTTAGACGGCATTTCGCTGGTGCTGAGCACCTTGATTGGTATGACAGTTCTGGCTTTTTATCATCCCTGGTTGCTGGGCTTTGATATTGTGTTGCTGATGTTGATTGTCTTTGTGATCTTCGTGCTGGGGCGTGGTGCCGTTAATAGCAGTATTAAACAGTCCAAGGCAAAGTATAAAGTAGCAGCCTGGTTGGAAGATCTGGTCAGTTGCGGAACTGCTTTTCGATATCGGGGGGCCGCTGAGTTTGCCTTGGATCAGGCAGATCATTTAACTTACGAATATCTGAGCGCGCGTAAGAAGCATTTTCGGATTGTAATGAGACAGATTATTTTTGCGTTGGGAATGCAGGCCGTTGCCAGTACCGTTTTACTGGGCTTGGGAGGCTGGCTTGTCATTTCTGGGCAATTGACTCTGGGGCAGCTTGTGGCGGCAGAGTTAATTGTGACTGTCATTGTAGGCTCTTTTGCCAAAATGGGCAAACATTTGCAGAGCTATTATGATCTCCTGGCTTCAGTTGACAAACTCGGGGTTTTGTTTGATCTGCCTATGGAACGCCAGGATGGACTCCTCAAAATGCCGCATCATCAACCTGCTGAAGTGACAGTCAGCCATGTCAGCTACGCGGCGACTCATCATGCCTCTCCTACAGAGCAAGTCAACCTGAAGGTTGAGGCTGGCGCACGATTAATGTTGATGGGGCCCAGTGGAACAGGTAAGAGTCAATTACTGGATGTGTTATTTGGACTGAGGACACCAGCGGAAGGACATGTTTCCATCAATGGGATTGATCCTCACGATCTACGCCCTGATGCGCTCAGGAAACATGTGGCATTGGTGCGGGATATTGAAATATTTTCAGGATCTCTGGAGGAGAATGTTCATTTGGAACGCCCCAACGTTTCCACGAGTGATGTGCGTGAAGCACTGCAACGCGTGGGACTGGTTGATGATATCCTGCGGCTCCCCGAAGGGCTGAATACTCATCTTGTAGAGACCGGTTATCCTCTCACATCAAATCAGGCGCGCAAATTGATGCTGGCACGTGCCATCGTCGGACGTCCCAGGCTATTACTGATTGACGGAATAATCGATGTCTTTCCCGATCGTGAAGCAGAGCAGTTGACTCAAATGCTGGTCGATCCAGCGCGTCTCTGGACACTGGTCATGGTCACCGGGCGTCTCAATCTGGCTGAACTGGGAACGGCAAAACAGGAGTTCGGGGGACAGGTCACTTCGGGAGAAGGGGGAAGTCATGTCAGCTAAACAGCAGCTTGATACGCCTGCATCACAGACTCAGAATCAACGTTGGTCAATGCTGGTACCCGTGGCTTATAGTGAATCTAGTATGCCAGCGTTGAGGCTGGCAAGATCATCGCGGCTTGCGCGAAAAATTGCCCGATTTCTGTTTGTGACGCTGCTGTTAACTATTATTTTGATGGCGTTTGCTCCGTGGCAGCAGTCTGTGACCGGCACGGGTAATGTGCTGGCTTATGCCCCGGATCAGCGTCAACAGGTAATTCAAGCACCGATTAAAGGACGGATTGCACGCTGGGGGGATAAAATCTTTGAAAATGCGCGCGTCGATAAGGGACAAGTGATTGCTCAGATAAGTGATTTGGACGAATCGTATGCGGAGCGTCTGGATTTGCAGTTGATGAACAGCCAGCAGTCAGTGACAGCTGCCGGCCAGCAACTGGAAGCGAGTCAGCACGCACTGGATGCGGCGAAGACGATCGTTGAATCCTATCAGGCACAAGTTCAGGCTTATGAAATTGTCAAGCGGGAGACGATTGCCGCCCAGGATGCCTATATCGAAATGGTCGCCAAAAAAGTGAAGGCCGAGAACCAGAAACTGGTTGAATATGAAGCCGCATTACCGCAATTGCAGGCCGAGTATAATCGAATGAAAACACTACAGGCTGAGAACAATATCTCGCTGCAGAAACTACAGGAAGTGAATCGAAAGCTAAAAGAAGCAGCCAGTAAAGCGAAAGGAGCCAAGTTTTACTACGGGGCCGCCCAAGATGAATTGTCAGGAAAGCAGAGTGAGCGAAAAGCAAAAATTGAGAAAGCTCAGGCGGATATCGACAAAACGAAAGCAATGTTACGAAAAGCGAACGGGGATGTCTCCAAAGCCGAAAGCGATATCGCCAAGGCGCAACAGGGGCTGAACAAGGCCGAAAAGGAACTACTCGATATGCGGGTCAAAGTTTCGCGGCAAGAGACTCAGGTGGTTAAGGCCCCCTTCGATGGCTACATTGTTCAGATCACGCCGAATCTGGGAACCGGGATCCTGAAAGAGGGTGATCCGATTTGTACTATTGTGCCTTATACGACCGAACGTTCTGTTCAAGTCTGGCTCGATGGGAATGACGCACCACTCGTTGAACCAGGGCAGCCTGTGCGGCTGCAGTTTGAGGGATGGCCGGCAGTCCAGTTTGCCGGTTGGCCTTCGGTGGCCGTCGGGACCTTTGGCGGAACAGTTGTTTCTGTTGATGCCACCGACAACGGGAACGGAAAATTCCGAATTCTGGTTCGCCCGGATCCCGCAGACATACCCTGGCCTCAAGATCGGTTTCTTAGACAGGGCGTGCGTACGAACGCCTGGGTTTTGCTGAAACGGGTTCCTCTCTGGTACGAAGTCTGGAGAAAGCTCAATGGGTTCCCACCTGTGGTCTCAATCAATGAGCCAGGCCAGAAAAGTAATAAGAGCAAGCCTCCCAAGCTGCCTAAGTGAGAATAGGGGTGCTGGGTTGTGTTTGCGGACTTCGTTGTTTGTTGCGGAAAAATAGAGATTTTCTGTGATAACGCTTAGAGTGTTCTTACTCTCTGTCAATGCCCCCGTCCACTTATGCCGAATTCTAAAACAGAGCGCTTTGTACGGATTATAGTAACTGTATTAGTAATTCAGGTTGCTGGTGAAGCAGACCAGTAGAGTGATTCCGCGATGTTTAGAACTTTTGTACCGTTTCTCTCCGCAACAATGGCAGTCGGATGTGCTGGCACACAACAGAATGTGTCACAGTCTGAAACGCCTTCTGCTATTGCACGGATCACGGTTGAGGCGGCTTCGCCCGATCCAGTTGATGCGGCACAAATTCAACTGAATCCTCAGCGCGACCAGGAAGAACCGCCCACAGACCAAACGCCTACAGACAAAGCGCCAGCTGAGCCAGCACTGTCTTCTCAGCAAGTGTCACTTGTTTCGGCTGAAATGATTAATGAAGAAGCGTTTGCCATTCCCAACATTCCTCCTTTGCCAGGTGAAAACTTGGAGCCCAGCCGGAATGGGCTGGTTTTGGAAGACGTGATTAACTCGGTTTATCAAAGCTACCCATTGTTGGATGCCGCGATTTATTCACGCGAAGTTGCTTCCGGTGAGCGTTTGCAAACCTTAGGAGAATTTGACCGTAAATTCAAAGCAGCTACTGAAAATGGGCCGATGGGATATTATAAAACGTATCGCCAAAATATCGGTCTGGTGAAGCCCTTGTATCAGGGGGGGGAACTCTTTGCCGGTTATAAAATGGGTCGTGGAAATTTCCAGCCTTGGTATAAGGAAAGGCAGACAAATGAAGCGGGGGAGTTTAAAGCAGGTTTTTCGGTACCACTCGCCCGAAATCGAGACATTGATGCACGACGGGCTGCGTTATGGCGTACGACATTTGGCGTAGATGCTGTTGAGCCGGATATCCAGGCACAACTCATCGGTTTCGTTCAGGAAGGCACCTACGCTTATTGGGATTGGGTAGCAGCAGGCGCCAAGCTTGTCATCGCAGATCAAATTCTCAAGCTGGCTGAATCGCGGACTGATCGTATTCGTAGTCAGGTTGAAAATGGATTTCTCGATCCACCGGAATTAACCGATAACTTGCGATTGGTTGCTGAGCGTTCAGGAAAGCGGGCCTTTGCCGAACGAAAACTTCAACAGACGGCGGTCAAACTTTCATTGTTTTATCGTGATGCCAGTGGTGAACCGCTGATTCCGGGGCCTGATCAGATCCCCGTTTTTCCAGAATTGATGAAGATTGATGCGGAACGGGTTGAATACGATGCTAGATTAGCACTGGAACGGCGGCCGGAAATTTTCGCACTCGAATTATTACGGCGCCAGTTGGACATTGATCACTCTGAGGCCATGAATGATACTCTGCCAGAGGTGGATTTAGTGATGGCAGCCGCTCAGGATATTGGTTATCGAACCGATCCCAAGAATGATAAAGGCCCTTTTCAACTCGATGCAATGCTGTATGTAGAAGTTCCCCTTGAACGTCGCAAAGCCCGCGGGAAAATTCAGTCGGTGGGCGGCAAGATCTCGCAGCTGACTGCCAAACGCAAATTAACCGAAGAGAAAATTATTGCTGAAGTCGAGTATGCCTACGCCGGGTTGACCGGAGCTTACAAACAGGCTCAACAGGCGGAGCTGGCCGTTGGCTATGCAGAAGACCTGGCACGTCGCGAACGTCGCAACTTCGAAGAAGGGTTGTCGGATCTGTTGAAAGTAACTTTGCGAGAACAATATGCAGTTGAGTCTGCAGAAAAAGCCGTCGATGCGAAACTGCAGTATTTCAAAGAACAGGCAGACTACCGGGCAGCACTGGCAGAAGATCAGCTTCCTACATCTCAAGGTGAGTGACAGTCGCTCGCTGCTGGAAGATCAATTGATGGTGGCAGGCGGGCATTACTCTAGTCGTTTCGTTGACCATGAGATGAAAGATTCAGCAGAGCCTGTTGGGGAAAACTTTGGATCAGACAGCGGATTCACCTATCTGATCAATATGAATCTGCAGCTCGATATCAGTGCCGACGTCGGCTTGAATCTGCTAACACTTGACGCATTCCAGGATGCTGAGTTCGGACTCCGTCGAGATAATGCGTTCCAGTTCGAAACCTGCCTGTTTGAACAGGGACCGGTATTCCTCTACCGTGCGTTCCTTACCGCCGGGAATTAACAGCATTACCAGATCGAGAAACTTGCCGGCGAATTGTTCGTTCCCTTCAGGAATGATACTTTCAACGACCAGCAGTTTGCTGTTTTTCGGCATGGCGGCATGGCATTGGCGAAGAATAGTGAGCGATTTTTCATCGTCCCAGTCATGAATAATGTGACGCATAAAATAGGCGTCCGCTCCCTCGGGAACGGATGCAAAAAAGCTACCCTCAATCAGGTCACAGCGGTCACTTAATCCTGCCTGCTTGATATGAGCTTGAGCCCGTTCGACAACATGCGGCAGGTCGAACAAAATGCCTTTCATCTCCGGGTACTTCTGCAGAATGCTGGATATGTTAGATCCGTTTCCGCCGCCGATATCCAGCAATGTTTTCATTTCCGAAAAATCGTACGACTCCAGGATCTCGCCAGTCTCTCTGCCATGAATGCCGGTCATCGCCTGGTCAAAAACCTGTGCCTTGTCAGGATGCTCTGGCAGGTACTCGAAGAACGGTTTTTCAAATACTTTATCGAATGAAGTTTTGCCGGTTCGGATGCTATAGAGAATTTCGCCCCATGCCTGAAAATGTTCGTCGCCTGTCATCATGGCCAGCGCCCTTTTGGAACCCGGAACATCGCTGCGCAAGAATTCCGCTAAAGGGGTTAAGCCGAATTTCTGTTGCTCATTTTCGATAAATATCCCTACACTCGCCAGAGCACGTAGCAGACGATAGAGTGCCCCCGCATTGGTATCTGTGGCGGCAGCCAGCTGCTCGGCCGTTTGCGGCCCTGAGACCAACAGGTCGGCAATCCCCAGACTGGCGGCAGCGTAAATGGCTTGCGACGACCAGTAGCCGGTAATCATCTGATCGAGTTGCTGGTGGGAAGCGGTCTCAGTCATGGGACTTTGTTTCTCTAAATAAGGAGTTGTTATTTCTTTCCGACCGGCGGTGGCTGCGGACGAGAAAATGTCAATTTATCAGCCGACGATTCATCGGCCTGATATTCGTATCCATTCAAGTTGAACTCGGTCAGTTGTTCTGGAGCATCAATCCGGTTTTGAATCATCCAGGCCGCCATTCGCCCCCGGGCCTGCTTGGCGAACAAGGCAATCGTGCGTGATTTGCCGTCTTTGATTTCCTTAAAGACCGGCGTGATCACGGGACCGACGAGTCCACGGGGTCTGACACTCTTAAAGTATTCATTGGAGGCCAGATTGACGAGTGCTTTCTGTTTGTGTTTTGCCAGGTCATGATTGAGAGACTCGGTGATTTTATCTCCCCAGAAGTCATACAGCGATTTACCGCTGCGTGTGATGAGACTGGTTCCCATTTCCAGACGATAGGCCTGCATCAGATCCAGTGGGCGCAATACGCCGTACAAGCCGGAAAGAATTCGCAGGTGATCTTGCGCGAAGGCGAGATCACGGGCTTTGAATCGTTTGGCATCAAGTCCCTGATAGACGTCACCATTAAATATCAGGAGCGCTTGTTTGGCATTGTCTGTGGAAAAGGGCCGCGACCATTGATTGAAGCGGCCATGATTAAGCTCGGCCAAGTCATTACTGATGCCCATTAACTCGCTCAATGATTTTTTGGACATCCGCTTCAGCTTTTTGGCGAGCGTCTCAGCTTGATCCAGAAATTCGGGCGTCGAGAATTTCGATGTCTGCGTTTGCGGTTCCAGATTCAGAGATTTAGCGGGAGAGAGTACCGTTAACATGGTCGCGATCCGTCCTTCTGCGGGTTGGTTTGTATCCGCCTTGGTTATAGATCGCGCGTGTCGGATTGTCAACAAACTGAAAATGGAGTCGTCTACGGTTTGATCGCGCGATAGTATTCGATCATCGCGTTCACTTTGTCCGTTTGTGGATGCAGTGATCCCCAGCGGAAGACCATTACCCCGGTCGCCGGCAGACGGGTGCCGTGATCAAGGACCGGTTTGACCTGTGCGACAGATACTGGTTCGCCCCAATCCGAGAGTTGAACGATCGGCCAGATTTTGAGTCGTTCTCCCGGTTCGCCTTTGATGCCCAGATGTTTGCCCAGCCAGGCAGTCTGACGGGAGATCCAGGCGGGGTCGTCTGGATGATTGAAACGGGCGTGATAAGGCATGATACTGAAGACATCGACATACTTTGCCTGTGCTTTAAGATCGATGGCGAGTTTGTTTTTGAGCGCGCCGTTGAAATCGGTGCTAGACCACGGGCAGTGAAATGTTCCCAATAGCGCCTTGGGTCGTGTTTCCTTGATGATCGAACGGAATTCGCGGACCCAGTCGGTAAAGACATCGCAGCGCCACTGGACCCAGGCCGCTTTCTGTTTTTCCAGCAGTTGTTGGGATAGTTTAGATGTGGGAGCATCAGGCAGCGAAACTTTGGTATCTCGCTGAAACTGTTTCAGACAGCGATCACAAAAACAGGTATCTGGCATGTCGGGAACCGCGCGTTCCCAGCTGGCGTGACTGTGATGATAATCGAGCCAGATGCCGTCGATTTCATATTTCTTGAGTACTCTACGGAACTCATCCATCCGAAATTTGCGATAGTCAGGATGCGTCGGACAGATCCCCTGCCAACCCTGTGGCGCCGGGCAGACTTTTCCGTCGACACCAATCGGGGCAGCGTCGGGATGTTCTTTGAGATAATTGGCGACGTGCATGGTATTGAATTCGGCAAAGACTTTTGCGCCCTGTTGTTTCAATTGTGCGATGCGTTTGTCGGTCAAGCTGCCCGATCCCATGAAGATCGCATTCACGCCCAGTTCAGGAAGCGTTTTGTTCTGTTCCAGTAGTTGTGTGGGCGCACCGCCATAGATGCCACGAACTTTAGTATGCGGCCGTGGTTGTGGCTCTGCTGACTGGATGGGGGATTTTTGAACCAGGAGCAGGCAAGTTAATATGAATAAAGTCCACTTTGTGTTTCTGGTCATTTGTTTTCTGGGCATTTGATTGTCTCGTAACTGGAAAAAAAGGGCTCAATCAGTTGAATTGGTATTCAGAATTTCCGTGAGCCACTCTCTCGCTCGGGTTCGTTCGGGAATGTCTTTCAATACCCATTCGTCGGAATGATTGGGGTAGGGGAGGGACATGAAGGTGAACTGACCTTTAGATTTTGACGCCTGCAGAAAGTTCTCCGTTGCGCGGGTGCTCCGTTCGTGGCTGATGAATTGCGGGCGGGTGCCCAGACGCTTCAGTCGTTTGTGGGCGGAAGCGATGTCGCTGTCGGGGTAGTTCCATTTGCGCACGCCATCATAATGACTGTGAGGCAGCATCGCTTTCCAGATCGCTGCGATTTCATCGTCGCGCAGGCCGATATAGTTGCAGGCGATGGCGCCGCGTGAGAAACCAGTGAGGATTACATTCTCGGGATCGCCGCCAAATTCCCGACAGATCCGGGCGACCGTCTGTTTGCAGTAGTCGGCAGTGGCATCCGGATTGCCCCACCATTTGAGAGCGTGCTTGCCGATTTTTGAATCGACGAAGGGCAGACTGACCCAGATCATGCCTGCGCCGTCCGATAAGCCATAGCCCAGTTTGCAATCCTGCACACGGCCCCGGCTGCGATCATTGAGGGCATTCTTAAAGCCGCCGTTTCCGGGATATTCCATGATCACGGGATACTTTATTCCCGGTTTCCAGTCGGGAGGGAGATAGAGGGCGTGCGCGATTTCGGTTTGTTCAAAGCCGGGGTTCGTCTGCCAGACCCGTTTGCCGGCCTGCGGTTTTTCATGTGTGACTTCTGGGACCTTGAGGTCGGACGGGAGACTGTTGAGATTGACCGGTTCTGCTGCCGAGCTCTGAATGGTGTTGCAGAACAATAACAGCGCGAGTCCCAGATAGTTCACACAATTCCGTACTGACATGTTACAGGTTGTTCCCGTTTAAAGTTATTTCTGCTTCAGAAACGCATCCGCCTGGGGATTGCCGCCTGCTTTGAGATAGGCCAGCAGATCGAGAATTTCCTCTTTGGTGAGAACATTGATCAGGCTGGCGGGCATCGGTGATGTTTTGGAGAGAATAGACTCTTCGATCTCGTCCCGGGCGACGGGCACAGTCGTCTGTTTGATCGGATCGGTTTCGACGGTGATGGTTGTCTTGTTGACGCCGACGGGGCGTCCTGTTACGACCTTTCCGCTGTCAAGGATATAAACCGTGTAAAGGTATTTTTCGTCCATCACTTTGGATGGCGTGATGATCGATTCCAGAATGGCGCGGCTGTCGAAGCGTTTGCCCACGTTGGTCAGATCAGGGCCGACTTGGGCGCCTGTAGAACCGATGCGATGGCATTTCAGACAACTGGCAGCCAGCAAAGCCTGCCGCCCACTTTTAAAGGAGCGGTTGGTCGTGACGGCTGCCAGATGTGGTTCGAGATCGTCAAGTTTCCAGTCCTGCACCATGGGACGGGTGGGGACGATTTCTTCTTCCACCAGCGGTTTATCGAGGGCAGCAATTTCTTTGCTGAACTGCTGACGTTGCTGTTCGGTGAGCATCTCTAAGAAGTCGACGCGGATATCACGCAAACGTTCGGTCAGCTGTTTGCCGCCGGAAAAGGTGCGGGCGTGTGCCAGCCAGGTGAGGAAATTATGTTGCTGCTCTTTATTCCAACCCTGTCGGGCGAACGTCAGAGTACGGGCTGCCCGAATCTGTTCTTCCTGTGTGGATGTGTCGGTGAGTAGATTGACTGTTTGGGGGACGACGGTCTCGTCTTTTAAATAGACCAGCAAGTCGCAGAGCAGGTGATTGGCACTGCTTGTGGCATGGGGATACAGCGGCTGCAGACGTTGCTTGAGTGCGTTGGCCTGTGCTGCCGTTGGTGCGTCGAGTCGAATGAAACAGAGCTCGTAAGCACGCAACAGGGCGAGCAGCTGTTGCTGTTTTAATTGCTTCAGGTCAATGCGGTTCAGTGCGGTGAGGACCGGGTCTTTGTCCTCAGCAGTTCCCTTGTGGCACAGAGCAATCAGGCCGGCGATGGCGGCGGTGGGATTTATTTCTGTAAGGACCCGTGCACGCCACCTGGAAACGTCCTGGTTTTCAATCGCCCGTCGTGTGGTGAAGCGGAGCCAGCGATCTGGGCTGCTCAGGTGAGGCCAGAGTAAGTTGATATCGGTGACTGGTTTCGTCTGATACTGTTCGAGCTGCTGTCTCAGTTTTCGTGCCGCCAATGCCAGGGCTTCCGTTTTCTTGTCAATCTTGGGGGCCGTCGAATTTGTCTTTTGATTTGCCGTCGGCGTCACACGGTACAGCCCCGATTGCGAACCGCGGCCGCCGGTGATGAAATAGAGGGCACCATCGGGGCCGAACTGCATATCACAGACATTCAGTGGCCCCCCTTCCAAAAAGACCTCGTATTGGCAGGTAAAGCTGGCGCCAGCGGGAATCAGATCGACGAGCAGGATACGACCATTCTGCCAGTCGGCAATATACAGCGAGTTTTTAAAGCGTTCGGGAAACTTGCTGTCTGTGCCAAAGATTATGCCGGTAGGAGAACTCAGGCCGGTATCGAGTGTACTGGGGAGGCTGTCGGCGTAATATTCGGGCCATTTGCCGGTGCCCCAGCGCCAGCCGTATTCTCCTCCCTGGATAATATGGTTCACGCGTGTCGGGCGATACCAGGGTTGTCCTACATCCCATTCCATGTCGGCGTCATAGGTAAACATTTCCCCTTCCGAATTGAAGGCCATATCGACCTGATTACGAAATCCGCCTGCCAGAATCTCCCAGGTTTTCCCATCGGGGTCCGTTTTCAGTATATAACCCACACGATCATCCTGACCGGCGTCGTGGGGATTCGGCAGCAGGTGATCGTTGTGCGGATCACGGTAAGGAGAATTGGGTGAAACGCCTGCGGGGAACGCGACATCGTTGCCGACCACCAGATAGATGTTCTGATCAGGGCCGAGGACAATTTGATTGCTGCCATGCCCGAAGCGGCTGCCATACTCCAGTTTTTTCAAGAGTTGACGTTGATCAAACTGACCATCGCCGTTGGTGTCTTTAAAGCGATGCAGGCCTTTGCCGTTGGTCTCACTGATATACAGACTGTTGTGCGCATACAAGACGCCGCGACAATGTTTGAGCGTGTTGTCGATTTTTTCGAATGGGATCTGTTTCGGATCGTCGTTGAGCGTGAGTCGTCCGAGGCCCACATCGTCGAGCCCCAGAATCAGTCGTCCCTGATCGTCGAACGTCATACTGATCCACGAGCTTTCCCCTTTCTGTGCGGAACGGATTAGCTCGACCCGAAAGCCGGGCTGCACGCGAATGGAACCGACGGGCGTCGCCTGGAACTCTTCAGCGGTGCCCTGACTGAGCGATCCAAAACAGAGTAAAATGCACGCGACAGCAATCCATTTCAAGTTTCTCATCTCAGTTTATCCAGGTTCTTGAATCAAGTATGTCAGGTAGATGAAATAGGCTGATAAGCTTGTGGCCGTCATCACTGCTGTATTAATTTCAGAATCGCAAAGACGGGGCGATGATCGGAGGCCAGCGGTTCGTCGATGACTTTCGATTCCACCATTTCGAATCTTGTAGCCGGTCGATAGAAAATATAATCGATGCGGGATCTTGGTTTGGTGGAAGGAGCCGTCGGTGTGGCGTCGTCATCAATGGCGTTGGTCCATTGTTTGAGTAAAATTTTGATAGGATCGGTATCCGGCTGGGCGTTCATGTCGCCTGCGAGAATTGTGGGAACGCCATCGTTGGATGCGAAATGTTTGTTGATGGCTTTGGCTTCTGCCACGCGATCTTCAGGCAGATTGTGTTGAAAGTGAGTGCTGATAAAACGCAGTGGTTTGTCGCCCGGTCCTTTCACCGTGACGACGATAGCACCGCGTGGATAGGTCACCAGCTGCGGTGTACTTTCGGTATAGGGCAGCGGTTGAATCATCACATCAAGAATCGGTAGCCGTGTGAGCACTGCGTTGCCGAACAGTCCCCCTTCGTAGTGTTGTGTGGGACCAAAGCGGACTTCCATGCCGGTCAGTTCGGCAAGACGCTGTGCTTCATGCACGCGGCCGGAGCGTTTGACGCCGACGTCGACTTCCTGTAGTGCGACGAGATCTGGTTTCGTTCGTTCAATTACTTTGGCCAGACGAGCGACGTCATATTTTCCATCGGTGCCCTGACCGTAGTGGATGTTGTAGCACAAGACGCGAAGCGTATCTGCTTTTTCCGCACTCTCTACGTTGGGAGAAGACAAACAGAGGAAGCAGAGAGCACTCGCCCATGGCAGTGCGCGAGACAGAAAACTCAGATTGAATAGACAACGTTTCTGCATGGTAGTTGGCTCCTGGGCGAAAAAGTCTGGTTGCCGTTATGCTCTCTCCAGGGAAGACAGAGCGGTAAGCTTCTACTTTTACTATGAGAGAACCGTTTACTGGCGTCAATCCAAGAGGTGGGTTTCCTCGCACAAAACCGGCTGCGTAGAGTGCAGCCGATTTACGAGCATTCAGGAGTCGGGATCGTAAATTTCTGAATACGCAGGCATTAAGCGTACCATAAACGGTCTGAATTCATTCACGTCTCAGGGCGATTCAAAGCGGGAGAAGGTGTGCCGATTCTGATCTACCTCTGAGCGGAATGTCTTATTCGTCATCCTCGGAAGGCGTTAAACTTCCCCAGAGGCAAAGCCCACCGAGCAGTGGTCCGGCGATACCGAGTGGCCAACCCCAGGCCCAGATGATGATCATTTTAATCAGGCCTCTTCTGCCCCTGGCTTCAGCATCAACCATGGCATCGGGATACATCAGAGATGCCACCCCAAGGCCGATCAGGATCAAACCAAACAGAACGGATTGCCAGTTTTCAAGTAGATATCTGGGATGCATTTGAGGGAGCCTCGATGAAAACAATATTTGTTGGAGCGTCTGCAGTTGATCAATTAAAAAAACGAATACGTGAACAAAACATTGTATTCGGATGACACCTACTGTCAACTCATCCATGGTTCCATAACAGGTAATTAATATTTTGCCGTGCTGTGAATCAAGATAATTTTTGAAACGAAATCGTGGTTGTGCGTCTGACAGGAAGAGTGTGAAGTCTCGTTCGAAAATGGTTCGACATGGATTCAAGCAAGTATTCATTTTTCGGTCACGTAATCTTCATAATCTGACAGTACGATCTGCCCAGCTTCGGAGAGCGAACGATCCTTCCTTCCGATAACTGGTCATATAAGACCGATCCCGGCATCAAATGCCTTGAAATACGAAAACAATTTAATTTCTATTTTTCTTTTGAGGAGTTTATTGATGCTTCTTCGTTTTTCGCGTGCTGTTGCGCGTGTTGACAAATCCGTACGTCGTTCTCGTGGATTTACTCTGATTGAATTGCTGGTGGTGATTGCCATTATCGCAATTCTGATTGCGCTTCTGTTACCTGCCGTGCAACAGGCACGTGAAGCAGCTCGCCGCAGCAGCTGTAAAAATAATCTCAAGCAGTTGGGACTGGCACTGCAAAACTATCAGGAGACACACAGTGTCTTTCCTCCCGGAGGAGTGATTGGCCCTTGTGCCGGAAATCCTCCAGTCAATCTTTCAGGCATTCAAGATTGCGCAGGCGGACAGAGTCTGGGGGGAAACTGGTTACTCTACGTTTTGCCACAGATGGAACAAACCGGTCTTTGGGACATCGCAGCTCCCATTCTGAGTGCAAGAGATCCACTGGATTATATGAATAATAAATTTGGGCATTTCACTCCGGTCGCCTTTCGATGTCCGAGTCATCCGGTGGATCGCCGAAAGGATGTTGGTTTTCGTGCGTTAGAAAATATGTCTCGTGGAAACTATGCCGCAAATTATGGGTCTGGTGATTTGCTGGATTCCTATACCAGCCAGAACGGGGGCATATTTACGATTAATTCTTCAATCCGAATGACGGATATTAAAGACGGAAGCAGCAATACCGTATTGGTTAGTGAGGTCCAATATCGCGATAGCGTAAGAACTGATTCGCGTGGTGCCTGGGTCTATTCTGGAATGGGCGGGTCCGCTTTCAGTACTGGCCGCAATCCAAACAGTGTGATTCCAGATATCCTCGATAGTTGCAGCAATTCTACAGAGCTGCCTTGTTCAACCGCAATTGATGGTACTCAAATCGCTGCTGCGAGAAGTTTTCATGTGGGTGGCGTGCAGGTTTGTTTCGCTGATGGTTCGGGACGCTTTATTTCTGAAAATATCAGTGCAGAAATCTGGAAAGCGTTAGGGACACGGATCGGTGGGGAAGTGATTGGCGAATTCTAAAGCGTCAGGTCTTTTACGAAGTATCTGATTGTCTGTATTACATTAAGCCAGGGGAATGAATTTGATCGTTCCCCTGGTTTTGTATGCAATTGCACAGTGTTTATATCAACTTCGTTTATGTCAACTTCATATAAAATCTGGTCTATGGGTTTTGCGACGACGGTGTGCAGCGTAACATAAACAGAGACAATTAATCTGGTTTATTAACAGAGGGAAAATAAATGAGTCGATCATCACTTATGAAATTTGGTCTAACGTTACTTCTGATCATTTCTTATCAAGAAATCGGGCAGGCAGAATCGAAAGCACAGCAGACGGCCACCGGTTATGTGTTTCACGATGCAAACAACAATCGCAAACGGGACGCCGGGGAAAAAGTTCTGTCGGGGGTTCGTGTGTCGAATGGCGTTGATATTGTCAGCACCGATGAATGCGGCCAGTATCAGCTGCCGGTCACTGAGGATACGATTCTGTTTGTGATCAAACCACAAGGCTGGCGGACGCCACTGAGTAAGAATCTGACACCGGAATTTTATTATATTCACAAGCCGAACGGCTCACCCAAAACAAAGTACGCGGGCGTTAAGCCAACTGGACCTCTGCCCGCTTCGGTCGATTTTCCGCTGTATCCTCAGAAAGAGCCCAGCCAGTTCCGGGCGATTTTCTTTGGTGACCCGCAGCCACGCGATCAGAAGGAAATTGATTATATCGCGCATGATGTGATTGAAGAACTGGTCGGAACCGATGCTTCATTTGGCGTGACTCTGGGGGATATTCTGTTTGATGATTTATCCCTGTTCGAATCGCAGGCACGTGGTATCGCGCTGTTGGGGGTTCCCTGGTACAACATCATCGGCAATCATGACATTAACTATGACGCTCCCAACGATAAACTGAGTGATGAGACATTTGAGCGTGCCTTCGGCCCGGCTTATTATTCATTCGATTACGGGACGGTGCATTTCATCGCAGTAGATGATGTTGAGTGGGTCGTTTCTGAAGGGAAAAAGAAGGGCAAATATCAAGGTGGGCTTGGTAAAGAGCAGATGGCGTTTATCAAGAACGATCTCAAGCAGATTCCCGAAGATCAACTGGTCGTGCTGATGATGCACATTCCTCTGGTGGATGTGGAAGATCGACAGGAGTTGTATCGGTTGATTGAAAAACGTCCTTTCTGCATGTCGATTTCCGGTCATACACATCACCATGAACATCGTTTCATTACCAAAGCTGATGGCTGGCGTGGGCCGAAGCCGCACCATCACATCATCAACGTCACAGTGAGTGGCAGCTGGTGGTCAGGGGCTCCTGATGAACGAGGCATTCCCCACACGGTAATGGCCGATGGCGCCCCCAACGGTTATTCGATCATCACCTTTGACGGGAAAGAATACAATCTGGACTTTCGGGCCGCAGGACGGTCAGCAAAGTATCAGATGAATATTATGGCTCCCGAACAAGTCACCGCCGATCAGTTGGCCGAGACTGAAGTTCTGGTCAATATTTTCAACGGATCGGAACGATCGAAGGTTGAAATGATGATTGGCAAAACAGGAACCTGGGTTCCCATGCAGCATCAATTGGGCATTGATCCCAGCTTCAAAAAACTGTCTGAGTCAGAAAATGGTGTGAAAGACAAGAAGTATCGTAATTTGCCAAAAGCGAAAAATTCGACGCATCTCTGGCATGCGAAGTTGCCCGCAGGGTTGAAACCGGGAACGCATCTGTTACGGATTCGTACGGTGGAACTGGATGGCGACAAGCTGCAAAGCGGCCGCGTGATTCGTGTGCTGCCTGCTAAAGAAACGGCTGCCACGGAAGTGACAGAAAAGTAAGCGCATCAGCTAGCTGATAATGAGAACAGGGGAATGCGAATCGATTTCGCATTCCCCTGTTTTATTGATGGATCGCAGCAAGTGTAGATTTATCGCTGGGAGATCAGTACTTTGTTGACTTTTTTGTGACAAGCAATGCAGGTCATGGTTAAGTGCAGGTAACTAAGCGAGGCACCATCGAGATTCTTTTCTTTGGCGAACTTGATTACCTGTTTGGCGGCGGAGCGGAACTCCTCGCTTTGGCGTGCGAAAACGGGGCCTTCGATCACCTGCCATTCAGTGGCATTACTCATTTCGATCATTTTTTGGGCTCCTTTTTGCATCATGTCATAGTCTTCGACCATGAGCCCTTCCAGAACGAGTTGTGAACTGGTGAGCTTCTCGCGCATGAATTTGCTGAGTTTTTTCTCGCCGTTACTGTCATCGTCTTTTTCTTTTGACTCACATTCACATTTGTCGGGATCCACGGCGTGGGCAAACTGTGATTTTTCAGTCCCGCCCCAGAATCCTAAAAGTAGAGCACCGCAAATCAAGAAGCAGATCGTTTTACGCATGAGTGTGTCCTTAATCTCTATTAGCAGATGGTGGAAGAATCAGTTCTTAAGATCGACAATAGGATGTCAATATCCTCTATTGTAAAGGATTTTCGCTGAGTATAGCAATCCAGGTTTTCGTGTTGCATTGAGAAATACGGAATGCTGTTTTTGAGAGTTCAAGAATCACGTCTGAGATGGATCTCTTAGTCAGGCAACTGAGTTTCACCCGGCAACATGGAAAGCGTTTTCTGTTTGGGAATAAAATAGGGAATGGATTCCGCCATCAGTCGATTTTGTAATTCCTCGAACATCTTTTTACGGGCTGCTTCTGCAGTCGCCGCCCCTCGTAAAATCAGAAAGCGGGGGTTAACGAGCGCTTGATTGGACCAGAGTATTTTATTTGAAGGTTTGTCGACCCAGGAAAGTTTAAAAGTCGCGGCCGTTGATTGCAGTGTTTTTCCAGTCGCTTTTCGTCTCAGAGGGTTTCCGGGGACTGACTTGTCGCGTTTGGTCAATTGCAGTTTGTGACCATCCTGTTCCTGATATTCAATTCTGAAGACAATGGGCTGGTCTGGCACGACCTGAAAGCCCTCGGATTCCAATCTCTGTTGAATGACGTCATTGAGAATGGTTTTGACTTCATCGGCATTGCTAAATTTGACATCACCAATATTCACATCAACGCTGACTTTTTGTCCGGTTCCTAAAATGGCCTCGCTCTGACTGGCATAAGCGGCGAGACTCTCCGCGATTTTCGATTCTGAAAGTGGCAGTGATACCAGTTTGGGCTTTCGATTCAGTAGAATACGACCGTTCGCATCTGATAACGCCGTTGCCGTTTCCGCCAGCAAGTAGTTCGGCGTTAAGAAAACTTCGTCACGCATGATGACATTGGGAACAGGCTTTAAGGTCCAGACGACCCGTTGACTCTGGCGATCCACAAGCCAGGCACCATACAGTAGCCAGCTGTTGCCGGTGGGATTCCAAGTCAAATGGTTACCTTCATATCGCGGCGTACTGAGTATGTCTCCCAGGTTACCGGAAACTTGATAGCCCAGCTTAAATTCATTGTCGGATAGATCAAGGACCCAGACCGAAGTGGTACGAGATCCTGCAATGAGTAAGCCAAGCTCTTTACCATTCGCAGAGAATTCTATTGCATTGACGGTGACAAAATGAAAATCCGCTGGCAGGACTTTACTGAATTTGATGACATAAATCTGCTCCAGTGAGTTCAGATCATAGATATTCAAGTTGCTGTAATTATTAGCGATCAGGAATTTCCCACCCGGGCTGATCTTGTAATTCGATGCTGTAATCTGACCACCGTCGAGTTCTTTTTCATTCAATAATTTCCCGGTAGTCAGATCCCATAGTTTCAGAATCGATTTAAACCGGTTTCCGTCTTTGCGGAGGATTTTGGCAAAAGCCCGATCTGTTCCACAGATCTCAAAAACCGTGTTGATCGAATTGGCCAGGTCAGCTTCCCATTCTGCGACTTTCTTTCCTGTTGCCACATCCCAGCAGGCAAGCAACGGGATTTTCGTGTCGCTGGTTAGATAAGACATCATGAGATATTTCCCATCCACACTTAAACAGGGATTCGGTTTTATCACCATCTGGTTGTCTGGGACCGGAATCGTGACCAGCCCTACTTTTTCTTCCGTTGCCAAATTCCAGACATCAATTTTGTAAGGACTTCCTCCACTGTGTCGCAGTGCGATAAATGGGCTGTAGGAATGAGGCAGGATGGGATTCTCTTCTCGATTCTGCATGTCAATTGAGATCTTAGAAGAGTCCGGCCATTTCGTGACGACGAGAGGAGGGTCCACTAAAGAAGACCATTTTTGAGCAACGAGGCTCTTTTTCGATGCGGATGATTTGGAATTCAGAGCGAGTTTAGCATCGTTTTCAGATTTCCGTTGTTTCTGTAGAGTCTTTAAGCGTGCCTGGGCGATTTTCGTTTTTTCATAAATCGTTTTTCGCTCTTGATGGTTGGTCGCTTTTTTGAATGCATCCGCATAGCCTTTCGTTTCTTTTAAAAGACGATCGATCTCCTTCTTGCGCGCAGCTGGATCAGTGGGAAGCGGTTCAGAAGGTTTCGTTTCCGTGACAGTTTGCTGCGGACTTGCAGCGGCAGGGGAATTTACAGCCGGTGCGGTTGAGGGATTTTCAGCTTCATTTTGGACAATGGCCGGGGGGACTGCTGCTTCCTCGTTTTTCTTTTTCCCGAATAGTCCGCCGACAAATGTGTAAGACACATAAAACGCGACTGCAAAGCAGACTACCCCCACAATGGTACCGATCGGACCGTTCGTTTTCTTCTCGGATTTCTTGTTCTTTTTAGAAGCATTGTTTGATGTGCCCGATGATTTCCTGTTTCTGGCAGGGCGTGCGGGATCTTCGAAGTCGTGATACACGTCGTCTAGCAGGTCCTCATCGCCTGAGGGCACACGCATTTTATGACCGCACGACTTGCATTTCAGAGTCTGACCGGCCCGTTCATCGCGTACTTTATATTCCTGAAAACATGAATCACACTCAACTTTGATCATCGGGAAGCCCTTTAATTTGCATGAGAATTGGGTATGAATTTGACAGGAAGAGTTCTAATTTAAAATCATGTTGTTTTTTGTAGAGAATCGCAAGTAGAAAATCGTTGTTTATAGGTTTTCGTCTGTTGTCCCGCTCTCGTTGATGCGCTTTACGATTTAGTTCCGTGTATTTGAATACTTCTCTGATATAATGTTTTGCTACCTTTTGATGTAGTCGACAATCATTCTGGCAAGAACAAAAGGACTCCGTCGTGCAATGCCGAAGAAATTATCATCCGGCAATTCAGACACTTCTTACGGCTGTGTGTCTATTCTGTTTTCAATTCACCGCGCACGCAGCGGACCGTGTGCCGGGAGAGCGGCCGAACCTGATTGTGATCATGGTTGATGACATGGGCTACGCGGGGGTGAGCTGCTTTGGCAATCCCTATTTCAAAACCCCCGAGATTGATCGGCTGGCCAAAGAAGGTTTGAAGCTGACCGACTTTCATTCTTCCGGCACGGTCTGTTCTCCCACACGTGCCGGTCTGTTGACGGGTCGCTACCAGCAGCGTGCGGGCATTGAAGCCGTGATTCATCCGGTCAGCGATCATCCCGAACATCGTACAGGCTTAAGAAAAACGGAGAATACGTTCGCCGAACTATTACGACAGGCCGGCTATCGCACTGGGTTGATCGGGAAATGGCATCAGGGGTATCCGCATAACTCAGCCGAGTTTCATCCGGACAATCATGGCTTCGATACGTTTGTCGGTTACCACAGCGGCAATATCGATTTCATCAGTCACGTGGGAGATCACGTCAAACACGACTGGTGGCACGGCCGGAAGGAAACACGGGAAGATGGCTATTCCACCCATCTCATCAATCAATACGCGATGCAGTTTATCAAAGACAATCAGGATCAGCCCTTCTGTCTGTATGTGGCGCATGAATCCATCCACAACCCCGTACAGGTGCCCGGCGATCCGGTTCGTCGCAGCGAAGCAGAGGGTTGGAAACGCTGGAAGCCTGCGAACAAAGAAGAACGGATTGAAAAGTATCGGGGAATGACGCTGCCCGTTGATAAAGGAGTCGGACAGATTCGCGAATTTCTGGAGAAGTCCGGGCTCGATAAAAACACGTTTGTTTTATTCTTCTCAGACAATGGACCCTCGCGTGACTTTCCGAGTGGTAGCCCGAAATGGCGCGGCGGCAAAGGTTCCGTCTATGAAGGCGGCCACCGTGTGCCAGCGATTGCCTGGTGGCCGGGAAAAATTGAAGCGGGTACGGTTTCAGATGTGCCGGCGATCAGCATTGATGTCATGCCGACCTTACTCGGAATCGCAGGTGTGAAGCAGCCCAAGGATCGCCCCTTGGATGGCGTGGATTTAGCACCGGTATTATTTGAGCAGCAAACCGTGACAGAGCGTCCCTTATTTTGGGCTTCTCTTTCGAATCGAGGAACGCGATCAGAAGCGATGCGGCAGGGGCCTTGGAAATTGGTTGTCCTGCATCCTCGCGCCAAGCCGGGCACGTTTGAAAACGAAAAACTCGAACTCTATCGGCTCGATCAGGATCCGAGTGAAAAGAACAATCTGCTCAAGCAGGAACCAGAGCAGGCCGCGAAAATGCTCAAACAGCTCAAGGACTGGTACCGCGACACGCAATCGACCGCCACGCTGCAACCCGGTGGCTGGTTATCGAAAGGGAGTTAATCGGCGTCCATTTTCTCAAAAACTGGGGTTGTGGAGTTTATTGTAAAACGATAAAAATTCGCCGTCTTGCAATAAACCCTTTTGGAAAGGAATCCATTAAGATGGCTCAAAAAGATCGTACACGTCTCGTGTGTCAGTTTCTGTATTATCTGAGTGTGCTTGCGCTGGTAGCGATCCCCGCTTTGTTGGTGGTGGTCTGGTTTTATGCAGATCAGATTGCGGCGACAAATGGTTTTGTACCAGTGAAGGCAATAATATTTCCGCTGCCTGTATCTACGAAATGTTTCATGGTTTTGTTGACGGCAATTGTAGTGTCGCCCACGTATTGGGGCTTGTTCGCATTGCGTCGCTTTTTGAAAGCCTGTTGTGCCGAGGATTATCTGAGCACGCAGAACAGCCGGTTCCTGAAACGCTTTGCATTCGGCCTCATCGGAACGGCGTTACTCTCGCCGATTTCAGGTGCTGTGTTGAGCGTACTGCTGACAATGCATAATCCGCCTGGTAAGAAAATGCTGGCGATTGGCATCAGCTCGAATCAGATTACTTTGGCGGCAGTCGGTGGCTTACTGTTTGTGCTGGCGAATTTACTCAAGCGGGCGAGTTTGATCGCGGACGAAAATGCGCAGATCATTTAAGCCGCTGGTCGAACTTGTTTATTTTCGTTATAGTACAAGGCCAGAACGGAAAACCTCTTGCTGATTTGATAAGGACATCATGCGAATTTGTATTACCCTCGATGTGATGCTGGCCCGACGCAAAGTCACGTCGCGCGATCTGGCCCGGCATGTGGGAATTACCGAGCAGAATCTTTCACTGCTGAAGTCGGGAAAAGTGAAGGGGATTCGGTTTGCGACTCTGGAAAAAATCTGTGAGTTTCTGGAATGTCAGCCCGGTGATATTCTGTGTTATGAAGTCGAATCGCAAAGTCAGGCAGCCTGAGAGGGAGTAGAAACAGTGAAAGTGCACGGCGTTCTGGAAACAGCCATTTATGTGGATGACCTACAACTGGCGGTCGACTTCTATCGGCGGCTGTTTGAATTTGAGATCATGGCAGAAGACCAGCGGTTTTGCGCCATGAATGCCGGCGACCGGAGCGTGTTTTTGATCTTCAAACGAGGCGCGACGCACACGGCGGCCCATCTGGAAGGGGGCGTGATTCCGCCACACGATGGATCGGGGCCCGTACATTTCGCCTTTGCGATTGAACGCGATGATCTCCAAGAGTGGGAAGAACGGCTCGTTTCAGACGGCGTGGAAATCGAAAGCCGCGTCAGCTGGCCTCGTGGCGGCGAAAGCCTCTACTTCCGCGATCCCGACAACCACGTCCTCGAACTCGCCACCCCCGGCATCTGGCCCATTTATTAGGGACTGGCGAAATATTGTATAGGGGACAAATGCTCTCGACAGCATCTGGTGTTTCTGTTATTTCACGGTTCTTAAACGCGTTCTTTTATTCGAGCCCGATGTGTTCAGGAGGCCTGAGATGAAAACACTGTTTGTGGGATTGGTCTGTCTTTGTTGTGCGTTATCATCTGTGATCGCAGATGACAAGCAGCACTCTGTTTACCAAATCGATGCTTTGAATCATGCTGATCAAGGACTTCGCTATGAATCTGTGGTTCAAGCCTGGGATCCTGAACCGGCTATTAGAAAACAAATACTGACACTTCCCACGGTCACGAGCCAGAAGATACAGTATCATTCCCCCACGCAGGTCTTTCTCAATCAAACGATTCCCTTTCCGCAAATGGTGCGCGAAGCAGCGACTGATTCCAAACATCGCCGACTCGAATTGAGGTGGCAGGTCTCCTTACCGGGTTTATACCGACAACTTGATCAGGGTAAGAGCCACCCATTGTTATACGGCGGAGCGATGATCTACGATTGAATTAGTACGGGAATTTGTGGTTTTCAATTTGAATATGCTGCGTTTTTCGTTTCACTGTTGGCAAGCCAACAGTGCCACACAACAGCTTTTATTTCTACCACGAAAAGCACGAAATTACACGAAAACTATCTGTGGTGTTTGGCGGAGACAACAGGAAACTGTCAGGGGATGCGGCAGATTTCAGAGCAACATAACGACCAAATCATCGTAGGAGTCGGCACATGTGCCTGCCCGTAGCAGCGACTGAGTACGGTTGACTCCGTAGGTATCTCCGACTTCCGTGTGCCACCGATCGGCTTGTCCGACGGTGCTGGTTCGATACCAGGGGAACGCTTCAAAGTCGTCTTGATGTAGTAGGGCGCGACCCTATGTGGCCGCCCGCAGGGGCAGGGGGGGACCGAAATCAACGTATGCATGTTTTTACTGGTTCCATTGGTAATGCTATAAAACATTGAGCCTCGCCAGGCGGGCGGACACACAGGTACCGCCCCTACGACTAAGTGACCGGACTAACCTGAGATCAGCGTGTGGTGTTCGGAACGTTTTTCTGGAACCTCCTGCTCGCTGCGCTCGGACCGAATTGTATTCGGGTCCATCCATTTTTAATCCGGGTACGCCAAGAGCGCGTAGAATGTCATCTCTTCCTGATAGATTCCGCTACGATCATATTCGAGTAGTGTCTTCCGCAGGTCGGTTTCGAACGCGGGTTGTTTGTCCCCGAGGACAGTTGGAGAGGTGAAGGAGGTCGAATACAGATTGCCGATCAGTTCGTCGAGCGTCCAGGTGTGCGGGTGCCGGTGTTCGATCTCATCCAGTTCATAGCCGACGTTGATCAGCACCAGTTCGTGTGGATCGAGGGCGTCAGGATATTCTCCCGAACCGGCACGGCGTTTTTCTCCCAGCCATTTCTGAATCACGTTGCGCACAAGGGGTAACCAGTCGGCGGTACCACTCCAAATGCTGGTATAACCTAGTACGACTAGAGGTTTTCCTGGCAGCAGCCAATCACGCACACGCTCTGCGATGGTGGAGCGATCCATCCAATGGAAAGCAGCGCCGATTGTCACCAGCTCAAATGAATCAGCGTCTGCGGAAAACTGTTCGGCACTCTGGTTGCGCCATTGAACCGTTTCAATACTCAGGTCATCTGCCTTTTGTTTTGCAGCGGCTAACATTTCCTGGTTCGGGTCAACTGCGATGATCTCACGAAACGAAGGAGCCAGCCTCAGTGCGAGTTCTCCGGTTCCGCAGCCCAGGTCCAGCAGACGTCCCTGACCGGAAACGTCGGTCCGTTTAAGGATCTGCGTTAACAGTGGTTCCGGGTAAGGAACACGGTAGCGTGAGTAATAAGGGACGGACCCTCGAAAAAGGTCATTGGACACAACGGGGCTCCGCGTAAGGCATCTCGGCGAGTAAAATCACAGACGACAATCTTTGTGTTAAAGACAGTGTAGTGACTGCGAACCAGAGATCAATCGAATCACTGTCGCTGACGCGTTTCATTGCCGTAGCGCTCGAGATAGCCGGACACGCTGAATTTACGGGCCGTATTTTTGCTGCACATATAGCGGATCTTTCCGAAGATGGGGCGTTCCGGTCCCCAAGCTCGATCATAGCGGCCGAGGCACCAGAAGATGCCGCTATAAGAATTCGGATTGCGACCATCGACCGCGTATTTGTTGTTGAGCTGAATCATCGTCTGCAGTGCTGCTTGTGGAGAGGCGGACCAGTGCAGAATTTTTTTGCCCCAGACCATCCGCATGTAGTTATGCAGGCGGCCTTCCGTCACCAGTTGAGTCTGGGCGGCGTTCCATAACTCATCGTGCGTCTGAGCCTGTTCGAACTCTTCTAGAGAGTAACAGGGATCACGCGGATCGTGGGCGTGTGCTTCGAGTGTGATTTGCGCCCAGTCGGGCAGTGATTTATACTGGTCATAGTCATCGCGCTGCCAGCACATGTTATAACCCAGCTCGCGCCAGGTAATCAGTTGATCGAGAAAGGCTTCGGCGGTTTCGCTCATGTTCCACCAGCCGGCCCGTTTCCCAGTTGCCTTCTGGTCGAGTACTTTTTCTACCGACCAGTGTTCGCGGTTGATCAGCCGGTCGAAAATCTCATGCGCTGAAAGGTGGCCGAAGTGGAGATAAGGTGAGAAGCCGCTGGTGACGTCCTCTTCAGGCAGATTTCGTTCATCAAGATAGCGGTCGAAACGTTTGTCGAGAAACTGCTTTAACCTGGATTTGGCAGCGTCCATGCCTCCTTTGAAGACTGAGGGGCCGACCCGATGATCAATGGGTAAGTCAGCAAGGATGTCCGGCGTCGCCTGCAGAGTTTTCTCAGACGCCTGCGGCCAGCGTTCGAGGATGTCGGGCGAAATCTGTTTGAGTTGGGGCAGCTTGATGCGGGCGAGGGGATTGGCCTGTGGTCTCTCAAGTAAATGGGCGGGCAAATTCTTGTGCAGGAATCGGCGAAACGCGTAAGCGGTCGGGTAAATTTGCGAGGCCGCCCGCATTGGTAACAGGCCGTTAGAATCAACGGCTTCCAGACTCACCGGGATTCGCTGCGCAACCTGCTGCAGCATACGGGGGATGAAGAAGCAGGGAAAATCATCTGTGACGATGGCACACGCATCCGCCGCCAGTGCATCCAACAGACCAGCGCCATGGCCGGGTTCGGGTTCTACATAAGAGTAATACGTGACGGACGAATCTTGGAGGCTCTTTTGATTCGCGGCCATACCCTGCAGAACAAACTGATGCAGGCGGTCACTAGCCCATTCGTAGTCGCAGCGCAAGGCCTCAAAGACCAGCAGTGGTTTATTTAATGCCTGACTGAGTTCGACGGCCCGCTGTAAACTGTAGTTAAAACGGGTGCGACGATTGGCAATCATCCAATATAAAACGTAGTCGCCGTCTCCTTTCAGAGACGCCAGATTGAGTTGTCGTATGCGAATTTCCGGGACGTTCATGGTGTTGGACCGTTATTTGATGCAGCGTCATTCCAGCGATAAGCTGTCAGATGGTTTAAGTCGCGAATGAATATTTCATTCCCACTCACTGCGATATGAGCCCAGGAATCGTCGGCGACTTTGCGGCGGTCGATAAGATCGAACTTTTCAGGATTGGCGCGAATTAACAGCAGGTCTCCTTTTTGATCAAGGGCCAGAATCTTTTGACCATCGGTAACAGTGCTCCAGTATTTGCCGAAGGGAGTTGTCGTCCAGCGTACTACGCCGGTCTCCAGGTCGAGGCAGGTAAACCGTTGATTTCGCAGGTGCAGATAAAGATGCCCGTCGATGATATTCGGTGAAGACATATAAGCTTGTGTCTTACTGGTCCATTTCTGATTGAGGTTCCACCCGGATTCGTTTTTCGCTGTCGTGAATAGAAAGGAGCCACCACCATAGCTGCTGGTGAAGATGAAATCATCAATCACAGCGGGGGTCAAGATATTCATGCCGCGGAATGCAGGGATTTCTTTTTTCCAGTATACGGTTCCCTGTTCGGGATCGACGCCGGCCAGGGTGGTGCGGGTCTGCACGATAATTTGAGGCACGCCGTTTAGAGTGGTGTAAAACGGGGAAGAAAAAGCACTGCCCGACATGCCGCCTCCGTCATCGAGAATGCGCCAGACAATTTTTCCGGTTTGTTGATCGACCTTACAGAATCCTCCACCCGCTTGAACAAACACGGCATCGCCGACGACCAGCGGAGAGGAAGCAAATCCGAACGCGGGGGGATTCGCTTTTGTTTGTTTGACGAAGTCGATGCGCCAGAGTTCTTTGCCGGAGTTGGCATCGAGACACACCAGGACATCGCGAATGCCGGCTACAAACAGTCGGTCGCCGTCCAGCGTAGGGGTGGCACGAATCCAGTCGCCGTTGGCTTTGGCAAAGAAGGGGACGCTCAAAGAGCCCGACCAGCTCTGTTTCCATAACTCCTTACCAGTCTTGCGATCCAGAGCACGCACGACTTCTGTTTTTTGATCTACCGTTTCGGTGACAAAAACGCGATCCTTGCTGACGATCGGGCCTGAGTAACTGGGGCTTAACGCGACACGCCAGATTTGTTTCAGGCGATCTTCTTCAAGGCTGTCGGGCAGCTTGAGCGAGGTGACAGATCCGTCGCGATTTGGGCCACGCCATTGTGACCATGTTTGCGACGCCGGTTCGTCTCCTGCCAATGCAGTGGAGGGAAGGGCGGTAAACAAGCCGAAATAGAAGGCAAGAGCAATGATTGGCTGGTACATAAGACTTCCTTCGAGAGCTTCGAAACGGTAATGCAGCTCTGTTTTTCATTGGGAGAACAATGCCGCCTTATGTTGTTATAGCCAGCGAATCGTTTTTTAAAGTGGAAAATGCTGGCAGGAATATGAAAATTTCAGAATGAGGTAAAAGCCATTTGTAAAAAGAGGTTACTGCGTATAATAGGGGAGCGAACCTGCAGAGAGGGGCATTTGCTACGCTTATAATTCAGGCTGGATTTGCTTTTATGAGCAGGAGTTGATGCGATATCAATTCGGTAGGGATGGACTGATCCTGTATTTTTCGCTAAAAACGGTCGATACGTTTTTACACTATCAATAATCAATTACGTTTCTATTCAGAAATTTAACTCTACATTCTGACTCTGATCTAAAACCCGCCAACTAAGTTATTTGTCTGAGTGAATCAATATGGATGATGCCCGTCTCTCAAACTACCCGCTTTCTTATCTGCCGCGTGATTTGACATCGGGGCTGGTCGTATTTCTGGTGGCGCTCCCGCTGTGTCTGGGGATCGCATTGGCTTCCGGCGCGCCGCTATTTTCCGGATTGCTGGCCGGCATTATTGGCGGAATTGTGGTGGGTTCGATCAGTGGCTCGAGCACCAGTGTCAGTGGGCCGGCTGCCGGTCTGACGGCAATCGTCATCGCCCAAATTGCATCACTGGGCTCCTTCGAAGCATTTCTGCTGGCGGTGATGATTGGTGGTGTCATTCAGATTGGTCTGGGAATTGTCCGCGCGGGGTCACTGTCTTCGTTTTTCCCGTCCAGCGTCATTAAAGGATTGCTGGCGGCTATTGGAGTGATTCTGATTCTCAAACAGATTCCGCATCTCTTGGGGCACGATACTGACCCGGAAGGGGAAATGTCATTTACGCAGCCCGATAAGCAGAATACGTTTTCCGAGATCATGACCCTGTTTGAGGGAGATATTCACTTTGGAGCCGCGGCGGTGGGAGTGATGTCGATTGTGTTGCTCTTGGCTTGGGGCCGCGTCAAACTGCTTAAAAATTCGGTTATTCCTGGACCGTTGGTGGTAGTGCTGCTGGGGGTAAGTCTGCATCTTCTGTTTCAGCGGCTCGGTGGTCCCTTGGCGATTGAAGCCAGCCACATGGTGCAGATTCCGGTCGCGGAATCTGCCAATGATTTATTGACGTTTCTGAAATTCCCCGATTTTTCCCAGTGGGCGAATCCTGCGATTTATCTGGCAGGGGTGACAATTGCCATCGTCGCTTCGCTGGAAACGTTATTGAATCTGGAAGCGGTTGACAAACTCGATCCCGAGAATCGAAATTCGCCTCCTAGTCGTGAACTGGTGGCACAGGGAGTGGGCAATATGGTTTCCGGCCTGGTTGGCGGCCTGCCCGTGACTTCGGTGATTGTCCGTGGTTCAGTGAATGTCAACGCAGGAGCGAAAACGAAAGTCTCCTGCATCTTTCATGGCGTGTTACTGCTGATTTGTGTGGGGTTATTTCCCGTCTATTTGAACTTGATTCCCCTTTCTGCTTTGGCGGCGATTCTGTTCGTCACCGGATTTAAGCTGGCCAGTCCGGCTCTGTTTCGCCAGATGTGGAAGGAAGGCCGGTATCAGTTTGCACCCTTTCTAATCACGCTGTTGTCGATCGTGTTTACCGACTTACTGACGGGGATTCTGATTGGACTGGGCGTGAGTGTGCTGTTTATTCTAAACAGTAGCTTGAGACAGCCGATTCGGCGGATTGTCGAAACGCATCTGGGGGGAGACATCCTGCATATTGAATTGGCGAATCAGGTCAGCTTTCTGAATCGGGCGGCATTGGACCAACTGTTTAACGAAGCAGAATCAGGCACAAACATGCTGATTGATGCCAGCGATACGGATTATATCGATCCCGATATTCTGAGTCTGATCCAGGAATTCAAGAATCAAATCGGTCCTGCGCGTGGTGTCAAAGTCAGTCTGCGCGGGTTCCGCAAGAAATACCAACTGAATGATGAGATTCAATTTGCCGATTTTTCGACGCGTGAATTACAGGATCGTGTGACGGCAGAGCAGGTACTGGAAATATTGCGAGAAGGGAATCGGCGTTTCTACACGGGCAATCGACTCTCGCGCGATCTGGGTCATCAGGTGAATGCGACGGCAGGAGAACAGAACCCCTTAGCGGTGGTGCTGAGCTGTATCGATTCGCGTGTGCCGGCGGAACTGGTCCTGGACCTGGGGATCGGAGATGTTTTGAGTGTCCGCGTTGCCGGGAATGTGATCGGGAATAAATCGCTAGGCAGCATTGAATACGGCGTCGCGGTAGCGGGAGTCAAACTGGTGTTAGTGCTGGGGCACACGCGCTGTGGTGCGATCCAGTCGACCGTTCAGCTTCTGGGACGCAGTAATCAGATTGAACAAATAGCCGCTTGTCCTCACCTGGATTCGATTATTTCTGAAGTCGAACATTGCGTCGATCAGGAAGTCTGTAAAACTTTGCACGAGATGAGCCTCGAAGAGCAGGAAGCCTTCATGGACGAAGTCGCCCGGAAAAACGTGCTCCGCAGTGTACATGAAATTGTCGAACGCAGTGAAGTGATTCAGAAGTTAATCGAAGCCGACCAGGTGATGGTAGTCGGGGCGCTGTACGACGTGAAAAGCGGCAAAATGGATTTTTTCACGGAGCAGTCAGCGGAGCAGGAAGCTGAGGACTCGCCGCAGGTTTGATCGAGCTTGACCTTATTCTCTCGCCTGAATCTGAGCTTCAATTTTATGGGCCAGGTCTCCCAGGGTTTCGACATGATTGATTGTGACTGATTTAAGTTCCGTTCGAATCGATAAAGCAATGCACATCGATAGGAATAAACTGAACCCAGTCAACGAGTAACCTTTCCAGCCTGGCAGAAAAAAAGGCGGACTAAATCCGAATAAAACTAAGCAGGGATAGATATAAAGCAGGACTTTCCCCGTTCTGGTATAACTGTATCTAGCTTCAATTCCAAAATTACCTTGGATTTGCAGTGAGCGATGGATGATGCTTAATACTTTGTGTAGCACATTGCAATTCAATTGATCGAGTCTGCACTCTGGCGTGATCGGCATTTTAGTGGAATCGGTTTGATTCTCCAGTAGAAGTTGCTTTAGAGTCAGGAAAATCGCTTGACCGTTTTCAAATTAAGGTGTTGGGATGATTAACATCTTTGCCGTTTGTGCAATAAAGTTACATAGTTCATTGACGGTTTTGATGTCCTCTTCTTGCTCAAGAGTGGGGCGTGGGACAGACCAGTAGTCAAAGATGGGAACATGGTCGAAATCTGCGATTAGCAGTTTGTCAAACATCACCTCGATGTCTGTAGTTAGACGGACGTCCTGTTCCAGAATCAGTTGTGAGCAATCTGCTCCGAGGAGACAGAACGCAAACTGGTGCCAGATCTCTTCTGAGCTTGCTGGCCTCCACGTCAGGGCAAAAGATGTCATCGTTTTAATCCACCAGCTATTACAGATTGGCCTGTTTGTTAGTTATCTGCCACACAAACTTTGCTGGAATCTTGCTTCTCTGATCGAATCAATCAATTTGACAATTTCGGGATCGAAGTATCGGGAATATCATGCTGTCGTCTCCCTTTGGCAAAACGAAGAATACAACCAGGGTAATCGTCATAATCAGGGGAGTTGGGCAAAATGTGGCTTACCTCGATTTGAAAATCGTGTCCCGCTCTATCTAGCAAGGTACTTTTTCTGAGACCCTCGTTGGTTTATATGATAACAAATGTATGGTATGACAAGAAGTAAAAAATCATGACACAATTAATCACCACTATTTCGCTGGGGGCTGCTATCGCCATTGCCGCCTTTTTCTGGATCGCGGAAGAACCTGGTTCTCAAACGGCTTTCACACCTCAGCCGAAATCATACATTCAAGTAATTGATGATGCGAACTACGAGGGCGTTCCCCCGCTGGTCAAACAAAATCAGTTGATGCCGGTGGTGAAAAAATATTGCTCCCATTGTTCTACAGCCAACTCTGCTGTGAGTCACCCCTATCCATGTCAGCAACATAACATTAAGCAGCATGACAAATACAAGGGTGTCGAGGTCGGAAGCAATCGCTGGATTCACATGGCCTGTGATGAAGCGCATCAATCTGTCAAAGAGGGAGGCGGGCCGTTTGGAGCTGTCATCGTTCAAATTGATGATGAATCAAATCGCGTGATCCGCTATTGGCGGTGTCGCAATCAGGTGACGAGGAAAGTCGATCCCACCGCGCATGCCGAAGTGACTGCGGTTCGCACCGTTGCCAGAGATTTGGGAGTATTTAACTTAGGCCATATTCACAGTGATGATTCTCGACTCAAGTTATCTCAGCCGGGCGAAACATCGCATTGTGAGATTTACAGTAGCTGTGAGCCATGCCCGATGTGTTATGCCGCCATTCGTTGGTCACGCATTGATACGATTGTCTTTTCAGCCACACGTTTTGATGCGGCTGAGCCGGGCGTCGATTTTTCTGATCTTGATCTCTATCAGGAACTGGAAACGCCTTATGGGGAACGGAAGCGTGACGGGTTCCGCGTTTTTCAGGCGACAACAGACAATTCGCTGGATGCGTTTAATCTCTGGAAAAACACGGAAAAAGTCGCTTATTGACATCTGTTGTTTTCAGGTAAGCGATTCGGAGCTTTAGTGAGACGCAAAGCTCCGTTATTGAATCGCGAACAGGCATGAGATGACCGCGCGAAGCAATGTGATCCGCGAACAAGATGACGCCGGCAAGATGAGGTGGTCGGTGCGCTCTACAATGTGAAAAGTAGCGAGATGGAGTTCTTCACCGAGCAGTCGGTAGAGTAGGAATCTAAGGAATCACCGCAGGTTTGATTGAATCTTGTGAGATACCTTGGATAGATATTTTCATTTTGTTTTTTGACTGGCGATCAACATGCGTGGTTTTTCAATATCGAGAAACTTTTGATAGGTCGGACCAGTATGGTCTTTCCAGTCGAACGAGGTCCAGATTAAGGAATCATGATCGCGATAGATTTTCAGAAACTCTGGCCCAGACAGCCCGGTGCCTTTGAGATTCAGGCCAACCAGGTTGGCCGGCCACTGCTTTGATGCCGTAAAAGCGGTTTTGGAAATCGGGCATCGTTCGAGATTAATTCCTTTCACGCTGGGACATCCCTCAAGAAGTGCCTGAACGCCGCTGTCCGTAATGGGGGTCTGACTTAGATCTAAGATCTGCAAACTGTTGATTTTCGAAAGCTGACGGCAGACTTCGTCTCCGACGTTCGTTCTGCTGAGATTCAATCGTTGTATCGTTTTCATATTCTTCAGGTAGGGTGCCGACCGGTCGTCTAGCTGTGTCCGTTCAAGTATGAGCTCTTTTAAGTTGATTTTCGAAATCTGGTTACAGACTTCGTCTCCGACGTTCGTTTTACTGAGATCCAGTCGTTGTAGTGCTTTCATCTTTTTCAGGTGAGGAGCCGCCCGGTCATCTACCCGTGTTCCTTGAAGATTGAGCTCACTTAATTTGGGAAGATGCGCCAGAACTTGCAGGTCAGAGGATTTCATGTTTGAATTGAGCAGATTCAGCTTCTCGAGTTGTTTCAGCGCTGCGAACTGCTGGTACGTTTCAGGACTGAGTTCAGATTTGGCGAGATTCAGTGTCCACAATTCTGGGTAGTTCTGCAACCAGACGATCTTGCTGTCTGCTAATCGAAGCTCATAAATGGTAAGCGATCCAAGTTGTTTGAGATTCGATAAAGCCGCGATTCCCGATTCTGTCAATTCAGCACCGTTCAGACTCAGGTAGCGCAACTTTGGCATTTGACTCAGGACGATTGCATCCTGATCAGTGAAGACGGCACCATCGATTTCTACACCTCTGATAGACGGCGCCAGTATTTTTAAATCCTGAATAAAATCAGATGCCCTGTGAAAAGTAAAAGGATTGACATGTGAAATCCTGAGCTCTTCTGTGTCAAATACGTATTCCAGTTTGAAGGTTGACTCGCGGATGGGATTAAAGCGATAGACTTCTGTGACAACAACTCCTTGGGAACGAAGTCGTTGTTTGGCGAATTCGATCTTTTGGTGTTCAGAGTACATTACGACCCAGAGCACAAAGGCGGCTAATACTGGAATCAGCAACCATTTGCATATTCGCGAGAATTTCATAGTAATCTCCCCCGTCTACCTGAATTGAGTACATTTAGATAGTATAACAGGAAGGGGCGACGAGTGTGCATGTGATTTCAATAACTTGAGCTGCTGGTCGATGTTTTCAAACTCGTAAGAGGCTCCGTTGTTGAATCGCGAACAGGCATGAGATCACTGTCACATCCTCCCGGTCGGAGCCGAAGACGCTGGCGGGGACTCCCAGGACATTCTGTTCCCGCAGAAGTTGCGCGAAGGGGATGTTGACGGTGGAATAATAGCCGGCTTGTGGTGGCTGCCAGTGGGGGGCGAAGTAATGAATCGCGGGTGTTAGTCGGCTCCATTCGTCTAAAAAAGCTGATCGAAGCTGGGCTGGCAGAGCGGCGTGTTGCCGGATGACCTCGACCCAGTTGCAGGTGATGTCATCTTGCGATTGCAGATGGCTTTCCAGCAGTTCTTTGGGGCCGACTGCAATGCCCCACTGTTCGGGCATCAGCCAGGGTTTCGACAAAGAGAACAGGCAGATGCACTGACTCGTGCGGAGAAGTTGCGCGTAGATGCTGTGATCGGGTTCGTAGGCATAAGCGGCATCGATGATCAGCAGGCGACTTGGGTCGGCGGCTAACCAGTGGACGAGGGACGTGGTTTCCTGCAGATTCAGATAACGTCCGACGGGGACCGCCGGTTGTGTTAGCAGCAGGACTTGCCGCTGGTCAGGCGTTTCGATTAAAAAGTCAAACTCCCAATCGGGCAGTGTGCGATATGTTCGGCAGGGATAACCATCCAATATCTGATGATAAACCGGATAGACATCCCGGGGGAAGATGAACGAAGCTTGTTGCTGTTTGAGCTGCTTCACAAGTTGGGTGAGCAGATCACGGACGCCGATTCCGGGGATGGCGTGCAGTTGATTGAGATTAAATCCGGTCACTTTCTGCCAGACGGAGAGCGCTTCCTGCAGTGATGATTCCTGCCCCGTTGCGCTTACTGGGGGGGCAAGGTGACTCAATGCTTTCTGCGTATTCATACAATCGAGCCGGAGCGGGTCTGATTTTAGATACGTTTCTTTAGCGGCCCGGTATTCCTGAAAATTCATGATAAATGTATTTCACTCCTGCGATCTTCCAGTGAAGTTAAACAGCGACCGTCGGCCATGATGTTCCAGCTGCGACACAATCCCTGACTCAGTTCCCAGAGCAGGCTGGGTTCCGTGTAGGCGGCGACTTTCATCGGGACGCCGTTGATGTTGTTTTCATAAATTGGCGCACCCCAGGGAAGTTCTCCCATCTGGTTCCAGTCTTCCGCTTGAAGGAAATCCAGCAGGAGTCTCAGCGGCACCTGATGTGCTTCGCTCCACTCGTTGGCGGGCCGGGAGTAATACTCGGACTCCACGCTTGTGGAAACATACAATTCCTTGAAGCAGACTTCCTGGACGTTCAATGACGCGGCCCAGTTGAGAAAATTTTGGATAGCGCCTGCATCTTCCACGCCCCCTTTCTGCAGCACACAGATCAGACGCATGGAAAGTGTGGGAAATCGATCCAGGTTTTGCGCAAGGCTTTTTGCAATGCGGGTTACGTCAATATTCAGACTCATAATCCGCCGATTCACATCAGGATCGTGATGATGATGGGAGATGGCGAGTGTGGTCAGGCCGGCGGTTTGAAGTTCCTCCAAAAAAGCGAATCGTTCTGCAGCGGACATTTCCGTTAGAATAAAACCATTTGTGATCAAAACCACTTTTTGCGAGAAATAGTTGGCAGCAAGGCGAATCAGTTCCAGTAATTTGGGACGGGGATAAAGCGTTGGTTCGCCTCCGCCTGTGATCACGGCCCGCTGTGCACCACGTAATTTCGCCGCCTGCATCAATGTTGCGATGTGTTCCAGTGATAACGTTCCTTTGTCCTGTTCCACTGACGCAGAGGATTTGGAAAAACAGAACGAACATTTAGCCTGACAGCCGATGGCGACGGGCAGTAGAGAAATGGAGCGGGGTGTTAACTCGCTATACTGTGGCAGATTTTGTTGTAGAACAGAGAGCGAACGGGCCATCGCTTCCTCGATAGAGATTTCACGCAGCGTCGCATCCGGATTCAGCAGGTAGACGCGTTGAATACGAATCGATGTGCCTTCGATAAAATGGCCCAGGCCCGTGTGTTCCGTTACAAACAGCCGATCTTCGTCGACCTCTGTTTCCAGGACGAGTAATTCATTTTCGGGCAGATTCAGTTTGGCTAACAGCCGGTTGTTTTTATTGATGCCGATGTTTAACTGATCGATTTCCAGCAGATGAAATTTGTCAGAAAACTTGCTTTCCGGAATGCGCGCCTTGGAATATTCGTGGCTGTATTTATCATAACCACGCGCAAAATTGGAGAGGACTGTGACATGAAATCGTGATGGCAGACGTTTTGCATGCGGCGTAATCTGAGCTGTCTGATTGATTTGTATCAAGGTTGTCATCATGGTCCCTCCTCTGATTCCAGATCAGTGTCAACTTGAGTCAGGATTATAATAGTGTCGACAAGACACTAAGTCAACGGGGTGTTATTTATTTTATGAAACAGCGTAAGGGGATGACGCTCAGGGCGTCTGAAGCAGATGTCTCATAAAGCCGGGGTTGAATTCCTCTCTTATAAGCCAGCGAACAGATCCATCGTCAAATAAGACGTAAGCACCGTGGGGCGCAAAACGATCGGTTTGGGTTAAGCCGATCAGCTCATCCAGGGTCAGGTCTGTGGGCTCGTTCCATAATCCGCTTAATTCTGGAACTTCCAGCAGAAGAATTCTGTCTATCCCAAGTTGACGAGACTGATTCTCGGACCAGTAGGTACTGTCATCGATGACGGCTACTAGTTTTGAGTTTCTTGTTTGATCTGATTGGGAAAGCTTCCAGTCTCCGCGAAATAGCGTATGGTTTTTCTCTGCGATCTGCTGGTTGTGCGGGCTGTTCCAGGGTTCGTCAAATCGGTAATCGAGTTGACAGTCTTCGAAAACGGGAGTTGCCTTTAAGTAAGGGAGCAGGGTTGCCCGCCAGCTGTGCATAGGGTTGCCTTGTTCGTCTTTGATCACAGCGGGAGGCAGACAGCCATGTTCATTCTGATATTCATGCAGTGCCAGGGCAATGTATTTCATCTGGTTTTTAAAATGTTGGCGGCGTGAATTGGAAGTTCCCTGCTGGACTTCCGGGACCAGTAGTGCGGCGAGGATGGCGAAAATCGTTAGAACGACCAGGATTTCGATGGAACTGAGCGAGGTGTTCTTCGTGATTTTCATGACGCCGTTCTGACTTTGATTCCAGGCTCGAACGCAGATAGGTACGAGAAAATGAGATGCGCCTACTTTTCTATCCTAGTGGCCATTTCAAAAAAGGGAAAGAAAATAAACTGAATCTGAACAGGAATAGGAAATAAAAAACGCCCCTTCTCAATTAAGAAAAGGGGCGTGTTCGATTTTGTTTTACGAATTCAAAATTGCTTATCTGCGTCCGCCGCGACCTCCGCTTGAACGGCCCGAAGATCCGCGGCTGCTGCCGCTACGGGACGAACTGCCTCGGGAATATGACGAACTGTTTCCTGAAAATGTGGGAACGCCGTTCGAGTAGTGTGAGCGATTTTGTGAACCGCGTGAATAACCGGACGTGGATCGCTGTTGTGAGTTCGACTGTCTTCCGTTTCGTGACGCAGTACCTTGAGACGAACGATTCATCTGCTGGTTGAGTTGTCCCCAGTTTTTCTGCATGCTCTTTAAGCCGGACGAAATCTGCTGACTCGATGATTTGCTGTAACGCGAGTTCGCAGAAGAGGATTTACGGCTGGAACGAGATGATGCACTTTGGTTGTTGCGAGGATTCGAAGAACGTGCCGCCTGTTGGCTGCGATTCGATTTACGGCTGCTGGCTGTGGAAGAACTCTGGCCAACCTGTCCGTCGCCCAGTGTGCCGGTTTTAGTACCATTCTCCGTGGTTAGAGTGGAACTGACTTGTCCGTCGGCTGCTGTGGTGTTGACGGCAGCCGAACCTTTGCTGGAATCGATGCTGGTTGACCCGTTATAGGTGCCGTTTCCGTTGCCGGTCGCAGTGCCCGAACTGTTATGTTGCACGTCCGCATAACCTTTATTGCCTTGCACGGAAGTGGATGACGAGCGAACGCCACTCACTGAACCGTCGGCATTCTGGTTCACGCTGCCGTTGGTGCTGCGGTTACCATAGGCATTCACGCCGGTGTTGGTGGCGACAGAGCCGCTGGCCTGGGTGTTGTAGTTGGCTCCTGTTTGTGTTTGTGTTACCGAACCGGTGGCCTGTCCTGCTCCGGTCGCGGACAGTCCGTTGGATGTGTTCACGGTTCCCCCGCCGGCGGCACCGAAATAGGTCGTGCCGTTGATTGTGGTCTTGCCTGCCACACCCGCTCCGGTGGCTGTCGCGGAATTTCCCTGAGGACCAGTGACTGTTGTATTAACCGCTCCAGCTCCGACAGTGGTGGGACCGTTCTGATAACCGACACTTCCCCCTTGTGTGGCTCCGGTAACAGTGTTGCCTTTGGGCCCTGTGTAGGTTGTGGAACTGCTGCCTGTAGATCCAGTGGCATGACCATAGGGGCCTGTCGTTGAAGTTTGTGTTGCGGAACCGTTGACGTTTTCGCCGTGATACGTTGCGGTGGTTGTGGTCTGATTAGGATGGGCGTAAGCCGTATACAGTTCGGAAACGGTAGCGGGTACGAAATAGCGACCGGCGATATAGCCAGCGGCTGCGACGTAGGCAGCTTGACCTGTTAACGGTGCACCGCTGGCATCGACGAATTGTTGGGGTTCTTCTTTCAGAGCCGTATCGACTTCTGCCCGCAGTTTGTCGATTGCCCGCCAGACATCATCGGGTTGTGTTTTAAAGGCGCGTCCCAGCAGAGTTGTTGTGGCGATGTTGTCGCCTAGTTGAGCCAGGATCTCCGGATATTGTTTGAGTTTCTCTACGTTGGGGTCGGCTACTTTTTTGAATTGTTGCACGCGTTGTGCAAAGCGACCGCCGCCGATTTGAACTCCGTTTGTTCTGGTTGCTTGTCGAATGGCGAGCGGATGTTGTGACGCTTGCAGAATGGTTTCGACCAGGTCATCCGGATAGAAGGCGATGCCCGTGACCAGACTTTCAATCGCCCGTGGTGATAATGTTTTCTGTTGCATGATGGCCCCGGGTTGTTGTGCGCTGACGACTTCGGGTTGAATCATTAAACAGACTCCGGCTGTGATGGCAAGCAATCCTTTGAAGTAACTCTGTGATGCTGATGTCATTGGTTTTCCCATCTCTTTTCTGGTGTTGTGAATAATTGTGTCTTGATTCACATCTTGCCTTCTCTGATGTTTTACAACCGTTTGTTGCGCCTGGTCAGTATTGATATAGCTTAGTTTTCTGGAGCGGTTGGAAACGGATTTTACAAAAACGAAGATTTCCATGAACTACCCTGCAGTCAGCATTCCAATACCTTTAAAACGATGATCAAAGACAACATGTTGCCAAAAATAAACATCACATGGCTTCTCTCAAAACCATGTTGTTTGTCCCGCGTGATGAATACTCGAGGCTGTCGAAGCGGGTTTCAGGAAACAGAGAAATATTTTAAGAAACGATGATTCACTTCAGAATAATTCCGAAAATATTTCGAAACGAAACCGGGGACAGAGTGTTCGATTTGTATCATCAAAGAGGAACGCGTTTCAGACTCACGATTGAGTCAGACATCTTCTGCGTCCTTCATTTCTGTTTGTTGATTTATATGTCTCTCAACACAACAGATTTCAGAATCATTTCGACGGTTTCTATTCATTACGCCAACTGCTTGTATTGTGTAGATAGATCACACGTACTGACGCTGTGGTGGTATTGATATGAGACTTCTTGTCAATTGAAGGCTACTGCATCAGGTGAAGGCTACTGCATCAGGCGGCTGCCGAAATTTGACTCAAATCAAAAAACGTTGATGAATCTAGTCGAGTTGTCGCCTGTTCCCTGATATAGTAGGAATAGAAATCTCAGCAACCATCAGGGAGCCTCTGGTATGACGTTGAAACAATCGCTCGCGGATCGATCTACCTCGTTCGATATGCCCGGATTATTAAATCGGCGGGAGTTGTTGAGAACCGCTGGTGGCGGGATCGGGTTAATGGCTTTGGAGTCTCTGTTCAAAGCGGACGGTGTTGCTCATGCTGCGTCAGAATCCAGTTCTCTCAAGCCGAAAGCCTCCGATTTTCAGCCACGTGCGAAACGCATGATCTGGCTATTTATGCATGGCGGGCCAAGTCACGTTGATCTGTGGGACCCGAAGTCGGACCTTGTCAAATATTCCGGACAGCCACTGCCTGACAGTTTTGGCGAAGTCATGACGCGACGCAAGGTCGCGAAGAATCCGTTACTGGCGCCGATTAAGCCGTTTCGTAAACGTGGGGAATCAGGTCTGGAAGTCAGTGATTTCCTGCCGCATACGGGAGAGCTGGTCGATGATTTGTGTGTCGTGCGTTCGTTGCATGGCGACAGTGTGAATCATCCGCAATCGGTCTATCAGATGAATACCGGCAGTGTTCTGATGGGGCATCCCAGTGTGGGAAGCTGGGTCGCGTATGGACTCGGTTCGGAAAATGCCGACATGCCCGCGTTTGTTGTCATGCCGGATCCTGGTGGTGGAATCAAAGGGGGCCCACCTGCCTGGGGAAGTGGATATCTGCCGGCTACGTTTCAGGGAACCACTATGCGGGCGGGACAAACGCCGATTTTAAACCTGAAACCTCCCGCGTCAATTTCATCGCGTCAGCAACGCGCGACGCTTGATTTAATTCAATCCATGAACCGGCGGCATTATGAAAATCGAGATCGGGATGATGAACTGTCTGCGCGAATCTCGGCTTATGAGCTGGCGTTTCGGATGCAGACGGCGGCTCCCGAACTGGTTGATTTGACTCAGGAGACGAAAGAAACACATTCGATGTATGGTCTGAATGATCCACAGACTCGGGATTTTGGTGAGCGGTGTCTGCTGGCGCGACGCATGATCGAACGAGGAGTGCGGTTTGTGCAACTCTATTCCGGTGATACCGTCGGCTGGGATGCACATAGCGATGTCACAAAAAATCATACAGAATATTGTCGCAAAACGGATCAGCCAGTAGCGGCGCTGCTCAAAGATCTCAAGCGCCGCGGTTTACTGGAAGATACACTGGTGGTCTGGTGTGGTGAGTTTGGTCGGATGCCGATGAGTGAGCAGGGCAAAGGCCGCGATCATAATCCCTGGGGATATTCCGGCTGGTTGGCTGGTGCTGGAGTGACGGGGGGCCGTGCCTATGGTGCGACCGATGCGATCGGCTTGCGTGCTGTAGAGAAGAAAGTGCATGTGAATCAGTTTCATGCGACGCTGTTGAATCTGATGGGCCTGGATCATGAAACCCTGACTTACTTTCATAACGGCCTGGATGAACGTCTGACGGGACCTGCAGAGGTCGAAGTGGTGAAGGGACTTCTCACATGATGCGTGTATTTCGATTTCACTGGCTGTTCGCGGTGGCTTGCTGTTTGTTGTCTTGTGTGCATACCGTCTCGGCGCATGAGCGGTTTAAACTGAAAGAGGAGCCGATTACTGAGGCAGACCGGGATCACTGGTCATTTCAGCCGATCAAAAGGCCAGGTCTTCCAGCCGTTAAAAATTCAGAGTGGTCACGGACTCCCGTCGATCGGTTTATTCTGGCGAAGCTGGAATCCGAAAATTTGCAGCCCGCGCATGCCGCTGATCGGACGACTCTCATTCGCCGCTTGTATTTTGATGTGATCGGTCTGCCTCCAACGCCTGAGGAAGTCGACCGGTTTCTGGCGGATCAGTCTGCAGATGCTTACGAGCGACTGGTAGATCGTTTGCTGGCTTCACAGTATTACGGCGAGCGCTGGGCACAGCATTGGCTGGACTTGGCGCGCTTCGCCGAGACGGACGGTTATGAACATGATAAAATCCGTCCCCATGCCTGGAAGTATCGGGACTGGGTCATCAAAGCGCTGAATGCTGATATGCCTTATGATCAATTTGTCCGCTGGCAACTGGCGGGGGATGTGATTGCACCCAAGAATCCGGATGCGAAAATCGCGACGGCCTTTTGTCTTTCCGGGCCCGATATGCCTGACATCAATTCACAGGAAGAACGCAAACACACATTATTGAATGAGATGACATCGACTGTCGGCTCGGTGTTTATGGCGTTACAGATGGGTTGCGCGCAGTGCCATGATCACAAATATGATCCGATCAGCACGATTGACTTTTATCGCATGCGTGCTTTTTTTGAACCTGCGGTCAAGCCGGTGCGGAATCAATCGGTATTGATGCTGGCTTCGACGGGAACTCCGGGTCAGTCGAGCCATGTGATGATTCGGGGCGACTGGCGACAGCCGGGACCAAAAGTCCAGCCGGCGTTTTTACGCGTGGCCAATTTAAAAGATTTGAATGTCAAGTCAAACGATGACAAACAGCAGCGGTTGGCGTTTGCCCGCTGGCTCACTCAGGACGAGCATCCTCTGACGTCGCGCGTGATTGTCAACCGGATCTGGCAGCATCATTTTGGTCGCGGGCTTTCAACGTCGCCCAGTGATTTTGGAACGATGGGCGAACTGCCTTCGCATCCCGAGTTGCTGGACTGGCTGTCAGCAGAAGTGATTGCTTCCGGCTGGAAAATGAAATCACTACATCGTTTAATTCTGACTTCCAGCGTCTACCGTCAAGCTGGCAAGCCAGCACTGAATTCATCGGCCAATGACAAAGAGTGGAAGCAGTCCCTGAAAGCCGATCCGGAGGCCACTTTACTTTCACGGTACCCACGTCAACGTCTGGAAGCAGAAGTGATTCGGGATGCGATGTTGTCGATCAGCGGTAAGCTTTCCCGCAAAACCGGAGGCCGAGGCGTGATGCCTCCCTTGCCGCGTGAGTTGCGAGCAACGCTGCTCAAAAATCAATGGAAGACGAGCCCTAATGTAGACGATCATTATCGGCGCAGCATTTATGTGTTCGCGCGACGCAATTTGCGATACCCGCTGTTTGATGTTTTTGATCGTCCCGATGCGAACACCAGTTGTTCCCGCCGCGGCATTTCCACCACGGCGCCGCAGTCGCTATTGATGTTGAATTCAGAAAGTTCGATCAAGTCTGCTCGAGAACTGGCCGGTTTTATCTGGGATCAGGTTGGTTCCGATTCTGAACAGCAAGTGACTTTACTCATCCGGCGTGCGCTGGGACGTGTTCCCTCTCAAGCGGAACAGACAGAACTGGTTGCTTTCCTGAACTCACAACGTAATATGCTTTCCACCGAACAACGGCCCACCCAAAAACTATTGTTCCCTATTGCCCAGGCAGAAATTCGCGATCTTTACGCAGGCGCTGCTTTGACAGATCTCTGTCTGGCGATCCTGAATACGAGCGAATTTATTTACGTCGATTAAAGTCGGCTCAATTTCTCATTGTAATTAATGAGTGATTTTTGGGTCCGTTTAATTTGTAAGGAAACCTAATGAATGTTAAGGTCAATTACGGCGCTTGATCTTCATTTAGAGAAAGAAAAATCCAATGCGAAACTTGATATACCTGCTGTTGTTGACTGTCTGGAGTGTGACAGGCTTTGATGCGTCTGTTGTCAGAGCGGAAGACGAGGCATTGATTGGCGACTGGCGATTAAAGGGTGATGTCCGGGATCGGAGCCGTTTTCAAAATCGTGGTGTGAATCGGGGGGTGATACTTACGCCGGGGCAGCCCGCGAAGTTTGACGGGGGGACGGCGTGGATTGAAGTTCCCGATTCAGAGTCTTTGCATTTGGGGACCGGCGATTTCTCGATTGCGATGACGGTGAACACGAGCGCCGATCTGGATGATGTGATTGGCAGTTTGCTTAGCAAGTATGATGCGAAAACGCGCCGGGGTTTTCAGCTCAGCATTAAAAATCATGCTGGCGTGACCAGCAGTCAATCGAATGATCGTCATTTGCAGTTTGGAATTGATAATGGAAAAATTGATGCACAGTGGACGGACCATGGTCAACTGGGGAATGCCGTTCTGGTTTACAGTATGGCTGTTTATGACGGGCAACTGTTTGCCGGCACCTGTGTTCCGGGAGAAAAGGCCGCTGGCCGGGTCTTTCGATTTGGTGGCGGGAAGAAGTGGATTGATTGTGGCGCGCCAGATGTATGTAACGCGGTGAATTCCCTGGCGGTATTTAATGGTAAACTGTATGCGGGGACGGGCAAGTATCGTTTGAAAGGCTCTTCACTGTCGGAATCAGACAACCCGCATTTCGGCGGCAACGTATACCGGTATGAAGGAGACGGGAAGTGGACTCATTGTGGTACGCTGCCGGGAGTGGAAGCGATCAACGGAATGGTGGTTTATAAGGGAAAACTGTATGCCTCTTCAATGTATGCGCCGGCTGCGTTTTTTCGCTATGACGGGGGAACACGTTGGACTTCATGTGGTGTTCCAGAGGGAAAGCGTGTTGAATCGATGGCCGTCTATAATGGTGATCTTTATGCAACCAGCTATGATGCCGGCGCTGTTTTTCGCTATGACGGGAAGCAGTGGTCATCTGCGGGTAAGGTGGGCGAGTCGACTCAGACTTATGGTTTCACGGTTTATGAAGGCAATCTCTATGTGAGTGAGTGGCCACACGCGGAGGTCTATCGCTATGCGGGTAAGAATGAGTGGAAGCTGGCGGGGCGGCTGGGTGATGAGAAAGAGAGTATGCCGCTGGCTGTGTATAATGGCAAGATGTATGCTGGCTCGCTTCCGCTGGCGGAAGTCTATCGCTATGACGGCGGCATTGATTGGAAGAATACTGGTCGTCTCGACATGACGCCTGATGTGCGTTACCGTCGCGTCTGGTCGATGGCCGTTTATCAGGGGCGGTTGTTTGCAGGAACATTACCGGCAGGCCGCGTGCATTCCATCGAAGCCGGCAAGAGTGCGACTTACGATACCGCACTCAAACCGGGGTGGCGGCAGATCGTGGCGGTTAAAGAGAACGATCGTCTAAAGCTTTATGTCGATGGAAAACTGGTGGCGACGTCCTCACGATTCGATCCGACCGAGTACAATCTGACGAATGCTAAGCCGCTGCAGATCGGATTTGGGGCACACGATTATTTCAACGGAAAAATGAAAGACGTGAAACTCTATCGGCGTGCCTTGACTGCGGAAGAGATTCAGAAACGCTACCAGGGAAGTGCCGATTGAACGGCGGTGTTGCATTCGGACTAACCTCGTGTTTTTGGGAGACGGTTTTCTTACCTTGATCAAGCCACAAAAAAAGAGCCATCCGAAATGTCGGATGGCTCTTGAGGTTTCTTATGCAGTCAGAGTGAGTTACTGAACTCCCAGATCTCGCCGCAGATCGTTTTGTAGCTCAGGCACACGACCTTGTTCTTTGAGCCAGAGTGGTTTTAACGGGAAACTTTCTGGCAGCGGCAATCCTTTAAGCTCATGGATATATCGCCAGAGGATGACTGCTTTCAGTCCTTCTTCGATGGCCAGATCTTCGGACATCAGACTGGGATATTTATTTAAGACTTTCGCATACAACGCCATCCCTTTTTCGAGCTGCGCTTTGGCTTCATCAAACTTGGCTTCGCGGAAGTCTTGCTCACCATCGTAGATTGCCTTGTGGGCATCAATGGTGTCTGTTTCCGATTCGGAAAGGGCACGTGTTCGCCAGAAGCGATAGTTGGACGTATCCTGATAGCGGTTGATCCAATGTCTTACATCAGCTTCTGTGATGTTATCGTCACGAGCGGCGAGGTTTTTGATATCGTCCTCGGTCCATTCCAGAACGATCGGACCTTTGGGAGTGATGAACTCTTCCCGGCCGAAAATGGTGGTCCAGTCTTTAAAGCCTTGTGCCCAGGCGTCCGTACGTTGCTTTCCGAATTTCCCTTCGCGTTGCATGGCGTTGGCATAATCGAATTGAGCGTGCCAGGGAGAACCACGAAACAGCATTCTCATTTGCAAATGTTGTTTATGCTTCAGTTCTTTTTCGTTCGCAATCAGGAATTGTTCCTTGGCGACCTGATAGTTATCCAGCCGTTCGGGATTGATTTCCGGATCAGGGCCGTCTTTAAAGCGTTCGGTATCGGGGTCGACCTTATAAAATTTACGGAAGAGTTTCCATTCATCAGAACGACCGACTTTTTGGCCGTGCAGGTTTCCGACCTTCCAGTCGAGTTCAGGAAATCGCTCGTTGCGTGTGACACCTTCATTCAGGAATTTGATGCCTTCTTTGACCCAGAAGTAGCGGTCTTCGACGGCGTCCCATTCTGCGGACACATTATAAGCGAGGTTCCAGCCCTGGAAGTCCCAGACTTTCATATAGTGTGGCTGCAGGAGAATGATCGAATCAACGGTGGACCGCAGTTTGGCCCATTCTTTCTTTTCCTGATAGTCTTTGGCATCTAACCAGAGCATGTTTGTAGCAATGCCGCGGAGTCCCAGCAGAACGAAGTTCATTGACGCGCTGGACGGGTCCACATCACCCAGGGTACTTTCCCCGAGCTCATGTTTGACACGTAGTTTGGCAAGTTCGCCGCCAGAGCCTTCTTCCCCAGTGGAAGGCATACCGAGCCAGATCACAGGGATCAGCAGTACGATAATGGCAATGACATAAGCGAGCTTACGATGTTTGGAAGTGAGTTTGTTCATTTCGCCTCCAATTCGCGAAGTTTCAAGCTATAGAATGAAATAAGTAAGCAAGGAAGAATATAGGCCGCAGTAGTGACGATTCCAGGCAGCAGAGCGGCACTCCAGGAAACATCAAACCCTTTGATCACATATTCTCGCATGTTAGAGAATATTGCAAAGTTGGGGATCACCTGCTGGCAGAGCCAGAGGAAGTTTTTGATGAGATCATCAACCCCTTGGATGATTATACTTACGGGACCAGCAGGTAATTCTGTTTGAGAATTCATATGAGTTATTAAGCGATACCAGGCTTCGATGGCGCCTGAGGCTTGCATTTGACCGCTCAAAATTTCATTCATATATTCTTTGGACATGAATCCGACTATGACGATGGTCAATGTCGTGAGAATGGCAACAGGGCCTTTGACAAAGCAACTGATAGTCACGCCGAGCATAATCACCAGCACCATCGGCAGCCAGATTCCGAGGACGGCTTTGGAATATCCCACCAGGAAGGCACGGTCTGGCGTACGAACGAAGAGGTCAGGACGAGCCATGCCGAGTAACTGACCTGCTTCCAGACACCTGACTTCAACGGTCAAGTTGCCATCTTTATCAACCAGATCGTCAAAAATATCGACCTCAACCGCTTCTTTGCCATCGTTACTTTTCTGCACGATTTTACGATTGATTTTCAGTCTGTTATCGGAATATTCCTTATTGATCATCGGTGCGGTATTGACACGCAGATTTTTATCTGGGTTTACAAAAGTGAACTGATAGAGGATTCCCCCTTTTTCCATATTGCCTTTATGGGTTCGAAATGCTTCGAACGAAGACTGCAGGTTCAATTCGTCATCGATGGCATCACTTTCGTCGATGTTTTCGAATTTGTAGATGGCGCTGGCTTTGGTTGCGCCTTCGATATAGCTGCGGTACATCCAGATGTCTCCGACATTGATGCCGGATTCAGTAGGAGCCCCTTCACGGTTTGTGAACGTGATATCACCATAAACGGGGACTTTGGAAACCAGATTGTCCCGGGCAGATTCGGGAACCTGCCGCGTGATCCAGATGTATCCGATGCCCCCCATTACAACCAGAATCGCGGTTCCCAGCAACGTGAATCCCAGCATTCTACCCATGACGATTTCAATTCGGTAGGCGGGCTTTGTGACAACGGTGTGAATTGTCCTGAGACGAATATCTTCAGGCAGGGACCAGCAGGCCAGCAGCAGCATAATGGGAATGACAAGCCAGCTGATGGCTTTCAAAACGAAATCGATATAGGACTGGACCTGCAGATCAGGTCGATCGGCCGAACCGGAAAGGAACCAGCCGGCGAACATGAACAGGACGGCAAAAATAATGAAGACAAACAGGATTTTCTGCCGTAACGACTCACGGATCGTCAACAGGGTAAGCGACCAGATGCGGCGGCAGGAGACGTGGACGATCTGAACGAAAAAGTCCAGGACGCCCCAAAAAACATCGGCAAACCCCTTGGTCCCGCGAGTGATCACACCCACAAATAAACAGACAAAAAGGGCAATGAACATTGAGCTCCCGAACACGATCAGAAAGTGGATCAGGGCATCAAGCGGGTCATAGGCTATCGGATCAAAGGACATAATGATTTACTTCTGTGAATAACATCTCATCGGAAATGATGCTCTGACTTCAGTCAGCCAGTGCCAGAGTCAATGATCTTGAATATAAAAAAATGGAGTTTACTCTGAAGCTTTTTTCTCTTCCGATTCGGGAACGAATCGTTGCCCTGGGCGCTCTTTACTTTCCTGTACTGTTTTCAGGAACAGTGATTCGAGTGTCGCTGTGGGATGGTCGACAGAATCGACTTTGCCATTGTGTTTGGCAACGACCTGCTCAATTTCTTTGATTGCTTCCGGACTCAAACGTGATGTGAGGATTTGTGTTTCTTCTTTTTCTTTCAACAGGTCCTCAACGCGTCCCATGACTTTCAATTCACCGCCATACAGAATGGCGATCCGGTCGCAGACATCCTGAACGTCTGCCAGCAGGTGGCTACACATCAAAACTGTTTTGCCTTGCGCCTTCAGTTCCAGAATCATGCGTTTCATGTCATCGGTACCGAGCGGGTCGAGACCACTGGTGGGCTCGTCGAGCAGGACCAGGTCAGGATTATTGATGAGCGCCTGTGCCAGACCAATCCGGCGGGTCATCCCTTTTGAGTATTCTTTGAGCTGACGTCGTTTGGCGTGACCCAGGCCGACTTTTTCAATCAGCTCAGCAGATCGTTCGCGACGTTCTTTGGCCGACATTTTGAAGAGTCGTCCATAAAAATCGAGTGTTTCTTCTGCATTCAAAAAGCGATACAGATATGATTCTTCAGGCAGGTAGCCGATGCGTTCGTTCTTTTCCACATTGGTTGCCGGTTGTCCGAGGACTTTGATTTCTCCTTCGGAAGGAAACAGCAAACCCAACAGTAGTTTCAGAGTCGTGGTTTTTCCAGAACCGTTGGGGCCCAGAAGACCAAAGATCTCCCCTTTTTTCACTTCAAGGCTCAATGAGTTGAGAGCACGCACTTTTTTGCGGCCCCAGAAATCACGATAGATCTTAGTCAGGTTGCTCACCTGGATGACTGACTCGTTGTCCATTGGGGGTTCTTCACTCCACTGTTAGTTAGATTATGACCAGTAATAAGAACAGTTTCTTAGTCCTAAAAAAGAACCAACTAAACTAACGCTAGAATATCTGCGGGTTTACTACGATGTGTGACAAAACTCTGTTGGTAAAAATTTCAATTTCCGGCTCAGGAAATCAAAAAAACAGAGCATGCAGCAGATCATCGACTGGCCAGCATCCATTTCAGGGGCCCGAAACTTAGGAATCCATTCTTAAAGTACAATGATCCAAAGTGATTAACACTCTAAAATTGATAGACGGCTCTTGCAAGCTAATAGAGTGGCTTACTGCATTAAGATTTCAAGAACGCTGTCCCTAGAACCTGAATACAGTGTCGAATCCTTATAACTTAACCTGAGTTCCAGAAGAGTAGAAACAAATGACAACGATTTGTGTTCATTCGAATAGTTAGAAGCGGGCTTTTCTCTGAGATAAATATTCGATCAACGCTTTGTCGAAGGGCATACTGGTATCGAGGGGGACATAATCGACGCCCATCGCCTGTAATTTTTCCTGATAGGTGTCTCTTAATTCCTTAACGGCTTCGAGGTAGTCAGCTTTCATGCCCTCGGCGTCCAGAACCATTGAGTCACCAAGTTCGGGCTCTTTCAAATCGACCATGCCTTCGAAGGGGAAATAGACTTCAGCTTCGTCCAGAATATGAAACAAGATGACATCGTGGCCTGCATAGCGCAATCGCTGCAGACTGTCCAGAACACTTTTTTGATCGGTTAATAAGTCGGAGAAGATCATCAACAGGCTACGATGTTTGATCATCGAAGCAATCTGATGAATATTTTGTGAGATTTCTGTTGTCCCACTGGGCTGTGAATTTGCCAGCATTGCCAAGATATTTCCCAGTTGGCCGCGTTTGCTGCGCGCTGGGAGAAAGTTTTTGATGCGGTCGCCGAACGTAATCAAGCCAACGGGGTCCTGTTGATGAATCATCATATAGGCTAGTGAGGCAGCCAGACAAATTCCGTAATCAAATTTGGAAAGCTTCTGACGGTAGGTGTAAGCCATGCTCTCGGATAAGTCCACAACGAGATAGCCTGTCAGATTGGTTTCTGCCTGATACTTTTTGATATAGAAGCGGTCAGTCTTCGCGTAGACCTGCCAGTCGATATCTCGCGGGTCATCTCCCTGGGAATAACGTCGGTGTTCGCTGAATTCGACGCTAAACCCCTGATAGGGACTGGTATGCAGGCCACTCAGGAAGCCTTCGACGATGAATTTGGCCCTTAAGTCAAGGCGTGCAACTGTCTGTATCACTTCAGGTTTGAGATATTGTTCTACATTGGTCATCAGTCATGATCTCCTCTCCTCATGAAACGCCCACTATAACAGGATCGCGTTGGGGAATCATTCCTGTTTTTCAATTCTGATTTTCAGATTCCTCAGGTTCGATTATAACGTTTTTTGTGTCTTGGTAGCGATCATAGTCTATACTCTTGAACATTTCGCTTGTCTTAGATAATCTAGGAAGTTCAGTAGTAGAGAATAATCAAAATCTTAAACTTGCTTTAAAAATAGCAGAGAGTAGGTTTATCATATAATAAAACAGGTTCGATTGCCTTTTTGTTTATCAAGAGGTAGTGGAAAATCCTGATAATCAAAAATTGATAAAAGCGAAAAACGCTGCTGCTTTTGCCCAGTTGCTGTGTTAGTCTGGCTAAGCGCGGTTGCGTATATTGAAGATTCTAATATTCGATTCCCATACAAAAATGCTTCTGTTTCCATCTAAGTGCAAATACTGAGTTTAATTCATTTTGCAGAAGCATTTATGATTTTTATATCTGACTATCATCAACGTCATTATTTATCCAATTACAGGGATTTATTATGTCAAATGACATAACTCCGGATGAGAACAATACAAGTCCAACCGAGGTGCCGTGCCCGCTGTGTAATGAAATGGTGCGTATCGGCTTAGTTCGTTGCTGGAACTGTGGTTCATTCATGCGTGAAGATATTGCCGAAGCGTATCGCAAGATGCAGGAAAATCCGGCACCCATGATCTTCAGCCAGCTACCAGATGAAACCGAAGATTCAGCCGAAGGTGATTCACAACTGTTGACGGCGACGATGACTTCGACGTCGAATCGTGATGATGATGATTTCGAATTGGATCAAAGTATCGCGGTGACTGAGTATGAAGCATCGGATGACGATTTTCAGCTGACCGGCGAGATGGAGTCGGGAGATGAGGATCAATCAACGATTCCTCTGGCAAGAGAAGAATCTGCCGAGGAAGCAAAGCAGAGTTCAGCAGCCAGTGATGAAAAAGCTGCCTCTGCAACTGAAGAATCAGCAGAAAAAAAAGTTCCCGAAGCTCCTGCACCCGAAGTTCCTGCAGAAGACCATTCCGTCGCGACAGGCGGAGATGTGTTGTTGAATGTGGCGCTGGAGGAAGAACGAGAAGAGAAAAAGCGACGCAAAGGGGGCGGTCGTCGCAGACGCCGCCGCGCTGGCAAAACCGAAGGGGGTATCGTTGTTTATTGCCCCAATGGCCATCGGATTCGCGTGCGTGAAGAGTATCGGGGTTCTGCCGGGAAATGTCCTGCTTGCAATGTAATGTATCTTGTCCCGTTAGCAGCGAAAAAAGAAGAAGATCAAGAGCAGGGAACACCTGATGAGGCTGCTGCTGAAGCCGAAGGTTCAGAAGGTTTGAATGCCGGCGCTTATCTCAGCTGGTTCAAGGACATCAAGTTGCATGCCGTCGATCCGACTAAGCTGAAGCTGAAGCCCAACAGTCTGGAAAAGGCGTTTACGATCGTTGATCTGGTCATTTCTCCGGAAAAAATGCTGGTACTGGGACTGCTCAAATCCGGTCGACTGGGAAAAGGGGCCAAGATTAAGCAGGAACAGGCACGGACCGAGATCGCACAACATTTGCGTGAAGAGAAAGACGACGCGGAAATTCCCGCATTCAGTGTGCAAACCGTTAACAGCGATCAGATGCCGATCTTGCGCGTGACCTTTCCTACGATGTATGACCATGAGTCGGTCTTTGCGGGTGTACCCGTGTTTGGTAAAGGGCGGATTGCGGTGGCCTTGCCGAAACAGGAAAACTCAAAAGAAAATCAATATCTGACCTTCTCGCTGACCGAGTATCGAAAGTTTGCTGAGGCACTTTCTGAGCTCTATAGCATCGATAATCTGGGGCAGGATTCGGGAATTCCGATGGCCGATCAGATTAATACGGTAGCCTGTCACTACAGCGAAGAAGCATTTGAGACGCTTGATAATGAGAGTCTTGAATTTTATGAAGCGGACCCCGAGATCGAATTAACGCTTGTCGGAAGACAGTGCCAGGGGTGCCAGCTAATCGTGAGTGAAGATTCACGAAAGAAAGAGCAGATTGGTGGCAAAGCCGGTAAAGGGATTGCCAAAGCGAAATGCCCCAAATGCAATGAAAAATTCGGCACCATCTCTTTGTGGCAGATAGTGAAAGCCATAGAAGCTCCTGCGGAAGAGCCGTCTGCAGAATAATCATCGAATGTCCCCGCGGGAAAGCGGCCTTCAGCGATGATAATCAGTGAAGCAGCCTCGATTCATTTACAGATTGCTGGCAGCCATTGTATCTGCCGTTAGAAAGCCTATAATTCACATAAACCAACTGTCTAGTTTGTTGAGATGGCATGCTCCGGATTGCGCTGACATTTCTGATTAAGCAAGCAGCACAAGTAGGGTTTTGTATTTGGTTTTACTTGTACTTGAAGGCTTAGGTATTTTTGTAACATTATACAAAATTTGAGCTTAAGCAACGTACTGGTTTGGGAATCTTGTAATGGATTTTCTTGACCAACCCAAAGTATGGTGTAAAATTGAAGTACACAACACTGAGCAGGGAAGCACTCTTGGTTGAGTAACATGTGTCCACTTTTCAATGTTTGACGAAAAGGCGGACGGGGGGCTGCTTGTTAAACTGTTCAGGAGAAACTGGTGTCGCCAGGGTTTGATCAAAATTTCAAAGAACTGGTCCGCCAGAGAACGAGCATCGTAGAACTGGTTTCTGAGTCGGTGCAGCTGATTCAGAGCGGTCACGATTTCAAAGGCATCTGCCCCTTTCATAATGACCATAATCCCTCGATGGTGGTCTACCCTGACCGTGGTACCTGGCGTTGCTGGGTCTGTGATACAGGGGGAGACTGTTTCTCCTGGGTGGAAAAATACGATGATGTCAGTTTCTTTGAAGCACTCAAGATTCTGGCAGAGAAAGCCCATCTGGAAGTTCCCCAACTGACACCGGGGGCGAATCAGGCAGCGCGGTCAAATCAAGTTGAAAAAACATCCTTATTTGATGTAATGAAGTGGGCAGAGACGCAGTTTCACCATTGTCTGATGGAGACACCCGAAGGGGAATTTGCCCGTCGCTATCTGATCGAAGAACGAGGGTACACAGAAGAAACGATCAAACAGTTTAATCTGGGCTTTCATCCTGACAACTGGCAATGGCTGGTGAATCGGGCGCAAGGCAAAATTGCGACTCCTTTATTGGTAGAAGCCAGATTAATCTTCAAAAAAGAGAATCATACTCGCTATTCCGATTATTTCGTTAATCGGGTGATGTTTCCGGTTCGCGACGAACGGAAACGCGTTGTTGCTTTTGGGGGACGTATTCTGCCGGGAAGCAGCTCCGAAGGACTGGCGAAGTATTTCAACAGTCCAGAGAGTATTATTTTTACTAAGAGTAAGCTGCTATTCGGTTTGGACGAAGCAAGACAGAGAATTCGCGAGACAGAAACCGTTGTTGTGGTGGAAGGGTACACAGATTGCATCACAGCACATCAGTTTGGCGTGAAGAATGTGGTGGCAACTCTGGGGACAGCACTGACCGAAACGCACGTTTCCTATCTAAAGCGACTGGCTCGTAAAGTGGTTCTGGTGTTTGACGGTGACAACGCAGGTCAACAGGCGGCGGAACGATCTTTAACGAAATTCATTTCTCAAGAAGTCGATTTAAAAATATTAACGTTGCCAGTGGGGAAAGATCCTGCTGATTTTCTGGAAGAGCAGGGGGCTGAGAGTTTGAAGCTGTTGATAGAGCAAGCTCCTGAAGCCTGGAATTTTAAATTGAATGTTTGTGTTAAGAAATTTGGACTGGAGTCAATTGATGGCCAGCACCGAATTTTAGAAGAAATGTTAGAGCTTTTGGCGGCAAGTCCCAACCTAACCGGTAAAATTCGTGAAGACATCATATTAAGAAAGTTGGCAGATCGACTGGGTTTACACGAAGCAGTTGTCCGAAAACGACTGAGTGAAGTCAAACAAAATAAAGGTCCAGGTTTTAATTCGAGTCTCTCCTCTAACAATTCCCACTCTATTCCGAATACATTCTCTTCTGGTGATATCCAGAAAACAGACAATCCAACGAAAGACAATCAACTTGAGAGCGAACTTCTTGAAATTATCTTTGTATATCCGGAATGCGTCACCCAAATTCATCAACATATTTCCCCTGCCAACTTGAAGAATCCCCAGTTACGGTTTCTCTATCAGTTAAGTATTGATTTAACTGAGGAGGGAGTTGTACCGGAACTGAATCGAATTCTGGATCGGATTGAAGATCCAGAGTTAAAGCAGCTGGTCGTCAAAATTGACGCCAATGCTCACGAAAAAGCGATTCATTCTAAACTTCATATCAGCCCGGCCTCGCTTGAGGGAATTCCTCATTTTTTGAAGCATTCCATCAAGAATCTGAAATGGCGGGAAGAACGAGAACACCACGAACGATCCAAGGGACTTCTGTTTCAGAAGGCCCAGGCACAAACTCTGAATTCCGATGCGAAAGCGATGTTGAAAAAAGCATCAGAGTTCCACCAGAAACGAAATCAAAAACTCACTTGAGCCCATTAACTTGCTAGATTGGGAGAAGCAACGTGCACCGACTCGACGCCCGATTGAATGAACTGATTGAAAATGGTAAGAAGCAGGGATATCTGACTTATAATCAGGTTAGCGCTTATCTTCCCGATGAAGCCGTTAACCCTGAAAAGCTGGACAACCTCCTGCTGACCATTGAGGAGATCGAATTAGATATCATCCCCGATCAGGTCATCACCATATTACAGCCAGAGAAGCCAAAAGGTGGCCGGTCGCGCTCGATTGATGATACCGCACGCCGGATTGATGACCCCGTTCGTATGTATCTGACGCAGATGGGCGAAATTCCGCTTCTGACCCGCGAAGAAGAAATTCGTCTTGCCAAAAAGATCGAAATCACCCGTCGCCGTTTCCGCCGCGAATTGCTGTGCAGTGATTACGCCATGCGACAGGCGATTGAGATTCTGGACAAAGTTCATAAATCCGAACTGCCCTTTGACAGAACAATTAAAGTTTCCGTCACCGAAGGACTGGAAAAGAACCAGATTCTCGGCCGGATGCCCCATAATCTAAAGACACTGGAGTTTCTCAGTAACAAAAATGCCGCCGACTTTGAGCGATTTGTCAATCCTGAATTGACCAAGTCGGAACGCCGTGCATCCCACGCTTCGCTGCAGAAGCGTCGTCGGAAAATGGCGACTTTGATTGAAGAATTGAGCCTGCGAACGCAGCGTCTTCAAATTGGCATGAAGCGTCTGGAGCAGATTTCTCAGCGGATGACGGAGCTGGAAGACCAGATTCGTGACATGAATGAACTGAGAGCAAAGGATTCCAAAGATAACCGTGCCAACCTGGATCGGGAATTACAGGATCTGGTTTCGATGACGATGGAGACTCCTGAAACGCTTCGCGAGCGAGTCAAAGCCGTCAAGCAACGGTATCTCGACTATGAAACTGCCATGCGGGAGCTTTCAGGCGGTAACCTGCGTTTGGTGGTTTCGATTGCCAAGAAATATCGGAATCGCGGATTGAGCTTCCTGGACCTGATTCAGGAAGGAAACACCGGCTTGATGCGTGCTGTCGATAAGTATGAATACCGTCGCGGCTATAAATTCTCGACCTATGCGACCTGGTGGATCAGGCAGGCCATCACCCGCGCGATTGCCGATCAGGCACGTACGATTCGAATTCCGGTTCACATGATCGAGACCATGTCCAAATTGCGGAAGGTCAGTAAACAACTGTTGCAGGAAAACGGTCGCGAACCGACTATGGAAGAAACAGCCGATGTCGCCGGTATCAGTCTGGAAGAAACGCGACGCGTACTGAAGATTTCCCGACATCCCATCAGCCTGGATCGGCCCGTGGGTGAAAGTGAAGACAGTTACTTCGGTGATTTCATTGAGGACTCTGATTCAGATAGTCCTGTCAACACAGCCAGCCAGGAAATGTTGAAGGATAAAATTGATCATGTATTGAAAACATTGACCTACCGTGAGCGTGAGATTATCAAGCTGCGATTCGGTTTAGGTGATGGATATACTTATACACTGGAAGAAGTCGGTCGGATTTTCAAAGTCACGCGTGAGCGTGTGCGGCAGATTGAAGCCAAGGCGGTCAGGAAGTTACAGCATCCTGTACGCAGTAAGCAACTACAGGGCTTTATTGAAGGCTTAGCCCCGGATTGGGGACAGGCGGAGTCCACCGAAGAAGAAGTGGTGGATGCCACGGCTTCTGCCAGTATTTAAGATTCAAACGCCGGTCATTATTGATCGGCGTTTTTTTTATTAATAATAGAGAGATGTTCATTGTCGCTAATTCCAGCGCTGCCGGGAAGATCTGCCAGATTTCCTGCGTGAGTCTGGCTATTTGTCGGAAAAAACTTTATAACAAAGCAAGTGCACTGAGGCCCGCCGCATAGCGCCTCATAAAAAATAAGCGTTTCTGGAGTTCTTTAACATGTCGACGACTGCATCAAGTTTAAAAGCTTTACATCATTTATATCTGAGATTATATGATGTGGACCAGAAATTAGAGCAGGGTCCCAAGCGAATTAAGCTGAAAGAGCAGTTCGCTTTACTGCAGGATGAAAAGCTGAATGCGGTTAAGGATCAGGTACTGCAGTTAAAAAAACAGGTGCAGCAGAAGAATCTGGATTTACATTCCAACGAAGCTAAAATCCTTGATTTAAAGGGAAAGCTGAATGCCGCTTCGTCGAATAAAGAATTTGACATCATCAAAGGTCAAATTGCAGCCGACGAAATGGCCAATAGTGTTCTGGAAGATGAAATTCTGGAATTGATGGAAAAAATTGACAAGACGGAAGAAGAAGTTCAGTCCTGGGTCCGGCAAAAAGACGCCGCGCACGCGGAAGCGAAAAAAACAGCACTGGATTTTGAGTCAGCCCGCAGTCGCTTAAATGAAGAAATCAAAGAGTGTAAAGCAACGATTTCTGATGCGGAGCAGATTATTCCTGAGAATCTAAAAGTCATGTTTGCACGGCTCGTGCGATCACACGGTGCAGGCGCACTGGCGGTTGTCGAGGGGAGATTTTGTTCTGCCTGTAACGTGATGATTGAACCGCAATTGCGTGTGGAGCTGAATTCCGGGCGGCTGGTTTTCTGTAAGTCGTGTGGACGCTTGCTGTATATGGAAGATCTTCCATTATAACGCAGGATTAACTGTCAGGCCAAGTTGCGAGTAAAGCCAGGACTCCCAGTCCATAAAAGGTGTATTCCACATCGGCCTGTTCGTCCCAACTGGCTCCCCGAAAGCCTCCAGTGGGAAACTCCAGCCATTCCGTCATGAATTTCAGAATCTGCTCGGGATCAATCAGTGAAGACAACCCCAGGTCTCTCGCCGTCAATAGCCCGGTAAACGTGGATAACCCATCGGCAAAGGGAATCCGCGTGTTTGCCTGAAAGCCACCTTCCGTGCTTTTGACCTGCTTGAGAAAGTCGTATACATCGCCTTTCAGCTCTTCATCCATAGAATTCAGTATATTCAGTGTTGCAACAGCGGCTGCCGTCGGATTCGTGCCACTGCGTTTCATTGGGGAAATTTCGACGAAACCGCCATCATCCCGTTGCCTGTCATAGAGAAACTGAATCAAATCATTCGGTGCAGGGACGTCCAAGCCAATTAACTGGTAGATTAATACCACCAGGAAACTATGGTAAGTACTTCCCAGAGCACCTTGTTCCGACTTGGCATAGCCGCCGTCGGTGGTTCTCAGGCGTTCTAGATTTTGCAAAATTCGGGCATTCCAGTTTTCAGGGGCCGTGGCTAACAGATCTTCGCCGCCTGATGCTTGAACGATGAGTGCACAATATAGCCAGCTGAGCAGGTCGATGGTCGACAGTGTTTCCAGCTGGAATTGTCTGAGGAACTGGCTGATGGCAGCCGCTTCTTGCTTTTCAACGCCACCTAAGATACCCAGGCTGCGAACAGCAAACCCGGTGTAATAGAGGTCCGAGTCTCCTTCTCTGCCGGTAAAACCACCATCTGGCTGCTGTTGTGCCAGAATAAATGAGCGATGTTTTTCCAGCGATTCCGGAGACCGTTTTTCGAGACCGTCCGCTAATTTCAGGGCCAGATTCACTAAATAAGGTTCATTACTCATAGGGATTGTATGCCATTTCCCCTTTTCTTAAAGGGGTCAGAAAGGAGGTGAAACAGTTGTTTTCGCCGACTATTTTGAAAATTGTCAAGAAATTCTCAATCGAAAGGTCAAATTCGTCTTTCGTCGGATTTGAAATTAGAATATGTTCCCGCCCATCATCTCTTAAACTCAAAGAATCAATCTCTCTCAGAACTGTCAAGAACGTAAACCATTCGGAATTCCTTTCCTGTTCAGTTCAAAACCGAGTCAGCCTTACCTCAAGGCAGTCTCATGATTCTTCCGAGTCACAATTCACATTAAAAACAACCAGTTAACTAATCAAATACCAGTAGCACGTTTCCGTCAAAAATCTCATTTTTCCCGGTCCGTGTCACAACATATCTTATAGGTCCGACCAGTTTCTATCTTTCGATAGAAGTGTAATGATCAAGTACAACCTCTCTCCTGATGATTACCAGCCGGTCGCGCTGAAACAATTCCAGTAAACAATTGATTTTTTCAAGACATTCAAAACAGACATGTCCCTGTTAAAGGGACTGCTTTCTGCCATTGGTGGAATTGTCTGTGATTGAGTGCTTGCGTGTTGCGTAAAAACAACTTGATAGTTCAAGTCTATGGAGCTTTTTCCGTGGCTTGTTCCTGAATTCAGAAGATTACTTGTTGAGATTATCTCATGAATTTTCCTGAAAATATTGTCATAGATAAAAACAATTTCATGGCAGAACAAAATACAACAGAGCGGGACGATAACACCAAATTGCACTCAGCGTGCATTTCCGAGGTGAAACAGATGCCTGTGTTGACATCAAGCTATTCTGGACGGTTTATGAAAATTGCATTTCGCCTGATCGCCGGCGTAATCGTTCTGGCGATATCCGCCATGTCAGGAACGTTATTAGCCCAAGAAGAAGAATTTTCAACAATCATTGCAGATGGGACCGAGCCAGGCGATACCCTTGGGGGTATTTCATCAGTCATTCCAGGAAATGGAATGGGGACTTTGTTTCGCGCTGGACACCAAGCAGGAAAAACCGTTGGCTTAGATGAATCGATTTCCTATCTGGAGGCGATGCCTTACCTGTTTACATGGACGAAAAATCAAGACGACGCTGGTATGTTGTTTGGAAACTTTCAGTTGTTCCGAACGAATCGTGGTCACCTTGGTGGCAGTGCCGGTTTGGGTTACCGCTTCTTCAATTACGACACAGACCGGATCTTCGGAACGAGTGTTTATTATGGTCGTGATGACTCTTCAACAAAAATTTTCCAGCAATTGGTTCTGAATGTAGAAACAATGGGGCGTTATTGGGACGCGAACGGGAACTTCTATCTGCCATTCGGCACACGTCAGAAAGAGTTAAATCTGGAATTCAACGAAGGCAGTCAGCGATTCTCGGGAAATAATGTTCTGTATGATCAAACACGAACACTGGGAACGGCGATGCGTGGTTTTGATGCAGAATTCGGAGTTCCGATTTGGGGTCAGCTGGCACAAAAGCATGAAGCACGAATTTATGCAGGAGCCTATCATTTTGCAGCAACGGGCAGCGAAGATGTCTGGGGCTGGAGTGGTCGTATTCAGGCCAATGCATTACCCAATGTGTTGACAGAGTTGAGCGTCACTAATGATGCCACCTTTAACACGAATGTCTTCTTCAATGTCACCTGGACCTTCTCCGGACGTCCAGAGTGGAACAAGATGGAAAAATCGACTCAGATGCATCGTATGTCTGAACGGGTCAGAAAAAAATACAATGTTGTAGTCGAACAACGCAAAGTGGTTGATTCTGGGCTGACAGCCATCAACCCGGCAACCGGGCTACCCTGGTACATCTCACACGTTGATTCACTGGCTGCACCGGGCGGTGATGGTATGGTACTGGATCCCTTCCAAACCATCGCCGATGCGCAGGCAGGACCTGATGCTGACATCATCTTTACTCACGCGGGAAGCGAATTTAATAACGGACCTCCAATCACACTTGCTGCCGGCGATGTTGTGCTTGGTGAAGGTCAAGGAGTCCCACACTATATCGATATACAGGGATTCGGTTCCCGATTACTGCCGAACTCGCCGTCATACGGAGATCCGCTCCGACCAAACAGCCTCGTGCGTCCTACCTTTAATAACACCGTGGGCGATGGGGTGATTCTTGCATCTGGCAGTGAGTTTTCTGGCTTTATTCTCAATACCCCCTCAGGTCGTGGTGTCGTTGGTGTTGGTGTTTCCGGTACCGAAGTCAACTATGTTGATGTGAACAACGCCGTCGGTGAAGGCATATTCCTGAGCAGTACGACAGGCAGTCTGTCCTTTGATACAACCAATGTCACCAACACGGCCGGTGATGCATTTGTTGTTGATGGTGGTGATCCACTCGTCAGATTTGATGGAGGTACTATCACCAACACTGGTGCAGGTCGTGCTGTGTTGATCCAGAATACAACCGGAAGCTCTGTTAATATGACAGGTTCGAGGATTGTTGATACAAACAGCCAAGGGGTTTTAATCAGCAATGCTGGTGGTGGTGCCGTTCTGGATAATGTGACTATTACAGGCAGCACAAATGAAGGGGTTCATGTCACCGGTGGTACTGCTAATGCGATTGTGACATTTAGAAATACCGCACAGGCTGCCACGGTGGTCGATGGTGCGACAGACGCGAGTATTTTCGTAGAAGATTTCCAGGGTGTATTCCAGATGCAGGATATCAGTATTCTAAATCGTAATGGTGCTGGTCTTCTGGTCGAAAACCTGTCAGGAAATATGGCCGTTGTTGGTAATGCTTCGATCGCGAATGGTGTTTCCCTGATAACAGATCATGGTGTCGACGTTAATAATACGAGCGGGAACATCGCCTTTTCAGGCACCCTTGATGTCATCGGGAGTACGGGCGAAGGTATCTCGTTTAATGCTGGCGGAAATACCGGTTCGTTTAATGTAGCAGGCACTACGACGGTTTCCGGGACTGCACTTGAAGCATTCATTGTGATGGATGACAGTCCGGTCATCCGCATGGGAAATATGGTTTTGTCTAATAACAGTACGACAAGTTCGGTATTGTTGATCGATAATGCAGGACAAGGTGGTACTGCCGGTTCGGTGACGTTTGGCAATACAACAGTGACGGGCACGACAGGGGCGACAGTACCAACTGTTCACATTTTGAATACGACTCCCATTGTCGATTTTTCTTCACTTGGTGTTACGGCTAACAGTATCTCATTTATAACGCAGGTTCCCCCACAAGTCGGAGCTGCCGTCTTTGTCGAAAATAACCCCGGCAACGTGAACTTCGGCGATTTGAATATCACCGCCACAGATAACCTGGGCTTCATTGCAAATGCAAATACGGGAACACTCAGTTCAACCAGCGGTGTCATCGATGTGACGGGGGCTGCAGCCATCGATATTCAAGACTCGAATATTTCGATGGTTCTCACAACTGTGAATGCCGGCCCGTCCACTGGTATTGACTTAAATACAACGAACGATTTCTATTCAAATAGTGCTGGTATTCGATTGGTAAGAACTCCAGGATTGTTTTCGATTACCGGAGATGGTACCACGATCGATTCCGGGGGAACCATTCAAGCGACCACTCATGGGGTGTGGCTGGAAGACATCGATCGGGTTACTCTCGACGGACTGGAAATTCTAGTTCCCACAGTTTCCGGTATCGAATGGCATGAAACCACTGTTGACGAAGAAACAAATGTGACACTGGCACGAGTACGAGTAGAAGATTCCGCCGGGGATGGTATCAGAATTGTCAACGGTCGTACGTTCTCGATGACCGATTCGGAATTACTGGGTAACGGTACTGATGGAACAGAACATTCTCTGGAATTTACGGCAAATATCGAGCTGGATAATACAGACGACGATGCCTTTAACATTACATTGCAAAACAACATAATCACGGATGATAGTGCTGATGCCATTCATATTCAATCGGGCGGTTTGCTGGATGATTCACTGCTAGACGTCTTGTTAACAGGAAACACGATTACAACTAGTTCTTCTAACTCTGCAGGCCTGGACGTGATGTGGGAAGGCCCCATGAATATTACGGTTGCCAATGCAAACAACTTTATTGGGACCGGGGTTACCAATAATCAGGGAATCAACATCAATGCCACCAGCAATGAGCTGACGGACCTGATGACATTACAAGTCTTCAATAATAACAACTTCACAATTACAGGTACGAATAGTGAAGGAATTCAAATTGAAACGGAAGGCCCCTCGAATATCTTGATTTCGAATAATATCGATCAGGGCTTTGTGATGGCTGGAGAAGGTTCAACGGGACTTCGGTTTGTGGATTTAGCAGCAAACTCGAACGTGATCATTGATACCAATATTATCAATATGTCAGGGCTTGCCGGTGACGCAATCTTCTTTGACTTGATTGACGCGACAGACTCTTCAGTAACCATCGATAACAACCTGATCTCATTGTTCGATGCTGGTGTTGATGATGTCGAAACTGCAGTTGGTTTCAATGCGATGATCAATGGTCCGCTGACATTGGGGACTGGTGTCAATAATATTGTGTTCGTGACCAGCGTTGGCAATAACAACACTTTCCTCCTGTTTAATCCTGGCGGAGGCTCCTTTGATGGTCAGATCAGTCTGAATGGCTTCCTGCTACCGTAACGATAAAAGAGAATGTCTCGTTTTAAATAACACTCTAGTGTGTTTTGATCCAAATATTTCAAGGTTTTAATCGATGAGTCGCACATCCTGGAAAGTAATGTTGATTACTCCATTCAGACTAAGTGCACTACTGGTGTTGCTGAGTTTCACCGTATTGCCGGTGGGGCAGAAAAAATCAGCAGCAGCCGATGATGGCACGACGGAATATATCATGCATGGTGATGCAGATATGATGGGCGAAGAAGTTGTGGATGACGCGGGGTTTCTCTCTGGAGTCAACACATATTCTAGATCGCTCGTTCGTCAATTGCCTGCGGATCGCGGGTGGACTTACGATTCACCGATTGACAAATCGATCAAGAATATTTTTCAAACATCCAGATTACGCATTGATTATCTTCACTGGTCCATGAACGGCCCCGATGATGTTTTATTGAGTGCACCGATTCTGGGAGTTTCAGATCCCACTGAACCTGAACCCGTTTTTGATCGCTCAACTGGTATTGGAAGAGGTAATGGTGTCGCCTTGGATTATAATGATCGTTCCATGGATACAAATGGTATGCGAGGTGTACTCGAATTTCCATTACCGGATGGTAGCCTGGAATGGAATGTGTGGGGACTGTTCAAGAATGAGTCGCATCGTCCCACGGACAGAATCTTTGCCACACAAGACAATGGAGTAATTGCAGACGACCTGGTCGTCGTGACAAATTTTAATGTAAATGGGGCACTGGCCTCAAATACAAACGTGTATGACACCAGTTACACCGTAGATTTAAATACGGAAATGGTGGGCACGGGAGTGAACTATGTTTTAGACCCATTCCTGCCGGGTGAAGGGTTTCATATGCAACCTTTATTCGGTTTCCGTGTCATCAGTTTGCGAGAAACAATGAACCAGATCGGAGTTGATTCCGGTGGTGGAATTGGAACACCTCGTACGACAACGATCTATTCTAAATCTGAGAATCGCGTATTTGGTCCCAGTATCGGTGCTCGTGCAGAATTCAAACACAGTCGATTCTCACTCGGAGCAGAGCCTAAATTTACATTTGGTTTCAACCGAAATACCAATCAGGTCGCGACAGAGCAATTGTTTGAGGCCACAGATCCACGGTTCGTTTCTGTTCAGAAAAACAATGAATTTTCACCAACATTCCAGCTTACTCTGTATGCGAAAGTGAATGTGACTGAGCACCTGCGTTGCTTTGTCGGTTACGATTACCTGTTTATCGGGCAGATCTCACGTGCCTTCAATATCATTGATTACAATGAAGACCGTACGGCAGCAAACCCTGCGGTAGGAACGAAAGTCCGTCAGGAAAATTCAAAATTCTCAGCCGATGGTGTGACGGCCGGTATTGAACTGGTCTGGTAAACTAAGCCAAGTTTTATGCGCCTCTCGTCACCGTGGCACTGGTGTGTCGCTGGAGCGGCTTCTTGATTTGAAATCGCTGACTCTGAGAAAAATCTTTGAAGACCTTCTCAGCCTGATCGTGATTGATTTCTCCCGCGTGTGCCTGCAACAGGAAGCGAAACGTGAGTGGGGCTTTGCGGGTTGTCTCAAGCGGTCCATGCATACAAGGTGAGGCTCCCATCCAACCATCTTCTCGCACATGCCACGAGACGACATCTCCAGATCCTGCAACAGGATTGGATGGATGAAAAAAGTAGGTGATGCCTTCTTTCACATCGGGGGCGACGGGCCCTGAATAGTCCATCCACTCTGCCGGCTTCCCGAAGATGTTTTTCTCGCCGACCTGTTGATGGCTGTTGGTGATGGTTCCCGCTCCGAAATAACTCGAAATCGATTTAGCGACTCTGACTGCCAGAAATCCAAAATTGGTTTTCTGAAATTCGAGTGATTCTGAAGTCGGATAAAATGTTGATTGCAATTCTAGAAACAGTTCGTCTTTGTCGTTGGTTCTGATGGCGGAAATCGATTCCTGTCGTAGTAACGGTTGGGGATCATGGCCGTCAAACCATTCCAGTTCCACAGCCAGAATGGCTTCGTCTTCGCGTTCATCTATCGCAAGCCACTGTTTCTGAATGATTTTAGCGTCAGTGTTTTCCGCCCAGAAATTGATGCCCAGCACCTGATGATGGGCAAACCAGACGGAACGGTGATGATCGTGATTGGGAGCGCCCGGGTGTCCGATGCGTGTTAAAGGAATCCCGGAGGGGCCAGTCAAAGGGTAAAAGAAGGGCCGCGAGTATTGGGGATCATGGTGCCAGCGGAGCCGTTCTTTACCTTGCACGCGAAACGAAAATTGAGAGTCAGGCAGGGGAATGATTTCATAGGCAGGAAAGAGTTGACTCATATCAGGTTTCCCTGTGTTCGGAACTGTGAGGCACGGATGACGAAACACTCACTCCAGACTACGTACTACTGCAGGCAGTGTAAAGTTTTAGTCTGGAGAAGAAGAATTACGTCATCGGCCAGACGATGGAGAGCAGTACGGTGGTTCCCAGACTGGTAAAACCGAGCACAATCAAGAGAGGCGTCCATGATTTGAGCGCTTCTTCTTCGGTGAGACCACTCATCTTACAGAATATCCAGAAGCCACTGTCATTCATCCAGGAACCGACTAAGGAGCCAGCGCCAATTGCCGTAGCTAGATACACCGGATCAAATCCGAGCATCTCGGTACTCACGTTCATTGACGCCAGCATGGCGGATGTGGTGATCATGGCGACCGTACTGGAACCCTGCGCGATTTTCAGCAGGGAGGCGATTCCAAATCCCAGAAACAGAAAACTGAGTCCGGTTGCGTCCCCTTCCGCACTGCCAAACTTAGCCTGAATGGCAGGGCCGATTTGAGCCACCGTCAGCATTTTTCCGAACGCACCACCGCCGGCGGTGATCAAAATAATCACACCACCACTCATCAGCGCATTTTCAACAGTGGCCCCTAATTTGAGCAGAGTTAAATTTCGCTGACGGAAGAGAATCACGAGCGCGATTGCCGTCGCTACTAACAGTGCAAAGTTGGCGTCACCGATGACGGATGTGAACGGGCTGATCTTTTCCAGCAGACTTTGCGGGCCGACACCACTGGCGAGCATGGAATTCACCAGTGTGTTGGCGGTGATCATCAACACTGGTAAGACGATGGGACTAAGCGAAACGGCAAGCGAAGGCAGTTCATGTTCTTCGAGGGGATCGGGATCTTTATGTTCGGCGATCTCTCGCATGGGAATATTCATCATACGATTGGCAAACATCGCATACAAGATGCCAGCAAATGCAGCCGGTAACGCCACCAGTACGCCGACGAAAATCATTTTTCCCAAATCGACTCCGAGATTGTCGGCCATCGACAGAGGGCCCGGCGTGGGAGGAACCAGGGTATGCGTGATCGCCCCCCCCGCAGCAATCGCCATGATATACATCAGGTAGTTGCGTTTGGTGCTGCGATACAGCGAACGTGCCAGTGGGATTAACAGGTAGAAGACGGTATCAAAGAAGACAGGAACGGCGAGAACAAACCCACTTCCCATCAACGCCAGAGATGCATTTTTTTCACCGAGCGCATTCAGGAACGTTCTGACAATCCGGTCGGCGGCTCCACTATCCATCATACATTTTCCGATAATGGCAGCCAGCGCGATTACTATTCCAATACCAGAAACGGAATCCCCGAAAGCAATGGCAACGCGTTTGATGCGATTAATGCCATCCGCTGATTCGGGACCCAGCAGGCTGACGGCCATCGCTGCTGTGATCAACGCCAAAAACGCATTGATCTTCAGAAAGATAATCATGCCGATGACAACGGCGATGCCGATGCCCAAAATCAAAAAAGGATAGTCTTCCAACATAAGCGCTGCTCCGGAATAATCTTAGAGGAATATCTCAGGTGGATATGAGCATTACATAGATTTGCTCTCGACGCAAGCGAATGCCTGATAGAAAAAGTGCCTTCTCCTATTATGAACGAGATTAAGTAATAGTTGCTTTCGCTGAATGCCTCCTTTTTGTAGGATAGAGTGGTTTTGCTTCCTCTACTTTTCCTGTTGATAAGGAATTTTCGGCAATGACTGCTTCTTTTGCTCGTCTAAGAATGCGTTTCCTGATTATTCTGTGTTTAACTTGCTTTTGGGGAACCTCTGAACAATGCCAGTCAGCAGAGATCACACCCACTGATGCCAAGCAGGCGATGAAAAAAGCCACTCACTTTTTCACCAGTGAAGTTTCTACCAATGGTGGTTATCTCTGGCGATATAGTGAAGATTTATCACAGCGCGAAGGTGAAGAGCGTGCGTCCGATTCGAGAATCTGGGTTCAACCTCCGGGGACGCCGACGGTGGGCGAAGCCTTTTTGACCGCGTATCAGAAAACCCGAGAGCCGTACTTGCTGGAAGCAGCCAAAGCCGCAGCGAGTGCATTGGTTAAGGGACAATTGAAATCGGGAGGCTGGACCTACTATATTGATTTTCAGGATCGGATGAATACCCAGTATCGCATTGATGGCGGGGGGCCGCGGGCGCGGAATACAACGACCTTTGATGATAATACGTCTCAAGCCGCACTGCGGTATTTGATATTGCTGGATCAGGAGCTCAAATTCCAGGATCAAACGATTCATGGCGCCGTGACGTACGCGTTGGATGCTTTTCTGAAGGCACAATTCCCAAATGGAGGTTGGCCTCAACGTTATTCCCGCTTTCCTGATCCAAAAGAATTTCCCGTGTTGAAAGCCAACTATCCGGAGAGTTGGTCGCGCACGTTTCCTAAAAAGAAGTATCAGAATTATTACACCTTCAACGACAACGCGATTGCGGACTTGGTCGATCTGATGTTTCTGGCACATCATGTGTACGGTGATTCCCGTTATCGTGACGCCGCGTTGAAGGCAGGAGACTTTATTATTCTGGCGCAAATGCCGGAACCACAGCCTGCCTGGTCTCAACAGTACAATCAAAAGATGCAACCAGACTGGGCACGCAAATTTGAACCACCGGCGGTGACGGGCGGTGAGTCACAGGGAATCATTAAGACGTTGATGCAGATTTATATTTATTCGGGAGAGAAAAAGTATCTGGAACCGATTCCATCTGCACTCGCCTATTTAAAGAAATCTGAATTGCCTGATGGAAGACTGGCGCGGTTTTATGAGTTGAAAACGAATCGCCCGTTGTACTTCACGAAACATTATCAGTTGACTTTTAAGTCGGATGACATGCCGACGCACTACAGCTTCATTGTCAAATCGAGTATCGATTCTCTGGATAGTCGCTATCGGAGTCTGTTGAAAGCGTCTCCCGAACGACTGGCATCAATGCGGTTTCCCACACGCCGCGTGCGGTTGACACCGTCGTTAACGGCAAAAGCGACATCTGCAATTGATTCGTTGAATGCACGCGGAGCCTGGATCAAACAGGGAGACATTCGCACCGCAAAGCGGGAGAATGTTCCCGTGATTGACACGCGTGTTTTTATACATAACTTGACGAATCTGGCTGATTTCGTCGCCGCCCATCAACGCGACTGAATCTAGCACTCACGCATTTTCTGCGATGGTCTGCATACGTTCGAGTCCCCGTTTGGCGACTTCCAGTGGATCCTGCTGCCAGAGATCTTCGCGGAATAATTCGATCGAGAGCCAGCTGTGATAGCCGATCTGTTTTAAGAGTTGGCAATAGTGCGCCAGATCGATGTGACCATCGCCGGGCATTACGCGGTCGGGGTCCTTTTGTGTTTCACGGGGGATCGTATTCACGGCGTCATTGAAGTGTGAAATGGCAATCTGTTCGGGCTTAAGTTGCGCGATGCTTTCCATCGAACCGCCGCCACGAAACACATGAAACGGATCAAGTACTAGAGTCGCTTCAGGGTGACCCGATTTCTCGACAATCTGCAGTGCATCTTCAATTTTAGTGACCGCTTCGACGAATCCCAAAAATTCTACCGCTGGTTTCGCACCCGCTTCGATGCCGGCCTCCAGTAGTTCTCGATAACGCAAAGCGCCGAGATCATAATCCGGCTTTTTAAAATGCGGGCAGCAGATCACAAATTCGGCTCCCAGTTTTGCAGCCAGTTTGATTCGATCCAGGCAAGTATTGAAGACTGCCGGATATTCTTCAGGCGAGGCAGACCACCAGTCGCGGAGCATAATCATGGTCGGAATCGCCAGGCCTGATTCCTGAATGGCTGCGGAAACGGTTTCTAATTCGCCCCCCTCAGCCAAAAATGCTTCGATTTCATCAAACCAAAGTTCGATTCCCTCATAGCCGGCTTCGGCTGCGATTCGGATTTTGTCAAGCAGAGGAGTTGTACGAATTGTACTGGCATTCAAGCTGTAACGAAACGAACTCATGGAGATGATCCCTCAGAGGAAAAAGGAGCAGAATCAGTCATAGATTCAGGTTGATTATGGCGTAAGAGTAGAAGCAGGATGTTTTTCTGGTCAGACATTCATCAGCGATCGTCTTCAGGATGCTGCTTTAAACATTTTGCGATAAATGGCGGCAATGATCAACTCAGTCGCGAATCGCATCAGGTTACTCGACTCTGTATGGCAAATCGGTCACAATAAGGATACATGATATTGCCTGAATTCAACATCATGCGAGTTCCGAAAACGCAGACTTCAATACAAGAATATGTTCCCTATGATTGACTGTTGTCAGCATCGAATAATTTGCTGGTTGGCTGGAATCAGTTTCCTGGTGACGGGCTGTGGTTCTGATTCCTCTGCGCCACAGGCTCCTGTGGAATCAGAGGTAGTCATCAGCAGTGAGTCCGCGCCTGTGAAGACCGGTTCAACAAAGGCATCTCAAAAACCTGCCGTGAAGCAGGCGACTTCAAAAGCAGAGCCAGTGGCGGGTACCGCTTCGCATCCCAAAGCAAAAACGGCGAAGCCGACTGCTGTGAAAGCTCCGGAAACGATCTATCGTCCCAGTGATGCCAGGCCGATTCACAATAATCAACGGCTAGCGCTATTGGGGATTCACTGTTATGAGTCTCCACGGCTGAAACTGTATACGGACATTGATCCCGAAATCGCGAAACAACTGCCGGCGATTGTCGATCAGGCGTATCTGTCGCTGGTCAAATATTTTGGTCCCTTGCCTCCGGATCGTGAAGGGACTGAGTTTCAGGTGACCGGTTACATCATGCAGAATCGGGAGCTGTTTAAAAAAGCGGGCGTGATTTTAGACGCGTTACCCGAGATCGTAAACGGCCGCCATCTGAGAGCGCAGTTCTGGATGGATGCGCAGAGTGAAAATTATTATTTGCGGCATTTAATGCTACACGAATACACGCACTGCTATAGCATGATTATGGAAAATATCGGTGCGCCGGTCTGGTATCTGGAAGGAATCGCGGAATCGGTGGCCACGCATTCGATTGGCAAGGATGGCAAGATCCAGTTCAATGTAATGCCTGATGACAAAAATGACTTTGGCGGTTTAGGGCGGATTTCACTGCTTGAAGAAGCGGTGCTTGCTGCACCACCGAAATCAATGCGGGAGGTGATGCAGTTCACGTCCAATGATTTTGTCGGCAATAATACCGCGTATGCGTGGTCTTGGGCGTTCTGCCAGTTCTTTGACAAGCATCCGGAGTATGCAAAGTCATTTCGTGAACTAGCCCGGCATCTACAGGGGCCCGCTTTTTCCAGCAGGGTTACCCGCATGATCAAAGGTAACTATTCCGATCTGAACGCGGCCTGGTTACTGTTCGCCAAAAATCTGCAGCATGGTTACGATTTTGAACGCGCGACGCTGACCATTGCACCCGGCTTACCGCTGGTCCCGGATTTGTCTCTGGACGCGACGATTCAGAGTAATCGTGGCTGGCAGTCGAGTGGAATAGAAGTCGAGCAGGGGAACACGTATGAAGTGACGGCAGACGGCCAGTTTACTTTGGCACAGCAGCCAAAGCCTTGGGAGAGTACCGCGGACGGAATCAGCTTTCGTTATTTTAAGGGGCAACCTCTGGGGCGGCTATTGATGTTGATTAAGCCGGCTGAGGATGCGGCCGATATGCGTCCATTTTTGCAGGAATATCCGCTGGGGGCCAACGCGACCTGGATGGCACCGGTAACGGGCACCCTTTATTTCCGGTTGAATGATGCGTGGGACGAACTGGCAGACAATACCGGACAAGTGACAGTCAAAATAACTCAAAAACAGAATCCAGCAGCGCCAACGGGTTCAGAAAAATAGAACGAATTGCATTGGCGTCGGAATCAGAGTGTTCTAAATTGCGAAACAAACATTGATCAAAGGCCCGTACGAATCAAATTTAGGAGCAGCGACATGCTGGATCAAGGTCGGAGATTCATTGATTTACAGGATCAGAGTTCACGCAGAACATTTTTGAAACAGGCGTCTGCGTCTCTGGTGGCAGGCAGTCTACTCTCCCCGCTGACTGTGAAGGCATCAGAAACATCTAACGCCAAGCCGCTTGCCGGAATTAAAAAAGCGGTCAAGTACCAGATGATTACGGAAAAGGTATCGGTGCTTGATAAATTTAAAATGCTGAAAGACGCAGGCTTCGCCGGTACGGAAATTCATTATCGCACGAAGGTCAATCCAAAAGAAGTGCGTAAGGCCATTGATGCGACGGGCGTGCAAGTACATGGCTTTTTAAACAGCAGCCGCGATGAATTGAAAGATTCGATTGATCAGGCGAAATATTATGGCGGCACCAGTGTGCTGGTGGTCGCGGGCCGCGTAGATCAGGACAATCCGTATGATGTCGTCTATCAGCAGCAGCAGGCCAAGCTGCGGAAAAATCTCCCTTATGCAGAGCAGCAGGGGATCAAGCTTTTGGTCGAAAATGTGTGGAACAATTTTCTGTTGAGCCCGCTTGAGATGGCGCGGTTTATTGATGAACTGGAGAGCCCGGCGGCGGGCGTTTATTTTGATGTCGGAAATGTGGTTCGTTTTGGCTGGCCTGATCAATGGGTTCGCATTCTGGGGCCGCGGATTGTGAAGCTGGATATCAAAGAATACAGCCGCAAAAAACAGAAGGAAGAAGGCCTGTGGAAAGGCTTTCAGGTCGAGATCAATGAAGGCGATTGCAACTGGCCCGCAGTGCGAAAGGCGTTACAGGACATTGGTTATACGCAAGGCTGGGCGACGGCCGAAGTCAAAGGAGGCGATCGTCAAAGATTACAGGATATCTCGGAACGCATGGATCGTGCGCTTGATCTTGCCTGAAGCAGCGTTGATAATAAATTAAGATCGTTAAGAAGCGAGTGCTTTTGATGATTGTCCTCAAACATCCTACCTGTAGTGAGTTTTATTGAACAAGCTCTCCTGATCCAGAAACATAAACTTTGAATAATTCTGAATGAAAGGTTTCCCATGCCCGAAAACGCCTCTGAACAACAGCCGTCTCAAGGACGCCGTAAATTTATGAAACAATCTCTGGCGACGCTCGCGACTTCCGGGCTCGTTGTGAATCCTGCTTTAACATCAGGCGCGTTCGCCGCTAGTAACGAATTGATTAAGGTTGGGTTGGTGGGTTGTGGCGGACGAGGCACGGGAGCCGCCGCTCAAACATTGCGGGCCGATCCCAACGTTGAGCTGGTCGCGCTGGCAGATGCGTTTGGTGATCAACTCGAACGGAGCTATCAGAATCTGAAGAAGACCGAAGTTCAGGATCGGGTGAAGGTCGATGCCGAACATAAGTTTGTTGGTTTTGATGCCTATCAAAAACTGATCGATTCCGGCGTGGATCTGGTCATTCTGGCGACGCCTCCTCATTTCCGTCCACAACAGTTGAAAGCCTGTATTGATGCCGGCAAGCATGTCTTTTGTGAAAAACCGGTCGCCGTGGATGGTCCCGGAATTCGTTCCGTTCTGAAAACGACGAAAGAAGCCAAACAGAAGAATCTGACGATCGTTTCTGGTTTATGCTGGCGGTATGAACCTGGTATGCAGCAGATGGTCGAAAAAATTCATACAGGCGGCATCGGCGATATTATTTCAATGCAGAGCATTCGCTACCTGGGTGGCGTTGCTAAAATGGTCAAACGTAAACCGGAATGGTCGGACATGGAATATCAGATGCGTAACTGGTATTACCACACTTGGCTCTCCGGCGATTTCAACACAGAACAGTTCGTGCATGAACTGGATAAACAATCGTGGGTCATGGGCGAATATCCCGTTCGCTGTTACAGTACTGGCGGTCGTCAAACACGAATTGATCCCGATTATGGTCAGATTTATGATCATTTCAGCACCGTCTATGAATATGCGAACGGTACCAAGTTCCTGGCGTCCACGCGGCATCAGCTGGGCTGTAGTTCCATGTTTGTTGATACGGTTTCCGGAACTGAAGGCACAGCGACTTTGATGAAATACCAAATCGAAGGGAAGAATCCCTGGAAGGGTGCCCGCCGTCGTGCCAATATGCATCAGCTGGAACACAACGAAATGTATAAAGCTCTGCGAAATGGAGACGTCATTAACAACGGCGAATACATGGCAAACAGTTCAATGATGGGAATTATCGCCCGCATGTCGGCTTATACGGGTAAGACACTAACCTGGGAACAGGCGATGAATTCGAAAGAAGATCTCTCTCCCGAGAAATACGATATGGCGATGTCTCTGCCGGAACCCAAAGTAGCGATGCCCGGCATCACCCCGTTTGTGTAAGCGGTCTTTGAAATCAAAACGATTGAATCAATCAAACAACCGGTGTGTGTCATGCATGCCGGTTGTTTTTCTTTGGATTATAGAACATCATTGATTTCAGTCGCTGCAAATCAACCTTTATTTGAATCGGAGGAAGTGATGAAGTCGCTCGCTTATTCGCTTTTGCTGCTGGGAGTCGTGATCGGTGTTTGTTTGAAACAATCGGATTCTCGTCTGTGGGCAGATGAAAAATCAGTAGAGAACCAGACGGCGAAGCCGAAACTGACGCTCTCGCGTGAAAAGAACATGCTCAATATTCACGGCGATCACATTCCCGGCGGAAAAATTCCGATCTATTATCTGGAAGCTTACTGCCGTGCGAATTCGACCGATGCCGACTGGGGCAAACATACGGTCGTCAAACACGAAACGCAGACGCTTTCCATGAACGACGATCAGACGGTGTTAAAGCTGAAGTGTACTGTCGCGGATGGGATCACCGTACATCATACGATTACGGCGAAAGGGGATGAGGTTGATTTTCAACTCGTGACTCACAATCCCACCAAGCGACGTTCCGAGGTCCATTGGGCGCAGCCTTGTATTCGTGTGGGCGATTTCGCCGGATTGGGGCAGGCGACGACGGATGACAAATACGCTTATATTAAAAAGTCATTCATCTTTCTGGATGGGAAACCGGCGATGATGCCGACCCGGAACTGGGCGACCAAAGCACGCTACATACCGGGGCAGGTCTGGTGCCCGATTGGTGTTCCCCGAACGGATGTGAACCCGAGACCGCTGAGCAGGGAAGTTCCCAGTAATGGTTTGATTGGCTGTTATAACGCGGATGACAGCTTGATCTTCGCGACTGCTTTTGAGCCGTACCAGGAACTGTTTCAAGGTGTAATTCGTTGTCTGCATGCCGATTTTCGACTCGGTGGTTTGCAGCCGGGGGAAACGAAAACGATTCGGGGCAAGATTTATATTGTGCCCGCGGATATGGACGCGCTGGTGAAACGGTATGAGCGTGATTTTCCGGAGCATGTGAATAAGTAGTGCGGGATCGTTTTTTTATACGATTCATGCTCCTCATGCTGGTGAGGTAAGTTCAACGTAGGTTGTACCGTTTTCCTGAAATTTCCTGCTCGCTGCGCTCGGCCCGAATTTCATTCGGGCTTACCCTGATTCTTTTAGACACGTGTCAGCGGTTGACGGTGGTGATTTCGGTGACGCGTGTATCCAGTTTCTCTGCGTCGGCACCACTGATGGTGACTTCAAATTCTCCATCACCTGAGCCGATGGCTTTGACCAGAATGGTGTAACGCAGGAAAGCGTCTGCTGGCAGCTCTTGGATGGAGGAGACGGTTAAGATATTCTGAGTCACTTGCGGTCGCAAATTGAGCTTCTGGTTTCCCTGATGGGCTTCGACAGAGACGACACGGAACATGCGGGGAATCTTGGCCGTGAATGAGATGTCTTTCGCGGGTTGCAGTCCCCGGTTTTCGATGCTGACTTCGTAGGTGGTCTCTTCGCCGCGGGCGATGGGGTCTTTCGTATCGCGGACCTGCACATCCAGGACGCCTGTGGCGGGAGTGACTTTTAAACAGGCGGAAACCAGTTCGTTGGGAAGTTCGGGGCTGGTGACATTCACCCTTAAGCAGGCATGTTCGGCGGCGACTTCGCATTCGAATTCGACCTGTAGCTGAACTCCTTCCCCTTTGCGGACGGTATCCAGGTTCCATTTCAAATGGCCCGTTTCGCGTTCCGAGCCGATAGAGGCTTCACGCGGAATCAGAACAGGATCGTAGGAAATGTCGACCTGGATGTCATTCAAGTCGATATCGGAGACGTTGGATAATTTGACGATAAATTCGGCGCGGCTGCCGATCGTTCTTGCAGAGGGGCCAATGACAGACAGGTCCAGTTGTTTCTTTTCATATTCGACACAGACCGATTTCCAGACCAGCTCTTCCCCGTCTGCGATGGCGCGGAACCGGCAACAATGACTGCCGAGTGCATCACTGTAGAGCGTGAGGGAAATTTCCTTGGACTCGCCTGGCTGCAACGTTCCCAGTCGCTGACCAATTTTCTTTTCGCGTCTGCCGGGAAAGAGCAGGGCGGCATCGAATTCACATTCCATGAGCACGTTTCTGACAGAACGGTCACTGACGTTTTTAATGATCAGATAAAACGTGGCGCCGCTGCCCAGTTGTCGTTTGGGAATGACTTCGACGGACATTTCCAGCGGGCCGGACGCAGAGGGCGCTGTCATCATGGGGCCGGATGACTGTTTCGGGACCGACTTCGGCTCAATGCGACTTTGTAGATCGGGCACCTTCAATCGCGGTTGTGGTTTGATCTCATCGGGCAGATCTTGCGGTTGCAGTGGTTGCCTGCGATCAGCCGATTCCGGGACGGCAAACAGATCTTCTTGAGGCCGCGACGTCGCGGGTTGTCTTTTCTGAATGGTCTGTGGAGTGACTCGTTGCGTTTCACGCGATTTTGATAGAGGAGACTGTGTGCCCGTAGGGCTCTGTGACGATTGATTCTGAGGATCAAGCGGTGGTGGATTGGTCAGTTTCCAGGACGAGCGTGAATTGGGCGCAAGAGCAGAGCAGGCCGTGACTGCCAGTGTGAGCAGCAACAACATTCCTGAAACAGATCTCGAATATGGCCGAATCCCAGAGCCCGGCATGAATCATCCTCTATCGTAAAAAAGAAATAAACTCTCTTTAAAGCTTATCACGCAAACATGAGTGTTACAGGGAAAGAAACAGATGAAATTTTAAATAGTAAGAGCGGCAAACTGGATTCAAAGCGCACGTTCATTCGTGTTAGATATTGTGTAAGGGACGAACGATATGGTTCGATCGAAGTGACTGAATCTCTGGAATAATCGATTCTGTTTTGTTCAAACGGAACAAGCAGAGAAAACGTGCCGAATTCAGTGAGTTGTGGTGTTGTAGCAATTAACAAACGGCAGGGGAGTCTCTAGACTGAGGAGTCTGAAATCATTGTCTGGGGTACGATGGTCCTTCCGAATGTAACACTCGTCTTTGCGTCTGCTGAGACCGATTCGGTTCTGAAAATGCGATGAACAAGGTACGAAGTTGAACATATTTGTAACGGAATATCTTTGTAGTGGTGCCTGTGAAGTCTCTCCAGCGGATGCGTCCCTGTTAACTGAAGGGACCGCAATGCTGGAAGCCGTCGTGACCGATTTGCTGGCGATTCCAGACTGTACGGTGACGACGAGTGTGCAGGTACAACTGCCATTTGTAAATAAAGTATTACAACAGGCAGAGCGTTCGCCGCGTCTACAGATCCAGCGCGTGAAAACGCCGGACGAGGAACAAGCACTTTTTGAACGTGCCTGTCAGCAGGCCGATGTGGTTTGGGTGATTGCACCGGAATTCGATGGGCTTCTCGTTTCGCGAACCGAGTGGGCACTGCAATCTGGCGCACATGTCGTTGGTCCCGATTTGCATACAATTCAACTGACCGCCGACAAGTGGCGACTGTTTGAGTTTCTGAATGAACGGTCGCTACCTACGATTCCGACATTGTTACTGAAGGATGAACAGACAGTGTCTGAAGCTTCTTTTCCCTGTCTGATCAAACATCGGTTTGGTGCAGGGGGTTTGGGTTTGCAGTCTCTGGCGGGAGCTGAGGACTGGCGACAGAGACGCGCTGATTATGAGGAACAGCGTTCTGATTTCATCATGCAGCCTTTTCTGACTGGCAGAGCACTTTCCACGGTCGTTCTGGCAGACTCTCATCGGAGTGAAATATTTCCCATTGGCGAACAGCAGATCAGTTGGAAATCGGATTTTGAATACCAGGGGGGCGTGATGCCGGCAAAAGTGGAACCCGAAGTAATACATTCGATTCACGAACTGATTTCTCGCGTCTGTGATCTGCTGCCGGGACTTGTGGGTTATGTGGGCTTTGATATTCTGTTACCTGACACTGATCCGATGAAACCGTTGATTGTGGAAATTAATCCACGTATGACGACCAGCTATGTGGGCTACCGTCACTTGACGCCGGATAATCTGGCGGAGCGGATTGTGAAAGGGAATACCGGATTTCCTTCACTTAAGTGGAATCTGGAACAGGAAGTTCGGTTTCAACCGGATGGCAGCCTATTTCTGAACCAGTCGCGAAGTCTGGAAGAAAAGAAAAATTAAACATGTATGTGATTGGTCTGGATATTGGTGGTGCAAATCTCAAGTCAGCGGACTGCGATGGGCGTGCGAACGCCGTTGCATTTGAACTCTGGAAGACGCCGGAACTGTTAGCGCAGGCAGTACAGGAGTTGCTGACTGTGTATCAGAGTCCAGATCTGGTGGCGGTAACGATGACGGGTGAACTGGCAGACTGTTTTCCCACCAAGGCGGTTGGTGTGGAACAGATACTGGCGGCCGTGCAACAGGCGGTTGCTCCGGCACCGGTTGTGGTCTGGCAGACAGGCGCCGAATTCTTGACGACAGATCTTGCGTGTGAGTTTCCATTACTGGTGGCCGCTGCGAACTGGCATGCACTGGCGACGTGGCTGGGGCGGATGATTCCGGAGCAAAATGGGATTCTGATCGATATCGGGTCGACGACAACAGATATCATTCCGCTGGAAAATGGATTTCCAGTTCCGGAAGGGCTGACCGATGCCGAACGGTTACTCTCGGGCGAACTGGTTTATACGGGGGGACGGCGGACGCCGTTAGCGATGATTGAACAACGCGTTCCTCTCCGCGGGCAAGCGTGTCCGTTGGCAGCGGAGAGTTTTGCGACGTCCCTGGATTTGTATCTCCTGCTGAAAGAACGGGACGAGAACCCCACTGATGTGGATACCGCCAATGGGAAGCCTGCGATGCGGGTCGATGCTTATGACCGGATTGCCCGCTCCGTCTGTTGTGATACAACAGAAATGACAGAAGAGGAAGCCGTTGCCATCGCTGAGTTTCTGGCGAACAAGCAGCAGAATCAGATTTCGCAGGCCATTGATCAGGTTCTGGATCGTATGGCCGCTTTGCCGACGGGGGTTTTGATCAGTGGAAGTGCTGTTTTTCTGGCGGAGAAAGTAGTTCAGTCACACCCGAAATTGAGTCAGACCGCTCTGACGAATGTCGCAGAAATCTTTGATGGGGCGATTTCCGAATCTGCGTGTGCGTACGCCGTAGCACGACTTGCGGCAGAACGGATTCGATTTTGACGCTCCAGAGGAGTTTCTCCGGTATGAATTCACTACATCTGTGACATTGTATTAGGTTAGTAAGTGATATAAACATATTGACTTACGCGATTTTGTTCGGTGTGTTTATCAGCACTGTGTTCACATGAATTTCCGCTAAGAGTGGTTGACTCATTTTTCATACTTGTGGTATGTTCCCCAACCTGTGAGCAATGATGGGCGTACGATTTGAGCCCACCCCCTTTCCCCCCCTCAGCAATTTCAATGTCTGCCCCTGACTTCAAGGAGGAAGGGCGTCCCAATTTCTTTTGGGGCTTAGACTACAAAATACAATTATAATTACTTCCCTCATTCAGCGACGGAGCGCGAAAATATGTGTGGAATTGTCGGATATATCGGACATCGTGAAGCCGGGCCGTTGTTGATCAAAGGTCTGCAGAAACTGGAATACCGTGGTTACGACAGTGCCGGGGTCGCCATTCATGATGGATCGTCGATTCAAATTCGTAAGAAAAGAGGCCGCGTCGCTGAAATGGCGGCGCTGTATAAGTCAAACCCCATTGCGGGAACAATCGGAATCGGCCATACGCGGTGGGCGACGCACGGGGAAACCAACGATCAGAATTCCCATCCCCATGTGGGCGGCAATGGCGATGTGGTACTCGTGCACAATGGAGTAATTGAAAACTATAGCTCGCTTCGCGCACAACTGCAGGGGCTGGGTTATGTGTTTCGCACGACGACGGATACCGAAACCATTGCGCACCTGTTGTCGCATCATTTGGAAGAACAGATCAAACTGGGGTCTGAACCCGGAGAACTTCCAACGTATCTGAAAGCGATCGAAAATACGCTCTCCAAATTAAAGGGGACCTATGGGCTGGTGATTCTGTTTCAGGATCTGCCTGATGTGTTGATCGCGGCCCGTTTGGGAAGTCCACTGGTGATTGGCGTTGGAAAAGGCGAACAGTTTATCGCCAGCGATGCAACTCCCCTGGTGGGATATACGGATGAGGTGATCTATCTTTCAGATCATGAACTGGCAGTTCTCACGCGCGAAGAAGTCGAGATATTTCATCGGGATGAAGGTCAGCAGAAGCTCTCGATTCAAACTCTGGATCAGGTCAGTGTTGATTCCGATCTGGGTGAATACGAACATTACATGCTGAAAGAAATCTTCGAGCAGCCTCAGGCGCTGGAAAATGCGATGCGCGGCCGGATCGATGAAGACGAAGCGACGGCAAAATTTGGCGGATTGAATCTATCGGCACAGCAGCTTCGGAAAATTGACCGTGTCGTTCTCACGGCCTGCGGTACCAGTTGGCATTCGGGTCTGGTGGGTGAGTATCTGCTGGAAGAATTCGCGCGGATTCCCACGGAAGTGGAGTATGCCAGCGAACTGCGTTATCGGAACCCGCCGATTTCCAACAGTACGATGATCTTTGCGATTACCCAGAGTGGTGAGACGGCAGATACGCTGGCGGCGATGCGGGAATGCAAACGAAAAGGGCATCCCACGCTGGCGATTTGTAATGTGGTGGGTTCCACGATTGCCCGTGAAGCGGATGGTGGAATTTATCTGCACGCCGGGCCGGAAGTCGGAGTTGCTTCGACAAAAGCATTCACATCGCAGGTGATGGTGTTGATTCAACTCGCGCTGTTTCTGGGACGTATGCGTCATCTGTCTTATCCGGCAGGGCGACGGATTATTGATTCACTGCAAAAAATTCCGGACCAGATCCGTAAGTGTCTTGAGTGCAATGATCTGGTCAAAGATATTGCGATGAAGTATTGCAATTTCAATAACTTTCTTTATCTGGGGCGGCTCTATAATTTTCCGGCTGCTCTGGAAGGTGCGTTGAAGCTGAAAGAGATCAGCTATATTCATGCGGAAGGTTATCCGGCAGCCGAGATGAAACATGGTCCGATCGCGCTGGTCGATGAACAGACGCCGAGTGTGTTTGTAGTTCCCCGTGGCCAGATCTATCCCAAAGTGATGAGTAATCTGGAAGAGGTCAAAGCACGCAAAGGGCCGGTGATCGCGATTGCCTGTGAAGGGGACGGAAAAATTGCGGATATCGCCGATGATGTGATTTATGTACCTGATGTGCCTGATTTTCTGCAGCCTCTGGTAACAGCCATTCCGCTGCAGCTGCTTTCGTATCACATCGCCGTTCAACGGGGCTGTAACGTGGATCGTCCTCGCAATCTGGCGAAGAGTGTGACGGTCGAATAGTTGCGGCAAGAGAATTTCTCGCTGGCGTATTGTGGTGCCTCACCGATTTTACTGGACGGGCCTGATTCATTGATTTCTCATAAATCGTAGCGGAATACGAAAAAAGTCTCGAAATCTGGGCGTTCCTTGACGGAAAGTCGGAAAATTGAACTTTCCGACTTTGGTTTACTTCCGCGTTCGGCATAGAATACTTTCTGAGGCAATACTTGTGGCGATTTGCGCGCAAGTCGGGCGTCTCTGATTCGATATCTTAAAACATCAGGTTCTCCTGATGCATCACCACGGCAGAAACAGATGATTTTGTTTCTGTTGAACTGGAAATGATCAAATGAAAGTAATTCTGGCAAATCCCCGCGGTTTTTGTGCGGGTGTGAATATGGCAATTGAATGTCTTGAGGAAGTCATTCAAATTTTTGGCAGTTCCATTTATGTGTACCACGAAATTGTGCATAACAAATATGTGGTCAATCGCTTTACGGAGATGGGAGTCACGTTTGTTGATGAGGTAAGTGAAGTTCCGGAAAGCTCGATTCTGGTCTTCAGTGCGCATGGTGTTTCACCACAAATTCGTCAGCAGGCTCGCGATCGAAATATTCGCACGATCGATGCGACGTGCCCGCTGGTGACCAAAGTGCATACCGAAGCCATCAAATATGCAGAGGCGGGATACAATATCATTTTGATCGGCCATGAAGGGCACGATGAAGTGATTGGCACGATGGGGGAAGCGCCGGAAAGTATCACATTGATTGAGACTCCCGAGGAAGTCGCGGCGCTGGAGTTTCCGGAGGATGCGAAGCTGGCCTATCTGACGCAAACGACATTGAGTGTGGAAGAAGCAGGGCAGGTGATTCGAAGTCTCAAAGAAAAGTATCCTCATATTGAAAGCCCTCCCAAGGAAGATATCTGTTATGCAACGACGAATCGCCAGGAAGCGGTTTCCGAACTTGTGCTACAGGCAGATTTGGTTCTGGTACTGGGCAGTCAGAACAGTTCCAACAGTAAGCGTCTGATGGAGATTGGGAAGTCGGCTGAGAAGCCCTCTTATCTGATTGACGGCGTCGATGAGGTGTTGCCGGAATGGCTTGAAAAAAGTGAGACGATCCTGATTACCGCAGGTGCGAGCGCGCCCGAAGTCGTCGTACAGGAACTGATTCAATTTCTGAAAGATCAGTATCAGGCAGAAGTCGAGAACGCGGTGATTCGTAAAGAGTCGGTTCGCTTTCCGCTTCCCAAAGAATTGCGGATACTGCAGTCAAAATAATAGTTGGCTTCTCTTTAGTAGGAATGTTTTGCTAAGGTTTACGTAGAGCCCTGATGATGTACATAATGCAGATGATGTGAATCATGGTCGAAATCGGCTGTGAATGTGAAGTGACTTGAGAATCCTGATAGAAATGAAACAGCCGACATGAGCGATGATTTGACACCAGCAGAGAATAATGATGGCAGTTCCGATGAAAATAATCATGAGCGGCATACACAGGAAATCAGACACTCTCAAGTCAGTGCGCGTGTTCCGGAGGGAGTCTCGCGTGGGGTCTTTAGTACTGGGGCTGTTGTGTTACAGGGAGGTCACGAGTTCATTCTGGATTTCCTGTTAAGAATTTCGACACCTCAGCAGGTCGTGGCACGTGTGGTTCTGCCGATTGGCGTTGTGCCCCAGATGATTCGTGCTCTGAGAGACAATTTGAATAATTATGAAAAACGGTTCGGGACGCCGACGATTCCGACACCGCTGCCTCCGCAGGTCACCGGTTCTGCAGAATCGATTAACGTGGGGCCCGGGATGGAAACACCCGCTTCAGAGGAGCCAACGCCGTCGGTTTCTGATGTGATCTCAGGGGCTTCCTCAGCAGGGAGCGCTGGAGCGATTGGAGAAACGATGACGCCGGAATCGGATGCTGATGATCAAAAAGCAATCCCGGAAACCGTCAATAAATCTGTGGAAGCGGGGCAGAAGCCGCCTTCCGCGGAAGAACTGTATGACGAATTGAAACTGCCCGACGAAATGCTATGTGGGAATTATGCGAATGCGGTTCGGATCGGGCATTCAGCGACCGAATTTTCGTTTGATTTCATCACCACGTTTTTTCCGCGATCCTGCGTTTCCGCACGCGTGCACATGGCTGCCCCGAATATTCCCCGTCTGCTGGATTCGTTGTCTCATTCGTTTGAGCAGTTTCAGCGTAAAGTGGCACAGCAGCAAAAACGTCAGCCACCACAACAGGGTGATCAGCCGGGCAATTTATAAGCCCCTGTTCTAATCGGCCTGGCTCAAAAATTATACCTGTTGCTCGTCGCCGGAAGGTCCATAAAGTCCTGGAACGGGGATGTCGTTGAGCCGCAGGTAGACACAGAGATGTGCCCGGTGGTGGATCGTGTGGTTGAGGACCCAGGTGCGAATCACTCCCAGTTTGGGCATCGTGATGATGGGGTTCCCTGCAGAGAGGAGTGACCAGGATTTGCCGAATTCCTCATCGGGAGTCTGCTGAAGTATTTGCTTGGCAGCAGCAACATGTTTATCGAAGAGATCCACGATTTCTTGTTTCGTATTGAGTTGCGGTGTCTGATAAGGTTCACCACCTACCGGGTTGATGTCCCATACATCCTGTGTGAGAGTGCCTTCGACCCAGCCCGGAATTTCTGCGAGATGCGCACCAACCCAGCCGATCGTATTCGACTTGGGGTGTGCTTTCCAATTCAGTTTGTCATCCGGAATGCGTTCGAGGACTTTGCGGGTACCTGCCATTTCAATTTCAAATTCGGGGATGATTGATTCGGCAATCGTCATATGAGAATCCTGTCATGGAATGAAGGTGAGAGAGCTACTACCAGCGAACAGGCTTGAGTCTGATTCAGAGTGTGACACAAGACCGATCTATTTTAGCGGTGTGTTTGTTTCGAAGTCCAGAGGCGGGATGACTTCGCGTTGAACTTCATTCAGAATTGAAGTGGATTACCCTTCATCGCGAACCGTGTTTTGTTTTGCGAAAACAAGATAGCGGCAGAGAATAAAGTTAAAGGCCATACCTGTCAGGATTCCGATAAACGCGGCCAGCAACGTATTTTGTTCAAAATAAGCGAAGGAACGGCAGAGCGTTTCTGCGGTCAGCCAGTTGAAGACTGCGCCTGTCAGGCAGCTTCCGCAATAAGTAAGATATTGCTTCAAAATGGGGGCGTGACGTGCGTATGAAAACGTGATATTTCGATTGAGCAGGAAGTTGGTGCTCATGGAGATCCAAATTGCGACGGCAATCGCCACTGGCCGAATCAACCAGTGTAACAATATCGAAAGTGCTGCCAGATTAACAAAGACTCCCGTGAGGCCGATGATGGCGAATTGAACGAAATACGCGTAGTTTTGGTATTTAAATTCCGCTAGCCGCTTCAGGTGTCTCAAATAACTCAATTGTTCTTTGAACGAGAGCTTGCTGGTTCCCAGAGTCCGGTCGGCAAAATGAATGGGGACTTCCACGACATTACGACAGCGGCACTTCACCAGCAGTTCCAGGCCGATTTTGTATCCGACGGGATTGAGGATTTCGCGTACTTTCAAAAAATGGTGACGCGAGATCGCAAAGAATCCAGCCATGGGATCTTTGGCGTTGGTGAAAGGACGTGCCAGCCAGGTGGCGATGCGAGAATTCAGCTTTCGAAACCAGCCCCAGTTTTCTTCGGTCGATCCACCGTTGACGTAGCGACTGCCGATGACGAAATCGACTCCTTGATTTTGTAAGGCAGCGTACAGATCGGGAATGGCTTCCGGGGGATGCGACAGATCGGCGTCCATCACCAAGAGAAATTCACCAGCCGCTGCATCGATGCCGGCGATGACTGCGGTGGAGAGCCCCCGTTCCTGTTTGCGGGTGATTAACTGAATCGGAAATGATTCGGCCAGTGTCTGGCAGACAGCAATCGTTTCATCCGGGCTGTTGTCATCGACAACGATGATTTCAGCCACGATGTCAGAGTCCTTTAGAACCTGACTGATGCGGGGGATCAGGTTCTTTAGATTTTCGGCTTCACAATAAGTGGGAACAATAATCGATAATTGCGGCAATGTTCTGACTTTTCAGGCTTGTAACGGTTATTCGATCTGGAGCCTCTGCTACTGCTTTTCAGAGGAGGCGTGGTTCAGGTGAGGTGAGATCGATTTTCCACTCTCGGCTTACTCAAAATCCACTGTACTGTGTTAAGAAACAATCGTTTTTGTCATTCCAGGACAGGCTGGGGATGGTGACACGTTCAATCATTGATTTCGGCAGAATGGTAAGGATCCGCAGATTCGTCATGACCGGTGCGATGTTTCGGGTTCCTCTGGATTCTCAATGCTGTTTTTTCGCATCATTTTCACTCTTCGGGCGACTTGCGGCTGATTTGTGAACTAGATTTATAGTGAGAAAACCTGGTTCGGATTTCTGGAAGAAAAGCGATCCGTCTGGAGTGAATTTCAAGACGGGCACGACAGGTTTTCATTTTCATACAACAAGTTGAAGGAGTTATGAGCACATGGCTGGTCCTGGCCTTTCCAATACCGATCCCAATATGGCATTTGATGACCTGAAGCGACTCATTCATGGCAAGCTGGTTGAAAAACTGGATTTGTCCCGGGTGGGTGACTTGGAAGGCGATTCACTCCGGCGTGAAATCCGTTTGGTGATTGAGCATTTGTGTGATACGGAAAACCCTCTGCTGAACCGCTCGGAACGTGAGCGCTTGATCGAGGAGATTCTGGATGAGACCTTCGGCTTCGGACCTTTAGAGCTGTTGCTGAAGGATCAGGATGTCGCCGATATTATGATCAACGGACCCAAGCATGTGTTTGTCGAAAAAAACGGGCGGATTGAACGTTCGAATGTAGTCTTTCGAGACAATGCGCATTTGCTGCAGATTCTTGACCGGATTGTTTCCAAGGTGGGGCGTCGTGTCGATGAAACTTCTCCGCTGGTTGACGCCCGCTTGCCCGATGGTTCACGTTTGAATGCGGTCATTCCGCCTCTGGCTCTGGACGGGCCTTCGTTAACCATTCGTAAATTTGGTTCGAATCCACTAGGACTGGAAGATCTGCTGCGGTTTGGTGCGTTTACACCAGAAATTGCGATGTTGCTGGAAGGCACGATCAAGGCACGCATTAACACAATTATCAGTGGTGGTACCGGTTCTGGTAAAACAACCCTTTTAAATACACTTTCCGGCTTCATTCAAAGTGATCATCGCGTGATCACGATTGAAGACGCTGCAGAATTGCAGTTGCAGCAAGATCACGTACTGCGCTTGGAAACGCGACCGCCGAACATTGAAGGGAAGGGGGCGGTTAACGCTACCGACCTGGTGAAGAACGCGTTGCGTATGCGGCCTGACCGAATCATCATCGGGGAATGTCGTGGTGGCGAGTCATTAGACATGTTACAGGCGATGAATACTGGTCACGAAGGTTCGTTGACCACAATTCACGCCAACTCACCGCGCGACGCTGTTTCCCGTCTGGAAACGATGATCACAATGGGTGGGGTTGAATTGCCTCTGAAAGCGTTGAGACAGCAGTTCGCTTCCGCCGTCGATTTGATTATTCAGGTGAACCGTTTACAGGGTGGGCCTCGTAAAGTGACACATATCACAGAGGTGCTGAATATGGAGCAGGATACCGTAATTATGCAGGATATTTTCCTGTTTGTTCAGGATGGAATTGATGCAGACGGCCGAGCCTACGGTCACTTTGAAGCGACCGGTGTGCGTCCTGCTTTCATGGATCGTCTGGAAGCCTCGGGCGTGCGACTGCCATCGAACCTGTTTGCCAATCGGGTCTTGCAGGGATAAGAAATTCCATTGAATTAAAACCAATGAATCAAAAAAGAAATTGATTTTTAAACGATAAAGGTAATCAGAGATGGATCAAACACTCATCATCTCAATCGCTGCATTTTTCGGTGTGATGGCGCTCGTGGGGACCATTATATTTGTCTTCAAGGACTTTTCGTCGAGTAAAGCCGAAGATCGTCTGGCGGTAATTACGGGGAAAAAAAAGGCAAACGAGGAATCGGCATCGCTCTTGAAAGAGGAATTTGTCAAGGGGGGCTTGAACAGCCTTTCGGACCAGGTTGCTCACTTTTTTGAGAAGTTTGGAAATATCAAGCTGCTACTGGAACAGGCCGAGGCGCCGTTTAAAGCAGACACGTTTTTATTAATGACCGCAGTTTCTGCTGCGGCAGGTTTTGCGCTGGCGTGGTTTACGAATGCGCCTGTACCTTTCTGTCCGGTTGCCGCTTTAGGCACAGGATCACTTCCGTTTATGTGGTTGTTGTTTTGCCGGAATCGACGGTTTAAGAAGTTTGCGCACCAACTTCCGGATGCATTGGAACTGGTGGGGCGTGCTTTGCGTTCCGGGCACAGTCTGGCGTCGGGATTGAGTGTTGTGGTGCAGGAGATGCCGGCACCAATTTCCACAGAATTTGCCTTGGCGTATGAGGAACAGAATCTGGGTGTTCCCATCGAAGAGTCCTTGAAGAGCATGCTGAAGCGGATGCCAAACCTGGACTTGAAGTTTTTCGTGACAGCGGTGGTCATTCAGAGACAAGCAGGGGGGGACCTTGCCGAGATTCTGGACAAAATTGGTCACATTATCCGTGAGCGGTTCAAGATTATGGGACAGGTTCAGGCTTTGACGGGGGAAGGTCGTATCAGTGGGGTCGTGTTGATGGCTCTGCCGATTGCGCTGTTTTTTGCGGTCTACTATCTGAACCCCGATTATGTGATGTTGCTGTTTACGGATGAACTGGGACGAAAAATGATCGCTGGTGGGCTCGTGCTGCAGGTTCTCGGTGCTCTATGGATCAAGAAAATCGTCAATATCAAAATCTGAGTATCTAACCATTTCAAACATTTGATCGCGTATTCGTATTTGAAAGTTTTATAGCCGGTTCGATTGGCTGAATGTGGGAGAGTAAATTATGGATTTCGTTCAATTATTACCGTGGGCTATCTTTGGGATGGTGATTGTGGGTGTGATTGCTTTGATCAGCAAGCTCAGTTCCGATCAATCCCGGACATCGGCGCGTCTGGATGAGCTGCGTAATCCCCATTTGCGAAACAATCCTGAGGAAGCTCAGACCGCCAGCACACTTCTGGAGAAGGCAGCACCGACGCTTTCCAAAGCGCTGGCACCGACGTCTGAACTGGAAGAAAACAAGCTCAAAGTGCGGCTGGCCAACGCCGGGTATAATAGTGAAAATGCGCCGTCCATCTTTCTTTCGTTGAAAGTTGCGATCGGAGTGTTGGGTGTGGTCCTCGGTTCTGGTGTCGGATTTTATAAATATGGGCTGACACAAAATGGCTGGACTTCGATGATCATTGCCGGCGGCATTGGTTTTTATCTGCCTTCCATTGTGTTGGCTTTTTTGTGCAAAGGACGCATTTCTCGAATTTTCCTTTCCTTGCCGGATGCATTAGACTTATTGGTTGTGTGTGTGGAAGCAGGTCTGGGGCTCGATGCAGCGATGCGGCGTGTCTCGGAAGAATTGGAAGAAACCGCACCTGATGTCTGTAGTGAATTTGCCTTGTGTAACCTGCAACTACAGATGGGACGTCAACGGCGTGAGGTGTTGCATGATCTGGGAATACGGAGTGGCGTCGATGACATGCGCGCGCTGGCTGCAATTCTGATTCAAGCAGATAAATTCGGTTCTTCAATTGCGCAGGCGCTCCGTGTGCAGTCTGACAGTATGCGCGTCAAACGGAGCCAGATGGCAGAAGAGCAGGCCGCGATGACGGCAGTGAAAATGATCTTTCCACTGGTACTGTTCATCTTTCCCGGAATTTTCGTCGTGCTGGTAGGACCAGCTGCGATCATGATGATTAACGGTTTGCTATCAAGCTAATCAAAGAATCAAGATTTCGATTTCCTTTCCGTTACCAAAATGTAAACACCTTTGATCAGTTTTGTGATCAAAGGTGTTTTATTTTCTTTACAGTCTCTCGGTTCATTCTGAATACGACCTATGGTTCTAATCAAGATCCTTTGCAGGAATCATAAATATTGGCTGCGAATGTCGGGTATTTGTTCGTTTTACTGATTTATTCCTGCTTGATTCGTTAATCCTGTCGTAGAAATGATTTTGGCATTTATTTTGCGACAATCTTTCTGGAATCGGATGATTAAGTGGGAGAGAGTACACCTCAGAAAAGTGGTACGCTTCTGAAATCATCCTTGGGATTGTTGTCTTGCAAAGCGACATTCGGGAAGCTTGAGAATCAAGCAACCTTCTGGCAAGGCGCTATAATCTTTTGTGTCAATTTCATCAAATTGTAAAACACGTTTAGACGATCAGTCTGACTGGTGCATCAATCTGGTTTGCTGGAAATTGATAGACTGTATGTCAGGTAACCAACGAAACTTCGTATCCAGTATTTTAGATTGAATAATCCCGATGCCTGCCCCTCCCTCATGGCTGAATACGATGGCAAACCACGTGGCATCTCTGATGTATGATGTCGATGTCCTGTCGCCCATTGGTTGTCACTTCTTTTTCAATAACAGTCGCAACGAGTGGGAAGTGACTCTGTTTGCTTCGAATACCGAGATCGTTGGCGGCGAATGGGATGGTGTTCTGGCACCTTCCAAATTCTGTTTTGATATCCTCAAAGTGGGAGAAATCTTTGAGGAAGTCCAGGCGATGCACTGGCAGGCATTACCTGTCGATTATGATGACCAATTGGGACCTCATGTTTCCATTGAAGCCACCTATAAAGGACATCAAGTCTGGGTGCGCGTGCTGGCGGAATCTCCGGAAGAATTTGAACCGGGCCGCCGCGTTAAAGCATATGAATCCGATTTAAAAGAAATCTGGTAATCGCGTCTGTTCAGTTTCACTTCTCTTGCTGCTCCAGTCAATTTGGAGAAACGGGCCTCGTCATCTTTGTGTTCTCTCAGATGGCATTTTCTCTGTTTCCCGTTGATGTGCTGCTCTAACGTAGATCTATTCTAGCATCTCGATTATCATGCGATTTGAGACGGATAGTGTGCTTGAAAACCGCTTTGACTGATTCAGAAACGGAGAGCGATGCGATGCAACTGGGGTTTGTGACGGCAATATTACCTGACTACGAGCTGCGACAGGTATTTCAGACGGCTGCGGAAATTGGTTATGACTGTGTGGAAGTCATGTGCTGGCCTCAAGGGAAAGATGCTCGCCGCTATGCCGGAATAACTCATATCTCTGTTGAGGACTTTTCCGATTCCGACGTCACCACAATTCAGCAAATGGCTGACGAGTTCGGTATTTCGATCAGTGCGCTGGGGTATTATCCGAATCCGCTCACTCCCGATTTGGAAGAATCACAGAAGTATGTGGAACATATCCAGAAGATAATTGCTGCAGCGAATAAGCTGGGCATCAACCGCATGAATACGTTTATTGGTCGCGACTGGAAGAAATCGGTCGATGAGAACTGGCCTCGTTTTCTGCAAACCTGGCCAGAGATTATCCAATTTGCAGAACAGCAACAGGTGCGAGTGGGGATAGAGAATTGTCCGATGTCTTTTTCCAGTGATGAATGGCCGGGGGGAAAGAATCTGGCCATTAGCCCGGCGATCTGGAAGCGGATGTATGCCGACATTCCCAGTGCGTATTTCGGGTTGAATTATGATCCGTCGCATCTGGTGTGGATGCAGATGGATTATCTGGCGCCGATCCGTGATTTTGCCGATCGAATATTTCATGTGCATGCCAAGGATGTGCGGGTTGATCAGCATCGGCTGGATCAGGTGGGAATTCTGGCACATCCACTGGAATATCACACTCCCAAACTACCCGGACTGGGGCAGGTGGAATGGGGCAGCTTTTTCTCTCAATTGAATGAGATCGGCTATCAGGGGCCTGTCTGCGTGGAAGTGGAAGACCGGGCCTACGAAGATTCGACCGAATCTTGTCTGTCCGCTTTGCGGCAGTGTCATACTTACTTGAGGAATTTTATTCCAGAAAGAAAATAACAGCCATGGAATTCAACTATCACGATATCGCGAAGATGATAGATCACTCGTTATTGAAGCCGACGCTGACAACAGAAGAATTAGAAGCAGGCTGCCAACTGGCGCTGACCTATGATGTAGCCAGCGTGTGTATCATGCCCTTTTATCTCAAACGGTGTGCAGAGCTTTTGCGTGTATCTTCCGTCAAAGCCAGTACCACGATCGGCTTTCCGCATGGCGGCCATACGAAGTATGTCAAACAGATTGAAGCCGAGCTGGCGGTTGCCGATGGCTGCGAAGAGCTGGATATGGTTGTCAATCTTTCGCGTGTCTTAAGTGGCGAATGGAAGTATGTGGCTGACGAGATCGAAGGAGTCACGAAGATCGCGCATCAGGCGGGACAGAAGATCAAAGTCATCTTTGAAAACTGTTATCTGGCTGATGAACACAAAATCGAACTCTGCCGGATCTGCGGGGAGTTGGGTGTCGACTGGGTCAAAACATCAACGGGCTATGGCACCGGCGGCGCGACGATGGAAGACTTGAAGCTGATGCGGGCAGAAAGTCCCCCCGAAGTGCAGGTGAAAGCAGCGGGCGGAGTTCGAACGCTCGACAAACTCCTGGAAGTCCGCGCGATAGGCGTCAGCCGCGTGGGCGCGAGTGCCACACAGAGCATTCTGGAAGACTGCCGTGCGCGACTGGGGCTTGCTCCGTTGAGTGAGTAAGACGACGTTTGAAGTGTAACTTAGACTCACTCTTTGAAGTTTTTCATGTCTTCAGCCTCTTGTTCTGGATCAATCTGAGAATCCACTTCCTCTTCTTGGTGAAGTGGTGGTGCTTCTCCCCCACAACCAAATTGGAACGGAGCCAGGCAGAGCATAAACAAGATTGAAAATAAGTATCGGTGCATAGCGAGCTTCTAATCCTCTGATGAGTTTCGCTGCGAAGTTTCTTATAAGTCTGATCTATCGCAGTCGTGGCCTAAGAAATAGATAAGGCGAACAGAGAGAAGCTCGCCACTTGAAACAAGTGACGAGGATCTCTTCATGTGACAAGTGATACAAGCCTACCATTCACCCAGAACATTGCCGTCCTGCGGGTGGCCCAGATTTCTCCAGATCTGATTGTCAATGCTATCGGATGCAAATCGGATTGCACCATCGGCAACGAGAACATGAACCCCACCTGTGTGTTTACTTCGTGCTGCCAGCAGGGCTCCCGTAGTGCTTGAGCCGGCACCGCAGTCGGGCATGCCTTTATTATTCGGATTATAAATCGTTCCGTAATAATGAGACTCGTATTTTTGCCCATAGAACCACGAATAACCTTGCTGATAGCTCGCTAAATATGGTGCTTTCGTCAGACAACTGGCAGGGCACATGCCAATGTCTTCAGAAGGGCTAGTAGAAGGATCTTGAAGCGGTTGATCGTCACAGAAGGGAGCCTTGGCAAATGTTTCAGAGACCATCATTGTGTTTGAAGTGCCATCTTCTACATCACGAATTTTCATTCGGCTATTGACGCTGAACATGGATTCTGTTTCGTCTCTTCCTGAATGCCAATCAGTACCACGGCAGGCCAGGTAGTTAGTCGGACCATACCCACCAATAGGCTGACGAGAAGAATCACTGGGGCAGCGGTATGCCGGGATTTTCTCTTGTCTGACGCTGGTATTCGAGCCACCAGTACCGGGAGCCCTTTCAAAGTTAATCTGATTGTAAAGCGGCGCCTGATCAATTAAGGGGAGGATTCGGGCCATCCAGGTAATTTGACTGGTGGACCATGAATCAAGACCACTATAAAAATCTCGGATATCACCAGGTGGGAACGTCTGAAAATTATCGTGGTAATTGTGCAAAGCCAAGCCAATTTGCTTGAGATTATTTTTGCACTGCGTACGGCGGGCGGCTTCGCGTGCCTGCTGAACTGCCGGCAATAGTAAGGCAATTAAGATAGCGATGATCGCAATCACTACCAGCAGTTCGATTAGAGTGAAGCCACGTTTCCTTTTGAGCAGCATTTTTCCCATTACTTGAACTCCTGAAAATAAGAAAATGAAACAACCGGACAATTAATATAGAAATACATAGCCGGAGAAAATTTCTCGGACTGTATAGATTGGATTATTTGTTAAATTGGATTTTCAGAGTTGTATTGGTTCTGGTTTCAGTTTGTGTGTGACCACAAAAAGATCGAATCTGTTGCGAAGACAAAACCAGATAAATTTCAAATATAGGATATATAAAACTACCGTTAGGTTAGATGAATATCAAATGTGGAGTACATGGAATCACCAGTGGCTCAAGTGAGTTTACTATAGTCGAGTATTCAATTATTTCCAGTACGATTTTTAAAAATGAGATGCGAAAAATTAACTATATGAGTGTAGGTGCCTTGTTGAGGTAAAGCACTCATTGGTAGTGAATTGTGCATGGATTGCGAAAATACCAAATAGTATTAGTGAAGCAATGCGAGACTAGTGCTTTGTCAAGCTAGGAATTGAGGGTTGTGGGTGTTGTTTACGTGCTCCGTTGTCGCACTCTCGTGATATCCTTCAACCCAATATTTAAAAATGACACTCCACTAGATAGCCAGGAAGTATCAATGAAACAGGGAATCACGATCAGAGATTGGCTGAAAAGAGAGGGTTCTGTTTTTTTGCGAATGAAATCAGGTGTAAAGAACAGAGGGGGATGGATTATAGAACGTGAGAGTGGGGCAGGGGAAAATAAAACAGCCAGGATTCCTTAAGCGTTTCGACGAAAGGATCCTGGCTGAAATTATATTTACGGATTATTGGTTTTTAAGTGCTTTTTTTTGTGCCTCAGCTTCTGTGGCGGGATCAAGCTCTTCGACTGGGTTAGACTCAGTTTCCGGTGTCAAGGGGGCTGAATCTCCACAGCCGAATTGAAAGGGGGTCATACAGGTGACAAGCAGAATAGAACAAAAGAATCTGGTCATAGCGTGTTCTTCCTATTATTCAGAGGGGGAGTTGAGGGGGAGTTGTAGTTAAGGTGATCGTGTTTGAATGCAACCACAACATAGAATCACAGTTTAATTACCCAGTAGTGCTAAAAAACCTCGCCACTTGAGTCGAATCACAAGTAGCGAGGAAATTCATTAGCATTTTAAAATCATGAATGAATCTTACCATTCACCCAGGACATTACCATCATTGTAATTACCCAGATTCCGCCAGATGGTGAGGTCAACATTCTCCGAAGCGAACCGGACTGACCCGTCACCCAACAGAGTATGAACTCCCCCCACATGCTTACTGCGGGCAGACAGGAGTGCATTCGTGGAGCTTGAGCCGGCACCACAGTCAGGAATTTTTGAGTTGGGTGTATAAATCGTACAATAATAATGTGATTGATATTGTTGTGCCCACATCCAGGAATAACCCTGCTGTGCGCCGGTTGTGTTACCGCCGTAAACAGTACCGCAAACAGCGGAACAGCTGTTACTGGATGGGACTTCGCTACACATAGGGGCACTGGCAAAAGATTCCGAGACCATCATGGTATTGGTCGTACCATCTTCAAGATCACGGATTCTGACAATACCATTCATCATGAATACCGAATTGATATCGGTTGTCGAACCAGTGGCAGTTGTTGTACGCGCATCTGCTGTGACACCAAGACCTCGACAGGCCATATAGTTGGTGGGGCCATAGTTACCATCTGGTTGGCGTGATGAATCACTGGGGCAGCGTACGACGGTCAGCTTTTCTCTACGAAGATTACTGTTCGGGGCGGCACTGACGCCATGTTCCATTTCAAAGTTGATTTGATTGTAGAGTGGGGCCTGATCCAGGAAAGGCAAAATACGAGGGATCCAACCCAGCTGGCTAGTAACCCAAGATTGGACTCCGGATCCATAGGTTCTTCTGACGTCTCCAGGGGGAAATGCTCTGAAGTTATCATGGTAGTTGTGCAAAGCCAGACCAATCTGCTTGAGATTGTTTTTACACTGAGATCGGCGAGCGGCTTCGCGTGCCTGTTGAACGGCTGGCAATAATAAAGCAATTAAAATGGCAATGATAGCAATCACAACGAGTAGTTCGATCAGCGTGAATCCACGCTTTCTCTTGAGCAGCATTTTTTCCATAACTTGAACTCCTGAAAAAAGAAATCAAACAGAAAATGTAATGTGAAGAACATTTGATAGAAGTGGATCTGGGGATTACGAATTGCTCGCAGGCCCGGTCAGAAAAAATCAGTTTTGACAATGAAATGAATTTGCGTTGTCTGCTTAAGACATGTCTTTATTGAAAAAGGAATCTCGTTCATAGAAACATGTGTTTTGATCGGTAAAAACACCTGCATAGACAATGTTAGTATTGTGTTATTATTTTAAAAATTAATTCTATGTGAAGCAATAAGATCGTTGACTATTATTAAGATGTAAAAAATATTTATGTACTTATGTAGTAATTGTTTATGACGATTGTTGTGAACAGAAGTGTCTAAGTGTTTTGGTGTGGTTGTGTAGTTAGTGTTACTTTGCTGTTAAGTGCATAACGTAGTGAGGAAATGGTGGTATTGTGTGTGGTACGTCATTTGATAATGGAAGAGTCCAAGTTGAATTCCGGCTGAAACCATTCGTCCCGTTTATTGATTCGCATGGAATCTTCATCGAAGGGGTGCAAGGGTTTAGGTTTACTAAGCAAAACCTGTGATGCTGGATTTCAGAGGCGTTCTACGGGCTTACTTTTCATTTTTAGGGTTAATGGGTTACCTTAATCGGGTGCTCTCGAAACGACGCAAGGAATGAGTTGAAACTGAGTCTCAATTTCCCTATAATGTGTTGTTTAGCTGAGAGAGTGAAATACACGCCGCTAGATTTCTTTTGTGTTGAGATCGTTTAAGTCATGACGTTGAACCAGATTGTAAAAGGCCAGGTAGCGCGGATTACACAAATCAATGGTGAAGATGCCATTTCCATCCGGTTGATGGAAATGGGGCTGATTGACGGAGAACAGATTCAATTGCTGGGAAAAGCTCCTTTAGGTGACCCACTGGAATTTGCAATCCGAGGTTACCGCTTATCGTTGCGACTGAATGAAGCGAAGTGTGTTGAAGTTGAAGTTGTCTAACGCCTGTTTCCTCTGAACGAGAGAAGCAACCTGGTTTACCTTCCGAATGAAAGCGCTGCTTTCAGATTTCTAATTCCATGATCAACACTCCCGCCGTGTCACAAAATCCCGTGCAACAAAAAAAAATGACGATTGCCATTATTGGCAACCCGAATACCGGGAAGAGTACCCTGTTTAATCAGCTTTCCGGCGGGCATGCGCACATCGGGAACTTTCCCGGAGTGACCGTGGAAAAGAAAGTGGGCAGTGTGACATGGGAAGGCCGTCAGATTGATCTGGTCGATTTGCCGGGAACATATAGTCTGGCGCCGCGATCCATCGATGAAATGCTGGCGGTCGATGTGTTACTGGGCCGGCAAAAAGAGGTCCCGCAGCCTGATGCGATTATCTGCATCGCGGATGCATCGAATCTGGAACGCAATCTGTATCTGTTTAGTCAGGTTCTGGATCTGTCGATTCCGGTCGTGCTGGTTCTTAACATGTGTGATATGGCGCGGTCACGCGGCATTGAGATCGATTCGCAGGCCTTATCCCAAAAATTGAATGTGCCTGTTGTTTGCACAGAAGCTCATCATGCGGTAGGTCTGAAAGAGCTGAAAGCCGCCATTTTGGAAATTGGGATAGGCTCTTCACATCAACCGTTGGCACTGTTTCCGGACGCCTTTTATGCCGAGCGGAAATTGATTCGCGCGAAGATACAGGCCAATCAGGAAAACAGTCCGCCCGATTTTCTGGTGGATCGGTTATTGCTTGATGTGGGCGGATATGTGGAATCGTATTTCGAGCACAAGACTCACAATGGTTTGATGGATGATCTCCATCAGTCACGCTCGCGATTGAAAGAGGCGGGTTATGCCGTTCCGGCGATGGAAGCCCGCATGCGGTATGGCTGGGCCCGGGAGTTATTGCAGGATGTGGTACAGCATCCGACCGATCAGCGGGAGACGTCTTCTGATAAAATTGATCGCTGGTTAACACACCGCATATTTGGATTTCTGTTCTTCTTTATGCTGATGTTTTTTGTCTTTCAGTCGGTCTTTACGTGGGCGGGGCCTGCGATGGATCTGATTGAAACGGGACAGGGATTGATTGACGGGGCTGTCGAGTCTGTTATTGCGCCCGGCCCTTTGCGGAGCCTGATCGTTGATGGAGTGATCGCCGGCGTGGGTGGCGTGCTGATCTTTCTGCCTCAGATTGTGATTCTGTATTTCTTTATCGCCGTTCTGGAAGATAGCGGCTATATGGCACGGGCGGCGTTTATTATGGATCGCCTGATGCGGAGTCTGGGGCTGAGCGGAAAATCATTCATTCCTTTGATGTCCTCTTTTGCCTGTGCGGTGCCTGGGATTATGGCGACGCGTGTGATTGAGAACCGCCACGAACGATTGACGACGATTCTGGTTGCCCCCTTAATGAGTTGCTCGGCCCGCTGGCCGGTTTATACGCTGTTTATCGCCGCCTTCATTCCGAACATTGCGTATTTCACGATCGCGGGCAGTCCCCTGGTGACATTGCAGGGGATGGTCTTGTTTGCGATGTCATCGATTGGCGCGTTGGTTGCGATTCCTATCGCCTGGTTCCTGAAGCGGGTTTGCTTTAAGGGAGATGTGGCACCCTTTGTGATGGAGCTGCCGGGTTATAAATGGCCTTCGCCACGAAATGTGATCTATCGCGTTTATCATCGCGCCAAGTCGTTCGTGGTGAAAGCGGGGACATTGATTTTCGCGACATCAATTCTTATCTGGGCCGCCGGTTATTTCCCCGGCGATCACAGTGAGCAGTTTCAGATTCAGAACAAGGTCGAGGCGATCGATGCTTCTCTGGCCGAGATCGACGAGCAGATTGCTGCAGCGGACAAAGAGACGCCGGCGGCGATTAAAGGGTTAGAGGGGCAGCAGGAAGTCTTGGCTGCAGAGCAGGCTGTGTTGGTGGAACAGGAAAACCTCGTCAGCGGCCAGTTGGTCGAATCCAGTTTTCTGGGACGGGCGGGGCACTGGATTGAACCGGCTGTGAAGCCGTTAGGCTGGGACTGGAAAATTGGCGTGGGCGTGATAGCCTCGTTTCCGGCTCGGGAAGTGATCATTTCGACGTTGGGTACGATTTATAGTCTGGGCGGTGATGTCGGGGAAGAAGATGAAGGCCTGATCGGTTCGATTCGCGCGTCAACCTGGCCTGATGGCAGGAAAGTATTCAATATTCCGGTGGCGATCTCGATCATGGTGTTCTTTGCGTTGTGTGCCCAATGTGCGGCGACGTTAATGGTGATGCGACGTGAAACGAACAGCTGGTTCTGGCCGGTGGTTTCGTTTACTTATATGACGACGCTGGCTTACGTGGGGGCTTTGATTTCCTATCAGGTGGGCATGTTATTTATTTAGTGAAACGAACTCTGATTTCGTAAGAATTCTGACACAGAGATTTAAGTGTTTCCTTTTCATAATGAGGCCGTGTGATGAATCAGGTTGATTGGCAATTTATTGCAACCCTGCTTTGTGTTGCTGCGGCGGTCTATTTTCTGGCTCGTCGCGTTCTCGGTTTTTTTAAGCAGCGTTCAGGTTGTGGATCTTGCTCGGGTTGTGATACCGGAGCAGCGAAGACTCCCAATTTTGTTTCGCTGGATCAGCTGAATAGCCCGAAGTAGTTCCAGGCAAGCGGCTTGCTTTTTTCTCTCGCAATGACCGTTGCACTGAATTGGCGCTTTGGTAGCCGTTGCTATCGGGTAGAATCTACCAGATCGAGGTTCCGTCGCTGTGCTTCTGCAGATTGGGAAGCAGTGCAAAGCATGCTGTGGCGGCGGGCTCTCCTGACAAGTTCTTCTCGCTGTGGTGTGCATGGCTGAGGAACATCATCTGGAATGGCGTGAAAGAGTCAACAAAAAAACGACATGCGAACGGCATGTGAAAGTAGAATGATGCCCAGTGATACCTTAGCCATCGCTTGTGAAGTGTCTATGAAACGCTGCGATACAAGTGAACTATTTGGGGCCATGGCAGGAGAAGAAAATTGGACGCGGCTGTTTTATTCGTCAATAATAGGGGTTTGCGATGGTGCAGAAATCCGCAGGGGAGGATCAATTCATCTGAACGAGGAGCCTGACTCGCGCGCGACACAGACCCTAGATCTTAAAAATGTGCGGCTGCAGGTCAAGCCTGAGAAAAACGCTGTTTTTTAGGGGATTTGAAGAGACATGACTTTGTCAATCACGTTTTTGTTCTGAGGTTTTATAACAAGCCTTAGTTTGGGGAGCAGTGTTTATTATGACAGCCATTATTAGAATTTCTGAAATTATTTGATCTAAGCTAATCAGGGTTTCGTTTTATTCAGTGTCGATATGAAGTCAATGTAGGAATCACGGAGAGAAATACGGAGAAAAATAATAATGACAGACGAGAAGATGTATCATCCGATGCCGGGTTGGTTTCCCCTGGCTGCCTGTCTGGGGGGAATATTGTTCGGGGGTCTGCTATTTATGATCGGGGCGTTTACTGAAAGTGCTGTCGCGATCCTGTTGGGACTGCCGCTGATCCCCGCCAGTTTTATCGGCCTGTTTGGCTGCATGGCGATTGCCCCGAATCAGGCGCGGGTGCTGCTGTTATTTGGTGAGTATAAGGGCTCGGTGAAGCAATCCGGGTTTTTCTGGGTCAATCCCTTCTTCTCTAAAAAGAAAATTTCGTTACGGATTCGTAATTTTGAAACAGGATCAGTTACTACTCCGGAGCAGAAGGATGCTGCTGGAAATGTGACTCACGCAAAAAGTCGTTCTACAGGAAAACCATCTAAAGTGAATGACCGGGATGGAAATCCGATTGATATTTCTACGGTGGTGGTCTGGCGTGTGGTGAATACAGCAGAATCCATGTTTGAAGTGGATGACTATGAAGATTTCGTCGCGGTTCAAAGTGAAGCCGCACTAAGGAACCTTGCCAGCCGTCACCCTTATGACAGCGAAGACCATGAGGTTTCTTTACGCGGCAATACCACGGCAGTCTGCGACCAGTTAAAGATTGATATTCAGGAACGCCTGGATAAAGCGGGCGTGGAAGTGATTGAAGCCCGAATCAGCCATCTGGCATACTCACCGGAAATCGCCGCCGCCATGTTGCAGCGACAGCAGGCACAGGCCGTGGTCGCCGCTCGTACGAAAATTGTGGAGGGAGCTGTGGGGATGGTCGAAATGGCGTTGGATCATCTGGCGGAACGGAAAGTGGTGGAACTGGATAGTAGCCATCGGGCATCGCTGGTTTCAAATTTGCTGGTCGTGTTGTGTAGCGATCGACATACGCAACCTGTGGTGAATACCGGAAGTGCGCATGGTTAAGCTGTTGATTGAATGATGAGGTTACGATTTGGGACTGGGAGTTAGTCGAGCAAAACCGGAATGGCGAACGGGAGTTTTGAGGCGTGAGGCAAGATCGCCTTTGTTCAGGGATTCCGCCAGTTCTGCAAAGACGGCATCGGCGGCGTCGAAGTAGGCGTTGATGTGTTTCTGTTCGTGAGCGAGTGTGGGGTAAAAGCCGCTTCCCGTCAGAAAGCCTTGTTCCAACATACGAATCGTAAACAGTGTACCTAGCTCTGCCGCCTGCAGGTGATCGAACTGATGATGTAGCAGAACGGAATGACCGACTGCTTTCACAGGAAGATGATGACGTTGACCCAGATCGAGCCAGCCAGCGCGGAATGCTTCGCCGATCCGTTGAATGTGTTCGCGGACATTGACGGTTTGCATTTTTTTAATCGTTGCCAGCGCGGCTGTCGAGCCGACGCCTTCGGTCCAGTAGGTACTGGATATGAATGACGTTTCTGCTGCATCCATGACCGATCGTTTGCCGATAATGGCGGCGACGGGATGTCCATTTCCCAGAGCTTTGGCGAAGACCGCGATATCGGGCTCGATGCCGTAGTGCAAATGGGCGCCACCCAGAGCAAGCCGCCAGCCGGTGGTGATTTCATCAATCACAAATACGGCTCCGCATTCGTCACAGAGTTCGCGGACCGCTTCGAGAAATCCGGGTTCAGGATCGATGTAGCGAGTCGGTTCCATGACGATTGCCGCCAGATGAGGGCCGCGTTGTTTGATGATTTGACGCAGTCCGTCGATGTCATTGAATGTGAAAGGGTGTGTGGTTTCGGAAAGGCCGAGCGGAACTCCCGCGGGGCTTAACCCCGGCAGAAGATGTTTGTCGAGAGTGGTTCCTGTTTCGACCGATTTGCGGGGCAGGTTGGTCGCCAGATACCAGTCGCTCCAACCATGATAGCCGCACAAGGCGATTTCATCGCGGCCCGTGCGTGCGCGGGCGATGCGGACGGCGATCGACATTGATTCCCCGCCGGTGCGACAAAAACGTGCCTGATCGGACCAGGGGTGCAGCGATGTTAACAGTTCGGCGAGTTCGACTTCTTCAGGGGAATTCAGGGAACTCATGGAGCCGAGTTGTACGCGGCGGATGACAGCGTCGGTGACATCGGGGTCACGGTAACCCAGCAGGCAGGAGCCAATGCCTGAGGTGGCGAGATCGTGATAGACTTTTCCATCAAGGTCGATGACTTCACAGCCGTTGGCTTCACGGTAATAAGCGGGCCATTGATCTGGAGCAAACATCTCGGGGCGTTTGCTTAAGAGTTGTGTTCCGCCGGGGATTAATTGTTTCGCACGCTGGTATGTTTCCTGGGTGAGATTCGTTTTGGTCGGCGAGTCAATTTCCAATAACGTGCGGGCATTGCTGCAGAAAATTCGCTCGACGTCAGTATCGATCAAACGCATGGTATGACAGGCTTGTTTGAGTGCGAGCAGGGATTCCAGACCAACACGGACAGGGGAGGCGAAGGTGGATGTGTCCCAGTTGACGTTTTGTTCTCCGAGCCAGAGAAAACCATCGCCGATACTCACGCAGCGGCCTTTGATTTCGCTGACGGAAAAGTCGGTACCAAACATCAGGCGGCTGGTCCCAAATTCGCGAAAAATGGCTTCAAAGGCCTGTGGTTCGCAGACGGCAGACGTGTCGAAGAATACATTATCCAGGCTTCTGAGCGAGGCGATGCCTTCGACGGTGTGGTTTCCACAAAACCCTCTGGCTGCATGCGCGAGGATCAATTTGGCATGGGGATATTGGAGACAGTGCTGCTGGATATAAGTCTGGTTTACGGGATCAGCGATCGCCCGTGGTCTGACGATATGCAGCATGATGGACAGGCTACGCTGGTTTGAGATTTCCCAGATCCATTCAGGAATATATTCGTGAGGTTCCGCCTGAAATGTTTCTTCCCTGTCTGCATAGACGTGGTAGACTTTGAAGCCGACATAGCCGCCGGATTCGATCTGTGCTTCGATTTCGGCAGGGTCATCCTGGGGTGTGACGAGCAGCAGTGCTCTTGATCCGGGCTGGTCTTTGAGTTGATTGAGGATAAATTGATTGGCGACCGGCCGATTGAGGGTTGGTTTGGGGACAGCGAAGAAGAGACCGGCAGAAGGTCTTCGCTGGCCCATCCAGAGTTCCAGATTCTGACAATATTCGTGCCAGCCGGAATCGCCTTGCTCATTTTCTGCCGATTCAGGAAAGCCCGTGATGGCATCATCGTGCTGGTAAAGATGCGCGTGTGCATCGAAGCTGTTGGGGGGCACAAAGTGTTTTAACTGGCGTTCAAACAGTTCCAATTCACTGGGAAATTTCTGTTGCATGTTCCGTTCCCTGATGCGGTTTCGCACTCTCTGCTGGAGCATAAGCTGATGAATGATTTATGTCATTCAATCAAGTTCGCGAAGGTCAATCAAGGCTCAAGCCAGATTCATTTGAAATGTGGAGTCGCAGTATCACAGATTCGAAGACAGCGGAAACGGGAGAGTGTTACATATTGTAGAGCAAGGAATACCAACCAGGATGAAATAATCACGATGATCAAAGACGTGGTTGTGGTTCTGTTTGATTGTTGATATCAAAAATGAAGAAGGGGGCCATGAAAAAAGATTCATGACCCCCCTACCGTTCAGGGACTAGCGAGGTAGTAAGAAAAAAATACTACAATGACATATGAATAATTGCCTGCTATCAAGAAATTGTCTTGCGAGATGGTATTCTTACTCGAAAAAAAGAATGAATCATGGAAATATCACAAATGTTTTTAGGGGCTAGGCTGAATCGCTTCATATGTGATGGATTTTGCGGATATTCCGGCGCAAAAAATAGTTGCCAAGTGGGGCTTCTCTGGCGTTCAGAATCAGAGAGAGTCAAAGGGACTTATGAGCCGACGTTTCAGATCAAAGATAGGGGATATGACTTGGCACGCTTTTATTCTTCGCCCATATCATCGGGATCATGGAAGTCGACAACAGATTCCCAGGAAGTGCCGATACGAAGTTCGTCAAAACGGTATTGACTACTTTTGCCGGCATGGATTCGAATGAGGTCATAAGTGGTGGATTCATCGAAAGGAGTTGAACGACAAGTCCAAACTAATGGTTCCTGATTCGGAATCGTTTCCTCTTTAGAAAAGGCACGCAAGAAGACCTGATCAGAAGAATTTTCGCTGGCCACAATTTTACCAACAAAGAAATAGGGTTGGTCATGCAGCAGTGCAGGTGCGATTTCTTCGTTTTGACCTTTGAGCTGTAATGTGGGATAGCTATTTGAATTGATGCCAAACAGAATTCGATTTTCGTTTTCAGGTTGCCCCTCTGACATCAGTGAAAGATTGCCGTATTGATGGGATGAGGACTGTTGCTTGACGGATTTCTGAATGAAAAAACTGATATAGTAGATGGCGTCTGTATCAAGCCGAAGTGGCTTTTCCAATGTGCGCCAGGCGATTTTTCCACGTTCGAGTTCAACACAACCCATCTGGTTGGGAGAAAGCAGGTCGGGTAGCAGCGTTTCCTCAGGGATACTATTTCCGCTCGCTGGTTTTAAACTATCGACTCGATTGCGCCAGTGTGTTGTCCAGCCAAATCCTGACCGGCGCCATTCAGAAAATTCTTTCGGATCGCTGATTGTGAGAGGGTGAAAGCTATCGTAGGCGATTACTTCATCGCGAACGACTCTCAGTTCTTTGGGTTTTCCGGGAACTTCATGTTTGAAGTCATCCGATTTCAGCTCAATTTCTTCATTCACTTTCTGATTGATGTGACGGGCTTTTCCTTCACCCACGATTAACGGTGCTGAAATCTCGACAAGTTTCATTTCCGGCTCGACTCGAACGGCGCCCTGGAAAACATGTAATTCTGTGCTGCCGTCTTCTTCAACTTTCGTACCGTATTCTGTGCCGATATCAAAGAAACTGGCTTGAGGTGTGATCAGTTCAAATTCCGGCGATGATTCATAACCATGCAGGACGACTGACCCTGAGGCAATCGTGGCACAGTTGGCAGATTCAATATTGATTTTCGTCGGACCTTCCAGCACAAGACGAACACCGTTGTCAAAGCGGAATTCGGCGACTCCCCGTTCAAGAAAGAGCTCTTTGGAAAGTAGTCGCTGCCCGGAGAATTGGGGGGGATTCTCCCCGCCCCATTTACAATCTGTTGCTCGTGAGAGAGTCGCGACATACGGTATATTCTTAGCAGACACTTCAACCGGTACTTCAACGATAATCTGTTCTGGTTGTGGTTGCGGAGGTTCAATTCCGATCATGTGCCCCGTCAAAAACCAGTGTGCCGATATCAGCAGAGCGACGGAAGCGGCAGCTGCGGAGAAGTATCCGAACAGCGGAGACTGGTTTCCTCTGCGTTTCCCCTCTGCCTGTTGAGAAACTGAAATGTTTTGCGTGGAGTTAGCAGTGACGATCTGATCGAGTTGTTTTAACCTGTCGACATTGTTTTCCTGGATTCCCGAGTTGATATCGAGATAATCAAAATAAATCTGTCTTGCCTCTGGATTTTCAGAGAGGCATTGTTCGAGTTCTTCAAATTCCACATCAGACAACTGGTTGTCGATGAGCTGATTTAACAATTGATTGAATTGGGGAGGAAGGTCCTGGACTGTCATGATTGTCCCTCGCTTTTCAGTTTGCGCATAATACATTGCGCTAACTCACGCCTTAGAGCACTCAGGCGGTTATAAAGTGTCTGGACGGTTTTCCCTGCCTTTTCCGCAAAATCTTTGATTGATTGTTTTTCGAATGTTGCCTGTAAAAGTAATTCCTGGTCGTCAGAGCCCAGGCGATCAAAGCAGTCACGCAGGAGTTCAAGTCGAATGTTGTGGTTGCTGAGATGTTGCATCCGCTCCATAGACATGGTTTCAATTAACTCCTGATTGAAAAAGTGACGGTCACGCTGAACGCTTCTGCGAAAATTACAAACAGTAAAAAAAGCAATTCCACAAGCCCAGGAAAAAAAATCCCGTTCTTGATCGAACTCACTAAATTTATTCCACAGTGTTAAGCTCACATGTTGATATACGTCTTCCGCATCGGAATTGTTGGGGACGAGTGCACGGACATATCCGAAAATGCGTAATCGTTCCTGGTTCAATAACGACGTAAACATCCCTCTGGAATTATGATCAGAAGAAGAGGTGGATGTCGACATAGTGTCGGGGCGCTCCGTTCGGTGAATCAGCAAAGCCTGCCAGCTATCTAATATAGTGACCAAAAACGGTCATTAAAATTAAATAGTGACAACTTTCACAAAGAACGGAAATCCTGACCTAATCTCTTGTCATAAACAATACATAAGGGATAGTTTTGGCCAATAAAAATACATCAGAGGCCTACTTATGAATTGTTCCGAACTCTCTGAGACCTAATGTCGTATTTTTCAAATTCATGGATTCTTAATAAGATTTATATTTAAAGCCGTTTATTTATTGTGTGTATGCTCAGTAAAACGTGGTACATTCAGGGATTCGCCATTTAATGGATGAAACGGATTCATGGATTTGGTAATCTATTCGGACTGACTTGTGTGGACTTGTTTTATCATTTCTAAGAGAGTGTCGCCGATGAAGTTATCAGTGGACAAAAATACTAGTGGTTTGAAGCTGGTTCTCATTTGTTGTATGACAATATTGGGAGTCTCGGGTTGCCAGGACCCGAGTGAAATCGCCAAAGAGCAGGACGCGATTCACGGAAATCAGCCACAGGATCAGGCCGCACCCGCTCAGCAGGCGGTACCGGAAATACCGCAGGAAGCAGCCGCGATTGAGAAAAAGAATGCTGGTAAAAAAAGCATTCTGCAGAGAACAACGGCTGTTGTGCTGGATGCGAAAAAAGCATTGAAGAACCCGGATTTTGTTGTTGTCGATGGCAAGATTAAGGGCGTCGATCCCTATTCCCAGGCAGGCAGTGCTTATGTTTCGATGGCATCGCGGGTGAGTACTCTGGGGATGCAGCAGGCGATTAAAGTGCATAAGGCATTGAATGATCAATTTCCAACCTACGACGAATATATGAAGATGATGAAGGAGAACCGGATTGAGTTTGCTCAACTCCCTCCTTACAAAATGTATGGCTATGATGCTGAGACCGGAAATATTCTGGTTTTGCAGGATAACAAGAAAAAAGCGCAGCTGTATAAAGAAGCGGGCATTCCGCTGGACTGATTCGAGCTTATCTATTTGGCATATGATCTGCGTATTACCTCTTCATCCACTTAATTGAAGAGAAAATGTTGCATTACCGCAACATTTGTTTCAAAGCCGGTTCAAGGTGTTGATTTTTCGCAACATTTTGATCCACTTCTGAAGAGGTAAGCCTTATGAAAGTCAATCGTTTAACAAAAGTCAGAAGACTTGTCACACGATCAATCTTCCTCTCGCTCTTGACAGGGACTGTAGGTTTAGGCTTTGGTGGCTACCGTGCTGAAGCAGAGAGCTGGATGTTTAACCGCTCTTATTACAGCCACGAGTTACCGCCTGAAGTTGCAGCCCGCTATCCCCGGCCAGAGAGCCGTTCTGCTTATCGGCTTCCTCAACTGGCAACCACGCCTGGATTCGCATTAAAAGGTGCGCGACGCTGGAACTACGTTCGCATGTATAATGGCAGCGGCTATGATACAACCATTTTGCGAAGCGATACGTTTGATGTTGTTTCCCCCTGACACAGCGTATCTGTCAAAAAGATTCCGGCAGATTCCGTTTTAGCTTTGGTCAGGGAGTGCGTTTTTTCTTCTCGGCCAGCGCTTCGTAATAGCGGCGCACCTGATCGTCATACTGCGGCAGAAATTTCTCGGTATAGATGTTTAACAGTTTTTGTCGCATTGCAGGGGGCAAGTGTCCCCAGGCATCTTTGATGTAGGCCTGCCTGCCTGCGAGATCGCCAGAAGTGACCTGCCCTGGTTCTTTCCGTTCGCTGGATTTGCGAGCGGGCCCCTGAGAGGCCTGCTGCTGGTTCTGTTTTCCCGTGCCACCTTTTTGTTGTCCTGATTTTTGTTTGCTGTCCGGTTTCTGGTCGTTTTTTTGGCTGGAGCGTTGCGTTGACTTTTTGGGGGTGGACTCAACCAGACGAATTAATGATTCCAGGTTTTGAATGACCTGCTGCTGGACCTGCTGAGTCTCTTTTCCCGTCTGTTGGTTTTCGATCAGTTTTCCGGCACGTTTCATCTCTTCAATAATCGGCTCTACAGGAAGCTTTTCATTGAGGGCTTTCTTTTTGAGATCGATTGTTTTCCGTTTCTCAGTCTCCAGATCCGGGGCATTCTCTTTAGGTGATTTTTCCTTTTCGGCAGCGAATTTTTTTTGTAGCTGATCGTCTGCACGGACCGGTAGCGATTGCAGAGACTGCGTGAGGCCGAGGCCGACCAGTAAAAGAAAAAAGATCCCATTATGCCTGATTCGTTTCATATTCATTGTTGAACCTCAGGTTCGGAGTCCGGGTCATTGGAAAATGCCTGGTCCAGTTTTAGCAGTAGTTCCATCGAAAGGTCTGCCAGATCCGTCTGTTCTGTCGAGAGCTTTTTGCGTTTCTCGATTTGTTCTGGTGTCAGTGTTTTTTCCTGACTGATCGAGTTGTTGAATGATCTGGTTCGATTCAAAATATCTTCTTGCATGAGTTTGAGCAGTTTGAGTTGCGACAGTAAGGCGATCTGATTTGTGGGGGGGGCCTGCGAGCCAGGCGAATTCTGATTTTGGTTCTGATCGGGTTCCGCTTTGTCGAGTGCCGCTTTCTCTTCGAGAATTTGCAGTAACGCAGTCAGTTGTGATTTGGCGGTTTGCTCTGCGGTCAGGGTTTTCTGATCAGTCAAACGCTGATCCAGTCGCTCGACGGTGATCGTGAGCTGGTCAATGACTTTCTCCATCGCGAGTACAAATACAGGGGCCGCGGCTAATTTCTGTGCGACTGCTTCTGTTTCCTGTTGCAGGTCCTGTTCTGTTTCGAACAGTTGTTTCAAGGACTTTAATTGACCACGCGACCAGCGTCCGCGGGAAATGCGTTCTTTTTCAAGACGAATGGTTTCCTGGATGACGGCATCCTGTCGTTCAATCAGGTTTTTGATTTCAGATTCTAATTTCGCGAATTCTTCGAACGCCAGCGATGCTTCGATTTCCTGTCGGCGGGCCGCAATTTCACGTTGTGCCTGTTCCAGGTCATCAAGTGATTCTCGGATTTCTTGTTCTGCCTGCTGCGTCTGTCCCTGTTGGAGTGCCTCATCGGATTTTGAGAGCCGGTTACCGGCTCGCTGCACCGATTGCGAAGCTTGCTGCAGGCTCAGGCGTTGTAGCTGTTGTTCAAATTGTTTCAGTTTCTTCTGAAGTTCCTGTTCCTGCTTTGCCAGTTTCTGAAGTTGCTTTTTCAGCTCTGCCTGATTTGTGGACGCATTGGCCGATTGCAGCTTTTTTAAGATTTCCTGTTGCCGTTGTTTGAGTAGACTTAATTCCTGCTCAGACTGTTTCAGCTTTTTTAACATCTGATCGGTCGAATCGGCAGACTGGTTTTCGAAAATGTTTTTCAGCATTTCCATCGACTGCTGAATCTGCTGTTGTTCCTGCAGCGCCTGCCCGACCTGGTTCTGTTTTAATTTCTCTGCCGTCTGCCGCATCTCTTCAGGAATGGATTTTTTCCGTAGAAAGTCTTTGGCTTCCTGGTTTTTCAATTGCTCAGACTGTGAGGTCGCCTGAGACTGAGAATTGAGTGTGTCAAGTAGATTACGAAATGCTTTAAAGTTTTCTGCCTGTTGTTCCTGCCGCGTCGCGAGCTTTTCCAAATCTGCCTGTTCTTGAACCTTTAAGTTATTGAAGGATTTGGTAATGGTCCTTTTGGCCAGCTTTTCAGTCTGGTTTTGAATTTCCGCCTGTTGCTGAATCTGCTCGTCCAATTCAGAAACAAGATCACGTGTTTTTTGCCATTGCGAGAGCGATTTCAAAACGCTGTCTAATCGATCGATCACGCGTTGTTGACCGTTTTCAACAATGTTGAGTGCGGTCAGCGGGCTTGAATCGGAAGCGGGCTGTTTTGTTGCCGCTTTCTTATCGGGTGTCTGTTTCTCAGGTGAGGATTTCTCAGATGGTTTCGTCGATTTCTTTTTGGATGAGGATGAATCGACATTTGACTGCAGCTTTTTTCTGGCTTGGGTAATCTGTTCCTGGATTTGCGGAAAGACCTTTTGGTTCAGTTGTGATAGTTCTGTGTTGAGTTCTGCGAGCCTTTGCTTCATTGCAGGGTCGTCAATACGATTCCATTCCAGTTCCTGCATCAATTCCTTTGAGCGTTGTTCTAAGCCGGTACGCGGGCTGAATAACTGGGAAGCAACTCGTTTCTGATCCATTTCCACCTGTTTAATGGTGTCGACTTCTTCGGATCGTGCGCGGCCGACGCGTTGGAGCTGGTGTTGGACATCTTTGACTTCGGAATTCAAAAGGCGTTGATCTTTTAAAACTCGCGCGAGCTCTTCCAGTAGATGCGCCTGGCGGTTGGCCAGTTCGTTGGTTTTATATTGCGGGGTGACGATTGTTAACACACGTGAAATGCTGGTGCCCACGCGCGTTTCTTCAGGTGAATTCTCTCCGATCTTAGGCGTGGCTGGTTGATAATCGTCGGTTGCTTCTGCCCGGAAGATGATGCGATCGCCTTCCGCCAGCGACAGGTCGGCCAAATTCCAGATATGATTGAGAATTAACTGCTCACTGGAAGACTGAGAATTGAACGGCAGGGGGAAGGTTTGCGTCTCGCGGTCTGTGCGGAGGGCACGCGAGAGTGTTTCTCCCCGCGATGATTTTTGATAGCGAATCAGAGCGCTGGCGACTTTTAAATCATCTTGAATGGAGACCGTTAACGGAATTTGTGCCGCTGGTGTGACCTGCAGGTCTGTTTGCGGATCTTCCAGGAAGACTTCTGGAACGGAATCGGCGATGGCGGTGATTTCAAACCGTTGAGGAGTGGGGGGCCTGAAGCCCTGATCGTTTTCGAGATCGAACCAATAGGAATAAGTGCCCGGCTCTTGCACGATGAACTGTACGGAAAAATGTTTTCGATCCGGATCGAGCTTAATCGATATCGGTTCCTGGTCTTTGATTCGTAAATCCACCACTTTTAAGAGTTTGTTGGAACTGGCTTTAATATTTACTCGGGTTCCCACTAACGCTTTAAAGTTTCCGATACCCGTCGGTAATGTTTTCTTTGGCCGTTGTGAGTACGCAGGTGGGGTGAGCGTGACTTCCTGGAGTTCTAGTGTGGTCGGTGGGACTGAGACGATGGTCAACCAGTTCATGGAACGGTCGTCTCCGCCGGTGCCCCTCAACTTAATCGATTTATTGGAGATGACTAAGGAGCCGGTTCCCAGATCGCGGCTGATGCCTGCGGGATCGGGGACTGAGACAATGCGCAGCGGTTCCGAATATAATTTGCCGCGTGCTTGCGGATCTTGAATGGTCTGATATTCAATTTGCAGATCTTCTGGGGGAGCCCCTTTTCGGTTTTCTACAAAGAACTGAAAATTCTGCCCTTCCACAACCTGATAAGGATTTTTGGGGCCGGTTTCAATGGGGATGAGATTCTCATCCAGAATTTGTAATTCGACGGTTTGCGGCCACGCGGGGGCGGAGAAGGGGCGCATCAATCGCTGAATTCCCAGACCTGCCTGCTGTGGATAGATGAGAGAAATCGAAGCGACCATCAGACTGAGGAACGCCGCAGAGAACATGATTTTGCGGATCGGGTGGGTATCGATCAATTCCTGGAAATTAATGCGAGATGCTTTGCGGTAGGCATCTTCAATCACGGCCTGACGCAGTTGTGACGAGCCTGTGAAGTGAGTCGCGGGTTGATTTTCAAATTGAATACTGCTGGAAAAACTGTCTTTGAGATCGGGATATTGACGTTCAATTTTCAACGCCAGATCTAAATCAGTCAGAGGCGTTTTCAGGGGGATCACGAGATTCCGCCAGAGCGTCCAGACCACAAGACCACCGGCGCTCAGTCCGAGGATTAATCGAATGACAGGATCGGAAATATTCAGGGTCCAGTCGAAGCTAATGACCAGCAGTGCCAGCATCAACAACATAGACAACCCCCAGCAAAGCCCATTCAGCCAGATCAGCTGATGAATCTTGCGGTGCAGTTGCTCAAGTTGTGCTCGAATTGAATGTGGCATAGATCAGATATCAGTAAAACAACAGGAACATCACTGGTTTAATTATACTAAGCGAAACCGTTTTCTTAACAGCCATTCTATAGAGATCAGCAAAGTGAACAGAATTAGAAATTCCCAGCGATTCCAGAGCGGGATGGGTTCTTCATTTTCGAGTGGAACCGGATGTCCTGCCGGGATGGCCTGGGGAAGCTGGTCAGCAGCAAAGATTTGAAAATATTGTCCACGTGTTTCTTTGGCCGTTTTCTGCATGTCTGACTGATTCATATCCCGGTTCAATAACTCACGTTGCGAGACTTCGACCCGAAAATCTTCCGCGGGCGGCGTTCCCTGCAGAATGGGTTGAGATACCCAGGTATGGTAGGCTCCTTCTACAATATTGGAGAAGGTACCTTCAAAGATACTGGGCGATTTTCCGAGCGGAGTTAATTTAACAGGCCGAGAGACTTCTCCCTGACGTTCCAGCATCACGGTCACGTTTTCTGTGTCTGTGGGAATCAATCGCTCATCGAGGAATTTGACACGAAACTGAACTGTGTCGCCTTGTTGATAGGTTTTCCGATCCAAAGTAAGTTCGACAGCCTGTTCCTGGTTCAGTAACTTTGAGCGGCTCAAGTAGCGGATTGCCTGAACCCAGTAACGGGAGTAATACAGATCTCCCACGAGATCCCGCCAGCGCCAGAGATCATCGGTGGCATTGAAGATGACTTTTCCTGCGCCGACACGCTGCGTGGCGATGATTGGGATTTGCTGTCCGTCTTTTCCCTTTTGCGTGGGATGGATAGCAAATACGGACGCCCCCGGTTTGACATTGTCTGCCTCATAATACCAATAGAGTTCCGGCAGATTGTTCCAGATGGCCCGGCTCTCTTCTGCATTGTCGGCGAAGCGAAAGATTGAAGTGCTATATTGCCCTTCCGTTGTTAATTCCGGCTGGAAGCCATTTACGATGGGTGCTTGCTCAGCGGACTGCTTCTCTTTGGAAATTTCAATCGGCAGCAATGCTTCCAGCACGGTATTGGTATAGGCGTGCGGTGCAAAACGGGGGCCGGCGACGACGATCAGTCCGCCTCCTTTTTCCCGGACGAACTGATCCAGGTTCTCCAGAACGGCCTGGCTAAAGTAAGCGGGGTCCGCATCGCCTAGAATCACAACGTCGTATTGATACAGGTCTTCTTTTTTGACAGGGAAATAATCGAGGGCCGTGGTATCTTCGGAAGAATATTCCAGATCCGATTCCTGTAAGATGCTTCGTAGTTCGATGGTTTTATCTCGCTCCAGCAGGTGTTTCAGGTAGCGATATTCATAGCGAGGGACAGAATCCACCAGTAAGACGCGAATTTTCTGATCGAGCACAGAGACCTGACCGCTCTGCTGATTATTCTTTTGATTCACCTCACCTTTGACTGGCTCGATTTCAAACAGATACTCAAACAGTCCCGGTTTGTTGGGAGTGAAAGTAAGTTCGATCTTCTGGAATTCTTTTTTCGGGTTTACAGGAATCTGCCGGGTGACGAGGGACGCTCCTGTTTTCGCGTCCTTGAGGGCCACGGAAATCGAACCAGAATTGATGCCAAAGCTTTTTACTTTCGCTGTCAGATTGATGGGATCATTGACGAAGGCAACGTCATCGACGAGCAGATCATAAAGTTGCAGATCGCGGACCGGTTGTTCGCTGCCGACGCCGACAGGAAAGATGGGGACCAGCTTTGACTTGGCCAGAGAAGCGGCACGCGATAAGAGATCGATCTCACCGGTGCTGGAGATTCCGTCACTGAGCACAATGATGGCTGTTGGCGGCGTTCCACGAAAATCATTGAGTACTTTTTGCACGGCGTGAAACAGCCGTGTTTCTGTTCCCAGTGGTTCAATTTGCTTGAGCAGTTCCTGTGTTTGTTCGGCGTCCGTTTTGTCGAGCAGGCCTGGTTGTCCCAGTGGGATGCATTCTTCTGAAAAATGATAGAGTCGCAGCTTATGTTTTTTTTGCAGTTCGGACAAAAACCGGGCGTTATCCTGGAGTAACAGGTCTTTCACCAGGTCGAGCCGATTTTTTCCATCGGCCTGCTGTTTGGCTGCCTGACTGATTGCTGACGACGCAGATTGAGAATAGTCATCTTCCAGGCCCATACTGGCGGAATCATCGATGAGCAATGCGACGAACGGCAAACCGGTTCTGTGAATCGTCAGCGTAAATTTGGTAAGAAACAATAAGACGATCATAAAGAGCACTAATCGAAGACTGAGTAAGACGGCACGTTTAGGGGGATCTAAATGAGCCGTGTCTTTAAGGTAGGCATAGATCAGCAGAAACAGAATTCCGACACCCAACAGGAGCACGCACCAATCCGGAAGCCAGGCCGGCCAGGGAGTGTGCCACTGGAAATTCCACGCAGATCCCTGTCCCGGACCCGCCGGTGGGATATCGAAGTAGGATTCCAGAAGTTGTTTCAGATAATCCATAAAAATGCGCTAATGTATGGCTTTTTGAATCACAGAGCCCCTGAAGCAGAACAGACAGGGCAATAGATGCTTATATTGTAGCCAGATCGGTCAGCAATTGCTGTTTTTCATCTCCTTCCAGATCGGTTTCTGTGATTTTTTTTGCCTGTTCCAGGAACGATGCGACCTCTTCCGATTTGTTCGCGACTGAGGCAGCCCGCGCCAGCGCTTCGTAGGCATAAGCCAGATAAAAAGGGCTCAATTGATGTTCCCGGGTCATATTCAGGCAGAGCGTGCCAAAGCTGAGTGCGTTACTGGGTTGATTTGTGATCGCATAAACCCGTGAGAGCTGCCAATAGGCGACGGAAATGTTTTCCGGCGTGTGTTTCTCGAATTGTGTCCAGTGCCAGAGTGACGCGTGGCAGGTGGAAATCATCACGAGATTTTCCGCTGGTGTCCGGTCTTTTTTCTCCAGATAGTTCCAGGTTTGATTGAAACAGGCAGCGGCGAAATGGCGATGGGCTGCTTGAACATCAAATGTGGGGGACTGCATACGACTACTCCTTCAGGGACGATTCTGTTGAACAGTATCTCTTGATAAGGGAGCTCGAAAAAATTGCTCTTCAGACAGATTCCATTTCGAGTCATAATGCATTGTATCGAAGCCGGTGAAGAATTATAAGAACTTTGAAAAAACCAAAGGAAGTCTAAGGAGTCAAACGACTTCGAGGAAAACTCAATTGTATTTGTCTATCTTATTAGCTTTCACCAGACTACCGGCTTGATGCAATAGGATCTTTTTATTCGATAATGTTTATCCAGTCGAAACAAATGTCATAACCAATGGATTCAGAACGCGTAGATTCCCGATAGTTAGAGACGAGGGATTTCGAAACGATCCAGTCGAAATCAATACTTGTCGGGGGAACACTTCCCTTAGCAAGACCAATCATCGGGAACTTCAGATAGACATTAAGGCGACTATGATCCTGTCAAAAGCGAACATTAATCAGCAAAGTCTGTCATCCAAAGAATTCCATCTGGATGCGGCCATGTTGCCTGCCTCTGCCCATCTGGTTGGTATTTGTGGATCCGGGATGAAAGCGCTGGCAGAATACCTGGCAAGTGCCGGCTGCCGTGTGACGGGGTCTGATATGAGTCCGCCGCTTCCAACAGAGGGAGCATTGCGGGCAGGCGGCTATCGAGTTCATCAGGGGCATGATCAGCGATTTGTTCCCGAGGGAACGAATGTTTTGATTTATAGTCCAGCCATTGGCATGGCAAATCCAGAACGTCGTTTTGCACAGCGGATGGGAATTCCTCAGTTTTCGTATGCCCAGATGCTGGGCAGTCTGATGCGTCAGAAAAAAGGGGTTTGTATCGCAGGCACCCATGGGAAAAGCACGACGACTGCTTTGACCGCGTATGTGCTTGAGAACGCCGGTGTTTCGCCGTCCGCGGTAATTGGTGCGGAATTATGCAACCAAAATATGAATGGCTGGGCGGGTGAAGGACCGTTGTTTGTGGCGGAAAGCTGCGAATATCAACGTAGTTTCCTGAATCTATTCCCCTACCATGCAGCAATTACGAATATCGAGCCGGATCACTTCGATTATTTCAAAAACCAGGACGATATGACAACCGCTTATGCCGAGTTTGTCTCTCGCATTCCGGTCAGTGGTTCCTTATTGCTGCCGGCAACCTGTCTGGGGCTGCATAAAATACGCGAAGCGTGCAAAGCGAAAGTGACGACATTTTCTCTGGAACGCGGTGCAGACTGGTGGGCCACCGATATCAAACCTACCTCATATGGCTTGCGGTTCCGGCTGTTTCATCAAGGCGAGTATTATTCCGAAATCTCCCTGCAGAAAACGGGGAAGCATAACGTCTCCAATGCGATGGTCGCTGCCATCCTGTGTCATACTGCCGGCATCGATGCGGATGAAATTCGCGAAGGCATCTACCAGTTTCCCGGAATTCATCGCCGTTATGAGCGAATGGGCTCTTATAAAGGGATCGCTTTATTCGACGATTACGCCCATCACCCGACGGCCATTCAGTCAACGCTCAAAATGCTGAGACAGGAATATCCGGATCGACGGGTGTGGTGTTTATATGAACCGCATCAGGTTTCGCGGACGCAGGCATTGATGGATTATTATGCCCGCAGTTTCACTTTGGCAGACAAGATTCTGATAGCACCCGTCTATGCAGCCCGGGAAAAACTGGGAGAAGAGCCCGTTGATACGTCAAAAGAGCTTGTAAATCGAATTCTTCGTCATAATGATTCGGCTAGATTCAGCAGTTCCCTTGACCAGATGCTCTCAACTTTAGAGACTGAGGCTCAATCTGGTGATATCATCATTACTATGGGAGCGGGCGAGATAAATCGGATCCATCATGAGCTCAATCGAAGACTTCAAAGAGATACTCAAGCAGTCTGAACCATTGGCCAAGTATTCCTATTTCAAAATAGGGGGACCGGCTCAGTTCTTTCTGGAACCACGCAATGCGGACGAACTGCAGGCAGTCGTTCAGTGTTGTATTGAAAATGAAATCCCCGTGCGCGTGTTCGGCGGGGCTTCAAATATTCTGATTAAAGATTCCGGCGTTCAGGGTGCTGTGATCCGGATTCACGACGAAGAATTTGGAACGATTCAAATCGACGGTACCACGGTAACCGCGGGAGCGGGGGCGTTGCTGTCGAATCTCGTTTCCCAGTCAGTGAAAGCGGGTCTGGCCGGGCTGGAAGGTCTGGTTGGGATCCCCGGAACTGTTGGCGGTGCACTGCATGGAAACACGGGGGGCCATAATGGCGATATCGGCCAATACGCGACTTCGGTCACTGTATTGACGTCCCGTGGAGAAAGATTCGTACGGACGGCGGACGAACTGAGCTTCAGTTACCGGGAAAGCAGTATCAACGAGCTGGCAATTCTGGAAGCGACTTTTGAGTTAAAGCAGGATGATTCAGAAGAGGTAACCAACCGGATGAAAAAGAACTGGATCATGAAGAAGGCCAATCAGCCTTTGACTCACCAGTCAGCCGGTTGCATCTTTAAAAATCCACGTGGCATGCACGCGGGGGCTTTAATCGAACAGGCCGGACTCAAAGGGACACGCATTGGTGGTGCTGAAATCAGCGACCGGCACGCGAACTTCATTGTCAACGATGAAAATGCAACGACGGAAAATGTGCTGGATCTGATCAATCTGGCGCAGAATTCGGTTTCGGAAAAATTCGGCGTCGACCTTGAGTTGGAAATTGAGCTCTGGTAAGCAGAGTACCCTGTCAGTCTCCGATACAGTAAACGTGCTGGAAGGTGCGCAGAAAAATCTGCTCGTCGGAAAAAGCGGGCGTCGAGTTGCTCCGTTCTTTCAGTTCATTCTGCGCGACCTTCTCGAAGCGTGTTGCGTTCGGTTTAAACACGTGGGTCGTGCCGTTCTGATCGGTGACGTAAAGGTGGTCATTTGCCAGAATCAATGAGCCCCAGCAGGCGGCGCCTCCTGAGCGTTCCTGCCAGACGATTTTTCCTGTACTGGGATTTAAACACTGAAAAATGTTGGGACCGGCGTTCGCCATGAAAAGATGGTCCTTCGTGAAAACCCCGGTCGAAATACGTTGGGGGTTCGGTTCCTCGCGCCATAATCGTTCTGTGGCTGTGATGTCTCCCGTTCCCTGCATCCGTAAGCCAATCGCGGGTCCGTTGTAGCCGCCCAACGCCACGCAGATGTCATTCGCCAGGACCGGGGACGTATAGACGAGGTCTCCTTTTTTACCTCGCAGACCGTCGCAGCTCCAGACGATCTGCCCCGTTTCGGGATCATAGGCATTCACACGGAGTGGCATACTGCAGACGATCAGTTCCCGTCCGCTCATCTTTGCGAGAACGGGCGTGCTCCAGGAGCCCATGTACTTTCGGTCGTTGTTGTATTGGCCGTCTGTTTCAACCGGTTCATCAGTTTCCCAGATCGTTTTCCCGTTCGCGAGGTCAATCGCCGTCATGAAGACCCGTTTTCCCGGGCCACTGTGCAAAATGATTTTGCCGTCGTGCAGGATGGGTGAGACACCATAACCCCAGATGTGTTCAAACTCTCCCAGATTTCGGTTCCAGAGTTCTTTACCGGCGAAGTCATAGCAGAATAAACCAGCCGATGAATGCCAGACAACGATGCGCTCTCCGTCAGCAACGGGAGTGGAACCGCAGTAGTTGTTGGTTTTATGTGTGGGCATGACTCTGTCGAAGTTTACGGTACGGACCCAGAGTTTCTGACCGTTCTTTCTGTCAAAACAGTAAAGGCTGCGCTGGCGTCCTTCGTTTTCGGCACAGGTCACAAACACGCGTCCGTTGGAAACAATCGGACTGCTGTTTCCGGAGGTAGGCAGCCGGACTTTCCAGACGATGTTCTCTGTTTGACTCCATTTGAGGGGGACCTCGGTCTCCAGAGAGATCCCATTTCCGCGGGGGCCACGAAAGGCGGGCCAGTCTTCGGCGGAGAGTGATGTGGAGCCGAGCAGGATTGAATACGAAAACGCGAAGCAGAGAACTCTGAAGAGAGATGTCATTTTATTGCCTTATGCAAGCGTGATCGAAACAAAAACGAACGATACTTTTAAGCAATCACATCATGGACCACGTGTCCGTGTACGTCGGTCAGACGCATGTCACGGCCGCCGAAGCGGTAGGTGGATTTCGTATGCTCCAGTCCCAGTAGATGCAGCATGGTGGCGTGAATATCGTGAATTTCCACGCGATTTTCGACGACCTTGTAACCCCAGTCATCTGTGGCGCCATAGACGGTGCCGCCTTTGATGCCGCCGCCTGCCATCCACATGGAAAAACCATACGGGTTGTGGTCTCGACCGTTGGTGCCTTGTGCAAATGGGGTTCTTCCGAATTCACCACCCCAGATTACGAGCGTTGAATCCAACAGGCCACGTTGTTTGAGATCTTTCAACAGACCGGCGATGGGTTGATCGACGGAGCGGGCATTATTTTCGTGATCGCGTTTTAAGTTCGCGTGCTGATCCCAGCGATCACCATTGACGTTGGTGCAAGTCAGTTCAACAAAGCGGACTCCACGCTCGACGAGTCTTCGCGCGAGCAGGCACTCTGCGGCGTAGGTACGGGTGGGCTCGTATTCCGCATTGAACCCATACAGGTCCAGGGTGGATTTGCTTTCGCTGGTGAACGACATCAGGTCGGGAATCGCCATTTGCATTTTGGAGGCAAGTTCATAATTCGAGATGGCCGATTCGATTTCGTCGTGAACTCCGGTTTGCTGTTGTTTGAATCGGTCCAGTTGCTGCATGAGTTTTAGTTTTTGTTGCTGGATCTGGATCGTTTTTTCCTGCGGCTTCACATTGGCAATTCCGCTGCCTCCCGGCTTGAAGACCGAACCCTGGTAACTGGCGGGCAGGAAGCCACTGTTGAAGCAGTCGAGGCCACCAGGGGGAATCAAACCACCGTTAATGACCACAAAACCGGGTAGATTCTGGCATTCACTGCCTAAGCCGTAATTGACCCACGCGCCCATGCTGGGACGTCCCTGCAGGCCGCTACCTGTATGCAGAAAGTAATTGGCGAAGGTGTGTTCCGGGAATTGCGACACGACCGAACGAATGACGGTCATGTCATCGACACAGGTTCCGATATTGGGGAAGAGATCGCTAACCGGGATGCCGCTCTCGCCGTATTGTTTAAACTTCCACGGGCTTTCAAGTACTTTGCCGATATTGTCAAACTGTGTGGCCTCGACTTTGAAAAAATCGCCGGGACTTTTACCGTTAAATTTCGTTAAGAGTGGTTTAGGGTCGAAAGTATCGACTTGTGAGGGACCGCCGTCCATATACAGGAAAATGACATTTTTGGCTTTGGGCGGGAAATCGGTTTTGCCGGTGGTGACTCCGGAAAATGCCTGATCTTGCATCAGCGCTGTCAGCGCGGCGGCACCGAAACCGTTGGCGCATTGCTTGAGCATATCACGTCGCGTGAATTGTTGTCTGAATTGACCGCAGTGCATGTTGCAAACTTTCTGAGGCTTCTCTGGAAATCAAAAAACGTAAATAAACTCTTTGAGGTTGAAGATCACGTGTCCCAACTCTGCCCAGATAGTGGCAGGGTCAGCGGTATTCAGGTTTTGTTTGGTTCGTTCCAGCACAAACTGTTTGGCTACTGCCAGTTCTTCGGGTGTGGGCTGCCGACCTAACGCCGATTCATACATCCAGCGAATTTTGTCATCAGTTGTTTTCAGATTCGAATCGGTAGTTACCCGTTTTCCCCAGAGCTGTGCCTGTTGAATAACAAACGGATCGTTCATCATGATCAGAGCCTGTGCAGGAACGTTGGAGACATTGCGGCGGCCCATTGTGCTGAACGGGCTGGGCGTATCGTAGGCCAGCATCATCGGCGAAAGAAAATTACGGCGGACCTGAATGTAAATCGAGCGTCTGCCGTCTCCATCCAGTGGACCGTTGACCGGCGGTTTGCCGCGACCATCCATAAAATTGGTGAGGTGAATTGGTATCGACGGGCCATACATCGTGGCATTCATTCTTCCGGAAAGACTTAACAGGGAATCGCGGATCGCTTCGCCTTCCAGTCGTTTTAACGGCATTTTGTGGAGATAAATGTTTTTGGGATCGATCTCTGCGACATGCAATGTAGTCTGGCTGGCCTGCTGATAGGTTTGTGTCAGCACGAGATACTTAATCATCTGTTTGAGTGAGCGACCTTCGTTCAGAAACTTTACCGCGAGGAAGTCCAGCAGTTCTGGATGAGAGGGCCGTTCTCCGAGGACGCCGAAATTATCAACGCTGGGAACAATTCCCCGTCCGAACAGGTGTGCCCAGATGCGATTGACGATCACGCGATGAGTCAGCGGGTTCGACGGATTATTGATCTCGCGTGCCAGTTCAAGCCGCCCGCTTCCGGGGATATTCGCAGGTGAGATGCCGTTGAGCGCTTCCAGGAAACGTCGTTCGACTAGCGGACCTTCATTTTGATGGCTGCCACGGATCAGGACGTGATCATTTTCCGCACTGCCATCCATGATCGCCATCGCGGTTTGCGATTTGGTTTGAATCGCCTGTTTCAGCTTGGCACGTTGTGCCTGATAGTCTTCGATTCCCTGCTTGAGCGCCAGACGTTCCGGGCTATTTGGTTCTGAGAACAAGTCCGGGTGGGTGAGAATCCAGTTGATCAGGGCGACTGTCTGGGAAGTCAGTTTGTCTGGAGTGTCGAAGAATTCGTGAAATGCGTCTGTGAACGCCTTTTGGACCTGGGGGCTCTTCAGACTGACGGAGGTCAGTCCGGGTTCGGTAAACTGAGCCGCGTGTTTGATTTGATAGATCTCCAGCGGTGCTTTATCGATGGGGGTAAATTCGAGGTGGATGCGATGTCCTTTGTATCGGGACAGATCATGAAGCACCAACAGAGGCTTACCTGATTTATCAGCAGTGACTTTCTTTAACGTCGAGCCGTGCAGGGGGCCGAACAGCAGGCGATGTGAATCGACGCAGGCATAGACCCAGCAGGAGCCCTTCACCCGATAGGCAATCGATCCCTGGACTTCGAAGGTCGGTGTTCTTAACGTGCGCCCGGAGCGGGGAAAAGTTCTCAGTCGATTACTCTGGATCAATTGTGGCGTTTTCACGTCTTCCAGATCGTTCCAGAGGGGATCGCGGACCGCGGCTCCTTCCAGTTGAACGGTCAGCGGGAGCTGTTTGTCGGACGGATTGAGCAGAAGCGTACCCCGGGGGCGCGGGGCCAGACCAAAGGTGAAGCCATCGGTAATGAAGTCTTCCGGAAGACAATTATCATAATTGACGATGGTTCGGTTAGAAGACTTGGGACTGGTCGGTGCGGAGGGACTGGGCGGGGCCAGTGAAGCTTGCACATTCGCCTCCAGCATGATGTCGGCTTTGAGTTCTTTTTCAGCAGCCTGATTGTTCTGCAGTAATGCGACCCAGCGTTTGAGGATCTTTGGATTGAGTTGCTGCTGCGCTGCCTGTGCCTGAAGCTGTTGTTCAACGTCGGTCTTCTGTCCGGACTGAACCAGCTGCGAGGCACTCTGGTAGTAGCGGGAGAAATTTTTGACTTCGTGTTGGAACGCGGCTTTCAGTTTTACTTTGAGGATGTTTTGCTGACGCTGTTGCAGCTGTTCGGCTTGCTCTGCAATATTCTGATTGTGTGGCAGCGACTCGAACCGCACTTGATGGTAGTTGCTGCTTTGCAGGTATCCATACAGGGCGTAATAGTCTTTGGTTGAGATCGCATCGAACTTATGGTCGTGACAGCGGGCACAGGAAACGGTCATGCCCAGAAATGATTTGGACATGACGTCGATCGCGTTATCAAAGCGGTCGGTTTCATCTTTGCGGATATCAACGGGAGAGTGAACCCATTCGCCGAGATACCAGAAGGCAGTCGCCAGAACGGATTCATTGAACTGCTTCTCTGGATTGAGGCGGGGCTGTTCCAGCAAATCGCCGGCGAGGTGTTCGGCAACGAACTGGTCGTAAGGCAGGTCGGTATTTAAGGCCCGGATAACGTAGTCACGATACTGGTAGGCGTTGGGAGTGTCGTTATCAAATTCGTGGCCCCGCGATTCGGCATACCGCATCAGGTCCAGCCAGTGCCGCGCCCAGCGTTCACCAAATTGAGTCGCCGCCAGAAGTTGATCGACGACCTTCTCGGTGGCGGTGGGTGATTGATCTTGTAGATAGGATTGAATCTGTGAGGGCGTCGGGGGGACACCGATCAGGTCAAAGTACAGCCGCCGGATGATGGTTCGTTTGTCGGCGGGTTGCGCTGGCTGTAGTTTGTTGGCTTCAAGTTGCGCCAGTATGAACTGATCCACGGGATGGGCCGACCAGTTCTTGTTCTTGACCGTCGGTGTTGCCACCTCTTTAAGCGGTTGCCAGACCCAGTGATCTTGGCGTCGTTGTTTGAGATCAAATGTTTCAGCGGCCCCGCGCTCGGCGGGCGGTTTTTCATCGGGCCAGGGGAGTCCCATTTCAACCCAGCGTGTTAAAAGGTCGATCTGTTCTTTTTTGAGTCGCGAGTTGGGCGGCATCTCAAACGATTCATAACGGACGGCTTCCAGGAGCAGGCTCGCGTGTGGTTTCTTCGTATCCGCGGAAGGGCCAGAGTCGCCTCCTTTGAAAATCAGGGAGCGTGCATCGAGTCGCAGTCCCCCTTCGAGTCGTTTGGACTGACCGCTATGGCACTTGTAACAATGTTCGGCCAGCAGCGGGCGAATGGACTTTTCGAAGAACTCCAGTTGCTCCGGTGCGAACTGGGGAACGGAGTCTGTTTTGGTTTTTGCTTCTTCAGCGGAAATCGAAAAACTGACAAAGCCAGCCATCAGCAGGATAACAGAGATGATTCGGAGAAATTGCTTCATGCGCGGAGGTTTCTTTTTCAGAATACAGGTCGTGATTCAGCCGAAGCTTGTGATGGCAGCGCACTTAGTACTACGTGCCATTTCAAAATGGGGGGAACAATATCTGTAATATTGCCATAAACTATTTTAACGCTTTTAGTTGAAGCGATTCAAGTTTTAATCGGCAAAGCTGAAAAAGAGAGGCAAATTTGATTGTGGGGGTGTTAAATCAATTCTGGCAGTGGTTTGGCGTGGCCTTCGACCAGATATTGGGGACGGCCACTGAAGTCTTCGACTGTGGTATGGTCTGTATCAATGCCCAGGTTATGATACAGCGTGGCAAAGAGTTCGGGGAATGTCACGGGACGATCAACGGCTTCGCCTCCCAGGCGATCAGTGGCACCAATCACCTGGCCGGTTTTCATGCCGCCGCCGAAGAGGATTGCCGAGTTGACACGCGGCCAGTGATCTCGGCCGACCTGGGCACTGATTTTGGGAGTCCGCCCGAATTCGCCCCAGATAGCGACTGTACAATCTTCGTCCAGACCACGTTGATGCAAGTCTTCCAGAAGGGCACTGACACACTGGTCAAACACGGGGAAGTCTTCTGCTTCGCGTTTGAAGATGGTGTTATTCTTTCCGCCGTGCCAATCCCATTTACTGTAGTTTAAAGTGACGACTCGCGCGCCGGCTTCGACCAATCGTCGGGCGGCCAGCATGCTCTGTGGTACGCGAGGGGCGCCGTTACTGTCGATGAATTTCGTGGGATCGCCGGTGCCATAACGTTTGACGGTTTCGGGGTCTTCTTTGGAAAGGTCCAGGGCTTCTGCCAGTTGAGACGAAGTCAGCACGCCCATGGCCTGTTCGGTAAAGGTATCCAGGCCGGTCATCATGCCGGACGCGTCGGCTTCGCGTTTGAAATTATCAATACTTTGCAGCAGTTGTTTTCGATCGGAGAGTCGTTCCAGCGAGATCCCATTCAGAACCATATCGTGGCGGGTCGGCCCCATCGGTCGGAAGGGGGAATGCGAGAGTCCCAGGTAACCTGGGCCCGGTTCATTGTAAGGGCCGTGAGTACAAGGGTAACAAAGGCTGATGAAAGGGGGCGCTGATTCTACATGCGCGCCCTGAACTTTTGAAACGGTCGAACCGAATTGCGGCCAGCCTCCCTGGGGTTTGGGTTTGCGGGGATCATGACCGTTGAAGCATTGGATGGCATCATGGCCGCTCTGAGAACCGACGATGGAACGCACCAGAACCATTTTATCCATGAGTTGTGCCATCCGCGGGAAGGCTTCACAGATTTCAATTCCGGGGACGTTGGTGGAGATGGGCTGCCAGGGACCTGCGATTTCTTTGGGGGCATCTGGCTTAAGGTCGATCATATCCTGGTGAGGAGGCCCCCCGACCAGATAAATCATGATCACCGACTTCTGACGTTTTTTGTTTGCCGGGTTTGCTGCTTCCGCCTGTAACAGTCGGGGGAGAGTCAGCCCAGAGAGTCCCAGGCTACCGATCTGGAGAAAGTTCCGTCGTGATAAATGATCACAAAATGAACCTTGTGCGTGGTTTTGTCCAAACAGTGTCAGCATCTTGATCGTTCTCCCGCTGTAGTCTGAATTCGATTGAGCGGCACTATTGTATCAAGTCTTGTTTATGTGTTCCAGAGGAGCCTGGCAGGATCTGGAAATTATTTTCTGGCTCGTTCGCGTAATTCCGGCAGGACCTCGCGGATTCCATTGGCTCCCAGAGAGGCAATGGAGCCGATATTCACGAAACGGTAGCCTTCATCGATAGCCCAGCGACAGCGGTCCAGATCCCCGAAAGTGATACCGGCGGGTTTATTGGCGCGGGCGACTCGTTTGGGGAAATCTGCCAATAATTTCAGGACCTCAGGGTGCTCGGTTTGGCCGATGACTCCCAGCGAAGCAGAGAGGTCCATCGGGCCGGCAAACACGACGTCGATGCCTTCGACGGCGGCGATTTCCTCAATGTTTTCAATTCCTTCCGGCGATTCAATCTGTGCGACGATGGCGGTTTCCTGATTCGCGTGTGGCAGATAATCATCGAAGGAAAAGTCCATGAACATCGTCCAGTCGGGAGAGACGCCTCGGGTTCCTTCGGGCGGATATTTGGCGTATTCGACGGCGAGTTTCGCTTCTTCGGCATTATTGATTTGCGGAACCATGACCGTATTGGCTCCGATGTCGAGTGCTTTCTTGAAGTAAATCGGGTCCAGCCCGGGTACCCGAATCATCGGCATGCAGCCTTTGCGGCGGGCGATTTCAGGAAGATGTTTGACTTCATTGACGCCGTAAGGACGATGTTCCAGATCGATCCAGAGAAAATCGATACCGGTGTCGACGGAGAGTTTAGCCAGGATTTCAGAAGCATCTGGCATGCCAACGCCGAGAGCGACCTCGCCCTGAGACAGTAGCGTTTTGATTTTATTTACGAACATCGTGAGGTCCTGAATAGAGAACAACGATCGTGAAGCGAAAATCCATAATAAGCAGAAACGAAGAAACGGCATACCCTGAGGGAGTATGCCGTTTCTGATTTATCATTTTTTATCAGAATCCGGTTCCACTATAACCTATCGACTGATGTAGTACATCGCCGGGTCATCAATGATCCATTCTGTGGACCACGTACGACCGTTATCCTGATTGCAGACATTGAAGAATGCAGTATGGAACGATTGAATTCGATTTCCATAAGGCACGTGCGATGCAAACCGGTCAGCCGGAGTCAGAGGATCGACGCCGGGACTGGCATAATAGTGGGCACGGCCATCGGGAGTGAACGACATGCCGAGGGTCCACCAGCCGGTCTGTTTAATTTCCGGTCCGATGAAATCCTGACCTGAGGTATCTGCTCTCACAACAAATACGGCTGAATCTTCTCCGTTCGGACTGTCTGTTTTGCTGTTGAACTGAATGAACATCCCCAGGTAGATGGTTTCGATTTTAGTGGAAGTGCTACTGCTGCGAAAAAATCTTCTGCGCGAGCTCGTCTTCTTCGTCGGAGATTTTACGGCAGCACGGAACCCAAACGAAGTGCCGGTTTTATCTTCCCATTCTTCGAAGGGGGGGAGATAAACGCGTGTGACGACACTGGGGGAATAATTGACCGAGACAATCGTGCCTTGCATGATCAGGTCGTCCTGATTGGTTCCCCGGCTGCCTTGCCCCGGGATGCCTGTATGCAGGGACTTCATCAGTAAGGCGCCTTTACTGCCGGGCAGACCGCCTGGAGGGGTGGGCACGCGCTGAAGAATATCCGGTTGTCCCCGCTTGGCACTTTCTGTCCAGACACTATTGGAGGACTGGCCTAGTGGATAACGGGGTTCTTTATCAATGTTAAAGCTACTTTTGGGGAGATTGGTAATGAATTCCCAGGATTCATCTTCGAAATCATCCCAGGCCCCTTCTACCTTTGTGCCTGTGCCTGGCACCACCTGTGCGTCGACATCGGCCCCCGCGATAAAAATTGAGGTTCCTGCAATCAAAGTCAGACAATGTCTGGAGAAAAAATGATTCCATTGGAGAAGCATGATTTTCTGTTCCTGGCAATATTTTGTTGAATAAGAGAGGGCAGAGGGCATGTGCTCCCAGCCATTTGGAATAGGGAAATCGGAATGAGTAACTCACAGATTCCTGCTGAGCATGATTTTCCGCAATTGTCGTATTACTGGAATTATCGGATGGATCGGCAGGGATGGTTCAAATTCTCCTGATGCGTCTGATTCGCTGTAAGTTCTATCACCGTAAATGTTTTCAGCAGAATAATGTCTTTCTAAGTCTAAACAGAGATGCCGAATATTGGTGCTCATAGACTTATATTCAGCGTAGCTTTTGTATTTTGACTAACGGGAGCAGATTCCTGCTGGTTTCCTTGGTGAATTGGGCGGGCGGAATTGGATTTCGAAAATGGACTCGCTAAGATAGCGGTTTGCTTTTTCAAGCAGAATTCTATCGTTCCAGCGGGCTCCGGTCCCTGGCGAGTCTATTCATCGGCGGCCTTGGCGCGAGTGTCTCTGGTGATTCTTTCGATTGCATTAATATTTCGAGAACGTAATGACCGATCCTCAAGTCTCTGAGCAGGATGCTCTTTCTCAGAGTTTAATCGATATGAAACAGGAAGAACTAATTCTGGTCCTGGATTTTGGGTCTCAAACTTCCCAGTTAATCACGAGACGTGTCCGCGAGCAGAACGTCTTTAGTCAACTGGCACGTCCCAACCTTTCCGCAGAACGCATCAAGGAACTCAATCCCAAAGGGATTATCCTTTCTGGTGGTCCGGCCAGTGTCTATAGCGAAAACGCGCCGCAGGCGGATCCGGAAATCTTCAATCTGGGGATTCCGATTCTGGGGATCTGTTACGGCATGCAGCTTGTTTGTGATTCACAGGGCTGTGAAGTCAAAGGGGGGGAATCCCGGGAATTTGGCCGTACTCCGTGTACGGTGAGTGATCATTCGAATTTGTTCTCCGGTGTGCCTACGAATTTCGTCGCCTGGATGAGTCACGGCGATCAAGTCCAGAATCTGAGCGAACACTTTAGTTCTCTGGCGTCGACTGAAACCTGCCAGTTTGCAGCGGTCAAGCATCATAGTAAGCCTTTCTTTGGGTTGCAGTTCCACCCGGAAGTAACACATACCGAATTTGGTGGCATGCTGCTGTCGAACTTTGTGCAAAAGGTTTGCGGGTGCGAGGGAACCTGGAAAATTACCAATTTGATCGAACAGGAAATTGAGTCGATCCGGGAGCGGGTCGGCGATCAGCGTGTGATTTGCGGACTATCAGGGGGCGTTGATTCTTCGGTGGTCGCTGCATTGTTGTATCGTGCGATTGGATCACAACTCTCGTGTATCTTCGTGGATAACGGCTTGTTGAGAAAAGGGGAAGCCGACGAAGTTTCACACCGGTTTGGAGAACACTTTAAAACCGATCTGCATGTTGTCGATGCGCGAGAGATGTTTTTATCAGAACTCGCTGGCGTTACTGACCCGCAGGAAAAACGGAAAATTATCGGCCGGCTGTTTATCGAAGTGTTTCAGAAAGAAGCGGAATCGATTGAGAACGCTCACTTTCTGGCACAGGGAACTTTGTATCCTGACGTGATTGAATCGGGCGCCAACCCCGATGGTCCGGCTGCGACGATTAAGTCGCATCATAATGTGGGGGGATTGCCGGAAAAACTCGGGTTTGAGTTGATAGAACCTCTGCGCGAGTTGTTTAAAGATGAAGTCCGCGAAATGGGACATGAACTCGGGCTGCCTGACGATTTGATTTACCGACATCCATTCCCTGGCCCCGGTTTGGCAGTGCGTTGTCTGGGTGAAATAACGGAAGAACGTCTGAAAGTTCTCCGGGAAGCAGACCTGATTGTGATTGATGAATTGCACAAGGCAAACCTGTATCGCAAAACCAAGCAGGCATTTGCCGTCTTGCTTCCGATTCGTTCTGTGGGTGTGATGGGCGATGGTCGAACTTATGAGGATGTCGCCGCGATTCGCGCAGTCGAAACAGACGACTTTATGACTGCGACCTGGTCTCTACTGCCTTACGAAGTTCTGGAGCGCATGTCGACCCGCATCACGAACAATGTGCGGGGAATCAATCGCGTGGTGTATGACATCAGCTCGAAACCGCCCAGCACGATTGAGTGGGAATAATTTTTTCCGCAGCACCATTTCATGCTCTTGAATATGAATGGGATGTCGTAGTCACTGCAGTCGCCCGCAGAGAGATTCTGGATATTGGGGTGAAATGGACTTGATTTCCGTTGTGATCCGGGTATTTTAGAACGTATTCGTTAATGTTCTTTATAATTAGCTCGCCCTGGAAGTCGGAACGGGATATTCGAATTCGATCGTGAATTCGATGTCAGGCCGTTCATGTCCATCCCCCACCTTTTGAATTCCTCCTACATGTTGATTGCGTTTCTTGGCATAGAAAGTCGGAATACATGATTTCGGTTACTCAGCGAAAAGTGTTTTGTCTGGTTCTTGTTTGTTTCACAAGCGTCCTTTTAGTCGGCGGTGGTTATTTTTCATTAGCGACTGCGCAAAAGCCTCTCGCGGATGAGGGAGATTTATCCAAGAGGTTAAAGCGGGTCCCTGCGACTTCTCCTGAAAAGAGCCTCAAGGGGTTTGAACTGGAGCGTGAATTTCAGTTGGAACTGGTGGCTGCCGAGCCTGATGTGATGGACCCCGTGGATGCCTGTTTTGATGAAAACGGGCAATTGTATGTCGCCGAGATGCGGGGCTATCCTTATCTGCCAGAACAGCGCCCCGATTATATTCCTGGTCCCGACCGCAAGAATGCCGGTGTCATTCGGTTACTAAAAGATACCAACGGCGACGGCAAAATGGACAAGAGTTTTGTCTTTGCTGATACGATCACCTGGCCGACTTCGGTTTGCTGTTATGACGGCGGCGTGTATGTGATCGCTCCCCCCTATATTTATTATTTCAAAGATACCGACGGCGATGACAAAGCCGATATTCGCGAGACGGTATTCACCGGGCTGCGAACCAATAACGTACAAGGGTTAGCGAATAATCTGAAATGGAGCCTGGATAACCATATCTATTTTGCCGGCGGAACTAACGGCGGTTCGATTTTGAAAGATGGTAAAGAAGTGATCCCTGCGGGACGGCGGGATTTGAAGCTCAATCCCAGGACCCGCGAACTGGAAGCGGTTTCGGGTGGTTCTCAGTTTGGGCACTCAATGGATGACTGGGGGAATCGTTTTGTCTGCAGTAACAGTAACCATATTCAGCATGTGGTATATCCCAGTAATTATCTGAAACGCAATGCCTATCTGGCGGTTCCCGGTGTATTACGGACTGCTGCGAAGCGCGGGGCTGCAGCTCCCGTATTTCGGCGAAGTCCGCCGGAACCTTATCGTGTCGTGCGTACCGCACGGCGTGCCGCTGATCCAAATTTTCGCAAGCGTCTTTCGCCGACGGAATTGGTGGCGACCGGTTTCTTTACTTCCGCGACCGGCGTCACGATATATCGTGGTGGCGCCTATCCGGCTGAGTTTCAGGGAAATGCCATCATTGGTGATGTGGGCGGGAATTTGATTCACCGTAAAACGATGGATGGCAAGGGGGCAACCTACGTTGCGACCCGTGCTGATGAAGATACCGAATTTATTACTTCGAATGATAACTGGTTTCGTCCGGTCAACTTTGTGAATGCCCCGGACGGTACGCTGTGGGTTCTTGATATGTATCGGGAAACGATCGAACATCCGTTCTCGATTCCAGAAGATATCAAGCGTCATCTTGACCTGGAAAGTGGTCATGATCGCGGGCGAATTTACCGTCTGAAGCATCCCAAGGGGAAGACTTTCAAGGTTCAGAAATTAGGCAAGATGCCCGTCGATCAACTGGTATTGCAGTTGGAATCACCGAATAGTTGGAACCGGGAAACCGCCCAGCGTTTGATTTGGGAACGCCAGGATAAGGCAGCGATTCCGCATCTGGTGAACCTATTTCAAACATCAAAACAGCCACTGGCACGTTTGCATGCTTTGTGGACGTTGGATGGTTTGAATGCGTTAAATTCTAATATTCTGGTAAAAGCGTTACAGGATTCCGAAGCAGGAATCAGAGAACATGCGATTCGGTTGTCTGAAAAGTACGCTCAGGGAAGCCCGGAATTATCTCAGGCGGTACTGAAGCTGTCGTCAGATCCAGAGTACCGTGTGCAACTGCAATTGGCATTTTCCTTAGGTGAATTTGACAGGGAAGCCGCGATTGCCGGTTTGACGAAGCTGGTGGATTCAAAGAATTATGATGGTGATATGCAGGTCGCGGTTTTGACCTCTTCTGCCGATATCGCTGGGCCGTTGGCGGTGAATTTTCTTCGGGAGTCGGAAGGAAAGCTTGCCGGTACGAAACGTCCTCTGGTGATTGAGCTGTTACGAATTGCTGGTGCGAAAAAGGAAACAGATGATGCATTGGCTGTGTTGGACTATGTCTCCCGTGATTCGATCTCATTAGTTCAGAAGCAACTGGTGCTTGGTGCTTTGGGAGAAGGCCTGGGACGTCGCGGGGCGTCTCTGGCGACCTTGCTGAGCGACCCTCAGATCAGTTCTGATGTCAAACAACGATTTGACAAAACAATCGCGGAAGCTGTTCAAACAGTTGAAGATGAAGACAAATCAGTGGCGGAGCGGGTGGCAGCGGTTCGCCTGCTGGGCTTTATGGATTACCGTGTTGCCGGCGATGTGCTGTCAGAGGTTTTGAATCCTCGATCCTCACCGAAAATTCAACTGGCGGCGGTCGAAGCGTTATCCCGGATGGAGCACAAAGATGTGAGTTCCGCTCTGCTGACAAACTGGTCCGGATTCAGTCCGGCTGTGCGGATCGATGTGATTGATGCGCTCTTGGGATCATCAGGACGGATTGACAGTTTGTTGAGCGCGATCAAGGAAAAACAGGTCAAACTCAATGAGATTTCCCGCGACAAAAAAGACCTGTTGATGAATCATCCCAATAAAGCGATTCGCAAACGTGCTCGCATGGTGCTGGGAAGTGAAGTGAATAGTGACCGTGCGAAAATCGTGTCTGCTTATGAGGCAGCTTTGGAATTAAAGGGGGACGTCGTCAGCGGCAAGAAGATTTATCTGAAGAACTGTGCGGGCTGTCATAAGGTTGGTGATCAGGGGCATAATGTGGGGCCTAATCTGGCGACCACGAAGAATAAATCGAACAATGATTTATTGATTGCCATTCTGGATCCGAGTCGGGAAGCACAGTCCAACTATAATACTTATACGATTGTCACCGAGCAGGGGAAGCTGTTTACCGGCATTATTGCTGCAGAAACAGCAACAAGTTATACGGTCCGCAGAGCGGAAGGGAAGCAAGATATCATTCTTCGAAACAATATTGATACCCTGCTTTCCAATGGCGTCTCTTTAATGCCCAATGGTTTGGAGAAAGAGGTCAATCATCAACAGATGGCGGATTTACTGGAGTTTATCAAGACTCTGGAGGCGCCTCCCCAGAAGTAATCGTTTCTTTGTGTATCAGTGAAAAGAGCGTGTACCAGTGAAAACAGCCTTGTCAGAGTAGTCTGACAAGGCTGTTTGATTTGATAGCGTGTGTTTGAGAGAGGTTTACCAATCCATCCCCAAAGAGATCGAACCACCGAGGAGACTCAGGTCTCCTGATTCACTGGCAGCCGATCCGGCGCCATTCCACCACATTCCGTCCCAGGCCGCACGGACCCAGACTAGAGCACCGGTTTGCAGCACAAAATCTGCCTGCATACCGATTTGAATCTCAGCGATACTTAATGATTTTTTAGAGGTTGTCTGTGCGATTGCAACAGTCGGTCCAGGGGTTCTGTCTTCTGCCGAATATTTCGAGTTACCCCAGAGTGCTGAATATTTCAAGCTAGAGATTAAGGATAAGCTGGATGACCCTTTTGAGCGTCTGTCAAGCAGACCCAGAGGACGTCGGGCTTCACCAAAGATGACCAGACCATTTCCATCGAAGCGATGTCCTGCGTCTGATGAAACGGCAGCACCACTTGCAGTACCTCTGGCCTGGTATGTCTGACTCACCGAAGCATGGCGGTAACCACCACCGAAGGTCGTTTGCCAGCGTTCAAAGTTCAACTCCTGGCTGATATCAAGATCAATGGTATAGAGTTTAATGTTGCTCGAGGTCGTAATGAAGTCCCCCGCCTGACCACCGGCTCGTAATCCGCCGGTTGTTGTTTTCGTCGGCAGTCCATTGAAGAAGACAAAGTTATTGGGAGAAGTCGCTCCATTGTTGGAATTATCTTCAAACTGGAACCAGCGAATCTGAGCACTGAGCCCTTCATTATCAATTAAACCGAGGTTGATTCGGGGAGCAGACTGATAATTATAAGGGAAATCATTGGAAGTCGTGATCGTTGACATTCCCGATTGATCTTCCGTCAAAAACGCGGTGTCGGTATCGAAACCAGGTTTCACGAAAACAGCGGCCACACCGGCTACGATTCCCAGACGCTCGTATGGCATATCTTCCAGGTAGGGCTCTTCAATCCAATCCCCCTGAGTGTATTCTTCGATTGGTCCGTAATACTCACCACTGCTGTAATTTTCGGACATGGCAATGGGAGATAAATCGGAAGTCCGCGGAGACGACGGTGCAAACGAGACGGCGTCAATCGCGGGTTCATAATACTCTGATGCGGGTTCATAATTCTCTGAGGCATTTGAAATTCTGAAGACCCCTTCAGATTCATTTGATGGTTCGACAGGGAAATCTGTTTGCGCATAAAGTGCCTGCGTTGAAAAACAGCAGATTCCCGCAATTATCAAGCCAACGAATCCGTTCGTTCTCATAGCTTAATCTCTCCATTTCAGTCCAATTAGAACCGTTTGAATTCCATTGACTGAAAGATGCGAATTAAAAACTAACCTCTCCGACATAACACGCTTTGTGAATCCAGAGCATTCTTGTTCGTAGGTACAGCAGCAGGTGAGGCTATGTAGCCAACCCACTGTCATAATTGATCGGCTCGTTATTGCTAAGAAGACCATTAAAAACGGTACATCTTGCAAAAACAGTATGAATTTTCGCCTTAAAAGATTCGAATGTATACATAGGAATTCCGGAAATCCCAGCCTATATCGCCTATTGTTTTGTAAGTCTGATTTCTTAAGCGTAGATAAAGCAAAGGGTTATGGATCTAGAAAAATTTGAGAAATGCTGAGACGAAGAAATGATTCATCGTTAGTTTTGGTTCGCCCGTTCGTCTGTCTTGTGAGTAATTTGAGTTGTCTCAAGTTGTCTCTAAGAAGGAAAAGTGTAAATCACCATTTCAAGTACCAGGCGAGTTTCCGCTTTTCGAGGGGCTGGCATGATTGTTACAAGTGGAATCTAGTGGTTAAATTTTACCTAATTTGTGCAAATTTCTTTGACTTCGGTTCAGAGTAGTTTTTAGCATCAAAGACTGGATTTCTGTTAATAGGCAGAAAGTGTGAAAATGGAGTTGTGTTCAAATGTACTGTTTGGGCTCCGCTTCATTTCAGAACGAGCTGGATTGAATCAGAATTTAACAACTAACAATAAAACAGATTGGCATTTAAGTTTGTTGTAAAAAAGGGAAGCGGGATATGAAATCTCATTCATTTTACAGTAAAATGCCAAGGCAAAATTAGAGTTTATGGGAGACAGCAGATGTTACTGACATCTTGGGTTGAGTCGATGCGAGTTGCTTTCGAAAAAAGCCGGAAGGCTACTTTAAATCCTCGTCGCCGACTTCAGCTTAGAAGTGTTCCTTCTTCAGCACGTCAGAAAGTGCAACGCCGGATAGCGATTGAGCAGTTGGAAGATCGAACTCTTCTGACCTCGTTGATTATCAATCAGCTGACGGCAGGTCTGGGCCTGACACTTAATAATTCTGTCTTGGACCCTGATGCAGATGGTGTCTCTAATTTTGACTCGATCATCTTCGAGAATCTGACGATTGATGCGTCGTCTGGATCTGCTGTTTCGATTGATCTTGATAATTTAACATTCAGCGATCCGTTTTCGATTCTGTTTGATAATGTCGCAATCACTGGCACATCAGGCACAGGGATCGATATTGAACTTTCAAACCTGCTGATCGATACGATTGCGATTGACAGTTCGACAATCACCGGAGGTGTGGGAAATGCCTTTAATGTCGATCTGACCAATGTGATCCTTAACGAATTTAATGTGATCGATTCCACGTTGTCAGGGCAAGCTGGCGCTGGCGTGGCTGTGACGATGGATGATTCGATAATCGACGAATCTTCAATTCGACGTTCTACCATTGACGGTGTTTCGTTTGATGTCACCAATGGCTCTATTTTGCGTCATACAACGCTGGCAGACAATACCATCGCGGGAACATCAGGAAATGATGGTGTTAATGTCAGCATTATTGACTCTCTGGCAGAAGAAATTCGGCTGACCAATAACAACAGCATTCAAGGTGTCAGTATCAATGTCGACGACACTGCTGACGGTACTGCTGCGTTGTTGACTGAGCTATTCATTCACAGCAACATCATTACCGGCAATACTGCAGGCGCTGGTGTGCAGATTGATTTGAACAATGTTGATCAGTTCATTTCTATCACTGAAAACACGATCACAGCCAACACTGGTCATGGAATTGTCTTTGATCAGACTGATGGAGACCTAAGCGGGGATATTTCTGATAACGTGATCGCAAATAATACCGGTCACGGTATCTTCTTTACTCCCACTACCACAAACCCCGTTCCCACCGGTGACGGGGCTCCTGGTGTGCCTGCCTTTGAGGGGACACCTGGTTCGACAGACAAAATTGATTTTGCCGCTTCGCGGGATGAAGTTCAACTGATTACATTCTCCGGCCAGCCATCAGGGGGGACCTATACCATTTCCTACACGGGAGGAAATGGTATTACTGAAACAACCGCCGGACTTTTTTCCACAGCGACTGCGGCTCAGGTGAAATCTGCCATGGTCGCCGCGTTTAGCGACCTTGAATTTGGCGATGTACTCGTAAATGGCAACTTCCTGGACGGCTACGAAGTGGAATTTGTTAACGCCACGGGTGCTCAGAATATCAATCCACTCACACTCGATACCAGTGGTTTCATCAGTAACGCTCCTATCGTCACCTTGACTCAGAGTACGGCTGGAAATATTAATGAAATTCAGCACTTCGAAGTGACAGGGACTCCCGCTTTTGGTTTTTACCAAATCAACTTTTTGGGGCAACCGGTATTCTTATCCTTCAGTGATGCTGATCCCACCAATGGTGCCGCTGCCGGTAACATTGCGGCAGCTTTAAACACGGTTGCGAATACGGCTGGCTTTGCTGGAACACCGGTGGACGTGGTCGTCAACGGTAACGGTTTTGATATCCTGTTCCTGGATACCGGCTCACTGCATGATCTGAACATACCTCCCATCACGATTGATGCCTCCGGTTTACGACTCTTCGTCAGTGTTGAGATCGGACCAACGGAACTCAATCCGAACAAGCCCAGCACGCAGACGATTAATTTTACAGATGTCTTCGGTAATCTTGTGGTTCCTACTCCCGGTAGTTCGTTCCAGCTGACTTTCCAGGGAGAAACGACCGGAGATATTTTGGTTGACGCAGATCCCGTGGTTATGGCAGCGAATATTGATGCTGCTCTGGAAGCACTTCCTTCAGCGACCACCAGCACCGGTGCCGAGGGTAACTTTATCGTAATGGGAGATTATGCCAATGGGTTTGAGATCGCCTTCAATGAAATTCAGCATTTGGAACTGATTTTTCCAACCGCGCCGACATTCGGTTCATTTGAATTGACGTTCTTGGGACAGACAGCGAATCTTCCCTTTACGTCAGCGTTGCCCACTGCCGCTGCCGCGACGAGCATTCAAAACGCGTTAAACCAGATTGCTAACAATCAGGGCTTCGGTGGGATTCCGATTCAAGTCGTCGTGAACGGCAGTGGCTTTGATATCATCTTCCTCGATTCAGGTACCCTTGCCAATCAGGACATCGGACAGATCATTTCCGATGCAACGGGTTTGAGATACGAAGTATTGATCAGCCAGATCGCTCAAGGGGGAGTTGGTAATAATGAACAGCAAGGCTTGCGAGTGGTCGACTTGCAAGGAGCATTCCCCTTTACATTCGAAACTGTCGGTCCCAACGCTGGTGTCTTTCTTACCAATCCACCACTGGGAGCTGCTTTTACACTGACATTCCAGAGTGAAACCACGGGGGCAATCGCCTTTGATCCCGACCCTGCTGTGACGGCAGCGAGTATCGATGCCGCCCTCGAAGGCCTGCCTTCAGCGACTACCGGTAATGACTTTACGGTTACTGGAAACTATAGCAGTGGTTTTACAATTACATTCACAGGAGATTTTGGCAATCTTAATGTTCCGATCCTGGTTGCAAATATCTTTACTCAAGATATCGAAGCCTCCACACGAGTGGGTGATTTTGATATCACGACCGTATTTTTCATTACGGGAGATGTTCTTTCTGGTCCCCTTGAGCCGTTCGTTAATGTCACTCCTTCCACTGTCATAGATGGCTTCGGGATCAATGAAATTCAAAACATTGCCTTCCCAAGCGTTCCTGGCGGAGGAACGTTCACGCTTGATTTTGCTGGTAGCACAAATGGGCCTGTAACGCTCGACTTTGACGCTACGGCAGCCGAAGTGCAAGAGGCATTAGAGAGCTTGGATTCGATTGGCGCAGGGAATGTACTAGTTACCGGCTCTGTCTCCGCCACTGGATTTTCTATCGAATTTATTGGTGACTTCAGAGCGGATCCCGCTGGTTCTCTGATTGTGCTTGACGAATCCGGTTTGCTAGCTGCTTCAGCTCTAGTAACAACCACCACAGAAGGCACATCAATCAACGAAGTGCAGGAAGTGTCGATCAGCGGCGCACCGACGGGCGGATCATTTACGCTCACTTTTGACGGTGAAACGACGGGAGCGATTGCTCATAATGCCAGTGCTGCTTTGATAATCGCAGCATTGGAAGCGCTGGGAAATATCAATCCTGGTGATGTGTTTGTGCGTGGCGACGCACTCAGTGGTTTTGAAATTGAATTTGTCGGTATCCTGGCTAAGATCAACGTGCCTCTGGTGATGGCCGATGCCAGCGGGTTGACAGGTGGTACTTCTCCTGCCATCACAACAAAGACTACTTCTGTGGGTGGTTATTTACGCGGAATTCGCGGTAACACGATCACTGGTAACTCGGGAGCCGGGGTCGAAATTGATCTGGCAATGTATACATCCTTCTATGGAGATATTGCCGGCAATACGATCAGTTCAAATGAAACTCTGGGGATCAATCTGGTTGCCGCAGATTTCACCAGCTTGAAGAGCGTTGATTTCAGCTTGTCTGTCGATGGCAACACGATGGATGATAACCGTGGTGCAGCGATTGCTGTGAATATGGAAGATACTGCAACCGGCGATGTCAGTATCACGAATAATACGATTACTGGTACCCGCAATGACAATACTGTCACTACGCCGTATCTCGGTGATGCCATTTATATTGACTTGTATGGCACTAATGTCGATTTCGAGGCATTTAACCAGTTGCGTGACTTAACTATTGATGGCAACTTCATTGGTACCGATGCCGCCAATACAGCAGGTCAGGGAAATGCCGGTCATGGTGTGGGAATTCACATTGAAGAATTTACCATTATCGACCGGACCCAGATTTCCAACAACGTGATTGTTAATAACAGTATCGATGGTATTAATTTCCATCGTGAGGATGATGCCCGTGTGGGACGCGCTGTGATTGATCCCATCGTGGGTGAAGAACGTGCTGTGATGATTTATAGTAATACGATCACCGGGAATAGTGATGGTATTGATATCCTGGCTCAGAATTCGAATTTGCGGACAACTGATTTTGAGATTCGGGATAACGTGATCTCGACGAATATTCGTGATGGTGTCAGTCTGCATGCAGAAGCAGATGCCACAATTTTTGCTGATATTATCAATAACGAGATTACCTTAAACGGTATCAATGGTATTGAATCGACAACACGTACGACTGCGACGAGTTACTTTGGGACTGACCGACGTGATATTTCCGGATCATGGACCCAAAATACAATCAGCAACAACTCATCACATGGAGTTCGTATTTCCGGTCGCATTGGAAACCGGAATATGTTGTTTATTGGTCTCGACGGAGTTGACCCCGTTACCGGTGAAGATCGTGGTAACATGATCGCGAATAACGGCAACGACGGGATCCAGATCGCCGCTCATCTGGATCGTGTCGAAGGTAATGTCAAAATTGCCAACAACACGATTCTCGCAAACGCAACTGGCGGACTGGAAATTTCTGGTGAAGGGCTCTCGTCATCCATCGATGAAAACTTGATTGAGGGCAACAACGGTAAGGGAATTGATATCAATTCCAATGGCCAGACGGTGTTCCTGCGTAATAACAGAATCACTAATAACACTTTGGATGGATTAGAAATTCTCAGTGCGAATTTCATCGCTTTCACTGAACTGAATATTCCCACAAGTGTCCTGTTTAGCCAAACCACGAGTGTGACGGCGATTGGCAACTACATTGATAATAACGGTGGTCGTGGTGTTGACTTGCAAACGGAAGAATCCGCGAATTCCGACTTTATCTTCGGTGATGGTACAGAAACAGGTGCTAACGAGATCAGATCGAATGCCCTGGAAGGATTTTATGTAATTACCACTGCATCGCGTGGTCAGGATCAGGATGCAGACAGTACGGCTGCCTTGGATGCAACAGGGAGTGTGACGACATCAAGTGCTGATATGGTATTGCAAATGGACCGAAACTATATCCAGTTTAATGGAGTGGATAGTGATTTCTCGACAACCGGTTTAGTCTTGCGGATTGGTACTTCGGCTTCCAGCACCAGCTTTACCAGCCAGACTCCGGGATCCAATGCCAGTGTGGGGAATGAGAGCAGTAGTGATTTTGGAAATGGTCGTTCGAATGTCGCAGTCACAAATAACGACTTTGAAGGTAACTTTGGCGAAGATTTTTATGTTGAGTCTTTCGCTTCAACCGTAGATCCACCAACCACAGCCTCTAACTGGGATATTAATTCCAATCCGGCCTTCCGGGTGACGGGTTCTTACCGCCGCGACCCATTGGCTCGTTTGAATCTGGTATTTCAAGATAATACCGGTAACGGTTTGGATGTCGTCAACGTGGGGGCATTCTACGATAATTCAGAAGGGGTATTTAAGTCTCGAATTCGAAATGGTACACCCACCCCGAATCCGGATGGTCCCTTCACATCGGCTACTCGCCGGCGTAATGCACAACGCGTCGCATCCCGAACTGATTTAGCTCCCTTTAGCGCCCCCAACGAAGCGCCGACTGCAGTGGGAACTGTTGCGGATGCGTTTCTGTCTGTTCCGGGGGGCCCTATTCAAATTACCACGACAACCGCACATGGGTTGTTTACCGGATCCACTGTTGAAATTACAGGTGTCATTGCCGAAGATTTGTTATTAGGTTTCTTCACTGATCTGAATCCCGTTAACGGCGTATTCGTGATTGATGTGATTGACGCCTTAAACTTTACCTTGAGGAGTACGGAAGGGGCCACTCTTGGTGATGCATTCACAGACTTTGGCACTTGGTCTTTCAATAATAATGGAGCCTTCCTGTATGATGGTATGGGAGTCAGCACATTCCGGATTGCTCAAGGTTATGACGGTGTGGACGGTTCTGGTTTAGGCGATGGTTTCCAAGAGGGAGATTCATTTTTAACAGAGACAAATCGACCAGGAACCATCTTTGGGGAACTCAACTTTGGCTGGGATATCTGGACTCCGAATGCGGAAACCTTCCTGACTCCGGAAACCAATACATTCCTGACGGCTGACATTTCAGTTGCTGTCCCTGATCCCACTACTGGTGCGCTTACCGATCCATTGACCATTTCTTTCACGGAAGACGTGAATGGGGTGGATTTCAGTGATTTTGTATTACTGAGAGACAATGTGGCGGTTACGTTGAACGCCGGTATGCTGACGCAGATCAATTCCCGTACTTTTGAGTTGGATTTAAGTTCTGTAACTGGGATCGAAGGCGAGTATCAGCTACGTCTGTTGAATGATGGTTCGATTTCTGATGCCAAGTACATTGATCCTTTCTCACCGTTGTTTGGTGATTTTCCTTCGAACTTCCTGATGTTTGGTGATGTTGAGCGGTTCACCGTTGATACGACTGCTCCGACAGCAGATATTGTGGACGTTTCTCCCGATCCGCGCAGCGAAGCAGCTGGTGAAGTTGTTGTCAACTTTTCGGAAGCTGTGAATGGCGTTGATTTGAGTGACTTTACACTTGAGTTTACTCCTGCGGGAGGTGGCGCGATGACCACGGTCAATCTCGCTTCCACACCAGCTACTTTGACACAGGTTACTGGAAGTCAGTTTGTACTCGATCTGAGTAAAGTTTCCAGTTTGTCCGGTGATTATGAATTAACACTCAACACTGCGGGATCGTCGATTACGGACCTGGCAGGAAGCACACTAGCTGCCGATGCCGTTGATATGTGGGTCAACGATACTCTGGCTCCCATTGCCCAGTTTGTAAATGTGACCGATCCGGTTCCATCGGGAACGGACCCTGGTTTTTCCGTGGTGATGAATTTCTCTGAAAATGTGACGGGGCTGGCACTGTCCGATTTCACGCTGACGGATCCTAGTGGGAATGTTGTGAATCTTTCCACAACCGGCGCCAGCATTAATGCGATCACACCTTCACAGTATGAAATTGTTCTGGGTGCGCTGGCCGATGCGAATGGTATCTATACGCTGACTTATAATGCCGAAGGCTCTGCCGTTCAGGATGCTTCGGCAAACGAAGTGGCAGGCTCTACATCTGAAACCTGGCAGAAGGGTGTGGAAGTTATCGCACCGACGGCTGGTATTCAGGATATTACACCAGATCCCCGTCCCTCAGGATCTGTAGTAGGTGTCGTGACAGTTAACTTCTCCGAAGATGTGACTGGCGTCGACATTACAGATTTTGAGTTACTGTATGATGATGGAAGCGGTCAGATCAGTATTCCCATCGGGGGGCTACTGGTGACTTCACTGAATGCATCGACATACCAGATCGATTTGAGTTCTGTTACAGCACTCGATGGTGATTATACGCTGAATCTGCTGGCGGATGGTTCCATTGAGGATCTGGCCGGGAACACGTTTGCGACAGGTGCTTCAGACAGTTGGCGTACAGGGGGAACAGGGCCAGTTGCGACGATTGAAGATCTGCCAGCGACTCTGGTTACCAATACCGGAATTGTCACTGTAACCTTCAGTCAGTCTGTGACGGGTGTTGATATTTCTGATTTCCGGTTGACACTGAATGGTCAAAATGTCTCCCTGGCGTTGTTAACTGTCAATCCTGTGAGTGGAACTGAGTACGAAATTGATTTAAGCAGTGTCACAGAAGTGTTTGGAAACTATGAATTCACACTCGTCGCTGCGGGATCGAATATCCGAAATATTTCGAGTGATCCGGTATTAAATAATGCTTCTGAAAGCTGGGTGGCCAGCTCTACGATTGATCTGGCGACTGCTCCTGTATTCACAGACGGAGTTGATTCTGTGTTCGGAGACGGTATTGTCGGTAATGGTTCCGCGGGGTCCCAGACACTGCGTGCTGCCATTCAGGAAGCGAATACTCTCTCAGGTTCCAATATCATTGATCTGGCGGCTGGTACTTATTTATTGAGTATTGGTGGTATCGATGAAGATCTGTCTGCAACGGGTGACCTGGATATTAGTGATAACCTGACAATACGCGGTCAAGGCGTTGGCGTGACGATTATTGACGGTGGGGCCTTAGACCGAATTTTCCAAATCTTTGCCGGAATTACTTTGAATCTGGAAAACCTGACAATCACCAATGGTGCTTTGGCAGGGAGTGCTGACGGAGCAGGTATCCGTAACAGTGGTACAACCACGTTGAATCACGTGGAAGTCACCGGAAATATTGCAGAAGACAGCGCTGGTGGTCTTAATAACAGCGGCACGATGATCATTGTAGATAGTACGGTTTCCAATAATACTGCCGGTGGTAGCGGTGGTGGTATTCGAAATACGGGAACCCTGGAAGTGATCCGTAGTACCATCTTTGGAAACACCACTGAGCGTGATGGTGGTGCTTTATTCAATGCGGGAACAGGCACGGCCTCATTATCCAATTCCACGTTCTCAGGAAACCAGGCAGATCGAAATGGTGGTGCGATCCGAAATACAGCGACCCTGGATGCGATTAACAACACATTTACACTCAACCTGGCGGGATCGCAGGGGGGGGGGATTTCCAATAGCGGTAGTTCTACTCTCCAGAATAACCTGATCATTGGAAATATCGCCTCAAGCAATACTGAACTGTCGGGAGACTTTATTAGTCTGGGCGGGAACTTGACCGGGCTGATTGGTTCCGCAACCGGATTTGGTGTCGGTGATTTCCTGAACGAACTAGATTCATCATTGATTTTGGACGCTACATTAGCAGATAACGGCGGTCCTACCCTCACTCATGCTTTGATCCCGGGAAGCATCGCCATTGATAATGGCGCTCTTGATACCTCTAATGTTGATGAATTCGAACAGCGGGGAAGTTCTCGAATTCTGGGGCAGAACGTTGATATCGGGGCTGTGGAATTTGGAGCGTTCTTTGTGAACAGTTTCCTGGATACCGTTGATGACAATCCGGGAGATGGCATTGCCGCAGATGAAGATGGAAATGTCACGTTACGTGCCGCAATTATGGAAGCCAATGCTTTTTCAGAGAACGTACTGTTCCCCTTCAGTGATTTCCTGATTATTCTCGATCAGGGGACTTATGATCTGACGATCTTGAATGAAATTGATTCTCTTTTGAATGATGCGTCAACCGGCGACTTAGATATTACGTCCGCAGCAGGCAGCATCACAATTCAAGGTTCGAGTGTGGGGCAGACAATCATCAATGCCTCACTCGTGGATGATAGAGTGTTTGATGTCCTGTTCGGTGCAGAACTGAACCTGGATGGTGTGACTGTCACAGGCGGTCATGCTGTCGACGGTAACGGCGGCGGTATCCGCAATGTTGGAACCGTGTCTCTGGTGAATTCGAGCGTCACAGGAAATATGGCTGATGTGAATGGTGGTGGGATTCTCAATGGTCAGCTTGATCGTCAAGGGACTTTGACTATGACGAATAGTACCGTTTCCAACAACAGTGCTGTTGACGGTGGTGGTATCTTCAATAATGACCAGTCTCAGGTAACGATTGTTGATTCTAAGGTTACAGGGAATACTGCCTCCAATGATGGTGGCGGTATCTTCAACGATCTGCAGGCTACGATTGACACGACCAGAAGCACGATTTCGGGTAATACTGCCACTCTTGATGGTGGGGGGATTTACAATAACGATTTAGCGAACCTGACACTCAATGACAGCAAGGTCAACGGTAATACCGCAGATCAAGGGGCCGGTATCTTTAATGAAGAAGCCGCTACTTTAACTGTGAACCGTACCACTGTTTCTGGGAATAATGCATTGCTGCATGGTGGTGGAATTTACAACGATGAAGGTGTCGTCGTTCTCACCGATGTTTCCATCTTGACGAATACGGCTGATAGTGATGGTGGTGGTCTCTACAATGCCTCAGCAGGATCGGTGACGATTACGAATGGTTTCTTTGATGATAACTCCGCAGATCGTGACGGCGGTGCCATCGCGAACTTTGGGGTGAGCCTGACAATTACAGGGACGATCATCAGAGATAGTGATGCTGTGCGAAATGGTGGTGGCCTCTTTAATAACCAGGAAGAAGGAATTGTTTCGCTGGTCTCGACTTCTTTGATTAACAATGAAGCAGTGAACGGCGGGGGAGTCTATAACCAGGAACTGGGGAACATCAACTTCAGCTTTACGAATGTGGTCGATAATATCGCCAGTGCAAATGGTGGTGGTATCTATAACACAGGTGACGCCATCGTTACCGTTCAGCAAACGACCGTTGATGGAAATACTGCTGCGAATGATGGAGCAGGTATTTATAACCAGGACAATGCTCAATTGAATCTAGTCGATAGCACTGTCTCAAATAATATTGCCACTCACTTTGGGGGTGGAGTTTACAATAGCTCAATTGCACCGGCAGACATTGTTAACGCGACAATTTCCAGTAACGAAGCGTTGAGCGGTGGTGGAATTTATAACGGCGAAGAAGGTAGCATGGAACTTACCAATGCAACCGTCTTTAATAACTCCGCGACTATTGGCGGGGGAGTCCTGAATGCCGTTGATGGTTTTGTCAGTGTGGCAAATACGATTATTGCAGGCAACTCAAGTATTTCGCCTGGCCCTGATGTGACGGGAGATTTTGATTCCCTGGGTACTAACCTGATTGGGGTCGGCGGCATTTCTACAGGCTTTACCGATGGAGTCAATGGAGATCTGGTTGGTACATTCGCGACCCCTATCAGCCCGGGACTGGGCGCGTTGCAGGATAACGGCGGTGCGACATTCACTCACGAACTGTTAGGCGGCAGTCTGGCACGAGACGCTGGTAACAATTTCTATGCTCCGACAGATGACCAACGTGGTTTTGCCCGCTTGTTCGATGGGGATGGAAATGGTTCTCTGATCGTTGATATTGGTGCTTTTGAATCTGGTTATATCGTGACTGGATTCGGAGATTCCATTGATGTGGCTCCGGGAGATGGAGTCAGTGTCGACGCGAACGGTCAAAGTACCTTACGTGCAGCAATTATTGAATCAAATGCCCGTCTGGGAGCGGATACCATTTTACTGGGTACCGGAGTTTACACACTCTCTCTGTTTGGCACGGGTGAAGACAATGCCTTCTGGGGTGACCTGGACATCACAGATGACTTGACGATTATCGGTGCGGGATCAGGCAGAACAATTATTGATGCCGATTTTCTGGATCGTATTTTCCACATCTTTACCGATGTCAATGTATCGATCCGAGGAGTAACCCTCGTTAATGGCAATGTAACCCGCGTTGAAGATGGGGGAGCAATTCTCAACTACGGTAATTTGACTTTGGAAGATGTTGAGATCAGAAACAGTCTTGCGAATCGTGGTGGTGCGCTGTTTAACAATGGTGTTGTTACCATTACTGATAGTGAATTCATACAGAATACTGCGATTGCCGGTGGTGGTGGGATCTTTAACACGAATGGTGCAACAGTCACTCTGGTCATGAGCACCATTTCGAATAATGATGCTGAAAATGGTGGTGGTATCTATAATGCCGTCACCGGAACATTGGAGATCATCGATACCACTCTCGATAGCAACACAGCAACGATTGCCGGTGGTGCCATTTATAATTCCTCTGAAGCTGCAGTTGGAAATGGTGAGGGCAGCAATGACAGCGGAGACCCCACGCCACCAGTTCCACCAGTTCCACCAGTAGAGCCTGAATTTACAATTGATGTTGTCTTTACCGACTCCAGTTTAACAGCCAGCCAACAGGCCATTTTCCAACAGGCGGCTGACCGTTGGAGTGAAATTATTATCGCCGATGTTCCCGATGTTGTGATTGCTGGAATTGGTCTGGTAGACGATTTACGGATTGAAGCAACAGCTCCCTTCATTGATGGTGTCAACGGAGTTCTCGGTCAGGCCGGTCCGACTACCTTTCGTAGCGGTTCTTTCATTCCCGCTACAGGGATAATGCAGTTTGATTCTGCCGATGTAGCCGCTTTAGAAGCAAGTGGCCAATTACTGACCGTGATCCTGCATGAAATGGGACACGTTCTAGGGATTGGAACGATTTGGGAAGCTTTAGGTTTAGTGATTGATCTTGATACAGCAGATCCTCGCTATATCGGTACCGAAGCAATTGCCCAATATAATGCACTGTTGGGACTAAGTGTTGTTGATATCCCAGTAGCAAATGTAGGGACGAGAAATGATGGATCATTCGGTTCTCATTGGCGGGAAGCAGACCTGATCAATGAGTTAATGACTCCGATTTTAAATGCTGGTTCCAACCCGCTGAGTACAATCACGATTGGAAGTCTGGCTGATTTAGGATACGTTGTTGATCTCAGTGTGGCCGATACGTATCCATTGCTGGCTCCTAATTCAGTAGGTGCATCTAGTTTTGTTTCCTTAGGTGAAATGCTGGAAGTTGAATCATCCATTGTCTTGAGTGAGAGTGCATTTGTTTCTGTTGCAGCGGGTGCCGGTACAGTTACGATTTCCAACAGTACGGTTTCGAATAACTTTGCAGGAACGCGTGGCGGCGGTTTGCTGAATGAAGACCCGATGACTCTTTCGAATGTTACTTTCTCTGGCAATGAAGCTGGGAAAGAAGGGGGAGCCATTCATAACACGGGTGAGCTGACAATCAATAATACCACGATTTATGATAACTTTACTGAAGGAACAGGCGGTGGTATTTATTCCGTTGCTGATTCTGCCAGTGTGAATATTAAAAATACGATTCTGGCGGGCAATAATGCTCTCGTCAGTGGATCTGATGTAGAGGGTGTCTTCGACTCTCAGGGGAATAACCTGATTGGGGCTCGGGGCGGGGCCATCGGCTTTGTTGATGGATTCAATAACGATTTTGTTGGTTCTGACGTGCAAAGACTGGACCCTGTGTTGAGCGCTTTGCAGGACAATGGCGGCCCGACCTTTACTCATGCATTACTGGCAGGTAGTCTGGCAATTGACGCTGGTGACAATACCGATGGTGATGTCACCGACCAGCGTGGGGCTTCAAGACCTACTGATACCACAAGTGATATCGGTGCCTACGAAATTGTGACACCAACGATTAGTATCGCAGATATCAGTCAGGTCGAAACGAATTCGGGAACCACAGTCTTTGAGATCGTCGTGTCGCTGTCGAATGCGAATGTCGATGAAGTGACTGTTGACTATGAAACCTCAAATGGTACCGCCGTCGCCGGGATTGATTATGCCTTTACAACAGGCTCCGTCACGTTCTCGCCTGGTGAAACCACTCAGATCATTGAAGTGATCGTGAACGGTGATACCGATGTTGAAAATCATGAAACATTCTTTGTGAATTTGTTTAATGCAGTCGGTGCCCAAATTGGCGATGATCAATCGCAGGGTACGATCCTGAATGATGAAGCGGATGTTTCCATTAGTGATGTGACTTTAATGGAAGGTCCAGTTGGCACGACAACTAACTTCAACTTTACTGTCTCACTGGCATCTGCTGTTGCCGATGTTGTTACCGTTGATCTTCAGTCATTCGATGGTTCGGCAACGTTAGCCGATGTTGACTATGAAGCGATTGGGTTACAGACAATCACTTTTAATCCCGGCGAAACCAGTAAGACAATTACTGTAGTGGTGAATGGTGATTCCGCGATCGAGAGCGATGAGACATTTACGGTGGAATTGTCAAACCAAAGTGCCAACGCAACCATTTCTAATTCAATCGGGTTGGGAACCATTGAGAATGATGACTTAGCATTGATCTCGATCAGTGATGTCACCTTGACCGAAAACTTCGGTGGGGCAACGACAAACTTCACATTTACGGTTTCGTTATCACAGGCAGCCGGGGTACCAGTTAGCGTTAACGCAACGACTGTCGACGGTACTGCTACTTCGGGTTCAGGTGACTACCTTTCCTTTACCAATGTGCCGATCAACTTTACTGCTGTCGAAACAGTACAAACCATTACTGTGACCGTTAACTCAGACCTGTTAACAATGGAAGGCAATGAAACATTCTTTGTAAATCTTTCGAATGCGATGAATGCGAATATTGCCGATGGTCAGGGTGTGGGAACGATTGTGGAAAGCGGGATCGTTGTCACGACTTTAGACGATGTTGTGGATTCTGGAGACATGTTGACATCCTTGCGTGAAGCAATCACACAAGCCAATAATACCGCGGGAGTCGATAATATTATTCTGCTGCCGGGTATCTACGACATGGCAATTGCCGGAGTCAATGAGAATGGAAACGCGACAGGCGACTTTGACATTCTTGATGATGTGAATATATTCGGTCAGGGGTCTGGTTCGACGATTATCGATGCGAATGGAATTGATCGAATCTTCCATAGCGGTAGCGGTGTGTCGCTCACTCTTTCTAATATGCAGTTAATCAATGGTGATGCTGATAATGGTGGGGCATTGCTTTCTCAAGGGACAACAACTCTAAATCAGCTGATTTTCAAAGATAATAGTGCCGACTTCCTGGGGGGAGCGATTGCCAGTGGAGGTCAGCTGGATATTTCGGATTCTCAGTTCCTGAATAACAGTACTGCTGGTCCTGCGGGAGGCGGAGGGGCCATCTATCAGTTTGAGGATACGGCTACGGTAACCCGTTCGACGTTTACAGATAATACATCCGTTGATGGCCGTGCTGGTGCCGTTTATGTTGCCACCGACGCGACCTTTATTGTTACGCAGTCTCTCTTCAACAATAATACTTCAGGCAGCCGCGGTGGTGCTATCTACAATGAAGGTAGTACAACCTCAACGAATACCACTTATTCCGGAAACCATGCTGGTACTCGCGGCGGTGCGATCTTTAATGCCGGTACATTAATCGTGCGGAATAATACGATCACACTGAACACGGCCGATACCGCCGGTGGGGGGATTTCGAACGATTCGGGACCGATTTCATCACCTCCGATGGTGACCCTGGTGAATACCATTGTTGCTGGAAACAGTGGTTCTGGTAGTAATGATGATCTGGGCGGGGCTTATAACACTGATGGCCAGAGCTTTAATAACCTGATTGGTAATATTGGCGCGGCAACCGGTTTTGTCGATGGTGGCATTGGAAACATCGTTGGTTCACTGATTTCACCCGTCGATCCGAAACTTGGTATTCTGCTTGATAATGGTGGTCCGACAAAAACCCATTTACTGTTGTATGGAAGTCAGGCCATCGATGCTGGTCGAAATGATTCCGTAACGTCGCTTGTTGACCAACGTGGTTTAACAAGAATCGCCGATGGAAACATGGATGCAATGGCTACCGTGGATATCGGAGCTGTTGAGCTGCCAGTTCAACCACCTGCTCCTTTGTTTGGTACGGGAGGGGATGCTTCTGTCGCTGAGGATGAGACGAACATTCAAATTACTGTGGTAAAAGATCGTACTGTCGTTTCAGGCGATGGGCATACCTTTGCCTTGCCAGCAAATGCAGATTGGCTTCACGAGTGGGATTCGTTCTGGGTTGAAGTCTGGGTCGATACGGCCAGCGGCTTCGGTATTTCGGACGTCTTAACGAATATTGCTTACAATACGGCTTACTTTTCTGCTACTTCAGTAGAGTTTGGTTCTAACTTCACATTTAACAGAACCGTCATCCTGGATGATGAAGCTGGCATGGTTCGTAATCTGGGTGGAAGTACGATTCAATCGAATGTGGGGGGGACAGGGCATGCTCTGTTAGCACGCATCAAGTTCGAATCGCTGGAAGGGGATCAAGTTGAAGTCGACTTAGATGATCTTGTCATCGACCCTCTCCAACTTGGCCTGGACGTACAGGATACAGAAATTGATATTGTGGGTGTAGGAGATGTGATTGCCAATGTAGGAGCACTTCCCCAAACTGATCTTTATCCTGTCATCTATGATGTGGATAATAATGATTCAATCGATTTCGGTGATCTGGTCCAAATTACATCAGTTTATAATCAAGAAGTTTATAACTCTTCTTCTGCGTTCACGTCTGCGATGGACTTTAACAAGAATGGAAGAGTCGACTTCAATGACTTAGTTTCTCTGATCAACAATTATGGGAAGAGAAAGAGCGGAAATACTCAAGTCAGCTTCCCAGAGAGTTTTGGTCAAAAATGGATTGGAACATCTCTGGATACTGTCAGCGGTGATGACAGTATCGGTGAAGTGATTGAAGCGGCCGTTGATACCTGGGAAACCGCACTTGGCCTGGAAGAACCACTGGAGATTGAAGTAATCGTTCGCGATTTCGGGACTGCTCAGCTGGGGTCAGGTCAAACAACAGAGTATAACGCCGATGGTATCCCCGTTGGTGGTCGCGTGGTGATTGACGATGATGCTAACGGATTAGGCTGGCACGTTGATGTGACAGATTTGCCTACAGGTGGCGGTTATGACCTGTATACGGTGCTGTTACACGAAATCGGACACGTGCTCGGCTTCACTCGATACTTTAGTGGGTTCGGTAGCCTTGTTGAAACAGATGGTGACGGTGATCTGATCTTTACCGGGTCCGACTTTACTGTCGCCCTTGATTCAACAGGTCTGCATATCGAGGATACTGCGTTACCCAACGATCTGATGAATGATACCCTTGATCCGGGAGTACGAAAGACTCCGTCTGATATCAGCGTGCAAATGTTGCTTGAGTCTTATGCCAGTGCTCAAACAGGTGCTGGTGGCAGTGGTGGGGCCAGCCCGATTTATGGAACGAGTTCGTCAGACTCCGTGGCAGAGCCTGTTCTGGTTCAAAGTCCTGAAGCGGCACAGACATTCGTTGAAGCGTCAACCGTTGGTTTTGTGGCTCCAGCAGCAATCAAAACATCGGAAGAAGAGAGTGTTCTGGCTCAGAGGTCGATATTCGATGCGATTCAACCAAGTGTGTTTGAACATTCAACCGTCGCTGACGAACTGGAACTGGATGAAACGATCTTTGAAGATCTGTATTCATCGACTACGTTTGAGGACGACTTGAATGGATCCGATGTAGATGATCGACAGTTAGTGTTTGCTCATTCAGACAATGAACTGGAACTTACAGCTGACTTTGAAACCGACCAGGAACTGATGGATGATGCCTTTACCAACTGGGAAGGACCTCTGCTTTAAGAGTTGATTCGAAATTGTTCGCTGGTGAACGATCTCTGGTGAATGATTTCAAAAAATATTCAAATGACCCCCTGTAAATGAATCTGATTTACAGGGGGTTTTTTATTGGTGCAGCAAAAACGGGCTCTCTTCTTTCATCAGGCGCCGTTGAGCGGTAAGATACACATAAGGCTGTTTTGCGGGCGGGTTTCATGTTGCAGGCAGTCTGAGTATTTCCGATTAAAACAACTGGGAGACTGAACCCTTGGGAAGACATCATATTGGCATCAAGCAGTGTCTATTATTGTTGAGTCTGGTTCTGTTGCTGGGAGCTCCTCTGCAGGCTGCTGAATGGGGGACGCTGACAGGTCAGTTTATCTATACCGAAAAGCCTGCTCAGCCCGTCAAACTTGACATCAGTCGGGATCAGGAGATCTGTGGGAAATTCAGTGACCAGATTGTAGAGGAGTCGTTCGTCGTTGGGAAAAACGGGGGGCTCAAGAATATCTTTATTTATCTGCGTGAATCGAAGCTGGATGAATCCCTAATCCATGAGAGCTATCAGAATCTGCCTGCAGCGGTGACGATTCAAAATAAGGGGTGTATCTTCCAGCCACATGTTGCCGGGCTTTGGGTTAAAAAACAGAAATTACAAGCGGTGAATGCAGATCTGTGTGCACATGGGTTTCAGGTCAAAGCCTACCGAAACAACAGCCTGAATCAGTTACTGCCGCCGGGAGAAAAGCTGCAGCACCAGTTTGAATTTGGAGAAAAACTTCCGTTACGATTGAGTTGCAGCATCCATCCCTGGCAAGAAGGCTGGCTGGTTGCACTGAACCATCCCTATTTTTCTACTTCGGACGAGACAGGTCAGTTTACGATTAAGAATCTGCCTGTGGGCGATTGGGAATTTCAGCTATGGCATGAAAAGGCCGGTTATCTTGTGGCGAAAGATGACTGGAAACGAGGACGGATGAAGCTTAAAATCGCGGCTGGCAATACTGATCTGGGATTAATCAAAGTCACGCCTGCTATGTTCGCAGGGAAGTAAAAGCGAATCGATCATGCGACTACTAAGCTACAATATTCATAAAGGGATCGGCGGACGGGATCGGCGTTATCGGTTGGAACGCATCCTTGGTGTGATTGAGTCAGAGAATCCTGACATTGTCTGCCTGCATGAAGTGGATCGAAATGTCAGGCGGTCCCGATTTAATAATCAGCCCAAAATCTTTGCTGAATATTTCAATATGCAGGAATCCCTGTTCCAGTTGAATGTGAAGTTGAAGACCGGCGGCTATGGGAATCTGATCCTGTCACGCTGGCCGTTCTTGTCACAGCACCAGATTTCTCTGCGGAACAAATGGCGCAAAGCACGTGGTGCCCAGATTGTTGTCGTTGATTCTCCGGAAGGGGCCTTTCAATTAGTCAACTTCCATCTGGGACTGGCTGAACGAGAACGGCATTGGCAAATTGACCATTTACTGACGCATCGCCTGTTTCAGGAAGGAAATGGGCATCCGACGTTGATTGTCGGGGATACGAATGATTGGCGAAATACCCTGGCGAAGGGGAAATTCTCCGAGCATGATTTCGAGGAAGTCACTCATCCCCCCTCAAAATTTCGCTCGTTTCCCGCATACATGCCCGTTGGCACTTTGGATAAAGCGTTTGTTCGGGGTGAAATAGGAGTTCGGGGTGCGAAGTTATCGCGCTCGAAGATGTCACGGGAAGCCTCCGACCATTTGCCGCTGGTGATCGATTTCCACTTAAATGCGCATGCACGTGACTTCATGAAAAAAGCAGAGCACTGAAAAATCAATGCTCTGCTTGAATATTGCATTTTCACAACCCGTTAAGGGATGCGATAGCGGTCGGTTCTATTCCGCTTTTTTCGAAGGTGGCTGCTGATCTGCTTTGATGAAATCACCAAATGTTTTGCCTTCTACTGGGCTGGGCATTGTTTCTGCATTTTTCAATGCTTTGATGATAATTTCCTTGTCAGTCTGCTTCCGTTTTCCAAGACCTTTACCAACTGCTTTGGCGTAGTCATTTTTCTCTTTTTTCGTTTTTCCAGGATGGCAGACACCACATTTCTTGGCGACCAGCATTTTGGAACCGGGATAAGTTTCTGCCCAGATCTTTTTAAAGTTAGGGCGTGCCTCAACTTTATTTGCAGAGCTGATCAGGGAAAAACCGGCGATGGCCAATCCTAGCATTAAAGCTGTTTTCACGTTCATAAGTTTCCGCATAAAATTCCTCATATTCTTCTAAAAAGTAAGTGACATTTATTCTTCTGAAATTCAGGTTAGAGCCAACCTGAAAACTCAGTAAGTGGTTGCCCCGTATCACAAAGACTCAATTTGTTAATCAATATGCTTTTGCTGTTATCTCTATATTAGAATTATCAGTTTCCGTGCTGTCAACGCCTCCAAGCTGCTCGAATCAAGAATGCTACATTTGAAAAAATCAGGTTCCTCTAATCATGTTTGGATCAGAGTTTGATTGGTGATGTTGTGTGCAGTGTTCCTTGGGGGGGGAAGACTAATTAGGCTGTAAGTCGTTTTGGAAGTTGATCTTAGTGAAGTAGTTGGTAGGATAGATAGAACTTGTTTTTGTGTGTGTATATTTTCTCTGCAAATCAGTACGTTATTATAAGGTTGGTCGTTGGGTGTTTAAAAGAAATATTTCGAAATAATTCGATGTGAATTTTCCACTTTAGATTTTGATCATCACCACAAACGCCGCTTCCTTTTTCCAGTATCGTTAAGGTTTTCCCAGATTCCCTATGTGATCGCGCTTTCGATTAGAGGAGTTAAATGTGAGTGCATTAAGAAAGTTGTTCCCCATTCTGATCTTTGTGCTGTGTTTCTTTACTTCGCGTCATCTTGTGAAGGCAGATTCGAAGACCAGTCGTCCGAATATCGTCATGCTTATTTCAGATGATCAGTCCTGGAATGACTATGGTTTCATGGGCCATGAGCATATTAAAACACCACAACTGGATAAACTGGCGTCGGAAAGTGCTGTGTTTAAACGCGGGTATGTTCCGACGAGTTTGTGCCGACCCAGTTTGATGACGATGATCACCGGCCTCTATCCCTGCCAGCATAAAATTACCGGCAATGATCCGCCTAAGGGAATGGATCGACAGAAATTATTGAAGCATGTTCGTAGCGTAGATTGCCTGCCGACGATGCTGGGCAAGCTGGGTTATCAAAGCTTCCAGTCCGGGAAATGGTGGGAAGGTAATCCCGCTAACGCAGGATTTACATCGGGGATGACTCACGGTGATCCCAAGCGAGGAGGCCGCCATGGAGACCTGGGATTGAAAGTCGGGCGTGAAGGCATGGCGCCCGTCTATCAGTTTCTGGATGACTGTGGTCAGGATCCCTTTTTCGTATGGTATGCTCCTTTCCTGCCTCATACTCCACATAATCCGCCGAAGCGACTGTTGGATAAGTATCGCAGTGCTGAGCTGCCGATCGAATTGTCGTACTATTATGCGATGTGTGAATGGTTTGATGAGACCTGCGGTCAATTATTGGATTACCTGGATAAAAAAGACCTTTCTAAAAACACAATTGTGGTTTATGTCACTGATAATGGCTGGATTCAATATGTCCCAGCGACTGATCAGGAACGGAAAAAAATGAAACGCCGCTTTCGTTATGCTCCGAAATCCAAGCGAAGTCCTTATGACGGGGGAACCCGAACGCCGATCATGATTCGCTGGCCAGACAAAATCAAACCGGCAGAATATGATACCCTGGTGAGTAGTATTGATCTGGCGCCGACATTGCTGAATGCCGTTGGTCTGAAGCCCACCAAAGCGATGGAAGGCATTAACCTGCTGGAAGTGATCAAGCACGGGGGGAAAACGGAGCGGAAGGCGATCTTCGGTGATATCTATGAACACGATATGATCGATATCGACGATCCGGCATCCAGTTTGAAATACCGCTGGTGCATTGAAGGCAAGTGGAAAGCCATTTTTCCTGATCCGCGACTGACCGGTGAGAAAGCCGAACTCTTTGATCTTTCCCAAGATCCATTCGAGCGAACGAACAAGGCCGCTGAGAATCCTGCTCAGTTGCAGCAGTTGTTGAATCTCACTGAAGCCTGGTGGGATTCGACTGCCAAATAAGCTGAAGTGCCTTCCATTGATCGCCAGAGCAGGACCGAAATTCAGTCCTGCTCTGGTTGATCGAGCCACTTTTAAAGAACAGGCGTGTTCCGCTTAATGGCGATGGCCACGATGGCCACGATGACCACGATGACCACCATCCCAGTGTCCTGTCTGGTGGAAATCGTAGTGCCCTGGTTGATAGTGGAAATGATTTCCATGGCGATTAAATTGGCCGGGGTGATAGTCATAGTGGCTGGTATCATGCCAGTAGGAATGACGTCTTCCGTAGTATTGTGGTGTTTGGTTGTAATTTCGGTAGCTGCGAGCGCCCCCATAGTACCCGTAGCCATTTCCCAGGTTGACGTTGACTCTGAGTCCCCCTGCCTCGGCGGTGGAAGTGTTTCCGACGAATGCCAACCCTGCTACAGCAACGCAAACGATCAATAATCTTTTCATCTTTCTGTTCCTTAAAAGAAATTACCCAATGGTCTTCATTTCTCGACCGCTTCTAAGGAATGGTAAAGAGCATCGATTATGCCAATTGCAGGAGATATGGCGTAAGTTTAGTAACAGGTAGGGTTTACTGATTGTATCGTTTAAAAGGTGGCACTGGAAAATGAGATCAAACTGATAAAAATGTCATCAAAATGAGTATAGAAATGGGAGCATCACCGGCAGAATGCTACAGGAGGGCGAGATACGGGGCCCCAAAGTGGTTCGGGTGCGAGAAGAGAACTCAGCCGTTTGTGCGAATGGTCAGTGCTTTGATGGGATCAAGTAGACGGCTGAAGTCGCGCACACAGTCCATCGTGGACGTAATCTCATTCTGTAATTTTTCCGTGTGCGAACCGTAACCGAGTCGACGGGCGAGAAAATCGAACTCTTCCTGGTCCTGAGGGGGGACGGTCAGGTCTTTCGCATTGCCACGAACCATTCGCAGGGCGTCGATTAAACGCCGAAGGAAGATATAGGCATTCCGTAAATTTTCAAAATCAACGGGGCTAATCAATCCGAGTTCTTTGAGAGCGCAGATTCCTTCCAGCGTATTGGTCGTTCGCAGCATGGGATTGCGGTGTCCATAGGTGATTTGCAGCCCCTGAATGATATATTCACTGTCAACGAGTCCCCCATCGCCAAGCTTGGCATTGATGGTGCCTCCTTTTACCAGCTGCTGGATTTGTTTTTCCCGCATCGCCAACATGGCGGCTACGTCGAATGGCTTGCCGGAATAAATAATGTCATCACGCGTTCTGACGATGTCATTTCCAAATTCGTCATTGGCAGCGATGGGCCGCAGTTTGACTAAGGCTTGTCGTTCATAAGGCCAGGCGGCTCCCTCATGCGAAAAGTAACTCTGGAACGCTTCTGCCGAAACAGCCAGACTTCCTGCCTGCCCATAAGGGCGAAGCCGCAGATCGATTTGAAAAATCCCCTCACTTCGGGTTTTAATCATTTTGGAAAATTTTTCCACCAGTTTCAGATAATATTCGTTGTTGGTAATAACTTCTGGACCTGTTGTCTGGCCTGTGCCTTCATAAATAAACATAAGCTCGATGTCCGAAGCAAAGCCCAGCTCGCGGCCTCCACATTTCCCTAAGGCACAAATTGATATACGACAAGGTCCATCTGATTCGAGCTGGGGAACGCCGTAACGTTCTTCGAGCTGCTGATTACAGATTTCATAAGCGCCCTGGACAACGACTTCTGCGACGTCTGTCAGTTCTTCCGAGAATTGTCCAAATTCGGAAATGTGTCCTAAGATGTGCCGCATGTCTGTGCGCAACATTTCCCGGTCTTTAAAGGCGTTCAGCTGTTCCTGTTGTTCTTCGAGAGAGGATGCCTGTGCCAGATCACGGGAGAGTTCTGCTTTGAGTTCTTCGAATGAGATTCGATTTTTCAGTTCTTCGACATTGGTGACAACGGGAAATAGATTGGAATGCTGCAGGCGTATAAAGTCTTCCCATAGAAAATCGCTCACGCCGAGCAGCCTGGCTAGTGCGCTGAGTACGCTTGTGCGTTCGAGGGAAGAAATTTCTTCCACCCAGTTAGGCTGTTTAAACAGATGTTCGAGAAATTCGCGAAAATGCAGTAACGCCGATTCTGGATTGGGTGAGCGGGGCAGCAGGTGGGTAAAATGCTTGATGAGCACAACGGCCGCCCTCAAACCCTGCTGTTGCTCTTCAGAGCTGATTTTTTCGCCTTTATCGTCAGAGACATAGAGTACGTCTCTTGCTTTATTGCCTTCTGAATTGATGACCATCCGCGCGATATCAATGCCGCTCATAGAGAGGGCATTCGTCAATTCATACAGGAAGCCGATCGTATCTTCGGATTCAATGCGCAGAATGGTGTGCCTGCTGTCTGTTTCGTTATCGAGCTCAATTTCGACCGGATAAAGCACCTGGCTGGCTTGAGACAAATCACGCAGGGCTGCGGCAACGCGTTTAGCCAGTTCGCCGACGGCCTCCTGGATTTTTCCAGAAGCGACTTTATTCAGCTGTTCAGTCAAATCCGCTTTGTAATCTGCCCAGACGGTTGAGGGGACCTCTTCGTCGGGCAATTTGACATCAAGCACAATGACAAACTTCCGCGTGCTTTTTGACTTCTCAATTGTTTTGGAAGAATGACTTTGAGACGATCTGGCAGAACTGACTTTCTGATTGGTAAACAGGTGCCCGTTTTGAATATCAAAGCCATAGACAAACAGCAGGCCGCAGATTAAAGATAAGTCTCCGGTCTGATCGAAGCCGACCATCGTTAGACGCAGCTGATTGTCGGGAATCTTTTCAGTTTCGAGTTCGACAATATTCGAGTCACCCAGCTTTTTGGCCATCAGGCTGTGTTTTTCGATTTCCGTTTCGTTAAACACTTTGGAGTAGGAAGCAGCCATCATACCGAGTAGATGGCTATCCTGTTCCGCGTCGGCGGTGGGGTGTTCGGTGTTTTGTTCGGATGGGGCGTGGATGTACTTTTTAAAGATTCTTCTGACAGCCTTGCGATGTTGTTCATAGTATTGAACCAGCTGGTTGCCATCCGGGAAATCAAGTCGACGTGCCAGGTATGCCAGTTCCCGCTCATCAGTCGGCATACGATGCTCCTGGTTATAGTGCATCAATTGCAGGGCGTGTTCGATTTTACGGAAAAAGACATAGCCACTGGTCAAGTGCTGGTATTCATCAGCCTGAATCAGGCCGTGGTCAACCAGTCTGACAAGGCCATCAAGGGTATTGATACTGCGAATGGCAGAATACTTTGCGCCGTTGGCCACTTGCAGATATTGCGTCGTGAACTCGACATCGCGAATCGAGCCTTTGCCGGATTTGACTTCGCCCCAGTCTTTCCCCTTCTTTTTGAGTTCTGCTTCGATACGCTGCTTCATCTCCAGTACATTTTTTCGGACGTCTTCGGGATCGCAGTTAAAAATCTGTGGTTCAATTCGGCGGAAGAAATCGATACCCAGTTTCTGGTTTCCGGCAATCACGCGGGCTTTCAACATGGCCTGTTTTTCCCAGAGGCGTCCATGTTTGGCAAAGTAATCCACGTACGCATCGACAGTGGTGACGAGTGCTCCGGATCGTCCCCAGGGACGCAATCGCATATCCACTCGATACAGGAAACCTTCTGACGTAGACTCCATTAATGATTTAATGAGCCGCTGCCCCAATTGCCAATATTGTGTCGAATCTTCTCCGGCGATAAAGACGAGGTCGATGTCAGAGCTGTAGTTCAACTCTTCACCTCCCAGTTTGCCAAACGCGAGAACGGCAAAATCGTCAAGCGGTAATTCCATCTCTTCCGCAAGAATGGCCAGGCAGGTTTGCACGAGCCCGTCAGCAAGAAGCGAAAGTTGGACGGTAATATTTTTGAGGTCCATCAAACCGAAGGTGTCACAAGCGCCAATACGGAGTAGCTCCCAGCGTTGGAAACGACGTAAGATATTGAACTTCTCGGCAGTTGTTGTCGATTCCAGACGCGTGGCCGCCATTGCTTCAGAGAAAAACTGCTGTTGGCTTTTGAATTCTGCAATGCGATTGTAACGGGTCAGTCGTTCCAGGTAGTCCGGGTTCTTTAACAAAATCTCTGTCAAGAACTGGCTGCCGACAAAAAGTCTGACCAGGATTTCCACCGCGCGAGGATTATGTGTGAGAAAGCTCAACATCTCTTCCGGTTGTGAAACACTGTGCATGAAGCGTTCAAAATTGATTAATGAGCCATCGGGAGTCGCTGCATCGGTCAATGCCTGTAACAGGGTGGGCAGGATCAGAGTGAGCTCTTCACGAATGCGAGGCGTAGTGCACAATTCCCGAAAGCGGATCAGGGCGCGTTCCTGATCGGAGAAACCAATACCGGAAAGGATCTGCTGAACATCTTCATCTGTTACGGGAACACTCGGGTCGAGTAATTTTGTATTGTCGTGAATGACGGGTTTGTTCATAAGACTGGCAGAACCTGACTGTGGTGATACCTGGGAATTCAGGACTCAATTTGAAATCGGGACATGCGGATGAGAGAGAACTCAACTACCTGTAATACCAGAAAGCGGCATCTTTTCCCCTCAATGCCGCTTACGAAAGTGTAGCGACATGTAATGATGTATTATAGACCGAATAGGATTCAAAATAAGTTACTGTAAATCTGAATTTAGAGTGAATTGAGCGAGTCTGTCCCTTTTTGATATTCGTGTGATGAAAAATCAAGTGGCAACATGTGGGGGCTCACAAAATCAGAACCGTTTCGTCTCTGATATCTGGTTGTGAGTCCTACGGAAAATGGTCTGTTTGCAGCGTCTGTTTGGTTTCCGGTTGATTTTCGTATCTCACTATTCTACGCTTGAAATGTCTACGCTTTAAATGAGTAGCAGAGACATCGTGAGTTGCTTCACAAGATCCAGATATGAGTTCAATATTGAGAAATGAAAACCATGGAACATCATCAATTTAGTCGTCGTGAATTTTTAGCACAAACGCTGTATGGTGTGGGGGCTGCTGCTGTGGCAGGAACCGCGTTCGCAGCCGGAGCAAAATTTCCTCCCACGCGAGTCATCACCAAAGGGCCGCGGCACCACTGGTTTGGTTATTACGACAAATTGCAATTTGATCCGACCAGCCGCTATGTGCTCGGTATGGAAGTGGCGTTTGAGCATCGCTCACCCCGCGCGGATGATGTCATTAGAGTGGGCATGGTCGACCTTCAGGATAATGATCGTTGGATTGAGCTGGGAGAATCTTCTGCCTGGAACTGGCAGCAAGGGTGCATGCTGCAATGGATGCCCGGGTCGGATTCAACTGTCATCTGGAATGATCGGGAAGACGGGCAGTATGTCAGCCGGATTTTGGATGTGAAAACCGGGAAGGGCCGCACGGTTCCTTCGCCCATTTATTCTGTGAGCCCTGATGGTAAGACGGCGGTGACTCCCGATTTTCGGCGGATTCAGGATGTGCGTCCCGGTTATGGCTATCCTGGTTTTCCAGATCCGAAGGTGAAGGATCTGGCGCCGAAGGATTCTGGGATTTTCCGAGTCGATCTCGAAACCGGAAAATCAACATTGATTCTTTCATTGGACGAAATTTCCAAAACCGGCACCATCCCCAGGAATCAAGATGATGTCAAACATTATTTTAACCATCTGCTATACAGTCCGGATGGATCACGATTCATTACATTACATCGCTGGCAGTATCCGAATGGAAAATGGCTGTCCCGGATGATCACCGCCAATCTGGATGGAAGTGATGTGCGTGTTGTCGTCAATAATGGTTATGTCTCTCATTTCATCTGGCGAGATCCAAAGCATATTTTAACACAATCCAAATCTGCCGCCGATGGTCGATCTTGGGGTGATTTTCTGGTTCGCGATGAGACGGACGCAGAACTGAATCATGTTGGGAAAGGGGTGCTCGATAATGGGGGGCATCTTACCTATCTGCCGGGCAATGAGTGGATCTTGAATGATACCTACCCCAAAGGAAAAGAGCGTATTCAGACACCTCATTTGTATCATGTTGCCTCTGGCAAACGCATCGATCTGGGGCACTTCCATTCGCCGAAGGTTTATTCTGGCGAATGGCGCGTTGATACGCATCCCCGTTTCAGCCCTGATGCACGTTATGTCTGTATCGACAGTTCCCACAAAAATGAAGGGCGACAGTTACATCTGATCGATATCTCGGAAATCGTGAAGTCTTCCTGATCCAAAAGCAGCATCTTGAAAGCGAAGGTCGGTTTACTTAGTACCGGCTTTCGCTTCGGTTTTTTCAGATGCTGAATCTGATTTATCTAGGGCTGACTTTTCTTCCGGGAGCGCTTCTTGCGTGATATTGAGTTGATAGAATTTATTCCGGGTGAGTGCTCGTTCCAGGGCACCATTATCAACGGCGCTTCGATTGTTGAATGAGATCATTTTGGCATCAGGATTGATCTTAATCGAAGACTGATCGACCCAGACGAAGCCTTTTAAACTACGTTTGACTGAATCTTTGATTTTGAGAGAGTTGCCACCGTAGACTCCATAGTGAATGACAAATTTCTGTTTTGTATTCGATGCAGCAGACTCCCTTCCTGGTTTGGTGCTGGACGTTTCAGTTGTGCCATTTTTTGCCAGATCCGTTTCAGTGAGATTTATCTTTTCTGGAGTCACAAACAGGCCTGCAGCAGTGAATGCCCGTATTGCAGCCCGTTTGACTTCTGATTTGTCGCCGACCCCTTTCAGTTTGAAGTAAGCCCATTTTTCATCATAGTTGATAATCAGGGAATCGGGGACGTAGCGATTAATTTGTTTGAGATTGACTTCGACGATTTTGGTCGAGGCATTTCTGTTTAATTGGAGCCGATTCAAATTGCGGATACGAAATGTCAGGAAATTACCCTGCATAAGCGTTGCGTTAGGATCATGACTGACTTTTTCAATAGAGAGTGGTTGGCTGTCTAGTTTAACAGATTGAGTGATAATATTGTCGGCAAATTTCTGAGGGATGTCTTCGGGAAGTTCTCCTAAATACTCAAAGCTGAGAGTCATTTCTACCAAATTAAGACGGACAGATCCTTTCGTATATTCGGGAACAATATCTTCCAGGCCTCTTTCTACAGTCCTTTCAATACCAGACTTCCAGACAATCGGTTGAGCTTTCAAAACTCTAGTATAAAAATCATCAAATCCATTGATTTTATATTTCACTAAATGACGAGTCAGATCAATCTGCAATTGAGGAGATGTTGGAGTCGTTGCGGCTGTTACCGAAACAACAGGTTTGCCTGCTGAAGCAGCCATTTGAGAGTCAGGCGTTGTTGCTGGGCCGGACATTGCAACAATTTTTTTAATCCATTCAATTCCCAGTGGGATTCCTTCGGAAATCATAGTCTGGTAATGATCCCCACCATTACCGGCAACAAATTCTACATCGGTACCCTGTTGTTTGAGCTGATTGGCAAATATTTGTGTATTCGCAAAAGAAGTAACCTGATCTTCCCGCGAATGAAATAAAAACACAGGGCAAGTCAAATTACTGAGGTGTGAATTTGGCGAACTTTTTTTGATGAAGTGTTCCACACCTGGAAGAACCGGCTTGAGTTGTGCGAGATGTGGCTTGAAATTATGTTCCAGGTCGACCGAAGGAGCATACGCCAGACAGCCTTTGATTTGCGGATAATGTTCGGCAAACAGCAGGGACAAAGTGCCGGCAGAGCTATGGCCTGCGATGAAAACATTGTTCTTGTCGACTCCCGGAATGACGGCCTGCGTTTCCAGAAAGGCGTGCAGGCAGTTAACCAGTCCTGCCTGGCTCTTTTTGAACGCATTATAGGCTGATAGAAATTGAAGATTGCTTGCACTCTCTCTCCATTTACAAGATGTCCATCAATGGAAAAGGAAACGACAGCAAATCCGGCTTTAATGTAAGGCTCATGCTCTGGATTTGGAATCAAGTCGCGAGAATCGATATCCATGCCACTCAATAGATTTGAACCAGCGGGAGGTACCAGTACGCAGGGGACAGGTGATGCAAGATCAATACGTGGTGGGAGGTAAACTCGGAATTTCATATTACCGCCAGCAGGACTCTGGCTACTAAAGCCTTCAAAATTTGAGGCCTCAAACACATTCGCACTCGAGAAGGTATCTCTTTCACTGTAAACATTGTGACCAGACATGCCTTCTGCAGGCCAAGACATGAGCATCGGTTTAACACCCGATAAATCAAATTTGGAAATCGGAGAAAGACTGGAGCCCACTGCCCGAGGAACCGTGGTATTGGATGGTCTGTGTGACTGTATTAAATCAGTCGGGCTATTGTCTGACTGATTCCTGGGTTTCCCAAACGGAATTGAACTTATGGAAGGACTATCATTGATGGTTCGAGCCATATTGGGTGGGGGCGAGTTATGTGCAATATCCTGGTTCTTATCGGGAAAGGCATCACCACTAAGTGCAAACAGAAATAAGACCGCCATCATCAGCATCACGCTAACGACGTACGCGGCAATGGCGTTCTTTGTGGATTCAAAACGTGAAATGCCAAAGTAGAGATTGTAAAACGGGACTAACAGACAGAGAATCAGTTCCGTTCCGCTTTCCTTTGCTGCTTCAATTAAAAGTCCCACCCCGCCTGCAAGCAGGAAACTTACTCCTACCAATATGGAAAGACTGAAAGAATAGATCAATAATTTCGGTGATACAAAAAAGAGTACTAGATTCAACAGGATCAAAAAGAGAAATATTCCTGTAATGAAAGGCGAGAAACCATAATCCGAGAGTGAGAAACCGGGTTTTTCTGTATACTCACTTTGGGTGGGCTCCACATGCTTTTTCTTCGGCTTGGGTTGGACTGTGGCCCCACTTTCCAGATCGTCTTCCCAGTCATCAAAATCATCTTCAAATAGTTCGGACGACGAATCTGGTTCCTCATCGACAAAATGATCTGCGAGAGTAGATGGTTGAGGTTTCTTCCTGGTGGAAGCAGACTTAATGCTGATCGGCTTAGGAATGACAAAAGATGTCTCACATTTCGGGCATTTCACTTTTTCCCCGAAAGCGGATTTGCTTTTGATCTTAATCCCAGCGGAACAGTGAGGGCATTTGATCGAAAGTGGATCAACCATGAGCAAGTTCAATCTTGACAAATAGACCGTGAGGTAAAAAATAAGACTGAGGGGCGAAGCATCTCAGTCTTATTTTACTGTGTGACGGTACACGTTGCAAATGTCGATTCCTAACACGTTTGCTTCGGGCTAACGTAGAATTTGCTCTTCTTCGATCTCAGGTTTGCGGTGCTGGTCCGCGACAATTTTCCGAAGTTCGTTCACTTCCTGTTTCAATTCGCGTACTTCATTTCTCAGTTGATGCAAAAATTCGTGAATTTCCTGATGCGACTGCTGTCTATGAGCATCGTGTTGCATTGCTCTTTCTGCTTCTTCGCGCAGTCTGTGTTCCTGCTCTGTGGCCTCGCGGTGGACCTGATGGGACAGATCATGCATGCCGGCTTCCTTCAGATGCCGAGCTGCAAGATGCATATTTTCGATACGATGTTTCTGCTGTTGAAGATGGTGTTCTTGCTCTCGTCGTGCTTCCTGGTGACGTCGTTCTTCGTGTAGATACCGTTCTTGCTGATGGCGTACAGAGAGGTGTGGTCCTTCTGCTAGGAGTTTGACAGTTTCAGGGTCAGGGTTTCTTTCGCGTTGTTCTGCTTTTGGAGAATGTCTTTTTCTGTTGTTCCGTTGCTCCATAAAATGTTCAATCGCTACAAAGAGCGGGTCTGATTTGCGTTCTATTTCTAGGGGCATCTGGGCGCTCACCTGAGCCTGTGAAGAAACGGGAGAATCAAACTTGAGAATACAGACAACGATTAAAACGATGAGTCCAGTAGCGAGCGTCGATTTCATGAGTTCCATTTCCTTGTTTGAACCAGAGGTTATAGGAAGAACGGCTACATGTCTCAGGCGATACCTGAGACAAGAAGATCATAGCAACATCAGATTTAGACGTCGAGATTTTGTTATGAAATCGGATGTATAACGTATGCTAAGCAGAACGTTGTCGGATCTGTGCACTGAGTAGGTTCTGATAGATAGGACAGGTTTCAACCAGTGTACTATGGGGACCTGTAGCAACGACTTTACCGGCGTCCATGACAACGATCCGAGTTGCAAATTCGAGCAAGCTTTGGCCGACCGCATGAGTGATAATGAACACGGTTCGTCCGGGGGCAAAATTTTGCAGAGCTTTATGAATCAGAATTTCGCTTTGCGAGTCGATGGCTGACGTTGCTTCATCGAGAATCAGGATTTCCGGGTCACGCAAAATTGCCCGTGCCAGTGCAATGCGTTGTCTCTGGCCACCAGAAAGTTCGTGCCCCTTTTCACCAACGTTATAGAGTAAACCGTCGGGCAGTTGCTCGGCAAACTGTAATACATGCGATTTTTTGGCAACGGATTCGATTTCAAGACGACTGGCAGAAGGCCGGCCGTAGCGGATATTTTCCAGGATGGAATCATCGAACAACTTGGTTTCCTGAGAGACAACGCCGATATGATTGCGCAACTCTTTCAGGCGAACGTCGCGGATATCAATTTCGTTGACAAAAATATTGCCTTTATCAGGATCATAGAAACGGGGCAGCAGATTCACCAGCGTCGATTTTCCGGAACCATTTTCGCCGACGACTAGAACGACTTCTCCTGCAGCAATTTCCAGATTGACGCCATCCAGAATCGGATCATTATTTCTGGTTGATTCTTTGCGTTGTGCGTAAGTAAAGTCGATTTTGTTGAAGTGGATGGTTTCCAGTTTCGCAGGAAAACGCTCCGGGTTTTCGGCTTCTTTGACCAGTGATTCGCGGTCGATGATCGTGAAGATGCGTTCCAAGGCGGCGCCGGTCTTTTTCAGTTTTGAATAGACCGATGACATCTTTCTGGCGGGGTCAGAAATTCCTGCCAGCAAGGCATACATCATGGAGAGGGTTGCGATGTCCATCGGTGCAGAGGCCAGTTGAATGCCCCAGATTTCTGTTTTACCACGTAAGACAAGATAGGAACCAGGAATGAGCGCGATGAAAATCGCCATCAAGCCTAACATTTCCGTGGTCGGACTCGTTAAGGAATCGATACGCAGGATTCGCAAGGCTTTCTTAAAAAACTCTTTATTCTCGTGATGGAATCGATTGCGGTGTTTGCGGGCGCCGTTAAAGGCGATGATGACTTTTGAACTATCAAACGATTCTTCCAGCGTTTTATAGATTCGCGACATGCTTTCCATCATTTTCTGGCTGGCATGTTTCAGTGTTTTACCGATTTTGTAAAATACAATTGCGATCAGCGGGGCAAAAATAAATGAAAGTAACGTCAACCGCCAGTTGACCATGAACGCGAAAATCACACAGGCCAGTGCTTTGAGTGGTTCGCGAATAATCTTTCCGCCCATCAGGGTCAAACCTTGAGAAAGCTGCTGCATGTCAAACGTGAAACGCGACATGAGTGAAGCAGTCCCCTCATCGGAAATGCTTTGATAATCGAGATCAAGCACCTTGCGGAAGCATTCTTTGCGGATCGCCATTGTGACCAGCTCGACAACACCACCAACCATGACGTCTTGTGTAAAGATACAGATGCCTTTTATGAGCGTTGTGATTAACAACAGACCGAGGATCAGCACAAACGTGTCAAACTGGTCGTCAGGAACGTATCTGAGAATCTTGGATTGAATCCATTTCAGCGCGAGCAGTTTGCGTGAGGCATTGCTGAGTTTTCTTTGTTGTCGGGAATGCTCGCTCAATAAATTGACGGGGGCGGTTGCCAGATCTGTTTGTGTTAACTGGTCACCTTCGGAACTTTTTGTCTGCGCATCTTCCGAGTGTTGTAAATGAATGGAATTAGCAAGCTCTTGCAGGACATCCTGTTTTTTCTGAATCTCGTCTTCTGATGCAATGACTTCATTTTGGACATAACCACTCAGGCTTTCCCCCTGCAACAAGACTTTCACAACCAGAAAAGTGGCAGAGAGGTTTGCTCCCCAAAGCACGGCTACCAGAATTGCGAAAAAGAAGGAGGCAACCAGACGGCGTCGATAAGGCCAGACATAGTGCAAGATTCTCGTAAAGCTATTCACTGGATTTACTCTGAGTTTTGAGGTGGAGCGTATGTTGTTAAGTCTTATTCAGGAAACGACTTGGATTCCTGAATCTGTAGCAAGTTTCCTTGTGCTCCCCCTTGGATTTGAGAGAGGCACGCTGGTGGTAAACGCGAATTAAACTAAGAAATCGAATTCAGGTCCAGATGAGATTTTAAAATGTGGTAATATGAACACTTCGGGGAGCAGGAGCCACAGAGGCCGAGGGGCGCAGGAGCCACAGAGGCCGAGGGGCGCAGGAGCCACAGCGGCCAAATTTCAGAATTGCGAACATATTGTTGTTGTGTTGTGTCGTGGGAAGAGGCATTTTATGAACTTTGTGATATGCTGCCGCGTAGGTTTTTTCGTTTCTCGTTCGCTGCACTACAATCCCATCGAATGTATCCCTGCTTCTTTACCCCTTGATTGGATCGTGCAACATGGAAGAGAGTTCTTCCAATATTTCGGATTCACATGTGCGACCGGGGAGTTTGCGTGAACTGGCGAATGTGGCTGTTCCGTTGGTTTTGAGCTGCGGTTCGCTTTCGATCATGCACGTCGTCGACCGGATCTTCTTAACGTGGTGGTCAACCGATGCCGTGGCTGCCTCTTTGCCAGCGGGCATGATCCAATGGGCGGCGATGTCGATTGCGATGGGGATGGCGACTTATGTCAACACGTTCGTCGCGCAATATGAAGGCGCCGGTCAGAAGGGGCGAGTTTCGGAATCGGTCTGGCAGGGATTCTACCTGGCGTTGATCTGGGGAGGAATTCTTTTGCTGGGAATTCCACTTGCTGGAACGATCTTTCGCTGGATCGGTCACGCGGCTGAAGTTCAGGTATTGGAAGTCGATTATTTTTCGATTCTGTGTTTGGGTTCAGGGCCTGCTTTGATTTCCACCGTGCTTTCCTGTTTTTATACAGGACGCGGCAAAACGATGGTTGTGATGTGGGTGAACTTAGCCAGCGTGTTGCTCAACATGGTTCTGGATTACTGTCTGATCTTTGGGGCTGGTCCTTTTCCTGCCATGGGAATTAAAGGGGCGGCGATCGCCACAGTTGCGGCTAATGTTTCCATGCTCGCTTTCTATGCGTTCATTATTTTTGCCAAGCACGAAGCCCGGGAATACGGTTTATTCAATCACTATCGCTGGAATCGGGATTTGTTTCTGCGATTGATCCGATATGGATTTCCTAACGGACTGCTGTTTTTTGTAGACATCATCGGCTTTACATTGTTCATCGTACTGGTGGGACGCATCGGAAAAGTCGAATTGGCGGCGACCACGATTGCCTTCAATTTGAACTCGCTGGCGTTTGTGCCGATGATGGGAGTCGGGACCGCCGTGATGACGCTGGTCGGAAAGCGAATTGGTGAAGGTCGCCCTGAACTGGCGGTGAGAACCACCTGGAAAGCGTTCGCTGCGACAGCCGTGTATATGCTGATATTTGTGGTTATTTACGTAGGGCTTCCCGATTTATTACTCAGACCTTATACACCGGAAGTGATCACTGACGAATTTTTGGAAGTCAGGCACACTGCTGTCATTCTGCTTCGGTTTGCTGCGTTATTCTCATTTTTTGATGGGGCCGTTGTGGTGTTCGGGTCAGCCATTCGAGGAGCCGGCGATACCCGGTTCTGCATGATTTATTCCCTGGTCACAGGCTGGGCCATCATGGTGATTCCCACGTTTCTGATCTGGATGTATGCCGATGCGAAATTGTTTGGCAGTTGGACTGCCTGTACCTCTTACATCGCTGTGTTGGGCATTGGGTATCTGATCCGGTTCCAGGCGGGCCACTGGAAGCAGATGCGCGTGATTGAAGATCATTTTTCGGAACCGAGTTCTGAAGATCCAGAGCCATCGATTGAAGAAGCTTTGACTTAATCACGTCCGTTTCACGAAATCAGCGGCGGAGATTCCATTTCTCCGTCGTATATTTTTCGGTCACCAACTCCTTGACTCGTTCGAGTGGCAGGTCTGGTTCGGGTTGGCTGGCGTTCCAGGTATCGGTAAACAGCTGTGCGAGTTCCGGCTGCTTCATGGGATAGTTGGTGACGAACTCCAGATGGTCGCGATGAGACCGGTACTCTGGTTCCCGCTCCGGGCTGGTTAAGTAACGGGGAATCCGATCGAGGTCGAAGTCGTACAAAATGGTGCCATGATGCAGGAGCGTGGTGGTTAACCAGCGCTGCGAATTACCAGAGAACTTGCGTCCTTCGATCGTTAAGTCGCTGATCCCTTGCAGCTCGATTCTGGCATTCGGCTTGTCCTGTCTCAGTGAAGCGATGATTCGATTTAAAATCTCGCGGGTGGTGGCTTCAATTCCCGCCAGATGTTGGTCGGCAGTGATCCGCAGAAACAGTGAAAAGATGAAACAGCCGGGCCCGAGCAAGACTGTGCCGCCACCGGTACAGCGTCTGAGGACAGGGATCTGATCCTGTTTGCAATGTGCCAGGTTCACGTTGGCGGCGACTTGATTGGAGCTGCCTAAGACAACCGCGTGTTGATCGACCTCCCAGAGACGCAGGCAGCCGACGGAATTCTGTTCGTTGATCTGATACAAGAGACCTTCATCCAACGCCAGATTTTCAGCCGGCGTTGGCAGAGTTGTTTCAGAAAAGTGGCAGCTTGAATCAAGCATTTCAGAAATTAAGTGCTCGTTTATCAACGGCGAGTGCGGCTTCTTTGACTGCTTCAGCCAGTGTCGGATGAGCGTGGCAGCAGCGAGCGATGTCTTCACTGCTCGCACCAAATTCCATGGCGACGGCACATTCAGCGATTAAGTCACCGGCTCGTGGTCCGAGAATATGCACGCCTAGAATGCGGTCGGTCTGTTTGTCGGCAAGCATTTTGACGCGGCCTTCGGTTTGTCCCATGGCACGGGCACGACCGTTGGCAAGGAACGGGAACGAACCTTTATTGTATTCAATGCCCGCTTCCTTCAGTTGTTCTTCCGTTTTACCGACGGCGGCGATTTCTGGATTGGTGTAGGCCACACTAGGAATGGCGTCGTAATTTACATGCCCGTAACCAGTAACCAGCAGTTCTGAAAACGCGACCCCTTCGTCTTCTGCTTTGTGAGCCAGCATGGCACCGCCGATGACATCACCGATCGCATAGATGCCTTTGACAGACGTTTCATAGTGGTCATTAACGGGAATGAAACCGCGTTTGTCGAGTTCAATGCCGATATTTTCCAAGCCGAGTTGATCGGTATTGGGACGACGGCCCACTGCCACCAGCACGCGGTCACAGCGAATTGGTTTCCCGTCGGCGATTTCGACATCGCAGGTTTTTTTATTCGCTTTGACGCCGGTCACACGGCAGCCCAGTTGGAATTCCAGCCCCTGTTTTTCGAAGATCTTTTTGGCTTCGTTGGCGATTTCCGTGTCGGTGGTCGGCAGGATTCGATCGAGGTATTCCAGAACTGTTACTTTGGCTCCCAGGCGATTCCAGACGGCGCCTAATTCCAGGCCAATCACGCCGCCACCAATGACAACCAGATGTTTAGGGACCTGCTCGTAAGCCAGCGCTTCGGTGCTGGTGCCGACGCGGTCGCCGTCTAGTTCGATCCCGGGCAACGTGGAAGGCTCGCTGCCTGTCGCGATCAGAATGTGTTTTGCGTCGAGCTCAACAGGTTCTTTACCAGCAACGGTCACTTTTCCTGGTGCCGTAATGGTGGCGTGTCCCGAATAGCGGGTGATTTTGTTTTTCTTGAATAGAGAATCAATGCCGCCGCCCATTGTTTTAACGGTCCGGTCTTTCTGGCTCAGCATTTTCTCCAGATCGAGTGATAACGAACCGACGTTAATGCCGCGATCTTTGAAGCTGTGTCCGGCTTCTTTATAGAGTTCACTCGATTCCAGCAGTGCTTTACTGGGAATACAGCCGACTCGCAGACAGGTGCCGCCCAGCATGCGTTCTTTTTCGATACAGGCAACATTTAAACCAAGTTGTGCAGCACGAATGGCAGCAATATAACCTCCGGGACCAGCACCGATAATAACCAGATCATGGTTCATTTTCTCTTTTTCCTGCGGGGACAGGAAACCTTTCAAAGCCTCTATTTATACGCGTTAGATTCTCAGATTTCCATCAGCATGCGTGATGGTTCTTCCAAGACCTCTTTGACTCGTTTGAGGAAGACGACTGCTTCCCGTCCATCGACGACGCGGTGATCGTAAGTCAGTGCGAGATACATCATGGGACGAATCACAACCTCTCCATTGATGGCGACCGGACGTTCTTGAATCCCATGCATCCCCAGTACGCCGCTTTGTGGCGGGTTGACGATCGGAGTCGAGAGTAGAGAGCCGTAAACGCCACCGTTGGTGATCGTGAAGGTGCCGCCCTGAAGTTCATCGAGGCTGATTTTATTGGCGCGAGCACGTTGACCGAAGTCATTAATTTTGAGCTCGATGTCGGCGAAGCTGAGCCGCTCTGCATTACGCAGAATGGGAACGACGAGCCCTTTGCCACCGCCGACAGCAATGCCGATGTCATAGTAATTCCGAAAGACGAGGTCCGTTCCCCGAATTTCCGCATTGATCTGCGGATACAGGTTCAACCCATCCACGACCGCTTTGATAAAGAAGGACATGAAGCCCAGCTTGACGTCATATTTTTTCAGGAACATGTCTTTGTATTTAGACCGCAATTCCATCACGGCCGACATATCGACTTCATTGAATGTTGTGAGCAGAGCCGCGTTGGATTGTGCTTCGACAAGGCGTTCCGCAATCTTTTTGCGGATCGGGCTCATGGGCACAATTTCTTCTTCGCGGAAGATACCGTTGCCTGAGGCACTCGGGTTTTCGTAGGCGAGGGCATCTTCTTTCAGGATGCGACCACCGGGGCCGGTTCCTTTGACATCAGCGGGGCTGAGTCCTTTTTCTGCCATGACGCGGGCCGCGGCCGGCATGACGCGATCACCAGAACCAGTGGGCGCTGCTGCAGGAGCAGCGGCGGCCGCCTTCGCCGGGCCTTTGGCGGGGGCCGGTTCTTCGACACCAGCCGGGCGTTCTGCTTCTTCCAGGTAGCCGATGACTTCGCCGACGGCTGCCATTTCTCCGGTTTTCTTCAGGATTTCGACAATGATCCCGTCGAGGGGCGCCGGTACATCGAAGGTGGCTTTGTCGGTTTCGAGCTCAACGATTTCACTATCTTGAGCGACCCATTTTCCTTCTTCCGCATGCCAGGCGCCGATCTGGACTTCGGAGATGGATTCCCCTACTGAGGGGACTTTGATTTCAACAGACATCGGACACTATTCTCCAACCGAGCCGTGGGCAAAAACGTATAATTTCAGACTATATCCCTATGTTTTTATACTTGGCGAGCACCAAAATGAATTATGACTTCTAGAGAAAGCCAGCACAATTCCCGTGTGCAGTGAAGATGATAAACAGGAAAAGTATTTTAAAAGTATTTTGATTATGAAGCCAATCGCTTCTCTCAATTCACTTAAGTTGCTCTTTTAAATAGAAAAACGCTGGTCTTTTTATCGGCGTTTCAGCCAGACCAGCGTTTGCTTTATTCTGATTCACGTATTATCGAACCAGCCGTAACAAGTCTTATCAGTTGTATTGCCGGTATCAGGACGACTTGCCGGGGAATCGGTGTCCCTTGGCTTTGGTGTCGATTCGATACAGCGAATTGCGTGCGGTAATGAACAGGCTTGAATTGTCTTTGCCGCCGAAGGTCACGTTCGCTGGCTTTTCAGGGACTTCAATAATTCCCAGTAATTTGCCTTCCGGAGAAATGACCTGGAGGCCTAGACCTGACGTAATATAGAGATTTCCGTTGGTATCAACCGTCAGGCCGTCTCCGCCACGTCCCGGCTCTTTATAGCCTGGTTCCTGTTTCAGTGTGCATAATACGCGACCTTTGCCAACTTTGCCGGGGGCTGTGATGGGATAGGCCCACATTTCCTTCTGCATGCTGGGAATCACGTACAGTGTTTTTTCGTCGGGAGAAAGAATCACGCCGTTGGGGGCTTTCAGGTCGTCCGCCAGGCGAGTCACTTCACCATCGGCAGCACGATAGTAAACGGCGACTTTTTCCTGTGGCAGTGGTTCGGGAGCCCGGAAATGCGGGTCGGTAAAATATATACCACCTGTACGATCAATCACGAGATCGTTCGGGGCGTTATAGCGTTTTCCCTGGTATTCTGAGGTCAGTGGGGTGACTTTTTTGTTTTTCAGGTTAATGCTCACCAAACGCCCGTCCATTTCACAGGCCAGCAGGTTGTTCCCACCATCCAGCATCAGACCATTGCAATGGTTCGACGGCTCCAGAAAAACCGAGAGTTTTCCCTTGGTGTCGACCTGATAGATTTTGTTGTCGGGAATATCAGTAAAATACAGGTTCCCCTTTAAATCGAAGGCGGGGCCTTCTGTGAATTTAAAATCGGTAAACAGTTTGACCGGTTTTCCTATAGGTCCAATACCGGGGATTTCGGAATCTTTCTCGGCTTGAGTCAAAGCAGACATGGTTAACAACATGACTACAGCGGCAGTCCAGCTTACTATTTTTCGCATGAGAGGCTCCTTGGAGTTCGAGGCCAGCATAAGGGGGGAATGTAATCGATCTTCTATTAGAGCCTTTCTGCCTCATAAAATTCAACCTTCTGAAGAATCGGAATGCTGTATCAGTAGAAATCAGGCTTCTCATGAGGGACACTGATTAAAAGAAAATAAAGCGAGCTCAATGCTAAAAAGCGTCTAGAATAAGCTTGATTAGAGGATTTAATCTCAATGGATGCCGTCCGGCTGTTAAAACAACTGATCTCCATTCCCAGCGTCAATCCCATGGGGCGTGATGTTTCGGGTGAGATCTATTTCGAGGGAAAGCTGACCCAGTTCTTATGTGACTATTTTGCAGAACTGGGAGTCGAATACGAGTCGATCGAAGTCGTTCCCGGCCGGAATAATGTCATCGCCCGCACGAAGTTGAAGCCGGGAGTGCCGACCATTCTGATGGACGTGCATCAGGATACGGTTCCCGTCGAAGGCATGATTGTTCCCGCGTTCGAAGGCACGGAAAAGGACGGGAAAATTTACGGCCGCGGTGCCTGCGATGTCAAAGGAGGCATGGCGTCCATGCTGATGGCGTTTACGCGACTGGTGCAAGAGAACCCGCCGGATGCCGCCAATGTGATTCTTTCCTGCACCTGTGACGAAGAAGCGACTGTCAAAGGAATTGAGCATCTGGTCCGCTTGTGGGAGAAGCCATCTGGCTTGAGTCAGATCCTCACAGATCCGCCTGATTTAGGACTCGTTGCTGAACCAACCATGCTGGATATCGTGGTCGCACATCGCGGGGCGACACGCTGGAAAATCAAAACCACGGGCAAAGCCTGTCATAGCTCACAGCCGAAGGACGGGATCAATGCCATTTATCGCATGGCCGATGTGCTGAATGCGCTTCAGGAACACGCGGAAGAACTGTCGCAACGCGAAGCGCATCCTCTATGCGGCCCCCCGACAATGAGTGTTGGCGTGATTGAAGGGGGAGAGAGTGTTAACATTGTTCCCGACTGCTGCACGATTGAAATCGATCGCCGTGTGATTCCGGGTGAAGATGGCATTGAAGTGATGCATGAGGTGGAAGCATTCTTGAAACAGAAGCTGCCGTTCGAATTCGAAATGCTGCCCTCCTGGATTACCGGCGTTTCGCTCTCCGATCATAATAATGGTGCCTGGAGTGACCGCCTGCTTTCGGTGATTGATACCGTGGAACCCGATCACAAAAAAGTCGGCGTCCCGTATGGCACGCATGCAGCCCGCGTGAATCAGGGAGGAGTACCCGCGATGGTCTTCGGCCCCGGTTCTATCGCCCAGGCACACACGGTCGATGAGTGGGTAGAGATCGACCAGCTGTTAAAGGCCGAAGAAGTCTACTTTCAATTCTGTGCCAAAGCCGGACGGGCTGAGTAACAATGCATCGTGGATGCTGAATGCAATTCGGGTCTTCTGGTTTTTGTGAATCCCACTGTTGTGAGAATGGTTTTTCGCGCACTGTCGGACCAGCCGATAGTGGCACACGGACGCGGGTAATGGCTTTATTTACCTATCAGAACAGAGAACTGCAGACAGTCAATAGTAAGATACAAGGGGTAGCCCTATGTGGCTACCCGCTGTGTCGACGTTATTTGTGTATTGATGTGCGGGGTTTGTTGCAGGTTCCGTTCCATGAGTAATTTGGATTTGAACATCGCCAGGCGGGCAGGCACATAGGCACTGCCCCTACAATAAAATCGCTTCGTTCCGTTGTTGTGAAATCGACATTGCTAATCCGCGGGGACGCAGCGGTTATTCGCCCAGTGACGTAATTCTGTGATGCGTTCTTTCATCAGGACGGCCAGTGGTTTGGTTTTCTGAATTTCGGAAGCGATATGGCGGTCTTCGAGTTCGGCGTTTTCAGAAAAGGCGGCGAACAGGCCGGACATGACAGCCTGTTCGAGTTCAGAACCGGTGAAGGCGTCTGCCATCGCTGCCAAAGAGCGGAGGTCGAACTGGTCTGAGTCCCGCTTACGACGTTGGAGATGAATCTTCAAGATCTGCTCCCGGGCGGCAGCACTGGGGAGATCGACGAAAAAGACTTCGTCAAAGCGTCCTTTGCGCATCAGTTCCGGCGGGAGAGCTGAGATGTCGTTGGCGGTGGCGATGATAAAAATTGGATGGCGATGATCCTGCATCCAGGCCAGCAGCGTACCAAACATACGTTTGGATAAGCCGCCATCGGATGAAGAAGCGGAAGCCGAAGCGAATGCTTTTTCAATTTCATCGATCCATAAAATGACCGGTGCCATCGATTCCGCCTGTGAGAGTGCTTGGCGCAGCTGGCTTTCACTTTCGCCGATAAATTTCTGGTAGAGCATACCAGGGTCTAATCTGAGCAGCGGCATGTTCCAGTCGGAAGCGACCATTTTGGCGCAGAGACTTTTACCTGAGCCGGGCACTCCCAGCATCAGCACGCCGCGTGGCGGTTCGAGACCGAATTCCTGTGCTTTGCGTGAGAATCCACCCCGTCGGAGTTTCAGCCAGTCTTTTAATTTATGCAGGCCGCCGACTTCATCCGGTTTGACGTCCACGGCGATCGATTCGAGGCAACCCGTGGAACCGAGCAGCGTGCGTTTGGCTTCGATGATGAGCGGGAGATCGCTGGCGTCCAGATCGTTATCCTGCAGAATGGCGGAACTGATGACGCGTTCGGCTTCGTGGCAACTGAGTCCCCGCAGGGTCAGCACCAGTTGCTCCATATCCCGGCGGGTGAGACGGGCGGTGATTTTGACGTTACTTTCTTTTTTGACTTTATTGAAAGTCTGCTTGATGACGGCAGCGAGTTCCTCGGTCGTGGGCCAGCCCAATTCATAGCGGATCGTGAAGCGTTTGATTTCGTCAGGTAGCGGAAAGGCGTCGATCAGGATGAACGTCGATTTTTTGGTGCGGCAGGTTTCCATCAAATCGCGCATCATCCGATTGACGACACTGTCCCGGCAGTACGCGCCGAGATCTTTGAATACGAAAATATCTGCATCGGTATTCTGGTGGATAAAGCTGAGTGCCTGTTCGGGTTTGCCGCCGGGAACGGTGGCTGATTTTAAGCGTTTACCTTCGACTTTGCATAAACCGCTGGTGGTGGACCATTCATAGAGCGGTCTGTTTATTTTCAGCGCAATTTCCTGAATGACTTTCAAAGCACGCGGCTCGTCCATCGTCTCGATGGCGATGAATGGATTTCCCGAGCGAATCAGTAATTCCAGAGTACTGGTCATAAAAGTGCATTCCTCAGCAGGCAGTTCTGTTGCAAGCAGTAACGCAGGGTTCGCGGAAGCAGATCAAAAAAACAGCTTATTTTTTTAGTAGTTTCTGAAACTGCTTCCAGGTTTTGGTATTCGCGACATCTTGTTTGGTCAAGCCCGCGCGACGTGCCTGATAGACGCCGTACTGCATGACGTCCAGACCTTTGACGCTGTGGGCGTCGGTATTAATCACGATCGGAATCCCCAGCTCTTTGGCTTTGGCGGCGTGAATATCATCGATGTCCAGCCGCATGGGATGAGCGTTGATTTCCAGCATGGTGCCATGATCGGCGGCCGCTTGCAGGATCAAACCGTAATTGAGATCGGCGCCGGGACGTTTCCCAATCAGGCGACCGGATAAATGACCGAGAATGGAGACGTGTGGATTTTGGATGGCGTTCAGCAGACGCCGATTGATCTGTTCCTGGGGTTGTTTGAGGCCGTAATGCAGGACGGCGATGACCCAGTCGGCTTCGCTTAAAACATCATCGGGCAGATCCATGCTGCCGTCTTCCAGGATATCGCATTCGATGCCTTTAAGGATTTGGATGTCGGGAACTTTATCCTGAATTTTCTCAATGGCTTTCCAGTGTGCCCGCAGTCGTTTGGCGTCGAGACCGTTGGCCATGGTGACGCGTTTGGAGTGATCCGTGATGGCGATGTATTGGTAGCCTTTGGCCAGCGCGCCTTCTGCCATTTCCTGAATGGATGCGGTGCCATCGGTGGCGGTCGTGTGCATGTGCAGGTCGCCGCGAATCTGTTTGAGTTCGATCAACTCTGGTAATTCGTTTTTGTCGGCGGCGGCGAATTCCATGCGGTCTTCGCGGATTTCAGGGGGAATCCAGGGCAGGCCGAGTGTTTTATAAACTTCTTCCTCAGTCTTGCCGGAAACGAGTTTGTCTTGTTTAAACAAGCCGTATTCGTTGAGCTTCAGACCCTTGTCCTGTGAACGGCGGCGGAGCACGATGTTGTGTTCTTTGGAACCGGTAAAGTAGAGCAGGGCGGCTCCGTACGATTCTTCCGGCACCACGCGCAGGTCGAGTTCCAGCCTGGAATTCAAACGCACGCGCTGTTTTGTTTCGCCGCGGGCGAGGACTTCTTTGACGAGTTCATGGTTCTCTAAAGCATCCATGACGTCGTTGGGTTGGCTGGAGGTGACGAGAATATCCAGGTCGCCGACGGTTTCTTTGCGTCTGCGACAACTGCCAGCTTCCGAGATTTGCTGCACGGAGTCCAGCTGACCGAGATCATGGATGATTTCGTCGGACTGTGCTTTGGCTTGAGCGAGCCGCACTCGATTGCCGACCTGGCTTAAATGTTCGAGGCCTTCAAGGATGATCTGCTCGGTTTTTTTGCCGAACCCTTTTTGCTCGGCGATGACTCCGTTCTCGGCGGCCGCTTTGAGATCATCGAGTGAATGAATCGAGAGTTCCTTAAATAGAAAGGCGACTTTTTTGGGCCCGATGCCTGGAATATCAAGCATGCGGACGACGTCAGCCGGGATTTCTTCTTTCAGTTCTTCGAGTTGCGGTAAGCTGGCTGTCGCGACGATCGTTTCAATTTTTTCTGCGAGATCTTTGCCAATTCCCGGCAGTTCCTGCAACTCTTTGGGAGTGTTTTTTGCGATGTCTGCGATCGACTCCGAGAGTCCCGAAATCGTGCGTACTGCGTTGCGATAGGCGCGCAAGCGAAATGGGTTGGCTCCCTGAATTTCGAGCAAATCTGCCAGCTCTTCAAACTGGCGGGCGATTTCGGCGTTTTGCATTTTCCGTATCCGGATTCTCAGTTTTGATGGTTCAAACGAGTTGTTGTGAAACTCCTTTTACAATAACGCAATCGGCGCATAAAAAAAGTGCAAGGCGAGGACGCACTTGCACTTTGTTCGTTCTTTCGAAGTCAGCTATTATTTGCTGGCAACTTTTGCCGTATCGTTAATAGCAAACCAACCTGAATTCGCGGGGACATTCTGCTTCGCAATTTGCGGTGCAGAAAAGTGTGCGCGAATGGTAAGCCGTTCTGCTCGGGGAGCTGACTTCCAGGTGATTTTCTGATCCAGATTCAAAGGCTGTACCCGCAGTTGTGGCAGACTGGTTTCCTTTTCAGCTTTGGGTGTTGCTCCCTCGGGAGTTGTTGTGGGAGCTGCTTTTTTCTGGGGAATAGTCGACTTGGGAAATTTTCCATCAGGAGTCGGCTTAAAGGTATCAGTTGTGGTACCAGGCGTACCGAAGAAATCATCGTCCTGTTTTTTCTCCGTACCAAAATTATCAGGCTTTTCTGTTCCGAAGGCTGGTAATGCGGGTTTGGCTTCCGGCATGGGAGATTCTGTTGCTCCTCCTGGCACGGTGGGTTGAAACAGATCGCCTGCTTCATTTTTCGGCATTGGTGTATCCATCGGAGCCCGTTCATAACGGCGAGCGCCAAAGCCAGAATCTTCGACATCCGATGCTTTATTCTCGGGAGTCATAGGCTTTTCGGAATAGGTTTTCGGCGGTGTGCTTTCTACTTCGCGGGGTGTAGGAACTTTTCCGCCGGCGTTAGGATCAGGCGTTGGTGAGCTGGCGGTGGCAGCGTTGTAATTGACGCCACATTGTCCGGTATTACAACCACTGGCTCCACAGGCGCCTGTCGAACAACCGCCGATGCCGCAGCCTCCCATTCCGCAGGAACCACAGTTTCCGGTAGGACCATAGGCGACTCCCGCATATTGAGAGGAGTTTCCTCCGCCAAAGCTGTTGTAACTGACTGCCACAGCTTGCGGATTATTGATCAGGTACCAGCGATAGGCAGCGCGAGAACCGCGTCGTGACTGTGCCATTCCTCTGTTGCCTCTATTGCCGGCATAGTTGGCCGTGTATCCGGGAGTGCCGCAGCAACTACCCGAGTTCATCATGCCATATCCGCCATAGTTGGCTGAATAAGACCGTGGTGCATAACCAGCGCCAGAGTACATGGGACCATTTCGGCTTGGTCCAAAAACGGCGTTGTACGTCCAGGGAATAATCCCGGCGTTGGACTCCGCGAGCGAAACCATGCCAATTGTCAGAAAACATCCGACAGTCAGACAAACTTTTTTCAGATTCATGTTTTTGATAAGACTCATCATCCTTTTCGACCTTTTTTAAAATCGAGCTACACAATTGCACGACCAGGGGCAGTAAGCCATGCCGAAAGAAGACGTAGTCCATCACGCCAAATTCTCTATCTTTCCAACATTTGGAAAGCATTAAGCAACTAATCCATTAGTCACTCTTTTGTACCCTTAGGATCGCACCGATGTCAATGATTGGGATTGTTGGTTGGGTCGGATAAGCTAAGTTTTTGCGCGACTATTTATAAGTATTCTCGATTGTTACTAATTTATCTAAGTTGCCAGGTTGTCTGGTTGCACCTGATTTTGAGGTTATCCGAGGCCTTGATAGGACTTAGGTGAAAGATTCTGATCAAAGAATGACGATAAGTTGATGTGTCGCCATTACTTAAATTCTCCAGGGCTGTTCAGAATTCGATCTGAATCGCTCTCTTCAGGGGGAGAATGTTGCCGATCTCCATTTCGGGGGAATAGGGGTGAGTTCCTCTACCCTGAAAATCAATAAAATGCTAAGTTTCGCGGTCTGAAGCTGATCTTGTTGTCCCTGAATTCCAACTTCCCTGCTTCAATGGTTCATCTTGTTTTGTGTCTTCTTTCATGGTGATCATCACATTTCATGAGAGGCCGTCCTGAAAACTTGTTCTCAAAGTGCCGATTTCGATCAATGGGTCTGAAACAGGGATGCTGCGCGCTGTTGTCAGGTACGATGCTGCTCCGGCGGTGTCTGACTCTGGCATTGCTGTTGGGAATCTGCACCGGGTGTGTCAGTTGGAAGCAGAAAATGGCGGTGCGGGATTCGGAATCCCAGGATCTGGTCGAGCAGGTGCGTGTGGCTACGGAAAGCGGGCGTCAGGAACATGCTGCGGAGTTACTGAAGCAGGCCGTCGCCTCGAATCCGAATAACGCAGCAGTCCGTCATCAACTGTCGGAATTTTTAATTGCCAACGGCTATTCGGAAGAAGCGATCCAGCAGTTGGAAAAGACGACGGTACTGGCCCCCGATGACCCGAGGCCTTACATCGACTTATCGTATCTGTTGTATGAGAAAAAACAGTATACCGACGCATTGAAAAATCTGGATCTGAGTTTAAACCTTGATCCGACGAATATTCGTGCCTTATTGCTCAAAGGTGAGTTGGAAGAATTAGCGGGGCTGAACTCGTCTGCCGTGGAAACCTATCATCGTGTATTACAGGTGGAGCCTTACAATATTGTCTCGCGACTCAAGCTGGCGGCACTGCAGATCAAGCAGGGAGAATCGAATCGGGCAACGCCGATTTTGCGTCCGATCTGTCACAATACAGCAGCGACCATCGATCAGCGGGCGGAAGCACAATGGTTGTTGGGAGTCGCCTATGGTTCCGAACAGCGGTGGAGTGATTCGATCGCTTCTCTGGAAAAGGCGATGAAAAATCGGGCAGATGTCTCGGCGGATGACTGGTATCGGCTCGCGTATGCCTGTCTGCAGGCGAACGAGATGGAAAAAGTGTATCCGGCGGTCACTCAGGCGTTGACGTTAAATCCGATGCATACCGAAACGAATCGGCTGTCGAGTTACCTGACTCAACAGACCAATCAAGTCAATATTCAGCAGGCTTCGATGTATACACCTCTGCAACGTCCCGGAATCATAGGGCAGGCAGCGCCCCCGATCCCAGTGCAAGCATTGCAGCCTCCCCAAGGCTGGGAAAAGCGAGGACCGCTCAGCATCTCTTCTGCGAAAGTCAGGCTACAGTAGCTTGCTGGCGCGGTTTTGAATCCCTTAGAGAGGGATTTCCTTTGATAAATGGACTTCAGAATATCCGCTACTCATTCAGAAACAGGAACCTGGGATTTGATTTCTCTGTTCGAATTCAGAAAATGTTCAAATTCAGCAAATGTCGGGGGAATCTTTGCCTGAAATGGTCAAAACAGACCAATGGGCCCTTTTAGAGCATCTGATCTGTAATTTCAGGCCTCAGTTGGGGTTATTACAACGAAAAGACGTCGATAATCAAATTTTGATACTTGAAAAAAGATTGGTCGCGACTAAATGTTATAGGGGCCTTTTTTTGTTATAGTATCGGTCACGGTTTGAATTCAGTAAAAATTAGAAGAATCTTTTGTGAACATTGAGTTTCACCTGAGGCATAGCGACGAAAGAATGATGAGATGTTTGAATTTGTTTCCGATGCACTGAATCTCAAGCAAATGGGATCTGACGCACCGACTGAAAATTCGCGTTCCCCATTGACGACGGGTTTGCCTGATGTCGCCAATGAGACTGTGCCTCAAATCGGCGGTACTTTGGATCGCGTTGGTATGTCGGGTGTGGAGCTGGTACTTCGCTTGCGTGATGCATCGGGAGAAATCTTTCGTACGCCGGCCCGCGCGGATGCCGCCGTCAGTCTGGATGATGAACAGGTCAAGGGAATTCACATGTCCCGTCTGTTTCTCAGTTTGAATAACCGTCTGGCTGATGCAGAGCTCTCTTTGCCACTGGTGAATGAGATCCTCAAAGATTTTGTGCAGACTCATCAGGAGATGAGTTCGAACAGTTATTTGACGTTATCTTATGAACATTCTCTGAAACGACCTGCTTTACTGTCGGACCATGCTGGCTGGCGTGCTTATCCGATTCGGATTCACAGTGCTTTGCAACAAGGGGAATATAAGCATCAACTGTCGGTACGTCTGACGTATTCCAGTGCCTGTCCCTGCTCGGCCGCGTTATCGCGTCAGCTGATTCAACAGGCGTTTGAGAAAGCCTTTCGCGAGCGGAGTGAGCTTACCCACGATGAAATTTTCCAATGGCTGGGAACACAGGAAGCGATTCTGGCGGTGCCTCACAGTCAACGCAGCCACGCCGATGTGACGGTCGAATTGGACAGTACGCTGGAAGATTTTCCGATCGAATCTCTGATTGATTATCTCGAACGTGTGATTGTGACGCCCGTGCAGACGGCCGTCAAACGCGAAGATGAGCAGGAGTTTGCCCGCTTGAATGGCGCGAACCTCATGTTCTGTGAAGATGCAGCCCGCAAGCTGAAAGCCGCGTTGGAAGAATACGAGGGGATCAAGGATTTCCGTGTGGAAATCAATCATCTGGAAAGCCTGCATCCCCACGATGCAGCGGCCGTCGCGACGCGCAATTCTCAATAAATCGATTTAGAACACTTTTCTGGTGGCTCGTGGGGAAATGGCTATCTCGCGAGGAGTTCTTCGGCATTGGCTGCCTCTTCCCGGAGCCGGTTCATGTAGGATGTGTCTGCTGCAATCTCTGCCTGGATGGTCCTGGTTTTTTTCTGGCTTACCTCGCAATCCTCCAGGCGTTGATAGTTCTTCAGGATCTGCGTTTGTGTGGCCTGGAGAAAGTCAGGAGCGACTGCCAGGTAGACCAGCGAGAAGAGTAACGCAGCGATCACACACGATTGAGACAGCATGCGACCTGTGTGGTGTAGTGCGATCCGTTTTCTCGTCTGCAGGAGTTGGGGAAATCCTCCCATGATCATTCGGGACTGGCGTTTCAGGTACCAGAGCAACAGCAGCGAGACGGAAATGAATGCTGCGAAGAGGTCCCCTGTCAGCCTGTACCAGGTCAGCCAGACCCGGGTGGTAGTCGAGTTGATGAGGCCAAAAACGTCACTCAGCTCCCCGTCGACCATCTGGGATTTCAAAAAATTGAACCAGGTGAGAGGGTAAACCTGGCCGACTCTGAGTCGAACAGGGATCTGTTCCACACTGGTTGGTTTTAAAACATAAGGAACCATAATCGCAGCGATTCCCAGGATCAGGCCACAGATGAGAAGGGAGACTTTCTGAGAATGTAACTTTTCCCTGAAGAATTTAACGGTCTGGTGCAGAGAGAGTGTGGTGAAGAGAAGGGAGAGGGTTATCAGGGGGGTAATGTATGCCTGGGAAGTTTTTGCACAGAGCTGGATGAAACTGGTGCTAGAGAAGAGTATTAGGCTAGAGTAGAGGATTAGAACGAGCAGAGCCATCAAGAAACTGATTCCCAGGAGTTGAAGCCAGGGAACCGAAAATCCGGCGTGAATCAGATACAGTAAACCCAGGACAAACAGGATATAACCGGTCCAGTGGATGAACAGCAATGACTGGTAGTCTATCTTTAAAGGGTTCTTTTGAACGGTACAGAGTCCCCACAATACGAGACTGATACCGGTTCCCAGCAGCCAGCAGACAAGGGGGCGCCAGAACCCCATGCCAACACATTCTGAATTTGGATCGTGCGTGCCGAACCAGCTTAAAACGCCGGTTAGCATCGCGCAGGTGAGTGAGATGATGATCAGATTTAATGAGGTCGCCGAGAGCAGTGCTAACCGAAAAAAATGGGGCGTGTCATTGGGACTGTACTTCTCTCCCTTTTCGATTTGTTTGATCGCTTTGTTATAAGTCTTTTGGTTCTGGAGTACCTGCCTGAATTCTGTTAAAACCGCTTCGTATTCTGTGGGTTCAAACAGGCCGGGGAATTTTTGATTCAGAGTGATCAGCTTCACCTTTTCATGAGAATAAAAATCTTGTCCCAGCTTTGCGAAATTATCATACGCAGGTCCATCGGAAAGTTGCTGCGAAACTTTCAGGTAATCTCGGAAATACATCCCCAGGGAATTGTATTGTTTTAAGAGAAAATCAGAGTTATATTCTTGATCCAGAATCTGGAAAAGTCGGCACAAAATATACTTCTCTCTGAAATTGTTTTTCCTGCTCTCTGCCATTTGTAGCTGTTGGTTCATTGTGAAAGTGGTATGAGACAGAAAGGCGAATGTTGCTGCCTGTCCTGTGAATCCGGTTTTCAGAAAGGGTTTTTTGAGCCCTGCCCTGAGTCGATGCTGTGCTAGTTTATATTTCGGATGATCCAGGATTTCGGTTTGCCACAGTGAGTTCTTCTGAGTCGAAACAGACGATAAATAGATAGCTGCCAGGTAATCATAAAGTGCGTTCTCTGGATCGTGTTGGGCACATTCATCGAGAATTGCCTGCCAGTTCTCCGTACGGGGGATGAACTTATAAAGTTCCAGCCAGTTCTTCTTCGCTATGGAGTGGGGGGAGTAGAACACCGAAGGGTTCCAAGCGTTGTTTTGGAACTGAAACAGGAGCAGTGCTCGGTTGCGCCAGAGATATTTATTCTCAGGATCCAGTTGTGTTGCCAGTTCACTCTGTTTCAGACAGGCTTTACGGGTGCGCAGTTCAAAATCATTCTCCCTTGCTTCGACAGTTTCGTGCTCGGACCCAAGTTGCAAACGAGAGCGGTAAGATGAACGGATCTGATCAAATTCGGTATGGTATTGATAGAACCTGCAAGGGGTATCCAGCATCCAGGCTGCTCCCAGCGCCACCTGGGGATCGTTTTGCGCCGCTTCGATTTCCTGTGACTGTTGAACCCAGTAAGCGGCCTGATCTGCCGGAGTCTGATAAGAAACTGGGATTTCCCAGTTCACAAGCGAGCGTGTCTGTGCGATCCATTCATCGCCGAGCAGTCTCCAGTTGTCGGCGGAGACTCCCAGCGTCCAGATTAGACGAGAACCCAGAAGCAAAAAGCCCAGCAGTAATAGTGCGAGTGGCCAGCGGGGACGCAACTTCATGATTTATTCATCAGGGATTCGCAGTCGATCTCGATCTACATACTCGAAGGCATGCCCGACTTTCACTTTGCCATCATTCCGAACATCAGAAACAACCCCTTTTTTCCACATATTGAAAGGATCAATGAACTCAATCCTCATTCCTTTCGTCAGTTCTGTACTGGAAGTAACAGGTGAATAACCATCGTCATTCACACCTGCTTTCGCTTTAGTGAATCGTAATTCATTGGTTACTCGCGAGCGTGCGGCACCCGACTCAGACATGATCACTCTGACTGCGGACGCCAGTTGAGGATTCTTAGCAATTCGTTGTATCTCTTCAGTCATGCGAGCCGTGATTGGTTTCGTCTTTTCGCGAAACTCCTTCTTTAATGCCATCCTGTCTGAGAGTGGGATATTCTCGGCTTCTTGCAACTCAGAGATTTCGAATGAGGTTCTCGCCAAGTCTTCATTGAGTTGAATGAGTTTTGGACCTGCCGCCCGAGCATCTGCTTCTGTTTTAATGGAGGCAAGAATCGAAGCCTGCTCTTCCTGATCAGACAGTAAACGTTTTGTCAATGACTCAGATGTATTGGAAACGCCGATGGCTTGGCCAATACTTTTCCAGTCAACAACCATGATTAAGATTAAAACAACTGCCGCTCCGGCAACGCCTGCAATTAACCCGATGGGAATGTTAGGTTTAGAAGCTTTTTTCTTTTTAGTATTACCAGAACTTTTCTTCTTCCTCCTCCGAGGAGACTCATACGTTTCTTCCGCTGATTCTTGCTGTGGTCTACGACGACGACGTTTGCGAGGCGGTGTATTCACGATTAATATCTCACTAAGACAGAGAGTAACTGTATTTAAGTATCGTTTAGGAATAAGAATTGTAGCATATTGATACTGATACCAGGTTGTCAATTGTCAGATATATTTATGTACCATCCACACTGCGTTCTTTCCGTCAGTCCCTGATTTCATGAGCCTGGAAATGCTCCCGAATTGGCAAGAAGTCCATTTTCACAAGCCGCCACTACGAACCCAAGACGGCATGAAACTCCTTTATTTTCTGCTAATCCATGCCATGCTGACTGGGGAACGCAATGAGGAATCGCTGGTTCTATTTTTGGCCGAGTCACGACTTTTTTGCGCTTCGTTCTTGCGAAGAGTCTTACAATCAAATAACTTAATATTATTAAAGAAGTTATTTTCGGTTCATTCCGAAGACGGTTTTATTGCAGCATTTCCCAAGCCTTCAGGACTTGCGGAAAGTGCTCTAGTTCAGGAAAGCTCTAATGGTTTTGAAACGACTCCTCTCGATCACCTGTGTCTGTCTGGCTGCTGTCTGTACTGTGGGAGCAGAAGCCGGGGACAAGGTTGTTACACCCAAAGATGGTGTGACTCATCTGTTTAACGGCAAGAATCTGGATGGCTTGTATGTCTGGAATCGGGGAACGGCTTACGAAGATCCCCGTAAGATTTTTACCGTGAAAGATGGCATGCTCCATATTTCCGGCGATGGTTACGGCGGACTGATCACCAAGAAAGATTACCGCGATTACCACATGGTGATCGAATTCAAATGGGGTGAGAAGACCTGGGGCAAGCGGGAAGACCGTGCCCGGGATTCAGGCGTGCTGATTCACTGTCACGGCCCGGATGGCGGCTATGGCAATACCTGGATGGCGTCGATTGAAGCACAGATCATTGAAGGGGGCGTGGGTGATATTCTGGTCTTAACGGGGAAAGATCCCAAGACCGGCGAACCGATTCCGACTTCGCTGACGACCACCATCACCAAAGACCGCGATGGCGAGAAGGTCTGGAAAAAAGGTGGTGAAGAAATCACGTTGAGTTCAGGACGCATCAACTGGTTCGGCCGTGACCCGGACTGGGCCGACAAGGTTGGCTTCCGCGGCAAGGACGACGTCGAAAGTAAATTCGGCGAGTGGACCCGGATGGACGTGATCAGCAAAGGGGGCGACATTGAGTATCTGGTGAATGGCGTTGTGGTGAATGCCGGTTCCAATGCCAAGCCCGATCATGGCAAGTTACTGGTTCAGACCGAAATGGCGGAAATGTGGGTTCGTAAATGGGACCTGTATCCGCTGGGCAAAGCGCCCCAGTACAAGAAATAAAAACGAATTCCGCTTTTGAATTCAGCCCTGTTGTGGTGATGACCACGGCAGGGTTTTTTATGTAGGGAGTCTCGGAAAACTTTTGTGGGGGTGGGGCGATTTCGCTTTGGCTATGAATCATAAAAAGTAAACCAGACGACATTCCAAACATCTAATTTTCCAGTTCGAATCGACAGAGCTGCACGTTGCTTTTTTGCAACATGAATGTACAACATATTTAACTTTCTCAAAATTTCCTGCCAATTCCCATTTCTTGCAGCAACCAGTTGAAAATGGCTGTGAAATGCGGGACAATTAGTCATTGTCGTATGCGCACACTCCTTATTTCAATCTGAGGATATTTATGATCTCTCCCACCACTTACCGCAGAGTTATCTATTCCGTCCTGGCCCTGTCTCTGGCTGTCTATGCCTGCACCGTTGAAGCAGCAGACAAAGATGTGAAAACCAACGAAGTCAAAATCAAAGACATCACACTCAAAGTGCCCGCCAACTGGAAAAGTGCCCCCCCCTCCAATAATCTGCGTTTGGCTCAATTTGAAATTCCCGCAGTCAAAGGCGACAAGGAACCAGCCGAACTAGTCATCTCTTCGTTTGGCGGAACCGGTGGTGGAACCGCTGCAAACATCACACGCTGGATTGGTCAGTTTGCCGGCGGCAAAGATCGTCAAGTGAAAGTGACCCAGGGTGAAACAAAAGATGGCAAATACGTCTTCGCCGATATTAGCGGCACCTACAACAAATCGATCGGCCCCCCATTCCTGCGAAAAACCAAACCCACTCCAGATTCACAGATGCTCGGCGTCATTCTCGCAATGGAAGGCAAACCTTATTACTTCCTCAAACTGACCGGCCCCAAGAAAACCGTTTCGTCTGCCGTAGACGAATTTCGCGATTCGTTCGGGGCCAACGCCAAAGATGAAAAGCCATTCGAACAATAACGAATGGCTGATTTTTTATTTCCCCAGCGAGTTATTTGGGTTTCTTAACAAACGTCCTCTCAGCACCGAATCTGTCGAGCATCATGATCAGCCAGCGCATTCATTCATTCGGACTCAGGGGCATTCTGTCCCTGAGTGTTTTTTTACTTGCATGTCTCTTTCTCACAATTGCCGGGAGCAATCTGTCGGCCGAAGAGATTGATCCGGAGGAAGATGATTATCCGCCGGGACTGCTGGCAACCTATCAGGCCGGCACTCAGCGCGTGCAACGCATCGACCCGGATATCGCCTTCAACTGGGGCAAACAGGCACCGCTGCCACAGATCCCCGCAGGCAATTTCTCCGTCGATTGGACCAGCCTGATTCTGGTGAAGCAACCCGGCAAGTATCAGATTTCCGCTTATCTCGAAGGGGAAATCAAAGTCGAAATCGATGGCAAAACCGTTCTCGAAGGAAAACGCGAAACGCCCGGCTGGGTCGTCGGCCCCAAATACGATCAAAACTTCGGCGAATTCGAGCTGCAGGTTTCCTATAATAAAACGACGCCCCAGGCACGCGTGCAATTGTTCTGGGCTTCTAATCTGTTTGGTCTGGAACCGATTCAGTCGAACGTTCTCTATCGCGAAGAGGGGAATCCGGAAGTCGCACAAATCTGGCGCGGGCGCACGCACTTCGACGCCCATCGCTGCAACCGCTGTCACCAGCGAGACCACCAGCTCATTAGCCCCGCAGCGCCCGATCTGACGCATGTCACCACCGCGCTGAACCCGGAATGGCTGCTCCGTAAAGTCCAAAATGACGATGCCGTCGCCGCACATGCCAAAATGCCCTTCTTCGGTTTTGATCAGCAGGATGCCGAAGCCATCGCCGCGTATCTTTATGCAAATACGAAAACCGCATCACTCAACAAGATCCCGGCTGCCAAGAAAGATAAAAAGACCAAAAAAGCTCTGACACACGACGAAGAACAGCGCGAAGGTCAAATCCTGATGCGGTCGGTCGGCTGTCTCGCCTGCCATACGATTGACGGCAAAGGCAACCAGCAACCCTTCAGTGGCGGCGACTTGAGCAGTATCGGCGACAAACGCAACGCGCAATGGTTCTATACCTGGCTCTCTGATCCGGCGAAGTTAAACAAGGATCATCGCATGCCGGTGATCAAACTCAGTACCACCGAACGACGCCAACTCTCGTATGCACTCTCCGAATTGAAACAGGCAAAACTTGCGACTGGGAAAAAGCCGAGCACCGATAAAAAGACCATCGCCGCCGGTAAAAAACTGATCACGCAGGCTCGCTGTGCCGCCTGCCATACGATTCCCGGCATCGACAAACCAACACAGAAAATCGCCGACCTCTCCAAAGCAGTCACCAACTGGGAGAACTCCTGCCTGGCTGAAAAAACCGATCTCAAACAGGGACGCCCCGCGTACCGCACCATCGATCGCGACGCCGTCAAAGCGTATCTCAAATCCAGCTTCGGCGCGCCTTCCCCGGAAAATGAATTCGACAGAGGCCGCTACGTTCTTGAACAACGTAACTGCATTTACTGTCACGAACGGAACATGCACGAAGGCATCACTCAGATCGCCGGTCAAATGGCGAAGTTCGATCCCGCCCTCGCGGGACAGAGCGAAGGCATGATTCCCCCTGCTCTCAACGCCGTCGGCGACAAACTCAAACATACAGCCCTCTCCGAAGCAGTCAGCGGCGAACAGAAAACCATCCGCATGCCCTGGCTTCGCGTTCGCATGCCCCGCTTCCAGCATACGAAAGCCGACAAAGAGGTGCTGCTCAAGTATCTTGTCGCACATGATCTGGTTCCCAATGACGGTCCGCGTCAACCCGATTTCATGATCGACTCTTCCGATGAAAACCAGGCCCAATTGCTCATCGCCGGGCAGACGATTACTGGTGCCAAAGGTTTCAGCTGTATTTCCTGTCATGTACTCGGTGAATACAAACCCCGTAACGTCGCACTGGGCACGCGTGGTTCCGACTTGCTGATGCTGGGCAAACGGATGCGCAAAGAATACTTCCTCCGCTGGGTGCATAACCCACTACGAATTGTACCCGGCATGGAGATGCCCGCACTCAAGAAAAGCGTTCCCAAAGTTCTGGGCGGCGACATTAATCGCCAGCTGGACGCGATCTGGCTCGGCCTGAATGATCCCCAGTTCAAAGTTCCCACGAATCCCTCGGTCGTCGAACAGTTCTTCACCGTCGCAACTGGCGAACCCGCGCGGATTGTGCGCGATGTCTTCACCAACTCCAAAGAGACCGGCGGCGGAGTTGTGCCTCACGCATTTGCCGTCGGCTTTGACAATGGACACAACCTGCTATTTGACCTCGATCAGTTCTCGATTGTGCAATGGACATTGGGTGATTTAGCCCGTCAGCGCACCGAAGGCAAAAGCTGGTACTGGGACATGGCCGGCTCGCCGATCATCTCCGGATATGAACGCGGTCAGGAATTTGCACTCGCTAAAACAGGCACAGCGCCATCGGCAGTGATCTATCCACACATCCATAATGGCAGAGCAGGCACGCTCCGCAGTTATGAATCAACGGGCAATCAGATTACGTTGAACTACGAACTCACCTTCAAAATCGGTGACAAGATCAGAACCGTCGCTGTCACAGACACGTTCCAGACGCTTCCAGATAAAGAGCATCAAACAGGCTGGCAAAGAACCATCAAAGCGACCAACTTGCCAGAAGGTTATGATCTTTACGTCGGCAAACCTCGTTTTTCCAAAAGCATCGGCGACCCGAAAATCACTGACCCCGCTCATCCGAACGCGAAGTGGATGCCTATCGCCGACAATAATTCCCACGAATACATCAAAACCAACGGCAATGCATCAGGCAAGACCTCACTGACACTCGATTATCTCTGCAATCTCAAAGCAGACTCGTTACAGATCAAAACGAAACCCAAGCCGAAACCGGCCATCGAAACCGTCACCAGCGCTCCCGGCTTTGATGGCGTGCGTCTCCCCATTGATGGCGGCATCATGCCGACCGCACTCGCCTGGCGCGATGATGGTACGCTGATCTTCACCTCACTCAAAGGGGACGTCTATCTGGCGAAAGACACCGACGGTGACGGCGTCGAAGACGAACTGACACTCTTCGAAGAAGGTCTCTCTGCCCCGTTCGGCATCATCGCCGATGGGAATGACATCATTGTCTCGCATAAACCGGAAGTGCTTCGTCTCTCCGACACCAACGGCGACGGCAGAGCCGACAAACGCACGATCATCGCGACCGGCTGGGGCTTCAACGACAACTACCACGACTGGGCCACCGGCTGTGTTCGCGATAGTCAGGGGAACCTCTACGTCGGTTTAGGCAGCGATTACGCCCAAATGAAACGCCCCGATGATCAAATTCACTGGCGCGGCAAAATTCTCAAGATCACCTATAACGGCAATATCGAAGTCCTGGGACACGCGTTCCGTTACCCCACGGGCCTCGCCATTAACTCCAAAGACGAGATCTACATTTCCGATCAACAGGGCGTACAAAACACGTTCAACGAGATCAATCTGTTGATCCCCGGCAAAGCGTACGGCGTGCCCAGCCAGTCTGATCTGCGAAATAAGGAAAATCTGGAAGAGACTCGCGCCGCCATTCAGGTGCCTCACCCCTGGACCCGTAGCGTCAACGGCTTAACCTGCATTCCCAAACAATTCTCGTATGCCGGCCTGTTCGATCAGGGGCTTGGCTGCGAATACAATAACCGTTTACTGATTCGCTTCAGCACCCAGAACGTCGGCGACTCGGTACAGGGCGCCACCTATTACTTCACCCGCGCCGACGTGCCCGCCGATGAGCATAATTTCGCGGGCCCCATGTCGGTTGCCGTCAGTCCCAAGGGAGATATCTACGTTGGCAGCATTCACGACAGCGGCTGGCTCGGCGGTCAGAACACCGGTTCCATCACTAAACTGACCCCCAACGGCAAACTACCTAACGGCATCAAAGAACTCCGCGCGACACACGATGGTTTCGAACTCGAATTCTTCAAACCGGTCGACGCGAAAAAAGCGGCTGACAAAGACGCCTACACCATCGCCGGCTATACCCGCGTCTGGAGCGGCAGCTACGCCAGCCCCGACAGCGGCCGTTACAAAGTGGAAGTGGAAGACGTGACTGTTTCAGACGACAAGAAAACAGTCCGCCTGATAGTCAACGAACTCAAAGAAAAGTTCGTCTACGAAGTCAACTGCCAGCAGATTGGTAAAAAAGGAACCAAGCTCTTCCCAGTTACAGGGCACTACTCAATGAACCGGATTCCTGAGTAATCGGATCTAAGGCGGGAACGATGATCTTCCAGACGTTGAGTTGATCTTTTCTCGCTTTGGGATGAACCATCAGCTGATAGGGCTCAAATGCATTCAGCATCTCGGCTGCTTGACTATCTTTCTTTTCCAGTGTTTTCAGAAGCTGTGGTTCCACTTTGAATTTTTCGAACGGAGAAATATACATTCCCATGCTTGGATATGCGTATTTCATCAAATCCATTCCACTCCTATCAGTTCTAATCAAACCGATAGTACTGATAGAATTTAATTCCGCTAATTTCGACAGTTCGCTCTTCCGAATCAAGTAGATGGTTGGTGACAGATATTCTCCTTGCAGGGCTTCGACAGAGGACTTCCAGATCAGATCCTGAAACTCAAGATCTTCGAAATTACCATCTTCCTTAACCGGACAGGAGATCGCCTGATTATTCTTCACATCGATCAAATATACGCTTCTTTCTGCTGCAATAGTCAGATTATGCCGATAGCTCCAAGTATGATTTTGAATTGTTCTCCGAGTACTTAAATTGTATTGTCTGTGCTTGCTGCCATAGTAGTCATTGATGTGACGAAAATCAGATATGAGAAACATCTCTTCCTCGGCTGGCTTGCCTTGCCACTCTATTTGAAATTCAACAGGAACCTTCTCAGGAACTCCCGCCGGGCAGATAATCGTCTCTTCGAATTTACGCCCTGGTATGGTTGTGATGTTAAGCGTATTGAGTTTCTCATTATTCCACGGAGCATGCAGGTTCATTTCGTAGTTTCCCCAGGGAAGCTTTCCAAAAACTAATAATCCATTCTTGTCACTGACGGCGTCCACCGTGTAGATTACATTTTTGCCTTCATATTTTGTCAGAGTCCCTTTAAAACCAGTCGCTGGCGATCCCTCTTTATTTTCCTCTACCAGTTGAAACAAAATCGGATTCATCTCTTCTGAACTGTCATTTGCCTGAGTCGCTTGTTTCTCCAACAGCATTTCCATTTGCTTAAGAAATTGTGGATCCATCGTCGTCATCGCGGCCACTTGAGCGAGCATCTTTTGATTCATGGACTGGCTTTCCTGAAACAGCATCCAGGATATTCCCACCACAGCCAGACAGCAGACCGCCATCACGGCGGAAACTCCGGTCATAATTCGTTGAGACATGATTTTCTCCTTCATCGCATCCAGCCAGAGTTGGCAGGCGATTTTGATAGGGTCGCCGAATTGATTGATTACACGTTGTTTCGCGATCTGCGCGTCCAGATTCTTCAATAACTCTCGATTCAAAGCACACGCAAAGTGATCGCTGAGTTCATCTATGATATCCTGCCGCAACGATGACGGTTCATCGTCGCGCTGGGGCGGAAAATCTTCAATGCTGATCTCAGGCCAGGCCACTGGATGCTCCTCATTGATACAGTTTTTGATTCTGCTATAAAGATTGACTTACAGAAATGGTTTTTTCAGAAACGCGATCTAAATCGGGAATACTGATTTTCCATACATTCGGCTCTGACTTGGAAACATCGAATTCCAACACCTTTGGTAACTGCACTCCACTAATTTTTTTCGACACAACACCATATTTAGTTTCAAGCAACTTTTGCAATCGCGGTTCCATTTTGATCGACTCAAAGGGACGAACCAACATTCGCGGACCGGCGTTGCGGGTTGCCAGTATTCTCATATTTTGAGGAGCATCGAGCTGTACGACACCAAAGTACTCCAGCTGATCTAACTCAGACAATCGGGACAGGTCTGCTTTCTTTAAAAGGTACAGGGCAGGGTCTTCGTAGCTTCCCTCAGTCATTGATACCGATTCCTTGAGTTTTAATTGCTCGGGATCTAAATCGATAAACATTCCGTGCTTATCCAGGGGACAACGTATCACGCGATTCGTTTTGATATCGATCAAGTAGACCCCCTGCTCTGCATGGTCAGTCAGGTCGTGAGAATGATACCAATTCAAACTGCCAATTTTTCTCGGAGTGACCATTTTGAAAGTATTTCGCGGTTTGGAATTACTCCGAGAGCGAAAGTCACATAACAGATAGTCGTCGTCCTGATCGGCCTTTTTTGTCTGATCGACTTCAAACGTAACAGCGACTTTGGAAGGTGATTGACTGGGACAAATAATGGTTTCCTCATACGGTCGTCCCGGGATTGTGGAGATGCTTCGTGTCTTCAAAGACTCGCCCCAAGGGGCGGTGACAGTCAATTGATATTGGCCCCAGGGAAGCCGTTTGAAATTGAGGCGTCCTGTTTCATCACTGACCGCTTTGACGGTAAACGTATCGGTCTGACTGCCGCGTTTTACCAGGGTCACGGTGAATCCGCTTACCGGCTTTGCTCCTTCGCCCGCTTGAATCAACTCAAATGAAATCGGGCTTAATAAATCCGCGATCGAGCCGGCCTGTCCGACCTGCCGCTCATTTAACTGCTCCAGTTGTTTTAAAATCTGTTGATCCACGTTTGACGTAGGAGTCGATTGAGGACGTTCCGCCATTGCCGCCATCTGTTCCAGCATTTTCAAATTCAGACTTTCACTCCGTTGCATCATTGACCAGGCGATGCCGACGACAGCAATACAGCAGACCGCCATTACGGCGGAAATACTAGTCATAATACGTTGAGACATGATTTTCTCCTTCATGGCGTCGAGCCAGAGTTGGCGGGCGATTTTGATGGGATCGCCGAATTGATTTAATACGCGTTGTTTTGCGGTCGACTCATCCGGATTCTTCAATAACTCTCGATTCAAAGCACACGCAAAGTGATCGCTGAGTTCATCGAGAATATCCTGCCGCAACGACGATGGTTCGTCGTCGCGTTCGGGAGGTAAATCTTCAATGCTGATCTCAGGCCAGGCCACTTTGTGCTCCCAGGATTCGATCTATGGCTGAGGAGAACTGCTTCCATTCCTGCCGTTTTTCGTTGAGGGCTTTCTGCCCCTGAATGGTCAGCTCGTAATACTTACGTCTGCGGCCATCGACTTCTTTCCAAAATGACTTCAAGAGCTTTTTACGCTGCATTTTGTGCAACGCCGGGTAGAGGCTGCCCTCTTTCAACTCGAATTCATTCGACGATCGATTGGTCACCTGCTGCGTAATTTCATAACCATACGTGGGCCCTTCGGAAACCAGTTCCAGAATGAGCATCTCCAACGTGCCTGCAAATAATTGTGGATTCATCGTATTTACTCCAATACATAGGATGACTACATATTCCATGTATAGCCGCTCTATGTATTGTCTGTCAAGAGATTATTTTGAGATTACAAAAAGGGGATCGAATGAGAACTCGACGAACCACTGTTTTGAGCGACATGGCGCTCGATGCCGGTGCTGTGGAATCCGGCGGTTTTTCATACCAGCGGCACTCAACGTTGGGAACGATGCGAAACAGAAACGATCTCCCCGATATCATGATGACTGACCACAGAATGATTGACTACAGAGAAGCATCAAGATAGTGCGCATCCCCAATCAGTCGGATGTTCCCAGGGGAGAGATATTTGTGAATGATAGTGCCCGTTGTTCATCTTCGTTCCTAAGAAGTACATCGAGTAGAATGCTGTTACGTTTTTTACCTGTCGGTATCGAGACGTTTTGTGGCTGTCCTTCTTATTCTATCCGAGGTGTCTGGTGACTTCCTGCGATTTACTTCGATTGGTTTGCTGTGTGCTGTTTTCGTATCCAGAATTGTTTTCCAATTGGGGTAATCTTCGTGAAGGGCGGGAAGGAGTCAAGTCGAGCCCGGCGGAACTTGGTCAAAAGAGGGTTGAGGTTCGTTCAGAGTTGGTCAGCGCTGGTTCAAACAAGGCGGAAGATGGTACCGCATGTCGCAAAATAAAATGGAATGTGATAGTGATCATTGCAAACAGAGTTCGAAAAAACGCGATGAAACCAGACGTTTTTCGAAGGTGCTGGAATGGTCAGGGGAAGATCTCTTCAGCAATTTGGGGCAGTCACTCGCGCGTGACGCAGGGGATGGATCATCGCTGACGGCGCAGGCGTGTCAAGCTGTGTCTTGCTCTCTGGAAACGTGCCTGGAACGAGGGGGAAAGTCGATTTTATGACAGTCTTCAAATTGTCAAGCGGATTTCATATGGACGGACTTTGGTTGTCGCAGGTGAAGCGAGGAGGGCTGAAGAATCGTCAGTAGAGTCAGGTTATTTTTTCAGCGCGACCTGAGGGTCTTCCGGGTTCGCGAGTTCGGGAATTTCTTCCTGCATGACGGTAAACATTTCTGCGACTTCGGGTTTGAAGACGTCGCCGATCAGGATGTCGACCAGATTCGTTTTGAACTGAGGGTATTGTCTGAGGAAGGAGCCGAAACTGAAGCCGGGGGTGTAGAAGGCGTAGACCAGCTTGCGGAAGTTTTCGACGCCGCTGTGGTAATCGGGATACCATTGGCTGAGTTGATCGACCGAGAAGTTTTGTGCTTCGAAGGCGTCGTTGATGGCATCGGCAATGAGCTCACCCGATTTCATTGCCAGGAACACGCCACTGGAATAGACGGGGTCGATGAAGCCGAGTGCATCGCCAGCCAGCATCCAGCCTGGTCCGACCGGTTGGCTGGTGTGGTAGGAGAAATCTTTGGTGGTCATGAATTCGGTGACGGGTTGTGCTTCGGTGAGGCGTCGCTTGATGCCGATACAACGCTCGACTTCCTGGTAGAAGATCTCTTCGCTGTTGCCTCGATCTTTGGCGAACATGTAGGCCATGTCTCCGGTGCAGCCGATGCTGACGACATTGTCGGGGAGCGGGATATACCAGAACCACGAATGTTTGCCTTCGGTCTGCAGAATGATTGTGGCGCCTTCATCGATGCCTGGATCACGGTGGGCGTTTTTGAAGTGGGCCCAGACGGTTCCTTTTTTCAAAATCGGATCGGTTTGTTTCAGTTTGAAGCGATTGGCGATAAAGCCGGTCTGCCCGCTGGAGTCGACGACGATCTTCGCTTTGATTTCATGAGTTTCCTGCGTATTCAATTTGATTTTGACGCCTGTGACCTGGTCTCCTTCACAGAGCAGGTCGAGTACCTGGGTTCCTGTGTGGATAGCAGCCCCCTTCGATCGGGCGTTGTTGACCAACATCTGGTCGAATTCGGCGCGGCGCACCTGCCAGGTTTGCGAGCTTTCATGCTCTTTGTAATCATTAAAGTAGAAAGGCATCGTTTCGACGCCTTCGTCGGTGACAAACTGCACGCTCATTTTTTTAGGGAACGCGGTCTGTTTGAGTTGATCGATGAGTCCCAGGCGTTTGAGGGGCCAATAGGTTTCGGGGATCAGGGATTCGCCGACATGAAAGCGGGGGAACTGGGCGCGGTCGACGACAAGGGTTTTTCGTCCCTGTTCGGCGAGGAGTGCTCCCACTGTGGAGCCGGCTGGGCCGGCGCCGATGACGATGACGTCGTATTCTGAGTCGAGGGCAGGCTGTGCTTGCAGGTTTGAATCGTTCATGGGAAACCTTCAATCGTACGAGTCAAAGTCAGGTTCAGAGCGGCAGTGATGCATTTATAGCAACCGAGAGGAAACTTCCAAGAGGTCAATTGCCGGTTGTTGGTTACAAAAAATGGTTGCCAGTCGCCCGTAGGTAATTTCGCCGGGCTGGATATCCATCACACGGGCCAGTCCCGGGCCGGCGGTGATCCGTAATACCGCACCTAAATCGACGTGTCGCAAGACATTGTGATTGATAAGCACCCGTCCGAGTGGGATTTCGCCAGCCAGGATTTCGTCCTTGACGGCTTGAGTCACATAGTCAAAATTAAATCGTACGATCCCGAACTGGACAACTTCATCGGTGCCGGTTTTGGATAACAGGATTTTTCTGCTGTAAATATTTTCATCGAGACGCTGGTCCAGCACGGTCACATCAACGGGAGATTGATGGTATTTTTCCATGGTGACGGTCATGTGGTGGTTGTGAGCCAACAGCGATTTATACGGATCGGGAAGAGAAGCAGAAGAAACGTGTTCGGCCCGTTCGAACAGTTGCGGTTCGTTGGGAAACAATTTGACAAGTGCATCGAGTTCGTCTTGAGGGTTCACTTGAAAATGACTTCTTTTTATCAGGGGAGGATCGGGGTGAGTTTCAATGGATAACAGCGGTTCAAATTTTAGGTGTATCTTACCATGCGGTGTTCTGGTTCGAAATATTCGGTCAGCAGGCTGTCGGCCTGGAGCATGCCTTTGCGGGTGAGTTGGACCTGAGAGTCATCAAAGGTGAGGTAACCCGCTTTTTTCTGATTTTCGAGTGCTTCGGAAAATTCTTCGATGATATTGACATCAAACTTTTCCTGAAATGGCTGTGTCAAGACGTGGCCTTCTTTGAGTTGCAGAATAAATTCGCGGATCAGCCGCTGGTGTTCGGAAGGTTCGAGTGCCCGGTTGATGGGGAGTTCGCCTTTTTCAACGGTTTCGAGATAGTCTTCCAGGCGATCCAGGTTTTGATAATGGACGCCTTGCATGTGACCAAAGGAGGAAACGCCGGTGGCGACAATATCGTTGCCGCGGAAGAGATTGTCGCGATAAACGAAGCGGTCTGTTTCCGGGTTTTTGACGAGTTCATTTCCACTGGCGAGGTGGTAGCCTTTGGCTTGCAGTGTCTCGATGGCTTCATTCATCCAGCGGCGTTTGGTGGTCCAGTCGGCGATGGGCGAGGTGACGCCCATTTCTTTCATTTCTTTGGAAATGATCGTGTTGTGAGGGAGTTCCATCTGGTAGATGGTGATGTTATCTGGTGCGAATTCGGCTGCTTTTTCGACAGACTCGGTCCAGTTATCGTCGGTTTCACCCATCATGCCGGCGATGAGGTCGATGTTGACCTGGGGGAAGCCGACGTTTTGAATCCAGTCGTACGCTTTGTAGACTTCAGGGGTCAGATGGGCACGGCCGTTGACTTCGAGTAATTTATCGTTAAAGCTTTCAATGCCGAGTGAGATGCGGGTGATGCCAATCTCTTTGAGTGTTTTTACTTTCTCTTCGTTGAGTGTGCCGGGCTCGCATTCGAAGGTGACTTCTTTTGCCGTTTCCCAGGAAAGCAGGCTGGAGAGCCGATCACGGACGGAGAGCAGTTGTTTGGAGCTGAGATAGGAAGGTGTTCCGCCGCCGAAGTAGGCGAAGTCGAGCGTGCGTCCTTTGATGGCTTCGACCTGGCTGAGCATTTCGAATTCTTTTTGCAAAGCCTGTACGTATCGTTCGATTGTTTTGGCGTTCTGTTTTTCATAGACGCGGAAATAACAGAATTTGCAACGTTTGCGGCAGAAGGGAATATGGATGTAGAGGCCCATCGGAATGCTGGCATCGGGGCTCTCATGCAGGACATCATGAATTCTGGTGACGTGTTCCTGCTTCCATTGCGAGAAAGGAGGGTAGTTCGAAACAAAATAACTTCCAATTTCGGTCGTGCCTGTTGTTTCCAGATCCATAGTTCTCTCAACGTCTTATGGTTTTTTTAATCAACTTTTAAGCGGCTGACTTTTCCGCAGAGAATTTTCTCTACCTCTTATTGTCACTTCTTTCCGAAACAATACAAGGCACCATTTCGGGATTCTGTGCCAATGATCAAATGTCCTGATCCGATTGCCGGTGACGCGGTAATATCTTTTCCTAAATTCTTTTTCCAGAGCGTTTTACCATTCTGCAGATCGAGCTCGTAGAGATTGCCGTCTGATGAGCCAACAAACACACGATTTCCAATTATCACAGGCGAGCTGTCGACTCGTCCACGTGTCCCGAATTTCCAGACCAGTTTGCCCGTTTTTCGTTCAACACAATGGATCTGCTTATCCCGACCGCCGGCGACGACATATTCGTCTGTGATGGCTGCGGAGGAATGATAAGGAAATTCCTTCTTCGGGTCTTTATATCGCCATTCTACTTTTTGTTTCTTCCAGTTCACGGAGATGATTTCGCTGGCGTAAGTGCCGACGTACAAGTTATCGCCCATGACCGCGGGTGAGGCAATCAGGTAGGTTGCTAAAGGCATCTGGCTGTGTTGTTTGCCTGTGTTGATATCGATTACGCGGAGCTGTTCGTCACAGCCGGTGACGAACGTGAAATTGTCTACGATGGCGGGAGAGCAATTCACATAACCGTCGGTCTCGAATTTCCAGGCCAGCGAACCATCGCCTTCATTGAGACAGTAAAGGTTGTTATCGTAGCCACCAAACAGAATTTTATCGTTGACGACATTGGCGCTGCTGATGATTTCCGCATCCGTTTTAAAGGTCCAGAGTTTTCTCCCCGTCCGGCGATCGATGGCATGGAAGATGCCATCCTCATCACCCAGATAAACGCCATGCTCGGTGACCAGGGGAGAGGATTTAAAGCCGGGGGCAAATTCCTTGGGGTCCGGGTTGTTGATCGAACGGTGTTGCCAGAATGGGACTCCTGTTTTTATATCGAGGCATGTGACGTAACCGTTCAAACCAGCCATATAAACGCGGTCGCCGACAATCGCAGCGGTGGACGCGATTCCGTCTGATGAGGGAAATTCCCAGAGTAGTTCGAGTTTTTCGGGGAGTGTGGTTTTCGCGACGCCCTGTTGCAGGTTACCGTTTCGGAACGAAGGCCAGTTCTGTTTATTGCTTTCCGGTTTGGTCAGCGTGGTTTTGTCTTTGCTACTGGCTGGTTTCTCGGCAGCGTGAGTCGGGTTCGAGAAACAGACGCAGACGATCAGCGCGATGAGGATCGATTGGGAAACTCGAGCGACGCTGGATTTGATTAAAATGCGCATTCGTACAATTCCCTTAAAGAGGATTGATCGACGGGACGGGGATTAAAGTTGCCCGTCCATTGCTTGGAGGCTTCTTCTGCCAGTTGCTCCACCAGACTGAGATCGACTTCGCATTCGGAAAGTGAAGTGGGGGCACCCGCCATTACGATTAACGATTGAATGTGATCGGCGAGTAAGCCTGCGCCAGCAGGGTCTTGAGCATCACACAAGCCGATATCGGACGCGAGGATTGAGTAATGATTGCCGACCAGTTCCGCGTTAAAGCGAATGACATGCGGTAACATGATGCCGATCGCCACGCCGTGCGTGAGATCAAAATGAGCTGAGAGCGGGTTTGCCAGGGCGTGGGTCGCACCGAGCATCGAGTTTTCAATGGCGGCACCGGCGAAGTGTGCTCCGAGCTGCATGTTTCCGCGTGCGGTCAGATCGTCGGGAGTATTGAGAACTTTGGGAAAGCTGTTTGCCAGCAGAGTCCAGGCACGACGGCTGAAGAGCTGAGAAATTTCATTGCGCGGCTTCGTCACAAAGGTTTCTAACGCGTGGCTCAAGGCATCGATGCCTGTGACGCGTGTGACAGAGCGGGGCATGGTTAGCGTGAGTTCGGGATCCAGAATGGCGATGCGGCAGGCGGCTTTTTTGTCGCCACACGCCATCTTCATATGGGTTTCCGGATGGGCGATGACGGCGAACGACTGGGCTTCGCTGCCGGTGCCTGCGGTGGTCGGGACAGCGATCAGCGGGAGCATGGGTTTGGTCGCTTTGCCGACGCCCCAGTAGTCTTCCATTTTTCCGCCATTGGTGAGCAGGAAATTGATTCCTTTGGCGCAGTCCATACTGCTGCCCCCACCGAGGCCGACGATGAGATCAATCTGATGATTGCGTGCGACCTGCAGACCGCGGTCGACATCTTCGGTGGTCGGGTTGGCGTGGACGTCATCAAAAATTGTGATTTGAATGCCTGCGTTCTTCAGAGCAGCGACAGCCCGGGCTTCATGGCCGGCAGCGGCGAGCCCTTTGTCGGTGACTAAGAAGACATGCTTTGCTCCCTGTTCGGCGGCGAGTTCTCCCAGACGGTCTAGGGTGCCTCCGCCGAAGACGATTCGTGTGCGGGGCGCATAATCAAAGGCAGAAAGTGAATTGGACTCTTCCTGTTCGGTATTCGCTTTGGTTGAAGATTTCGAATCCATGACAACGATATATTCCTTGCGATGTCTATTATGTTCATCAGGCTGAGCGATGATCAACGCTGATAGGTTTTATTCTTAACCCGTGTTCTTAGCCGGTGTTCCTGCTTATAAAAGCGGATCGAAGTCGTTTATTTTATCTGGCGAGATTTTAAGGTAGGTTTTCGCTGGTGCGCGCAACATTATACGCTGGTTTTCCATTCCCATTCCGTCTCCATTTAACACCAAAGAAGTACAGTCGGCGTCGTTCGAATTAAACGAAGCGTGTGTCTACAGTCTAATTCTGATCGAAATGGATGGAAATTTCCAGTAGTCTGCACTGATTTTATGAGATGTTGGGTGGTCTTAAGAGACGTTGAAAGCTTAATTTAGAGAAATCTTACTCTAAATACAGCCTGTTATTGTGGATATAAACTTCCACAGCACGCGGTGTCATATACCGGACACTTTTTTTTTCGCGAATCCGTTTTCGAATATCAGTCGAGGAAATGTCGATTCCGGGCATCGTGACCCATAGTATTTTTGCGATGACTTCTTCGCCGAACTTTTGAGCGAGCTCGGTAAGATCTGGTAGACTAATGTTGGGGCGATTGACGCCAGTCAAGGTCGCCAGTTCCAGAATGGCTGCGGGTTCGCGCCAGGTATGCAGGTCGCGAACGGAGTCTGCACCGACGATGAGAAAGAATTCATCGTCCGGGTGCGTTTCTTTGAGTTGGCGCAGTGTTTCCACAGTATAGCTGGGGCCTTCGCGGTGGAGTTCGAGATCTTTGATCACAAACGCCGGATGCCCTGCGATCCCAAAATCGAGCATCTCGCGTCTTGGTTTCCCGGAAGTAATTCCGGTGCTCTCCTTGTGTGGCGGGCTTCCCGCCGGGATAAACCAGACTTCATCCAGGTTCGATTGCTCGCGGCATTGTTCGGCGAGCAGGAGATGCGCATTATGCACAGGGTCAAATGTACCGCCAAAAATTCCAATACGCATCAGTAAATCATTTCTATCAAGGCCCTGTGTTTCTTCGTCAAACAGAAAAACAGTCAGGGCTGCATGAATCTTTTTTATCGAATTCTCGATAGTCGAGTTTGATTGTTGAGTTCGTCACTCCAAAGAGTTACAAAGCGAGATATCCATTTCCCCTAGTATATCCTGCAGATGATATGAGTAAACCGAAGCAACAGAGCCTATTTGAAGAAGAGGAACTTCCGGAAAATCCCATGCCTTGGGAACGGGAGTCCGCGCAGGATCTCTATCTGGCGCAAATTGTGTTGAATCGGCCCGTGGATCGAGTGTTTCACTACCTGGTTCCCGAAAGTATGCGCGCTCTGCTCCGCGCGGGGCATCGGGTTCAGGTTCCCTTTGGTCGCGGGAATCAGTTGATACCGGGATTTTGCGTGGGTGTAGGGCCTGCCGATGAAAATCAGCCCAGCATTCGTTTAAAGACGATCGAAGCCATTCTGGACAGTCGCCCCTTATTCGATGCCAAAATGCTGAAGCTAACACGCTGGATTGCAGATCGTTATTTATGCAGTTGGGGGCAGGTACTGGAAACGGTGGTTCCTGCCGGGGTGAAGAATCAGGCAGGCACCCGGATGGTGACGTTGTTTGAGTTGGCTGAGTCCCAACAACAAAACGAAGATCTGTCGGCCGAGTTGATTGAAAAGCTGCCCGCCAAACAGCGGGCTGTGTATGACGTGCTGAAGTCCGCTGAGAAGCCGCTGACTTTAGAGGAATTGACACAGGCCGCGAATTGCGGATCGGGGCCGGTTCACTCACTCAAAAAGAAAACGCTGATCCGCAGTCATCAAAAACGGATGCAACATTTCGAAAATGATGACGATGTCGTACACGCTCACATCAAAAAAGAGGATGATTTAGAGCTCAATACAGATCAGTCTCGGGCGCTAGATCAAATTCTGGCTGCGATCCGGGGGCAGCGGAGCGAAACGTTCGTACTGCATGGCGTGACGGGGAGTGGCAAAACAGAAGTCTATATTCAGGCGATTCGTGAAGTCGTCAGTTATGGTCAACAGGCGATTGTACTTGTGCCGGAAATCAGCTTGACGCCTCAGGCAATTCAGCGATTTCGTTCCCGCTTTGATTCCGTGGCGGTGTTACACAGCCATTTGAGTGACAGCGATCGGCATTATCACTGGCAGAATATCGCCGCCGGCAAAGTACAGGTGATTGTCGGTGCGCGGAGCGCGGTGTTTGCACCGGCGCCGCATCTGGGATTAATCGTCATTGATGAAGAACACGAAACTTCATTCAAGCAGGAGACAGCACCCCGCTACCATGCCCGGGAGGTCGCTCGCAAACGATCGGAGCTGGAGAGCGTACCTTTGATTCTGGGGTCTGCTACGCCGACGTTAAATTCCTGGCTGCGAGTCATCGAGAAAAAAGATACTCTGATTTCGATGGCGAAACGCGTCAATAATTTGCCGATGCCGAATGTGAATATTATTGATGTTCGCAATGATGTGCAGATCCGGCGAAACGAATCGATCGGACGCGTGTTGTATACAGGAATGCAGCATGCGCTGGAAGCCGGCGGGCAGGTGATCCTGTTTTTGAATCTCCGGGGTTACTCTCCTGCACTCTGGTGTAAGGGATGTGGCAACTCGGTCAAGTGCCCGCATTGTGAAATTTCTTTGACCTGGCATCGGGATAAAAATCTCGCGGTTTGTCATAGTTGTGATTTTTCGGCCCAACCTCCCAAGCAATGCCCGGGTTGTGGTGCACCGGGACTGCGGTTTGTGGGAGCCGGGACGCAACGGCTGGAAGAAGAGGTGAAAGCCAAGTTTTCCGATTACTCCTGTCAGCGAATGGACAGCGATACCATGCGGGGTGTCGGCAGCCATGCGCGCGTCTTGAATGCATTTGCAGCCGGTGAAGTGGATATCCTGCTGGGAACGCAGATGATTGCGAAAGGGTTGGACTTTCCGAATGTCACATTAGTGGGCGTGGTTGACGCTGATACGATGTTGCATCAGCCCGATTTATTCGCTTCGGAAAGAACGTTCCAGTTAATTGCGCAGGTTGCTGGACGCACAGGTCGTGGCATGCAGGGAGGACGCGTATTTGTGCAAACGGCTTCGCCCTCTGAGCCGGCGATTCTCAAGGCTTCAGAGCATGATTTTCTGGGATTTGCCAAACTCGAAATGGGACATCGTAAAGAGATGCTGGCCCCTCCTTATTCGCATTATGCCCGGGTGATTTTACGCGGCCCACAGGAAGAGCATGTGCAGGAGTTTGCTCGACAGATCGCAAAAATATTGAGTGATGCGGCGGCTGAGAAAAATTTGAAGATACAAATTCTGGGACCGGCGCCAGCTCCGATTATTCGGCTCAAGAAATATTTCCGCTATCATTTCCAATTGGCAGCTGTCAATGTGGAGGAGATCCTGCAACTCTGGCGCGAGGTCGACGGCAAGCTGCCGCGCGAAAAAGGGATCGAATACATAATCGACGTTGATCCGGTTAACATGCGATAACCAGCATCCTGCTGTAAGTTCCCGTTTCGCTGCCTGGTATCCTCGTTTCGAGATTGCAATCAATCCATAGACAGGTTTGAATAGTAGGATTGCCTGTCCTGATTGATTTGAGTTATGAGCAGAGCACTTCGGAATGAGCTTGTTTTATCCCCTGAGAGGAAAATTCCACATGATCACCGCCGATCAATCACAGCGTTTTCGATCATGGTTTGTGTTTCCTCTCATGTGTGCTTTACTGATGCTGCATGTGGCTCGTTTGCCGGCACAGGAACCAGCCGACACTTCTTTTGGTATTGAAAAACGGGTTCCGTGGACGACTTCGAAGATTAAAGGGACGCCTGATCCTTCTTTACCCTATGAAACCGAGCGGGCGTTTCCGAATCTAAAATTCAATCAGCCGCTGGCGATTGCTACTGCTCCCGGACAGAAACGTTTTTTTGTCGCCGAGCGAAAAGGAAAGATCTTTTCTTTTCCCTTCGAAGATCAAGGAGTCTCGCAGGCAGATCTGTTCTTCGATCTCAAAGAGCGGGTCAAGGATCTGAATGAAATATACGGCATCACATTTCATCCTCAGTTTGAGAAGCAGCGTTTTGTTTATATCTGTTATGTGTTAAAGCCCGGCTTGCCTCTAGGCACGCGTGTTTCCCGATTTAAAGTTCTGGATACGAATCCGCCCCGCTGTGATCCTGATTCAGAAGAGATTCTAATTGAATGGTTGTCCGGCGGTCATAATGGGGGTTGCCTGCGATTTGGTCCCGATGGTTATCTCTATATTTCGACCGGCGACGGTGGGCCAGCTTCGCCTCCTGATATTCATAATGCCGGTCAGGATGTGAGTAATCTCTTATCCTGTGTTTTGCGGATTGACGTGGATCGTCCTGGTAAAGAGCAACCTTATTCGATTCCCTCGGATAACCCCTTTCTGAATCTACGGGGGGCGCGTCCTGAGATCTGGGCGTTTGGTTTTCGCAATCCCTGGAAAATGTGCTTTCATCCCGAGAACGGCGATTTGTGGGTGGGCGATGTGGGTTGGGAATTGTGGGAACTCGTATTCCGCGTGGAGAAGGGGGGGAATTATGGGTGGAGTATTCGTGAAGGGCGGCAACCGGTGAAACCAGAATTGAAGCCGGGGCCGACGCCAATTCTACCACCAACGGTTGAGCATTCTCATCGTGAAGCGCGTTCGATTACGGGGGGCTATTTTTATCAGAGTCCCCGTTTGAAAGAGCTGAAAGACACCTACATTTATGGTGATTATTCAACGGGGAAACTCTGGGGATTGCGCTATGCAGACAAACGGGTCAACTGGCATCAGGAGCTGGCAAACTCGACACTCAAAGTGACCGCGTTTGCTTTGGATGATGCGGGAGAAGTTTATATTGTAGATATCGAAGGCGGGGCCTTTCATCGCCTCATTCCGATTAAAGAATCGGATCACAATCCGGAATTTCCGACTTTGTTAAGTCAGACGGGCCTGTTCGAGTCAACCGCCACACATCAGATTGCGCCGGGAGTGATTCCATATTCCATCAATGCGTCCGCCTGGGCGGATAATGCGACCGCGGAACGGTTTGTTGCTTTGCCTGATGGTACGAGTATTAACGTCGCGGGAAAACAGTTATGGAACTATCCCAAAGAGAGTGTCCTGATGAAAACAATTTCACTGGAGACCGAACGTGGGAATCCTGAATCATCGCGGCGACTCGAAACACAACTGCTACATTTCAACGGTGCCCGCTGGCTGGGCTACTCTTATCGCTGGAACGAAGAGCAGACTGATGCGGAGCTGGTTTCCCGAGAAGGCGATAATCTCAAACTCGAAGTCAGCTCTCAAGTCAATCCAAAGGAGAAAGTCAGTTATGACTGGCATATTCCCAGTCGGGCGGAATGTGCTGTGTGTCATACGCCTTTTCAGAACCACCTTTCTATTCTGTCATTTGAACAGGCACAGTTGAATCGGAATCAGAAGTATGGAAATCTGATTGATAATCAACTTCGGACTCTGGCGCATATCAAAGTACTGCCTGAGTCTGTCTGGAACGAAGCCAAAGAATCGAAAACCCAGACGCTAGTTGATCCGCACAATGCAGCGGCTTCCCTGAATCTGCGGGCTCGGTCCTATTTACATGCGAACTGCCGACACTGTCATCGGAGTAATGGTGGTGGGGGAGCGACGATCGAGCTTGGTGCCTCGTTTGATCTGGCCGGAATGAAAGCGGTTGGTGTGAAGCCAACGCAGGGAACGTTTGGGATGGCAGAAGCCGAAGTCATTTCCCCCCGCGATCCGTTTCGTTCGGTGCTGCTCTATCGGATGAGCAAACTTGGTAAAGGGCGGATGCCGTACTCCGGTTCGTCTCTGGTTGATGTGCAGGGGACACAACTGATTCGGGAATGGATAGAAAGTCTACCGACGAGTTCGGATAACAGCAATTTTACGGTGCTTCGATTACGGAACCACCAGCGAAATCTATTGGGCGATTCCGTTCAGATTGAAGATCAGGACTTTGTCAGCCAAAAGCTGCAGGAAATTCTGGGGACCACCAGCGGTGCGATGCTGTTACTGGATGCCCTTGATCGCAAGCCGCTGTCTGAGCAGATGAAAAATCAGATCATTCAATTGGCGACACAAGACCAGAGCCCGCTCATCAGCGATTTATTTGAACGGTTTTTACCGGAGGATCAGCGAGTCAAACGACTGGGGGTCAAGATCGATCAAGAGACGCTGTTATCGGTTCAGGGGGATGCGCGTGAAGGAAAAAAACTATTTTTTGAAATGGCAGGACTGCAGTGTCGAAATTGTCATCGCGTGCATCAGTATGGAAAAGAGCTGGGGCCCGATCTGACTCAGATCGGGAAAAAACTTGCGCGTTCAGAGCTGCTGGAAAATATTGTTCAGCCCTCAAAAAAGATTGATGAAAAATATTACACCCACGTTGTGGAGTTGCGATCCGGCAAGGTGCATACCGGCTTGTTAGTCAAGAAAGATGATACCGGCATCACCTTAAGAGACAGTAAAAATGAATTGCTGCAAATTCCACAGAACGAGATTGAGAGTGTGGTGGTGCAGAAAAAATCGATTATGCCGGAACAGTTATTCCGCGATCTGACTGCCGAGCAAGCGGCCCATTTGCTGGCATATCTTGAGTCTTTGAAATAACTTGAGTGCGGGCTGCCGCTTCATTGCTGCTGAGAGTTCTGAAACAGATAAAACAGTCTGGTTTTTGATTCTCAAATCCCTATAATTCAAGAAAGTTGTACTTAAGTTCCCTCCTGAAGCTGCCTCGCTCGATTTCTGGAACATGAACTCTCCTCCCGGTTCAATCCATAAATATAAAAATCTATTAATTTGAGTTGAAACATGACAATCCAATTTAATTGTCCCTATTGCACATCGACATTGAAAGTCCCGGATTCCACAGCTGGTAAACAAGGAGACTGTCCGCGGTGTGGGACGAAGCTACTGATTCCGAATCCGATTAAAGCGGAAATTCAGCAGACACCTTCCACTGAGAATGTTGCACCGATACCTCAATCAGAACCGGTGGCATCATCTGATGTAGACGGGCAAACAGAGGATCACGGTCCCGATGCGCCTCAGGTGTCTGCGGAGTCAAGACCGATGAGCAGTATGACTTCGCAATATCTACGCAAACGTCGAAAGTCGAATGCTGGTGGGGTGATATTGTTTCTATTGTTCTTCGGTCTAATGTTGGGAGTTGCTGGATATTTCTACTGGGCTTATGGCCCGAATCTTGAAGGGAATCTGGTCGCCGCCCGATTCAACCCCGAGAGTGCCAAGCTGGAACAGCAATTGAAGGCAGCCTCATTAGGGGTGTCCGAGGATGTGGTCCAGGCTGTCAATCAAAGTTTAAAAGAAACTTCGCGGCGAGTGCAAAGCGATTTGATGGATATGGTCTTCTACGGATCGGAACAGGGTGGTTTGTTTATTCGGTTGAAAGCGGGAAAAGATACCGAACTGGTTCGCGTTGATCTGACAGGAGATCCTGCGTTAATGGATTACATCAGTCAGAACGGTGTGCAGTTGGATCAACCCCGCATCAGTGAGTTCGAAACATATCTCAAGCAGTTTTACACAGAATGGTACCAGTTCCTTGAATCCGGGGAAGTGATGCCCGATCTCCTTACCTACCGGAACAAGGTGGGGCTGAATTCCCTGATGGGAGGCTTAGGGTATCACATGGAAGCCCGGGTGAATCATAAGATTTATCCCTGTGTGCATGATGACTTTGAGGGGGGGCTCTATTTTCTCGTTCCCAGAGGAACCTTACAGTTTGAAATTCTGGGGCGTAAATTGGATAACGGCTGGACTTCGTTTCCGGGAAAATATCAGGTGCAGGTGACGCAGGAATATCCACGCACACCTTAAGTGTTCGATTTAAAGAAAATCAATCACAACGGAGTCAGCCAGCAGGCAGCCAGCTTGTGTCAGACGAAGATGCGTCGCGGTTTCTTCGAGAAAACCGGCTTTGACATGCTTTTGTATGGCAGCGTGCGAGAGATCATAAAGATCAAAATGATAACGTGCCGCGAACTCAGAGACATCGATTCCCACACGGCGTCGTAACCCGAAAATGATGGCCTCTCGCGCACTGTCTTCAGGTGATAACTGTTCCTGATCTGCAATCGGAGATTCTCCAGCAGTAATCCGTTTTAACCAGGTAACAACGCTACGGTGATTCTGTCTGCGAATTCCATTCAGATAACTGGCTGCACCAGGACCAAAGCCGAAATACGGATATCCGGTCCAGTAGACTTCATTGTGCCGACATTCATATCCAGGACGGGCGAAGTTGGAAATTTCATAATGCTTCAAGCCCTCGGCATCCAGAAAGTCCAGCGCGAATTCATACATATCTCCCGCCAGCTCTTCTTCAGGGAGATCAAAGAGGCCTGCTTTCTGTCGGCTCCAGAACGTGGTTCCTTTTTCGATGGTCAATCCATAGGTTGAGATATGAGGGATCTTCAGCTGGATCGCGTCGGCAAGCGAAGTTTTCCAGTTTTGCAGACTCTGACCGGGAACAGCAAAGATGAGGTCGAGACTCGTATTTTCAATCCGGGACTGCAGTGCTTGGACAATTTCGAATATTTGGTCTGGCTGATGATCGCGTTCCAGAAACGTAAGAATGTCGGAATCGAATGATTGCACGCCGAGACTGACGCGGTTCACTCCGATCTGTTTCAGAAAATCAATCTTTTCCTCAGTCAGATTCAGCGGATTGGCTTCGATGCTGAATTCATAATCTGCCGCAAGTTGGAAGTGGGAAAAGATGGCATTAAATAGTCGTTGTAGCTGATCAATGCTGAGGTGTGTCGGAGTGCCGCCACCCAGAAACAGCGTTTTTAATTCGATACCTTCGCCGACATCAGATAGTTGCTGTTCCATCGCCGCCAGATACTCTTCGATGAGGTGATCTTTTTGTGCAACGAGCGTGAAGTCACAGTACCCGCAGCGATGCTGGCAGAACGGGACATGAAAGTAGGCAGAGCTGGGCAATTCCTGATTTAACACAAGCGTGGGTCCGCTGGCTGTGTCGATGTCTCTCTAGTTTAAGAGAGAACTTCACTGAAGGGCGCATCACTGAAACTCAATGCAGCCAGAACATGAGCCAGAGTCAAAATCGCATCACAGGTGGGAACCGTCTCCCGAAACCAATGATATCCTGATTGCCCTCCAGCGTAAACGGCCTGTTTTGTCTGCATTTGAAAATAGCCACCTGCCAGCGTGCCTGTGTGCGGGTGGACATTCCAGCCAGGCGGGAGGTCTGGCAATTGTGCAAGACACTCTTCTTCGAGGAGAAATTCTTTACTGGCATATTCAACGGCGAGGGCATTCATCAGAAACTGTGAAATCAGATGTTGCGGCAAGAGAGTGCCTGCTTCGTCAAAAAACGCACAGCGGCGGCTGTCGTCGTCGATGAGCATTCCCAAATCGTACTCGCGTGACTGGAGTGACTCCTGCATTTTGAGGACATCGGAGTCCTGTGAGTTGAGCAGATCCCGTTTTTGATGGGGAATCTGGACCCAGGTGAGCTGGCAGGGGAGTTTTTCAAAGAGGGCGTTGAGTGTGTCTCTGACCAGCCTCAATGAACAGGCAACGGCAATTTTTAGCGGTCTCAGTGCATGGAAGTGTTTATGGAATTGTGCCCGATAGGATTCCATGGGGTGAAATGTTCTTTGTGAGCCAGGCTGCCGAGAGGCTCTTCCGAATCCTGTGGTAGAGATCTCCTGAATCTTTTCCAAACTATGACCGACGGAAACCGGTTGTGAATTTTCGAGCAGAAATTCGAGCCCGGTATACGAGGGGCCACACTGGGAGCCGGTGACCATGATGGCCCCTTGTGCCTGTAAGTGAGTGGTCGCGTATGACAAGATTGCTGGTACTGTCAGTCCCAGGTCAATCACCCGACAGCCATTTCTGCGTAGTGCATTGGCGACTCCCGTGATGATATCGGGGGAGGAAGGGCGTTCGTCAAAACCGATGACGACAGAAGGGCCTCGGCTTTTTTCCGGCCCAGGGTGCACAAGCGAACGAGATACAGTTTTCAGTGAGGAGGCTGCTGGCAGTTGAGGGGCCAATCCTTTGAGAGGCAGTTCTTCCCAGAGCACGTTGGAAAAAGCACCCGCGATGTGGGCAGCCTGAGTCCGATTGATCTCGTTCAGATAAACGCCACGAACTCCTTCCGCGGTAAACAGGTTCTGTGGTGCGACTCGTTGCTTCTGTGTCTGTTGCAGTCGTTTCACTGTTTCCGGTGACAGATTTCCCGTTTCTGTATTGTGAGGGCACGTACGGCACTTCGGATAGAATGCCGCCAGCCGGGAGAGATGAATGGCTTTTGAAATCGGATAATCTTCCCCCGGGCATTGGAAAAAGACTTCTGCTGTCTGCAGCAACACGGGCAGTCGCGGTTTGGGAGGGATCGCTGCCTGAGGTAGAATCTGCGTCTCGGATTCCGGTCTATTTCCGGTATGAGATTCGGATTTCAGTGAAATGGTATTCAGCTCCCAATGGATTTGTTTGTTCTATTTGCAGGATCAGCGTGCAGCATCACTCGAAATTACTGCAATATTGAGTGTAATATCTGATAAGCGTCACTCGAGGTGACTTCGGTTTAGAGCACTGTTTCGCAGCTCAATTTACGTTATCCTGATGTTTTTGGTCAATAAGAGTTCTCTATGAGTCTGCATGTCACCGAATTTCTGCTGAATCCTGCCAAGAACGAGTTTGGGCCGATTGTGGTGCTGCAGGGTGATGATCGCTATATGAAACAGGAGGCGATCAAGGTCATCGAACCCTTGGTGCTGGGGGACGATGAAGATACCAGTATCACGCGATTTGATGGAAAACGGCTCGAAAGGGAGCTTCCCCCGTCAGCTTTGTTTGATGAACTGAAAACTGTTTCCATGTGGGGAGATAAGCGTCTGGTCATTGTTGACGAGGCGGAAAAATTTGTGTCCGCATTTCGTGGCAAACTGGAAAAATATCTGGAAGCACCGTCGAAAAGTTCGGTCTTAATCCTGGATGTCAAATCATGGAGCAAGGCGACTCGTCTGGCAAAACTGGTTACAAAAATTGGTCTGGATCTCGAATGTAAAGAGCTCAAGGGAGGGCAGTTAGCGAAATGGATTTCCGATACTGCTGGACAATTGCATCAGAAGCAGATTTCGCGCGAGGCTGCTTTGTTGCTGGTCGAGATGGTGGGAACCCATTGTGGACAAATACATCAAGAATTAGAAAAGTTGTCGACGTTTGTCGGAGAGCAGCCACGCATTTCTCCTGATGATATCCGCGCTGTGGTCGGTGGATGGAAGGCAGAAACAACCTGGGCGATGACCGGCGCAGTTCGCGATGGTCATATTGGCGATGCACTCAAGTACCTCGATAATTTACTGGTGGCGGGGGAAGCGCCTCAGAAAATATTGGGCGGATTGACTTTTGTCTGGCGAAAATATTTCAAAGCGACGCAGTTGGCAGTGCAGGGAATCCCTTTAAAGCAAGCCTTAAAAGACGCAGGGGTCTTTCCGCGGGATGTCGATTCCTCAGACCGTTATCTGCGGCGGTTGAGTCGTCAGCGGGCGGAAAAGATCAGTCACTGGTTGCTGGAAACCGATCTAAATCTGAAAGGCAACAGTCGTCTGGCACCGCGGTTAGAATTAGAGCGGCTCCTGTTTTTACTTAGCGGGAAATCGTAAGTTCACTGTAAAGGTTCTGATACAAAAACTTATAGCGTGGACGGATCTTCATAAACATCCTTTCAAAATTCTTTATTTCTCCATGAAATGAATCTTGCCTTGAATATCGAGCGAGAGTATAACTCAGCGTTAATAAGGTTTTTACGAAACTGATTGGCACTGTTTGAACCTTGCAGTGATTGACTAAGTTTCGTGCTTCTAATGGGATCTCAGACGCACATTGAGGTGAAGCATGTCGTCGGAACTCTTAGATCCAAGTAATGTCGCCAGCATCTATGAGGAAGCACCTCTGGAAGCTGACCGTCATAAGTGGATCGAAAGTCAGAAGAATGGCTCTGATCTGGGCAATCATGCTATCTCTGACTGGTATGCAAATCATTGGTACTACTTCTGCATCGGCAAAAAGATTGAGCACCTGTTGGGTGATCGATGCTGGCAGGAGTTCAGCGAGACCCGTTTTGGGTTTTTGAAGTCGCTTAATCTTGAGAATGATCTATTAGCAGACCGGATTCTCGATCGAATCTTTTGGTTGCGAATGGAGAATCTGGATATCATTATCTGGGCCAGAGAGTGGAGTCTACCACTTGAGCGTGTGATTGATATTCTTGAATTGATCGATATCAACTCGGCGCGTCTTGAACCAGTTTTGACCTGATTCAATTTGTGAATAATGGATGATTCCGCACCACCTTCGCTTTCACAGGAAGAACAAAATCAGGTGGCTGCCGATGGCGATACGCGCGGACTCTTTTCGGGGCTTCGGGTAGTCAGCCTGTTGACGCTGTTGAGTCGTGTGTTGGGGATGGTCCGGGATATCGGCATGGCGACGTTGTTCGGCAACGGACCGATCATGGATTCCTTTTCTGTTGCATTCAAGCTGCCGAATCTGATGCGGCGTCTATTGGGAGAAGGGGCACTCTCGACTGCGTTCCTCCCGACTTATATCCGGGAGCTGGAACAAAACGGACGCGAGGCTTCTTGGAGACTGGTGACAGCAGTCTTGTTCTGGTTGATGGTCTTTTCCGTTCTGGTAGTCACTGCCGGCGAGACACTGCTGATCATGCTGGGAAGTCTGGCAGAACCTGGTTCGGAAGCACAGCTTTTGTATTGGTTATCGGGACTCCTGCTCCCTTATCTGATCCTGATTTGTATGGCTGCGCAGATCAATGCCACTTTGCATGCACTCAATCATTTTTCGATTCCCGCGCTGCTGCCCACCATTTTGAATCTGTTCTGGATGATGGGGATCTGGCTGATCGCTCCATTCTTTCCAGATCCACAGACAAAAATCACTGTGATTTGTCTTTCGCTCCTGGCAGGCGGCGTTGTGCAATTCCTGCTCCCCTTGTTGAAATTATTTCGCCTGGGGTTTCGTCCTCATATGGAATGGTGGAATGGATTCAGCCAGGTCAAAATCATTGCGGTCAGTATGGCTCCCATTGTGGTTGGCTTGTCGATCACTCAACTCAATACATTGATCGACAGTCTACTGGCCTGGGGGTTGGCGAAGCCGGAAGGGGTTTACGCTACCGGTGCGGAAGCAGGTCTTCCTTTCTGGCAGATCTTTGAATCGGGAACGGCTTCGGCGCTGTATTTCGGTCAAAGAATGTATCAGTTTCCGCTGGGGGTGTTTGGTGTAGCGTTGGGGACGGTGCTTTATCCTCGGCTTTCGCGCCATGCAGAAAGAAAAGACGACGATTTATTACGCCAGGATTTACTCTTGGGGCTACGACTGGTGTTGGGGGTCGGTTTGCCTGCCAGTATGGGGCTGTTTTTAATGGCAGAACCGTTGTCGTCACTCTTGTTTCAGTATGGTGATTTTGATGTGTTTGACGCCTTGCAGACTGCAGAGATGATCCGCTTTTATGGCATTGGGGTATTTGCCTTTATGGCGGTGTTGATTTTAAATCGTGGGTTTTATGCCGTTGGTGATACACGAACCCCTGTCAGGATTGGGGCTCTGATTGTCGTTTGTAATCTGCTGTTAAACCTGGTTTTCATCTGGTGGTTGAAAGGGAAAGGGCTCGCGCTGGCGACTTCGCTGGCGGCAATGGTTCAAGCAATTCTGAGCCTCTGGCTGATCAGAGAAAAAGTGGGATCACTTGATCTTTCAAAGATTGTGCGCACATTTCTGCGGGCAAGTCTGGCGACGATTGTCATGTCAGTGATTATTATCGTGGAGTTGCAGGTGATTTCGTCCGCCGATCAATTTTTCTATCGCCTGATACGTGTCCTTATTCCCGTGATTTCTGCAGTGGTGATCTATCTGCTGTTGGCTCGTTTGTTGGGGATGAGTGAAATTATGACACTGTTGCGGTCGGGAAAAAAAACAGTTGAGGATCAGCAGAAATCGTAAAAAAAGCCCTCCGGGAAAATCCAGAGGGCTTGATTCAGATAGAGACAACCGCTTTATGGTTGCTCTGGTTTAGAATTCACCGATGACTTCGCCGCCACTACGGGTGCTCAGAGCACGGTAAGTTCCCAAGTCAATATTTTCACTGAGGGAGCGTACTGCACCGTCCATGAGGAGGGCATGTACGATACCGATGTGATAGCTGCGAGCAGTAACGGCAGCATAAGTGGGGCCAGTGCATCCAGTCTTGGCTTCCCGGCAGGAAGTAAGGTCGCCCGCATCGATTGCGCCGCTGGCGCCTGTGACGGCCACTTTGGTATTGGGGGGAAGGGTTGTTGTGAACCCAGTCTGGTGTACGCGGCCATCGACCCATTCGGTATGTCCGCTGTTACCTTTGTCTGAACCACTCATTAGTGCCTCAACACCACTGGCTACGCTGGGGATTGAGGAAGTCCCTCCATCTCCATCCCGGTTATACGCGGTAAAGGCTTTGACTTCTGCGAAGCCAAGTGTATTACTCATGCCGTCGGTAAAATCACGTGGCTTGGTTTTGCTGTTGGAGTAAAATGCCCCATCACCGCCGCTCAGGCTGGAGTTGGTAAAGACGCGCCAGGTCCCTCCATTGTAACCATAGTTGATTGGATAGTGTTCCGGAGCACCGGCAGATGTGGTGCGAATTCGGTCATTCACTTCACTGGGGCACATAAAGAAGGGAGTACGTGTGTAAGCAATCGAGGGGTCGGTCTGATTTTCGTAGGTTTTAGTGAAATCAATATTGTTGTAGAGGTTGGCCCCATCGGCGAAGGGGAGGATGCGGGCATGGATCGACCACTGACCGCCCGGGGTGAAATCACCAGCTCCATCAGGGCCGACGCAAAAAGCGGGAGGGAATGCCGAGTGGGCACTCAAGTAGTTGTGTAATGCTAAACCGATCTGCTTCAGATTGTTTTTACATTGACTGCGACGCGCTGCTTCCCGTGCCTGTTGTACGGCAGGCAGCAGCAGAGCGATCAGAATCGCGATAATCGCGATGACCACCAGCAGCTCGATCAGAGTAAAACCATGTTTCCGTTTGCCGGGACTCCGGCTGTGTTGAAAATGTTGCCCCATTTCTTTTCTTTCTTCTAAAAAAAGATCGTGGCAACGTGCTCTTCAACTTCTGCAACGTGCAAACAAACACCGTTGGTGTCTGGGTGGATAAGCCGTCTTGCCGATAAATCATGAAATAGTGTGAGACTTGATAATCAGTCTTTGTTGACACTGAGTCTCAGGATCATTATATTAGCGGCAGGTTTTAGCACATGCAAGCAAGTGGGGCCTGTTTTTCACAATTTTTGATGTGAGAAATAAGCTTTGGAATGACACTCTCGCATTGTTTCTGTTTGTGGTGCGAGCTTTTGTACAGCGCATTTCAATTGGTGGTCTTGAAGTCTGCCTGGGGCGTATTGAATTGCATTTTCGAACTCTCTGTCTATCTGGTATCCAAGAAATTATGAGCGAACATATTGATGCAGAACGCCTGGCTCCGGCGTCCGCCCCCAAAGAAGAAGCACCGGCAGAAGTGATCTGCTCAGATACAATTCTAAAAGGCAATCATGAGGTGTTGATCCAGCATGGAGAGACGATTTATCGCTTGAGAATCACCCAAAACGGCAAATTGATTCTCTGTAAGTAGAAATCGCGTCCTGATAAGCAAAAAGTGGCTTCTGTGAGAGGCGGCAGAGTCTCTCGCAGGAGGTCTCACTTAATTTGCAAAGGCAACCTGCAGGCTGTCCAGGATGTCCTGTTCCAGTGCTGGGTCTCGTCCGAGAGGAATCCAGCCAGGAGTGTCACTGCGCTGTTTGACCAGATTCAAATCGCGTCTTAAGCTCAGGTCCTGTAGAAAAGTCGCTCCCCCGGGGGCACTTGAGGTTTGGGTAGGCACGTCCTCGATTTCCTTAAACGCTTCAACTCCCAGCAGGTAACCTCCTTCGACTGGAGTGACGCTCACAAAAACGCGGCGACGAATTGACTGCAGGCTGCTTTCCAGTCGATTGTCAAAACCAACAGAATCGCCGTGCCAGGGTTCCAGGAGATTTGCCCCGACTTTGTAGTCAGTCTCAATCCGACCATCCAGCTTATTTTCACGTGCAATGGCGAATTTATAGTTGTGAATCGTATCAACAACCCGCTCCCAGACCATATCTTGATTTGTGCCTGATATTTGAACCGGATTTGAGAGAGCAGAAGGCGCAGCTTGAAACCCACCTGATGCACAGCCAGTGCATAGCATACATAACATGATGAAATTGATAAGGTTACGATTCATTACCGGTTGCCGTCACTCAGACTGCTTTGCAGTAAATCAATGCCAGGACAGGCGAGTTCAGAGTGTTTACTCCGTTGTTTTATTCGACGGGGCAGATGAAAGGGGTTGGCTGGGTTTTCTCAAACAGCCGCAAAGTTTCCCAGATTGAGAATTTTGAGGCAAGATCACTTTGAAAATCCATTTGTAATGTTTGTTCAATAACTTCCCGAGCCTACACTCGGCAAACAATTCTGATTAGAATCTTTGTTTGAAGTGATTGTCTTAAAACGTTTTAACCACTTTACAGGTAAGCACCATGGAATACTTTGCAGACGTCCCCAAAATTGAATACGAAGGCCCTCAGAGCAAAAATCCACTTGCATTCAAACAGTACAATCCGGATGAACAACTCGAAGGGAAATCAATGCGAGATCTCTTTCGGTTCAGTATCTGCTACTGGCATACGTTTCGTGGTACGGGTAGTGACCCGTTTGGCGGAGCGACACTCCAGCGTCCCTGGGATGATGGCTCTAATTCTGTTGAAAATGCTCTGAAACGCGTTGATGTCGCGTTTGAGTTTTTCGAAAAGCTCCAGGCTCCTTACTATTGTTTTCATGATAAAGATGTGTCACCAGACGGCGAGACCTTAAAAGAATCGAACGATATTTTCGACCGCATTGCCGACAAGTTGCTCGAAGCACAGGAACGAACGGGAATTAAGCTTCTGTGGGGAACAGCGAATTTGTTTTCGCATCCCCGGTTCATGCATGGTGCTGCCACCAGTCCGAATGCTGATGTCTTTGCCTACGCAGCGGCTCAGGTCAAAAAAGCGATGGAAGTCACGCATCGTCTGGGGGGCGAAAACTATGTGTTCTGGGGTGGCCGTGAAGGTTACATGAATCTGTTCAATACCGATATGAAACGCGAACTGGACCATTTAGCAGGGTTCATGCATATGGCGGTAGAACATGCTCAGAAGATCGGTTTCAAGGGGCAGTTCTTATTCGAACCCAAACCGAAAGAACCTACAAAGCATCAGTATGATTTCGATGCCGCGGCCTGTCTGAATTTCCTGCGGACTTACGATTTGCAGGATCATGTGAAATTAAATATTGAAACCAACCACGCTACTCTGGCCGGCCATACCATGATGCATGAACTGGTATATTCATCCATTCAGGGCGCGCTCGGAAGTATCGATGCCAATACGGGAGATCTCTTACTCGGTTGGGATACGGATCAGTTTCCGACGGACATTTATCTGACGACGCAATGCATGCTGGCCATTCTTGATCAGGGAGGCCTGGCTCCCGGCGGTGTCAATTTTGATGCCAAAGTCAGACGCGAAAGCTTCGAACCGATCGATCTGTTTTATGCTCACATTGGTGGGATGGATGCATTTGCCCGGGGTGCGAAAATCGCTTCACAGATTCGCAAAGATGGCGTTCTGTCCGACTTCGTTGCCAAGCGATATGCCAGCTACAATGAAGGGATCGGCAAACAGATTGAGGCTGGCGGTGTTTCCTTCGCTGATCTCGAAACCTACATGCTGGAGAAGGGAGACTCGGCTCCGAATCTCAGTGGTCGTCAGGAATGGATTGAAAACGTGATTAACGAATATCTCTGATCGACTGCTTTCCAGAAAATTGAATGAAAATAACCCTCTGTAATCACAGTGAATACAGAGGGTTGTTTGTTATCGATTTTGAGGAAAAAATAACTTTTCGCCACGCGCTTACCATTTACGAACTATGATTTATAAAGGCTTCCAGAGCAAGCTTTATAAAATTATGGGTCTATCAATTATGCCGTTTATGGAAACTTTACGGATTCGGCATGAAAATAAAATTCTGATCTCGTTATCAGAAGATTGCCTGTTGATACCACGCAGTGAAGGGGAGAGTGATGGTCAATTCGATTCTGGATACCTGTCGGGAATATTCCACTTTTTATATCAATTACCTGAATAAAAGATGGGATAATATTTCTCCAATGGAATACGGACTGGTTCTGGTTACGATCGCAGTCATTGGCTGGCTACTGATGAGAAATGGTGCCCGCAAAGTCTGAATTCCGTCTTGAACAGTTTGTGTGAATCCCAGGTAGGAAAAAACTCCACTTCCACCGGCTGATCCCGTTCTGTTTCTTCTCCTCGAATTCCCCTTGTCAGCATTCCGGAAATGGTTAAGATTCCTGCTCTTCCTGAGGCACGTTTGTATGACCGCATCTTACAGGATTGACTTGTTTTTTTACTTTTTTGAAAAACGATGCAATCAGTCAGACCGCTGAATGCCGATGAATTTTACAACCTTTGGAAAACAGAGACCACGTTATTTACAATCTATCGGAGTTGAGGTGATTTTTTCATTTTTGATTGAAATCACCCGTCGACGACAGGATTGACGATGCATACAATGGAAACAGTATTCTGTCATTTCAAATTCCGTCGGAGGATCCTAAAACTTAGCATGGACCGGAATCATTAGTGGTGAGTGCCAGGCACTACCCGATTCGCGTCCTTCTTGCAGCGACCCCACCGTCGCAATGTTGTGACAGCAATACTAAAAAAGTCGTGACCTCCTGGAGGCACGGCTTTTTTTAATAGAGTGACAAATTTGCATTAGCTCCGATGTTGAGATGGGCCGGTTCCCAAAGAAAGTCCATTCGGTTCTTGAAGCCTGTCATGGAACATGGCACAATCAAAAGTGGGTACCTCGTTTCAAAAAAACGTCGCGGGCGTTTTTCCACAATCTTTACTCCCCAAGGTTCCGAATTCAGGCAAGTGTCACTCATCAGAATTCTCTGAGATCGATCTTTTTTATGAATGCGTCAAAGTCTTCTCTGGGCAGATCTTTTTCCCAGTCGTTTTTGAATTCCTTTTCCCGATCCAAACTTTTTTTGAAGGGAACTATGTGGATTTGGCCGATTGCCGGAACCATTCTGCTGCTGGTGCTTGCATTTATTGTACGCTCTGTTGTGGAACAGTCGAGTAAGCAAACCGTTGCTGATAATCTGGAGACGATTCTCAATGCGGATGTGGCAGCTTTGAATATCTGGTTGGAGCGAGAAGAGTCACTGGCAGAAGTTCTGGCTGAAGAACCACGCATTCAGAAATTGACGGTCGAACTCATCGAAATCGCCCAGCAGAATCCTGACGACCGTGAAGCCTTACTCCATTCAAAATCGCTGACAGAGCTCCGCGTTGAATTTGAGTCCGAGCTGGAACATCTGGGATATCTTGATGTCGGGATTTTCAGCCTGAGTGGGAGAGTAATCGCCTCATCACGAGACGAACCGATCGGAAGAGCCGATCTGCCGATTCAGGAATCGGCTTTGAAAAAGGTTGCTCTGGGAGAAGCGACTGTCACGCGGCCTTTCGAGAGCCTGTTTGCACGCCAGACCGATTCGGGTGAATTAAAGGCAGGACTGCCGACAATGTTGGCGATGGCACCCGTCAATGATGCCGCGGAAAAGCCGATCGCAGCGTTGGCTCTGTTGATTCGACCGGATATTCATTTCACACGCATTCTGTCTGTGGCTCGCGCAGGAAAAACCGGAGAAACATACGCCTTCGACAAAAAGGGAATTATGTTATCTCAGAGCCGCTTTGATGAAGATTTAAAAATGATCGGGTTGATTCCGGACCGCGAAGATTCTCACTCGATTTTGAATATTCAAATCCGAGATCCCCAGGTAAATATGGTCAGCGGCAATCGTCCCACGTTGAGGTTGGCTGATCGTCCTTTAACTCAAATGGCTGCCGCAGCTGTGCAGAATCAGAGTGGTGTGAATGTCAACGGTTACAGAGATTATCGAGGCGTTTCCGTTGTGGGCGCCTGGACGTGGCTGCCCGAATATGAAATGGGTGTTGTTACTGAGATGGATATGGCAGAAGCGTATCGCCCTCTATACTTATTGCGCTACAGTTTTTGGGGTCTATTTGGTCTTCTGATGATCGGGTCTGTCGCGATCTTTATCTTTACTGTGATCGTTGCCAGAAAAGAGCAGGAAACCCGTCGTGCTGTCATTAAGGCGAAACAGTTAGGACAGTATGCGCTGGGAGAAAAACTGGGTGAAGGGGGGATGGGTGTTGTCTATCGAGGCCATCATGCCATGCTCAGACGACCGACGGCCATTAAACTTCTAGATATCGAAAAGACGACGGATGAAGCCGTTGCCCGATTTGAACGGGAGGTGCAGTTAACCAGCCAGTTAAATCATCCAAATACGATTGCCATCTATGATTATGGCCGCACGCCGGAAGGAGTGTTTTATTACGCGATGGAATTACTGGAAGGAATCAACCTGGATGATCTGGTCAAACAGTTTGGTCCCCTGCCGGAAAGTCGTGTGATTCATTTGTTGAAACAAATTGCCGGTTCTCTCTCTGAAGCACATCAATTGGGGGTGATTCATCGGGATGTGAAACCCGCCAATATCTTTTTGACGCATCGCGGAGGTGTCTATGATTTCATCAAGCTGCTCGATTTTGGTCTGGTCAAAGCGGTCGATGGACGGGAGCAAGCCTCGTTAACTTCTACGAATTCGATGGCAGGCACCCCCATGTATCTCTCTCCGGAAGGCATCAAACAGCCTGATAAAGTCGATGCGCGTAGTGATCTCTATGCCTTCGGGGCCGTCGCCTATTATCTAGTGACTGGAAAGACCGTCTTCGATGGGGATTCGATCATCGAGATCTGCATGAAGCATACCCAGGAGCAGCCGGAGTCTCCCTCTCAACGATTGGGAAAAACGATCTCAGAGGATCTGGAGCAGATGATAATGAGATGCCTCGAAAAAGATCCTGCTAAGCGACCGCAGACCGCAGCAGAACTCGTTCAGGCACTTTCGGAATGCCAGTTTGACGGGAAGTGGACGATTCAAAATGCCAGCGACTGGTGGAAGCAGAATATGGAACTGAAACTGAATGCCACGTTGATTCAATCGACGCCTGTGATCGAAGCAACATCTCGTCCCACAGCCGATGCGACTCTGATCGTCAATCTTTCGAACGAAGAGTAAACCGGCAACTGGTTGTGTGATCCGCTTTCATAAAATCAGCCCGTCTCATTTTTTCATCGCTTCCAGTGGAATGAAATGTGGTGGATCATCATTTGAGGTGGCTGGGGAACTGGTACGATTCGCCAGAATACCCGGTGCGGCCGTCTGGCTGTGATCGGTTCCTTGATAGACGCCGAAATCGTTAAAGAAAAATTTCTTCGCGATACGATAGACCCAGCTCTTTTCGGGAACTTCGTTTCCGGGTGAATATTGTGACGTGCGTGTTTCCAGGTTTTGTAGTTCCTGCAGCGCTTGTTTCCGGGCGGTGGAATCTTTGGCGCCATGTTTGTTGACGAGGTCTATCAATAGATCAGGCCGTTCCAGAATGATACAACCACGGGTGTTTTGTTGCACAACCTGTCTGAAATCTTTCAGGAACTCAGATTGCACGAACTTTTCTTTTAGCGTTTTGGTTTCATCATGAATCGAATCGGTGGCAAACTGAATTACAGGACACGGTTCGATGTCACCCCAGGGATTGATGTGGTGGCTAAGCCCGGTCGCAGCCGGGCAGAGGGCAGTACCCTCGTGATCAAAATACGCATCGATCACAGCAATCGGTTTTTTGGTACGCATCTCCACGACAAATTTACGGGCGCGTAACTGTTCTTCCGGGGAGAGTGCCAGTTCAGGATTTGGTTCCGGTCCGGCTACGCGATAGATGTGATACCAGGTATACATCACACCCATTTCGATCAGCTTATCAATCCATTCTTCGGTGAGCAGGTCATCAATGTTGGATTTACACAAGCTGGTACAGACACCCGTCAGCAATTTATTATTCAGGCAGTTCTGTATACCCTGCATGGTTTTTTCATAGACATCATTGCGACCTCTGCGCTGGTTGCTGATGATTTCGTTGCCTTCCACACTAATCAGGGGAGTAGCGTTCCCCAGCTTGCGGAGCTTTTTCGCGATTTCATCGGTAATGAATTGGCCGTTGGTAAAAATCTGAAAGTAACAGTCGGGGTGGCGTTCCAGAATTTCCAGTAACTGTGGGTGCATGAAAGGCTCGCCCCCCAGGATTCCGAAAAAGGAATTCCCCATCTCTTTCGCTTCATTGATCAGACGCGACATTGCCTCGACATCAATTTTTTCCTGCTTCGCGGCGACATCAACCCAGCAACCCTGGCAGCGCAAGTTGCAGCTGTTGATGACAGAGATGTAAAGGAACGGGGGAAAAAACTCACCGCGTTTCAGTCGTTTTTTGTGCTTGTGAACCGAGAGTGCGCCTTTGAATCCGAAATTATAAGCCAGCTTCCAGACAAGTCGTTTGTCTGTCTCAAGTAAGACACGTTTGGCCATTTTTAAATACATGAAGAATCTCAGTTCCGTAGGAGAAGCTGGGTTTAGTGAACAAAAATAGTTCGACACTCAATTTTACTCACTCGGGAGTCAGGAAACACCTGTTTGTCTAAAAAATACTTAGAATTTATGCATAGTACACAAACATTATATCCCTCACTGTAAATTGCATGAATTTCATGGTATAAGACATTGTTCTGGAAATTCTTTTTTTGACATCGGAGTATAATTCTTATACTTTCTAAGTCTAAATAAAACAGTTCCGCCGCTCAAAAAAGTTAAAGACCTTTTTCATTTCGATTCAAATTGTTTAAGAGCTCGAGGCAATTGATGGAGTTAGTTGGACGACGATACGATACATTGGAAGCTGTCAGCATTAAGATCGAGGGAGATAAAATCGCTTCTATTGACCTGCTACCCGATTCTGAAGCAGCAGGCTTGCCTTTTATCGCTCCTTCGATGTTTGACCTGCAGATCAATGGATACGGCGGTATCTGGTTTAATAAACCTGGTTTGACGGCTGATGAAGTTTGTCATGTCCTGGAAAAGCACTATCAGTATGGCATTACCCGGCTATGTCCGACATTAATCACCAGTTCGTTCGATGACTATGTGAGCGGCTTTACTGCAATTCGTGAAGCATGCGATCAATATGACTGGGTCGATCGAATGGTCCCCGGTTGTCACCTTGAAGGTCCCTACATCTCACCAATCCAAGGGCCCCGTGGTGCTCATCCATTAGATCAGGTACGAGCTGCTGACTGGGATGAATTCTGTAAAATACAGGAGCTTTCTGGGAATCGAATTCGACTGCTTACCATAGCCCCCGAGGTTGATAATGCCATTCCTTTTATCAAAAAAGCGGTCGCTTCAGGAGTCGTCGTCTCGATTGGACATACCGCAGCCGAGCCCGAGCAGATCACCGAAGCCGTCGATGCAGGCGCACGATTAAGCACACATCTGGGAAATGGCGCGCACGGCACGCTCCGCAGGCATCCGAATTATATCTGGGAGCAACTGGGCGAGCCCCGTTTGATGGCCAGTATTATTACTGATGGGCATCATCTCCCCGCCAGCGTGGTTAGAACCATCATTAAAACTAAAGGGGTCGAGAATACAATCATCACCTGTGACGCCTCCGGTTTGGCGGGTTCGCCTCCCGGAATCTATGACGCGGGTTCCGTCAAAATGGAAGTCCTCGAAGACGGCCCGATCGTCATTGCTGGTCAGCGCCAGCTACTTGCCGGCTCCGGTGTCGAAACCGATACCTGTGTCACAACAGCGATCGATATGGCGGGGATCACTCTGCAGGAATCACTCGATATGGCTGGGTTGAATCCCGCACGATTATTAGGGTTTGAGGAAATCCGGCTCGAAGTCGGGGCAAGAGCAGACCTGATTTTGTTCCATTACGAAGGTGTAGGTTCCCGGATAAATCTGCAAACCACCTTATCATGTGGCACAGTGAAATATGGGACTCTGCTGGTCAGCTCCTGAATCTGTTCTGTATGAAACGAATACGCTCATCTCCGCACAGAAAAAGTGAAAAAATTTTTCTGCTCGCGTGTTCACTGATTCCCTTCCCCTATTTTTGATGTTATAATTAGGTATTCTTATTCCGGACATTGAAACTTAAATTTTGTATCTATTTCAGGGCCGTCATTTTATTATTTTCATTGGCTCTTTCTACATATTGAGATGACATCAGGCTATTGGATTTCAGGTAAACGAGACCGTTTTTTATTATTCGCGAAACAGCACAGGCGATTTTGATCAAATATTCCTGTTCTGTTTCCGTCCGGTTTACAGCAAATCTCATAAATTGCCCGGTGTGCATCTGCAGATCATGGATCGTGAATGATTTTTTTTAATAAGAAGTCACCGAAGAAAAAACTCAGTGAACAGATCGTCGATCTTTGCCTTGTGACACAACAAGAGATGGACGCTTGCCTGCAGGAACTGCAGGAGAATTCTACTGATGATGAGAAGTTGATCCGTTTGTTAGAGCGGAAAAATCTGATCACATCCTTTCAGGCTGGTCGTTTAAAAACCAATGAGTTTGAAGGTTTGGTGCTTGGCGATAATAAGCTAATGTACCAGAACGCCTCGGGCAGTTTTGCACGCGTCTATCGGGCTGCTTCTTTGACTGATGGTCGCATGGTCGGCGTCAAAGTCCTCAGGCAACGCTGGGCTCAGGATCCCGACACGGTCAAGATGTTTCGTCGGGAGGCCGAGGTCTGCAAGCAGTTTCAGCATAAAAATATTGTTCCCATCTTTGATGTCGGCGTTCAGGACAACATTCACTTTTTCACAATGGAATTTGTGGAAGGTGGAAATCTGCGAGATTTTATTACCATCCGCAAGAAATTGTCCCCCTCTGAAGCGATCAATTATACCGTCGATATTTGCGAAGGTCTGGAATATGCCAACCGACTGGGTTACACGCACCGTGATATGAAGCCCACGAATGTCTTGATGTCAATTCAAGGCGTGGCGAAGTTAATCGATTTTGGACTGGCTGGCGAAGACGATGCCAGCGGTGCAGGCGAGGCCCATCAGCGTGCGGTTGAATATGGTACGTTAGAAAAGTCGACCGGTGCGCCACGTAATGATCTGCGGAGTGATCTCTATTTTGTCGGCACCATATTTTACGAACTGCTCAGCGGCAAACCTCCATTTCCGCGTACCAAAGACATCGAAGAACGAAAACGACCATCACGTTATTCGCAGGTTCCCTCCATCACAAGCCTGGAGCCGAATCTTCCAGTTTCTGTCGTGAATGTTCTTGAAAAATTGATGGCCTATCAGCCGCAGGAACGCTATCAATCAGCAACCGAGGCGATTCAGGACTTGCTTGAAGTACGTGCTCAGCTTGATGATTCAGACTCCGTCAGCAAACCGGCAGGGGCAGCAGAAATCAAAACAGCCGCCGAGCAGGAATTGCAGATGGCGATTGCTCCTCCTACAGTCTTGTGTGTCGAAAACCGACCTAAGCATCAGGACGTATTACGGGACTACCTTACCAAACATGGTTATCGGGTTTTGATTCTGAGCGATCTCGACCGGGCCATGAATCGCATTAAAGAGAATGCCCCCGACTGTGTCGTTATTATGGAAGATTCCATTGGAGCAGGTGCCGTTGAAGCATTCAACAAAGCCCTGGCGATGGATCCCGATCTGGCCGCGGTGCTTGTTCTGTCTGAGAAGAATGCCAGTGTCAAGAAAACGCTGAAGAAAACAGACCGCTCCCGGATTCTGGTTCAGCCCATCAAAATCCGGAATCTACGAGCGAAAATTCAGAAAGTCCTGCAGCACCAGCTGAATGATTCTGCAGAGCTCAGCGCCTATTAAACTCCCAAATACGTTTGATAGAGATCACTCGTATTTCGGAATATTTGGCTCAGGAATTTCTTCAACCAGGCGTGCCACGATGTCTTCCGTCACCATTCCTTCCGCCTGCGCCTGGAAATTCGTGGAAATCCGGTGCCGGAGTACGGGGACAGCAACGCGGCGAATATCGTTCAATGAAACGCTCGCTCGTCCTGACATCGCGGCAATCGCTTTTCCACCGGCAATGAGATATTGCCCGGCACGAGGGCCGGCGCCCCAGTCAACCATCTGTTTGATAAAAGCAGGTGCGGAGCCATCTGATGGACGCGTTGCCCGTACGAGTCGGGTGACGTAGTTGATCGTCATCGGCCCGACTTCAATCATATTAATTTGCCGTTGCAGATAAACGATCGATTTCGCTGATAGAACTTTACGAATCTCCGGTTTTTCGCTGATACTTGTCGACGCCAGAATTCTTTCTTCCTCTTCCAGATTCGGATATTCCACTTTGATGTTGAACATGAAACGGTCTAACTGCGCTTCGGGAAGGGGATAAGTTCCTTCCTGCTCAATCGGATTCTGGGTGGCAATCACAAAAAACGGATCGGGTAAATCATAGGTCGTCTGCCCCACGGTCACCTCATGCTCTTGCATCGACTGCAATAACGCCGCCTGAGTCTTAGGAGGGGTTCGGTTGATTTCATCGGCCAGCAGAATATTCGTAAAAACGGGGCCTTGTACAAAGCGGAAGGAACGCCGACCGGAATCTTCTTCTTCCAGCACGTTTGTTCCAGTGATGTCGGATGGCATCAGGTCCGGAGTAAACTGAATCCGTTTGAACTCGCAGTCGAGAATCCGGGCAATGGTACTTACCAGTAAGGTCTTTGCCAGTCCGGGCACCCCGACCAGCAGGCAATGTCCGCCGGTGAAGATGGCGGCCATAATTTGTTCGATGACATCATCTTGCCCGATAATGACTTTATGCAGTTCTTCAACCATAACATCATGATGGCGTTTTAACTTTTCCAGGAAATCGTCGAAGTCGCGTTTTTCGGTAGCCAATGTTTACCCATTCTCTCTATTAAATGATGAAGCTGGTCTGACTTGATTCTATCGCTTTGTCACTTGTTTCGACGTCGGCAGTCGCTTCTGGCTGATGTGAAAATATGCTGTCAGGGAACCCAATTATAGTCATCTTAAATGCCAAGAGAAACAGAGACCCTGTCTTACAGAAGCAAATCTGATACAATTAGAAAAACCGTCCCCAAAGGGCTGAGATCACAAAAAATAGCATAAAATTGGTAAGCCAGGATATTTGTTGAACTATAATAGGCTTCATGTCAGTTCTAGATCATGGCAGTGTCTGCTTTTGTCTAAAAGTCTTGTCATGGAATAGCTTATCACGGAATAGAAAGAGAAATGCGATGGACGGTTCACATCATCAGATCGCGCATCGGGCGTTGCGCTGGATCTTAACAGGTGCCATTTGCATTTCCTGTGGATTGCAGCCGTCGGTGACGGCATCCGCCCAGGAACTCTCTGCGAAATCGGTCGCTGATTCCATCGAACGGGGACGGACTTTTCTGGTGAATCAGCAAAACGACAATGGCTCGTGGCCTGTTCCCGGGGGCACGTATAAAGTGGGAATGAGCTGTCTGGCCTTGATGGCGCTGGTCAATTGCGGCATGACGGCCGAAGATGAACCCGTCCAGCGTGGTTTAAAGTATTTGAGGTCACTGCGGGCGCCCAGCCCTAAAGGAACCTATCAGGCCAGCTTGGTGATCATGGCTCTGGCCGCTGCCAAAGATGGGAAGCGGGATTTAACCCTGATCTCGTCACTTGTACAACGTCTGGAAAAAAGTCAGGTGAGAACAGGGCCCGATGCCGGAGGCTGGAGCTACGGTCCTGGAATGGCCATTGGAGGAGGGGGAGTCGCAGACCGGAGTAACAGTCAATATGCAGTGCTGGCACTGAGAGATGCCGTTCATGCAGGCGTTCCCGTCAGTCTGAAGACATGGAGATTAATCAAACAGTATTGGGGCACACAGCAAAGCGGAGACGGTGGCTGGGGCTATCAGTCACGAGCCGGCAGTAGCAGAGGCAGCATGACGGTTGCCGGTATTGCGACAATGGTGATTGTCAATTCCATGCTGGGAGATGAGTTGGAAATCAACCCGGATGGGACTCCCGTTTGCTGTGATCAAAAAGATGCGGATGAGTCGATCGAGCGTGCCGTTCACTGGATGGCCAATCATTTTTCTGTAGGCAGTAATCCCGGCGTCAATTCGTGGCTACTTTATTACCTGTATGGTCTTGAACGCGCCGGCCGACTCAGTGGGACCAGATTCTTCGGCAAGCATGACTGGTATCGGGAAGGTGCTGCGTTTCTGGTCAAAAGACAAACTCTACGCGATGGCGCCTGGAGGAATAGAGGGTTGGAAGCTGACCCCATATTAGGGACCAGTTTTGCCTTGCTGTTTCTGTCCAAAGGCCTGGCACCAGTCTTGATCAATAAATTGGAATACAAGACCAAACAGCAGGTGAATCTGAAGCCGGGAACCATTCCGAACTGGAATCACCATCAGAATGATATCTTGAATTTGACCGATGCCTTATCAGGCCGTCCCGACTGGCCGAAGTTGCTTACCTGGCAGACCGTGAACCTGGAACTTGCCATTCAGGGGGGCGGCGTGCAGGTACTCCGTCAGGCTCCTGTGCTGTTTATTAGTGGACTGGATGATCCGCAATTTGATGAAAAACAAGTTGCGATGTTGAAGCAGTATGTCGAGCAGGGGGGCTTCATCTTCGCAGTGGATAACTGCAACGGAGCTGGCTTTGATCGTGGCTTTCGCGAGTTGATCAAAAAGATGTATCCACAGGGAGAAGCGCAACTCAAAAGACTGACCGCAGAGCACCCTGTCTTTCGCTGTGAATATCTGCTCGATGCGGAAAGCGTTGAACTGTATGGAGTCGATGTTGGCTGCCGTACATCGATTATTTACTGTCCCGATGATCTGGCCTGTTTGTGGGACAAGTGGATGCGGTTTCCTTCTAAAAAACGTTCTCCGCAGGCAGTATCCATGATCACACGGGCCATTCGGATTGGTACGAATATCGTTGCATATGCCACCGGACGTGAACCACCCAACAAACTGGATCAGGAAGAAATGGCCAATCAGGGAGGCGCACAGGATCAGATCGAACGTGGTTTTCTGCAAATCGCCAAGCTCCGCCACACAGGGACCTGGGATGCCGCTCCTCGTGCGCTGCGCAACCTGTTAAGAGCCCTTAATCAAAAAGCGGGCATGATCGCTTCAACTAAAACACCAATACTGCCCGCCAGTGATCCGAACCTGATGAAATACCCGCTGCTTTACATGCATGGGCGGAGTCAGTTCAGTTTCTCTAAAACGGAAATCGCGACTGTGAAGCAGGCATTGGAAAATGGTGCCGTCCTGTTTGCTGATTCGTGTTGTGGCTCTCAGCCGTTTGATCGGAGTTTCCGACAATTGATGACCGAGATGTTTCCCACAAAACAATTGAAACGCATTCCCATCACTCATCCACTCTTTTCAGAACAGACCGGCTATGATGTTCGAAAGGTTAGACGTCGCCAGATGGAAGTGGATGATATCAATCAACCGCTCAAAGCAAAAACGCTGGTAGTGGAGCCGTTACTGGAAGGAATTGAAATTGATGGGCATCTGGCTGTAATCTATAGTAAGTACGATATCAGTTGTGCTTTGGAGCAGCAGGCTTCGGTTGCCTGTGCAGGTTATATTCCTCAGGATGCAGTCAATCTGGCGCTGAATATCGTTCGTTATGCATTACTGCAGGATATTGCCTTCAAAGAAAAAGTGGAGGGAATGAAGGTCGATTAAGTTCGAAACGGAAATGACAAAGATTTGAATCTGGAAAAGAAAAAGAGAGATGAACGATCAGGAAGAGTTACAGAAAAATATCACAACAGGCGCCAGGTTTGTTGGAGCGATCATCGGGTGTGTCTTTGCCGGGATTGGAATTTCCCTGTTAGGATTTTTGTGGTTATCATCTTACGGCAGTATTCACTCTCCCCCCTTGTTTTTTCGGGTATTCGGGTCGTTTGTCGCGATTCCCTTTATCGCCATTGGGAGTTTTACTGCCTATAGCGCGATCATGGTGAAGGGCATTGTACCGAAAGCAAATCTTGAACGATCCGAATCAGTGAGCGAAAAATCGGGATCTTATACTTGCCCTAAATGTAATGCACCTCTGTCAGACAATATCGATGTTTCGCCTCATGGCGATGTGAAATGCAATTACTGTAACAGCTGGTTCAATATCCATCATGAATAGCATCGCGAAGCAATCGGTAAGACGACCCTCATTGAAAGTGGTCATCCCCGTCATTTTGTTTTGTACTTACTATCCTTATTCCTGGTTAATTTTATCCAAAGGGAGTTGGACCGCTTATCGCTGGACCTGGATTAAGATGTGGCCCGTTTTACCAGGGATTTCATTTCGAGCGATGTTTTTTCATCACCTGCTGGATAGCCTGACGTTAGCTGGTATGCTCGTGATTTCTGTCATGCTGGTGACATTGGTCATCTATGTCGCTTCACGTCGCAGGTGGCTTTTCGCTGTGATAGCTCCTCTGACCTTTATTCTGTCAGCTCTGAATTCCATGGTCGCGTATGCGCTTTATCGAGCGTAGTTTTTTTGTGGGATGTCAGGCAGGGAATACGCTTCTCTGTCTTTTAGATACGTTTGATAATAGTCCCAGTTAAAGTGCTTACGCAGCTTTGCGTGTTTCTTCTCTCACTAACGCAGCCGATAGTTCTGCGAAAGGAACTTTGATCGACGGCCTGAGATAGGTCCAGTAAATTGAACACAGCTCAAAAAATGCTTTGAAGAAATCGTGCGGTTTGACTTTAGAACCGGCGACATCCATCCAGCGGGTCAGCGGGAGTTCGTAAACCGTCTCTTCCAGTGCAGGGCATTGATAGAACGTTTCCAGTTGGCGTGCCCGTGCCAGAAGTTCCACATCAAAAATCCAGTTTGTGATAAACCGAGTGCTAAACAGCGTCTCGCATTGGGGAGTAACACGGAACAGTTTAGCCCCGCATTGGGAATCATAAATCGGAAGTTTCAAAACCAGCGAGGCTGCGGTAGCGAACGTACGACCCAGGTAATGCCGGAGTTGTTGTCTCTCAATTTGTCTGCCCAGAAGTTTGACCCGCGCTCCGATAACCATTGAGAGCTGAGGGGTCTGATCCAGTTGTGCAGCAAACTCTGGAATCATATCCAGTGGTGTCGCCAGATCCGCATCCCAGAACCCGGCATAGTCAACGCCGGCGTGCATCGCCTGTAGCATTCCCTGTCGAACGGCTTCTGCTTTACCTTGATTCTGCGACAGGTGCAGTACATCAAATGTATCAGGCGCCGCTGCTTTCAAGTCGTCCAGAATCAAAGCGGTCCGGTCATTGCTGCCATCATTTACGAATAAAAAACGGTGGTTCGGATGGCTGATCGCATACTTGCGAAACTGCAGAACCTCTAATCGTTTTTCTTCGTTGTAACAGGGGATAACAATAATCGCGGCTGACATAATTTCGCTGATATCCGATTCGTTTCAATCGCGGGACAAACTCGCATTGATTGAACTGGTAAGACTGGTCATTCCAAATCAGAACGCGTCTTAGATACAAAGACGCACTTTGGTAATTGGGTGTGAGACCGAGGTGTATCAAAAAAACGAATTTATGTCAAAATCGATCTGATGAATCAGATCCCAGATGCGCATAAAAAAACAGAAGCCCGATTTGCTCAGGCTTCTGTTTCCGGTTTTGTTAGGTATGTAACTCGTTACTCTTCAGTAACTTGGATCGAGTAGAGTTGGGATCGGTCAGACACAAACATCTTGCCGTTGGCAAAGGTAGGTGTGCTGTAGATCGAAGAATTGAATGTCTTCTCGTCCAGCAGTTTCTTTTCCTTGCCGGCCTGAAGGATAATCAACATTCCATCTTCGTTACCAATAAACACTCTCCCATCCACAACCATGGGGGAACCCCAGCAGGCTGCAAACATGTCGTATTCCCAGTAACGCTTCCCAGTAGCGAAATCGAGGCAGTGCACGAATCCACTCAGGTCAGGAGCATAAACCAGTCCGTCATCAATGGCGACGGTAGACATCGTTCGGCGGAATAACAGCTCACCTTTTTTACCGGTCAGCTTGCCATCAACGTCTTCACCACCGTAGTGCCAGATCTGGCCTGAGTTCGGGTTAGCTTTCCAGCCATCTTTACCATCAGAAATCTGGGGGCTGATGTCGCCGGTTTTGGTGGCATCAATTCGGTACATATGACCGACGCCTTCGCCATGCTCCGGGTCCTGTCCGACGCCCAGCACAACACTGTTGTCTTTAAAGACAGGAGTACTGATGATCGCATTTCGGGTACCACGACCACCCAGTTCCCATTTCGAGTCTTTAGGGTTCAGATCGAATTTCCAGATCAGCTTGGCATTGCCATCGCCATCCCCTTCTGGAGAGAAAGCATATAGCCAGCCATCACCACCGGGGAAATAGACCTGAGTCTTGCCATTCACTTCGCCGATTGCGGGTGAAGACCATTGACCGTGCAGGATTTGATCGAAGGGAGTGTTATCTTCCCAGATAACCTCTCCTGTCTTTTTGTTGACAGCCAGGAAGCAGGGAGCACGAGGTGCTGGGACTTCCAGGTGTGCTTCGTCAACCCCGTTGGATGTCAGCAGGAAGACATAGTCGCCGTGAATGACAGGCGAACTGGTTGCCAGGTTATGCGGGAAGACGCCCAGATCTTCAATCATATCCAGCGACCAGATGATATCCGCGTCTTTTTTATCAGTATCTTTTTCATCTTTATAGGGACCATCGTTTTCGTTGTCGTAAAATCCGTCTGCATCCAGACACATCAATTCACAACGATTTGTGACAACCCACAGGCGATCTCCTTCAATACAAGGAGCAGCACAGATACCCTGTTCCGGCCAGTCGTTGACACGACCTTGGGGAAGTTTTTCACGAGACAACTGCCACTTGAAAGCACCTGTCTTTTCGTCAAAGCAGAGTACAACACCCAGGTCGTCTTCATGCTGGGGACGATACTTTCCGCCATTGTTCGTTCCGACGTAAACCTGGCCATTAGCGACAACCGGGTTACCATAGGTTTGTGATCCCAGTTTGGAGACCCAGTTGATGTTCTCTCCTTTTTCATCCCCTTCGCCGGGTTTGAAGTCGATAGAAACGCCCGTGGTCTTATTAACCATGTTGCGAGAAGGGGAACCGCCCCACATCGCCCAGTCGCCTGTGATTGTACCTTTTTTACCAGCAGCAGCTGTTTTGCTTTTCGCTTTTGCAGGAGCAGGTTTGGTTTCCGTCGTTTTCGCCGGTTTGGGCTCAGCCTTCGGTTTTTCTTCTGCTTTGGGCTTTGTTTCAGTTTTAGGTTTCGCTTCTACTTTAGGTTTTGCTGGTTCCGGCTTGGATTCCACCGGATTTCCATCAGAATCTAAAGCTGGTCCTGATTTTTTCATCTCAGGTTCGGCATCGGGAACGTCCACTCCCGCTTCCCCTGTTGTAGAGCCTGCTTCTTCTCCCAGAGGAGCGGCACCACCTAATTCGGTTTCCGTTCCAGGAGCAGGTTTCGTCGCTGAGTCACGTGACTCGCAACCTGTTGTCATCATGAATGCACAACAGGCAAATGAGTTGAGCAGAGCAAATCGAATGAGTAACTTTTTCATTATTTATCCTCAGAGACAATGATGTTATCGACGTAAGCATCGGCAAGACGGTAAAGATAAAGCCCGGGGCTCCCCTTCAGGTTGGCATGCGGGTCTGAAGCTTCAATGGTCCACTCTTTAGGTTCAGGTTTATCGCGAGGCCATACCTTACCTTTCACAGTTGCCATACCATCCTTGATGTCAACGGTGAGCTTCAGAGTATACCAGACGTCTGGATTAGAACGGAACTTAACTTCCTTCGCCATTCTCTTGTGTGGTGCCCAGCTTTGAATCGCCAGTTTGCTGGAGTTCCCTTTCAGGATCAGGTCGTAACGATTCACGGTCACACCCATACTGGACAGTTTCCGTTTTTGCTCTTTCAGAAAGACATCAGCCTGAACAGTATAGCCTTTTGGTGCCAGCTGACTCATGTCGGAAGGACCAAGCCAGATGTTGGCACTGGGACGTCCCTTACCAGGGCTGGCTTTGAGGGCCGTCGTTCCATCCACTTCGTTTGGCTGGAGCTTCAAGAAAGCATTGATCCATGCTGGAGGAACCGCCTTGCCTTTCAGTCCTTCTAAATCAAACTTCCAAGGCAGGGGAGGGAAGACACGGATTCGTGCTTCTGCTGTCGCATCACCGACTTTGACAGAAATGGTTCCGGCAGCCGGAGATTTCAAATCAGTAGGAGTCGTTAAGCTCATGCCAGCCACTTTAGCAGCTTCAAGTCCTTTACCGGGAGTAATCGTGGCATCGACCTTTTTGATAAACTGGCCGTTTGCATCGAAAGCCAGAATTTCATAATCAATCTTTTCCCCTTCAGACACAGCGACCTCAAATGGAACTAACTGAATTGAGGCGATCTTATCCTGCTTCGGTTTTTCTGCTTTCAGAGCAGGAACAGTACCGCTCTCCGATTTTTTAGCGGTATCACCAATGCAGATCGTTCTATCGCGTGTGACGAAATAGATGCGACCATCGGCAATGGCAGGAGAAGCGTATATCTCGTCGAGTCCTTTATCCACACGGGCGTGGAGTTGGATATGAGACAGTTCTTCGCATTTTTCGCGACTTGGTTTAAGAATATGAATGTTTCCATTCACTTCCATAATATACAGTTTGCCGTCTGCCCAGACAGGAGAACCTTTTCCAACCGTTCCCAGGTTATAAGTCCAGAGTTCTTTCCCTGTTTTGCTGTCGTAAGCATACATCCGACCGGTGTCAGCGACGACATACAGAATCCCATCTTTGACGAGCACACTGGAATAGCCAGCTTTGACGCCATTCACACGCCAGACGCTTCCTGTTTTCGTGATATCACCACGACCACTTCCATCAATACATTGAACTCGACCAAAGTCGACTGTATCGATATTGTCTTCCCCGTGAGTAATATAAACAAAATTACCATCAGCAACGGGTGAGCAATTCAGACCGCGTTTGGACATATGAAAGCCCCAGAGCTTTTCTCCGGTGCGGGCATTCATGGAATAGCAACCACCATCAGCATTTCCGGCGATCAGCATTCGAGTGCCATCAATGACAGTCACGATTGGCACAGAAAAGTTTGTATCGAAGGGCGCGCCGCCGGGAGCTGCGGTCCAGATCAATTTTCCGGTCTTTTTATCGAATGCGTAGTAAGTCTGTTTTGGAGGAGGAACAGCCGTCTTACCCCAGTTGAGCTGCAGGAAGCTGACAATCACTCGGTTTTCATCAACAATTGGCGTTTGGGTTCGACCACCATAACCGGAGATCTTTCCATAATCTTCAGCCAGTGACGTTTCCCAGAGCACTTTCCCTTCAGGAGAGTAGCAACGGAACAGACCGCTGACTGAGTGCACATAAACATTACCGGTTTCTGGATCGCCAGCCATACTGGCCCAGCCAACGCGAGGCGAGGGGATATCGGTTTGGAAAACGTTGAACACATCTTTCCAGAGAACTTTGCCTGTCTTGGCATCCCAGCAGACAACCTGTTCCTGGGCATTGATTTTATCTTTAGGATCTGTCACATCATGGTGCGTGCGACAATTCAGATAGACTCGACCGTCTAACACAATCGGAGCCGAACGTCCGCCGATGTCTGATTTCCAGATTACATTTTTACCATCGAGAGACCAGTCATCGACAAGATTGGTTTCACGGGAAATACCATTATGCTCTGGGCCACGCCAATGGGCCCAATCGCCTGCAGTTGCAAAAGAGGCGGTGAAAAACAGCATAACGGAGCAGACAAGCACCATGTTCATTCTTCGCATCGAAGATCCTCACTGTTCATTTATAGAATGTGGTAGCACTGATGAAGGAGTACAAACCCTCTAAAGGCCTGTTATCTCAACTCTTTTAAGGTGGGAGGGTTCAGCCCCTACATATAATACAGTATTGAAGTTGTCCGGCTATTGCAATGGTCTAATCTGAACTCTCAACTAGATTTAATAAGAGCATATTCCTTTATAATTAGGACTGTTTCAGACATAATCAAGGTTTTGGCGCTATTATTTCTAAGCATTCTGATCCTTTTTGATTGACATGGGTTTAATATATTATGTTTCCTCAAGTACGAATGCGGCGAAATCGCCGTACAGACTGGTCTAGACGGTTGGTTTCTGAAAATCAGCTTTCGGTAAACGACTTAATCTGGCCTCTCTTTATACAGGATGGCGCGAACCAGAAAACAGACATTCCCTCCATGCCGGGAGTGCAGCGTCTCACCATTGAACACCTCATCGAAGCGGCCCGGTCTGCTGCAGAACTAAAAATTCCCGTAATTGCTTTATTTCCGGCGACAGACCCGTCCAAGAAAACCGAAGGGGGCGAAGAAGCATTCAACCCGGACAATCTGGTCTGTCGCGCCGTCCGCGCATTGAAAGCAGAAAACCTGAACCTGGGGATTCTGTGTGATGTCGCCCTCGACCCCTATACCAGCCACGGACAGGACGGTCTGGTAAAAGACGGATATGTTGTCAACGATGACTCAATCGAAGTCCTCTGTCGCCAGGCAGTAGTTCAGGCGGAAGCAGGCTGTGATATTATCGCCCCGTCCGACATGATGGATGGCCGGATTGGTGAAATTCGGGAAGCTCTGGATGCAGCTGGTTTTCAGCAAGTCCAGATCATGGCGTATGCTGCCAAATATGCGTCTGCGTTTTATGGCCCCTTCCGCGATGCCGTGGGGTCGGGAACGAATCTGGGGACCGGCGATAAACGCACCTACCAGATGGATCCCGCTAATAGCGATGAAGCAATGCGTGAAGTCGGCCTCGATATCAACGAAGGGGCCGACATGGTGATGGTCAAACCCGGGATGCCGTATCTTGATATTGTCCGCCGCGTCAAAGCCGAATTTGAAATTCCCACGTATGCTTATCAGGTCAGTGGCGAATACGCCATGATTTCAGCGGCCGCCCAGAACGGCTGGCTGGATCGTGAACGCTGCATCCTGGAAAGCCTGCTCTGCTTCAAAAGGGCCGGCGCAGATGGTATTTTGACCTATTTCGCTAAGGAAGTTGCGGAAATACTGCAGGCAGAATAGATGAATATTTGGTGAGGAATCGGATTCTTTGCTTGGGATTGATGCCTCAGTGGGAGTTTTTTGCTACAATCTCCGGCTTCTTTTTGGTGAAATTCAATTCCTTTCGATATGCCTGAACGAGTGTGGTCTTCACGAGTTTGGAAAAGTTTGCTGTTTTTTCGAACTTCGGTTTGGGAAATAGTGTCACAATTCTTTTCCGAGAGTCCGATAATCTATGTTTACGGAATTTTTAAACTAAACGAGGTGTATCAGTGCAACTAACGGGACATGCCAGCAGTCAAGAAACGATTGCGCTATTCGAGAAATACGTCATTCCCAATTACGGTCGCTATCCGATCAGTCTGGTACGCGGCGAAGGTAGTTATGTCTGGGACGCCGAAGGCAAACGTTATCTCGATCTGTTTCCCGGGTGGGGCTGTAATATCCTCGGCTATAGTCCCGAGCCGGTGGTCGCCGCCATTCAGGATCAGGTCTCCCGACTGATTCACGTTCCCAATACCTGGTATACCGAAGCGCAGGGACGGTTTGCAGAATTCCTCTGCACGCGAAGTTTTGGAAAAGCCTTTTTCTGTAACAGTGGTGCAGAAGCCAACGAAGGCGCACTGAAACTGGCGCGTCTGCACTATGATGGAAAACGTCCCAAAATCATCACCTGCGAAAATGGGTTTCACGGCCGAACATTCGCCGCAGTCACCGCCACCGCGCAGCCCAAATATCATGAGGGACTCGGCCCGCTGGTCGCCGGATTTCGGTATGCTCCCTTTAATGATCTGGACGGCATCGCCAGTCTGGTCGACGATGAAACCTGTGCGATTATGGTTGAGCCAGTTCAGGGTGAAGGGGGCGTGAATATTCCCGATGAAGGATATCTTGCTGGCTTGCGAAAGATCGCCGATGAGGCCAACTGTCTGCTGATTTTTGATGAAGTGCAAACCAGCATGGGACGTACCGGCACCTGGTTCGGTTACCAGCAGTGGGGCGTGCAGCCCGACATTATGACGATGGCCAAAGGCATCGCAGGCGGAGTCGCCGCCGGTGCTCTCATCGCCACCGAAGAGGTTGCACCCAGCTTAAGGCCCGGCATGCATGCCAGCACCTTTGGCGGAAATCCTCTGGCGATGGCAGCCGGATTGGCTACCGGACAGATGATCGAAGAACAGAACCTGCTGGAAAACTGTCAGACGATGTCGAATCAGTTTAAACAGTTTTTTGAACAGCTCCAGACTGAGCTACCCATCATTCGAGAAGTGCGTGTGCGTGGTATGATGATCGGCGTCGATTTGAATATCCCTGCGGGCCCTGCGGTCGGAAAATGTATGGACCGTGGGCTGCTCATTAATGCCACACACGATACGGTCGTTCGTTTACTGCCGCCGTTGAATGTGACTGCCGAGCAAGTCGAAGAAGGCTGCGATTTAATTGCAATCGTGCTACGGGAAATGGCTGAGGAAGCATAACGCCGTTAAGTCATATTATAAAATAATTTGATCTATTCACACATTCCTGTTCGAATCTTAATTTAAGAAGCGAACAGGAATTCCTGTTTTTAACAAGTCATTGATTGAGATATCTAATGAGACATTTAGTCACGTTACACGATTTGGAATCGTCAGAGATCCTCGAAATATTTGCCCTCGTCCAGGAACTGAAAGACAAGCGAAACGTGGGCGAACGCCCCCAGCTGCTTCAGGGACGAACAATGACACAGGTGTTTGAAAAACCCTCCCTCCGCACGCGACTCAGTTTTGAATCAGCCATGTGGGAGCTGGGAGGCGGCGCCAGTTTCTTTACCTGTAAAGAAGCGGGGTTGGATGGCCGCGAGTCCATTGAGGACGTCGCACGCGTCGTCGGCCGATACTCCGATATCGTTACACTTCGAACTTTCTCACACGAGTTGATTGAAACGTTCTCGCAAAATTCCGAGGCGAGTGTCATCAACGCTCTCTCCGATTTAAGTCACCCTTGTCAGGCGTTAACCGACCTGTTTACGATGCAGGAAATCCTCGGCGATCTATCGCAACAGAAACTGGTGTATGTCGGCGATGGTAATAACGTCGCTTATTCGCTCGCCAACTGTTGTGCGAAATTAGGTATCCCGTTTGTGGTCTCCTCTCCGGAAGGTTTCGAATTGTCATCCAAATTGGTGAGCAATCTCAAACAGCAATTTCCATCCGCACAACTGGAGCTGGAAGCCGATCCTCAAAAAGCGGTCGCTGGGGCCACTGTGATCTACACCGATGTCTGGGCCAGCATGGGGCAGGAAGCGGAAACCGAAAAACGCAAGAAGATCTTTGCCGATTATCAGATCAATTCCAACCTGATGGCGGCTGCTGCGAAAAACTGCCGACTCATGCACTGCCTGCCCGCCAAACGCGGTCTCGAAGTCACCGATGAGGTACTCGACAGCAAGCAAAGTATCGTTTTCGAACAGGCTGAAAACCGGAAACATCTGGCAAAAGGTTTACTCGTCTGGTTAATGCAGCAGGCATAACTCTCCTGATTTAAAATTCAGCACGCAACCCCGGCGATATTCGTCGGGGTTCTTTTTTTTGATGCTCCTTCCTGTTTTCTTTCGGGAACGACAGCTGAACGAACTGGCCTTGACCAGGACTCGCCAGTAGCGAAACTCCTTGGCCTGAGTCGCGCGCGAGAAACAACTATTATCAGTACTTCGATATTTTCTCCCTGTTGATACCAGCACTATAAAACCCGCTGGTTTGACGTGTGTTTTAAGAAAGTCACTCGAAACCCGTTCTGTTTGAGCACGGTCTTGTGCGACAAACATCGACCATGTTTGGGCATCTTTTGACCAACGCTGACCAAAATACATGGCTTTTATGATTTTCAAGTGACGTTCATTTGACTTGACGACATGGTGCAGATCGCGAAGATCTTCCTCAGTCGCAAGCAAGGTAACAGAGCGCGTCAGGCAGCGAATAAGAGTTTCAGTCAAGAGTGAGCAACACCACCACCACCAGCGGCAATGCCACCAGCAGTTATCAAAGATTAGAAACAACATGTCTGCGATGCCTCAAACGGGAAAAACAACGACAGCCAACAGTTGGCTAGTCCGCACTGGTTGTCTACTTGTAATAAGTAGGCAACGGCAGTGGTCGCATTTTACCCGATATGACTCAGGCCGCGTGACATGAAAATTCGGCACTCATTAGTGTCTGTGTATCAGTAGCGTCAACTACTTTGTAAACACTTCGGTGACCACATCTTTATAGAAGACCGAGAACATCAGCCAGGCCATCAGTAGCGTCAGCAGCAGGTTCAGCGATTGACCGCAGACATACAGGATCAGCGGTTTGCCCCCTTTGAGGAATTTCGTCAGCTCGCGGAAGTTGGTTTCCAGGCCGATGCTGATAAAGGCCAGGCAGAAGAACCAGCCCCGGAAAACTTTGGACGATTCCTTTACCACGGTTGGAACAACAACGTCTCCACCCTGCAGATAAACATACAGCAGCGAGAATACCGCAGACACAGTGATGAAGCCCAGAACGAATTTGGGGAACCGATACCAGATCTCCCAGGCATCGGGTTTGATGTTGGATTCTTTGGTCTCGATAAAGCTCACCCAAAAGACGGCCACGCCAAACGCAGTCACGCCGATCAGAATGTTTTGAATCATCTTGATTGTAATGGCGACCTGTTCTGCTTCTGGCCCCAGGATCGCACCCGAGGCAGCGACGGCACCTGTCGCATCAATTGTGCCTCCCATCCAGGCACCGCCCAGAATCGGGCCGATGCCCAGTGCTTTGATCAGAATCGGCATCAAAATCATCATGATCACGGTGAAACTGAGCGACAGGCCAATCGCAAACGAGAGTTCCTCTTTTTTCGCTTTGCAGGATGCGGCTGTCGCAATCGCCGCGGAGACACCACACACCGACATGTCAGCTGAGATGACCATGTTCAGCGAGCGCGATTCAATTTTCAGAACCTTCTGCCCGAACGCATACGTACTGATCAGCACGATCGGCGTTACCACCCACGCGACATAGATTCCCGGCAGTCCCAACACCAGCAAGCGACTGAAGAGCACACTCGCGCCCATAATGACCAGCCCCGTTTTGATATACAGCTCCGTCTTTAAAGCCGGCTTCATCCAGTTCGGCGTGCCAATCGTATTGCTGATCACCAGACCGATCATCAGCGCCCACAACGCATATTCCAGGTTATAACGTTTGACAACCACCTGACCGGTCAGGATATAAGCCAGCGTTGCCAGTAGAAATACGCCGATAAACCCAATCGCGAATTTGGCCACCGATTGCTGCATCGCTTTAATGCCAATCGAGAAGGCGCACAGGCTGATCAGGAATACCGCGCCTAACGGGAGCAGCAGATTCTTTTTCTCCGGCGGAAAAATCGAATGCAGGGGATTATCAGACCAGGACCCCGGTTTCGCCAACCAGGATTTCAGTGGGCTGTGTACGCTTACTTTTTCGCCAGTCTCTTTTGCGGTAGCGACCTGTTCTGAGAAATCGGCTGGCAATGTGAAATACATCGCCAGGAAACAAATCAGCAACAGGCATCCGCCAATCCAGACTGCCCACCAGTCTTCAGCCGTTTTCATTTCGGACCACGTCGAACGACGGGGCGCTGCAACTACAATGTCACTCTCTTCAGGTTCCGGTGTCGGCGTGGTATCTGGCATTGATCGCAATACTTTCTGGTCGCAACACATTCTGAGCGGAACGGCGCTAGCCGCCGTTTTGACCAGTTCGTTTACCGGTGACTAGCGCCATGCCGCTCAAAAAATTCGTATTCAGAAACAAATAACTTCGAATCCATACCATACAAAAAAAACAAGGAATCGAAAAGCGTTGATGCGTTAGTTGTTCGCAGAATCTGCGTATCATTGAGCCGAAAAACACAAGGCTACTATCTCTTGTTGCGGTCGGCAGGCTCAGTTAGAAGCAGGCGCGACGGTTGATACCATTTCCTTCTTAGTGGTTTTAGCCGGTTTTGCCGGTACTTCGACCGCCTCCTTCAGTTTCTCCAGCAACTCCGACTGGGAATACAGGTCAGGAATGAGAATCGGCTCGTTCGGTCGGTTCGCCGGGAAAATAACGGTCAGCGGAATGCTGATGCTCTGGAATGTGTCCAGCCACTCTTTGATGGTGGGCGAGTAGTCCGTGTAGTCGGCATACATTGGCACGATGTTGTGCTTCTTGATCATTTCCAGCGTTTCAGGCGTATTGAGTGCTCTTTCTTCATTCAATTTACAGGTCAGGCACCACTCAGCAGAAAAATCGATCAACACGGTCCGGTTATCGTTGCGCAACTGTTTTAATTCCTGAGCGTTGAAAGGGACCCAGGGTAGATCATCAGTCGACTTCTGGCTCATCTCATATCCGAAGAAACAGATCCCCGCCGTCAGCAGCAGCGCGGACGTACGGACAATCATTTTCAGTCGGCGAGGAGAATTGTGCGAATACAGGCTGCCAATCATCCACAGTCCCGTGGTAATCCCCAGCAGCATGATCAAAACAGGAATCGTCAGCGATTCATCCAGGAAGGAAATGATAAAGATTACCGCGCCCATCAGCACGATACCGGAAAACTCTTTGAAACGCACCATCCACATGCCCGGCTTGGGAAGCCACGCAATCGCTTTGGGGAACACACTGAAAACCAGATAAGGGGACGCCATCCCCAGCCCCATTGTCAGCCAGACCAGATACGTAATATTCGGCGTCTGTTGGACCGACCAGGCGAGTACCGGCCCCAGGAACGGCCCGCTGCAGGGGGTCGCCAGCAGAGTTGCCAGGATGCCTGTCAGAAACGCACCGGTTAAGCCTTCTTTCTGTTGACCGCCGGCTGCAGAACCAACCATGCCCGGCACCGGGATTTCGAACACGCCCAACATACTTAGACCCATCGCATACACGATACAGGCCATCACAACATTGAACTTGGTACTTTGAAACAGACCGCCCCAGCCCAGACCCGCGAAGACCGCCAGAGATGCCAGACCCAAAAAGACTGTTAATACACCTAGGGAATAAAATATATTCAGCAGGAAAATTCGCATCCGGCTTTCGCCCGCTTGCTGCACAAAGCTCATGACTTTGATCGCGACCACTGGTAGAACACACGGCATCACGTTCAGAATCAAACCACCCAGAAATGCAAAAAGCAGATAGGAAGACAGTGTTCTGTTTTTCTCATCGGAGTTGATAATAATCGCATCGTCATCATCATCCGTTGCTTTTAACTCTTCGATCGAAGACAGCGCCACTGGAGTCGCGTTTGTCAGATTTCCCAGTTGAAATTCGATCGGCAGCGGGCGACGACAGCTGCCAGCATTGCAAATCTGGTAAGTCAGTTTGCCTTCCACGCCGATCCCGCTGGCGCCCGGAATTCGCTCAAATTCTCGGGACCAGACGACTTTGTCGTAATGTGTGTGTTGTGTGTATTCGTCGTGCGTTTCAACCTTCGGGGCCGGACTGACTCCAAACTGTTTGGAAACCGGTTTCAATCCCTCCAGCTTGAACAGTTCAATATGGGTTGGCAAACCAGCTTGCGTTTTGTCCTGGTCCAGCGCGAACGTATGAAACTCCTTGTCCAGAGTCATCGTGATGGTCAGCGTCACTAGTTTTTCCGGATCTGTTTTCGCCGGTGCCAGATCAAACGTCAGTTCTACCGGATCGGGAACCGAACGGCGTTCGGGATTTGTCTTGAACGAAAGCGGCGCGTTGATCTGTTTCCCCGATAACGTCGCGGTGAATGCATACTGTGAAGGCACACAGTTTTTCGCATCGCAGACCTGATACAGCATTTGCCCTTTGAGCAGGACATCGGCTGAACTTTTTACGTCCGCATTCACTTTGAAACGGCGATTCCAGATCACATGTTTCGTATACTTATCGATCTCTTTTCCGAACAGCGGTTCAAAGACCGTCTTCGGAGGATGATCGGCGTTGAAATGTTGATCGACGGCAGTCAGACCTTTCGATTCCTCAATCACAAACTTGGTCGCACCACCGAAGGTGGGATTGGTGGAGTAAGTATATGATCCTTCCGGGATGATCATCGCCAGTGAAAGTGTTACCGTATCCCCGGCTTTCGCATCCTGAGGCAGCAGGCTGACGCTGATCTCAGCCTTCTTCGCGGGTTTCATAGCCGCGGCATCCTTCTGACGGAATAGATCCGGCAAGGAATTTTTTTGCGCAGCTAAATCCAGCGCTGAAGAAACCAGAGCAGCAACAAGCGTGAGGCTGGAAACAATCGTGGTAAGGCGGGGAGTTTTCAAAATGAAACCCTTCCAGAAAACTCGGAAAGAAGAACCGGCCCGTGAGCCAACTATTCAATTATATCGGTGTCAGGACTGTTTTCTTCTGTGAAGTAAGTCACAAATCGTGACTGATACATAGAGATTTTAGTTTTTTGAGTCAACATTGACAACAATTAACGATCCTGATGCTATAATACTATCTTTTGGTCCAATTTTGTTTTGTAATACAGGGTAGGGGAGATGGTACCATCCAAGCTCGCCATTGGAAATGACGGAACTCGTTGGCACGCGGAGTCTTAGATTATGTTAACCCATCAAAGAGTATTGATCAATTGTAGATGCGGATCAATGTTAAAACAGTTGCTTTTACTCGCAGCCTTTCTGTTAAGTATGTCTGTCGAAGCAATTGCAGATGAACCCCTGGTTGCCCCCAAACCAACAGAGCAACGCAAGGAAATCGAATTCAGGGATTCCATTCCGTTTGGCTTAAAACCAGTAGAATATGGAACAGGAAAACTAACCGACCCTGTATCGGCGATGAGCGAGCGAATCAAACAGAAGACGCAGAAGCTGGACTATGATTCCGAATGGGGGTATCTACGCAATGTCTTGAAATCGCTCAACATTTCCGAATCGTCACAGTTGATGGTCTTTTCCAAAACGGCCCTCAACCCCCGTTTGATCAAACCGACTAATCCGCGGGTCGTCTATTTCAATGATGATGTGTACGTCGGTTGGGTACCCGGTGCGCGGGCTATGGAATTCGCGTCCGTAGATCCAATACGCGGCTCGATCTTTTATGAACTGGATGCCAAAGCAGCGACGCAGCCGCAATTTGAGCGCTCCGAGCAGTGCCTTTCCTGTCACGGAGGTAGTTCCAGCCTGCGGATTCCCGGTTTACTGGTGCGTTCTTTTTTAACCGATCAACACGGCCGCCCGATCTCCGGCTATTCTCAAATCTCGCATGACAAACCATTAGCAAAACGCTGGGGCGGCTGGTATGTCACCGGTAACCATGCCGACATGGTTCACCTCGGGAATTTGTTTGGCAAAGAAGTCATCGAAGAATCGAAGGCGAATCCTGCCTATCGCGCGAATCTGGAATTCGTTGATCCGTTCGTGGATACTTCAAAATATTTAACGCCACATTCCGATCTCGTGGCGCATCTGATTTTAGATCATCAGGTGCACGGTCACAATTTAATCACTCGCGTGAGCATGGAGCAGCAACTGGGGTTAAAATCCGATGTCGAAGATCGCTTATTGCGTTATCTACTGTTTCTGGATGAAGCAGAACTAGCGGGGCCTCTGAAAGGGACGACCGACTATCGGGCTTGGTTTGAAAAGCAGGGCAAACGCGATTCACAAGGCCGCTCGCTGAAAGACTTCGATCTCAAAACCAGATTGTTTCGCCATCGTCTGAGCTACCTGATTTATACAGACAGCTTCCAAAAAATGCCGGCAGCGGCGCGGCTGCAGATTCTGCGAGAGATCTATGCCTTCCTGAACGCGACTGATGTCGAGCTTGCGCAGGCTTGGGATGTCACCCCGGCGGATTTTCCTCTCACTGAACGACAGGCGATACAACAAATCGTCGCGGAAACACTGGCCGACCTGCCAGGATTCTGGAAACAGCCTGAAAAGTAGCAATAAAAGGCCCATCTGACTGCGGCTGAGAATCTTCTCGCGCGGCAGAAGCGGGCATTGCCTTAAACCCTCTTCAGTCACTATGATAGAAATACGGGCTGCCCTGACAGTCGCACGTACAGGTACGGTGACCGGGATCTTTCATCAGAGTTTAACCAGCTTGAGGTACAATGCTTCGTTTCAATCATCAATCCTGTGAGAATCATCTTTGGTGGCCGCTGGCCTGTTTCCTTTTACTGTCAGGTTTCTTTGCCGCTTCCGGAACAGCAGCCGAAGATTTTGAAGGCCTCAAAGTCCCCGATGGATTCCGCGCAACCCTGTATGCCGATGATGATCTGGCACACGATATCTATTCCATGACCATCGATTCCCAGGGGCGGGTTGTAGTTTCCGGCCCCGGTTATGTCCGCATCCTGATTGATGCCGACGGAGATGGTGTCGCCGAATCGTTCAAACAATATGCCGATGGACCTGCGACCGGTGCACAAGGTATGTATTTTCTCGGCCGTGATTTACTTTGCACGGGAGACGCCGGCCTGATTCGCTATCGCGATCAAAACGCCGATGATCGTGCTGACGGCAAACCGGATATCTTTTTACGCACTAAAACGGGCGGCGAGCACAATACGCATTCGATTCAACGTGGCCCCGATGGCTGGTGGTATCTGCTCCTTGGAAACACCGCCGGCATTAATGAGAAATATATCACCCGCAAGACCTCGCCCGTCAAAAAACCGTATGCTGGAACACTGATGCGGCTCAGTCCCGATTTGACGGAAGGCGAAGTCATCGCCGACGGGCTTCGCAACGCCTACGATTTCTCTTTCTCACCCAATGGTGATATCTTCACTTATGACAGTGATGGCGAACGTGATATTTCACTCCCCTGGTATCGACCGACGCGCGTGTTTCATGTGTTGCCCGGTTCGAATGCCGGCTGGCGCAGTCGCAGTTGGAAACGTCCCGATACATTTTTGGATATGCCGCCGGCCATCGCCGCTTTTCATCGCGGTTCCCCCACCGGCGTCACCGCGTATCAGCATCGCACTTTCCCGGCCCCCTATCAGGGCGCTTTGTTCGTCGCCGACTGGACCTTCGGCCGCGTCCATGCGATTCCTCTCGAAAATTTTGAAGGTACTTATGCCAGTGAACCGATCGAATTCATTACCGGAGTCGGCCAGTTCGGTTTTGCCCCCACGGATCTCGCAGTGGGACCGGATGGTTGTCTATATGTGAGTGTCGGTGGTCGCGGCACACGCGGCAGTGTATTTCGCATTGAGTACACAGGCCCCGTGGAAGCACAAAAGCCGACTTTGATTTCAGATGCACCCGCCGCAAACGAAGAGTCAGAAATCGAAGTGGCACAAACGCTCGACACCTGCCTCTCCGCGCCGCAGCCACTCAGCAGCTGGTCTCGCGAAATATGGCTCCCTTTAGTGAAAACAGTACCCGTCGATGCGTTTTACCGGGCCGCCCTCGATGCGAACCGTCCTGATGCACAGCGCATCCGGGCGATCGAAATTGTAACGGAACTGCTGGGAGGTTTCCCGGATCGGATCGCCGAACAACTGATCCTGGACAATTCAAAGGCCGTCCGGGCCCGACTGGCATGGTCATTGGGTTCTCAAAGTCTAGCCGAGCAGAAAGCAGAATGGTTGAATGCGCTGCTCAAAGATGAATCGCCGCTAGTGGCCCGATTTGCTTTGCAGTCATTATTACAGTTGGGCGATCAGATTGATCAGAGCCAATGCCTGTCCGGCTTGCAAAAAACATTGGGTGCGCAAGAGCGTTACGTCAGACAATCCGCGGCCCGTGTTGCGGCACGATTAAGCGACGAAAACTTTAAAACACTTTCTTCCGGTGTCACCAGTTCCGAAGGTGCTGCCTTGATCACGCTTGCCTATGCCAGCATCATCAAGCAGGGGGGCGTAGTGCCTCTCGCGGTGCGGACGGGCGTGACTGTGTTTGAAGGCGACTATCAAACCGACTTGCGATTGGACGCGCTGCGATTGATTCAGTTAGGGCTCGGCGATCTGGGACCGCCGACCAAAATGGCTGCAGTCTTCGATGGCTACGCGAACGGCGTTGATCTGTCAGAATATGAACGCCAGCTCGACCCGATTCGTATTCGACTGATGGAGGCCTTCCCCAGCAGTCACGAAGTGTTGGATTATGAACTGGCCCGCGTGCTGTCCATGCTCGCGCCCTACAATCCGAAACTGTTGGATCAAATTCTGACCCGCATTACCGAAGATTCCGATCCGGTGACCGACATCCATTATCTGATTGTCGCTGCCCGCATTCCCAGTGATCGTAGTACCGCCCAGTCGAAAAAAATTGCGAATGCGCTGGTCCAGATTGATGAAAAAATGCTCCGTCTGAAACTTCCCCAGGATACGAACTGGGATGACCGTTTTAGGGAATTGTATACGCAACTCGTCAAAATCGACGCCGACCTTCCTCGGCAGATTGTAGAACAGCCGGGTTTCGGCCTGCCGGGACATGTTCTGTTTCTCAGTCAATTACCCCCGCAGTTTCTGGGAACCGCCATCAAAGCCTTTGACAAAAAAATCAAAGCCGATCCGGACTTCCTCTGGAACAGCGATGTCGTGTTTGTCTTTGGCGAATCAAAAGAGCCCGCACATCGCGAGATGCTACGTGATCTGTACGAAGAGTATGCATTGCAGGCCGCGGTGCTAGCTGTCTTGGCGGCGTCTCCCGAAGAACAGGATCGGGCCAAATTTATTGCTGGTCTGGAATCGTCGCAGATTGAAGTCCTGGAATCCTGTATCGCGGCACTGGAAAAACTGGCACCCGCGACCAAGCCCGAAGAAACGGTACGACTATTTGCAGCGTTACGACGTCTGGGCAGCGATAAACGGGAACAGAAACTTCAGGCGCGCATCGTCAGCTTATTACAGAACTGGACTGGTCAGCAACTGGGGCTTGCTACAGATGTTGGTGATTCCCAAAAGCGACGCGCCTTGATTCAAATCTGGCAAGACTGGATCGCGAAACAATATCCTGAGGTTTATGCCGCACTCTTAAAACAGAGCGGACCAGAGACCGAAAAATTCTTCGCGCTCCTGGAAACGGTGAACTGGGACGAAGGCAGCAGCGAACGCGGAGAAGCACTGTTCCGTAAACGGGCCTGTGTGCAATGTCATGGGAACCGCAGCGCATTAGGCCCGGCTTTAGCCGGAGTGGCCAAGCGGTTTTCCCGCAATGACCTGTTTACGGCGATCGTGGCCCCCAATCGCGATGTCTCGCCCCGTTATCAGACCACCGTCGTGGGCACAGTGGATGGTAAAGTTTATACGGGGCTCGTTGTCTACCGTTCGGTAGATGGCCTGACACTTCGCAATTCCAACAATCAGACAACACGCATCGAAGCGGAAGAAATCGACTTCGAAAACAAAAAAAGCACCTCACTGATGCCGCAGGGACTATTAAAAGATTTATCACCACAGGACCTGGCCGATTTATATGCTTATATACAAGGTCTCAAGTAAATCGTCGTGATAACCAGAAAAAAGGGTATCCAAACTCAAATTCTTAATTAGAATAGTCACCCTGAAGTGGGCAAGATGGTTTTCACTTTAGAATACAGTCAAAAAGAGAAATCATTTCAGTAGAGCAAATCTTAGTTTTCCAGCAGGAGGCTTCCAGACGCGTGTCGACTTCTGAAGAATCACCAGCAAAGAAAAAACGAACCCGAAAAATGCCCGAGCCCTATAACGTGCTCGATGGCAAACGCTGGATTCAGAATTCCATCAGCGTCTGGAGCGATCTCCGCAAGTCAACCGAAGAAGTCCGGCTCAAGCATCCGGCGATCTTTCCTGAAATGCTCGTTGAGCGGTTGATCGAAACATTTTTACCTCTCAAGGGAGAGACGATTCTCGATCCCTTTTCGGGTTCCGGCAGTACGATTGTGACCGCGGAAAAAATGGGGAAGACCGGTATCGGCGTTGAACTCTCAGAAGAATACGCGGCACTCGCTAACCAACGGATTGTTGAAGTCGCCAGCCAACTGGCAGAGCAGGGTGTGTCGGTCTCTGATCAGGCACAGACCGAAATCAAATCGCGCGTGTTACACGGTTCTGCATTGAGCCTGTCGGAACATGTTGCGCCGGGAAGTATTGATTTATGTATTACCTCTCCCCCCTATTGGAACGTACTTAATCAGCGACGTTCAGCCGACCATAAAGCGGTCCGGCATTATGGAAATCACGAGGAGGATCTCGGCGTCGTCGAAGATTACCAGGAGTTTCTGACCGAGCTGACTCAGGTCTTCCAGCAGGTCTTAGAGACGCTGCGCCCGGGGGGGTACTGCTGTGTAATCGTCATGGATTTGAGAAAGAAGAGCCAATTTTTTCCATTTCACAGCGATTTAGCAGCCAGACTCCAGCAGATAGGCTATATTTATGATGATCTGATTATCTGGAATCGGCAGTCCGAATATAACAATTTGAGACCCCTCGGATTTCCTTCCGTATTTCGAGTCAATAAGGTCCACGAATTTATCTTGTTGATGCAAAAGCCAAAGCAATAGATTGCAAATCAATAATTAGAGTCTGTATAACTCGTTTTTCCATTCCAAATTCTATTAAAGCGACTCCCATTTATTCAGAGTGCCATCCATGTTATTATACTCGATCCCAAAGGCCCTGAAGACGCGATAATAAACCTGGACACAGGCTAGGAACAGAATCTCACATTTGTCATAATAGAAGCCTGAAGCTTGAATCCCGCTGAAATCACTTAGAAGAGAGTAGACCCATGCAAAGCCTCGATTCCATTTTAGTTGGCGTTGATTTGACCCACGCTGATCGGCTGGTAGCCGCCGAGTTAAACGAACAAACAGCGGAAGCAGTCGAACGTGCGATCTGGCTGGCTGGCCTGTTTAATGCCAAATTGGAATTTTTCGCCGCCATTGATCTCTGGGCACATACCAAACATCTGCTCGAAGCGGATCGAGCTGATATGACCAATAACGTAGAAGACGAAGCGCACAAAGTGATGAGTGGCCTGATCAAACTGGCAAAAGAGCGGGGCGTAGAAAGCACGTCCAAAGTTGCGATCGGACCGAGCTGGCGCGAGATTATCATTGAAGTGGTTAAGAATAACCACGATATGGTGTTGGTGGGAACGCGCCCTCACGGCTTTACCGGGCGACTGTTCGGCGGCACGGTGATGAACCTGTTCCGCCAATGTCCGTGCCCCGTCTACGCAGTCAAAATAGATGAAGAACCGGACGTTCCCGAAATTGTCGTTGCCAGTGATATGAGTGAAGTCAGCAGCGATATTCTGAATTTCATCGTTTCTGCTGCCCAGGTCGCCGACATGAAAATTCATCTGGTACACGCCATCGACACCCAACTTGATCAGCGCCTCAAAGGATTGGGAGTGGGAGACGAGACGCTAAAAAAATGTGCCGAGGATATCATGGAAGAAGTCAAGAACGAGCTCAACGAACAGCTGGCACAGACCGACTATCGCACACTCTCCTACGGCGTGCAGGTACACGTACTGGAAGGCTCGCCCGAAGTCGCGATTCCCGCGTTCATCGAAGAACACAAAGTCAATCTGCTGGCGATGGGCACACTGGCCCGGACCGGCATCAGCGGCTTCTTTATCGGCAACACGGCCGAACGCATGCTGGAAAAAGTCAAATGCTCCGTCCTGACCTTCAAACCGTCTGACTTCGTCTCACCCGTTGTGCCGGAGTAAAATCGTTCGCTACGAATGGAATTTATGAAACGCATCGTTGATCACTATCAGCGATGCGTTTTTTTATTTGTGCGGATAATTTCCAAACAGTAGAGGGTAAGTTGATTTCTGATTATTCAAACAGTACCTTGAAATCGTGAAAGCAGGCACTTTCTAAGAGTTTCGTCGAAGGGAAAATCTTGTGATTGAATTTAAGTGTCCGCAATGTAGCCAATTGATCCACGCGAAACCGGCGAGTGCAGGTAAAGTCAGCAAGTGCCCACAATGCCAGGCGGAAATTCAGGTTCCTCTACCTCGAAAAACCAATCCAGAGCCGCCTCCTCTGGATGTGAATCGAGGATCGCAGAATGCACCAAAGCATACGATCCCTCGAAGTGATGATCTTGATGATATTGAGTTTTTGGATCAAGTGTCACCAAAGAAGGAGAATCAGACCGGTGAGGATCGGTATCTCGCATTAAAACTGCTTTCAATGTGTTTTCGTGGGATTGCATGGTTTACCGGAATTGGTGTCGTCGTTGCTATTGTGGTGATGATTATAGATTCTGGCTTAAGTCATGACTCGAATACCCATTCCGATGTATTATGGAGTGGTGTGCAAATATTTCTCGGCGGAGTATTTTCGGTATTAGTTCAATTATCAATTTCAGAGATTATTCTTCTTTTTATCGATATCGAAAAGAACACTCGCAAGAGGTGAGATAGCTAAAATCGCTCAGAGAAAAAACGTATTCAATTCAGGTTTTCCACTTGCTTGGAGAAAGACAAAATAAATGCCGCTCTTTCTACTGACAGCGACCGATGAAAAAGGCAAACGCGAAACGCATCGCGTCGAAGCGGAAAATTCGCAAGACGCCTATCATGATTTGGAATCGCGTGGATTCACTCAGATTGTCTTGCATACCGAAGATGCCGGGGCTACGGCGTCGGCAATGTTTCCACCCGACCCGAATGTGGAAGAGCATGTCTCTGCCGCTGATATGGTCCGTTTTCAATATCAGACCAGCTTCGGGTTTTTTCTCTACATGTTGAAGGACCTGTATTGGAAATTTCGCTGGGGGGCTTTCTTAGCAATCATAGTCTTGGTAATTAAATGGAATAACCAGACTGCTTTCAGCACGCTCGAACTCGCGATGTTTGGCCTGTTCCTGATTCCCTTAATCCTTGCGTTATGGGTTGCTTATTTTTCCTCTTCGCGCAAATACACGCTATTGATGCAGGCTTTCTCCTGGGGGAGATGGCAAGAAGTAATCGACCGTGTGCCTCCACTCAGAGGCAAAATTGCCGATTTTGAATTATCTGGTCGGGAGGCAGTTGCACTGACCGCTCTGGGACGCTTCGACGAAGGGCTTGCCATGATGGAACCTTTTGCCGATTCACCCGATGTTCCGCGTTGGATGTATTTAGGTCGCTTGTCAGAATTGTATGAGATCATCAAAGATGAAGACCAGGTTATTGAATGCCTGCGTCTCTCTTATGAGGATGCACCGGAAAATCCGACAGTACAGATTGACTATGCCTATGGGTTAATGAAATATAATCGCGATAACAGTTTGGCGGAGCAATTGCTTGATGATGCGGAACAGCAGCATCTCGGAGAACTCGTGGAATTGTTATTCTTCTATTTCAAGGGTCTGCTGGAGCTGAATCGGGGGAATTTCAAAGCCGCAGAAGCCTCTTTTAAAACCTGCCAATCAGGGTTACTGCCGATCGCTCCCAGTCAACCGCTCCTGCAACTCTTCGTTGATCTTAATCGTGCTTATCTCGCCATCGCACTGGCGGAGCAAGGTGAACTACAGCAGGCCGAAGAACTCTTCCGGTTGGCGCTCCCCCGGCTCAAAGCATTAGATAGTACCTGCATCATGGATCGCTATGCAGCGGTACTTGCCCGATAAGTCTCTTTTTGCAGTTAGAAAAATGAGATATGGAACTGATCGAATATGGCGTGATTGATGGGTTGCCGCATTATTTCGCCTCGGCGACCGATGAATATGGCAAGCGTGAATTGCATTCAGTGTATGCAGAAGATTCACAACAGGCCTATGAGTTTTTCGAAGTGAATGGCTATGTCGACATTGTTCTGCATAGTAATGACGCGAGTGCCGTTATTGACGGTTTGTCGCCAGACACGGGAAGTATGATTGATCGCATGCTCCCTCTCGATCTGATGCAGAATCACTATCAGACGATCAGGAAATTATCACTGGCTTTACTCAAAAGACTCTATTGGAAGCTTCGCTGGATATTGGCCGTCGTGATCGGTTTTCTCCTGCTCTTTCAGTGGAACCGTGGCGTCCTGGGGAATACGCGGGGAATAACCGTGATCGCAATATTACTGCTACTGCCGGCTCTGGTCGCGTATCTGGCAGCCAGATTCTCAGTTTACCGCAGATATAAACAACTACTCGATGCTGCTTTCTGGGGCCGTTGGCAGGAAGTGCTCGATCAAATACCGCGGCTGGAAGGAATGTTTCCTGAATATGATCTTGATGCGCGTGCGGCAGTTGCCTTGTCTGCGTTGGGGCGGCTTGATGAAGGGTTGGAGTTAATGCAGCCGTATGCTGACTCATCGCGAGTTCCCCGCTGGATCTATTGGAGCCGGCTGGCTGATCTTTATTTTTATGCAAATGATGAGGAGCAAATCCAGAATTGCGTGCGTTTGGCTGCAGAAGATGCCCCGGAACTTCCCATAGTCAAACTGGGCCATGCGCATATACTAATACAATTTACTACCGAATATGATCGGGCAAAACAGTTATTGGAACAGACGGAAAAACAACATTTGGACCAGCAATGCAAACTCAGTTTACAGAGATTCAAGGGAAATCTGGAATTGAAACTGGGAAACTATCAAGGCGCGAAAGAATATTTTCTGGTCTGTCAGCAGGGGATTCAGGAACTCCTCGCCAGTCAACCGGCAGCGTTACACATGATGCAGCCGGGAATGCAGCTTGATTTCGATGTGAATCAGGCGTATTTCGCGATTGCATTAGCAGAACTCGGAGACAGGGCACAGGCCGAAGAAATGTATCAACAGGCTTTACCCCGCTTGCAGGCGTTAGGCTATCAACGGATCATGGATCGTTATGCAAAGGCAATCCGTTCCTGACCATTCTATTCCGAAAGAAAATCAAATGCGAAAAATCATCAAACAGAATAGCCGGTTCAATCAAATCATCATTCTGGGGGGAGTGGGATTAACCCTTTTTGGCTGCACCGGTTTGGGGGGCCTGTTTGCCATTGCTGGGGCATTATTGATCTCAGGTGCCCTGATTGCCGAAGCGATTACCACTTATCTCACGTTCCTGGTTCTCCAGTCGGATCAGGAATGAATCTGATCTCTGCGGCTGATGCACTTTTAAAATCCGTACGAATTTATTCAACCATCGTCTTACTTCTTCCCCTTCGCTTGATTTGATTGCATTTCGCGATGGGCCGATTCAGCTGCAAAGACTTCCTCTTTTTCCTTTTCCATTTCGCTTTTGACATCGGATGTGATTTCACCGGAATTTAATGTTTCGTCATCGGAACCACAGCCGGGAAGCAGAGACAGAGCCAACAACAGCAGGCTATAAAATAACAGTTTCATGGGATTTCCTCTTGGTCGTTTTTAAGTCGTTATGAGTAGATGAAAAGAATTTGGGGAGACGGAGACCGTTCATCGCAGGGCTTCCTTCGTTTCCGGGGGGAAAACGTCAGATGCCCTGCGAGTTCACGATTCGATTACGCCTGTGTTAAGTCAGCGGCGTTTAATACTCACCAACGGATTGGCGGTCATTCGTCAGGCTGATCCGACGCATGATTTCGCCATCGATGTTATAGCTGATGAGACGTACCGAACCATCGGCCAGACAGGCATTCATTCCGCCTTGATGTGCTGAGCCGAAGAAGGGATGCCAGTTCGTCCAGCTGACGCCCCCTTTGTCAACCACTGCAATGGTATTGGTTGGTGCGTCAGTGTCATACAGCGGAGTTAAACCGTATTCCTCACCCGCGCTATTGATACCAGCACCATGGCGGATTACGCATTCATCCCAGCCGGCGTTGTTCCAAGGCTCATTATCACCACCATCAGAACCGTGACGATCAGGGTGCAATGCTTTTTCTGCCACCATGATTGTGTTTGAAGAACCGTCTTTGATATCGTTGATGCGAATTTCACGCAGTGTCGTTTGGACGACAACTCCTCGCATCCCCTTACTAGTGTCATTCGATGTCATACCGCCAGATCGTTGGCCGGCATTTCCCGCGTAGTCACAACGATAATATCCACTGCCATACGAGGTCGGTTTACGACGACTTGGGCAGTAATACGCTTTAATACCACTACGGGCGACAAGTGGATATGTGCCCGCCGGATCAGCGTCCGTACCAAGGTTGTAGACATTCGACTGTTCCATGTAAGGCAGAATCTGATAGCTCCAACTCCAACCAACACGTTCTGTTGCATTACAGCAGGCGTACGACGCGCCGGCACCATCGCGGGCTCCTGTGGGAAGACGATCAAATACATCGTGAAAATTATGAAATGCCAGGCCAATCTGTTTCAGGTTGTTTCTACACTGCGTACGTCGGGCCGCTTCGCGTGCCTGTTGAACGGCCGGCAACAGCAGGGCAATTAGAATCGCGATAATCGCGATTACGACCAGTAATTCAATCAGCGTAAATCCGCGGCGATTATTGGATGAATGTTTCAGCGCACTGGTAGCCGGGGGAGAAAATGGACGTGACGTCATCATTTTCCGATCTCCTTAATGTGAAAAAGAATGAGAATGTAATAGCTGCGTTTTTAAGTTTTCAAGGCGGGGAATGCCGGTGGTGGTCTTGACTGACCTTATTAAGGAACAGGGAACGGAGCCCTTTCCTGATATTGCGGGTATCCTACCTGCGGATTGTTAATAAATTGTGAACAATCAATGAATAGTGAGACTGTTACAGTCGATCACGGTTGGGGGGCACACTAAATTATCTAGGCAGAACGTCAGGTGTACAAGTAGGGAAAGGCATGAGAGAGGGAGAACGCAGCCTATCCGTTGGTGCGTCGTTTATAGAATCAGAACCGTCCAGGAACAGTCAAGTCATCCCGCCAATAGAATTTGATCACTCCGATTATTTTCGCGAATGAAACGATTTTCTGTTAAACTGTTTTAGATCAAGAGATCAGTTTCTGAACCATGCGTGAGCAATTAATGATAAGCACAGAACAAGCAATACCAGATGAGACACAGCCGTCTGGCTTTCACTGGCGACGGACGATCCTGCTTGTCGTGGGGCTGTTATTCATCGCGGTTGGTGTTGCCTGGCAGTTCAAGCTGCTGCCTATTGGTAATCGCTTGCCGCGTGACAATGCGATCATGGTCATCGCCCCGTATCAGCATCAGGGAACCTGGGTGTTTGACGACAGCTCTGCCGGCCTGGTGCAGGAACCGTTTGTCGCCGGCGTTCCCGAGATGATCGATATGATCGTAGCCGACATCCCTCACGCCGCCGAAGGGTTTCGGCTGTTGTTCTCTGCCAAGCCGTTTCCAAAGTATCAGAAAAAGCTGATCTGGCTGCGAGGCGATCAGGGGGGCAACTATTACCGCTTTGAAGATTCAGACATGGAAGGCTGGATTTGCCCTGCGATGTTCAAATATTATGAGACCGCCCCCAAAGAGCTCTACGTCAAAGCTGAAGCCATGAAATAAGCTTACAAAGCGAGCCTGGCAGGTCTTTTTTGTGTCACTCCCAAAACACAAGAAGCAGACATTTGACGAAACGATAGAACCCCTACTATAGTAGGACCATTCATAGGCCCCCGTAGCTCAGTTGGATAGAGCAATACTTTCCTAAAGTATAGGTCGCAGGTTCGAACCCTGCCGGGGGTATGTTTTCACAGGGACGGCCATTCAGCTCAGTTTACGTCATTTCCATAAGGAATCCCGTTATGCTTAAGCCGCTCAACGTTTTCATCGTCTGCTGTCTCGTCACACTTGGAACCCTGTTTGCGGGTACTTCGCTCCAGGCGGAAGACAAAGCGAATAGCTATTACCTGATTGGCAACTCTCTGACTTGGGATACTGTTCCTTCGCTGCTCGACGGTGATGTGCAGTGGCACGTTGATTGTGGCAAGAGCCTGCCTTATATTTATGAGCATCCGGAAATGCCTTGCGTGAAGAATTCGACGCTCTGGCCGCAGGCACTCAAAGAGAAACAGTACGATCTGATTTCCGTGCAGCCTCATTATGGTTCTACACTGACGGAAGACGTCGATACGATTTCCAAATGGGTCAAGCAGCAGCCCAAAGCGACGTTTATCATTCACACCGGCTGGGCGCGCAGTGCCACGCGGGCCGATGAATATGCCAATAAAGATGTCTCAGGCAAACTGCAGCACAGTCCCGCGTATATTAACACGTTAATCGCGGCTCTCAAAAAACGCTTCCCCGATCGGCAGTTCAAGCAGACGTACGCCATCAATCTGCTGGCGCAGGTTGACGCCGACATCAAGCAGAACAAAGCCCCTTTCGAACAGGTTTCCGATCTCTACCGCGATGCGATCCACATGAAAACCGACAGCGGTCGTTACCTGATGCATAATGCCATGCGGCACGCGATGGGACAGCCTCGGTCTGATAAGGGCTACGAAAAAGTAGATCCGAAAATCAAGCAATACCTGAATCAGGTGCTCAATACGCTCAACAATCCGTAATTATGACTCCGGCAGTTCGCCGATCAGTTTCTGTTTTTCCTCGTCAGAAAGAAACGACGCGGTGAACGAATTCCGGGCGAGTTTCACTAGATCATCGCGCGAGAGATCAAAGGCCTTTTGGATGGCCTCGTAGTTTTCGTTGACGTAACCGCCAAAGTAGGGGGGATCGTCGGAATTCACGGTTACCAACAGGCCGGCATCTAGCATCCGTTTTAACGTGTGTTCGGACATGGTTTTGAAAACACGCAAACGTACGTTGGAGAGCGGGCAAACGGTGAGCGGAATCTGTTCTTCTGCGAGCCGTGCGACAAGAGCTGCATCTTCCATGCATCGCACACCATGATCGATGCGTTCAGCGTGCAACAGATCCAACGCTTCGGTGATGTATTCCGGCGGTCCTTCTTCACCTGCATGACACACTACCCGGAAACCTTCACGGCGTGCTTCGTCGAATACGTTCACAAATTTGGACGGGGGATGCCCCTGTTCGGAAGAATCCAGGCCGACGCCGATGAATTGCTCGCGAAATGGCAAGGCTTGCTGAAAGGTCTCCAGCGCCGATTCTTCTGAGAGGTGTCTCAAGAAGCTGAGAATCAGTTTCGAGGATACGCCGAGTTCTGTCTGCGCTTCCTGAAGCGCCGCTGTAATGCCATTGATCACGGTTCCAAAGGGAATATCGCGTGCGGTATGCGATTGGGGATCGAAGAAGATTTCGGTATGCCGCACGTTCTGGGCAGCTGCTTTTTTCAAGTAAGCCAGCGTCAGGTCGTGAAAGTCCTCTTCCGTTTGTACGACACTAATCGAGGCGTAATATAAATCGAGAAACGACTGCAGGTCAGAAAAGTTATACGCGGCCCGCATATCGTCCACGGACTTGAATGGGAGCGTGACCTGGTTCTTCTCAGCGAGCTCAAATGCCAGCTCCGGTTCCAGGGTTCCTTCAATGTGTAAATGCAATTCTGCTTTAGGCAGTTGAGCGATGAACTCGTCCATGTTTTTCCCATTGTTTTAGAAGCAGCTTCAGGTTTCTTCAGGCACGATTTGGGTGCATTGTCTGGAATGTGCTACGGAGGGACAAGTCAGATTATTGCAGAAGATGAACAACAACAAATTGTATTCGCATCTAATACCATCAATCAGGCTCTGTTCTCATCTCACCAGTTGATTAAGTGGGCGGCCTTGGCTACTATACTGAGTTACATATGTGGTGTTGGGCGAATAAACAAATGACGCTGTTGTTTAATAGGACTAGTATCGTGAAGTCTCTAAACACTGTTTTTCTCTTTGCTATTTTGTTGGCAGGTCTCACTTCAATTCTCTTTTTAAGTGCAGGAGTAGAAGAGCAAGGATCTCCCCAACGCACTTCTGAGCAGACCGTTCCCACTTCGAATGTGATGCATCCTAAAGTAACGATGTGTATGTACGTGCAAAGTGCCGAGATAACAAACGAAGGGGTTTTACATTTTGTAACTCTCAATAGTGGTGGTACCAGATACTATTACTTCAATGCCAAAAATAGGAATATTGTAATCGTGGAAACAACGGAAATTGAACCGAATCAGATTAGAATGGAAGATCTTGAGCACGGTGTGCTGCTGATCGCTGTTCCAGAAGCACTCAATCTCGATATTGAAAAATTTGGTAAATCCGAGCCAGTTCAAAACCAATAGACTCTGTATGAGACTTCGTTTTTCAGCAGCAATATTATAGGATCAATTCTGCTGGTTTCATCCCTGTTGTTCCTGAATCGGGGCAGATTGAATTCAGTATTGAACAGTTTATTGAAAAATGGAAGCGAAGATCGCCATGTTAAGAACACTTTTGTTTTGTCTGTTGGGACTCATTTTTTCTGATCAGGCAGAGTTAGAAGCAGGTGACTGGAAAGTCGGCATGGCACGCGTCGATATCACGCCGACCAAAAAAATCTGGCTCGGCGGTTACGCTTCTCGCAAAAAGCCGGCTGAGGGAACAACGCATCCCTTATGGGCCAAAACGCTGGTATTCGAAGACCAGCAGGGAAACCGGGCCGCGATTGTCACAACCGACCTGATTGGGTTGACGCGGGAACTTTCCGATGCGGTCGGAAAACGAGTCGCTCAGAAAACAGGGATCACCCGCGAGCAGATTTTGCTAAATTGCTCGCACACGCATAGCAGCCCGGTCGTGCGAGGTTGTGCGGCGTTGGCCTATGATTTGAGCCTCGCGCATCAGAAAGACGTCGACGAGTATGCAAAGCAACTCGAGGACAATCTAGTCAAGGTAATCGTCCAGGCCAGTCAGACATTATCGGAGGCATCGCTAAGCTATGGCGAAGAGCGGGCCACGTTTGCCATCAATCGACGTGGCCGGATCAACCCGGATGGCCCCGTTGATCATACGGTTCCCGTGCTGCGAATTAACGATGCAGCCGGCAACATGCGGGCGGTCCTGTTCGGCTATGCCTGCCATAATACAACGATCGCGTTGTTCGAATATTGTGGCGACTACGCCGGCTTTGCTCAGGTGGCGCTTGAGAAAAAATACCCGGGAACGATGGCGCTGTTCATGCTCGGCTGCGGCGGTGATGCGAATCCTGAGCCGCGTGGCACACTCGCACTGGCAGAGCAGCATGGAAATTCCCTGGCGAAAGCAGTGGAGCGGGCCGTTGAGCAACCACTGGAACCGATTCAGGGGCCGCTGACCGTCAAAATGAAGCGAACCGATCTACCGTTTGTCGATCCTCCTTCGAAAACGGAACTGATAAAACAGCAGGGAAAGGGAGACGTCTATTCACAGCGTCTGACGAAGTATCTGTTGAATCAACTGGAACAGCAGGGCGCAATTGCATCCTCTTATCCTTTCTCCGTGCAGGTGATCGAGTTTGGTGATGACCTGACGTTAATTGGTTTGGGCGGTGAAACTGTGATCGATTATTCCATTCGGCTGCACGAAGAATTATCTGACCGCCGGATCTGGGTAGCCGGTTACTGTAATGAAGTCTTCGCCTATGTACCTTCAGAACGTGTTCTAAAAGAAGGCGGCTATGAAGGGGGCGGTGCGATGAAGTACTTCGGTTTTCACGGCCCCTTTAAACCTGGCATGGAAGATCGCATTATTCAACTCGTGCACTCTCTGGTGACGCCGTAGAATGCTGTGTAAGCATCGCTCAAACGCATGAGAGTATTTTTCATTTCTCGATTGAATGTAAAATTACTCTGAATGCCTCCTGCTACTGAAGATCATACGCACAAAATCTAAAAACGCATTTGCGGTTCTAAGCGTAGTCATGTTTGCAGGTAAGGTAGAATCTCGCTTGATAAAATCGTCACAGTTCCAGTCTGTCTAATCTGAAAAGAAACAATACATTCAGGAGTCCTCTCTTTTTATTGTGCTGATCAGAGTGTTTTATGTGATGTTTCTCTAACTGCCTGTTATTTAGTAACTTACTGAGTCTTTTGTTTGATACGCAATAAAGAACAATTTTGACGAATCAAAGATTGCTATTGTCTCAAGCAGAGGCGTCGGAAATAATAGAACTGCTCGAAACGTTGTAACAGTCACTTACATCCCTGTGTGGCATGCTCTGAGAGCAGTCGAGTCACGTCCACACGATAATCCCTGATTCACAATTAGGTGTTGGCCATGGATGGTCTTAAAACAACCTCGTCACAGATTTGTTTTTGTATGAGGGAACTTTCCCTGCGCGGACTGTGTCTCGTACTTACAAAATTTCGGTCTTTGTGAAAGGCAGTTGAACTTTAGAAAAACTCTTCAATCAAATCACCTCGAACTAACTGGCCGATAATTCGACCTGCTTGAATGCAGGTCGCCACGCCAGGAGGAGAAATCCCATGGAAAATGGTCGATCAATCTTAAATCAAATCTCTGGTCAGCTTAACGCTGACTCGTTTCTTCAGGAACATTGGCAGGGGACTTTTGATGAGTACCTCGATCTTGTTCGAGAAGACCCCAAGGTAACGCGAACGGCGTTCCAACGCGTATATGACATGGTCATGAGCTATGGAACTTATCCCGTGGAAGGCAAAAAAAGCCTGATTCGTTATCGCTTCTTTGATGATCCGGTGAATGACGGACGCGATGGAATCTTCGGCCTTTCGAAACCGTTAATGGATCTCGTGAACGTCTTCAAGTCGGCTGCTCTCAAATATGGTAGCGAACGCCGCGTTCTGTTGCTGCACGGCCCGGTAGGGAGTTCCAAAAGTACCATCGCCCGTTTGTTAAAGCAGGGATTGGAACGCTATTCCCGCATCGAAGAAGGCGCCTTGTATAGCTTCGGCTGGAAAGAAGAAGACGGATCAATTCAATGGGACCCCATGAATAGTGAGCCCCTGCAGTTGATTCCGGTAAAACATCGACCGGAAATCTGCGATTATCTGAATCAGGGACGCGATCCCAACAAAGAAACAGATTACATCGTGGAAATCGCCGGCGAAGTCTGCCCGTTAAGCCGATTCCTATTCAACGAAAAACTGGAACAAGCCAACGGTGACTGGACCAAAGTCATGGATCAGATCGTCGTCAAGCGGATCACGTTTTCCGAACAGGATCGGATCGGCATTGGAACGTTCCAGCCTAAGGATGAGAAAAACCAGGACTCCACCGAATTAACGGGGGATATCAATTATCGTAAAATCGCGGAGTTTGGCAGCGAGAGCGATCCGCGTGCATTCAATTTTGATGGTGAGTTCAATGTCTCCAACCGAGGTCTGATTGAATTTATCGAAGTACTCAAACTCGATGTGGCCTTTCTGTATGATCTCCTTGGTGCCTCGCAGGAACACAAGATTAAGCCGAAGAAGTTTGCTCAGACCGATATTGATACGGTGATTATCGGCCATACGAATGAACCGGAATATCGTCGTCTGCAGTCGAATGAGTTTATGGAAGCACTCCGCGACCGAACGGTGAAAATAGATGTGCCGTATGTCACGAAGCTGAGTGAAGAAATTAAAATCTATGAGAAGGACTACAATAGCAAACGCGTCCGTGGCAAACATATTGCCCCGCATACGCTGGAAATTGCAGCAATGTGGGCCGTACTGACTCGCCTGGAAACACCCAAGCATCACGGCTTGACGCTGGTTCAGAAAATGAATCTGTATAACGGGAAATCGTTAACCGGCTTCACGACGGAGAATGTGGAACAACTTCGCAAGGAAGCCAAGTCGGAAGGTCTGTTCGGGATTTCTCCCCGCTATGTGCAGGATAAAATATCGAATGCACTGGTTGTGAATTCGCATAGTTCGAATTTGAATCCATTCATGCTGTTGAATGAACTGGAAGAAGGTCTGAAGCACCATTCATTGATTGCCAATGAAGACATGCGTGATCATTACCGCCAGTTGATTACCGTCGTGAAGGAAGAGTATACCGACATCGTGAAGAATGAAGTACAGCGTGCGATCGCCGCTGACGAAGAAGCACTCACGCGACTCTGCGGTAACTATCTCGATAGCGTCAAAGCTTACACGCAGAAAGAACGTGTGAAAAATAAATTTACGGGTGAATACGAAGAGCCGGATGAACGGTTGATGCGATCAATCGAAGAACGCATCGATATTCCGGAAACCCGGAAAGACGACTTCCGCCGTGAGATCATGAATTACATTGGTGCCCTGTCGATGGACGGGAAAACCTTCGATTACAAAACCAATGAACGTTTGCAGAAGGCCCTTGAAATGAAACTGTTCGAGGACCAAAAAGATACGATCAAATTAACCAGCCTGGTATCGAATGTGGTCGATGCGGACACGCAGGAAAAAATCGATATCGTCAAAGCCCGGTTAATTCGAAATTACGGTTATGACGAGGAATCAGCGACTGACGTTCTACAGTATGTGGCCAGCATTTTTGCTCGCGGCGATACAAAAAAGAACAGTGACGCCGCCTGATCTGATTGTCTATGTTTATTAACTCACAAGAAAGTCAGCCGGGAGAAGTAAGATTAGATTTAGAGCCGACTAACTCTGATTCCCTGTTTTGAAAGGGGCTCAATCACATGGTACGCAGAATTGATCGTGACCAGCAACGGTTCGAGAAAATTATCAAAGGGAAAGTGCGACAGCAGCTCAGAAAATACATCAATCATGGTGAAATGATTGGTCGTAAAGGACGAGAGACCGTCAGCATTCCCGTACCCAATATCGAGATTCCCCATTTTCAACACGGTGAAAAAGGGAGTGGCGGCGTCGGGCAGGGTGAAGGTGAAGTCGGACAGCCCATCGGGCGAGGAAAGTCTGATGGCGACGGTCAAGGGCAAGCGGGCAATGAGAAAGGCCAGCACATTCGGGAGGTGGAGTTAACCCTCGAAGAACTGGCCGATATGCTCGGCGAAGCTCTCGAACTGCCGCGGATCGAACCCAAGGGAGACAACCAACTCACTTCGAAAAAAGACCGCTATACATCCATCAGTCCGACTGGCCCGGATTCGTTAAGACATTTTAAGCGAACCTATAAGCGGGCGCTCAAACGGATGATTGCGACGAATAATTACAATCCCAAAGATCCGCTGATTGTTCCGACCAAAGATGATGAGCGGTTTCGCAGCTGGAAAACGGTTTCCGAGCCGCACACGAATGCTGCTGTGATTTATATGATGGATGTGTCCGGGTCAATGACCGATGTCCAAAAAGAAATTGTCCGCACGGAATCCTTCTGGATCGATACGTGGCTCAAGCGTCAATATAACGGGATCGAACGCCGTTACATTGTGCATGACGCCGTAGCTCATGAAGTGGATGAGGATACGTTTTACCGCATTCGCGAGAGTGGGGGAACGCGTATCTCATCCGCTTACCGGGCAGCCGACCAGATTATTAAACGAGACTTCCCTCCTTCGTTGTGGAACATTTACTGCTTCCAGTTTTCCGACGGAGACAACTGGGGAGAAGATAACACGGAGTGTATCGAGAATCTGAAACAGAACATTATTCCAATCTGTAATCTCTTCTGTTATGGACAGGTCAGAAGTCCGTATGGCTCGGGAGATTTTATCAAGGAACTGCGTAAGGTCGAAGAAGAGTTTGAAAATCTGATTCTGTCCGAGATCGACGACAAGGAAGCCATTTACGGTTCAATAAAAACGTTTCTGGGAACCGGAAAATAGAATTAACAGTATGTGCTGCCTTCAAAAGCAGCACGCAATCAGCCGGTGGTTCAAACCGCAGTGATTACTGACGGAGGCTCATATGGTAGTAACAACGCATCGCCCCTTACCCAAGGAATTAAGCGACATCCAGCAGGAGATGGAGCAACATGCGCTCGATTATGGACTCGATTTTTTCAAGACAATCTTCGAAGTGCTCGATTACGAAGAACTGAGCATGTTTGCCGCCTATGGTGGGTTCCCGGTTCGCTATCCGCATTGGAAATTTGGTGCGCAGTATGACGAACTGATGAAAGGCTACTCTTATGGCCTGCAAAAAATCTACGAAATGGTGATTAACACGGACCCCTGTTATGCGTACTTGTTGAGTGCGAATGACATCACCGATCAGAAACTGGTGATCGCTCACGTTTATGGGCACTGTGACTTTTTCAAGAACAATGCCTGGTTTTCGCATACGAATCGCAAGATGCTCGATCAGATGGCCAATCATGCCACGCGAATGAATCGCCATATTGATACGCACGGCTATGAAAACGTAGAAATATTTATCGATACCTGCCTCTCGCTGGAGAGCCTGATTGATCCCTATGCGCCACATATAAAACGTGACGCAAAAGTAGAGACCAAGGAAGAATCAAAACGAAAAATGGATGAGCAAGGCGAAGCTCCAGACGGCCGTTTCCCCGCCAAGAACTATATGGATCGCTACATCAACCCGGAAGAAGTGCTCGAAGAAGAAGCGAGTCAGAAACGCCAGAAAGCCCGGGAGATGTCGGATCAGCTGAAATTCCCCAAAGAACGTCTGCGAGATGTATTGTACTTTTTGATTCAGTATGCGCCACTGGAAGACTGGCAGCGGGATGTGTTGACAATCATTCGGGATGAAGCATACTACTTTGCACCGCAAGGCCAGACTAAGATCATGAACGAAGGTTGGGCCAGTTTCTGGCATTCGACCATCATGACTCGGCACGGTCTGACAGACGAAGGACTTATCAACTACGCGGACCATCACAGTGGTACGATGGCGACCAGCCCGAATCGATTGAATCCGTATAAGTTGGGCATTGAACTGCTGAAAGATATTGAAGAACGTTGGAATAAAGGACAATTCGGCCCTGAGTATGAAGACTGCACCGACATGTTCGAAAAAGAACGCTGGGACAAAGATCTCGGCCTGGGAAGAGAGAAAATCTTTGAAGTACGTCGCATTCACAACGACATTACGTTTATCGATACGTTTCTGACTCCCGAATTCTGTTATAAGAATCAGATGTTTTCCTTTGCGTATAACGACTCCAATAAGACGTACGATATTCAGTCTCGCGAATTTGAACAGATCAAACTGCAACTGTTAAATAGTCTCAGCAATCATGGGCGGCCTGTGATTTATGTGCAGGATGCCAACTATAAGAATCGAGGCGAACTTTATCTCGAACATGAATTCCTGGGAGTTGAACTCAAGTTGGACTATGCCCAGGATACGCTGGTCAATCTGCATCGCATCTGGAAACGGCCCGTAAATATTGAAACCGTCGTTGATGATCGGCCTACGATTCTGAGCTATGACGGGAAAACACATCACACCGATTCAAAAGAAAAAACCTAATATCCTCGTAAGGAGGATTTCACGATGTCCGTACTTAATCAACTAAATCACGAATTGAAACAGTTAACCGGATTTCAATCGGCTCAGCCAACGACCGTCACTCTGGCTGCGAAAGGGAAAATTGAAATCAACATCGATTTTACCTCCGTCGATTCCATGAGCTGTTCGTTCCAGGAAATCCGCGTTAACGTTCCGTCATTATCACAGTCGACTTATGACAAGTTGAAAGAATGGGGGCAAAAACTCTGTCAGCGGATCACTTATCTGTTAGAGAATATCGGTCCGCTCGAATACGACGAAGATGCCGGTCAGGTTCTCATTCGTTCGACGCCACCGGACCAGAATCAGGCAGGAACTCAGTTTTATGAAATCATCCTCTCCTCCCACGCCAATGGGAACTTCAGCTTGAAACGCTTTGCCAGTCAGCAGGGGCAGGGAGGTCGTAGCCAGGTCGATTTACAGCTCACACACGAAGTTCTGCGCAAGCTTGTCGAAGATCTGGTCGATACCGTTCTCTGAGCTTGCTGTTCCCGGGGAAATACTCTCTGAAATCCAATTTGATGTTACAACGCCTTAAGTGCTAATTCGCTTAAGGCGTTTTTGTTTATAGACTTAGGTCTAGGTGTGTAAACTTGGATTTCGTGCTTGACGAACGGTGTTTTATATGTAAAATCATATTTTATGAGTAAAACATTAGAGAGAACTGAGCAAAGAATATCGTATCGGGTACCTGCTCTCGAGAAGGGGCTTGAGGTTCTGGAGTTATTGTCCGGGATCTCGCGGCCACTCTCTCTGACAGACATTGCAGACCGTCTGGGGCGAACCAAACAGGAGCTGTTTCGCGTGATGGCGTGTTTGAATGAGCAGGGGTATTTGATCCGGGATGCCAATCAAGGTTACCGGATGAGTACGAAGCTGTTCGAGCTGGGAGCCAAACATGCCAGCACCGAAGCACTGATTGCCCGTGCGACACCGCATATGGAAGCGTTAACGCAGGAACTCAAAGAGTCATGCCATCTGAATATTGTAGTTCGCAATAAGATGCTGGTGATTGCCCGTGTCGATTGCGACGCCGATGTCTCACTGGCTGTGAGAATCGGTGCCAGCTTCAAGTTGCATGAGCGAAACAGCGGCCATGTCGCACTCTCATTTCTGCCGGAAGAACAGCGACAGAAATACTGGGAGCAACACGAGCTTTCGTCCAGTCAGATTGGCGGGTGGGAGTCAGACTATAATGGCATCAGGCGAGCCGGTTTTCGTACGATGGAAAGTACTCTGATTGTCGGCGTTCAGGATACAGCGACGCCGATCCTTGGAGCCGATGGACGACTGCTGGCCGTGTTGTGTATTTCCCATATATTACGAGTCGGTGAGCCCGACGACAGTCAGCGGATTTCTTCCACCATGCTGGACTGTGCGCAGGCAATCTCAAGTGAATTCGGACCAACGACGATTAATAAGTCGGACATTGAAGCTCACACTGTCAACTGAAATAAGCGGGTGAATCGAACGGAGTTTTCATGCTGGATCAACAAAAACGACAACAGGACTTTCCCAGTTTGTCGGAACGCGTCTATTTAAATAGCGCCGCCGAGGGGATTCCCCCGCTGGCAGTGGGAGAAGCATTTCAGCAGTATTTTCAGGATAAACTCCTGGGAATGGACGGCCGCACCCTGCATGAAGCACAGTGGGATGCCGCCAAAGCGTTAGTCGCGCAAATGTACGGCCTGAGTTCAAACGAAGTCAGTATCTGCTCCTGTAGTTCCGAAGCATTCAACCTGGCGTATCTGGCATTGCAGCTCAAAGCGGGTGATGAAGTCATCGTCAGTGATTTAGACTTCCCCGCCAGTTATACCTTCGGCTTACAACAAAGCTGTCCAGCGACGACGAAGGTCTGGAAAGCCCGCGACTGGGAATTGCATCTGGATGATTTACAGGCACTACTGAATGAGAAAACACGCGTGGTGAGTATCTCGCTCGTCAGTTTTTTTAACGGCTTCAAAATACCGTTGAAGGAAGTCATCCAGACGATTCGCCAGCATTCGTCCGCTCTAATTGCACTGGACGTCACGCAGGCCCTGGGGCGCATTCCCCTCGATCTGGAAGGCATCGACCTGGTTATCAGCAGCACGCATAAATGGATTCTGGCTTCACATGGCGGCGGTCTTGTCGGTGTCCCTTCATCGAGGGCAAATGAGTGGACCGTGCCTGCGGGGGGCTGGTTCAATCTGAAAGATGCCTTTGGCGATCAGCGTTTTGAAAAAGCGGAAAGCCTGCCGGGCGCAGCCAGCTTTACGGTGGGCATGCCAAACTATCCGGCCGTGTATGCCATTCGCGCGGCGTTGGACTATATCACTAAGACCGGTGTCGAAAATATCAATCGGGCGGCAACACCCCTCGTTGAAGCGTGCCTGGAAGGCCTTAAGCAGACATCCGTCGAACTGATTTCACCCACACAGTCGGAAAACCTGGCGGGCATCATTGCGTTTCAGCACCCAGAAGCCGAACGAATTTATCAACACTTACACAGTAAACAAATCCATCCCATGTATCACGCGGGACGAATTCGTGTTGCCTTGCATGGTTACAATACGCTGGAGGATGTGGAAACATTCCTGCGCGAGTTACATGTGGCACTATCGAAAAGTTATATCGGAAATGCGGCAAGTTAGCCCCAAAATCGGTCAAAATATTGCCTGGAAACCATTTAAAATATGTATTTTTGCTGATTTCTGAACCAAATGGAATATAATAGTAAGGTAAGCATAAATTCATTCTTCAAACATTCTTACCTTCACGCACAAGCCACCAATTGTTGGGGTGAGAGATAAGCGCTCATCAAATAAAATGTGGTTCCTACCTCAAACTGCTGGGAATAATAATGAAGATGCCTGCTCGTTTACGAGATCGTTTCTTTTCGTTCGTAAAACCGTCTCCCGCCGGGTTATTGATCGCAGTCGTTGTGTTGAGTGTTTCTCAAGTCTCTGCAGCAGAGAAGCAATCGAATCCGCAACAGATTCAGTTTTTTGAAGCAAAGATCCGGCCGCTCTTAATCAAACACTGTTACGACTGCCATGGGGCAGATGAGCAGGAGTCCGGGTTACGCGTCGATACATTCAAAGGCATCGCCCAAGGTGGCAAAGCGGGTTCTCTGCTTGTTCCCGGTAAACCAGAACAAAGCTTGTTGATCACGGCTGTGAAATATCAATCGTCGGATTTACAGATGCCACCCGATGAGAAACTGAGCAAGCAGGAAATCGAAGATCTAACCAACTGGGTCAAAATGGGCGCGCCTTATCCTAATGCGGATCTCAGTCTGCTCCGGCCGTCCAGTAAAAAAGGAAATTATGACCTGGAAAAAGAACGTCAGTTCTGGTCCTTTCAGCCGGTTAAAAAGTCGGCACTGCCTGCTGTTAAACAAAAGGACTGGGTGAAAACTCCGATCGACCAGTTTGTATTACAAAAACTGGAACAGGCCGGACTGACGCCTGCGAAACCTGCTGATAAACGCACGCTGATTCGCCGGACGACATTCGACCTAACCGGACTGCCGCCGACGCCCGAAGAGATTGATGAATTTCTGAACGATACATCACCACAGGCATTTGAGAATGTCGTGGATCGTTTGCTTGCGTCACCCCATTATGGCGAGCACTGGGGACGGCACTGGTTAGACATTGCCCGCTATGCCGATTCCAATGGCCTGGACGAAAATATTGCCTTTGGCAACGCTTGGAAATATCGCGACTACGTTGTCAATGCGTTGAACAAAGACAAACCCTATGATCTGTTTCTCAAAGAACAATTGGCCGGTGATCTACTGGAACCCGCTAAGAATGTCGAAGAACGCAATGAGCGTTTGACTGCGACCGGTTTCCTGTCACTGGGCCCCAAAGTTTTAGCTGAAGTCGATGAAACCAAAATGGAGATGGATATCATTGACGAGCAGATCAACACGATCGGCGTCTCCCTGATGGGGATGACGATAGGTTGTGCCCGCTGCCACGATCACAAATTCGATCCCATTTCGGCCCACGATTATTACGGCATGGCAGGAATCTTGAAAAGCACCAAAACAATGGAGCATTACAAGAAGATCGCCCGCTGGCATGAAAATTCACTCGCCACCGAAGCAGAACTCAAAGAGCAGGCCGACTGGGACCAGAATATCAAAGCGGAAGAAACTAAAATCGCCGCCCTGGTGAAATCGGAAAACGAACGCCTGCTGAAAGAAGGGGGGAAAGATTTTAAACTGCCGAAGAAACCAGAGCCCTCTTATTCCAAAGATGCAAAAGCAGAACTCAAAACAATTCGCGATAAAGTGGCATCGTTGAAAAAAGAACGCCCCGAGGTTCCCACTGCACTCGGCGCAACCGAACGGGAAATTATCGATGTTCCTATTCATATTCGAGGCAGCCATCTGACATTGGGGGATACGGTTCCGCGACATGTTCCTGTCGTTCTGAGCCCACAGTCACAAAAACCATTTTCGAAAGAGCAGAGCGGTCGTTTGAAGTTCGCGGAATGGCTTACGAGCCGCGACCATCCGCTTGCATCGCGCGTCTTTGTGAACCGCGTCTGGCGCTGGCACTTTGGTAAAGGAATCGTCGCGACCCCGGATAACTTCGGAAAACTGGGTGCGAAACCGACGAACCAACCTTTGCTCGACTGGATGGCCGCCAGTTTGATGGACGAGGGCTGGTCGATTAAAAAACTGCATCGCATGATTCTGCTTTCGAATACCTGGCAGATGAGTAGTGAATTCAATGAGAAAGCCGCCAGCATCGATCCTGAGAATAGTCTGATGTGGCGGGTCGATGTCCGTCGTCTGGATGCCGAATCTATTCGGGATTCAATTCTGTCAGTCAGTGACGGGCTGGATCCGACAATGGGGGGCTCACTACTGACGGTTGAGAACCGTGCGTTTGTCTTTAATCATGAATCCAAAGATGCCGTGACGTATGATTTTAACAGACGATCAATTTATCTCCCGGTGATTCGAAACCATCTGTTCGGCATGTTTATGTTGTTTGACTATGCGGATGCCAGTGTATTAAATGGCAATCGCTCCTCAACCACCGTGGCACCACAGGCGCTGTTTCTGTTGAATAGCCACCTCGTCGAAGAGGCTTCACAGCGTATGGCGGATGAGGTGTTGCATCAGACGGCATTATCTCCAGAACAAAAGATTCAACAACTGTTTTTAAAATCGTTTGGACGTGTACCGACGGAATTAGAAGTCAGCAAATCATTGCAGTTCCTCGATGAGCTGGATAATGAGTTGCAGGCGGAGCAAACCGATTCAGAGAAACGCATCCATCGCAGCTGGCAGGTGCTCTGTCAGTCCCTGTTTGCATCGAGTGAATTTATCTATCTCAGATAACCTGGATGCGAGACAAACTTGAATAACAAAGTCATAACTATAGAGATCAATCGAGAGACGCCATGAGCATCCTACCTCAATCACTATTTTCCCGCCGCGATCTGTTGAAAAAATCAGCCGTTGGTTTTGGGAACCTCGCGTTGCTGTCGATGTTAAATGAGGAAACGCAGGCTGCATCCGCCAAAGATCCATTGTCCCCGAAAGAGCCGCATTTCACACCGCGGGCCAAACGTGTGATCTTCCTGTTCATGAAGGGGGGGCCGTCCCACATGGATACGTTTGATTACAAGCCTCAACTGCAGAAGTATGATGGTAAACCGTTCCCGTTTGATAAACCTCGCGTCCAGTTTGCACCGACCGGAAACTTGTTGAAATCGCCGTGGAAGTTCAAGCAGTATGGCGAAAGTGGAATTCACGTCAGTGAACTCTTTCCGAATGTTGCTGAATGCGTGGATGATCTTTGTATCATCAACTCGTTACATGGAACCAACGCCGCACATGGGGGCGCTTCGCTCAAACTGCATACCGGCAGTGATGCATTTGTGCGTCCCAGTATCGGGTCGTGGGTGACGTATGGTCTGGGGACGGAGAACCAGAACCTGCCGGGGTTTATTACCATCTGCCCGACGCTCGCCCACGGTGGCGTAAAGAACTGGAGTTCTGCCTTCCTGCCGGCGCCCTACCAGGGAACGCCGCTCGGAAATGCTGCGGTTGCAGCCAAGCAGGCTCAGATTGAATATATCAAAAACAATTTTCTTTCTCGTAAAGTACAACGCAAGCAGGTTGAATTCCTGAACGATTTAAATCGCCTCCATCAGGACGAGACCGGACCGAATCAAATTTTGGAAGACCGCATTGGTTCGTTTGAACTTGCGTTCCGCATGCAGGAAGAAGTGCCACAGATCCAGGATATCTCGGGAGAAACCGAAGCCACGCGGAAGATGTATGGTCTGGACGAAGAGAAAACCGCTGACTTCGGTCGCCAGTGTCTGATGGCACGCCGTTTTGCCGAACGGGGAGTGCGCTTCATTCAAGTATCGCACAGTGACCAGAAAGTACAGTGGGATCAGCACGGCAATCTTTTGGAAGGTCACGGTAAAAATGCGAAAGAGGTCGATAAGCCAATCGCCGGGTTATTGAAAGACCTCAAGCAACGCGGTTTGTTGAAAGATACGCTGGTTGTCTGGGGGGGCGAATTTGGCCGCACACCCACCGCGCAAGGGAAAAATGGTCGTGATCATAACCCGGAAGGATTCACCATGTGGCTGGCCGGAGGCGGCGTCAAAGGTGGACTCAAGTATGGCGCCACCGATGAATTTGGCTACTACGCAACCAAAGATAAAATGCACATTCATGACTTCCATGCCACGCTGCTGCATCTATTGGGCATGAATCATGAAAAACTGACCTATCGCTACGCGGGACGCGACTTCCGTTTGACCGATGTTGCCGGTCATGTGGCGCATGGAATCCTTGCCTGATTGGTTTGTTCATCTGATCGTCGCAGATGGAATCTGAAAAACCCTCTTTTTGAAAAAATGGAGGGTTTTTTAATGCGCGGTGAACCTGCGACGGTGATCCTGCGTACTCATAATCAGGGAGAATCAGGATCATGGTTCCTTTGGGCGAAATCAATCTGCTATTGGCGAGAGACATTGAAAATCGCAATCTCTGCAGACTATGATTCAGGTTGAGTGACCTTGCATGTCCGGGGGCTCTGATCTATGGTGTTCCTGCGTGGCTTTTGCCGGGTTTTTGTATCAGCATTGATTTATGAAATGTGAAGCAGTTATGAGTTCAAAAGACAAAAAAAGATGGCGTTCCACGACGATTTTAACCGTCCGACATAAGGGGCAGGTTGCCATTGGCGGTGATGGGCAAGTGACTCATGGTAATACGGTGATGAAAAGCGACACGCGCAAGATTCGCAAAATCCTCGATGGGCAAGTCATTTGTGGGTTTGCCGGCTCGACCGCAGACGCCTTCTCGTTACTCGAACGGTTTGAAGTCAAAGCCAAGGATTATCCAGGGAATATGCCACGCGCTGCGACGGAACTCGCCCGCGACTGGCGGACCGACCGGATACTGCGAAAACTGGAAGCATTAATCGTGGTTGTTAATCCTGAGCATAGCCTGCTGATTACAGGGCAGGGCGATGTGGTGATTCCCTCAGACGGGATTATCGGCATTGGCTCAGGTGGTAACTATGCGACAGCTGCCGCCCGGGCACTCGTCGCTCATTCAGATTTGTCGGCTGCCGAAATTGTAAAAACATCTTTAGGTATCGCATCAGAAATCGATATCTATACGAATAATAATATCATCGTGGAGGAGCTTCCGTGCAAGAGTTAACGCCGCGACAGATTGTCGCAGAGCTGGATAAACACATTGTTGGTCAGGATGACGCAAAACGCGCTGTCGCGATTGCCCTGCGGAATCGCTGGCGCTGGCAGCAACTTCCGGAAGAACTTCGTAAGGAAATTACTCCCAAAAATATCATCATGATCGGGCCTACCGGCGTCGGGAAAACAGAAATTACCCGTCGCCTGGCTCGGTTGATCGATGCACCGTTTATCAAAGTTGAAGCAACCAAATATACAGAAGTCGGCTATTACGGTCGCGATGTTGAGAGCATGGTCCGCGATCTGGTCGATTCGGCAAAGAATCTGGTTCGCGAAAAGAAACGTGTTGAACTGGTCGATAAGGCACAAGTCCGCGTTGAAGAACGACTGCTCGATCTGCTGGTACCGCGCCCGGAATGGGATTCTTCTTATAGTGAATCGACAGAAGAGGGAAAAGAAGACGATTCTAAAGAACGCTATGAACGCACGCGCGACAAGTTTCGCAAAATGTTGAAGAATGGAGAGCTGGAAGAGAAAGAGGTCGAGATTTCGATTGACCCAAAAAGCTCTCCCGTGCAGGTATTCTCCAATATGGGTATGGACCAGATGGACGTCGATCTGCAGGGCATGTTCGAGAAAATCATGCCACAACAGAGCAAGAGTCGCAAGCTGACGGTCGCAGAAGCACGCAAAGTACTGCTGGAGCAGGAAGTGGAAGGCTTGATGGATAAGGACGCGATTGCCGAAGAAGCGATCGAACTGGCAGAACGTAGCGGGATTGTCTTTATCGACGAACTCGACAAAATCTGTACGTCCGAAGAAGGCGGGAGCCGTGGCGGTGATGTAAGTCGACAGGGAGTCCAGCGCGATTTACTTCCCATTGTCGAAGGCACGACCGTGCAGACGCGAAGTGGTTCTGTAAAGACTGATTATATGCTGTTTATCGCAGCGGGCGCTTTTCACCGGACAAAGCCTTCCGACTTGATGCCTGAACTTCAGGGACGCTTTCCGATTCGCGTGGAACTGCAGGAGCTGACCCGTGATGACTTCCTGAGAATATTAACAGAGCCATCCAGTTCGATTACGATGCAGTACCAGGCGTTGCTGAAAACGGAAGGGCTGAAGATTAAGTTCGCACAAGACGGCCTGGAAGAGCTGGCAGAAATTGCGTTTCAGGTGAATCAAACGACACAGAATATCGGTGCACGACGGCTGCATACGATTCTGGAGCGTCTGTTAGAAGAGGTCAGTTTTGAAGCACCAGACCTGAAGACGAAAAAACTGACCATTGACGCCGCTTATGTGAAGGAAAAACTGCACGCCATCGTTGAAGATGAAGATCTCAGTAAATTCATCCTGTAATTCAGATCATTGTGAGTTTTCAAAACCAAGGCATCCCGACGACTTGCGTGGGGATGCCTTGAATGAAAACAGAGTCTGTAACGGCAGAGTGATTATTTCTTCGGTTTCTTTTTTGTCTTTGAGTTCACAGGAACTTCCAGTTCGATTTGGGAATCCTCTTTGGGAAGCTCTTTTTTAATTTCAATGTTACTAAATAGAGCTTTTCCTTCGAGTGTCGGTTCACCAACGTCTGATGCTGGAATCGGGACTCCATCAAATCCTGAGATGGTAAAAATATAAGCGCCTCCCACGACTCCCTTGTCCGTTGCTACTGTGAATTTTCCCTGGTCAATCGTGGCATAGCCACCCGGTCCTTTATTACCTGCAGCGGGATCCGGGCGAAATGCGATTTCACCTTTCGGAACCGGATTACCGTCGTAGGTAACAGTTCCCTCTAATTGAAAACGCTGAGGACCATCTGTATTCTCCCCCCCTCCACAGCCTGAAACCAATAGGCATGAGAGCAGGCAACTGGAAACGAATAATGTTCGTTTTACATCGATGATCGGTAGTCTGAGCTGAGAGTACAGCATTGAATGATTCCTGAATCAAAGTGAGATTTTAGGTAAAAGCCAGTGTGAATTAAAACTCACCGATGACTGCACCGTCGTTGCGTTGAGCCAGGAGATGATAGGTGTTGAGATCCATGTTTTCGCTGATAAAACGTACGGAACCGTCGCCTAGAGTGACATGACAACCTCCGATGTGGAAACTGCCAAACAAGCGAGAGAACTCATTGATAGTGTCATGATCTCCTGCATGACCAGCGACAGAATTAATCTGCAATTGTGCCGCGACCAGTGCATAAGTATTTCCGCTGGCATCAAGTTTTGTACCTGCTGCCCAACCGGCGTGAATATTGTCACCACGACTTTGAGGATTCAGGCCGTATTTTGATTCAGCTAAGAGAAATGTATTCGTTGTCCCATCGGTCACATCGCGAATTCTTACGTTAGACTGATGATGTAACAGGCCATTGGTATAAAAGACACGTCTTCCTAACTGAGTACTACAAGCAGGAGTCGTACCACCTCCCTGAACGCCGAAGTAGTTGAGATTATTCACACCTGATCCGGAATTAGGGTCGGACGGGCACTGGTACTTATTCACTCCAAGTTTAAACGCATTATGATTAGCGGTCACTCCCGGAACATTAGAAGATGTTGTGAACTTACCTTCAAAGTTAAAGGTATTATAGCGAGGTGCTTCATCCATGTAGGGCAGAACCATCACGGTCCAGGGAGCGCGTGCATCTGCTGTCGGGGTAGAACACCAGGTGCTGCCATTGAATGAAAAAGAGGAGCTGGCCGAAATTGAACCGGGAGGAAAGCTGCGGTGGGTATCATGATAATTGTGTAATGCCAGTCCGAGTTGTTTCATATTATTTTTGCAGGTACTGCGTCGTGCGGCTTCACGAGCCTGTTGTACAGCCGGCAGTAACAGAGCAATCAGGATCGCAATGATCGCGATCACAACAAGTAATTCGATCAGTGTAAAACCGGACCGGAAGCGCAGTTTTGATGTGCGAGGCTGCATCGTCTCTCCTTGGAATGTCGAATATGAGGACCAAGACTAAAAGGTCATTTAGAGCTGATATCGTTTGGAAGGAATATCAAAAGAAATGGACTTTTGTTGGAATGTGCGTAAATTATAAGTGGAGTGTCAGGCACTCCCAATACAGGTTGTGTCAAAATAAATTTAATTTATGCGAATAGGAAATCGATTCTTCAGAACGACTTAAAATGAGAACCTTAATAAATATAATTAAGTCGTTTCGGTCCTAAATCGTCGAAAAATGACATGTGCAATATGTCACTACTAAAGCTTTCGTTCAGAATTCGCCAATCACATTTCCGTCACTGATGCTTCCCAGGTTTTCGTAGGTGGTGCCGTCAATATTTTCGCTCAAAAAGCGAACTGCCCCATCGCCTAACAGGAAGTGTGCTCCTCCCGTGTGGGTGCTGCTGAAAGCCCATTCCCGGGTTCCGTTGATTAGCGCGGCCGGATGATTTTCGGTGAGCCAGACGACAGAGGCGGTTTTTCCATTATCGTAATATCCAACCCAGATGCCGCCGTTATAGGTGTTACTTCCCACACGGCCTCGGGTGGTTTCTCCAATCATGGTTGTATTGCTGGCACCATCGGTGATGTCACGCAGACGTGTGCTACTGTTTGACGAAAAAGATCCATCGCCGGCGGCGGTGTTGTGCGGATTGGAATTCACTGTTCTATTGATGCCTCTGGTCCCGTAAACTCCTTTGTAATTCGAAGTCGCATGGCCGCCTCGATCGGAGTTCAGCTTACTACCTGAATCGGAAGGGCAGCGAAAGATCGGAATCGTCGTCTTGGAGGCATCTGAAGGGGGGACGACCAGCTGCGTACTCCGCACATCAAGTGCATTGTAGAGAGTCGCCTGCTCAATGAAGGGGAGTAACATTGTTCCCCAGCCCCAGCCGGGACGACAGCCACTGGGGGCCGTTGAATTGGCCTGGCAGGTTGAAGCTGTTGATGGCTGAGCCCAGCCTGAAGGAAAGCAGCGGTGGGTTTCATGGTAATTATGCAGGGCAATCCCGACTTGCTTCAGATTATTTTTGCACGTGCTACGTCGTGCCGCTTCACGGGCCTGTTGTACGGCAGGAAGTAATAAAGCGATTAAGATCGCGATAATGGCGATCACGACGAGTAATTCGATCAAAGTAAATCCACGCCGCTTGGCCGGATTTAACAGGGTAAACTGCATCAAGACTCTCCAGTATGTTGAATGAGAAATAGCGAATGATTTTAATATGTACAAAAAGTGTGTTGGCTGATGAGTGAGACCAGGCTGTGAGACATTTCTGACTGGAGCTTAATATCCAGGAATGCCGATGTGAGAAGCGCATAGATGAAATGGTCTGTGTAATTCAACGTCATTCAATAAAGACGACAACTCGGTGTTGAATACCGAATGATTTCAATATCTCACGCGCAAAAATGAAAATTCACAAATCAGAATCGTGTCGGGGAGGGAGAGATTTGAATCAGCGCAGGTTGCGATGCGGAAAAAATAGCTACTTATTCTTTGGGACAGGAATTTCCAGCTCGATTTCGGAATCTTCTTTTGGTAGCACTTTTTTGATTTCAACATTGGCAAAGAGCATTTTACCCGTTTCACTCGGTTCACCAAAGTCCGGGGTCGCTATTGGAACTCCGTCATAACCGGTGATCGAAAAGATATAATCGCCGCCGACGACTCCTTTGTCAGCTTCTACTTTAAATTTGCCTTGCTCGATCACAGCGTATCCACCCGGACCCCGATTACCGGCTGAAGGATCCGGGCGAAAGGAAATCTCTCCTTTGGGCACCGGGGTACCTTCGAAAATCACAGTTCCCTCGAGCCCATAACGTTGGGGGCCGTCCGTATTTTGTCCTCCGCCGCATCCTGTCAGCAACAGGCAGATATAAACAAGACAGCACGCCGCTAAAGCCTGATTGATACGAGTACGGAAAACAGAAAGACCGATACGAATCATGCGAAAATTCCTGAATCAAAGTCTGCGGGAAATGGAGAACAGGTGGGAGTCAGTTCATTAAAATTCACCAACAACTTCTCCGTCATCACGCTGAGCCAGGAGGTGATAAGTGTTGAGATCCATATTTTCGCTGATAAAACGGACAGAGCCATCACCAAGAGTCACATGGCAACCCCCTACATGAAAACTGCCAAACAAACGCGAAAACTGATTGATGGTATCCTGTTTCCCCGCATGGCCGGGAATAGAATTGATTTGTAATTCTGCTGCGACCATTGTGTAGGGATTTCCGTACGAATCGAGTTTGGTACCAGAGGCCCAACCAGCGTGAATTCCGTCCCCACGACTTTTAGGGTTCAATCCATATTTTGATTCCGCTAACAGAAACGTATTCGTCGTTCCATCGGTGACATCGCGAACTCGGACATTTGAGTTAAGATGTAACATACCATTGATATAGAACACACGCCCTCCGGACTGATTACTACAGACTGGAGTCGGCCCCCCTCCCTGAACACCAAAGTAATTCAGGTTATTGACACCCGATCCGGAATTCGAATCGGAGGGGCACTGGAATTTATTCAGGCCCCGTTTAAACGCGTTAAAATTTGTCGTCGAACCGGGAACATTAGAGGATGTTGGAAATGTGCTTTCAAAATCGAACGTATTGTAACGCGGGGCTTCATCCATGTAAGGCAGCACCATGACGGTCCAGGGAGCACGCGCGTTTGTTAGGGGAGCGGAACACCATGTAGTACCACTAAAGGAAAATGACGGACTGGCGGCAATCGAACCGGGAGGAAAGGTCCGATGAGTATCATGGTAGTTATGAAGTGCTAACCCAAGTTGTTTCATATTATTTTTGCAGGTACTGCGACGCGCTGCTTCACGTGCCTGTTGCACCGCAGGAAGTAGTAAGGCAATCAAAATCGCAATGATCGCAATTACGACGAGAAGTTCAATCAGCGTAAAGCCGGACCGTTTACCTGGGGGTGATGTGCGAAGCGGCATCATTTCTCCTTGGCTGGTAAGCTAGCTATGGAAGTAAAAAAATAAAGAATGGCATCAATCTGGATGGGGGGAATTAAAATACCCGTAATCATGCATACATGTCTATTATAGACAGTTGGGGATATGTTTCTCAACATTATTTACACGAAAAAAACGCCGGAATCGCCTTGGAATAATAAATATTCCTGAAACTGTTGTATGATTGGTTTGCAAATCCTTGAACCATACTAGACTCCCCGTCATAGTCATTTTGTTTTGACTGAACACTTCGAAAAACAGGCAGGCAGAAATTTCTGAAAGCAGACAGGTATGAATCAAAGCTGGGGCGATGACGATGACGATGACGACGAAGCGGAGTGGGACGACGATTCAGAATTTGATGACGATGATGAAACCGAAACGGTGGTCTGTTCCAACTGCGGGGCAGAGATCTATGAAGATGCGGTCTCTTGCCCGATTTGTGGTGAGTATGTCACGAAAAATACCCATCCTTTCAGTGAACGCCCAAGCTGGTGGATTACGCTGGGCGTGATAGGGGTGATCGCCACCATTTTGAGTTTAATATTTCTGTCTTGATCTAAAGAGAGTGGAAAATGACGTTTGAAAAGATCATTCTGGGGTCCCGATCTCCACGTCGAAAAGAGTTGCTCTCGCAAATCATTCCGGAAGCGTCGATTGAAATTATTCCGCCACTCAATTCCGAAGAGGCAGGCTTTGATCGGCTTTGTGATCTGGATGCCATTCAACAGAGACTGATTTCGATTTGCACCACCAAAAACAACGATGTCTTTCAGCAGGTCAATCAGGGAGGAACAGTCACCGGACTGATTTTAACTGCGGATACAATCGTGGTCATTCAGCGACAAGATTCAAGCTATCTCGTATTGGGGCAACCTCCCGCAGGACCGGAATGGAAACAGACGGTTCGAGACTGGTTTTTAGAAGACTTTGCGGGGAAGACTCACCGTGTCATCACGGGACTCTGTGTTCGCGAAGCAGGGCAGCTGAGAACAGAAATATCGCAAACCTTTGTGACCTTTCATGATCGGGATTACGTGCATAGACATCTGGAATGGTATCTTTCTTTAGAGGAATCTGTGGGCAAGGCCGGCGGTTATGCAGTTCAGGGGGCAGGCAGTATTTTTGTGAGCCGTATTGAAGGAAGCCTGTCGAATGTAGTAGGATTACCGCTGGAAAACATATTAAGGTTACTCAATTAAACGCCTGCGTGGTTAGATCGAAGTAAAAACCGTCTCATGTCTCTGATCAAATGGAGTTCCACGGAATCTCCAGAAATCCAAATTGGTAATCGACTGCTTAGCTCTCGTTACTTTCTGTCACCACTGGCCGGATATACGCAGCATGCATTCCGCGTTGCATTACGTGAAATAGGGGGCGTGGGCTTATGTACCACCGATCTGGTGCTGGCTTCGCAAATGCTTTCCCGCAGTCGCAAAGCGAAGGCACTGCTGAAAACCTCTGCAGAAGACAACCCGCTGACAGTACAAATTTTTAGCGGCATCGCTTCAGAGTTGGTAGTCGGTGCACGCTGGTTAGAGCAGCAGGGCTATGAAGCCGTCGACATCAACATGGGCTGCCCGATGGCTAAGGTCAATGGAAATGGAGGCGGCGCGCGGATTATGTGTGCGCCGGATGCGGCCTGTCAGATGGTGGCTGATGTCGTCGATGCGGTTTCCATTCCCGTGACTGTCAAAATGCGTCTCGGCTGGGACCGGGATTCCATTACCGCACCACTGCTGGCCAGAGAATTCGAAAAAGCCGGCGTGGCCGCGATTACCATTCACGGTCGGACGCGCAATCAGGGATTTGGCGGAACCGTTGATCTCGACGGGATCAGGCAGACGGTGGAAGCCGTCCAGCAGATTCCTGTGGTTGGTAACGGCGATGTTTGCACCGTCGAAGATGCATTTCACATGAGAAACGAAACAGGCTGTGAAGCGGTTTCCATCGGGCGCGGGGCCATGATGGATCCGTGGATATTTCGTAAAATTGAACAGACGGTAAAGGGTGAAGCACTGGTCTCAGAACCGACGATGGAAGAGCAGCTTCAATTTCTGGTGCGCCATTTTACTCTGATGGTCGAACAGCATGACGACTATGGTTGCATGCTGGTCCGTAAATTTGCCGCCTGGTACGGAGCCCGGCTGGGGATTCCCGAAGATCTGGAAGACCGGTTGCGACGGATTGAGTCGATTGATGAGTTTCATGATATCGTCGCGCAAATTCGTCTGCGACATGGCGAGCGCGCGTCTTCCGTTCCTACGGCATTAATCAGAACACCGAATGGTCCGGTGGAACGTTGGTAAACAGCTTGCTGAATCGCGTTCGTTAAAAAAAGGCGGCCTCTCTGAAAGCAAAGAGGCCGCCTTAAATTTTAGTCTTGGGTGTCGGTATCAGTTACGAATATCGTGAGCACCGGCATTGTTGATGTCCAGCCCCAGGTCCAGCAGGAACCAGTCATCACCACGGGCAACAGCCCCATAGAGCTGATCGATCTCTCCATCGTTGAAGACAGTGGTGCTGTCAAGTTTGATATTATTTACGCCTGCAACTGTGTTATCGACGCGTGTGCGAATATTTTCGACACGATCACCAAACGGTTCTGCATTAATCCATTCAGCGTAGATTCCGAAGAGTTGAGCTAAACCGTTGTCATAGACAGTCGCACCACCGATCAGAATATCTCCATTGTCTCCGTAGTTGGTGTAAATTGCTTCGTTATGACCACGAACAAAGTCGGCTCCGTAGCCACCAATCAGAATGTCAAAGCCATCAGGGCCGCCTTCGATGATGTCGTTTCCATCTCCGCCGACCAAGACATCATTCCCCCAGCCACCTTGCAGGGTGTCATTTCCGAGACCGCCAAAGAACATGGACTCTCTGTTGTAGAATTGATCATCAGCTTTGATCACGTCATTGCCACCCAGGCCCCAGGCATAGACGCCACCCGTAGGTATGAAATACGGTAGTGAATCAGCTGGATTTACGATAATGACATGATTGATTTTAACCTGGATCTGGCCTGCAAGATTTTGCGTGATCTCAATGAGGTCATGGCCCTGCGTACCTGTTATGAACAAAGCCGATTTACCGGGACGATTGGGGTCTGGCAGTAAGCCGGTGAAGTTTTGCGGTATTACTGTAACGAGATAATCTTCGACTTCACCATCAGCTGCAGCACCGGTTGCAGATAAACCACCGGCTGAACTCAAACGGAATCGAGCGGCAACTTCGCCGACAACAACTCCTAATGGTAGTACGATCGAAGCAGAGTTACTACCGGCAACAACAGCATGGCTGCTGAGTACCTGCTCATTGGCTTCCCAGATTCCATTGCCATTGAAATCGATCCAGGCATCAATGAAACCGCTGCCTGTTGAGAATACCGTCACCGTTGATGCAGCATCTCCGGCGATGATTGGGTTCAATAGAACTCCATCATCATCATCGCCGCTAGCAGTAGGGGATTCCTGTCCGTCAGCATCTGCAGTGACTCCCTGGCCCAGAAACAGACCATTCGCATTGATTGCGTGGCGTGCACCGTCTTCTGCCAGAAGATTCGGGAAAGAGGCAGGAGCATCACCAAAGTCGATGCCACTGTTGGTTACAATGAGTGCGGTATCAGTAATTGTTTGGGGAGTTGTTGTTCCAAACGGACCTGCGAATTTCAGAACTACGCCTAGGTCGCTATCGACGACATACAAATTATTGTCTGGCCCGAACGTCACACTATAAGGGAGCTGAATATTGATTCCGAAGGTATAATTGTTGATAAAGTCGCCTGTGTCAGGATCGAACCGGAGAATACTTTCGGTTGCACCATTGGCAACATAGAGTAATCCATCAGGGCCAATCGTCAGACCACGTGGATTCGCCAGCCCGCCCGTACCAGCGGCAATGAATGGCCCACCAGGAACAACATCACCGTTGGAATCAAACTTCAGGATTTCATTGGTACTAAAGCTGGCGACATACAGGTTGCCAGAGGAGTCAAAGACCATCCCGTAGGGGATACCCATGCCGCCTTCGAGTTGAGATACAAATTCTCCCAGGAAGGTACCATCCAGGCCGTCAAATTGCAGAATGCGAGCGCTCGGGAAACCGGTTTCACCGACATATAGATTTCCATCCGGTCCAAAGGTAATGAATCTTGGTTCGTTTATACCTGAAGCGAAAATACCATTTCCGATAATTGCTCCAGTTTGACCATCATAACGCAGAATTTCGTTGGTTTCGGTGCTGGCGACATACAGGTTTCCATCAGGTCCGAATGCCATTCCACTAGGAACATCAATTCCGCCTGCTCCGGGAATCACAAATGAACCTTCAGGCGCTCCGGTCTGGCCGTCAAAACGTTCTACTGTGTGGTCAGATCCGTTTGAATTTTCAAAGCCGTTGCTCACATAAAGGTCACCCAGTGGGCCAAATACAATATCGCGTGGGCTGTTCAAACCTGTTGAGACAAATTCACCCAGATAGTTTCCAGGCTGACCTTGGCCGGTGTCCGCATCGTCGTAGGCTGCTGTGATGGTTTCACCAAAGACAACTTCCAGAATTCCATCTTCGGTCACAACTGTCCCAGGTGAAGAAAGAATCGTTCCCACAAAGACACCACCTGATCCAGCGACCTCTGTCAAAGTCACCGTCTCGGAATCTCCACCAGATGATGTGACCAGCACGTCGACCGTACCGGCTCCCAGTAAGTCGCCATCAGTGGCGGTAATCGTAATTAAATTACCAGCTTCGTATTCTGTGGCATCAAATGTGATTGTTCCGAAGCGGGAAACTGTCAAATCAACACGGTAGTCTTCGACTTCACCGTCGGGGGCAAGACCAGTCACACCCAGCCCTGCCTGTGAACTGAATCGGAAGCGGGCAAACGTTTCACCCACAACGAATGCGGCTCCTGAAGGAACTGCGAACTGAATCGTATGCACGCCGGAAGTTAGAAATTCATCAGTGGTGATCTGCTCGCCAACGTCATCCCAGTCTCCATCACCATTGAAATCGATCCAGCCTTGCAGATAACCATCACCGGTTACTTCTACTTCAAATGTAGAGAAGACATCACTTTCAGAAATGCCGTTGGAGAGGAAGACAATACCATCATCATCACTGCCATCACCTGAGGCATCGAGGCTGGGGATTCCGTCAGCATCCAGATCAATCAAGGCACCGAGTCTGAGGTTGCCTTCCAGGGTATGCCTGGCGCCATCGTCGGCGAGTAAAGTCGGGTAGATGGCTGGTGCATCTCCAAAATCACGACCATAGTCGGCACCCGTTGACAATCCAAATGCCAAGGTGTTAATGCTGTCTTGAGTTCCGATGAATTCATACAGGAAATCAGTTCCAAAGTCGACATCCTCATTATCATCGGGAGTACCAAAGATGTCGTCGTCACCAATTCCGATGGTGTTTCCAATGTCGCCACCCACGTCAATAATTTGTTCTTCTGAAAAACTGAAGTTATAGGTATGCCATAAACCGAAGAAGTGTCCTGCTTCATGAGAGACAATATTTCCAACGGCAATACCAATCAAATCGGCCTTGGGGGTGTTAAAATTGCTCAAAATATTATTGAGAGAGTTCGGGTCGGCTGCGTTGGTACTGCTGAGTAAGTCCAGCAGCACGACCGAATCTTCTGTTGTATCAAAGTTTCCGACATCAATGGATTCTGCAATACCGATCGTAAAGATTCCCAGTTCCGAGATCGTACCACCCACAACGACCCGACTGACATTTTCCTGGCCAAACGGATCTGCATGATCACGGCTGTTTAAAATCCGGATACCATAGTCGCCGGGATTATTGGTAGAGTCAAAGTCACCATTATTTCCATCTATTCCGATATCAGCAAAATTTTCAGTAATCGTTGCCAGGATCGCGTCAATTACGGCATCTTCGTCTGAGGCATCCAGCGCCCAGTCACTGAGAAATGAACTCAATGGGGAAAGATTTGCAGTGCTGGAACGCAGTGTATCATCAAAGGTCGAAGGGTCGACAGTGGCTCCGTCAAAATCAATAAAGAGCGTCTGAATGGAGTCGGCACCAACCATTTGCGTTTCCAGTTCAGGACGGAATGCCCTTAACTGCAGGTCATACAGGCCGCGATCTCCAGTCACTGAAACATAATACGTTCCGCTGACAGGGGCTACGATCGAAGCAGATGCGTTTCCATCACCGGGAAGGGGACTGTCTTCGGGATAGAGATCAGCCAGGAAACGCGAAGAGCCAAACATCAACAGGCCCGTCGGGCTATATAATGATAAGGTTTGCCCCGCACCATAAACGTTGGCGCCCAGAATGTCGCCGGCTTCCAGTTCAACTGCATAATAATCGATATCGGTTACATTCAAACCAACGGTAAGATCATAGAGACCTTCTGCGCGTGGACCCGTACCTACACCAGTACCACTGGAAGAATCCAAAGGATCAACGGGGATGCCTGTCCCAGCACTGCTGACCATAATGTAATAATCACCGTCCACTGATGCGACATGATTCAGGCTGCTGCTAAATCCAAATATTCCATTGTTATTGAATGCGACACGCGTTCCATCGCTGGCGTAAATACTTACAGTCGGATCCAGATTATTAAACTGCGTTGAATCTTCCACTAAAACGGAGATGCGCTCTCCGGCCTGTACATTGGAAATTTGGTAAAAATCAAAATCACCAGAATCGGTGCCCGCAGCGCCTCCGGTGCCATAGTCACCATTTCCCAGAATTGCATTCAGGAGTTGAACTTGTTCTCCTGCGATTAAACCAAGATTATTAGCCAGCAAGATGGAGCCATCATCTTCGGGAAAATTGAATAACGATAAATTCTGTGTAAAAGCAGCGTTATCGAGAAAACCGGCGAGATCGACTTCTGGGTCGTCATTAGCGCCTGTTCCAAAGCCAGAAACCAGTTGGGCATCAACGATCACATCGTTTGAACCATTTGTCCCGATGGGTTCATTTTCATTGGTCGCAAACGCTTGAAAATTAAGGGGGTTATCTACTTGTCCCTGATCAGTGAGAGCAAGCTGTATTATTTCGTCTGTGACGGGAGCATTTGCCTGTAGTTCGACCAGTTCCTGGTTGGAAAGGGGAATCGATTCGTCGGAACTGGCGCTACCGGATTCAATTGGCGCGACGTTTCCTGTATCACCAAAAATATTAGGATCGAATAAGGAATGGCTTGCTGAAAGGAGAGTTCTGTCTTCCAGGCACTCGACGATGGAAATCGTATTGGATAACGATTTCTTCAAACGTTGATTGCGCAAGCGGTTGTTTCGACCGTTGAGAAGGAAGCTGAGAAGTGAACCAATTCGACTTGGCTGGTGACGACGTTTAATTCTCGTAAACATCATTTGCATCTTTCCATATCATGCCAAAACAGGAAACTCTGCTGATTGCGAGTCGCTCATTTTAGAAAAGTTGATATTATAACTCTTATGTAGTTAGTGACTTATGTGTTGTTGGGTTGACCAGGATGAACTTGGTAAGTCATCTCGTTCACGTTAATTAAAATCCACATGTAAGCTTTATTGTTAAAATAGGTAGATTTAAAACTGATTGTGCAGCAGCAAAACTACGCATGTCAAGTAAAAGATAGAAAAGATCATCCGAAAAATAGTGGTTGCTAATGGTTTTGCGGATCAGTCTGAGTCCGACTCTCTTCTTCTGGACGTCTGACCTTTCAATTTCTCACCTTAATATGCGAATTTTCATTGGAAAAAGCGTCGTATCAGTACTTTATGTTTAATTGATCCCGTCAAATTCGGAATCGAGATAACCGCTGAAAAAATCATCCGATTCGATGTGGGAGGAGAGCTTTCGCTCGCCTGGATTCAAAACAGGCTCCATCAGACCGCTTTCATGTTCATGGTTGTGCCCCAGAAGGTGGTTCAATTCATGCAGCAGGACCGTTAGCAAGTCAATCTGGCTACCTGCGGCACTAAACAGGGATGCATCAAAAATCCCGAACGCGGTTTCATTGTATTCTTCATTTGAAAACGGAGTCGAATCAACAAACCAACCCCATCCCGCGGCATTCGCATCTAAATAAATGGTGTTGGTCTCGGTATTTGCTTTTGCGATTTGATTTCCAGATAACTCGACGATTTCGATCTTCACATCGGCTAGTTCTTCAGAAACCGAATCACCCTGCGTTTCAACCAATTGTTCTTTGGCTGCATCAAGAACCGGGGTGACCGCATCTAATGTCAGAGTTTGAGAATTTGTTTCTTCTGGATTGCTGAGCGAGGTAATCAGATTATCTTGCTGCCAGATTTCATTAAAATTGGAGGGATAGCTCAGGAAAGAATTGTTTCCTTGAACATTATTATAATTTGATACAAAGAGAGTCAGGTCACGGAAATTAACCTGGCCTGAGTGATCAAAATCAGCACCCCAGGCACCAGGTGCCTGGGCATCCCCTGTGTATTTGCCGTAAACGTTGATTAATAGAACCAGGTCACCGAAGCCGATGGAGCCATTGTCATCGAGATCGTATAAGGCAGGAACTAACGTCAGATTGACTGCTGCCCCTTCAGTGACTGTGGCAGCTCCCAGTGATGAGAAAAGAGTGCTATTGAAGATTTGGAAATTCAAATCGGCAACGGGTTGGATATGCTGACCGACGGCATTTAATGGAACAGGTTTGGCAGAGAGACGTACACGCGCCAACAGAACGAGCGTATCGGCTCCATGCTCAAGCTGACTGGTCGCGGCTCCTAACCCGGTAATCATTCCTGTTTCATTATTAATGATTCCCGTTTGACTTTCAGAAAATCCCGAGCCGTACTCAATAGAGTCTGCAATCAAATACTGGGCATCAAAACTGAAATCAACTAACGCAGATGTCACACCATTTTCAGAGGAATTGGTGACACTCACCCAGATTTCGACGATGACCGGGTTCCATTCATCTATGAAATCGACGTTTAAAGGTAATGAGCCAACTTCGCCGGAAGGCCCAGTGCTGGTAGCACGCCATTTTACTGTCAGGTCAGTAGTTCCCAGGACAGATTCCGCTTCATAAGCACCGATGTCAACAAGACTGACTGTATCGTTATTCCCATCAGCAACTCGTGCTGATCCATTCTGATCCAGAGTTAATGCGGGTGTAAAGGTATTCGGGTCGAATGCCGGATCGCCTGCGTCAATTGCGATACTACCTGATGAAAGTGCATGTGTTTGCGTTAGGCCACCATTGTCAGCCAGGGGAAGTAATCCCGGGTCCTGACCTGTGATGTAGTTGGTGCTAGCAGAAAGGTCTAAGCCATTGGTATTTTCGATCAGGCTGTAACTGCCGTTTAAATTACCTACTCCATCGTCAGTACCATTTCCTGCGGTGTTGTCAGCAATAATCGTATTATTGGCGGTGATTATTGTGATTGACTGAGCGTTGAATCCTCCGCCATCCATAGTAGCATGGTTTGCAGCGATCGTACTGTGATCGATCGTTCCGCTACTGAAGTTCACCTCATCGAAGAAGAAAATCCCCCCCCCGTTCTGACTGGCTGTATTCCCCGAAATCGTAGAATTCAACACAGAGACCGTATTGGCACTGGTATAGATTCCCCCGCCACTGCCAAACTGAGCCTGGTTTTCAGAGAATGTACTATTGCGTACCGACAGAACTCCAAGATTTTGAATCAAGCCGCCGCCTGAAGTAACGCTTCGATTGTCATGGAAAGTCGAGTCCGTAATGCTGGTTGTTGTTTCAGTGGCATAAACGCCCCCGCCACTGGCTGATGAAGTTCCTGTCTGATTCCCGAGAAAAGTAGAACCAGTCACCGTAAGCAGACCCTGAATCTGATAAACTCCCCCTCCACTACCTTCAGAAACCATATTCTGGGAAACAACGCTATTGATTAAGGTGATATCAGCATTCATGGCATAAATGCCACCCCCGGTACTATAGGCTTCATTATCATCAATGGTGGACTGAGTGAGTGTGACCGAACCGAAATTACTGGCGATGGCACCACCGTTAGAACCGACGGCAGTATTTGACTGTAAAACAGAGTCTGTGATTTCAAGAGTCCCTGTGTTAAAAATGGCCCCCCCCAGGCCAGATATCGATTGATTGTTCCGTAACTCACTATTGGAGAGTATCAGGTGTTCTGCGTTGTAGATAGAACCGCCGTTATCCTCCTCGTTTCCCTCGATCAGTATCACATTTTGAATACTGACCAGCAGAGATGTGATTTCTCCATCGTCGATATAAAAATGCCGGGATGACGATACCCCAAACTCAGTAGTGGCGTCAATCGTTAACAGCGGATCACCGTTTTCCGATGTGGGAGCGATGATCGTGACAGAATCGGTAATCTCAAACTCAGTCCCTTTTTGATAAATGGTTCGGGCAACCAGGTTGGAAGATCCTTCGTTCATAAATAGTTTGGGATCAAACATGATCGTGTCGGGGCCGTCTCCTGCAGGTGCGGCATCTTGGGGAGCATCATTATTTGCAGCCTGAATTGCCTCACGCAGTGTTGCGTAGATGTCTCCTGATGTGTTGTCATCAAGTGTCGTCACTAGAATCACGCCTTCAGGGGCCATCGAAAAGTTCACTGTGGCAGTTTCAGAATAGGCACCCAGGTCATCTTTAATTCGATAGGTAAACTTATCCAGCCCAACATAAGTAGAACCATTGGAAACAAAGCTCACCTTCCCGTTTGCTGGATCAACGGTAACCGTTCCACCCTGTGTCGGTTGGGCTACGATCTCGACTGAATAACCTTCGATTAATTCATCTTCCATGTCTTTAAGAAGTAATGCGCCAGCATGGGTTCTATCATTCTGGATAATATCCAGTTCAGCCGTGTCGCCCTGTATCGCAAAAAAGTCGTCATTGGCAAGGGCTGGGTTACTAACAATGATCGTGACAACCTGATAGTCAACAAATTCCGTTAGAACATCTTCGATAAAGAGTGGAGAATTATGGCCATAGCCGACCGCAACGGTGATGAAGTAAACCCCTCGTGTCATTCCTGCTGAAGTAGTAACTGTGAGTAATCCCGTATCCTCATTGACGGTATAAGTCATCCCTGAGGGAACTGATGCGGGAAGAGAAGACGCAGGGAGCAATGATTGTGAATAGTATTTGATCTCTGAATTACCGTTTGAGGCATCGAGGTCCGCGTCATACCCTACCAGCTGATATTGAATTGTTTCGCCTGGTCGTGACTGAAGATCCGGGATATCTCCTAGATAAGGTTTGGCATTCTTCACATCAAGGTCGTCTGAGATCTCGTCATTTGTGGCATTCACTTGAAACTGCCGTAGCTGAGTATTGCCATCCTGATCTCTAACGGTGACCGAGATGGTTGAGGAGCCGATGTACCCTTCAGCTGCGGTGATAACCAGTGTGGCATTTTCATGATCAGTAAAGACATCGACGGTTTCCATCGTAACGGTAAATTCAGGGAAGTCTTCCAGGGCTCCCGTCACTGGCACCTTACTGAGCGCGTCACGGACTTCTTCTCCCTCAACGAGATATCCGAAAATGGTATTCTGAAAATCATAATTTCGACTCGCTCCATTCGTGACCACAAACTGGGAAAAATTGATGTCATCGGTGACCATGGCCATGTCAAGCGCTATAGGCGGTTTATACATCGTCAATAGGCCCGATTGTACATGCTGCAGTTCATTGTGAAACTGATCATCAAAATATCCGGCGACGTCTTCTGGCAGATCGCCGAAGGTGTTGTTCAAACCACCTCGCAGGAAGCCATTAAATATTCTGTGAAATTCGCTACTGTCAAAAAAACCGATTTCGGCTAAGGCAATAATCTTATCGGTGGCCCTTGATGCCCGGCCTTCGAATAATTCAAAGACCATGTCTCCATAACCTGCCACAGAGATCCGCAGGCTACGGTTTCCCTCAAGGACTCTCACATTGATGGCAGGGTTACTCGAAACGAGGTCGTCGTTGTCATACGTTAACACGCCATTATCCGGATCATATCCATCCAGAGCCACATGTAGGCTCGTACCAGAGATTAGATCCTGGTCGGCAATCTCTTTTAAGTACGGCCCATCGGACATGGGAATATCAACGCCCGTTGCCGTGGATAATTCTTGCAGGGTTGTGATCGTATTCCCTTCAATCAAGGTCCCATCGTCGAGTCGCCAGATGGGGCGCACGTTACCTTCTGTAATACCGACGGCGACTGCATTCGCATTTAATGTGCGGTCTGCATTGGTCATGTCAACAAACTGCAGAAACGAAGCACCGTCTTCCAGTAAGGATTTTTGTTCTGTGGTATTCGCATCCCAGGCGGCACCATACAGTGTGACATTGGCGGCAGTCAGTGCTTGGGCGAACGCAATCAGATCCTGTCCGCTGAGCAGGGTTCGGTCTTCCAGTTTTTCGGTAGCAGCAATCGGAGTTGGTGCCTGCTTTGATCTACGATGGTGTTTACTTCGTCGGGGACGCCATAAGTTGTCAACGAATTTTGAGATCATTTAACTGGTGTCTTTTATTATGAGAAATTGCTTGGTTGAACATTATCAACATTCAGGCAGACTACATTTGTGTAGAAAAAAGCCTGACTGTTCAGTTAAAGATTTTAAATAGAGCGTCATACCTAAAAGAACAGGTAAATTGGAATGTTTCCAATGTTTAATACAATTGTGTGGTGTGGGTGGTCTGTTTGTGTTTGACATAAGTAAAAAACAAACTGCACCGAAAATGACGATTGGTTGCGAATAATCTAACATTTTAACCAGAAGTTCAGACGTAGATGTTGATTTAAGTCAACAAAATATAACAACTTACATCCTTATAACTCTTTTAGTTCTGATACAGTGAAATTCTGAAAATTCATTTTGTTGTAAGTACGTTCATCGGTTAGAATTGACTTAGATGGCTCAGAAAATTGAGTGAATATATTGCACTAAGTCTATTGATGAAATGACTTACAGCATAAATGGCCCACAGAGGCTCTCATGGAGCTGATGAGAGTTTGGTTTGGCGTGAATTCTATATTCTGCCGTTACTTTTCGGGGGTTGGGCCGTCATAATCTTGAGTCAATTTGGTTAGGTTTTGAGCCATCATGGTTCAATGAATCGCGTCTTTTTTGAAATCGTTCCAATGATCCTGGAGGCAGTTTGAGTATCGCATCCCATAGTTATCATTGGATGAAAACGGGCTTTCGCCCGAAGCAATCTCGATTATCCCGTTGGAGTGCCACGGCCGATCAGATCATTCAGCGTTGTGAGTCACTGAAGAAAGTGACCGATGATCGGCTCGAACGGTACTCTCTGGAATTGCGCTGGCGCGCCAAATCAGGGGAACCGTTGAAGAAAATTCTCCCGGAAGCGTATGCCCTGGTAAGAGAATCTGCCTGGCGTACGAAAAATATGGAGCATTTCCCCGTGCAGTTGATGGGGGGCATTGCGCTCTTTGAAGGCGGCATCGCTGAGATGCAGACGGGGGAAGGGAAAACGCTAACCGCTGTCCTGCCCGCTTACCTCCGCGCGTTGATGGGAAAAGGCTGTTACGTCATCACGGTGAATGATTATCTCGCACAACGTGACTCCGAAATCATGGGCCCGATTTTCAATAAACTGGGGCTGTCTGTCGGCTGTATCACTAGTGATATGGAAGATGAAGATCGGCGGATCGCCTATGGCCTGGATGTCACTTATGGCACAGCGAATGAAATGGGCTTTGACTTTCTCCGCGATCGCATTCGGGTCGGAGCCAGTGCTCCCGGGCAGTTAGAACAGGCCATGACGAATCATAAGTCGTCAGGCAAAGAACCACTCGTACAACGTGGAACTTATTTTGCGTTGATCGATGAAGCCGACAGTGTCCTGATTGATGAAGCACGCACACCATTGATCATTGGACTGATTCAGCCTAATGATGCCGCCTCGGTCAACCTGTTTCGCTGGAGTAACCGGGCAACACATCAATTGGAGCTCGAAGACGATTTCGTCTATGAACCAAAAAAACGGTCTGCGTATCTGACGGATCAGGGCTGTCGAAAAATCTTGCTGATGGCAAAGCCATCTCTGCTGGATTCGATTGATACAGAACGCATTTATAAACAGGTGGAACAATCGCTGGTGGCCCGGTTCGGGTTCCTGAAAGACCGTGATTATGTCGTTGTTGATGATGAAGTCGTCATCGTCGATGAATCTACGGGACGTATGATGGATGGCCGAAAGTGGCAGGATGGTCTGCATCAGTCAATCGAAGCACAAGAGCATGTTCCGATCACCGCTGCCACCGGGCAGGCGGCTCGAATCACCGTTCAAAGTTTCTTCCAGAATTTTTCTCATCTGGCGGGAATGACGGGGACCGCCGCGTTAGCCGAGAAAGAGATCCGCAAGACATACAAAGTCTCAGTGACGACCATTCCCACGCATCGCCCTTGTATTCGTGAAGGGAGCAAACCACGTATCTTCAAAACCATGCAGGACAAACGCATGGCAGTGGTCGATGAAATTGAACGTATCAGAGAAAAACGCTGTCCGATTCTCGTCGGAACGCCCTCCGTCGAAGCCTCGGAATCACTGGGTGATTTACTGGCGATGAAAGCCATTCCACATCAGATCCTCAATGCGAAGTATCATGCACAGGAAGCGGAAATTGTGAAGAAGGCCGGCGAACCTGCGCGTGTTACCATTGCCACGAATATGGCGGGGCGGGGAACCGACATCATTTTGACCGATGAGATCCGTGAAAGCGGAGGACTGCATGTCATCGCAACAGAAATGCATACTTCCGCCCGGATTGACCGTCAATTGCTCGGCCGATCTGCCCGCCAGGGAGATCCAGGGCACTATCAGTTCTTTCTCTCACTGGAAGATGAATTGCTGCGTTGTCTGGAGCTGCATCACATCGAAAAGATTATCAAATCTGCCAAAGCAGATGAAATAGGGGAACTGCCGGGGAGTTGGATTTCCTTCTTCAATAATACGCAGAATTTCCTGGAAAAGCTGCATCACAAACAGCGGCGTGATATGCTCAAGCATGAAAAACACCGCATCGAAATGTTTCACAAAATGGGACTCGATCCCTATCTGGAATGGACCGATTAAAACCAGTTCCTAAACGCTTGGTTTCAGGAACCGCCTTTGGGCATTCTCCCAGGTAATCTGCTTTTCAATTTCCATTCCCAGGTCAGACTCTTTCAGCTTGTTCAGACTCGATTCCAGATAGAAAAACGGCAAATAGGAACCGAAAAGAATTTGCTGGTAAGGCACCTGTTTCATCAACTTCTCAATCCCGCCGACCCCTTCCAGCATCGCAATTTCAATCGTGAGGTTCGGGTTTTCGGTCAGTCTGGTTAAGTTCGCCCCTCTCAGTGATTTCATTCCATTGAGAATCGTCACCTGCAGTTGCTCGTGTTGCTGCATCAGGTCTGGTAAAGCTGCAAAGTTGACATCGGGAATGCGCATTAAAGAATGATGTGTTCGATCGTCTTCCATCCGCATCGCGATCTGCACAAACAACTTTCGCTCTGCCGCCATCGCAAATAGTTTTTTGACCTGGGGATCACTCAGTTGATATTCGTGATAATTGGGATGCAGCCGCACGCCCGGCATCTTCCATTCTTCATGGCAGGCGATCACGTCATCTTCCCAGCCAGGCAGGCTAGGGTTGATCGTTCCCACAGGAATCAGCAAGTCAGAACCACCGGCTTTGCATTCCGCCACCAGTCGCTGGTTCACCGTGCGAATGTCTTTATGCAGCAAACCATCAAAGCTGCCGGCGAAGGCCTGTTTGATCTGATTCTGTTTCAGTTTCTGAACCAGTTTCGGCGTCTCATCAAGAGGCAAGCGTCTGAACGGCCAGCGGGAGAGATAAACATTCACATCGAATATCATACTTTGATCCCCTTTTCTTTCAAAATGGGGGTCAACAGTCGTTTTAGATTGCCGCCCAGAATGAGTCGTTTGGAAACTTCAGGAATGTCGGCGCCCTGAACTTTGGCGAGTTGCGATGAGAAACTGCGGCCGCCGATATCGCTGCCATATAGCACCCGGTCGGCTCCCAGCGTTCGTACCGCCATTTCCGTGATCCCGGCGGTCGGATCAAATCCGCCGATGCCAGCGTACAGATTAGGACTGTCTTGAATCGCCCGTAGTCCCAGTTCCCAGTCGCCACCAATATGTCCGGCGATCAGCGGCGTATCCGGATGTCGTTTCGCCATCAATGCCAGATCACTGGGAGTGGACTCACCCACCAGATTGCCCCCGGTTTTGAACCAGGTGTGCTGGTAAATCAACGCGTTCAGTTTCGACGCGTGTTGAATGATCGGGTCAATCTCCGGATCGTTGCAGCGGCTCGCCACCCATAATTTCACACCGACCATCGGACCGTTTTTGACACAGCGATCCAGTTCTTTGATACTTTCATCCACATACTTCGCATTGAGGTACACAAAGCCAAACGCCCGGTTATGCCAGTGACTGAGCGCCTGCAGCACCTGATCGTTCTGTTTGCGAAACTGCTCAGGCGTCGGATCGGTAAGAAAAGGCCAGCCCATAAAAAATACCAGTCGTTCGACCCCCATCCGGTCCGCATAACTCATCAACTGAGCGATGCGTTCGTCGGCCGTTTTGCCGTCCACACCGGACAGGTGGCAATGTAAGTCCCATATCATGAGCGATTCTTTCCGCAATCAGTTCTGTTCGGCAACCAGCTTGAGCGAAGCCGTGGGTGGGGTAGCATAATTTTGCCAGACCGGTTCGGTACTGGGATGAGTCAGGCCATCGTGAACCAGAAAACGATAGCGGCTGACGTTTGGTTTGCCCGGTTCAATTTTCCAGTCACCCAGCACACTGGGGGTAAACACCATATAAGGCATCGAAGGGTGAATTCGTACCGGTTCGGGAAAACGAAAATTGGTGGGATGACTCAGAATCGTAAAACCGCTCCAGCCATCTTTCTTTTCGCGTGTTCCCGAAATATCACACCACCGCGAACGATCATGATTTCCATTTGCACGCGTCTTACCGTTTGATGTCAAAAATCGGCAGTTTTCTTTCGACCAGCCACGCCCACCACGAATCGCCATGCCACCATAATGATATTGAGGCAGATGGAGTGGGTTGTCCGTTCCACAACGGGCTTCCGAAGTGATGTCATACATCCAGAATTCCGGTTGTTTCTCAGGCTGATTCCACACCCGAATCGTCCACGTTTCCATCAATGCCGGCTTTTCTTCTGAACCTGTCAGGTCAACGTGTTCCTGTTCCACTTTCAGTTCGGCAAAGACAGGTCCTTCCTGCTTTGAAATCAATTTGTGAAAACGAACGCGTCCCTTTTTACTTTTGATTTCCCAGAAGTTCGTCGCCCGTCCTTCGAATTTTGCTTTCGTATAAGCCAGAAACTGACCACTCTGATGGGCATGGTCAGGGGGAAATTCATCGGAGACAATCTTTCCGGCTGGCGTCCAGATCGGATGAATGTGAGCACTGCGTCCGTAAAGCGGATCGAGTGAATCGGGCGCTGAAATGTGTTTGTAGTTATAATTTAAAACCGGGTGATCTCCGACCCGCATCTGATACGCCTTGCCGGTATCCTTAATTGTGACCTTGTTCTTAACCTCGACTTGACCCGCTTTCAGATCAAACACCCGCGTGGCACCAGCGGCCGTCTTGCCCGGCAGAATAAACCAGAGCCGGTCTGCCGTCGATTTTCGCTGTTCAATCTGCGCGGGAATCTTTTGCGGATTTGTGGCTGACGTTTCTACAAGATAAACCGTATCGTGAGAGAATCCGGTTTCAGGCAGTGTCACAAAAACCGGTCCATTCTCAATTGCATGCGAATCCGCCTGGATGGTGATCTGCCCCAGCGTGGAATCCGCTGCTTCAAGCGCAGTTAGTCTGCTGATAAAACAGAACACCAGCATCGGCAATAGGAATCGAATGCTGTGGGCGAATGAATTCATTTGAGTCTCTCTGGCAGGGGGAGAAGTATCTCGGCATGACCCGAAAAACGGAGTCTCTCTATGCTAACCCCTTACTAAAGGTACTTGCAATATTACACACGCCGATTGTGTAAGATCATCCGGAATGCATCCGCAAATTCAAGTACACTGTTTGAGTTGTTTTGATCGTTAACCAAAACAAACGCGCCCGTATCGTCACTCAGGGATACAGATAGAGCACAGGCAGATAGATCGGCTGTGGCTGGCAAGGGCAAGACTGCACGGGGCCGGGTTGAATGGGGCCAGGTTGTACAGCGCCGGGCTTTACGGGGGCAGAAGGAGTCGTCGGAACGGACTTCTGTGGTTGAGGCTTCGGCTGGCGTTCGATTGGTTTCTCAACAATCGTCAGCTCCCATGCCGCCTCTCCCAGCGAAAGGTCGTGAGAAACAAGTTTCGCCTGCGATTTCACGTTCCCCGGTTTGACCGCTTTCACGCGTGCCCGCAGCGTCCGCGATTCACCGGCTGCCAGTTGATCAATGCTCAGCGTCAATTGATTGCCTGCTTGATGTTCCAGACCTTCAGGTAGATCCAAATTCAAAAGGATCTGTTCCTGGTTCTGACGTCCCTGATTACGGACGATCAAATCGAGCGGGAAGACATCGCCTTCGCTGATTACTTCAGGCCCTTTAATTTGCAGATCAAGCTGTGGTGTTAAGATTTCCGTCGAGCTTGCCACATTCGAAACCAGTGTGATCTCCGAATTGGTTTTCACGCTCCCTGTTTGATCTAGAAAGACCTTTACCTGCAGCTCACGTTCTTCATTAGGATCCAGTCGCGCAATTTTCCAGTGCAGATGATTCTGTTTGACTTCTGCCGGCGGGGAGAGATCGACCAGACTGGCTCCAGGAGAAACCGTCTCGTCCACATGGATATCATACGCGGGAGAACTCCCCCGGTTGGTGACCAGAATGGAATAGGTCAGCAGGTTCTGCACTGTGCCTTTTAGTGGCACCTGTTTTTGAATCTCGATATCGAGCTGTTCCTCCGCTTGAGGAGCCATCACCTGGGTCAGCCGATCAAGGTGGTTCCGATCGAGTGGCTGCTCTTGCCCCACCTGCAGATGTTCTCCGCCGGGAAATCGTTCGTGGTATAGTGTTGGGCGGATGATTTGCTGTATCTGTGTCTCGGCGCGGGCCAGATTAATTAGCCGCCAGCTTTGATCAAACAGCAATCGTTCTGACGGTTCTAGCTGACTGAAGATTTCCGTCTGTAACGGCTTCGCTTCCACAAAAAACGCATCATCAATTGCCGGGTCCAGCATCTCCCGTTCAATAATTCGAATTTTCTTTACGTCCATTACAAGTTCAGGAGCAGACGCCGTCGGTTCCGGTATTAAATTGAACTCGGGTAAAGTGGGAGAGAACTCACGACGCATTGGTTGTTCTTCACGCGCCGCAATTCCTGAGAAGGAATCGGTCAGATCCCCAAACGAAACATACAGCGGCTCTGATCCCAGTTCAACGACAGGCAAAGCGACTTCCAGGTCAACGGCAATGCGTGTGTCGATCGGGGTAAACTCAGGGACGCTGGAAACAAGTTCCGAATCGGGGGGAATAATCGCATCAGCGACTTTTTTGACATTATCTTCCGGCATCGCTAGTAATAGTAGCACCGTAAGAATGATGGCAACCGCACCGAAAGTCGAAGCGAATGACCATTCGGGATCGGCTCCATACAGCGATTTGAGTTTTTGCATCCAGACCGGGGCATAATCTTCAAATTTGAATGACAGATCAAAATTATCGATCTCATCGTCCAGATTATTATTATCCCAGTCAGATTCCAGGGACGATCCGACCTCGGTTTCTTCTATTTCGCTGTGAATGATTTCCTCTGTCTCCGATTTGGAAGACAGTAGTTCACGACGATTCAAACTCGAGTTGAGGTCATCTGACTCGGGCATCACAATATCAAATCCGTTGAATTTGTTTGTTGCCGATCCTGGCAACACTTGTCCCATAACGAGCAAAGTAAAGATACGCAGTGCGTGAAAATTAGCAAAAACAACCGGTAAAGGGAAGTGCGATTCAATTTCCGTCCCCAATCAGGTAGTTTATTGTAAAAATAGATAGCTATCGCAGACTGTGAAGCATTTGGTATCCTGTAGTAGTCAACATTGTCACAGTACAGGCCAACAGTGAAGGCTGTCAGCACAGAGGAACAGCATTATGCATCAAATTGATCGTCGTACCTTTCTGAAAACCGCATCAGCAGGCCTGGTTGCCGCTCAGACCGGCGTCAGTTCGAGTGCCGAGAAATTGAGTGCCGAGAAACAGCCTCAGGTTAAGCTGCCCGCGAAAGTCGTCGATACCCATACGCACTTCTACGATCCCAGTCGTCCCGAAGGCGTTCCCTGGCCGAGCAAAGGCTCTTCTCTCTATCGCACCGTGCTCCCCAAAGATTTTGTCGAATTGAAAAAGTACCAGCCCGTCAATGCGACGGTCATCGTCGAAGCCAGCAAACTGGTTGAAGACAACCAGTGGATTCTCGATCTTGCCAAAGAGAACCCAGTCATCATCGGCTTTGTCGGACGTCTGACGCCCGGCGATCCTATGTTCCGCACGCATCTCAAACGCTTTGCCAAAAATCCGATCTATAAAGGCATCCGTGTTAATCATAATCTGCTTGAACCCGGCTTATCACAAAAACAGTTCGTCGATGATTTAAAATTCATGGCCGACATGGGACTGCAAGTCGACTTGAATGGCGGCCCCGTCACACTGGACGGGGCCCGTCGCCTCTCTGAACTTGTTCCCGATTTACGCATCGTCGTCGACCACATCGGCAATGTCGTCATTAAGGGAGAGGAGATCGACCCTCTATGGAAACGAAACATGGAAGCCCTCTCCGATCAGGAACAGGTTTTTATCAAAATTTCCGCACTGGTCGAAGGCGCCTCCCGCCATCGCCCGAACGACGTTCCCGCCGATGTCGAATACTACCGTCCCACGCTGGACGTGATCTGGAAACAGATTGGCGTCGACCGCATGATCTTCGGCAGTAACTGGCCCGTCTCCGAACGTGCCGCTGATTATGTCACGCTGCAGAAAATCCTCGTCGATTATCTGCAAGATAAAGGCCAACCGGCTCTCGACAAAGTCTTCTGGAAAAATTCAAAACTCGCTTACCGCTGGGACAAATATCCCGGCGAGTAAAAACAAAATGAGCGGCACGGCGCCAGCCGCCGTTTTTGAACCGGCAAGCGATTCGCGATCAACGGTTCTACGCTCACTCAACATCCGCCACCAGTGCATCAACGTCCCCGCACTGAATAAACTCACTCTTGACGCGATCGCACACATACCGAAACTGCTCCGTTGTGTGTCGCGCGCGAGTGAGCACCATCGTTTCAGGTGAAGAGCGTGATCGCTTACAACATGAGCACCATAAAACCGACTGGTTTCAGCCAGATTTGAAAATATCGAGCGTTTCATACTGTGTATATCAACCCACTTCGACACACCATCGCACAACATCAGACAGGTCTCGTCTTCACTTCGCAACACATCATCACCGGTTCGTCTGTCGCAAAATTCCATTTTCCCTTGACTCCCTCACACCTCTAAAGAAAATCCAGCGAGTAGAACAACAATCCTAAACGATGACTTCATCAGCCAGCGTTGGTTCCAGGTAGAGTAGGGGCGGTACCCATGTGTCCGCCCGCCATTCGAAAATCCTACCAGATATCCCCCGGAGGGCCCCAGATAAACATCCAGCACCGAAACATTGGGAATTGGATTTTGATTTGCTACCACGAAAAGCACTAACGGCACGAAAAAAACTTAATGAGGAAGAATTAAATCAGAAGCGAGTGAACGATTATTTATTTCGCTATTGCCAGATTGATGTAGGGGTAGCCCTATGTGGCTACCCGCGGTGTCGACGTGCTTTATGATTTGATGTGCGGTGTTTTCTCTGCTTCCTTTGTAATCGTGATACAAAGTTGAATCCCGCCAGGCGGGTCGGCACATGGGCCGACCCCTACGAATGTTTCTTCAGTCTGTTGTTATGAAATCGTTGGCGTTCTCTGAGATCTCCTGTTGCCACCCACCGGGCACGCCCTCAGAGTTTCTACCACGAATAGAAACGTTCGTGCTTTTCATTTACTTTCTTGGTAGAAAATGAATAATGAAAAGTGTGTGACGAATGCCTTTTTTAAAACAGACCTTTTAAAATGTTTTAACGGATACAAAAAATGAAGAATGAAGAAGAGAAATATTTCAACTCAAAAAACTTTATTTTCTCAGCGTATACTCCGGCAGTCAGCTGCGCCATGTTAGCTCTGATTTTTATGATGGGGACTTTCCTCACCATGGGAAATGAGAACGCAATGCTGTCGGTTTGGTCGATGTTGTTTTGTCTCTCTTTACCGGGGTGCTTCATGTTCTATGCATATACGATGCATACCATGATAAGGAAAGTACGTGAGCAACAACTCCAAATTGACGCACTGCAACAACAGCAGGGTTCCATTCAAGCTTGATGTTTTCTCAGAAACATCGCCCGTCCTTTTTGCTCCGCTATTGCCAGAATGATGTAGGGGTCGACCCATGTGTCGACCCGCAGTGTCGACCCGCAGTGTTGACGTGGATTGTGAATTGGCGTACGGCGTGTTCTCCGACTCCTTTGCAGGATTGATTCAGGATTGAGCCCCGCCAGGCGGGCAGGCACAGAGGCACTGCCCCTACAAAAAGAGAGCTGCATCTCGTTTCTTGAATTTGCTCGCGTTCTCTGACCATTTCCTGTTGGCTCGCCAACCCCGAATTATATTGGGGGCTATCCAGTCTGATAAACTTTCGTGTGTTTTCGTGACTTTCGTGGTAGAAAAACCGGCAGATATAAGACAGGAACAGTCTCTTATCCGCCGGTTGAGTCTACTTCGATTGCAAGCCCGCTGTGTTCATCGCCTTCACACGATACTGGTACTGCTTCCCGTTTTCTGCCGTCTTATCGATGAACTGAAATTTCAATAGCGGTAGCACGGGGGTATCGCCGTAGCTCATGCCTTGAAACAGGGGTCGGCCGAAACGGTTGGTTGGCTTCTCGGGAAGTTGGCCGATCTTTTTGCCGTCCCGTTCGATGATAAAATTCAGAACGCCGCTCTCGAAATCGGTCGGCGCGGTCCAGGTGATCGTGCCGGTGGATGAATCGACTTTGACGTTGGTCGGTGCAGGGGGTGGCGTGCTGTCGTTGACGGCTCCCGTTTTGACGAAGTCGAGCCAGGCCATCGCGACGGTTTTGTTCGGCAGCCAGACCGCGGTTGCTTTGTCTCCTTTGAAATCTGCAAAGGGAACCGGCGTCTCTTCGCTGTTCAGCGGCGCCAGCCAGCCTTTGTTGACATCAACCGTTTTCAAAGG